>Ga0209579_10000018_pt1 | contig 500984 bp, 453 predicted proteins | sample Coa_R1_2_FD_187152 | JGI IMG/M metagenome (GOLD analysis project Ga0209579, IMG submission 187152) | Surface soil microbial communities from Centralia Pennsylvania, which are recovering from an underground coalmine fire - Coalmine... | ecosystem: Environmental > Terrestrial > Soil >... | reverse complement strand
CGTCCCATGGGCGTCTTCTCAGATCGTACTTCGATGGACCGCATCCTGTTCGCCGTCTTCAACCACGAAAACCGAAACCAGGGCCTCAGCACCCCTCTCCTGCTGACACAAACCTTTTGACGTTACCCAAACCCGCCGCCGGCAAACGGGTCACCGCGCCACGACACCGGCTTGCTCGTCGCCGGCTCGGCCTCGGCCGGCGGCTCGCATACCCTCGCTTCAGGAGACTTCGGCGAGTTCGCGCGCCCGCGTCGATTGCGCCGCCGCGAGATGGTCCTTGGCCAAAACGGTGTAGACTGCGGGCAGCACAAACAATGTGAACAAGGTTCCGATCGACATGCCGGCCACGACCACCACCCCGATCGAGAAGCGGCTCGCCGCCCCCGCGCCGCTCGCGGTCAACAGCGGCACCAATCCCATCACCATCGCCGCCGTTGTCATCAGGATCGGGCGCAGCCGCACCCGCGCCGCCTCGACAATCGCCCGCCGCCGGTCGAAGCGCTGATCGATCTGCAATTCACGGGCAAAGGCGACCATCAGGATGCCGTGCTTGCTGATCAACCCGATCAGGGTGACGAGCCCGACCTGGGTGTAGATGTTCATCGTCGCCAGGCCAAAAAACAGCGGCAGCATCGCGCCAAAGATCGACATCGGCACGCTGATCATGATCACCAGCGGGTCGCGCAGGCTCTCGAATTGCGCCGCCAGCACCAGAAAGATCACGATCAGCGCAAACACAAACGTGATCGTCAGCGAATTGCTTTCGCGCACATAGAGCCGGGTATCGGAAAGGTAGTCGTGACTGAAACCGGCCGGCAGATTCTTGGCCTGTTGCTCGAGAAAATCGACCGCCTGGCCGGTGGTCACGCCCGGCATCGGCACCGCCTGGAACGTCGCCGAATTGAGCTGGTTGTATTGGGTGAGCGCGTTGGGCTCGATCGTCGTGTCGAGGCTGACGAGGTTTGACAACGGCACCGGCTGGCCGGTCGCGGATTTGACGTAATAGCGGGTCAGGGTGTCGGCCGACAGCCGCTCGCTGCGCGGCACTTGCGGGATCACCTCATAGGAGCGGCCGTTGAGGTTGAAGCGGTTGACATAGTTTTCGCCGACGAGCAGCGCCAGCGTGTCGCCGATCGCCTTCATCGTGACCCCGAGATCGCTCGCCTTGGAGCGGTCGATATGGACCCGGATCACCGGCTGGTTGAAAGCAAGATCGCTGTCGACGACAATAAACATGCCGCTTTTGCGCGCCGCCGCCTTGATCTTTTCCATTTCCTGATAGATCGATTTGAAGTCGCCGGGCGAATAGATGACCATCTGGATCGGCAAGCCGCCGATCGTCGCCGGCAAGGGCGGCAGTGAAAAGGCAAAGGCGGAAACGCCCTCGACCGTGTTCAGTTTGGCTTGCAACAACGGCTTGAGCTGCTGGGCGGTGCGCTGGCGCTCGCTCCACGGTTTCAGGATCACGCCGGCGATCCCCTGGTTGGGACCGAACCGGCCGTTGACGATGAAGCGCAGATAGGTTTCGGGAAACGAGTTGAGCGCCTTGTCGAGCTTGGCGTCGTAGGCGTCGGCGTAGTCGAGGTTGGCGTATTGCGGCGCCTTGGTCAGCGCGAACAACACCCCCTGGTCTTCTTCGGGCGCCAATTCGGCTTTGGTATTCAGGTACATGAAGGCCAAGGCGGCAAGGATCGCGGCGGCGAACATCGCGGTCACCGGGCGGTAATCGAGCGAGCGTTCGAGCCGCCGCGCATAGGCGCGGGCGATGCGCGAAAAGCCGCGGTCGATGACCCGGACAAAGCGGCCGTGCAGCATCTCGCGCGATAGCAGCAGCGAGCACATCATCGGCGACAGGGTCACCGCGACGACGCCCGAGATGATCACCGCCCCGGCCAGCGTGAATGCGAATTCGCGAAACAGCGCCCCGGTCACCCCGCCGAGAAAGCCGATCGGGGCGTAGACCGCGGCCAAGGTCAAAGTCATCGCAATCACCGGGCCGGCGATCTCGCGTGCTCCGATCAGCGCCGCCTGCGCCGGGGTCAGCCCCTCTTCGATATGCCGGTAAACATTTTCGACGACGACGATCGCGTCATCGACAACCAGCCCGATCGCCAGCACCATGGCCAGCAGGGTCAACAGATTGAGGCTGAAGCCCAGCGCCGCCATGATGATCCCGGCGCCGACCAGCGACAGCGGGATCGTGACGATCGGGATCACCACCGAGCGCAAACTGCCGAGAAACAGAAAGATCACCGCCACGACGATGACCACCGCCGAGCCGAGCGAGGCTCTGACCTCGTCGATCGAGGCCTGGATGAATTTGGTCGAATCGTAGGCGACCTGCATATGCATCGAAGGCGGCAGGTTGCGCTCGATTTCGGGCAGGTAGTCGCGCACGCCCTTGACCAGGGTCAGCGGGTTGCCCGACGGGGTGGCCTGGATGCCGATAAACACCGCCTGCTGGCCATTCATCATGACCGAGGACGTCCAACTCTGCGCCGACAGGTCGACCGTGGCGATGTCACCAAGGCGGACAAGCGCCCCATTCTTTGCCTTGACGACCATGTCCCGAAACTCTTCGACGTCCTTGAGCCCGGTATTGGCGCTGACATTGGTGACGGTGTAAAAGCCTTTCGCCTGGCCCGGAGCCGACTGGTAGTTGTTGGCCTGAATGGCGGCGGCGACGTCATCGGCGGAAATGCCGCGCGCCGCCATGCGCGCCGGGTCGAGCCACAGCCGCATCGCAAAGGTCTGGCCGCCCAGAATGTCGGCCGACGCCACCCCCGGCACGGTGTCGAGCAGCGGCTGCACGACGCGGCTCAAATAATCGGAGATCGCCGCACTCGACAGCTCGTTGCTGGAAAAGCCGATATACATGACCGCGGTGGTCTGCCCGGTGGCCTTGGTGATGACCGGGTCCTGGGCGCCGGTCGGCATCAAATATTTGACCTGCTGGACCTTGGCCATGACCTCGGTCAACGCGCGGTCGGGGTCGAAATCGAGCTGGATATAGGCGGTAATCGTGCTCGTGCCCTGCACCGAGGACGAGGTCAGATAATCGACACCCTCGGCGGTCGCGATCGCCTGCGCCAAGGGGGTGGTGATGAACCCCTGCATCAGATCGGGCGAGGCGCCGGGATAGATCGTCGTGACCGTGATCGTCGTGTTCGACAGTTTCGGGTATTGCCGGATCGGCAATCCCAGCATTGCCCGCAACCCGATCAACAAGATCAGCAGGCTGACGACCAGCGCCAGCACCGGCCGGCGGATGAAGATGTCGGTGTAGTTCATGCGCGCCGCCGCCGTGCCGGTTCAGTGCAGGGTGGGTTGCGCCGGCGGCTGCGGCGCCGGCGACCCGGTGACCGCAACCGCGGCACCGTTCTGCAATTTGACCTGGCCGGCGGCGACGACCTCTTCGCCGGGTTTAAGGCCGCTCAAGATCGCCACCTTGCCGTCCCAGCGGCGCCCGGTCTTGACCGGGGTGCGGAACGCGCGCAGCAGCGGATGGCCGGCGGCGTCGTATCCGTCGCGGCGGATCACATAGACGCTGTCGCCGTAAAGCGTGTATTCGACCGCGGTCTCGGGCACCACCATCGTGTCCGGCCGCGGCGGCAGCACGACCCGGGCGTTGACAAACATGCCCGGCAGCAGCGCCTCGTCGGGGTTGGGCATTGTCGCCTGGATTTGCATTGTGCGCGTGTCGGGGCTGACCTGCGGCTCGATGGTCGTGATGCGGGCGGTAAAGACGCGCGCGGGATAGGCGTCGGTGGTGACCTCGACCTGCTGACCGACCTTGATCTCGGGCCGGAGATAGCTGGCCAATGTGAAATTGACATAGAGATTGGCCAGATCGGTCAGGGTCACGATCGGCGCCCCGGCGGTCAGATACTGGCCGAGCTCGACCTGGCGCATGCCGAGCCGCCCGGAAAATGGCGCGCGGATCAGTTTTTGCGCGATGATCGCCTCGGTCTTCATGATTTCGGCCCGCGCCTGGTCGAGCTGGCTCTGGTTCTGGTCGACGGTCTCCTGCGAGACAAAATTGCGTTGGCGCAGCGCCTGGTTGCGCGCCAACGAGACCTGCGCGAGCCGGGCCTGGGCCTCGTAATTGGCGAGGTCGCCGCGGTCGGGCGCGTCGTTCAACTGGACAAGCGGGTCGCCGGTTTTGACCGTGGTCCCGGGCTCGAAAAAGATCCGGGTGACCCGTCCCGCCACTTCGGGGTTGATCGTGACCTGATGGACCGCGGCCAGCGAGCCGATGCCGTGGGCATAGCGCACCAGGTTCTCGACCCGGACCGTGGCAGCGCTGACCTGCGCCGGCGGCGGCTTGTTATGCGCGAAGAAAGTGCTGATCGCGTTGCTGCGAAACCGGTTGAAGCCGTAGAGCCCGCCAAGCAGCAACACCAGCAACAGGCCGACAATCGCAAACCAGCGCACGAGTTTCGGGCGCCCGGCCACGGCCCCGCCGCCCTCTTCGCGGCCGCGCTCGCGCAACCGCGGCGGCGACCGCAGGGTTTGGCCATCGTCATTCATCCGGTCACCGTCCATCACCATACTCCGGCGCGGAAGAGGCGAGTTCGAGCAGGCTGTCGCGCGCCGCCGACAAGGCGCGGTCGATTGCGGCGTCACGCATGCCGATGCCGCGCAGCATGAACCGGGTGGTTTCTTCAACGAGAACCGCGAGCGGGCCGCGATAGGCGAGACAGGCCTGGGCCGGCAGCAGGACAAACGCCATCATCGCGGCGATGTGGTGGGCGAACCAGAAGGCATTGGCCGAAGCGAGCGGGCCGCACACCAGATCGCCCGCCGCCGCCGCCGCGGCGACCGAGGCGGCGAACAGCGGATGCACGCTTTCGAAGATCTTGTCGAACAGCTCGCGCGCATATTCGCCGTCTTCGAGAAAACTGTGCAGAACCAGCCTCAGGCGGCAGTCGCGTTCGCCGGGATCGGCCCCGGTCGCCCCGAGAAAATAGCGGACCATGTAATGGGTCATGCGGACCAAGGTCAATGTCGAAGGTTCCAGGGCCGCAAGCCGCGCGAGCACCGGATCGCCCTCGCAGCCGAGGCGCAAAATCTCGCTATAGAGATGCTTTTTGCTTGGGAAATGCTTAAACAACAGGGCTTCGGAGATCTGCGCAGCTTCGGCCAGCTCGCGGGTGGTGGTGCCGGCAAAGCCCTTGCGCGCGAACAGCGGCACCGCCGCGGCGACAATCGCTTTGCGGCGCTCCTCGCTGTCGAGGCGAATATTGACCATCGGCAGAGAGTAAGCGCTCACTTACCCCAGGGTCAAGGACCCGCCGCCGGCGCGCGACGGCGGGCGATCGGCCGCTGGCCCGACGGACGCCGGCCGGTGTCTGCTCCGCGGTTCGGCCCGAGGCCGCGCGCGGTTTATCGTTTGTCGCGGTCGTGACATTCTGGCGCAGGCCGGGTGCGGCGCTCGGCGCCGCCGAAGAATAGAACCGGCGTTCCGGTTCGCCCGTGGCGACCCGATCACCGAGGGGTAAGCGATGCCGACATTAGATGCCCAGGTTCACACCTATGAACGCAATCATCCGGGCCGCCCCTGGGTCGGCACCCTTTACGGGCCGGCCGAGGTCACTGGCGACCAGATGGTCGTGGCCATGGATGCCGTCGGGGTCGACGGCGCCATCCTGGTTTCGCCCTTCAGCATGTACCGTTATGACGCGAGCTATGCGCTCGAGGTTTACGCCGCGCATCCCGACCGTTTCCGGCTGGTCAAGCCGGTCGACCCGACCGACCCGGCGGTGGTCGAGACGATCGCCGAATGGGCCCGCACCAAGGGCACGGTCGGCATCCGGATTTTCCTGCGCGACAACGTCTCGACCGATCCGGCCGACCCCGCGATCAATCGGGTGCTGGCGGCGGCGGCGCGACACGGGCTGCCGGTCAATGTCGCCTGCACCGGCCGCCTCGACCAGGCCGGGCAATTGGCCGCGCGCAACCCCAATACCCGGCTGGTGATCGACCATCTCGGCCTGCCGCAACCGCATGAGCCGCCGCCGCCGGCCGAACCGTTCGCCGATCTGCCGAAGCTCTTGGCGCTCGCCGTGCACGACAATGTTGCGGTCAAAATCAGCGGGGCGTGCACGCTGTCGCGCGAACCGTTCCCCTATCGCGACATCTGGGACCCGCTTAGCCGGGTCTTCGCCGCCTTTGGCTTTGACCGCTGCATGTGGGGGACCGACTGGACCCGGGCGGTCGGGTTGTTGACCTACGCGCAAGGGGTCGAGGCCTTTCGCGTCACCGAGCGCCTGTCCGCGGCGGAGCGCGCCAAGCTGATGGGTGAGACGCTCTCCCGCATCTACGACTGGCCCAAAGCGCAAGCCTGACGGCCGGGTGACGGCAGGCCCGGGATGTGCCTTGGTGATTGACGCGTCTTGGTCGTTGCGTAGGTAGATCGGTCGCCGACCGACCCGGGCGTTCGAAATTTTTTGTGACCCGCCGGGCGCGGCTTTTCGCGCGAGCGCCCGACTGCCGCCGATCATTCACACCGCGAAATCCGGCGCCCGATGCTGCGGATCGGCGTGCGCCAAATGCCGTGGTCACGCCCCGAGCCCGCGGGCCGGATGGGTGCGCCCCAATGCACATTATACGAACGTATATAATATTTTTATTGACTCTTTTCGGGAGTGATTTAACTCTTTTTTACGGCGCCGATTTGGGAACCAGCTTGCGGGCGCTCGACAAATGCCGCTAAAGCGGGCCGATCCTCCCGGATGGCTCCGCGGGAGACGACGAATGGCCAAGAGCGCAGGACAGCAGATCCCCATCCCGGCGCTGATGCCGGCGCGCTGTTGTCATGCCGCCATGGGGTGTCGCCAAGCGCTCGGCGCTGGCTGAGACACCGCCCGGCTTCGCCCTCGCCTTTTTCGTGTTGTTGACCCGTTCCGGGCGCAGGCCGCCGGCGTCAGCGCCGGCCGCCGGTTCGGAACCTGACCGCGGAGACGCCCGTGCTCATACGCATCCCAGAGCCGATCGCCGATGATCAGATCGGCGCCTTCGACTGGTATCCGGACAGGGGATCCGAAATCACTTTTGTCGATCCCTTCAGCGGCGTCGTGGTCGTCGTCGACCGCACCGCCGCCGGGATCGGCGGTGGCGGCGGGGCCGCAAAACGCGGCGGCCTGTCATGGTTCTGGCGTTCCCTGCTGGCCCGCGGTCGGGCGGCGGCAACGGCGCTCCTCCCGGAAGGCTTGATCGCCGGCTTTGGTCGCGACCGGGCGCTGGCGGTGTGCGGCAGGCCGCAGCCTGATCCTCGCCGCCGGTCCCCGGCCGGCCCGCCAAACCAAGGCAACCGCCGATGACCCCAGCTTCCGTGATCGAGTTGCGCCCGCCGGCGCCGGAAACCGCCGCCGCGCCGTCGGTGCGAGCGATACCTACCGAGCTTTCCCCCGCGACCGGATGTGAGAGCGCTTCAGCCGCGGTCGCGGTCGCGCCCGCCCCCTTGCCTGAGCTTGCCGCCGGCCAGCTCTGGGTCGTCGAAATCTCGCCGCATGACGGCATTTCCGCGCTGCACCGGGCGCTGATAACCAAGGGCCACGTCATCATCTATGACCGCTCGCTCGAAGCGACCGTCGCCGCCCTGCTGCCGCTTGGCGGATATGCCGAGCCGGCCTCCACCGCGCAAACCGCCCAACGCTGCATTCGCTTCACGCATGACGGTTGGAGCGTCATCCGGCTTGTCGATCGGACGACGCCGGCTGTGCGGCGAAGCGCAGATTTGCTAGCGCTGGCCCGGTGCTGGCAAAAGGCCCGGACCACGGACGAAGCCGAAATCTTTGTCGCCACCGCGGGCGGCCACAACGCCCGGCGCCTTACCGCCGCCGCCGAGATCGCCCCGGCGCTGGCCGCGGCAATCGCCGCCGACGGGCTGATCGTGGTCTTTGCCGGGGGCGGTCCGGCGGCCGTCCCGACCCTCTGCGGCAGTCTCGCGAACGGGCTCGCGGGGTGAAGCAACCCAGGTTTAACGCGACAAGGCGGCGACGATCGCGGACACCATCGGCTTCATGAAATAGCTCCCGCTGGGCGTGATCGCGGGCATCACACCATGTCGCGCAAGCTCGGCCGAGACCACCGGGCCGATGGCGGCGACCCGCGTCCGGCGCAGCGCCTCCTGCAAATTCGCGTCCCGAGCCGAGCTGCGGGCGACATCGTATAGCCGCCTGATCTGGGAGGCGCTGGTAAAGGCGATCACATCGATCCGCCCGGCGGCCATCTCGTCGATCAGGGCGGCGACCTGCTCGTCCTCGGCCTGTGACGCATAGGCGTAAGGCACGACCGGATCCGGACTCGCCCCGGCACCGCGCAAATAGTCGACCAGAAGGGGCGCAGCCCCCGGGTAAAGCTGCACCCCAACCCGGTGATCCCGGAGGTCCTGTTGCGACAGCAGCGCGATGATCCCCGCGGTCGTCGGCTCCTCGGCCCGCAGATCGGGCGCCAGGCCGAGGGCGCGCAACGCTTGCGCCGGCTTGGGGCCGCGCGTAATCCTGCGCGGCTGGCGGAGCGCGCCGCGCCAGGCCGCCTCGATCCCGGCGCGCCGGGCGATCCCGCCGAGGCGGCGCAGGCCCTCGCCGGTCAACAGCACGAGATCGTCAAACGGCCGCTCGATAAAGCGGCGCAGCCAGGCCAGCGCCGGGGCCGGGTCGGCGAGGTCGACAATCGCCACCATCGGGCAACTCAGCGTCTGTGCCCCGTGCTGCTGGAGCATCAGCGCCAGCCGCGCCGCCTCGCGCGTTTCCGGCAACGCAATCCGTCGCCCCGAGAGAGGGCCGCAGGCGTTATTCTCGCTCATGATGACCACCGTGCCGTGCGCGATGCGTGCGGCGTCTTTATAGCGGCATCGAGGCTCGCTCGCCGCATTGCCGAGGGCCGCCGGTGCTAGAAGTTGCCTCGCTGCTCGTTTCCGGGTTCGCGGTCGGCGCGACCTTGCAACAATCTCGGCCAAGTCGCGCCCCTTGCCGGATGCCGTGAAGAAGAGCCCGGTTCGTATTGCCGCCGTCGACTGTGCGCTTGGCGGCGCCGGTCGTCGCGTTCGCAAAACCGGCCGGCCGGTGGTAGGGCGCAGCATCCTCCTGCGCTAAACTGGGCGCGCGCCGCCCAAGCCGGCGCGGTGTCGAGCGAGGGACCGCGGATGCCCGCCTACCAATACATCTATGTGATGAAGGGTCTGTCGAAGACCTATCCCGGCGGCCGCGAGGTCTTGAAAGACATCTGGCTGTCGTTTCTGCCCGGCGCCAAGATCGGGGTCTTGGGTCCCAACGGCGCCGGCAAATCGAGCTTGCTGCGGATCATGGCCGGCGAGGAGCGTGATTTTGTCGGCGAGGCCTGGGCGGCCGAGGGGGCGACGGTCGGCTATCTGCCGCAGGAGCCGCAACTCGACCCGGCCAGGGACGTCTTTGGCAACATCATCGAGGGGCTGGCCGCGACCAAGGCGCTGCTCGACCGCTTCGAGGCGGTCAGCGCGCGTTTTGCCGAGGATTTGTCGCCGGCCGAGATGGACGCGCTGATCGCCGAACAGGGCGAATTGCAGGAGAAGATCGACCAGGTCCAGGGCTGGGACCTCGACCGCACGATCGAGATCGCGATGGACGCGCTGCGCTGCCCGCCGGGCGACGCCGCGGTCACCCGCCTTTCCGGCGGCGAGCGGCGGCGGGTTGCCTTGTGCCGGCTGTTGCTGCAGCGCCCCGACCTGTTGCTGCTCGACGAGCCGACCAACCATCTCGACGCCGAAAGTGTGGCCTGGCTGCAGCGCTTTCTCGAAGATTATCCCGGCACCGTCGTCACCGTTACGCATGACCGCTATTTCCTCGACGAGGTTGCCGGCTGGATCCTCGAACTCGATCGCGGCCGCGGCATCCCCTATGAGGGCAATTATTCGGGCTGGCTCGAGCAAAAGCAGCGGCGGCTGGCCGAGGAAGGGAGGCAGGAGGCCGCCCGCCGCCGCACCCTCGAGCGCGAGCTCGAATGGGTCAGGCAAAGCCCGCGGGCCCGCCAGGCCAAGAGCAAGGCGCGGCTGTCGGCCTACGAGACGCTGGTCGCGCAGAGCCGCGAGAAGGCCCCCGAGACGGCGCAGATCGTGCTGCCGCCGGGGCCGCGGCTGGGCGAGCTGGTCATCACCGCCGAGGGGGTGCGCAAGAGCTTTGGCAATCGGCTGATCATCGAACAGCTCGATTTCCGGCTGCCGCCCGGCGGCATCGTCGGGGTCATCGGACCCAACGGCGCCGGCAAGACAACCTTGCTGCACATGATCGCGGGGCGGGAGGCGCCCGATGCCGGCGTCATTCGCATCGGCGAGACGGTCCGGCTCGGCTATGTCGACCAGCTGCGCGACGCGCTCAAGCCGGACAATACCGTCTGGCAGGAAATCTCGGGCGGACAGGACGAAATCGATCTTGGCCGGCGGCGGATCGCCAGTCGCGCCTATTGCGCCTTGTTCAACTTTCGCGGCCCCGATCAGCAGAAAAAAGTCGGCCAGCTTTCGGGCGGCGAGCGCAACCGCGTCCATCTGGCCAAGATGCTCAAAGAGGGTGCCAATGTGCTGCTGCTCGACGAGCCGACCAACGATCTCGACGTCGACACATTGCGCGCGCTCGAAGAGGCGCTCTACGAGTTCCCGGGCTGTGCGGTGGTTGTGACCCACGATCGCTGGTTTCTCGATCGTGTCGCCACCCACATCCTGGCCTTCGAAGGCGACAGCCAAACCGTCTGGTTCGAAGGCAATTACGCCGATTACGAAGCCGACCGCCGCCGCCGCTTGGGGGCCGCGGCCGAGCAACCCCACCGCATCCGCTACAAGCCGCTGACCCGCGATTGACCGGACGAGACGGCGGCTGACCGGTCCCGGGTGGCGCCGGCCATTCAGCGCAACCCAGGGCCAAGATCGGCCGCCTGGCGCTGCCGCATCTCGGCAATGAGCCCCGCGACCCGGCCGCCATTTGCTTGCAACTGCTGGGCGAGGGCGGAACGTTCGCTCAGCGCCATGCTGACCCCGTCGACGATGACGTCGGTGATCTTGTCGAGACCGTTCTGCTCGCCGAGCCGCCAGCCGACCGTGATCGGGGCACCGCCCGGGCGCAGGATGCGGCTGGTCACCAGCGCCCCGCCCGGCACCGGCCGCACGCCGGTCACCGCGAAAGTCTCGCCTTCGTAACGGGTGAATTGGCGGCGATAAAAAGCGACGAGGTGATCGGCCAGCAGCCCGGTGAACTGCTCGCGCTCGGCCGGGCTGGCGCGGCGCCAATAGGGCCCGAGGACAAACTGCGCGATCCGCGGCATGTCGAAATCCTGGCGCAAAACCTCGTGGAAGAAGGCAAGTTTTTGCGCCGGCGGCATCGTGCTGCGCACGACTTGCAGGGCCTGGTTGCCCAGACTCTCGATAAATTGCATCGAGCCGGGCTCGATCGCGGCGCCAACCGGTCTGGCAGCGGCAGCGAGGACCAGCATCAACCCGGCAACGATAACCAAGCGACGCATTGACACAGCCTCAAAGCATCTGTTCGCCTGCTGCGGCTAACAATGCCTCGAAGCACTCGGTTTCGCCGGGCGCCTTGCCTCCGGCCGCGCGCGTCTTTCCGGATGCGGTTGCGCCCGGCCCGCGATGCGGCCGGGCCGGTTCAGTGAAGGCCGCTGCCCTCGGTCTTCTGCTTGAGCGCCGTGATCAGCCCCTGCACCTGGCCGCCATGGCGCTGGATCACCGAGGCGAATTCCGAGCGCTGGGTGGTGGCCATGCTGACGCCTTCGACCATCACATCGCTGATCTTGTAGGTGCCGTCATGCGGGGTCAGCAGCCAGTCGACCCGGGCCGGCGGCTGGCCGTTGGGACGCTCGATCTCGCTCGACACCAGCTCGCCGTCGGGCGCCGGGCGCGTGCCGGTGACGCGCAGCGTCTCGCCGCTGTATTCGGCCAGGCGGTTGGCGTAGACGAGGGCAATATAGTTGGTGAAGAGCCGCACAAATTCCTGCTGTTGGGCCGGCGTGGCGAGCCGCCAGTAGCGGCCAAGCACAAACCGGGCGATGCCGGGCACGTCGAAATCCTCGACAAAGAGCTGGCGAAAGCGGGCGACGCGCTGATCGGGATCGACGTTTTTGCCGAGCACTTTGAGCGCCTCGTTGCCGAGGCTGGTGATCACCGCGGCGGGATTGCCGGCGGGCGCGGCCGCGGCGGGCGGCACGGCCGGGGTGGCGACGATCAGGGCGGCCAGCGCCGCCGCCACCAACAGGCGGCGCATCATTGACCGGAAACCTCGATGGCGGGGGCGGCCGCCGACACCACCGGCCGGGAGGGGCCTGCCTTGGCCGTCGGCGCCGCGGGCGCATTCTGGCTGAACCCCGGATTGGGCGGCAGATTGCCGTGCTCGCCGCGCACCAGCGCGGCGCGGCGCTGGCGATACAGCGAGCGGATCGTCGCGTAATAATCGAGCGAGGTGCGCTCGATATCGGCGAGGGTGTCGAGATAGCGCTCGCGCTGGTCGATGCCGCTGACGGCGCCGCGGGCATAGGGCACCCAATACAACGTAAACGGCTCGCCGGAGGTGATCCGGTTCCACGGATCGCCAAACGCCTGGATGCCGAGCCCGATCGCGTCGCGCGGATCGGACGGGCCGAGCACCGGGATCACCAGATACGGCCCCTCCGGGATGCCCCATACGCCGAAGGTGATGCCAAGGTCGTTTTCATGATAGGGGATGCCCCAGCGCCCGGCGACGTCGACCAGGCCGGCCATGCCGACCGTCGAGTTCAGGACAAATCTGACCATCGTGTCCTTGGCGTGATCGAACCGGCCCTGCAAGGTGTCGTTGGCAAAGATCAGCGGCGCCTGCAGATTGTTCAAGAAATCATGGATCGAATCGCGTACCGGTTCCGGCAATCCGGCGCGGTACGCCTTTGCCGCCGGCACCAATACCGTGCGATCGACGACCTGGTTGAAGTCGAAGATTTTGCGATTGAGGTCTTCAAGCGGATCGTGGAAATTTTCTTCCACACCGGCACCGGATTGCTGGTTTTGCGGTTGCGAAGCGCATCCGGACATGGCCAGCGCGACGATGATCAAACTCTTCACCAACCGGTGTCGCGGCGGCCGAAATGTGGATGGACGGTCTCGCATCAAGCGCCCTTCTCCTCAGGACGCGAAATAGATGCGGGAAATCCGACCAGCCGGCAAGCCATTGATTGCCATGCCGGCATTTTCGGCCGATACCGCTTGCACATATAAAGATATCTGTATATGTTGACGCCCTGATTGGGTGATGAAAACGATGGACGAGCTGCTGGCCGCGCTGCGCGCGGTCGCCGAACCGACAAGATTGCGGCTGGCGGTGCTGAGTGCGCGCGGCGGCGAATTGACCGTCAGCGAACTCACGCAGATCCTCGGGCAAAGCCAACCCCGCGTCTCGCGCCACCTGAAATTGCTGTGCGAGGCCGGGGTTCTCGAGCGCTTTCGCGAGGGCAGCTGGGTCTTCTACCGGCTCGTCCGGACGGGGCCGGTGGCCGGTCTGGTCAGCGGGCTGGCCACCGATTGCGACGACGCCGATGCCACATTGGCGCTCGACCTGCAGCGGCTCGCGGCAACCAAGGAGCAACGCGCCGCGCAAGCGGCCGCGTATTTTCGGGCCAATGCCGCGCAATGGCACCGCATCCGCGCGCTCTATGTCGATGAGCGCGAGGTCGAAGCCGCCCTGGTCGAGGTGATCGACAAGGCCAAACCCGCCGACCTGCTCGATATCGGCACCGGCACCGGACGCATTCTCGAGGTGCTCGCCCCGCGGGTCGGGCAGGCGTTGGGCATCGACCTGTCGCGCGAGATGCTGGCGCTGGCGCGGGTCAATCTCGAACGCGCCGGCCTCGCCAATGCCCGGGTCAGACGCGGCGACATGTATCAGTTGGCGTTGGCCGACGGATCCTTCGATGCCGTCGTCATCCACCAGGTCTTGCATTATGCCGACCGGCCGGCGGCGGCCATCGCCGAGGCGGCACGGGTGCTGCGCCCGCGCGGCCTTTTGGTGGTGGTCGATTTTGCGCCGCATAACCTCGAATTTTTGCGCGCCGAGCATGCCCATCGCCGCCTCGGCTTTGCCGATGACGAGATTGTCGATTGGTGCCGCAATGCCGGTCTCGAACCAGCCCGGCCGCGGCTGCTGCCCGGAGACCCGCTGACCGTGGTGATCTGGACCGCGGCCCGCGCCGCACAGCCCGCCGGCTGGCGGGCGCGGGTTGCCGCCGGCGAGGACGAACCCGCCCTGCCGGCCCTGGAGGGGAGGATCGGCTGATGCGCGACGCCGCGACATCGGAACAGTCACGCGGCCGCCTCGCCGCCGATCCGGTTACCGATTTCGACGCCGGCCCGCCGCGCGTGTCGTTCGAATTCTTCCCGCCCAAGACCGCCGAAATGGAAGGGCGGCTGTGGGAGGTGATCAAGCGGCTTGAACCCTTGCAGCCGCGCTTTGTCTCGGTCACCTACGGCGCCGGCGGCTCGACCCGCGAGCGCACGCATGCGACCGTGCGCCGCATTCGCCGCGAGACCGTCCTCGAACCCGCGGCGCATCTGACTTGCGTGGCCGCCAGCCGCGCCGAAATCGACGCGGTGGCACGCGATTATTGGGCCGCCGGCATTCGCCACATCGTCGCCCTGCGCGGCGACCCGCCGGCCGGAAGCGGGCCCTATGCGCCGCATCCCGCGGGCTACGCCTACGCCGCCGATCTCGTCGCCGGGCTCAAGCGGGTGGCCGATTTCGAGATCAGCGTCGCCGCCTATCCCGAAACCCATCCCGAAGCCCGCAGCCCCGAAGACGATCTCGACAATCTCAAGCGCAAGCTCGATGCCGGCGCGACCCGCGCGATCACCCAGTATTTTTTCGATATCGAGCTCTATCTGCGCTTTCGCGACCGCGCCGCCGCGCATGGCGTGCGGGTGCCGATCGTGCCCGGCATCCTGCCGGTCAGCAATTACGCCCAGGTCAAGAAATTCAGCGTCGGCTGCGGCGCCTCAATCCCGGCGTGGATGGAAGCGCATTTCGCCGGGCTTGACGAGGATCCCGACACGCGGCGCCTCGTTGCCGCCTCGATCGCCGCCGAGCAATGCCGTCGTCTCCACGCCGAGGGGGTGCACGAATTCCATTTCTACACCCTGAACCGCGCCGACCTGATCGTCGCGATCTGTCATCTGCTTGGCGTGCGCGGGCCGCGGCCGCGCCCCGCGGCGGTCGCCTGATGCCGGCGCGATGGCGGTTTGGCGACTTGTCGGGGCGGGCGTTTCCGCGGCGATCCGAGCCCGGCGCTGCGGCTGAGGCCAGGTGCCGTGGGCGGACCGTACGAACCGGCCTTGGCGGTCCGCGATGACCCATCTGCTCGATTTCCTCAGCGATCGCGTGCTGTTGTGCGACGGGGCGATGGGGACCCGGGTGCAGGCCCTCAATCTCGACCTCGAGCGCGACTTTCTCGGCAATGAGAATTGCACCGAGATCGTCTGCGAGAGCCGCCCCGAGCTGATCCGCGACATCCACCGCAGCTATCTCGCTGCCGGCTGCGATGCGATCCAGACCAACAGCTTTGGCGGCTCGCCGATCACCTTGGGCGAATTCGGGCTGGCCGACCGGGCCTTCACGCTCAACCGCCGCGCGGCCGAGCTTGCGCGCGAGACGGTTGCCGAATTCGCCCATGACGGCCGCACCCGTTTTGTCTTGGGCTCGGTGGGTCCAGGGACGCGCCTGCCCTCGCTCGGCCATATCGGCTACCAGGCGCTCGAAGACGCGCTCACGGTGCAATGCGCCGGGCTGATCGCCGGCGGGGTTGATGCGATTATCCTCGAGACCTGCCAGGACCCGCTGCAGATCAAGGCCGCGGTCAACGGCGCCAAGCGGGCCCGCGAGGAGGCGGGCAAGGACATCCCGATCCTCGCTCAAGTCACGGTCGAAACCACCGGCACGCTGCTGGTCGGCGCCGACATTGCCGCCGCCGCGACCGTGATCGAGGCGCTCGACGTGCCGCTGATCGGGCTCAATTGCGCCACCGGCCCGCGCGAAATGGCCGAACATGTCAAATGGCTTGGCGAGAACTGGCCCGGCTATATCTCGGTCCAGCCCAATGCCGGCTTGCCCGAACTGATTGCCGGCCGCGCCCAATACCCGCTTGGCGCCGCCGAATTGGCGCAATGGCTCGAACGCTTTGTCGTCGAGGATGGGGTCAACCTGATCGGCGGCTGCTGCGGCACCGAGGCCAGCCATATTGCCGCGCTTGATGCGATGCTGCGTCGGCTGGGCGACGGTCGGCCGCGACCCAAGCCGCGCCCGCGGCAGGTGCGCTGGACCCCGGCCATTGCCTCGCTCTACAGCCAGACCGCGCTGCGCCAGGAAAATGCTTGGCTCGCGATCGGCGAGCGCTGCAACGCCAACGGCTCGCGCAAATTCCGCCAGCTGCAGGAAGCGGGTGACTGGGACGGCTGCGTCGAGATGGCGCGCGCGCAGGTCGGCGAAGGCTCGCACGCGATCGATTTGTGCACCGCCTTTGTCGGTCGCGACGAGATCGCCGATATGAGCGAGGCGGTTGGCCGCATGCGCGGCGCGGTCAACGCGCCGCTGGTCATCGATTCGACCGAATACCCGGTGCTTGAAGCGGCGCTCAGCCTTTATGGCGGCAAGCCGATCATCAATTCGATCAATTTCGAAGACGGCGAGGAGCCGGCACGACAGCGGTTGCGGCTGGCTCGCCGCTTTGGCGCGGCCGTGATCGCCTTGACGATCGACGAGACCGGCATGGCCAAGGAAACCGAGCACAAGCTCGCCGTCGCCCGCCGCCTGTACGATTTCGCCTGCAACCGGCACGGTTTGCCGGCATCGGACCTGCTGTTCGATCCGCTGACTTTCACGATTTGCACCGGCAATGATGACGACCGTCGGCTCGGCCTCAACACGCTGGACGCGATCGAGGCGATCGCCGAGGCGCTGCCCGAATGCCAGATCATCCTCGGGCTCTCAAACATCTCCTTCGGACTGAACCCGGCCGCGCGGCAGATCCTCAATTCGGTGTTTCTCGACCATGCCTTGCGGCGCGGCCTGACCGGCGCGATCGTTCATTATTCACGGATCGTGCCGCTGCACCGCATCCCGGCCGAAGAGGCGAAGGTTGCCGAAGACTTGATCTTCGACCGCCGTCGTCCGGGCTATGACCCGTTGCAGGCCTTCATCGCGCTGTTTGCCGACCGCACCGCCGCCGAGAGCGCGAAAAAGGCGCGCCCCGAAAAGCTTGAAGACCGGCTGGCGCAACGCATCGTCGATGGCGATCGCCAAGGGATCGAGGCCGACCTCGACCTTGCGCTGACACAGTGGAAACCGCTCGACATCATCAACGACATCCTGCTTTCCGGGATGAAGACGGTCGGCGAACTGTTCGGCGCCGGCCAGATGCAGCTGCCCTTTGTGCTGCAATCGGCCGAAACGATGAAGGCGGCGGTGCGCTTTCTCGAACCGCATATGGAGCGGATCGAGGGCCACGAAAAAGGCACGATCGTGCTGGCCACGGTGCGCGGCGACGTCCACGACATCGGCAAGAACCTGGTCGACATCATCCTGACCAACAACGGCTATCGGGTCGTCAATCTCGGCATCAAGCAGCCCTTGGCGTCCATTCTCGATGCGGCCCGGCAGCACAAAGCCGATGCGATCGGCATGTCGGGGCTGCTCGTCAAATCGACCCAGGTGATGCGCGAGAACCTCGAAGAAATGAGCCGCCAGGACTGGCAGCTGCCGGTCATGCTCGGCGGCGCGGCGTTGACCCGGCGTTATGTCGAGGAGGATTGCGTTCGCGCTTATGCCGCCGGGCGCGTCGCCTATGCCCGCGACGCCTTCGACGGGCTCGCCTTGATGGACAAGATCGTGGCCGGCCAGTTCGACGCGCATCTGGCCCAGACCCGCGCCAAAAATGCCGCGCGCGCGACCAAACCGTCGCGCAAGCTCGGCCGCGCCGCCGATCCGCGCCCTTTGCGCCCGCTCGATCTCGACGAGATCCGCCTGCGCCGCGCCGAGCTGACGCGCAACCTGCCGGTGCCGCAACCGCCCTTCTGGGGACCGCGCGCGATCACCCGGCTGTCGCCCAAGGCGATCGTACCCTACCTCAACGAACGCATGCTCTATCAATTCCAGTGGGGCTACCGGAAGGACGGCAAGACGCTCGCCGAATATCGCGAATGGGCCAAGGACGCGTTGCGCCCGATCCTGGTTCGCCTGCTCGACACCGCCATCCGCGAAGAGATCCTGACGCCGCGCGCCGCCTATGGCTATTGGCCGTGTGCGGCCGAAGGCAACGACGTGATCCTGTTTGCTGCCGATGGCGGGCGCGAGATTGCCCGCTTTTCGTTTCCGCGGCAGAACCGCGAGGGCGGGCTGTGTATTGCCGATTTCTTTCGCGACGTCGATGACGGGGAGCGTGACGTGATCGGCCTGCAGGTGGTGACGATCGGCGCTCGCGCCTCGGAGGCGGCGCGCGAATGGTTCTCTGAGAACCGCTACCAGGATTATCTTTACCTGCATGGGCTGTCGGTCGAGATGGCCGAAGCCTTGGCCGAATATGTCCACCGCCGCATCCGCGGCGAACTCGGTTTTGCCGCCGAGGAGGCGCGCGATCCGGAAGCGATGCTGGCGCAAGGCTATCGCGGCAGCCGCTACTCGTTCGGCTATCCGGCCTGTCCCAACCTCGCCGACCAGCGCCAGCTGCTCGAACTGCTGCGCGCCGAAGAGATCGGCGTCAGCCTGTCGGAAGAGGACCAGCTCGAACCCGAGCAGTCGACTTCGGCGATTGTCGTCCATCACCCGCAGGCCAAGTATTTTTCGGTCTGAACCGCGCCCAACCGCCCCTCGCTATAGAGGGTGCCGACGACGGCCGGACATTACTTCGCAACTGGCGGCCGCATATTGCAAGATGTTCGGAATGAAGAACATCCGCCCGAAAATTGCATTGAAATTGCCCGATACCGCCATAATTGTCATTTTCGAATGCCATAAAATCGGCTAATTTGCCTGTCCGCCGAGGCAATTTGCCGAAGCCGCCGCGGTGGGCAATTGCGGCCGCCAAATCAAGACCGGGGGACAGCAAATGGCTCCGCATCGCTGGCCGTTCGCGGCAATCGCCGGGCTCGTCTTGTCGGTGATTTCTCTGCCGGCGCTCGCCGATGGCGGCCGTCCTTGCGCCGGGCTGCCGGGCTGGGGGGCGCTGCAATCGGCGCTCGCTGCAGCCATCGGCGCCCCCGGCAATGGCGGGCTCGGCTTCAACATGTGGGCGACGATGGTCGGCAATGACGGCACGATCTGCGCCGTCGCCTTTTCCGGCAGCGACTACACCGGGCAATGGCTTGGCAGCCGCCTAATCTCGGCACAAAAGGCCAATACCGCCAATGATTTCAGCCTGAGCAAAGGAGCCCCGCCGGCGTCCAGCCCGCTCCACGCCAGCGGCTTGGCGCTGTCGACCGCCAATCTCTATTCCGCGGTCCAGCCGGGCGGCAGCCTGTACGGCCTGCAGCACAGCAATCCGGTCGATCCCGAAATCGCCTATCAGGGCAGCGCCTCGCTGTTTGGCACCCCCTATGACCCGCTGGTCGGCCAGCGCGCCGGCGGGGTCAACGTCTTTGGCGGCGGGCTTGCCCTGTATGCCGCCGGCGGGGTCAAAGTCGGCGCCGTCGGGGTCAGCGGCGACACCTCGTGCACCGACCATTTTGTCGCCTGGCACCTGCGCCACAATCTCAGGCTTGACCATCTCGCCAATGTCGGCGGCGTCAGCGGCGATGCGCAGCACCCCGACAACATCGTCTACGACATCAAACCGACCAACGGCGACGGCCTGTTAAACCCGAACGGCAATGTCGGCGCCAGCGCCAGCGGCTATGGCCACCCGACCTGCTCGCCTCCGACGGGCGACCCGACAAGCCTGCCGGCGGTCATCCCCTAATCGGCGGCGGGTAGCAACCGGGTAACCATCGGCCGAAGGTCGGGCCGGCGTCGCGGGCGCGGCCTTCGGAGGAAGGTGCCGGCGGTTGCGCACGGCGGCGCCGCAACTGCCTCCAACCGCAGACATTCGGACCGGGACTGGTTGCGGTGCGTTGCCCGCGCTACGATCACGCCCGCGAAAGCAACAACAACGCGCATCGAGAGCGGCAGCTCCGCGCGCAAGGAGGAACGCATGACCCTTCGGCATGGCGCAACGACAGGGTTCACCGTGGTGTGGGCCGCGCTGATCGGCGTCTTGGCGGCGCTCTCCAGCGCCGCATCGGCGCAACAACCGCAGCCATCCCCGACCCCGGCGGCCGGCGCCGCAGGGCCGGTGCAGACTTGGGGATTGCCGCCACTGCCGGCGGGGATCGGTCCGGTTGAAAAATTCGCCGATCTCGGCGGCACGCCGCAAGGCCGGTTTCTCGAAGGCGGGTCATTCGATGCGAACGGCAATCTGTGGTTTGTCGCGATCGGCTCGGGCTGGATCTCGTATCTGACGCCTGAGGGAAAAGTGGTCCCGGTCGTCAATTGCAATCCGCCGAGCGGGCTCGGCCAGACCTGCGAGCCGCAAGGCAGCCGCTGGCACGACGGCAAGCTTTATCTGACGACGCGGCACATGGGGATTCTGGTTTACGATCCGCAGACCAAGAAGTTGCAGACCTTGGTCTACACCTACCGCAACCAATTGTTCAAAGGCCCGAACGACCTCGATTTTGACGCGGAAGGCAATCTTTATTTTACCGACCCGTGGGGAACCGGCCCCGGCCCCAACGAAACCGACCGCACCGGTGCGGTATATCAATATTCGCGCGACGGCGTGTTGCGCAAAATCATGGACAGCGGGTTGTTCCCGAACGGCATCGCCGTGTCGCCCGACGACAACCTGCTGGCGATCGGCGATTTTCGCGCCGGCCGCATGTGGTATGCGCTATTCGCCAATGGCCCCAGCCTTGGCTGTCCGCAATGTCCCAAGGACCCGCTGCATCTGACCTTCGCCGGGGTCAAGGCCGGCACCTATATCCCGGGAAATGGCGGCCCCGACGGCATCCATTACGATGTCAAGGGCAATTTGTGGGCGCAGCTGGCGGGGCTGGGCGGCATTGCCGAGATCAATCCGCGCGGATTGATCATCGGGTTCGTGCCGATCCCCAATGGCGACGCCGCGACAACGAACTTCGCCTTTGGCGGCCCCAACAACCAGTACGTCTATTTTGAAGGGGCGAACAGCGGCACTTTCTGGCGGTTCAAGGCGCCTTATCCCGGCCTGATTGGACCGGGCGGCGTGCGCCTGCCGGCGCAGCCCTGAGCGACGCGTGACGGCCGGCCGCATTAGCGCAGCGCCGGCCGCCGGACCGCGGTTTCAGGGGTGGTACGAGACGTTTGGGAATGCTATGTCGCCCGGCGGTTAATCCACGCCGCACGCGAACATGGACAACATCCTCGACCGGCTCGACGAAAAGCGTAATGCGGCCCGCACCGGTGGCGGCGCCGCGCGCATCGAGGCCCAGCACCGCCGCGGCAAACTGACGGCGCGCGAGCGGCTCGAACTGTTGCTCGACCCCCACTCTTTCGAGGAGTGGGACATGTTTGTCGAGCACCGCAGCCACGATTTCGGCATCGACCGCCACCGCATTCCGGGCGACGGGGTGGTCACCGGCTATGGCACCATCAACGGCCGCTTGGTCTTTGTGTTCAGCCAGGATTTCACCGTGTTCGGCGGCTCGCTGAGCGAGGCGCACGCCGAGAAGATCTGCAAGATCATGGACCAGGCGATGAATGTCGGCGCGCCGGTGATCGGGCTCAACGATTCCGGCGGGGCGCGCATCCAGGACGGGGTGGCCTCGCTGGCCGGCTATGCCGAGGTGTTCGAGCGCAATGTGCTGGCCTCGGGGGTGATCCCGCAGATCTCGATGATCATGGGGCCGTGCGCCGGCGGTGCTGTGTATTCGCCGGCGATGACCGATTTCATCTTCATGGTCCAGGATACTTCTTACATGTTTGTGACCGGGCCCGAGGTCGTGCGCACGGTCACGCATGAAACCGTGACCCAGGAGGAGTTGGGCGGGGCGCAGACCCATACCGCACGCTCGGGTGTGGCCGACCGCGCCTTTGCCAACGATGTCGAAGCGCTGCTCGAACTGCGCCGGTTTATCGATTTTCTGCCGTCGTCAAACCGGGGCGAGCCGCGGTCATGGCCGACCGCCGATCCGATCGACCGGACCGAACCCTCGCTCGACACGCTGATCCCGGAAAATCCGAACCGGCCTTACGACATCAAGGAGCTGATCCTCAAGGTTGTCGACGAGGGGGATTTTTTCGAGATCCAGCCTGATTTTGCGCGCAACATCGTGGTCGGCTTTGCCCGCATCGCCGGCTCGACGATTGGCATCGTCGCCAACCAGCCGATGGTTCTGGCCGGCTGTCTCGACATCGACAGCTCGCGCAAGGCGGCGCGTTTTGTGCGCTTTTGCGACTGTTTCAACATCCCGATCGTGACCTTTGTCGATGTCCCCGGCTTCCTGCCCGGCACCGCGCAGGAATATGGCGGCATCATCAAGCACGGCGCCAAATTGTTGTTCGCCTTTGCCGAGGCGACGGTGCCCAAGGTTACCCTGATCACGCGCAAGGCCTATGGCGGCGCCTATGACGTGATGAGTTCCAAGCATCTGCGCGGCGACGTCAATTTCGCCTGGCCTTCGGCCGAGATCGCGGTGATGGGGCCGAAGGGCGCGGTCGAGATCATCTTTCGCGCCGATCTCGGCGACACCGCCAAAATCGAGGCGCGCGCGCAGGAATATCGCGAGAAATTCGCCAACCCGTTTGTCGCCGCCAGCCGCGGTTTTATCGACGACGTGATCCCGCCGCGCGATACCCGCCGCCGCATCGCCCGGGCGTTGCACATGCTGCGCGGCAAAAAACTGACCAACCCGCCCAAAAAACACGACAACATCCCGCTGTGACCGGAGATCGGCGATCGGAAAAAGCGATGCGACCCGAGCACATGACCCGGATGCGCGAGGGATACCCGCGGGCGACCAGATTGACCAGACGCGGCTCTATCGCTTCTTCGACCAGCCAATCCCTCCCGGCTCTGGCAGATGCGGCTCACGAGATCCTTCGTTGCTCTCGCCTACCGCGCGCCGCTTCGCCGGTTGGTCATGATGTAGACCGCGGCGCCGCTCATCCTGCAAAGCTGACAAGGGTTTCGTGCTCCGGCAACGCTGTCGCCAATGGCCGCGACAAACCGGTCCATGACGGTTATCTCTTCGTCGATGTTTAAGAAAATCCTGATTGCCAACCGCGGCGAGATCGCCTGCCGCATCGCCCGCACCGCGCGGCGGATGGGGATCAAGACAGTCGCGGTCTTTTCCGAGGCCGATGCCGGCGCCGCGCATGTGCGCGCCGCCGACGAGGCGGTGTTGATCGGCCCGCCGCCGTCCTCGCAGAGCTACCTCAAGATCGAGCGGATCGTCGAGGCCTGCCGCCTGACCGGCGCCGAGGCGGTGCATCCGGGCTACGGTTTCTTGTCGGAGAACGCCGCCTTTGCCAGCGCCTTGGCCGAAGCGGGTGTCGTCTTTGTCGGACCGGGACCCGAGGCGATCGCGGCAATGGGCGACAAGATCCAATCAAAAAAGCTGGCCAGCGCCGCCGGGGTTTCGACCGTGCCCGGGCATCTCGATGTCGTCCCCGATGCCGAGACCGCGATGCAAGTGGCGCGCGCGATCGGCTACCCGGTCATGCTCAAGGCTTCGGCCGGGGGCGGCGGCAAGGGCATGCGGATTGCGCATGACGACGCTGAACTGCGCGAAGGCTTCACCGGCGCCCAAAGCGAGGCCCGATCGAGCTTTGCCGACGACCGCATTTTTATCGAGAAATACATCGAGGAGCCGCGGCATATCGAAATCCAGGTTCTGGGCGATGCTTTCGGCAATATCGTCTATCTCGGGGAGCGCGAATGTTCGATCCAACGCCGCCACCAGAAGGTCATCGAGGAGGCGCCGAGCCCGTTTCTTGATGGCAATACCCGGGCCGCGATGGGACGCCAGGCGGTGACGCTGGCGCGGGCGGTCGGCTATCGCTCGGCCGGAACCGTCGAATTCATCGTCGATCGCGAGCGCAATTTTTATTTTCTCGAGATGAACACGCGGCTCCAGGTCGAGCATCCGGTCACCGAACTGGTCACCGGCCTCGATCTTGTCGAGCTGATGCTGCGCATCGCGGCCGGCGAGAAATTGCCGTTCGGCCAGGAGGATGTGCGGCTCAACGGCTGGGCGATCGAGGCGCGCGTCTATGCCGAAGACCCGAGCCGCGGTTTTCTGCCGTCGACCGGGCGGCTGGTGCGCTATTTGCCGCCGTCGGGGGACGGGGTGCGGGTCGATGACGGCGTTTACGAGGGCGCCGAGATCAGCGTCTACTACGACCCGATGATCGCCAAGCTCGCGGTGTGGGCGCCCGACCGCGACCGCGCGGTCGACCGGCTGGGTCAAGCCCTCGACGGGTTTTACATCGCCGGCCTGCAGCACAATGTCGCGTTCCTCGCCGCCGTCGCCGCGCGCCAGCGGTTTCGCGACGGGGCGTTGTCGACCGGCTTTATCGCCGAAGAGTTTCCGGGCGGCTTTGCCCCGCCGGCCGGACCGGTCGAAGCCGACCGCACGATCCTGGCCGCGGCGGCGCTGGCCGCCCGCCGCCTCTGCGAGCGTGAGCAAGCCCTCGCCGGCGGCAATGGCGGCGCGCCGCTCGCGGAGGAATGGACGGTGCTGATCGACGGCACCGCGCACCGGGTTGCGGTAGCCGGCGCCGGCGGCGGCTACCGCATCACAATCGACGGCGTCTCGACCGCCGCCACCACCCAGTGGCAGCCGGGGCAGGTGCTGATGCACCTCACCCAGGATGGCGCGATCGCCACGGTCCAGATCGATCGTCTCGCCGCCGCGACGTTTCGGCTGATGCATCGCGGCGTCGTGCGTCGCGCCCAGGTGCTGACGCCGCGCGCCGCGGAACTGCTGGCGTTGATGCCGGCGAAAAAGCCGCCCGATACTTCGCGGCTGGTGTTGTCGCCGATGCCCGGCCTGTTGTCGGCGATCCCGGTGGTTCCGGGACAGCAGGTCAAGGCCGGCGAGCCGCTGGCGATTGTCGAGGCGATGAAGATGGAAAATATCCTGCGCGCCGAGCGTGACGGCCGCATCGCCGCGATCCGCGCCAAGCCCGGCGACAGCATCGCGGTCGACGAAGTGATCCTCGAATTCGAATAGCCGGGCGCGGCGGTCGCCCGACCCAGGCCGGTGATCGCCGCCCGGCGGGCCGGTCGTGTGCAGGCCAGCCGGGGCGTGGCCATCGGCTCACCACTCGGCGCGCGGCACGACCGGATCAGAGGATCGGCAACCCGCGCTGCTGGCGAGCCAGCGGGAAAGCCGCGTCGAGGCGGGCGACTTCATCCGCGGCAAGGACCAGTTCGCCGGCCCCGGCAATCTCCTCGACATGATCGCTTTGCGCGGCTTTCGGGATTGTAAACAAGGCCGGCCGGCGGACCAGAAACGCCAGCGCCACCTGGCGCGGCGTGGCCCGGCGCTGCGCTGCGATCTCGGACAGAACCCGGCCGCCGGGTGTGGTCGGCGCCGGAAACCGGTTGTGCCCGAACGGGCTATAGCCGACCACCGCCACCCCATGCTGTTCGCACCAGGGAATGACCCGGTGCTCGATGCTGCGCTCCATCAGATGATAGAGCACCTGGTTGCAGGCGATCTTGCCCGGTCCGGCCAGCGCCGATGTCTCGTCGAGATCGCGGGTATCGAAATTGCTGACCCCCCAAGACAGGATCTTGCCCTCGGTTTTGAGCTCTTCGAACGCGGCGACGGTCTCGGCGAGCGGATGCGGCCCGCGCCAATGCAGCAGATAGCAATCGAGGTGGTCGGTGCGCAGCCGCGCCAGAGAGCGTTCGCAGGCGCGCCGCGTTCCCGCTCGCGAGGCGTTTTGCGGCAGCACTTTTGAGACCAGGAACACCTCGTGGCGACGGCCGGCAATGGCCTCGCCGACCAGTTCTTCGGCGGCTCCCGAGCCGTAAAGCTCGGCGGTGTCGATATGGTTCAAACCGCGGTCGAGGCCGCGGCGCAGAGCGGCAATTGCCGCCGCGCGCGGCGCCTGCTCGAAATACCAGGTGCCAAGGCCGATCGCCGGCACCTCATGCCCGGTCGGGCCAAACAAACGCCGTTGCATCGCTCACCTCCCTGTAGCACCGCGCAACCAAGCCGCGGCAAACGCCGAGCAGCCGGAATAAAGCCGAGCGCGGCCGGCAGTCGATCCCGATCTCCGCATTGATGCCGCCAAGACTATCACCAAAGCCGGTCCCGCGATCGGCCTGTTGCCGGTATTGTCGGGGGTTGCCGCCCCGGGCATATCGGCGGCGGATGCCCAAGCGCCGGCAACAGGGAGGTTATGCTGCGCTGATGAGGACCGTTCGCTTGCGCATTGACGGCCGCGTCCAAGGTGTCGGCTACCGCGCCTGGGCGACCCGGATGGCGACCGAGCTCGGCCTGCGCGGCTGGGTGCGCAACCGCTTTGACGGCACGGTCGAGATCCTGGCGACCGGGCCGCAGGACGCGATCGCGGCGCTAATCACGGCCGCCCGCGAGGGTCCGGCCCTGGCCCAGGTCAGCGAGGTATCGGTCACCGACGCCGCAGATGACGGAAGAGGCGGCTTTGTTGTGTTGCCGACCACATAAATCATCGGCCCCCGGGCGGCGATTTTCGCGGCGTTTATCGTCGGCGCCGGCATGTTCGGGCCAGACCGCGCCAAAACCGGCGAAGCCCAAACGCGTGCAACCGGGAAGCGGCGCCGGACCGGGCCCCGGCAAACGCCGAGCGGGCCGGCGATCAGGCGGCTTCTTCTTCTGCCGCCGGTTTTGGACCGGAATCCTGACCCTTGGCGGCGGGATCGCGATCGACCAGTTCGATCACCGCCATCGGCGCATTGTCGCCATAGCGAAAGCCGGCCTTGATAATGCGGGTATAGCCGCCGGCGCGGCTGGCGTAACGCTCGGCCAGGGTGGTCATCAATTTGTTGGCGAGCGGCGGGGATTGCAGCCGGGCGATTGCGCGCCGCCGGTTGGCGAGCCCGCCATTCTTGCCCAGCGTGATCAGCTTTTCGACGATCGGCCGCAAATCCTTGGCCTTGGGCAAGGTGGTGGTGATCTGTTCGTGCTTGATCAGCGAGGCGGCCAAGTTCTCGAACATCGCCTGGCGATGTTCGGAACGGCGGCTGAAACCGCGGCCCCTAAGGCGATGGCGCATCGGGTCTACTCCTGGACTGGGTCACCCCCGCGGCTTCACGCCCGGTCGTGCCGAAAAGACGGGTCAATGCCGCAATCCTAATAGGGCTCGTCGAGACGCTTGGCCAGCTCCTCGATGTTTTCGGGCGGCCAATTCGGGATCTCCATGCCCAGATGGAGACCCATCTGCGCCAACACCTCCTTGATTTCGTTCAGCGATTTGCGGCCGAAATTCGGCGTGCGGAGCATCTCGGCCTCGGATTTCTGGACCAGATCGCCGATATAGACGATGTTGTCGTTCTTCAGGCAATTGGCCGACCGCACCGAAAGCTCCAGCTCGTCGACCTTGCGCAGCAGGTTCTTGTTGAACGGCAGTTCGCTCGGCCGCGTCTCGTCGGAGGGATGACGCGGCTCCTCGAAATTGATGAACAGCTGCAACTGGTCCTGGAGGATGCGCGCGGCCAGCGCCACCGCATCCTCGGGACTGACGGCGCCGTTGGTCTCGACGCGCATCGCCAGCCGGTCGTAATCGGTGACCTGACCGACGCGGGTGTTTTCCACCCGATACGAGACCTTGCGCACCGGGCTGAACAGCGCATCCACCGGGATCAAGCCGATCGGCGCGTCTTCCGGACGGTTCTGGGTTCCCGGCAGGTACCCTTTGCCATTTTCGACCGTCAGCTCCATGCCGATCCGGGCCCCGGCATCGAGCGTGCAGATCACCAGATCGGGGTTCATGATTTCGATGTCGTGGCCGGTCTCGATCGCGCCGGCGCGCACCTCGCCCGGCCCGCTGGCGCGCAGCCGCATGCGCTTTGGCCCCTCGCCAAACATGCGCAGGTCGATCGCCTTGACGTTCAGCACGATGTCGGTGACGTCTTCGAGCACGCCGGGAAGCGATGAAAATTCGTGCAGCACGCCCTCGATCTGGATCGAGGTCACCGCCGCCCCTTGCAATGAGGACAACAACACCCGCCGCAGCGCGTTGCCCAGGGTCAGGCCAAAGCCGCGTTCAAGCGGCTCGGCGACCACGGTCGCGACCCGCCTGGGGTCTTCGCCGGGCTCGACCGACAGCTGCTTTGGCTTGATCAGGGTCTGCCAATTTCGTTGGATCAAGACTGGAACCTCGGTGGGTTAAATGGGTTTGGCGGCGACCGGTATGGCCGCCGCCGGGCGGTGCCGCGCCGCAGCGCGAGCGGCCGTTGCGCGCCGCGCGCCGGGCTGCGAACCCTCAGACACGCCGGCGCTTGGGAGGGCGGCAGCCATTATGGGGGATCGGCGTCACATCGCGGATCGAGGTGACGGCAAAGCCCACCGCCTGCAGGGCGCGCAACGCCGATTCACGCCCCGATCCCGGTCCCTTGACCTCGATGTCCAGCGTCCTCATGCCATGTTCCATGGCCTTGCGGCCGGCGTCTTCGGCGGCGACCTGGGCGGCATAGGGGGTCGATTTGCGCGACCCCTTGAAGCCCTGGCTGCCCGACGACGACCAGGCGATCGTATTGCCCTGGGCATCGGTGATCGTGATCATCGTATTGTTGAACGTCGCATTGACATGCGCCGTGCCCGAGGTGATGTTTTTGCGCTCGCGCCGCCTTAGCCGCGGCGCCGGAGCACTCGATCTAGCCATCGCTCTGTCCCGTTAGCTGCGCAAAGAAGGTCTGGGCAAGGAGGGTCCCGCCTATTTCTTTTTGCCGGCGATCGGCCGCGCCGGCCCTTTGCGCGTGCGGGCATTGGTGTGCGTGCGCTGGCCGCGCACCGGCAGCCCGCGGCGATGGCGCAGACCGCGGTAACACCCGAGATCCATCAGCCGCTTGATGTTCATCGCCACCAATCGGCGCAGATCGCCCTCGACGGTGTATTCGCGGTCGATCAATTCGCGCACCCGCAGCACTTCCTCATCGGTCAGCTCGTGTACGCGGCGCTCGGGCGGGATCCCGATCCGCTCGCAAATCTGCTCGGCCGTCGTGCGGCCGATGCCGTGAATATAGGTGAGCCCGATCGGGACCCGTTTTTGATTGGGGATGTTTACGCCGGCAATACGCGCCACCTGCGCTTCTCCTCAGCAAGAGCTCTAGATGGAGGGTGTTCGATTTATCGGCAAGAGGGCGAGCATTATAAGAACAGCGGCGGGCGCGTCAATCGATTAGGCCAAGCCGGTGGCCGCCCGGACCAAGACCCTGTGTTCCGCCCGCTCCGGGCGGCGCCGCCGCCGTGCTCGATAGCGGCTCTCACCCGAGAATCCGGTCGATTTCGCGCGCCACCTCGTCGATCGCCATCATCCCGTCGACCACCCGCAAGATCCCCCGCTCGCGGTAATAGGGCAGGATCGGCGCGGTTTGCCGCCGGTAAACCTCGAAGCGCGCGGTCACCGCCTCGGGACGGTCGTCGGGGCGATGGACAAATTCGCGGCTCCCGCAAATGTCGCACACGCCCTCGATCCGCGGGCGGTGGTGGCGCTCATGGTAGCTCGCCCCGCATTTGGCGCAGCTGAACCGGCCGCTCAGCCGGTCGATCAGCGCCGCCTCGTCGACCTCGATCAAAATCACATGGTCGAGACCAAGCTCGCGCCGCGCCAGCATGTCGTCGAGGGCCTGGGCCTGCGGCACGGTGCGCGGAAACCCGTCGAGGGTGAAGCCGTTGCGGCAATCGGGCTCGCCGATGCGCTGCGCGATCATAGCGATGATCACGTCGTCGGGAACCAGCTGCCCCGAATCCATGATCGCCTTGACGCGCAATCCGAGTTCGCTGCCCGAGGCGGTGGCGGCGCGCAGCATATCGCCGGTCGCGAGCTGGCGCATGCCGCGGCGCTGCTCGAGCCGCTTGGCCTGGGTCCCCTTGCCCGAACCCGGCGGCCCGAGCAGGATAATGTTCATCCGCGTCGACCTCTCAGCTTGGCCTTTCTGATCAGTCCCTCATATTGATGAGCCAACAGATGCGAGTGGATCTGCGCCACCGTATCCATCGTCACGCTGACCACGATCAACAGGCTGGTACCGCCAAAATAAAACGGGACCGAATATTCCGAGATCAGAAACTCAGGCAGGATGCAGACCGCCGCCAGATAGGCCGAGCCGACCACGGTCAGCCGGGTCAGCACATAGTCGAGAAAATCCGCCGTGTTCTTGCCCGGACGGATCCCCGGGATAAAGCCGCCATATTTGCGCAAATTGTCGGCGGTCTCGGTCGGGTTAAAGACAATCGCCGTGTAGAAAAAGCTGAAAAACACGATCAGCGCGACATAGAGCGCCATATAGAGCGGCCGCCCATGCGCGAGATAGGAGGTGATATTGCCGAGCCACCCCAGATTCCCGCCGTTCGGCTGGAAATTGGCGATCGTCGCCGGCAACAGCAGCAGCGAGGAGGCGAAGATCGGCGGGATCACCCCCGAGGTGTTGATTTTGAGCGGCAAATGCGAGGCGTCGCCGCCGAACATTTTGTTGCCGACCTGGCGCTTGGGATACTGAACGAGGATCCGCCGTTGCGCCCGCTCCATAAACACGATGAACGCGACCACCGCGACCGAGACGATCAGGAAGACGATGATAAAGAAGGTCGAGATCGCGCCGGTGCGGCCGAGTTCGAGGGTCGAGGCGAGCGCGTGCGGCAGGTTGGCGACGATCCCGGCAAAGATGATCAGTGAAATGCCGTTGCCGACGCCGCGCGCGGTGATCTGCTCGCCGAGCCACATCAGGAACACCGTCCCGGCGGTCAGGGTCACCATCGTGACCAGGCGGAAGCCCAACCCGGGGTTCAAGACCGCGGTTTCCGCCCCGGCGCGCATGCCTTCGATCCCGACCGCGATCCCATAGGCCTGCACCGCGGCCAGCAATACGGTTCCGTAGCGCGTGTATTGATTGAGCTTTTTGCGCCCGCTCTCCCCCTCCTTTTTGAGCGCTTCGAGGGAGGGCGAGACCGCCGTCAACAGCTGAATAATGATCGACGCCGAGATATAGGGCATGATGTTGAGGGCGAATATCGTCATGCGTCCGAGCGCGCCGCCCGAAAACATGTCGAACATGCCGAGGATGCCGCCGGCGTTGCGGGCGAAGATGTCGTGCAGGATCCCGGGATCGATGCCGGGGATCGGGATATAGGTGCCGAGCCGGTAAATCATCAGCGCGCCGAGCGTGAACCAGATCCGGTTCTTGAGCTCGGTCGCCTTGCCGAACGCCGAGAAATTGATGCTGGCGGCGAGTTGTTCAGCGGCTGACGCCATCTAATCCATCCTCATCTACCACCGGGCCCGCAGCTTGCCGGCCCGGTCTTGCGCGCATCATGCGGCGGCCGGCCCTCCCGTCGGTACGCTGGCCGCGTCAGGCCGCGCCGGACGCGTCCGCCGCCGCCGCTGTGCCGCGCCGCGATCGGGGCCGCAACACGACCTTGCCGCCGGCCTCCTCGACCGCGGCGATCGCCGCCTTCGAGGCCCCGCTCACCTCGATCGTGACGGCAGTGCGCAGCGCGCCTTTGGCCAACAAACGAACCCCGTCGCGCACCCGTCGCACCACTCCCGAGGCGACCAGGGCGGCGGCATCGACGACACGGTCTCCGGCCAGCTTGCCATGATCGAGCGCCTGTTGCACCCGCCCCAGATTGACAATGGCAAAATCGGGCCGAAACATGTGGTTGTTAAAGCCGCGCTTGGGCAAGCGGCGGTGCAGCGGCGTCTGGCCGCCTTCAAAGCCGTTGATCGCCACACCGCTGCGCGCGGTCTGGCCCTTGCCGCCGCGACCCGAGGTCTTGCCCTTGCCCGAGCCGATGCCGCGACCGACGCGCTTGGCGCGATGGTGCGCGCCGGGATTGTCCCTGATCTCGTTCAGTTTCATCGTCCGATCCTTCGCGTGGCTCGCGCGCGTTATAGCCAAACCCGCCGCGACCGGGCGGGGTGGCAGGCTCAGCCTTCTTCGACCACGACCACGAGATGCTGCACCTTTCGGATCATGCCGCGTACCGCCGGCGTATCTTCAAGCACGCGGCGGCGGTGGCGCTTGTTCAGACCGAGCCCTTTGAGGGTGGCCTCCTGATCGCTGCGGCGTCCGATCGGGCTGCCGATTTGCTCGACGGTCAGCGTCTTTTTGGCGTCCATCAGGCCGGTTCCCGTGGGGCTTCGGTCTCGCGCCGGCCGAGGATCTCGCCAACCCGCTTGCCGCGCCGGGCGGCGACCGCGCGCGGGCTGCTGGCGCCGCGCAACGCGGCAAACGTCGCCTTGATCATATTGTGCGGATTGGCGCTGCCGACCGATTTGGCGACGACGTCGTGGACGCCGAGGGCTTCAAAGATCGCGCGCATCGGCCCGCCGGCGATGATCCCGGTGCCGGGCTTGGCGGCGCGCACGATAACCCGCCCGGCGCCGTAGCTGCTGGCGATATCGTGATGCAAGGTGCGGCCTTCGCGCAGCGGCACCCGGATCATGTTGCGCCGCGCTTGCTCGGTCGCTTTGCGGATCGCCTCGGGCACCTCGCGCGCCTTGCCGCCGCCATAACCGACCCGGCCCTTGCGGTCGCCGACCACGACCAGCGCGGCAAAGCCGAAGCGGCGGCCGCCTTTGACCACCTTGGCGACGCGGTTGATATTGACCAGCCGTTCGGCGAATTCGCTTTCCTCGCGCTCGCGCGGCTGGCGGTCGCCGTCGCCGCGGCCGCGGCGCTCGCCCTGGGTGCGTGCTGTGCGCGCCATTGGTTCCCCTCTCAGAAATCGAGGCCGCCCGCGCGGGCGGCGTCGGCCAAGGCCTTGACCCTGCCGTGAAACAAATATCCGCCGCGGTCAAACACGACCTTGGCGACGCCGGCCGCCTTGGCCCGCTCGGCGATCAGCTTGCCGACCGCGCCGGCGGCGGCGATGTCGGCGCCGGTCTTGAGGCCGGTGCGCAGCTCGGGGTCGAGGCTCGAGGCCGCGGCCAGGGTTCGCCCGGCCCGATCGTCGATGATCTGCGCATAGATATGCTTTGACGAGCGGAACACCGACAGCCGCGGTCGACCATTTGCCGCCCGGCGCAACCGGCGGCGCGTCCGCTCGCGGCGATGCTGGAACAGAGCTTGCGAATGCTGAAGCATCGGCCGTTACTTCTTCTTGCCCTCTTTGCGCCGCACGGTTTCGTGCGCGTATTTGATGCCTTTGCCCTTATAGGGCTCGGGCGGACGAAAGGCGCGGATCTCGGCGGCGACCTGACCGACCCGCTGGCGATCGGCGCCGCTGACGGTGATGGCGGTCGGCCGTTCGCAGGCGATTTTGATGTCGGGCGGGATCGGAAAGGCGACATCGTGCGAATAGCCGAGTTGCAGGTTCAAAACATTGCCCTGCACCGCCGCCCGGTAGCCAACCCCGTTGATCTCGAGCCCGATCGAAAACCCTTTCGCCACGCCGGTCACCATGTTGTTGACCAGAGCCCGCGTGGTTCCCCACATCGCCCGGGCCTGCTTGCCGTCATTGGCCGGCGCGATCGTGATCGCGCCATCGCTGAGGGTCGCCTTGACCTCGTTGCTGACGACGAGGCTCAACGTCCCGAGCGCGCCTTTGGCGGTCAGCTTGCGGTCGCTGAGCTGGACCTCGACCCCGCTCGGGATCGTGACCGGATGCTTGCCAATGCGTGACATGTCTCTTCCTCAAGCCGGCTCAGAACACGCGGCACAGCACTTCGCCGCCGACCTTCGCCGCCCGCGCCTCGTTGTCCGACAAGATGCCGCGCGGCGTCGACAGGATCATAATGCCGAGGCCGTTGTAGCTGCGCGGCAGATCGGCGAGCCGCGAATAGATCCGCCGCCCCGGCTTTGACACCCGGGCGATTTCGCGGATCGCCGGTTCGCCGTCGACATATTTGAGCTCGATTTTCAATTCCGCGACCCCCGGGCGCAGATCGTGGCGGCTGAAGCCGCGAATGTAGCCTTCGCGTTTGAGCACTTCGAGGACGTTGGCGCGCATTTTCGAGGCCGGCGAGGCGACCACCGCCTGCCGCGCGTGCTGTCCGTTGCGGATCCGCGTCAGCATGTCGCCCAACGGGTCGCTCATCGTCATCGGGGCGATCCTCTTACCAGCTCGATTTCAGCATGCCCGGGATCTGGCCCGACGACGCCAGTTCGCGCAGCGCAATCCGCGACAGGCGGAATTTCCGGTAAAAGCCGCGCGGCCGCCCGGTCAGCGCGCAGCGGTTGCGCACCCGCGTCGCCGAACCGTTGCGCGGCAGCATCGCCAGCTTCAGCTGGGCGGCAAACCGCTCCTCGGGGGCAAGCGAGCGGTCAAGCGCCAGGGCCTTGAGCCGCTGGCGTCGCGGCGCCTGCTGGCGCGCCAGTTTGGCGCGCCGCTGGTTCTTTTCGATCGAGCTTTTCTTGGCCATCGCGCTGTCGTCCTTCGACCCCCTCAATTGGCGAACGGCATGTCAAAACCTTTGAGCAGCGCCTTGGCCTCGGCATCGGTCTGGGCGGTGGTCGCGATGACCACATTGAGCCCGCGCACCGCCTCGACCCGGTCATAGTCGATTTCGGGGAACACGATCTGCTCCCTGAGGCCCAGCGCGAAATTGCCGCGGCCGTCAAAACTGCGCCCGGGGATGCCGCGAAAGTCGCGCACCCGCGGCAAGGCGACATTGATCAGCCGGTCGAGAAATTCATACATGCGCTGCCGGCGCAGCGTCACCTTGCAGCCGATCGGCATGCCCTGACGCAGTTTGAAGCTGGCAATCGACCGCTTGGCGCGGGTGATGACCGGCCGCTGGCCGGCGATCGCGGCCAGTTCGAGCACCGCGGCATCGACTTTTTTGGCGTCCTGGGTGCCTTCGCCGACCCCCATATTGAGCACGATCTTGTCAAGGCGCGGCACCTGCATCGGATTGGTGTAGCCGAATTCCTGCATCAGCGCCGGCCGCACGGTCGTCTCGTAATGTTCCTGCAGACGCGGCTTATACATTGCTTCACCTGTCGATGACTTCGCCCGAGCGCCGCGCAAACCGCACCTTGCGCCCGTCTTCAAGGATTTTGTAGCCGACCCGCGTCGGCTTGCCCGAGGCCGGATCGAGATGGGCGACGTTGGAGATATGCAGCGGCAACTCCTTTTCGAGGATGCCGCCGGGTTCGCCCATCCGCGGCCGGGTGTGGCGGCGGGCGATATTGACGCCCTGTACGATGACCCGCCGTTCGGCCGGAAACACCCGCAACACCTCGCCGGTGCGGCCCTTGTCGCGACCGCTGATCACCACCACCCGGTCACCCTTTTTGATCTTGAGCTTGATCATTGGCGGCGCCTCATTCTCACGCTCACAGCACCTCGGGCGCCAGCGACACGATCTTCATAAAGCGGCGCGCCCGCAATTCGCGCGTCACCGGCCCAAAGATGCGGGTGCCGATCGGTTCGTTCTGGTTGTTGATCAACACCGCGGCGTTGCGGTCAAACCGGATCGCACTGCCATCGACGCGCCGGATCTCCTTGGCGGTGCGCACGATCACCGCGCGGTGCACATCGCCCTTCTTGACCCGCCCGCGCGGGATCGCCTCCTTGACCGAGACGATGATCACATCGCCGACGGTCGCGGTGCGCCGCTTGGAGCCGCCCAACACCTTGATGCATTGCACGCGGCGCGCCCCCGAATTGTCGGCGACATCGAGATTGGTTTGCATCTGGATCATGGCGCCGCCCCTTCGGCCGCTGTCGGCGGGTTGCCGGCGCCGCGTCCCGGTCCCGCCGCCGGCCCCTCGAGCACGACCCAATGCTTGCGTTTGGAGATCGGCCGGCTTTCCTCGATCCGCACAAAATCGCCGACATGCCAGCGATTATGCTCGTCATGGGCCGCGTATTTCTTCGAGCGGGTGATGAATTTCTTGTAGATCGGATGCATGACCCGGCGCTCGACCCGCACGATCACGGTCTTGTCGCCCTTGTCACTGACCACCACGCCTTGCAGAATACGTCTTGACATGCTCGTGTCCTAGGCTTGCCGGCGCCGCCGCTCGCCGAGAATGGTTTTGATGCGCGCGATGTCGTGCCGCACTTCGCGCACCCGCGCGGTGTTCTCGAGCTGGCCGTTGGCGCGCTGAAAACGCAGATTGAACATCTCCTTGCCCAGGCGGTCGAGCTCGCCCGCCAGCTCGTCATCGGTCTTGGCGCGAATGTCGGCCGGCTTCATGCCGCCTCCTCTTCGCCGGCCCGGGCAACAAACCGGGTCCCGACCGGCAGCTTGGCCGCGGCCAGGGCAAAGGCTTCGCGCGCGGTTTCGGCCGCCACGCCGTCGAGCTCGAACATGATCCGCCCGGGCTTGACCCGGCACACCCAATATTCGGGCGAGCCTTTGCCGCTGCCCATGCGCACCTCGGCGGGTTTGGTCGATACCGGCACATCCGGAAAGATGCGGATCCATACCCGCCCGCTGCGCCGGATATGGCGCGTGATCGCCCGTCGCGCCGCCTCGATCTGGCGGGCGGTGACCCGGCCCGGATCGACCGCTTTGAGACCATAGGCGCCAAAATTGAGGGTCGTGCCGCCTTTGGCCAGACCGTGGATGCGCCCCTTATGCGCCTTGCGATATTTCGAGCGTTTCGGACTGAGCATTGGCGATCACCCCAGGGCTTCGCGGCGCGGCCGGTCGTGGCTCGGCGCCGGTCCCTGCCCTTCGCTGGCGCGCCGCTCCGAGGCCATCGGATCGTGCGCGAGAATTTCGCCCTTGAACACCCACACCTTGACCCCGCACACACCATAGGTGGTTTTGGCCGTGCCATAGCCGAAATCGATATCGGCGCGCAGCGTGTGCAGCGGCACGCGCCCCTCGCGATACCATTCCATGCGCGCGATTTCTGCGCCGCCGAGGCGACCGGAGCAATTGATCCGGATCCCTTGCGCGCCCAGCCGCATGGCCGACTGCACGGCCCGCTTCATCGCCCGGCGGAAGGCGACGCGGCGCTCGAGCTGCTGGGCGATGCTCTCGGCGATCAGTTTGGCGTCGATCTCGGGCTTGCGAATTTCGACGATGTTGAGGCTGACCTCGCTCGGCGTGACTTTGGCGATATCGCTGCGCAGCTTTTCGATATCGGCGCCTTTTTTGCCGATGATCACCCCGGGCCGCGCCGAATGCAGCGTGATCCGGCTTTTGCGCGCGGCCCGTTCGATGACGATGCGCGACAACCCGGCCTGGGTCAGGCGCTTGTCGAGAAAGCGCCGCAATTCGAGATCGTCGAGCAGGTTGTTCGCATATTCCTTGCGCGCAAACCAGCGCGAATCCCAGGTGCGGTTGATGCCGAGCCGGAGCCCGATCGGGTTGACTTTCTGGCCCATCACGCGGTCTCCTCGGTCTCGTTTTGCGGGCGTTCGCGGACAATGACGGTCAGATGCGCATAATGCTTCTCGACCCGGGCCGAGCGGCCGCGGCCGCGCGTATGAAAGCGCTTGAGGACAAAGGCGCGGCCGACACTCGCCTCTTTGACATAGAGCCGGTCGACATCGAGCTGGTGGTTGTTTTCGGCGTTGGCGATTGCCGCCTGCAGCACCTTTTTCACCTCGCCGGCGATGCGCCGCTGGCAAAAGGTCAGCTCGGCCAGCGCCTTGGCGGCACTCTTGCCGCGGATCGTGCGGGCCACGAGATTGAGCTTGCGGGCGCTGATGCGCAGGCCGCGCATGCTCGCCAAGGCCTCGCTGTCGGCAACCCGGCGGGGGGCGGCGGGCTTGCTCATCTCAGCTTCTCCTCGCCTTCTTGTCGCCGGCATGGCCGTAAAAGGTGCGGGTCGGCGCAAACTCGCCGAATTTGTGGCCGATCATGTTTTCGGTCACCAGCACCGGGATGAATTTGTGGCCATTGTAGACGCCAAAAGTCAGGCCGACAAATTGCGGAAAGATGGTCGACCGCCGCGACCAGGTGCGGATCACCTGATTGCGGCCGGCGCGCCGCACCTCCTCGGCCTTCTTCAGCAGATAGCCGTCGACAAACGGACCTTTCCAAACCGAGCGGGTCACCGCATCACTCCGTGTCGCTTCATTTCTCAGCGCGGTCGACGGCGCACGATCAGCCGATCGGTCGCCTTGTTGCGGCGGGTCTTCTTGCCCTTGGTCGGCTTGCCCCACGGCGTCACCGGATGGCGCCCGCCCGAGCTGCGGCCTTCGCCGCCGCCATGCGGATGATCGATCGGGTTCATCGCCACCCCGCGCACCGACGGCCGCCTTCCGAGCCAGCGATTGCGTCCGGCCTTGGCGATGACGATATTCTGCTGATCCGGGTTGGAGACCGCCCCGATCGTGGCGCGGCATTCGCCGCGGACCATGCGCACCTCGCCCGATGACAGCCGCAACAGCGCATAGCCTTGGTCGCGCCCGACGAGCTGGGCATAGGTCCCGGCGGCGCGGGCGATCTGTCCGCCCTTGCCCGGCTTCATCTCGACATTGTGGATGATCGTGCCGACCGGCATGTTGCGCATCGGCATGACATTGCCCGGCTTGACGTCGACCCGCTCGCCCGAGACCACCGTATCGCCGGGTTTGAGGCGCTGCGGTGCGAGGATATAGGCGAGCTCGCCATCCGCGTAGCGGATCAGGGCGATGAACGCGGTGCGGTTGGGATCATATTCGAGCCGCTCGACGGTCGCCGGCATATCGACCTTGCCGCGCTTGAAATCGACGATCCGATAGCGCCGCTTATGGCCGCCGCCGCGCCAGCGCACGGTGATGCGGCCGGTGTTGTTGCGTCCGCCCTTGCCTCGCAAGCCTTCAGTCAACGCCTTGACCGGCTTGCCTTTCCACAGCTCGCTGCGATCGACGATGACCAGCTGCCGCCGCGACGGCGTGGTCGGCTTGAAGGTTTTGAGCGCCATCCCGCCGCCTCCTGGTCAGATCCCGGTGGTCACGTCGATGCGTTGACCTTCGCCCAAGGTCACGATCGCTTTTTTGACGTCCGAGCGGCGCCCCGGCCGGCCGCGCACCCGCTTGGTTTTGCCCTTGACCCGGATCGTGTTGACCGCCGTCACCGAGACATTGAACAGACCCTCGACCGCGGCCTTGACCTCGCGCTTGGTCGCGGTCAACGGCACCCGGAACAGCACCTGGTTGTGCTCCGAGGCGTTGGTCGCCTTTTCGGTGATCACCGGGCCGCGGATGATGTCGTACATCTGCTGCCGGCTGAGCCTGAGCTTGACCGGGCGAATGACGCGAAACCGGCTCATTTGAGGCGCGCCTCCAGCTGCTCGACCGCCGCCCGCGTCAACACCAGCGTGTCGCGGCGCAGAATGTCATACACATTCGCCCCCTGCTGCGGCAGCACATCGACCCGCGGCAGGTTGCGCGCCGCCCGGGCGAAATTGGCGTCGACCGCCGAGCCGTCGATGACCAGCACCGACCCCCAGCCCAGCGCGTCGAGCCGCGCGCGCAGCGCCTTGGTCTTGGCTTCGGGCGCCGCGGCGGCGTCGATGACGACCAGCTTGCCTTCGCCCAGCTTGACCGACAGCGCGGTTTTGAGCCCCAGCCGGCGCACCTTCTTTTGCAGCGCAAAGGCATGGCTGCGCACGACCGGGCCAAAGATCGTCGCCCCGCCGCGAAATTGCGGCGAGCGCAGGCTGCCCTGCCGCGCCCGCCCGGTGCCCTTCTGTTTGTAAGGCTTGCGGGTCGTGCCCTGGATCTCGCTGATCCCTTTGGTTTTGTGGGTGCCGGCGCGGCGTTTGGCGAGTTGCCAGTTGACCACGCGCGCGAGGATGTCGCGCCGCGCGGGCAGGCCGAACACCGCATCGTCGAGTTCGATCTCGCCGACCTCTTGATTGTCGAGATTGCGCACCGCGACCCGCGTCATTCCGCCTCTCCCTCGGGCCTCTCGCCGGCCGGCGCGACCCCGGCCGCGGGCTGGCTGCGCAGTGCGGCCGGGAAGGGCAGATCCGCGGGCGGTTTGCGCTTGACCGCGTCGCGGACCAGGACCAGCCCGCCTTTGGCGCCCGGAACCGCCCCCTTGACCATCAGCACGCCGCGCTCGCCATCGGCGGCCATCACTTCGAGGCTCTGCACGGTCACCCGCTCGGCCCCGAGATGCCCCGCCATCTTCTTGTTCTTGAAGGTCTTGCCCGGCGATTGCCGCTGCCCGGTCGAGCCGTGGCTGCGATGCGAGATCGACACCCCGTGACTGGCGCCCAGACCGCCGAAATTATGCCGCTTCATCGCCCCGGCAAACCCTTTGCCGATGCTGGTGCCGACGACGTCGACCCGCTGGCCGGGCACAAAATGGGCGGCGGTGATCTCGCTGCCGACCGCGAGGCTCGCCTCCTGCGAGACGCGAAACTCGGCCAGATGCGCCTTCGGCTCGACCTTGGCCTTGGCAAAATGGCCGCGCTGCGGCTTCGAGACATTCTTGACCTTGGCCGCGCCGGCCCCGAGTTGCACGGCGCTGTAGCCGTCCTTTTCCGGGGTGCGCACCGCCACCACCTGGCAGTTTTCGACGGCCAGCACGGTGACCGGCACATGATTGCCGTCCTCGGTAAAGATCCTCGTCATCCCGAGCTTGCGGGCGATCAACCCGGTGCGCATGCGCCGTTCCTCACAAAGCCGCCGTTGCCCGGCTCACAATTTGATCTCGACATCGACCCCGGCAGCCAGATCGAGCTTCATCAGCGCATCGACGGTCTGCGGCGTCGGATCGACAATATCCAGCACCCGCTTGTGGGTGCGGATTTCGAACTGCTCGCGCGATTTCTTGTCGACATGCGGCGAGCGCAACACCGTGAATTTCTCGATCTTGGTCGGCAGCGGTATCGGTCCGCGGATGCGCGCCCCGGTGCGCTTGGCGGTGTTGACGATCTCGCTGGTCGACTGGTCGAGCACGCGATGATCGTAGGCCCGCAACCGGATGCGGATGTTTTGGCTGTCCACTGCGCGTTTCCCTTGCTGTTCGCGGCGCTGGGGTTGTTTGCGGCCCCGGGGTTATTTGGTGCGGGGGTTATTTGGTGCCGGGGGTTATTTGATGATTTTGGCGACGACCCCGGCGCCGACGGTGCGGCCGCCTTCGCGGATCGCAAAGCGCAGCCCCTCATCCATCGCAATCGGCGCAATCAGTTCGATCTCCATCGAGATGTTGTCGCCCGGCATCACCATCTCGGTCCCCTCGGGCAGATGCACCGTGCCGGTCACATCGGTCGTGCGAAAATAGAATTGCGGCCGGTAATTGCCAAAAAACGGCGTGTGCCGCCCGCCCTCCTCCTTGGTCAGAATATACGCCTCGCACTGAAAACGGGTGTGCGGCGTGATCGACCCCGGCGCCGCCAACACCTGCCCGCGCTCCACCTCCTCGCGCTTGGTGCCGCGCAGCAATACCCCGATATTGTCCCCCGCCTCGCCCTGGTCGAGCAATTTGCGAAACATCTCCACCCCGGTCGCCACCGTCTTGGCGGTCGGCCGCAGCCCGACAATCTCCACCTCGTCGCCAACCTTGACCACCCCGCGCTCCACCCGCCCGGTGACCACCGTGCCCCGCCCCGAAATCGTAAACACATCCTCAATCGGCATCAAAAACGGCCGGTCCTTGGCCCGCTCCGGCTGCGGAATGTAGTCGTCCACCGCCGCCATCAGCGCCATGATCGACTCCGCCCCAATCGCCGCATCGCGCCCCTCCAAAGCGGCCAGCGCCGAACCCCGGATCACCGGAATGTCATCCCCCGGAAACTGGTAGGAGCTCAACAATTCGCGCACCTCCAGCTCAACCAGATCGAGCAATTCCGGGTCGTCCACCATGTCCACCTTGTTCATGTACACCACCAGCGCCGGCACCCCCACCTGCCGCGCCAGCAATATGTGCTCGCGCGTCTGCGGCATCGGCCCGTCCGCCGCGCTGACCACCAAAATCGCCCCGTCCATCTGCGCCGCCCCGGTGATCATGTTCTTGATGTAATCGGCATGCCCCGGGCAATCGACATGCGCGTAATGCCGCCGCTCGGTCTCATACTCAACATGTGCGGTCGCAATCGTGATCCCCCGCGCCCGCTCCTCCGGCGCCTTGTCAATCTGGTCAAACGGCACAAATTGCGCCCCGCCCCGCTCCGCCAAGACCTTGGTGATCGCCGCCGTCAGCGTCGTCTTGCCATGGTCAATATGACCAATCGTCCCAATGTTGCAGTGCGGCTTGGTCCGCTGAAACTTCGCCTTCGACATCGCCCGTCTCTCCGCTCAATCGCCAGCGCCCGCTCAGGCCATCTTGGCGCGGACTTCGTCCGCGACCGCCTGCGGCACCTGCTCGTAGTGGTCGAAATGCATCGTGTATTGCGCGCGCCCCTGGCTCATCGAGCGCAGCGTGTTGACGTAACCGAACATGTTGGCCAGCGGCACCATCGCATTGACGACCCGGCCGTTGCCGCGGCTGTCCATGCCGGTGACCTGGCCGCGCCGGCTGTTCAGATCGCCGATCACATCGCCGAGATACTCGTCGGGGGTGACGATTTCGACCCGCATGATCGGTTCGAGCAGGCGCGGGCCGGCCTTCATGACCCCGTCCTTGAACGCCGCCCGCGCCGCGATTTCAAAGGCGAGCACGCTTGAATCGACATCATGCGCGGCACCGTCGAACAATGTCGCCTTCAGATCGATGACCGGAAAGCCCGCGAGCACACCGGTTTCGGCCGAGGCGCGCAAGCCTTTTTCGACCCCCGGCACATATTCCTTGGGCACCGCCCCGCCGACCACCGCATTTTCAAACTGGAACCCGCTCCCCGGCGGCAGCGGCTCAAAGCGGATCTTGACCCGCGCGAATTGCCCCGCCCCGCCGGTCTGCTTCTTGTGGGTGTAGTCGATCTCGGCCGGATAGGAGATCGTCTCGCGATAGGCGACTTGCGGCGCGCCGACATTGGCGTCGACCTTGAACTCGCGCTTCATGCGATCGACGATGATTTCGAGGTGCAGTTCGCCCATGCCCTTGATCACGGTCTGGCCGCTCTCATTGTCGACCGCGACCCGGAATGACGGGTCTTCGGTCGCCAGCCGGGCCAGCGCTTGGCCCATTTTTTCCTGATCGCTCTTGGTCTTGGGTTCGACCGCGATCTCGATCACCGGCTCGGGAAACTCCATCCGCTCGAGCACCACCGGCGCCGCCGGATCCGACAGCGTGTCGCCGGTCGTCGTGTTTTTGAGCCCGGCAAAAGCGACGATGTCGCCGGCCCGCGCCTCCTTGATGTCCTCGCGGTGGTTGGCATGCATCTGCAGCATGCGGCCGACCCGCTCGCGACTGTTCTTGACCGTGTTCAGCACCTGGTCGCCGCTCGCCACCACCCCCGAATAGATGCGCACAAAGGTCAGCGAGCCGACAAACGGGTCGCTCATGATCTTGAACGCCAGCCCGGCAAAGGGCTCGCTGTCGGAGGAATGGCGCTCGACCGGCACCTCGGTGCCCATCTTGACCCCCTTGATCGCCGGCACATCGGTCGGCGCCGGCAGATAGGCGACGACGGCGTCGAGCAGCGGCTGCACGCCCTTGTTTTTGAAGGCTGAACCGCACAGCACCGGGACAAAGGCGCCGGCGATGGTACCTTTGCGGATACAGCTGCGCAGACACGCCTCGTCCGGCTCCTGGCCGCCGAGATAGGCTTCGAGCGCGGTGTCGTCCTGTTCCACCGCGGCCTCGACCAGGCGGGTGCGGGCGGCCCGGGCGGCTTCGAGCATGTCGTCCGGGATCGCGTCGATGTCGAATTCGGCGCCCAGCGTCTCGTCGCGCCATTTGACCGCGCGCATGCCGACCAGATCGACAATCCCGACAAAATTGCTTTCGACCCCGATCGGCAGTTGCAGCACCAGCGGGCGCGCCCCCAGGCGCTCGCCGATCATCGCCACGCAGCGCGGAAAATCCGCCCCGACCCGGTCCATCTTGTTGACAAAGCACAGCCGCGGGACACCGTATTTGTCGGCCTGGCGCCACACGGTTTCGGATTGCGGCTCGACCCCGGCGACCGAATCAAACACCGCGACCGCGCCGTCGAGCACGCGCAGGCTGCGCTCGACCTCGATCGTGAAATCGACATGGCCGGGGGTGTCGATGATGTTGATGCGGTGGTCCTGCCAGAAGCAGGTGGTCGCGGCCGAGGTGATCGTGATCCCGCGCTCCTGCTCCTGCGCCATCCAATCCATCGTCGCGGTGCCTTCATGCACCTCGCCGATCTTATAATTGCGCCCGGTGTAGTAGAGGATGCGCTCGGTCGTCGTCGTCTTGCCGGCATCGATATGCGCCATGATGCCGATGTTTCGGTAACGGTCGAGCGGTGTCTGGCGTGTCATAGAAACGAGCTCCCGGGGCGCTCGCCCGGAAGCGGAGCCCCGATAAGGGGATGGTGTCAAACCTCCGACACGATAGAACCGGCCCGGCCGCTACCAACGGTAATGCGAGAAGGCCTTGTTCGCGTCGGCCATGCGATGCGTATCCTCCCGTCTCTTGACCGCAACGCCGCGGTTGTTGGCGGCGTCGAGCAATTCCCCCGACAGCCGCTCCTGCATCGTGTTCTCGCCGCGGGCGCGCGAGGCCGCGATCAACCAGCGGATCGCCAGCGCCTGGCTGCGATCGGGCCGCACCTCGACCGGCACCTGATAGGTGGCGCCGCCAACCCGGCGCGAGCGCACCTCGACCGCCGGCCGCACATTGCCGAGCGCGTCGTGAAACACCCGCAACGGATCCTGGCCGCTGCGCCGCGCGATGCGGTCCAAGGCGCCGTAGACGATCGTCTCGGCGACCGATTTCTTGCCTTCATGCATCAGGCAATTCATGAATTTGGTCACGACCGGATCGCCGAATTTGGGATCCGGCAGCACCTCGCGTTTGACCGCGGCCCGGCGGCGCGACATCGCCTCGCTCCTAGCGCGGCCGCTTGGCGCCGTATTTGGAGCGCCGCTGGCGGCGGTCCTTGACGCCTTGCGTGTCGAGCGTGCCGCGAATGATATGGTAGCGCACCCCGGGCAGATCCTTGACCCGGCCGCCGCGGATCAGCACCACCGAATGCTCCTGCAGATTATGGCCTTCGCCCGGGATATAGCTGGTAACCTCGAAACCGTTGGTCAGCCGCACCCGCGCAACCTTGCGCAGCGCCGAGTTGGGCTTTTTCGGCGTGGTCGTGTAGACGCGGGTGCACACGCCGCGTTTTTGCGGACAGGCCTGCATCGCCGGCACCTTGTCGCGCGCCAATTGCGGCCGGCGCGGATTGCGGATCAGCTGATTGATCGTCGGCATTCACCCACCTTCGTCCGAGACGCGCCAACCGCCCGACGCGAACCGTCGCGCCCGGGCGGTGCGGTATCACGACCCCTGAAACCAATGTGCCTTCTCGCAAAGGCACCGAGCCACATATCGGCAAGTCCGGGCTGCGTCTAGGTGGCTTCCTACGGCCAGCCCGCGAGAGCCGCTGATATAATTGCCCGACCCTTGTGCGGTCAAGGGCCGTTGGCGCAAGGCGCGGTCGACAAAGTGCCGGCGCGCCCGGCGGACCCGGGCGCGCTCGCCCCCGCCGGTTACTCGGCGGCGCCGGCGTGGCGTTCTTCGAGCGGGGCCGCCGGCTCGTTGGCGGCCAATGCCGCAAGCTCGCGGTCGCGCTCGGCGGCGATCTCGCGCAGCCGCGCGATCACGCTGCCGGTGCCGGCCGGGATCAGGCGGCCGACAATGACATTCTCCTTGAGCCCGGTCAGTCGATCGACCCGCCCGGAAACCGCCGCTTCGGTCAGAACCCGGGTCGTCTCCTGGAACGAGGCGGCCGAGATAAACGAGTTGGTCTGCAGGCTGGCCTTGGTGATCCCCTGCAGCACCGGACGCGCCGTCGCCGGGCGCAGCCCCTCGCGCTCGGCCTTCAGGTTTTCCGCCTCGAATTCGCTGCGATCGACCTGTTCGCCGGCCAGCAACGTGGTTTCGCCGGGATCCTCGATCTCGACCTTTTGCAGCATCTGCCGGACGATCACCTCGATGTGCTTGTCGTTGATGCGCACCCCCTGCAGCCGGTACACCTCCTGGATCTCGTTGACCAGATAGCTGGCCAGCGCCTCGACCCCGAGAATGCGCAAGATGTCGTGCGGAACCCGGTTGCCGTCCATCAACAGATCGCCCTTCTGGACGTAATCGCCTTCCTGCACGCTGATATGCTTGCCCTTCGGGATCAGATATTCGACCGGCTCGCCATTCTCCTCGGTCGGGACCACGATGATGCGCCGTTTGGTCTTGTAGTCCTTGCCGAATTCGACGCGCCCGTCGCTTTCGCTGATGATCGCAAAGTCCTTGGGCTTGCGCGCCTCGAACAGCTCGGCGACCCGCGGCAGACCGCCGGTGATGTCGCGGGTTTTTGAGGATTCACGCGGGATGCGCGCCAGCACGTCGCCGGCCTTGACCTCGGCCCCGTTCTCGACCGACAGGATCGCATCGACGGGAAGGAAATAGCGCGCCTCGAGCCCGTTGCCGAGCAGCAGCACTTCGCCTTCGGGGTCGCGCAAGGTGATCCGCGGCCGCAATTCGCCGCCGCGCGGCTGCTGCTTCCAGTCGATCACCACCTTTGACGAGATGCCGGTCGCCTCGTCGACCACCTCGCGCATCGACAGCCCTTCGATCAGATCGACGTAATGGGCGATGCCGTCTTTTTCGGTGATGATCGGGATCGTATACGGATCCCATTCCGCCAAGCGGTCGCCGCGCTTGACCTCGGCCCCCTCATCGGCGAGCAGCCGGGCCCCGTAAGGCAGCCGGTGGCGGGCCTTTTCGCGGCCGGCCTCGTCGATCAGCACCAGTTCGAGATTGCGCCCCATGACCACCGGCGCGCCCGACGAACTGAGCACGACATTGCGGTTCTTGATCTCGACCCGGGCGTCGGACGCGGCCTCGATCGATGATTGCTCGGCGCCGCGCTGCGCCGCCCCGCCGATATGGAAGGTGCGCATCGTCAGCTGCGTGCCCGGTTCGCCGATCGATTGCGCGGCGATGACCCCGACCGCCTCGCCGATATTGACCATCGTGCCGCGCGCCAGATCGCGGCCATAGCATTTGGCGCAGACCCCGGTCTTCGATTCGCAGGTCAGCACCGAGCGGATTTGCACCGCGTCGATCCCCGCCTGCTCGATGCGGTCGACCGCGTCTTCGTCGATCAGCTCGCCGGCCGGGAGGATGACCTCGCCCGACAGCGGATCGAGCACATCGACGGCGGCGGTGCGGCCCAAAATCCGATCGACCAGCGGGGCGATGATCTCGCCCCCCTCGACCACCGCGCGGGTCATCAGACCGCGGGTCGTGCCGCAATCCTCCTCGGTGATGATCGCGTCCTGCGCGACATCGACCAGCCGCCGCGTCAGATAGCCGGAATTAGCGGTCTTGAGCGCGGTGTCGGCCAGCCCCTTGCGGGCGCCATGCGTCGAATTGAAGTATTCGAGCACGGTCAGCCCTTCCTTGAAGTTCGAGATGATCGGGGTTTCGATGATCTCGCCCGAGGGCTTGGCCATCAGCCCGCGCATGCCGGCCAGCTGCTTGATCTGCGCGGCCGAACCGCGGGCCCCCGAATCCGACATCATCCACACCGGGTTGATCGGCTCGCCGGGAGGCGCCGAGCGGATCATCTTCATCATCTCTTCGGCGACCTTGTCGGTGCAGCGCGACCACACATCGACAACCTTGTTGTATTTTTCGCCCTGGGTGATCAGCCCGTCCTGGTATTGCTGTTCGTACTGCTTGACCTGTTCCTGGGCCTCGGCGACCAGCCGCCGCTTGGCCTCGGGGATGATCAGATCGTCCTTGCCAAACGAGATGCCGGCCTTGCAGGCCTGGGTGAAGCCGAGGGTCATCAGCCGGTCGCAGAAGATCACGGTCTCTTTTTGCCCGCAGTGGCGATAGACGTGATCGATGACGTTGCTGATCTCCTTTTTGGTCAGCAGCGTGTTGATCAGCTCAAAACCGATCGCCGGGTGGCGGGGCAGGATCTCGGACAATAGCATGCGTCCCGGGGTGGTCGTGACCCGCCGCACCACCGGCCGGCCCTCGGCGTCGACCGTGTGATAGCGCGCCTCGATGCGGGCGTGCAGCGACACCGCCTTGGCCTCGAGCGCCTGCTCGATCTCGCCGATGCTGGTGAACGCCATGCCCTCGCCCTTTTCGCCCGGGCGCTCCATCGTGATGTGGTAGAGGCCGAGCACAATGTCCTGCGACGGCACGATGATCGGCTTGCCGTTGGCCGGGCTGAGAATGTTGTTGGTCGACATCATCAAGACCCGCGCCTCGAGCTGCGCCTCGAGTGACAGCGGCACATGCACGGCCATCTGGTCGCCGTCGAAATCGGCGTTGAAGGCGGTGCAGACGAGCGGGTGCAGCTGGATCGCCTTGCCCTCGATCAGCACCGGCTCAAAGGCCTGGATGCCGAGCCGGTGCAGGGTCGGGGCCCGGTTGAGCAGCACCGGATGCTCGCGGATCACCTCCTCGAGGATGTCCCAGACCTCGGGCCGCTCCTTTTCGACCATGCGTTTGGCGGCCTTGATCGTGCTCGCCAGCCCGTAGAGTTCAAGCTTTGAGTAAATGAACGGCTTGAACAATTCGAGCGCCATCTTTTTGGGCAGCCCGCATTGGTGCAATTTGAGTTCGGGCCCGACCACGATCACCGACCGCCCGGAATAATCGACCCGCTTGCCCAGCAGGTTCTGGCGGAAGCGGCCCTGCTTGCCCTTGAGCATATCGGACAGCGATTTGAGCGGCCGCTTGTTGGCGCCGGTGATGACGCGGCCGCGCCGGCCGTTGTCAAACAGCGCGTCGACCGCCTCCTGCAGCATGCGCTTTTCGTTGCGCACGATGATGTCGGGCGCGCGCAGCTCGATCAGCCGTTTCAAGCGGTTGTTGCGGTTGATGACGCGGCGATAGAGATCGTTCAGATCCGAGGTCGCAAAACGGCCGCCGTCGAGCGGCACCAGCGGCCGCAATTCCGGCGGAATGACCGGGACCACCTCGAGGATCATCCATTCCGGCCGGCTGTTCGACTCGATAAAGGCCTCGACCAGCTTGAGCCGCTTGACCAGCTTCTTGCGCCGCGCCTCGGCGCTGGTCTCGCGCAATTCGGCGCGCAAGGTTTCGCGCTCGCGCTCGAGATCGATCGCCGCCAGCATCGTGCGCAACGCCTCGGCCCCGATCGCCGCGGTAAACTGGTCCTCGCCGTAATCGTCCTGGGCCTGCAGATATTCCTCTTCGCTCAACAGCTGGTGCAGCTTCAGCGGCGTCAGCCCGGGCTCGATGACGACATAGTTCTCGAAATAGAGCACCCGCTCGAGGTCTTTGAGCGTCATGTCGAGCAACAGCCCGATCCGGCTCGGCAGCGATTTCAGAAACCAGATATGGGCCACCGGCGAGGCCAGCTCGATATGGCCCATGCGGTCGCGCCGCACCTTTGACAGGGTGACTTCGACCCCGCATTTCTCGCAGATGATGCCGCGAAATTTCATGCGCTTGTACTTGCCGCACAAGCATTCGTAATCCTTGATCGGCCCAAAGATCCGGGCGCAGAACAGGCCGTCGCGCTCCGGCTTGAAGGTGCGGTAGTTGATCGTCTCCGGTTTCTTGATTTCGCCGTAGGACCAAGAGCGGATGCGCTCCGGGCTGGCGATCGAGATGCGGATCTGATCAAAGCTCTGCGTCCCGGTGACCTGCCCGAAGATGTTCATCAACTCGTTCATGAACGACCCCTCTGGTGTTCGCTTGTCAGGCCCGCAGACCGTCCGGACCGGCGGCGGTCCGACGCCCCGCGGCCCCCGCCATGGCGAGGGCAACGACGATTGCGATGGGTGAGGCGTGCGGCGCGAGCTGTGGCATCGCCGTCAATAGCTGCGCTGCTCGAGTTCGACATTAAGGCCGAGCGAGCGGAGTTCCTTGACCAGCACGTTGAACGATTCCGGGATGCCGGCCTCGAAATTGTCGTCGCCGCGCACGATCGCCTCATAGACCTTGGTGCGGCCGGAAACGTCGTCGGATTTGACCGTCAACATCTCTTGCAAGGTGTATGCCGAACCATAGGCTTCGAGCGCCCACACCTCCATCTCGCCAAAGCGCTGTCCGCCAAACTGGGCCTTGCCGCCCAGCGGCTGCTGGGTGACCAGGCTGTAGGGCCCGATCGAGCGGGCGTGGATCTTGTCGTCGACGAGATGGTGCAGCTTCATCATATAGATGTAGCCGACCGTGACCTTGCGGTCGAACGGCTCGCCGGTGCGGCCGTCGATCAACGTCATCTGCCCCGAAGACGACAGCCCGGCGCGCTCCAGCATCGCCACGATATCGGCCTCGCTGGCCCCGTCAAAGACCGGGCTCGCCATCGGCACGCCATGCTTGAGATGCGCGGCGAGCTCGATCAATTCGTCGTCGCTCAGCCGTTCGATTTCGCCGGCCTCCGGCCCCGAATAGAGCTCGCCAAGCGTACCGCGCAAATCGCCGGTCTGGCGCTCGCCGCGCTGGACCGCGGCCAGAACCTCGCCGATCTTGCGCCCCAGCCCGGCCGCGGCCCAGCCGAGATGGGTTTCGAGGATCTGCCCGACATTCATCCGGCTCGGCACGCCCAGCGGGTTCAGCACGATGTCGATCGGCGTCCCGTCTTCGAGATAGGGCATGTCCTCGATCGGCACGATGCGCGAGATCACACCCTTGTTGCCGTGGCGCCCGGCCATCTTGTCGCCCGGCTGCAATTTGCGTTTCACCGCGACAAAGACCTTGACCATCTTCATCACGCCGGGCGGCAATTCGTCGCCACGCTGCAGCTTTTCGACCTTGTTCTCGAACCGCGCGGTCAATTCGTCGACGGCGTCGTCGAGCTGCTTTTTGAGGGCCTCGATATCGGCCATGCGCGCATCGTCGCGGATCGAGATCTGCTTCCACAGCGATGGCGCGTATTCGGCGAGCACCGCCTCGTCGAGCTCGGTGCCGGATTTCATGCCGCGCGGCCCGCCGACCGCGATCTGGCCGAGCAGCAACTCCTTGAGCCGGGCGGCAAAGCTGCGCTCGAGGATGGCCCGTTCGTCGTCGCGGTCCTTGGCCAGCCGCTCGATCTCGGCCCGCTCGATGGCCAGCGCCCGCTCGTCCTTGTCGACGCCGCGGCGCGAAAACACCCGGACCTCGACCACCGTGCCGGAGACCCCGGGCGGCAGCCGCAGCGAAGTGTCGCGCACATCGGAGGCCTTTTCGCCAAAGATCGCGCGCAGCAATTTCTCTTCCGGGGTCATCGGCGACTCGCCCTTGGGCGTGACCTTGCCGACCAGAATGTCGCCCGGCTTGACCTCGGCGCCGATATAGACAATGCCGGCCTCGTCGAGGTTTTTGAGCGCCTCCTCGCCGACATTCGGGATGTCGCGGGTGATCTCCTCCTGGCCGAGCTTGGTGTCGCGCGCCATCACCTCGAATTCTTCGATATGGATCGAGGTGAACACGTCATCGGACACGATCCGCTCGGAGATCAGGATCGAATCCTCGAAATTGTAGCCGTTCCACGGCATGAACGCGCACAGCACATTGCGCCCCAGGGCCAGCTCGCCGAGCTCGGTCGATGGCCCGTCGGCGATGATGTCGCCGGCCTCAACCGCGTCGCCGACCTTGACCAGCGGTCGCTGGGTGATGCAGGTGTTCTGGTTCGAGCGCTGGAATTTCAGCAAGTTGTAGATATCGACCCCGGACGCCGCCGAGGAGGTCTCGCCGGTGGCGCGGACCACGATGCGGGTCGCGTCGACCTGGTCGACAACCCCCGAGCGGCGGGCGATGATCGTCACCCCGGAATCGCGGGCGACCGTCTCCTCCATGCCGGTGCCGACCAGCGGCGCCTCGGCGCGGATCAACGGCACCGCCTGGCGCTGCATGTTGGAGCCCATCAGCGCGCGGTTGGCGTCGTCGTTTTCGAGAAATGGGATCAGCGCCGCCGCCACCGATACCAGCTGCTTGGGCGACACGTCGATCAGGTCGATGTCCTGGGGCCGGGTCATCAGGAAATCGCCGCCCTTGCGACAGCTGACCAGTTCGGCGGTGATCCGGCCCTCGCCATCGGTCTCGACATTGGCCTGGGCGATCGCATAGCGCCCCTCGTCCATGGCCGAGAGATAGATCACCTCGTCGGTGACCCGGCCGTCGACGACCTTGCGGTACGGGCTTTCGATAAAGCCGTACTGGTTGACGCGGGCATAGGTCGCCAGGCTGTTGATCAGCCCGATATTGGGCCCCTCGGGGGTTTCGATCGGGCAGATCCGGCCGTAATGGGTCGGGTGCACGTCGCGCACCTCAAACCCGGCGCGCTCGCGCGTCAGCCCGCCCGGACCCAGCGCCGACAGCCGGCGCTTATGCGTGATCTCCGACAGCGGGTTGGTCTGGTCCATGAATTGCGACAGCTGCGAGGAGCCGAAAAACTCGCGCACCGCCGCCGCCGCCGGTTTGGCGTTGATCAGGTCGTGCGGCATCACGGTGTCGATCTCGACCGAACTCATCCGCTCGCGGATCGCCCGCTCCATGCGCAGCAGGCCGACCCGGTATTGGTTTTCCATCAGCTCGCCGACCGAGCGCACGCGCCGGTTGCCGAGATGGTCGATGTCGTCGATCTCGCCGCGCCCGTCCTTCAATTCGACCAGCACTTTGAGGATCGCGATGATGTCCGCCTTGCGCAGCGTGCGCACGCTGTCATCGGTTTCGAGCCCGAGCCGCGAATTCATCTTGACCCGCCCGACCGCCGACAAATCATAGCGCTCGGGGTCGAAAAACAGGCCGTTGAACAGCGCCTCGGCGGTCTCCAGGGTCGGCGGCTCGCCCGGCCGCATGACCCGGTAGATGTCGATCAGCGCATCCTCGCGGGTGGCGTTCTTGTCGATCGCCAGGGTGTGGCGGATATAGGGCCCGACCGTGACATGGTCGATGTCGAGCACCGGCAGCTCGTCGATGCCGAGTTCGACCAGCTGGGCGAGGGCGGCCGCGGTGATTTCGTCGCCGGCCTCGAAATAGACCTCGCCGGTTTCCTCGTTGATCAGGTCGGCGGCAAAAAACCGCCCGACCAGCTCCTCGTCATGGACGAGAATGTCGACGAGCCCCGCCTCGCGCAGCCGCCGCGCGGTGCGCGGCGTCATTCTTTCCCCGGCCGCCAGCACCACCTCGCCGCTCGCGGCGTCGCGCAGATCGGCGGTCAGCTTGCCCTTGAAGTGGTCGGGGTCGAACGGCGTCATCCACCCCTGCGGCCCGTGGCGCAGGGTGATGCGGCGGTAAAAACAGGCAAGGATCTCTTCCTTCGACATCCCCGCCGCTTCGCCGGGGGCGAGCGGCTTGCCTTCGGCCTGGCGCTCGGCGCGCAACGCCTCGGTCGCGGCGTCGTCCAGCGCCATCAGCAGCGTCGTCGCCGGCAATTTGCGCCGCCGGTCGATGCGCACATAGAGGTGATCCTTGGCGTCGAATTCGAAATCGAGCCACGACCCGCGATACGGGATCACCCGCGCCGCAAACAAATATTTGCCCGAGGAATGGGTCTTGCCCTTGTCGTGGTCAAAGAACACGCCCGGGCTGCGATGCATTTGCGAGACGATGACCCGCTCGGTGCCGTTGATGATGAAGGTGCCGTTTTTGGTCATCAACGGCATGTCGCCCATATAGACGTCCTGCTCCTTGATGTCGCGGATCGAGCGCGAACCGGTGTCCTCGTCGACATCCCACACCACCAGGCGCAAGGTCACCTTGAGCGGCGCGGCATAGGTGATGCCGCGCTGCTGGCACTCATCGACATCGTATTTCGGCGTCTCGAGCTCGTAGCGTACAAATTCGAGCTGGGCGCGCTCGGAAAAATCGCGGATCGGGAACACCGATTTGAGGACTTCCTGCAGTCCGACATTGGCGCGCAATTCCGGCGCCACCCCCATCTGCAGAAAATGGTCGTAGGAACTCTTCTGCACCTCGATCAGGTTCGGCATCGGCGCGACCTCGGGGACGCGTCCGAAGCTCTTGCGGATGCGTTTCTTACCCGTAAAGGAAATAGCCATCACGCTCCTCGCTAGGGGCCGCCAACGGCGGACCCGATCTCGGTTGGGCGGCGCTCTCGGCTCCCGCCCGGTCCCCGCAACAACCCAAGCCCGAACAACCCAAGCCCGCCCGCCGGCCGCGGCGCGGCCGATCGCCGTTTCGGCTCAGACGCCAAAACCCGGCGTGCGCGACGCATCGCGCCCCGGTTTTGCGGGTCTGAGGCGGCGGCGCGGACGGACCCGATCCCGGCCGCCGTTCGGAAAAAAGCTCGCAGCAGGCCTACCTTATTTCGACCGTGGCGCCGGCGTCTTCAAGCTGCTTCTTGATCTTTTCTGCTTCTTCCTTGTTAACCCCCTCTTTAACCGGCTTGGGGGCCGCCTCGACAAGATCCTTGGCCTCCTTGAGCCCGAGGCTCGTAATCGCGCGGACTTCCTTGATCACATTGATCTTCTTGTCGCCGATGGCGGCCAGAATAACGTCGAATTCGGTCTGTTCGGGGGCGGCCTCGGCCGCCGGTGCCGCCGCTCCGACCGCCGCCACCGCCACCGGCGCGGCCGCCGAGACACCCCATTTTTCCTCGAGCATCTTCGACAGCTGAGCCGCCTCGAGCACGCTCAGCGCCGACAATTGCTCAACCAAACCCGCAAGATCCGGCATTTTCTGCTCCTGGTTTCACAACTTCCTGGGAAGCCCCAATCCTGGTCGGCGGCCGCGGCCTTCGCCGGGGCTAATCGGCGCCGCCGGCTTCGGCATGCGCCGCCAGCACCCGCGCCACCTGCCCGCCCGGCGCCTGCAGCACCGCCGCCAGCCTGGCCGCCGGCGCGACCAATAAACCGATCAGCCTGCCGCGCAATTCGTCGAGCGTCGGCAGGCTCGCCAATTCCCTGACCCGCGCCTGGTCCAGCACCTCGCCGGCCAGCCCGCCGCCGACGATCGACAATTTGTCGTTGCGGTTGGCGTATTCGACCGCGACTTTGGCCGCCGCCACCGGGTCGCGCGAAAACGCAATCGCGGTCGGGCCGGTGAAAAACGGGGCGAGCCCGGCAAACCGCGTGCCGTCGATGGCCCGCTTGGCCAGCCGGTTTTTGGTCACGCGAAAGCTTGCCCCGGCGGCGCGCATCTGCCGCCGCAATTGCGTCGCCTCGGCCACCGTCAAGCCCGACTGGTGGGTCACCACGACGCAGACCGTGTCGGCAAGATCACGCTGCAGGGTCTCGACCAGCCGTTGTTTTTGTGCGCGCTCCACACCGCTCTCCGCAACCTGTCGCCGACCCGCCGCGGCCGGCCCGACCGAGCTTAGGCCCGCGTCTCCTCGGCGAGATCCGCCAGATCGAGCTTGATGCCCGGCCCCATCGTCGAGCTCATGCTCACCTTTTTGATATAGGTGCCGCGCACCCCGCTCGGCTTGGCGCGGGTGATGGCCCCGACAAAGGCGCGCACATTATCCGCAAGCGCCTCTTCGGTAAAGCTCGCTTTGCCGACCCCGGCATGGACGATCCCGGCCCGTTCGGCGCGGAACTCGACCAGGCCGCCCTTGGCGTTGCGCACCGCCTCGGCCACGTCCTGGGTGACGGTGCCGAGCCGCGGATTGGGCATCAAGCCGCGCGGCCCGAGGATCTTGCCCAAGCGGCCGACCAGCGCCATCAGATCCGGGGTTGCGATCGCCCGGTCAAAATTGATCTCGCCGGCCTGGACCTTCTCGGCGAGGTCCTCGGCGCCGACCACATCGGCACCGGCCGCCTCGGCCTCTTTCGCCTTGTCGCCGCGGGCGAAGACCGCGACCCGCACCGTCTTGCCGGTGCCGTGCGGCAGCATCACCGTGCCGCGCAAATTCTGGTCCTGCTTGCGCGGGTCGATGTTGAGGTTCATCGCCACCTCGACGGTTTCGTCGAATTTGGCCCCGGCCCGCGCCTTGACCAGTTTGACCGCCTCGTCGAGGCGGTGGGGCTTGGCCGGGTCGATCCCGTCATAAGCCTGTCTGAGCCGCTTGCCGATTTTCGCCATTCCTGCTTACTCCACCACCTCGAGCCCCATCGACCGGGCCGAACCGACCAGCATGCGGCAGGCGCCGTCGATGTCGTTGGCGTTGAGATCGGACATCTTCTGTTCCGCGATCGCCCGGATCTGCGCCATCGTCACCCGACCGACGGTGCTGCCCTTGCCGGTGGTTTGCGCGCCCTTCTCGATCCCCGCCGCCTTTTTCAGAAAATAGCTGGCGGGCGGGCTCTTTGTCACGAAGGTGAACGAGCGGTCGCCATAGGCGGTGATCACCACCGGGATCGGCATGCCGGGCTCAAGATTCTGCGTGGCGGCGTTGAACGCCTTGCAGAATTCCATGATGTTGAGACCGCGCTGCCCCAGCGCCGGGCCGATCGGCGGCGACGGGTTGGCCTTGCCCGCGGGCACCTGCAATTTGATGATGCCGACGATCTTCTTTGCCATCTTGTTCTCCGCGCCCGGCGACAGCGTCCCTCACCCGGCCGGCGGCCGGCCCCCGGCGGGGGCTGAGGGGCTCTCCCGACGGGATCGTGCTAGACCTTTTCGACCTGCGAGTATTCGAGTTCGACCGGCGTGGCCCGGCCAAAGATCGACACCGCCACTTTGAGCCGCGCTTTTTCCTCGTCAACCTCCTCGACCAGCCCGTTGAACGAGGTGAACGGGCCGTCGCAGACCCGCACCTGCTCGCCGACTTCAAAGGTGATCGACGGCTTGGGCCGTTCGATGCCCTCTTGCACCTGGTGCATGATCCGCACCGCCTCGTGCTCGCTGATCGGCGACGGCCGCCCGCGCCCGCCGAGAAACCCGGTGACTTTGGCGGTGTTCTTGACGAGATGCCAAGTCTCGTCGTTGAGATCCATCTTGATCAGCACATAGCCCGGAAAGAATTTGCGCTCGGAGCTGACTTTGGCGCCGCGCTTGACCTCGACCACCTCCTCGGTCGGCACCAGGATCTGGTCGAACTGGTCGGCCAGCCCCTTCTGCTCGGCCTGCTCGCGGATCGCGGCGGCGACCTTTTTCTCGAACCCCGAATAGACGTGGATCACATACCACCGTTTCGCCATCGCTCGCGCCCGTCAGCTTCCCAGATCAAATCAGCTTCCCAGACCAAAGATGAACCGCACCCCCGCCGAACAGATCTGGTCCACCAGAAAAAAGAACCCCGCGGCAATGAACACCATGACAAACACCATGGCGGTGGTGGTCACGGTCTCCTTGCGGGTCGGCCAGGTGACCCGCGAGACCTCCTGCCGCACTTCCTCGAAAAACTTGACCGGGCTGGTTTTGGCCATCACCTGAACATTTCACAAAGACCCCGGATGCGGCGCCGGCCCGCCCGCCGCCGGCGCGGCGTGCTGGCAGGAGTGGAGGGGCTCGAACCCCCAACCCCCGGTTTTGGAGACCGGTGCTCTACCAGTTGAGCTACACTCCTCGACGCATCCTGCCACTGCCCCCGCCGCCGGCCGATCGGGCCCGGGCGGTGCGGGGGTTATTTGGTGCCGGGGGTTATTTGATGATTTTGGCGACGACCCCGGCGCCGACGGTGCGGCCGCCTTCGCGGATCGCAAAGCGCAGCCCCTCATCCATCGCAATCGGCGCAATCAGTTCGATCTCCATCGAGATGTTGTCGCCCGGCATCACCATCTCGGTCCCCTCGGGCAGATGCACCGTGCCGGTCACATCGGTCGTGCGAAAATAGAATTGCGGCCGGTAATTGCCAAAAAACGGCGTGTGCCGCCCGCCCTCCTCCTTGGTCAGAATATACGCCTCGCACTGAAAACGGGTGTGCGGCGTGATCGACCCCGGCGCCGCCAACACCTGCCCGCGCTCCACCTCCTCGCGCTTGGTGCCGCGCAGCAATACCCCGATATTGTCCCCCGCCTCGCCCTGGTCGAGCAATTTGCGAAACATCTCCACCCCGGTCGCCACCGTCTTGGCGGTCGGCCGCAGCCCGACAATCTCCACCTCGTCGCCAACCTTGACCACCCCGCGCTCCACCCGCCCGGTGACCACCGTGCCCCGCCCCGAAATCGTAAACACATCCTCAATCGGCATCAAAAACGGCCGGTCCTTGGCCCGCTCCGGCTGCGGAATGTAGTCGTCCACCGCCGCCATCAGCGCCATGATCGACTCCGCCCCAATCGCCGCATCGCGCCCCTCCAAAGCGGCCAGCGCCGAACCCCGGATCACCGGAATGTCATCCCCCGGAAACTGGTAGGAGCTCAACAATTCGCGCACCTCCAGCTCAACCAGATCGAGCAATTCCGGGTCGTCCACCATGTCCACCTTGTTCATGTACACCACCAGCGCCGGCACCCCCACCTGCCGCGCCAGCAATATGTGCTCGCGCGTCTGCGGCATCGGCCCGTCCGCCGCGCTGACCACCAAAATCGCCCCGTCCATCTGCGCCGCCCCGGTGATCATGTTCTTGATGTAATCGGCATGCCCCGGGCAATCGACATGCGCGTAATGCCGCCGCTCGGTCTCATACTCAACATGTGCGGTCGCAATCGTGATCCCCCGCGCCCGCTCCTCCGGCGCCTTGTCAATCTGGTCAAACGGCACAAATTGCGCCCCGCCCCGCTCCGCCAAGACCTTGGTGATCGCCGCCGTCAGCGTCGTCTTGCCATGGTCAATATGACCAATCGTCCCAATGTTGCAGTGCGGCTTGGTCCGCTGAAACTTCGCCTTCGACATCGCTTCCGGCTTTCCGTCAGTGTCGCCTCATTCTCTCCCAGCGCAGGCTGGAGCGGGTGATGGGAATCGAACCCACGTAGCCAGCTTGGAAGGCTGGAGCTCTACCATTGAGCTACACCCGCACCCGGCGCCCCCGCCGCATCCCGGCCGCGCCGGCTTTGGCAACCGGCGGCCGGCTTGCGACGCCAAGCGGTTGCGCTGGTGGAGGGGGTAGGATTCGAACCTACGAAGACGTACGTCGGCAGATTTACAGTCTGCTGCCTTTAACCACTCGGCAACCCCTCCGCGGTCGCACCCGCCCGCGCAGCGGAAACTTGCGCTCATAAGCTGCGGGTCCGCTCTTGTCAATCCGGACTTACGCTTCCAGGTTTGGCACCGGCGCCCGTTCTCGACAGCACGGCATCTCACCTCGCCCGCCCAATATATGCATTTCCGCCGATCTGCGCATCCCCGTCCGAACGCCCCGGCGGCGCCGCGCTCCGCCGCGGCCGCCCGGTCGCGCCCCGCCCGCCGCGAGCATTGGCTCTATGGCCGGCACGCGGTGGCGGCGGCACTGGCCAACCCCGAGCGGCGCTGGCGGCGGCTTTTGGTCGCCGCCGGCCACGAAGACGAGGCCGAGCGCCTGCTCGCGGCGGCGGTCGCCGAGCGGCGCGGCGGGGTCGGGCCGGCGCTCAATGTCCTCGCGCGCGAGGCGCTGGCGGCGCTGTTGCCGCCGGGTGCGGTGCATCAGGGTCTGGCGCTCGAGGTCGAACCGTTGCCGGCACCCGATTTCGCCGCCCTGCTGCACGAAGTGGCGACCACCGCACGGCGCTGCGTCGTCGTGGTCCTCGACCAGGTCACCGACCCGCACAATGTCGGCGCGGTGCTGCGCGCCGCCGCGGCGTTCGGCGCCGAGGCGGTGGTCGTCGCCAGCCATGACGCGCCGCCGATCAGCGGCGCGCTCGCCAAAGCCGCTTCCGGTGCTGTCGAGCGCATCGCGCTGATCCGCGTGGTCAATCTCGCCCGCGCCCTGGCCCAGTTGAAAGCCGCCGGCTTTTGGGTGTGCGGGCTCGACGAGACCGCCGCCGCGCCGCTCGCAGCCCTCGATCTCGGCGAGCGCGTCGCGCTTGTCCTCGGCTCGGAGGGAAGCGGCCTGCGCCGCCTGGTTCGCGCCGGCTGCGATTATCTGGCGCGCTTGCCGACCTCGCCGCGACAGCCGACGCTGAATGTCGCCGGCGCCGCCGCGGTCGCCCTCTACGAGCTCGCCCGCCGCGCCGCCAACTTCTGACCCGGCGCCGGCGGCTGGACCTCGGCGCCGGCTTCCCGCACACTCGGCGGCAAGCCCGGCGAGGACCACCCCATGGACGACACCGCCACCGCCTATATCGGGCGCCGGCTCACCCGGCGCGAAGACCGCCGCCTGTTGACCGGACAGGGCCAGTTTATCGCCGATCTGGCGCTGCCGCGGATGCTGCACATGACCGTCGTGCGCAGCCCCTTGGCCCATGCCCGGATCCGCGCGGTCGATCTGACCCGCGCCCGCGGCATGCCGGGGGTGGTGGGCGCGCTCAACGGCGCCGATCTGCTGCAATTGCTGCCGCCGGTGCCGGAGGGGCAGATCGCGATGCCGCGCAAATGGGCGAGCGTGGTCCAGCACCAGTTTCTGAACCCGCAAGAACCGCTGTTGGCGCATGACAAAGCCCGCCATGTCGGCGAGGCCCTGGCGGTGGTTGTCGCCGAGAGCCGCGAGGCGGCCGAGGACGCGGCCGAGGCGGTGGCTCTCGATCTCGAGGAACTGCCGGCCGTGGTCGACCCCGAGGCGGCGCTCGGCGCCGGCAGTCCGCTTGTCCACGACCGCTTTGGCACCAATCTGATCGGCTCGTTTGCGATCGGCCGCGGCGATGTCGAGGCCGCCTTTGCCGCCGCGCCGCACCGTCTCAAGCGCCGCTTCTACCATCACCGTTACGCCGCCGTGCCGCTCGAATGCCGCGGCGTCGTCGCGCTCTACGAGGCGCGCGCCGATGCGGTCACGATCTGGTCGTCGACCCAGGTTGTCCATTGGGTGCGACGCGAGGCGGCCGCCCTGCTCGGACTGCCCGAGGCGCGGGTGCGCTGCGTCGCGCTCGATGTCGGCGGCGGGTTTGGCGGCAAGGGCCATGTCTATCCCGAAGACCTGCTGGTTCCGTTTCTCGCCCGCCGCCTCGGCCGGCCGGTGCGCTGGATCGAAGAGCGGCGCGAGCACATGATGAGCGCCACCCATTCGCGCGATCAGCGGCACGAGGTCGAGGTCGCCTTTGACGATGACGGGCGTATCCTGGCCCTGCGCGACGACTACCTCGTCGATTGCGGCGCCTGGAACCCGATCGGCTCGGGCGTGGCGTACAACACCGCGGTCCATCTGACCGGCCCCTACAAGATCGAAAACCTCGCCGCCTCGGGCAAGATCGTCGTCACCAACAAGGTGCCCAACGCCCCCTATCGCGGCGCCGGACGGCCGGAGGCGGCGTTCGCGATGGAACGCACGGTCGATCTTGTCGCCCGCCATCTCGGTCTTGAACCCGCCGAAGTGCGCCGGCGCAACATGATCGGCGCCGAGGAGATGCCCTACCGCGTCGGCATCCCCTATCGCGACGGCGAGCCGATCGTCTATGACAGCGGCGACTACAAGGGCGCGCTCGACAAGGCGCTGGCCGCGATCGGCGGGCTTGGCGCGTTTCGCGAACGCCAGCGCCGCGCCCGCGCCGCAGGGCGCTATCTCGGCTTGGGGCTCGGCTGCTATATCGAAGGCACCGGGGTCGGCCCGTTCGAAAGCGCCTTTGTCCGCATCGACCCGTCCGGCAAGATCTATGTCAGCTGTGGCGCGGCGACCCAAGGCCAGGGCATGGAAACCATCTTTTCCCAGGTCGTCGCCGATCTGTGGAAGGTTCGGCCGGAAGACGTGGTCCTGACTTTTGGCGACACCGCGGCCATCGCCATCGGCTTTGGCACGATGGCCAGCCGCAGCACCGTCACCGCCTCGGCGGCGATGCACATGGCCAGCGCCCGATTGCGCGACAAGGTGTTCGCGATTGCCGCGCACCGCCTCGAATGCGCCCCGGCCGATCTCGAATTGCGCAATGGCGGGGTCGGGATCGCCGGCGTGCCCGGCGGCGAAATCAGCCTGGCCGAGATCGCCGCGGCGGCGCGGCCGGGATGGGAGCCGACCCGCCCGCCCGGGGTCGAGGCCGGCCTCGAAGAAACCTGCTATTGGCAACCGCAAACCGTGACCTGGAGCTATGCCGCGCACGCCGCCATCGTCGAGGTCGATGCCGAGACCGGCCGGGTGGCGATCGACGATTACGCGGTGGCGCATGATTGCGGCGTGCTGGTCAATCCGATGCTGGTCGAAGGCCAGATCATGGGCGGGGCGGCGCAAGGGCTGGGCGGCGCCCTCGGCGAGGCGATCGTCTATGACGGCAAGGGCCAGCTGTTGTCGGGCTCGCTGCTCGATTACGCCATGCCGATCGCCGCCGAGGTGCCGTCGTTCAAGATCGTGCACCAGCATTCGCCGTCGCCGCTGAACCCGCTCGGGGTCAAGGGGGTCGGGGAGGGGGGCGCGGTGGCGCCGCCGGCGGCGATCGCCAACGCGGTGTGCGACGCGCTGGCCGGATTTGGCGTCGAGATCAACGAGACCCCGCTGCGCCCCGCGCGGCTTGTGCGCGCGCTGCGCACCGTCTGAGCGGCGTGGCGCGCGCCCGCGGCACGGCCGGCCGGCCCGCCCCCGCCGCATTTCGGCGGGGGTTGGCGCCGCGGCTCAGCCGGCGGCTGCCGTTTTATTACGGCTGGATCGTGCTCGGCGGCCTGTGTTGCGCCGGCTTTGCCCGCCAGGGCGGCGCCACCGCGACGTTTTCGGTGTTTGTCGAGCCGCTGACCCGGGATTTCGGCTGGTCGCGGACCGCGATTTCGGGGGCGGCCTCGCTCGGCGGGGTGCTGGCGGCGCTGTTCAGCCCGCTGATCGGGCCGTTGATCGACCGGCACGGCGCGCGGCTGGCCTTGTCGCTGGCCGCGCTCGGCACCGGCGCGGCCACGTTGCTGCTGGCCCATACCCGATCGCTGTGGATGTTTTACGCCTTGTTCTGCGTTGCCCGCCTCAATTGGGCGAGCCCGTTCGAACTCGGCATCTACGGCACGCTCAACAACTGGTTTGTCGCCCGCCGCCCGCTCGCCAATTCGATTGCGACGATCGCCCAGATGGTCGGGCTGATGGCGATGCCGTTGATCGCCCAGCTGGCGATGCGCGGCCATGATTGGCGCGCCGGCTGGACCGCGATCGGGCTCAGCGTGCTCGCGGTCGGGCTGCTGCCGGTGTGGCTCCTGCTGGTCCGCCGACCCGAGGATCTCGGGCTGGTTCCCGACCATGCGCCGCGGGCTGTACCGGTCACCGGCGGGGTGCCGGGGGGTGCGGGCGAACCCGCCTTTTCCCGCCGCCAGGCGGTGCGGACTTCGGCGTTCTGGCTGCTGCTCGCCTACACCGTGTTGGTCTATCCGGTGCAGGCCGGGGTCAGCCTGCACCAGGCCGCCAATCTGATCGAGCACGGCGTATCGCCGACCGTGACCGCCTCGATCGTCAGCCTGTTTTCGCTGATGTCGGGGCTGGCCAGCGCGGCCTGCGGGCTGATGCCGCGCACAATGCCGGTGCGCTACCCGATGGCGCTGGTCGGCGGATTGCTGACCGCGGGATGCGTGGCGATGATCGCCATCGCCTCGCCGCTCGAAGGTGCCCTCGCGTCGGCGCTGTTCGGGCTCGGCATCGGCGGCATGCTGACGCTGTTGCCGATCGCCTGGGCCGATTATTTCGGCCGCGCGAATTACGCCGCGATCCGCGGCCTCGCCCTGTCGGCGCAGGTCGTGGCCCAGGCGGCGGGGCCGGTGGCCTCGGGCGTGCTGCGCGACTGGACCGGCAGCTACACCCGCTCGCTCGAATTGTTTGCGCTGTTGTCGCTCGCCAGCATCGTCGCGGCGCTGGCGGCGCACCGCCCGCGCCCGCAACCCGGGTGAGCCGCGCCCTTGGCCTCAGCCGCGCCGCGCGGCGCCGGCCCGGGTGACCAGCTGCACCAGCACCTCATAGGGCTGGGCGCCGACCACCCCGTATCCCGCCGCCACGAAAGTCGGCACGCCGGTAATGCCATAGGCCTGCGATTTTGCCCAATCGGCGTCGACCGCGGCCGCGAAGCGGCGCTCGGCGATCACCCGCTCCGCCTCGGCGCCGGGAAGCCCGGCGGCGCGGGCGATATCGACCAGCACCTCGGCGTCGCCGATATTGCGCCCGTCGACGAAATAGGCGCGATAAAGCGCATCGTGGATGGCCGCACCGCCCGGCTGGGTGTCCGCCCACTTGCCCAGCTCCTGGGCCAAGCGGCTGTTATAGGTATGGGTCCGCCGCCGATTGGGCAGCCCTTCAGCGTCCATCAGCCGCTTCATGCGCTGATGCATCGCCTCGGGGTCGAGGTTGCGCCGGGCATAGACCTCGGCCAGCGCCTGCCCTTCGACCGGCGTCTCGGGATGGAGCGGAAAATGAACGAGCCTCGTCTCGATCGCGAATGCCTGGCGCAGCTTTTCAACACGCACGGTGCTGAGATAGCACCAGGGTCAAACGTAATCGGTAAAGATTTCCACGATAACGGGAGCGGCCATCACAACCTCGCGCAACGGTGCCAGTCGCCATTCTACGCGCGGCCGCGCGGCAACAAAAGCCCGGATGCGCGGCGAGCGGAAGCCGGCCGATCGCCAACCCCGGCTCGCCCGATCGGTGATAGGGTCGGGGCATGAGGTCTCGCCAGGAGAGGGAACCGATGAGCGCACTCGACGACAAGGACGCGATCCGCGAATTGATGGCTGAATATTGCTTTCGCCTCGATGACGGGCGCTTTGCCGAGATGGCGGCGTTGTTCACCGTCGACGGCACCTGGGAGACCGCGTTTGGCGCCGCCACCGGCCGCGAGGCGATCGCCGCCCTCGCCGCCGATCTGCGCGCCCGCGCCGGCGCCGCGCGGCCGCGCGCCGCGCATCTGGTGACCAACATCGTCATCACCCTCGACGGCGAGCGCGCCCGCGCCCGTTCCAATTGGCTGGTCATGCAGAACAGCCCCGCAGGGCCGAAGCTCGGCTCGGGCGGCGCCTATCTCGACGATCTCGTCCGCGTCGACGGCCAGTGGCGGTTCCGCCACCGCAAAATCGACCGCTTCATCGCCGGCTGAGGCCGCGGGCGGCGAACCGGCCGCGGGCCGTCGGGCTTACAGCCGCCACAAGCCAATGGCGATCGTCAGCAGCGTGAGCGGCGCCCCGACCCGGAAATATTGCCAGAACGCGATCGCGACACCGCGCCGCTGGGCGCGTTGGAGCACGATCAGATTGGCGACCGAGCCGAGGATCGTCAGATTGCCGGCCAAGGTCGCCGACATCGCCACCACCAGCCATCCGCGCCGCGGATCGGGCAGCGCTGCGACAAACGGCTTGAGCACCAGCACCGCCGGCACGTTGCTGACCAGGTTCGACAAAATCGCCGTCGCCGCCGCCAACACCGGCATATGGTCGAGATGTTGCCGGCCGATCTCGGCCACCACCGCGGGCGACAACAGCGCCTGCTCGAACCCGGCCACGACGACAAACAGACCGGCAAACAGCAGCAGCAGCGGCCAGTCGATTTCGCCATAGATCTTTTCGCTGCGCACCGCCCGGGTGACGAGCAGCACCGCGGCCGCCAACAGCGCGATTTTCGCCGGCGGCTGATCGGCAAAAAAGCCGGCCATCATCGCCAGCGTCACGAGGCTCGATTTGACCACCAGCGGCCGGTAGGCATGGGCCGGCGCCGCCGCCGCGGCGAGCCGCTCGCGGCGCCAAAACTCGTGCGGGTGCAGGCCCGCGATCAATGCGAAGGTCACGACCAGCCCGATCGCCGCCACCGGCGCCAGGGCGGCGGCAAAGCTGCCGTAAGGGATCGCCGAAAAGCTGCCGATCATGATGTTTTGCGGGTTGCCGGTGATCGTCGCGGCACTGCCGACATTGGAGGCCATGGCCAGCGCCAACAAATAGGGAACCGGGTCGCGCCGCAGCCGCACGACAATCTCGAGCACCAGCGGGGTCAGCGCCAGGCAGATCGCATCATTGACCAGAAAGGCCGAGAAAAACCCCGCGGTCGCAACCACCGCCGCCAGCAGCAACAGCGGATGGCGAGCGCGGCGGACAGCCCAGCCGGTCACCAGGCGAAAGAACCCCGAAAGCCGCAGATTGCCGACCACGATCATGACGCCGAGCAATAAGGCGATCGTGTCGAAATCGATCGCGCGCAAGGCCTGGGCGAGCGAGAGCACCCCGAGCCCGACCATCAGCGCCGCGCCGAGCAGCGCCGCACCCGTCCGGTCGAGGTAGAAACCCGGCAGCTTGCCGAGCGCGATGACGACATAGCTCGCGGCAAACACCCCAACCGCGGCGAGCCGGATGCGGTCGCCCCAGATCGCGGCCAGCAGCCCCGGCCCCGCCCCCGCGGCGAGCAGCAGCGCCACGATCGCGGCCGCGACCATCGCCGCACCAGCCGCCGGCCAGCGCCAGCGCCGCCAGGCGTCTTGTCTTGCGCGATCGGCGTTGTTCACCCGGAACCGCTCCCGGCGATCGGATCGGCGGCCTCGCCGGCGATTGGCGCCACGGCCTGATCCGCCGCGCGGGTCTCGGGCATCGCGGCCAGCAGCGCGACAAACGCCACCGCGGCAATTGCCGCCTGCGTCAGAAACGCCGCCGAATAGCCGAAATGGTCGACGACCACGCCGGCGCACAACCCGCTCAGCGAGGCCCCGATCCCCTGGGCCGAGGCAACCCCGCCTTGGGCGAGGTTGTAGTGCCCGCTGCCGCGCGTCAGATCGGCGATGACCAGCGGCGTGATCGCCCCCCATACGCCGGCGCCGATCCCGTCGAGCAATTGCACGCTCAGCAGCCAGGCGCTCGCATTCGACAATGTATAAAGTGCGGCCCGGATCGGGAGGATACCGAACCCGATCAACAGGATCGGCTTGCGTCCCCAGCCATCGGCGTGGCGCCCGACCAGCACCGCGATCGGCAGCATGATCATTTGCGCGGCAATGATGCAGCCCGACATCATCGCCGTCGCCCATTCGCGGTGGGCGAAGGCCAGCTTTTGCCCGACCAGCGGCAGCAGCGGGGCATTGGCGAAATGGAACAGCATCGTGCAGCCGGCATAGAGCAACAGCGGGCGGCAGCCGAACAGGGCAGCAAGCCCCGCCAGCCGCGGCCCTCCGTCCTGCCCGTGATCGGCGCCCCGCGCGCGCTGATGATTGATCGCGCCGGCCGGGATCGACAACACCGCAAAGGCGGCGAGCAGCGCGAAGACCGGGACCAGCAAAAACACCGCCCGCTGCGCGGCAAGCCAACCGACACCGCCCGCGACCATCGCGATCACGACATTGCCGGCATGGTCGCAGGCGGCATTGCGCCCCATCCGCGCCGCGAGCGCGCGCCGCGGATAGAGGCCGAGGGTCAGCGCCGCCACCGCCGGGCCGAACACGTCGCCGACCGTGGCGATACCGGCATTTGCGATCATCACCGGCCAGAACCGGGGTGCCGCATAGATCGTCACCGCACCGCCGGCCAGCACCGCCAGCGCGGTTATGATCAGCGCCCGCTTGGCCCGCGTCGCGTCGATCAACGCCCCGACCGGGGTCTGCAGCGCCAGCCCCAACAGCCCGCCGACGGTCGTCACCAGCCCGACCGTCTCCTGGCTCCATTGCTGCTGGGTGACGAGGAAGACGTTGAGATAGGGACCGAGCGCACCGCGTACATCGGCCAGCAGAAAGTTCAGCGCGTCGAGCGAGACGCCGCGAAACGGTGCAGCGGAAGTCATCTTGTCAATCAACAGCGCGCAACCGCGCGCAGCGCCGCGCGGCCGTCGCTTTTTCCGAAAAATTCGATCGCGCCGCCAAAGCCGTCGGCGACGGTGACCCGCATCCCGTCGCATCATGGTTGGGACCCATCGCGAGGCGCCGGAGCATGATCGAGCGGTACAGTGACCACGCAGCGAACGAACGCACCTTTCTTGCCTGGGTGCGAACCGCGATCGCGATTATGGCCTTCGGCTTTCTCGTGCAGAAATTCGACTTGTTTTTGAGGATGGCCGGCCAGACGCTCGCGATCCGTCCGCTGCGGACCGGAAGCCAGCTGGTCGGCACAACCGCCGGCCTGCTGCTGATCGTGCTCGGCGGGGCGATGATGGCTTTTTCGGTCATTCGCTTTCGCAAGACGACCTTGGCCATCGATGCCGAAGAGATCCGCCCGGGCCCTGGCACGCGGCTCGATCTCACCCTCGTTGCAATGCTGATCCTGCTCGGCGGAATCCTGTTCTTTTATCTGATCTACACGTCGTTCAACCGCTTCTAAAGTCGCCCTCATTCAATGAAGATTTGCGTGGCCGGCGGTGGCGGTGCGAACGACCAAAACTCTGCCGGATGCGGCGCAGCTCCGCCATGCGGCGGTGGCGGCGCCAATAGGCGGTGACCAAAGCCGCCGAAATCGCCAGCGCCATGACCGCCAGCCCCGGCACCGCCGCCTTGAACAGCCGATCGGCGCGGCCCGCGGCGTCATCGACGCGGTCATCGCTGATCGCCAGCTCATCGGCAATTTCGACCGACACCGTTTTGACCGGCGTCCAATAGGCCCAATAGGGCCACTGCATCGGCGCGATTGCGAGCCCGGCGCGACCGGCCGCCGCCGCGGCGCGATCGACAGCTTCGGGCGGCGCCAGTGCGGCATCGAGCGCAAGCCGCGCCGGGACGACGCCGCTTCCCCCGGCAAGCGCGCAATCGTCATCGGCGAGTTCGAGACCGCCGGCGCAGACCGGCGCCCGATCAGCCGCGGCCGCCGGCGACGACCCGCCCGATCGCGGCCAGCCCGATAGCGGCCAGCCCGCCCCCTCGCGCGCGGCAAGCGAGCGGGCGGCGGCAAACCAGGTCGCGTCCGGGCCCGCCATCTGCCCGGCGCCGACCGGCGGGATCGCCGCCGCGGCGGCGATCGCCGTCACGCCCGCCAGCCCTGCCGCGCCGCGCCACGGATTGCCTTTCATCGGGCCGTTATGCCGGGTGTCGGGCGGCCTCGGCAAGTCCCCGCAGCTTGGCCACCAACCGGCGCGGAAATCGCGGCGTGCCGCCCGGCCGCGACCCTTGCCGGCGGCCGCCGCGGCGGTGTATGCCGCGCCATTGGCGTGCATCACCGCGAAAGAACGACATGGCCAACGCTGCGCTCGACGTCCTCGGCATCGGCAATGCAATTGTCGACGTGATCGCCCATGCCGAAGACGCGTTTCTCGAACAAGAGGCGCTGGTCAAGGGGACCATGGCCCTGATCGACGCCGCCCGCGCCGAGGCGCTTTACCGGCTGATGGGACCGGCGATCGAGGCGTCGGGCGGTTCGACCGCGAACACGATGGCCGGGCTCGCCTCGCTCGGCGGCACGGGCGCCTTTATCGGCAAGGTGCGCGACGATCTGCTGGGATCGGTGTTCCGTCACGATTTGACCGCGCAGGGGGTGCGCTTTGCCACCCCGGCGGCGACCAGCGGGCCCGGTACTGCGCGCTGCCTCATTCTGGTGACACCCGACGGTCAGCGCACGATGAACACCTATCTCGGCGCCTGCGTCGAGCTGGGACCGGAGGATGTCGATCCCGAACTCGTCCGCGCCGCCCAGGTGACCTATCTCGAAGGCTATCTGTTCGATCCGCCGGCCGCGCAGGAGGCCTTTCGCCGGGCCGCGGCGATCGCCCATGCGGCGGGCCGCAAGGTGGCGCTGTCGCTCTCCGACCCGTTCTGCGTCGACCGCCACCGCGCCCGGTTTCGCGAGCTCGTCGCCGGCCATGTCGACATCCTGTTCGCCAACGAGGCCGAGATCTGCTCGCTCTACGAAACGACCGAATTCGCCGCCGCCGCCGCGGCGGTGCGCGGCCAGGTCGCGATTGCCGCTTTGACCCGCAGCGAACAGGGCAGCCTGATCCTCGCCGATGGCGCGGAGCATGCGATCGCCGCCCAGCCGGTGGCGCGGGTCGTCGATACGACCGGTGCGGGCGACCTCTATGCCGCCGGCTTTCTCTATGGCTTGACCCGCGGCTTGCCGCTCCCCACCTGTGGCGCGATCGGCAGTTTGTGCGCTGCGGAAATCATCAGCCATATCGGTGCTCGGCCTGAAGCGCGGCTGGCGGAGCTTGTTGCCCCGGTGATCTACGCTGCCGCTCGGCGTTTGGGTTTGGAACAATGAAACACGCCTCGGCCGCCAGTTTGGACCGGCTGGAAGATTTGCTGTGCTGCCTGCGCGGCATCTCCGGGCTCAGCGAGAAGCGGCCCGGCATCTTCTACAAGGGAGGCAGGGCCTTTCTCCACTTTCACGAGGACCCGGCTGGCCTGTTTGCCGATCTGCGTATCGCCGACGACTGGGCCCGCTTTCCGGTAAACAACATCGAGGAGCAACGGCTTTTGTTCGAAAAAGCCGGCGCGGTCCGGGCCTGAACGAGAGCCGATGGACATCCGCAACATCGCCATCATCGCCCATGTCGATCATGGCAAGACCACCCTGGTCGACGCCATGCTGCGCCAAGCGGGCGCGTTTCGCGTCAACCAGCAGGTCGCCGAGCGCGCGCTCGACACCAACGAGCTTGAACGCGAGCGCGGCATCACGATCCTCGCCAAATGCACCTCGGTGGTCTGGCGCGGGCTGCGCGTCAACATTGTCGATACGCCCGGCCACGCCGATTTTGGCGGCGAGGTCGAGCGCATCCTCGGCATGGTCGACGGCGCCCTGGTTCTGGTCGACGCCGCCGAAGGCCCGATGCCGCAGACCAAATTCGTGCTCGGCAAGGCGTTGCGCCAGGGGCTGCGCCCGATCGTCGTGATCAACAAGGTCGACCGGCCGGATGCGCGCCCGGTCGAGGTGCACAACGAGGTCTTCGATTTGTTTGCGGCCCTCGAGGCGAGCGAGGCGCAGCTCGACTTTCCGACCCTGTTCGCCTCGGGGCGCGCCGGCTGGGCGGTTGCCGAACTGGGCGACGAGCGGCGCGATTTGGCGCCGCTGTTCGCCCGGATCGCCGCGCATGTGCCGCCGCCCGCGGCCGACGGCGAGGCCCCGTTTGCGATGCTCGCCACCATCCTCGACTACGACCCCTATCTCGGCCGGGTCCTGAGCGGCCGCATCCATTCCGGCACGGCGCGGGTCAACATGCCGGTCAAATCGCTGGGCCGCGACGGCCGCGTCGTCGAAACCGCGCGGCTGACCAAGCTGCTCGCCTTTCGCGGCCTCGAGCGGCGCCCGATCGAGATGGCCGAGGCCGGCGACATCGTCGCCGTCGCCGGGCTGGGCCTGACCACCGTCGCCGACACGATCTGCGCTCCCGAAATCGACACGCCGCTGCCCGCCGATCCGATCGACCCGCCGACCTTGGCGATGACCTTTGCGGTCAATGACAGCCCGCTTGCCGGGCGCGAAGGCAGCAAGGTGACCTCGCGCGTGATCGGCGAGCGGCTCTATCGCGAAGCCGAAGGCAATGTCGCGATCCGGGTCAGCCAGAGCGCGCAGAAGGAAGCCTTTGAGGTGGCCGGGCGCGGCGAGTTGCAATTGGGGGTGCTGATCGAGACGATGCGGCGCGAGGGGTTCGAATTGTCGATCTCGCGCCCGCGGGTGCTGTTTGCGACCGATCCCGCGACCGGGCAGCGGCTCGAACCGGTCGAGGAGGTCGTGGTTGACGTCGACCAGGAATTCGCCGGCGTCGTCGTCGACAAGCTGGCCCGGCGCAAGGCCGAGATGCGGGACATGCGGCCCTCGGGCGGCGGCAAGGTGCGGCTCAGCTTTCTCGGCCCGACCCGCGGCCTGATCGGCTATCACGGCGAGTTTCTCGCCGACACCCGCGGCACCGGCGTGTTGAGCCGGGTGTTCCACGGCTACGCGCCGCACAAGGGGCCGATCGAGGGCCGCCGCAATGGCGTATTGGTTTCGACCGCGGATGGGGTGGCGGTCGCCTATGCGCTGTGGAACCTCGAAGAGCGCGGCCCGATGTTCATCGAACCCGGCACCCAGGTCTATGCCGGCATGATCGTCGGCGCCCATAGCCGCGGCCACGATCTCGACGTCAACCCGCTCAAGGGCAAGCACCTGACCAATATCCGCACCACCGCCAAGGACGAAGCGGTGCGGTTGACCCCGCCGATCGTGATGAGCCTCGAACAGGCGATCGCCTATATCGCCGATGACGAACTGGTCGAGGTGACGCCGAAATCGATCCGGCTGCGCAAGCGCCTGCTCGACGCCAATGCGCGCAAACGCGCCCAGCGCACCGCCGCCGCCTAGCGGCGGGCGGCACGCCTGCGCCTTTGCCCGAAGCCGCGCGCGACGCCGGTGCCACCGGCGTCCCCCGGCGCCGCAACCGTCGCCCGGCCGTGCGTTTTGCTATTTGGCGGCGGCGGCAAGCGGCTGCGCGCCGGCGGCCGCGCGGTTCTCTCTGAGAAAGCCGCGGACATGGCGCAGCGCGATCGCGATCTGCTTGGGGTTCGCCTTCCACGGGTAGAGTGTCACCTGGGCGTTCGGGGCGAGATAGACGCTCTCCATCGCCACGACATAGGGATGGCCCGGCACGTCATCGGGCAGCACCAGGATCGGCGTCTGGCAGTGGCGCACAAACTCGCGGCTGACCGTATAGACAAAGTCGGCGCGCTCGCCGCGATACATGTTGGTCAAAAACGCCTCGACCTCGGCCATCGTGATGTCGGGGCGGCGCGCGCACAATTCCGGGCCCCAGCTTTTCATGTTGTTGGTGTAAGAGAGCTCCGGCATCTCGTGGCGATAGCCGCTCGGCTGCACCGGGACTGCCGCGACCACCCGCTCGCCGGCGCGTTTCAACAGGTTCCAGATAAACGGGCCGCCGATGCAAAAGCCCATGACCATGAACCGGCCGATGCCGAGGTGGTCCATCAGCCCGATCTGGTCGTCGGTATAGGCGTCCCACGCCCGGCCGGTTTCCAACGGCCCGGTCGACTGGCCGCCCTTGGCGTTGCGCAAATCGGCGGCGATGACCCGGAATTCGTTCGAGAATTCGTCGAACGGGTTGAACGGATGGGTCTTCAGCCCGGCGACCGTCGAGTTGAGCCCGCCGCCCGGGATCACCAGCAGCGGAAACCCGGATCCGGCCTCTTCGTAATAGATGCGGACATTGCCCCGGTCATAAAACGGCATCGCGTTTCCTCCTTATCGTGCTCCGGACCGAGGTAATAGCAGACCGACCGAGGTTTGCCGACCGCCTCCGCCGCAAGCCCCGTGACCGGCCCGGAGCCCGGGACTGCACGCGCCCCGCCCCCCGCCCTAGATTACGCCACGGGCAAGCTCTGGAGGCGCGCCGGGCGGGCGCGGTCAAGACACGGATACGCGCGCACGATTGGCTATCGAAGCCGGCCTCGGGGCGGGCGTTTCGTCCCGACCACGAACACCGTAACCTGCGAATATGAGGTGACCCAGCGGCGCAACGCACCTCGCGCCGGCCCTCGCCAAAATCGCGGACCCCGAACTGGCCGAGGTCACGCCAAACCGCTGTGCGTGCGCAAGCGCCCGCAAGCGTAGCAAATTTTCCCGTCTGTTAAGATTTCGCTCATCCGATTCGCGTTCCACGCGGAGTACGCCGTGGCCCAACGCGATCCTCCATAGCTTTTGCCTTTTTGAGCGACTGGAATTTTCCCTGATTTTCTGCGAACGAATATAGAACTTAAGCCATTTGTTGTGTACGATGGAACCTGACCCAGCTGAACGGTGAGAAAATTCAGCGAATGGTGCACAATCAGAACAACCGCGCAATCGCAACGTAGGAACACCTACGTGGTTCGGCTGTGCACGATCTGTCAATTCGGCCTGGGAGCCGGATCGGGTGGAGCTTTCATTTGCGACCTTCCGCCTGAGAAGCATCTGCCAAAATCGCAGGACGGCGAAGATAGCTCTCGGCGAGGATGCGGCTCGAGAGCTGGCGACCCGGCTCGCGGATTTTGTCGCGGCAACGACCGTTGCTGAGCTTTCCGACCTGTTCGGCGACGATATTACTGATCGTCCACCTTCGAAGCGGTCCTTGCGCCTCCGTACCGGGTACAACCTTGTTTTCCAAGCAGGGCATGTCAAACCGCCGGTCCATCCCGATGGCTCGACGGACTGGACGCAGGTGACCCGGATACAGGTAGTTGCATTGGAGGCAAACAGTGCCTGAGCAAAAATTTCAACCAGAATGGTTCTCAAAACCTGGAGACACGCTGCGGACGCTGCTCGACAGGCGCGACCTCTCACCCTTAGCGCTTGCCCAGTGCCTGGGCAGAGATACCTCTTTCGTCTACGGGCTGCTCTCGGGCAGTGTGTCGATCGACGACAGCTTAGCGGGACAGCTGTCAGGGTGCGTCGGCGGGTCGGCGACGTTCTGGAAAACCCGACAGCAGCAATTTGACGAGGACCTCCGGCGGATAGCAAAGGCCGTGCCGACGGAGCAAGTGAGGGCTTGGCTGAAGGTGCTGCCGATAGAGGACATGGTTGCATCTGGTTGGTTGCCCGCCACCGATGGGCCGCAGGATACGTTCCGCGCAGCGTTGACCTATTTCGACGTCAATGATCCGTGTGAATGGCGGGAGCGGTACGCAGAATTCCAGAACCGATTTTCGTTTCGGACCTCGCCCGCATTCGAATCAAAACTTGGTGCTCTCGCGGCGTGGCTGCGGCAAGCCGAAATTCAGGCGAGCAGTGTGCCGTGCCGCCCCTGGAGCGCGGCCGGACTTCGCGCGCGCCTCGCGGAAATGCGGGTACTCACGAAGGCCAAAAACCTCACATATTTCATCCCACGCCTGCGCGCACTGTGCGCCGAAGTGGGCATTGTCGTAGTTTTTCTGCGTGCACCGGCGGGGTGCAGTGCGAGTGGTGCAACGAGATTTTTCTCCTCGACTAAAGCCATGGTTGTATTGAGCTTCCGTTACCTCTCTGATGATCAGTTTTGGTTTAGCTTCTTCCACGAAATCGGCCATTTGCTCTTACACGGGGATCGGTCGACGTTCGTCGACGGCGACGCCGCTGAGTTGACCGAGAAGGAAAAGGAAGCGAATACTTTCTCGGAGAGCTTGCTGGTTCCGCCGGAGCGCCAAGAAGAGATGGCAAATCTCCGCCCACGAGCGCGAGATGTAATGAGGTTCGCCGTGTCAATCGGCATCTCGCCCGGGATCGTTGTCGGTCAGATGCAGCACCGCCGGATGATCGGTCCCCATCAATTAAATTTTCTTAAGCGCCGGTACAGGTGGGACGAAATCCACGCAGCGACCGCCTAGCCGCGAAAGTGTATGTAACATTTCGGACTCTTTTGCCAGTTGCATAGAGAGTCCTCCATCGCCTGCATGCCTATCTTCAATACGGCGTCCAAATCGCAAAGTCGGTCCTCAAGGGTGGTCGCGTCGAGCCGAGCATCCGTCCGACCGCCAAATAGCAGGCGCGCGCCGGAAAGAGGTCCGGTGGCGCCGGCGAGGTACGCCGATCCGGGAATGAGGTTGGCGAACCCCAGTCTGCCGAGCAAGCAGAGGTAATCAAATTTGCCGAGACGGCCGAACCGGGTGACGGTCATCGCATTGTAGCAATGGTCGAAAATGCTCTCCGGACTGTTGCCGCCGGCCCGAGTGAGAACGGACATCAACGTAGCATGGGAATGTGCAGGGCCCACCCAGGCGACGTAACTCTCCACCACGGCGGCGGTGCCGCCAGGAAGATCAGCTCTTATGCTCTCGCGCTTGCGGTGGCTGCCGAAGCGACCCCCGATATGCCCCTGATTGGCAAGCAGCCACGATCGAAAAGCCGCCGGATCAGCGCTGACGCGCGCCCATGTCCAGCGGCCTGCACCGAGCCCAGAATACACATCACGAAGCATCCGCCAGCCATGCTTCAGACTTTTGCCGAAATGGGTGATCAGGAAGACGAGCCAGAACGCCTCGTCTAGCCGACCAGCTCGAAAGTGGAGAACTGCCGCCTTTTCCGGATCGAATAGCTGGTTCTGCGGATCGGCGCGATCCGGACTGATGTCCCGAGTGCTGATGATGCGGGAGTAGTCCAACCGACGCAGGCTTGCGATCATCTGTTTTACGAGCGTTCGCCTCGCAAGGGGATCAGCAATTCCCGGCAAGGCACACTGGTTTTCGGAGAATGCCTGTAGGTCCGCGTCGAGCTGGTCCGCTCTTGCCTGCCGCGTCGGCCACACGCGCTCACACTCCCTCCACGATCACCGGTTCACCGATGTCTCGCCGGGTGATGCTCCATTCTTCTTCGGCCGAGATCGGCGCTGACGGACGGCCTGGATGTACGATGCGTAGCCACCGAAGACCATTTTCGCATTGATGGCTCCGATCGTCTTGGGGTCCTTTACCGAGAAGATTTGCAGAAGCCGTATGAGGTCTGCCCAATACGGCTCCACGCCGCAATCATTCGCTTCAAAGGGTTCGCCTGCTCGGATGCGCGCCTCCGCAGCCATTACCGTTTGGATAGACGGCCACGGGTCGCCCTCCGGCATGGCGGGCATCTCGACGGCGGATTGAAACCCTTCCTCTATGTAATGTTGCGCGGCAACCTCGTTCTCGTCGTAAAGATGGAGATTGCCCACGAACTGCTGATACGGCCCTACGTCAACACCAAGCGTTCTCGCCACGACTTCTTGAAGCATGGTGAATGCGAAGATGTCGTGCGGCAGCCCCTTAAATGCATCGTTCGACCGCATGTTGGCGATCAAATGCAACTTCCTGTCTCGCACCATGAATTGCAGGGTACAGGTGCACGGAATTTCGAGTCGGCGCTTGGGCCCGGCTATATCCTCGGCATCGAACAACTGAATGACGGCACGCCGGGATGTATCGTGCTCGCTCAGCAGCCTGATGACGTTCTCAAGTTGGTTGTGACCGCGTTGGCAGAAAATGCGTGGTCCATAACCGCCATAAATGGTTTTCCCATCCTCTGACTCTTTCTCGTACTTTCGGATGTAGTAGCGAATGAAATCGAGTTGATTGTCTCCGGTCAGATACCAGAGAAACTCTCCGAGACAACTGAACGCCCGTCCGCGAGTCTCGCTGCGACTGAGCCGAGCCCGTGGGCGTTCCAGCTTCAGCAAGACCCCGATCAGCTCCCGCGTTGTGCCGCGCGACGCAGTGATCAGGTGCTTGCTCGCCAGCAGTGACCGGAAAACCTTCCGGAGCAGATCATCCAGGGTGCGATCAGAGATTTGCATTGGCAGACGACTGGCCCTCGGGTTCGGTCAGAGCCATTTCCGCCCCGAAACCCTGTTGTGTTGCGCTCCCCCGCGCACGGTCAGATAGTTCTTCCTCGCCTTGGGTCAAGAAATCCGCCAGATGAAGCACGTCGCAAGAAGGCGCACCCGGGACCCGCTGACCATCTTCGGCGGATCACGCTTTCACTCCTTGCGGGGCGGAATCCTCGAGGGAATGGGGCGCAGGATATACAGCACCCGTTTGGCTCTCCGAGCCCGGGAAGCGGCGGCAAAGGACGTGGCGACGTGTTGCCATAATGGCGGTGTATCCTGATTGCGGGTTGGACCGGAGCGAGGCGCGCTTGCCGCCCGGCAGTCGGGTTTCGGCCGAGACGGGTTGCGCGAAGTCGCCTCACGCTGAAACTACCGGCAGGGCGGGTTTCGCGGCGGGTCCCGGGCGCGAGCTTTGTGCGCGGGGATGGAGGCGGCGGATTGCTCCCCTGGCAGTGAGGGCTTCGCGTCGCCGCTGGCGAACGGGGCTGTTCTACTTAAAGGAGAGATTCCGCTGTAAACTCGCTGTATTTTACAGCGGACGGGAATATGCCCCAAACCATGGGTTGCGGGAGACCGCGGCCGGCGCCGCCCCGAAACCGCCGCAATCGGGCCAGGCCGCGACGGCGTCAACGCGCCGTTCTTGGCCGCCGGCGCCCTCGCCGAGGGCTCCTTGGTGATCGTGATACGCCGAGGGTTGGCCGTTCTCCCGGTGGACGCCGGGGGCCTGACGGTTCGGCCGCCAACCGGGTGCGGCATGACCCCGGGCTTAAGCCGCAGGGGCGGCACGTCGTTGGCGCTTTTGAAACCGCGCCACGCCGCCGGTGCGAGCGATTGAGCGGCATCGAATCGGCGAATATACTTCCGCGGTTGGCGCGGCTTGATCGATGGTTCCGTCGGCCGTTGGTCAGGCCGCGCGGAAAGACAACAGCGCGCATTTCGGAACAGGAGGCAATCGATGGCGGCGAAGCGGGCCCCGTTTCTTCGCACCCGGTATGGCGGCTATCTGCACCGCGAGGTGCCGCCCGAAGACGCCGAGCTGACCCATGTCGGGCCGGGCACGCCGGGCGGCGAATATCTGCGCCGCTTCTGGCAGCCGGTGTGTTTTTCCGACGATCTGAAGGATCTGCCGCTGCGGCTGCGGATCATGGGCGAGGATCTGGTCGCCTTTCGCGACAAAGCGGGGTCGGTCGGCCTGCTCGAACTGCATTGTCCGCATCGCGGCACCTCGCTCGAATTCGGGCTGATCGGCGAGCGCGGCATCCGCTGCTGCTATCACGGCTGGCTGTTCGACGCCGACGGCACGATCCTCGAAACCCCGGGCGAACCGGCCGACAGCACGCTCAAGGACCGGCTGTTTCACGGCGCCTATCCGGTCCACGAATACAACGGCATCGTGTTCGCCTATCTGGGACCGCCCGAAGAGCGGCCGCCCTTCCCGCTCTACGACACCTATGAGCGGCCCGGCTATCGCATGATCCCCGGCCGGAAATACGCCTATCCGTGCAACTGGCTGCAGATGATGGAAAACACGATGGACCCGGTGCACACCGCGTTTTTGCACACGATCGTCAGCGGCGCGGTGTTTACCGAGGAATTCGGCGTATTGCCGGAACTGGACTATGTCGAAACCCCGATCGGCATGGTCTATGTCGGCACCCGCCGCATCGGCGACAATCTGTGGACGCGCATGGTCGAGGCGGTGCTGCCCAATCTGCAGCAGGTGGCGCCGATCTGGGAAGACGGCCGCCGCGAGCGGGCGTTCAGCGGGCCGATGATGACCCGCTGGTGCGTGCCGATCGACGACACCAACACGCTGTTCATCGAGTTCCGCCATGTCTGCGAAACCGACGCGGTGACGACGCCTTCCTGGTGGGCCGATCGCAATATCATGCTGCCCGGCCAGATCGCGGCCGAGACCTATGAGGAGGGCCAGCTGCATCCGGGCGATTACGAGGCGCAGGTCTCGCAGCGCCCGATCGCGGTTCACGGCCTCGAGCATCTGGGCGAGACCGATCGCGGGGTCAGCCTGTTCCGCAACCAGCTGCGTCGCGGCATCCGCGCGGTCGCCGCCGGGCGCGACCCGATCGGCGTGTTCCGCGACGAGGGCAAGGTGATCGCGACCTATTGCAACAATACCGTGACCCGCGCGCCGCCGCCGGCCGAGGGCGAGGCCGCCGACAAGGCGTTGATGCGCGCCACCGGGCGGCGGCTGATCGACGGCTACCTCGCCGCGCCGCCGCTGATGGCCGGGCGCTGATGGCCGGGCGCTGATGGCCGGCCGCTGATGGCCGGCCGCTGACCGCGGCGGCTGACCGCGGCCGGGGCCGGGCGCGAAAACCGGGCGGGCGCGAAAACCGGGCGCGGGCGCGAACTGGGCGGCCGGTTTGACTTCGCCGCGGCGGCCGCTATATGTTCACGGCATTCCCGAGAATGCGGGCCTTAGCGCCCCGGCGCCGCCGCGATCGGCGGACCGCCCTATCGGGACAACAACAACCCGATCACGGACGCCGAGCTGATGAGCAGCAAACGCCAGGAACCGAAATACAAGATCAACCGCCGGCTGGCGGTCAATTTGTGGGGCCGCCCGAAAAGCCCCCTCAACCGCCGCGATTACGGCCCCGGCCAGCACGGCCAGCGGCGCAAGAAGCCGTCGGATTTTGGCACCCAGCTGGCGGCCAAGCAGAAGCTCAAGGGCTATTACGCCAATATCGGCGAGCGCCAGTTTCGCCGCTTGTATGAAGAGGCGGTGCGGCGCCGCGGCGACACCGGCGACAATCTGATCGAACTGCTCGAGCGGCGGCTCGATGCGGTGGTCTACCGCATGAAACTGGCGCCGACCCCGTTCGCCGCTCGCCAGCTCGTCAATCATGGCCATGTGCGGGTCAACGGCCGGCGGGTGACGATCCCGTCCTATTCGGTGCGCGACGGCGACGAGATCGAACTCGGCCCGCGGGCCAAGACGATGGCCCTGGTCATGGAGGCGGCAAGCTCGGGCGAGCGCGACGTTCCCGACTATGTCGAAATCGACCATGACCGCATGAAGGGCCGCTTTGTCCGCGCCCCCAAACCGACCGATGTGCCCTATCCGGTGCCGATGGAGCCGAACCTCGTCATCGAATTTTATTCGCGTTGATCGCCTCACCGCCGCCGGCGGCCGCGGGTGGCGGCGCTGGCGCCGAGGCGGACCGGGCCGGGCGCCCGCTCCCGGCTCCGCCGCGCTGAGCAAAGCCGCGCGGCGACGCGGCCCTTGCGGCATTTTCGCAAGCCTTTCTTTCGACCCCGCCGCCGGACGCCGCCGCGCGCGCCGCGGCGCGCGAGGGGACGCGCACGATGCTTGCTCTGCAGCTGACGGTCGTTTTTGTCCTGGTTCTGCTTAACGGCTTTTTCGCGATGGCCGAGATCGCCTTGGTGTCGGCGCGCAGCGCCCGCCTGCGCGGGCTGGCCGAAACCGGCAATAGCGGGGCGCGCACCGCGCTCGAGCTCAAATCGGCGCCCTCGCGGCTGTTGGCCACGGTCCAAGTCGGCATCACCGTGATCGCGGTGCTGTCGGGCACCTTTGGCGAAGCGACATTGGGCGAGCGGCTGCAAACGGTCATCGAGCGGGTTCCCGGATTGACCGGCCATTATGCGCATGCGATCAGCATGGCGATCGTCGTGCTGGGCATCTCTTTTTTGTCGCTGATCATCGGCGAATTGGTGCCGAAACGGATCGCGATGTTCCACGCCGAGGCGATCGCCGCCGCATTGTCGCGCCCGATGCGGGCATTGTCGCGGGTTGGGGCGCCGGTCAACTGGCTGCTCGGGGCGACGACCGAATTGGTGCTCAAGCTGCTGCCGTTGAGCCGAACCCCGTCACCGCCGGTCACCGATGAAGAGATCAGCTTTATGCTGCGCGAGGGGGCGGCGACCGGACACATCCCGCCCGGCGAGACCGAAATCGTCGAGATGGCGCTGCGGCTTGGCGACCGCCGGGCGAGCACCGTCATGACCCCGCGCACCCAGATCGAATGGCTCGACCTCAACGACCCGGAAGAGGAGAACCGGCGCAAGATCCGTCACAGCCCGTATTCGCGCTTTCCGGTCATCGAAGGCGGGCCCAACGAGGTGATCGGGATCGTCGAGGCCAAGGATCTTTTGGCCCGCTGCCTCGCCGGCGAGCCGCTCGACCTGCGCCGGTCGACCCGGCCGCCGCTCTATCTGCCGAACACGGTGTCGGTGTTGCGCGTGCTCGACATGTTCAAGAGTTCGGGCGAGCCGATGGCGCTGATCGTCGACGAATATGGCGATCTCGAAGGGCTGGTGACGCCAAGCGACATCCTCGAGGCGCTGGTCGGCGACATTCCCGGTACGAGCGACACCGACCAGCGCGTCGTCAGGCGCGAGGACGGCACCTGGCTGATCGACGGCATGGTCGGGCTCGACGAGTTGAAGCAGGTGCTGGGGCTGAGCCATCTGACCGGCGAGGATAGCGATTTTCACACCCTCGGCGGCTATTTGATGGCGCGGCTCAACCGCGTGCCGATGATCGCCGACCGGGTCAGCGCCGACGGCTACCAGTTTGAAATTGTCGATATGGACGGGCGCCGCGTCGATCGGGTGCTGGTCTCGCCGGTCGGTGGCAAGGGCCGCCGCTGATGCGCCCACGATGAAGATCATGCCCCACCCGCGTGTCGCGGCGGCGTCTTCAGCGGGGCCGGTGCGGCTGTGAGCCGATGGTTTGCGCGCCTTGCGGATTGCGCCCGGCGGCGGTGGGAGGATCCGCGGCTGTGGCGGCGGGCAACGGCGGTGCTGGCGGTGGCGGCGCTGGTGCTGGCGGTGGCGGCCGCGGTCGCGCGCCCGCCGGCGGATTTCGCGCAGCTGCGCGTCGGCGCCCTATTGCGCGACAATCTCGATCGCCGCGGATGGGCGGTACGCCTGGCGCCGGCGAGCGACCAGATTGCGCTCGACCACCTCGCGGCGCCACCGCCGCCGGCCGGCAAGGTCTTTCAATTGTGGCTCGCCGGCGAGCGCGGCGAGCCGCCCCAACCGCTCGGGCTGTTGCCGTCTGGGGGGCGCAAGATCGTCGCCGAGGCGCCCGCGATCATGCGGCGCCTGCCCTGCGCAACGCTGACGGTGACGCTTGAACCCGCAACCGGCGGCCTGGCCGGGACGCCGAGCGGGGCGGTCGTGTTTCGCGCCGAGCCCGCGGCCGGATCCCGCCCGCCGGGCGCAGATCATGATTGCGGGAACGCCCCCACCGACGCAACCCGATGAGAGCCGGCGGAACCCGCGCCTGTCGCGGGAAGTTCAACAATCTCGGATCGACGGCCCGGGTGGCGGCAATTATAGTCGGCAGCCAAATAGGGGGCGGCAAAAGGTGCGGCTAGAAGACCACAGCCCAGTGTCGGTCGTGGTCGTGATGGGAGTGTCGGGCGCCGGCAAGACGACCGTTGGCAAAGAACTGGCGGACCGGCTCGGCTGGGAGTTTATCGAAGGCGACCGGCTGCACCCGGCGGAGAATGTCGCAAAAATGCACAGTGGCCAGCCGCTGACCGACGCCGACCGCGGGCCGTGGCTCGACCGGATCGCCGAGCAGATCGACGACCGGCTCGCGCGCGGCAGCTGCGCGGTGGTGACCTGTTCGGCCTTGAAGCGGGCCTATCGGCGGCGCATCATCGGCGCCCGCGCCGGGGTGCGGCTGGTCTTTCTGGCCGGCCCGTCGGCGGTGATTGCCGCCAGAATTGCCGCCCGGCGCGGACATTTTATGCCGCCGAGCTTGCTGGCGAGCCAATTTGCGGCGCTCGAACCGCCGCAACCGGACGAAAACCCGATTGCGATCGCCGTCGACCAGCCGGTCGACCGCATCGTCGAGCAGATCGTCGCAGCGCTGGCACGGTCGGCCTTGCCGCCAACCGCCGGCACCAACCGGTGAAGGAAGAAATGATGGCGGCCCCCGGATCGATCGACGAACTCTGCGTCAACACCATCCGCACGCTGTGCATCGATGCGGTGCAGGCGGCCAATTCCGGCCATCCCGGCACGCCGATGGCGATGGCGCCGGTGGTCTATACGCTGTGGCAGAGCTTTTTGCGCTACGATCCGGACGATCCGATCTGGCCCAACCGCGACCGTTTTGTGCTGTCTTCGGGGCATGCCTCGACCCTGCTCTACTCGTTGCTGCACCTGACCGGGGTCACTTCGGTTGACGAGAAATACGAGCGTCTCGGCACCCCGGCGGTTGCCCTCGACGATCTCCGGCGGTTTCGCCAGCTCGACAGCAAATGCCCGGGACATCCCGAATATCACCTGACCTCCGGGGTCGAGACCACGACCGGACCGCTCGGCCAAGGAATTGCCACCAGCGTCGGCATGGCGATCGCCGCGGATTGGCTTGCCCAGCACTTCAACCGTCCGGGTTTCGACCTGTTCGATTACCGGGTTTACGCGCTGTGCGGCGACGGCTGCATGATGGAGGGGGTGGGCAGCGAAGCGGCCTCGCTCGCCGGCCATCTGCGCCTCGGCAACCTGACCTGGATCTACGACAGCAACCACATCACGATCGAGGGCAACACCGCGCTCGCTTTCAGCGAAGATGTGGCGGCGCGTTTTCTCGGCTATGGCTGGCAGGTGCTGCGGGTCAGCGACGCCAACGATCGCGAGCGCATCGCCGACGGGCTTGCCGACGCCCGGCGCACGACCGACCGGCCGAGCCTAATCATCGTCGAAAGCCACATCGCCTATGGCGCGCCGCACAAGCAGGATACCTCGGCGGCGCATGGCGAGCCCTTGGGCGCCGACGAGGTGCGGGCAACCAAGCGCCGCTATGGCTGGCCCGAGGACGCCCAGTTTCTCGTCCCGGACGGGGTCTATCAACATTTCGCCGCGCAATTCGGCGCCCGCGGCCGCAAATTGCACGCCGAATGGTCGGCGCTGTTCGAACGCTATCGCCGGCAATATCCCGAGCTCGCCACCGCCTGCGAGCAGATGCAGCGGCGCGACCTGCCCGCGGGTTGGGACCATGACATCCCGGTATTTGCCGCCGACCCAAAGGGCCTCGCCAGCCGCGACTCGTCGGCGCAGGTCCTGAACGCGATCGCGCCGCGCCTGCCGTGGCTGATCGGGGGAGCGGCCGATCTGGCGCCGTCGACCAAGACGCGGCTGACCTTTGCCGGGGCCGGCGACTTTGCCGCCGAAGACCGGAGCGGGCGCAATTTCCATTTCGGGATCCGCGAGCACGCCATGGGGTCGATCCTGAACGGCCTGTCGGTCTCGAAACTGCGCGCCTACGGTTCGGGCTTTCTGATCTTTTCGGATTACATGAAGGCGCCGATCCGGCTGAGCGCGCTGATGGAACTGCCGGTCATCTATATCTTCACGCATGATTCGATCGGGGTCGGCGAGGATGGCCCGACCCACCAGCCGGTCGAACAACTGGCCGGATTGCGCAGCGTTCCGGGTCTGATCGTGTTGCGCCCGGCCGACGCCAACGAGGTCGCCGAGGCTTGGCGGCTGGCGCTGTCGCTAAAGCACCAACCCGCCTGTCTGATTTTGTCGCGCCAGCCGCTGCCGACCTTCGACCGGGCCCGCTACGCGGCCGCAAGCGGCGTGACGCGCGGCGCCTATGTGTTGGCCGATGCCGCCGGCGGGCGGGCGCCCGAGGTGATCCTGATCGGCACCGGCAGCGAGGTGGCGCTGTGCGTCGGGGCTTATGAGCAGCTCACCGCCGAAGGGGTCGCGGCGCGCGTCGTCAGCATGCCGTCTTGGGAATTATTCGAGCAGCAGGACGCCGCCTATCGCGCGCAGGTGCTGCCGCCGGCGGTGACCCGGCGGGTCGTTGTCGAGCAGGCCTCGGTCCTGGGCTGGGACCGCTATGCCGGGGCGACGGGGACGATCATCGGCATGAAAACTTTTGGCGCCTCGGCACCGTTAAAAGATTTGCTAAACAAATTCGGCTTTACCCCCGACCATGTCTATGCGGCTGCCAAAGCGCAGCTCGCCCGCAAGGAGTAGCGCGCGATGCCCAATCCGCTCAAGATGCTCACCGAATTCGGCCAGTCGGTGTGGCTCGATTTCGTCAGCCGCGAGCTGTTGAAGACCGGGCAGCTGGCCCGGCTGATCGCCGAGGACGGGTTGCGCGGGGTGACCTCGAACCCGTCGATCTTTGAAAAGGCGATCGGCCATGGCGACGACTACGACGATCTGATCGCCGCCGCCCAGCAAAATGGCGATCTCGACCCCGGCGCGCTGTTCGAGGAGCTGGCCATTCGCGACATCCAGGAAGGCGCCGATCTGCTGCGCCCGGTCTACCACCAAACCCAAGGGCGCGACGGCTTCATCAGCCTCGAGGTGTCGCCCTATCTGGCGATGAAAACCCATGAGACGATCGAGGAGGCGCGGCGGTTGTGGCGCGAGGTCGGGCGCGACAACCTGATGGTCAAGGTGCCGGGGACCAAGGCCGGGCTGCCGGCGATCCGCACGCTGATCGGCGAAGGGATCAACGTCAACGTCACCCTGCTGTTCTCGCAACAGGTTTACGCCGAGGTTGCCGAGGCCTACCTCGCCGGGCTCGAAGCCTATGTCAAGAAGGGCGGAGACCCCCACAAAGTGGCCAGTGTCGCGAGCTTTTTTGTCAGTCGCATCGACACGTTGATCGATGATCTGCTCGACAAGCGCATCGCCGAGACCGGCGACGCCGCGGCCAAGGCGCGGCTCGAACAGCTCAAGGGCAAGGTCGCGATCGCCAACGCCAAACTCGCCTATCAGCACTATCAACGGCTCTATCGCGAAGACGAGCGCTGGCGCCGCCTCGCCCAGCAAGGGGCGCAGACCCAGCGCCTGTTATGGGCCAGCACCAGCACCAAAAACCCGGCCTATAGCGACGTGCTTTACGTCGACGAGCTGATCGGCGCCGATACGGTCAACACGATGCCGCCGGCGACGATGGACGCCTATCGCGACCATGGCCGGCCGCGGGCGAGCCTCGAGGAGGATGTCGAGGGTGCGCGCGCGATCATGGCGGCCTTGCCCCAGGCCGGCATTTCGATCGAGGCGGTGACCGCCAAACTCGTCGAAGACGGGGTGCGGCAATTCGCCGACGCCGCCGACCAGCTTTATGCGGCGGTGCAGAAAAAGCGGCGCCGGGTGCTCGGCTCGAAGCTCAATGCGATGAGCTGGAAATTGCCCGCACCGCTCGACAAGGAGGTCGAGGCGACCCTCGAAGACTGGCGCCGCGAGGGCAAGGTCAGGCGGCTATGGGGCGGCGACGCCTCGCTATGGACCGAGACCGACGAGGCGAAATGGCTCGGCTGGCTGACGGTCGTCGATCAGCAGCTGGCGGCGGCCGCACAGCTTGAGGATTTCGCGGCCGAGGTCAAAAGCGCCGGGGTCAGCGATGTGCTGCTATTGGGGATGGGCGGATCGAGCCTCGGGCCCGAAGTGTTGGGCTTGACCTTTGGCGCGGCGCCCGGGTACCCCCGGTTGCACGTGCTCGACTCGACCGATCCCGCCCAGATCCGCGCTTTCGAGAGCCGCATCGACCTGGCGCGGACCTTGTTCATCGTTTCGAGCAAATCGGGCAGCACGCTCGAACCCAACATCTTCAAGCAATATTTCTTCGAGCGGGCCAAGGCCGCCGGGGGCGAGCCCGCGCGCCGCTTTGTTGCGATCACCGATCCCGGCTCGTCGCTCGAAAAGATCGCGCGCGACGAAGGATTTCGCGCGATCTTTCACGGGTTGGCGGATATCGGCGGGCGCTATTCGGTGCTGTCGAATTTTGGCATGGTCCCGGCCGCCGCGATCGGCGTGCCGCCCCGCGCCTTTCTCGACAGCGCCGCCGAGATGGTTCGCTCCTGTGCGCCTTCGGCCCCGCCGGTCGAGAACCCGGGGGTCATCCTCGGCGCCATTCTCGGCGTCTGCCAGCGTCACGGCCGCGACAAGGTGACCATCGTCACCTCGCCGGGCATCGCCGATTTCGGCGCCTGGCTTGAACAATTGCTTGCCGAATCAACCGGCAAGCTGGGCAAGGGCATCGTCCCGGTTGACGCCGAACCGCTGGGCGCGCCGGCGGTCTATGGCGACGACCGGGTGTTTGCCTATGTCAAACTCGATCGCGACGCCGATGACGCGCAGGGGCGCGGCATCGCCGCCCTCGAAGCCGCCGGCCAGCCGGTGGTGCGGATTACCGTCTCCGACACGATGCAGCTCGGTCAGGAATTTTTCCGCTGGGAGATGGCGACGGCGGTGGCGGGTTCGGTCATCGGCATCAACCCGTTCGACCAACCCGATGTCGAAGCGAGCAAAGTCAAGACCCGCGAATTGACCGCGGCCTATGAGCGGACCGGCGCGTTGCCGCCGGAAACGCCGTTTTTGACCGACGGCGCCTTCCAATTGTTTGCCGATCCGCGCAACCAGGCGCAGCTCGCGGCCCAAGCGAGCGATCTCAAAAGCGCGCTCACGGCGCATTTCGCGCGCCTCGGCGCCGGCGACTATGCTGCTCTGCTTGCCTATATCGAGCGCAACCCCGCCCATATCGAAGCGATGCAGAACCTGCGCCGCATGATCCGCGACCGCACCAAGGCGGCGACCTGTGTCGGGTTCGGCCCACGCTTTCTGCATTCGACCGGGCAGGCCTACAAGGGCGGACCCAATAGCGGGGTGTTTCTGCAGATCACTTGCGAGGACACGGCCGATCTCCCGGTGCCCGGGCAGAAATACAGCTTTGGCGTCGTCAAGGCGGCGCAGGCGCGGGGCGATTTCGAGGTTCTGGCCGAGCGCGGTCGGCGCGCTCTGCGCGTGCATATTACCGGCGATCTCGCGGCCGGGCTCGCCGGGCTTACCCGCGCGATCGGCGAGGCCTTGGCCTGAGGGCCCATCTCAAGCAGAGCGGAGGGTTCGATGCAACTCGGTATGATCGGTCTCGGGCGGATGGGTGGCAACATTGTCCGGCGGCTGTTGCGCCACGGTCACCGCTGCGTCGTTTACGACAAGAGCGTCGACGCCGTGCGCGGGCTGGCCGGCGAAGGCGCGGCGCCGAGCCATGACCTCGCCGATTTTGTCAAGCAGCTGGAAACCCCGCGCGTCGCCTGGGTCATGCTGCCGGCCGGTCACATCACCGACCAGACGATCACCGAGCTCGCCGGCCTGATGGCGAAGGACGACATCGTCATCGACGGCGGCAATTCGTTTTATCAAGACGACATCCGCCATGCCGATCTGCTGCGCGAGAAGGGCATCCATTTTGTCGATGTCGGCACCAGCGGCGGCATCTGGGGGTTCGAACGCGGCTATTGCATGATGATCGGCGGCGACAAACCGGTCGTCGACCACCTCGACCCGATCTTCAAGGCGCTCGCACCGGGCCGCGGCAATATCGAGCGCACCCCCGGCCGCGAGCGGCGCGATCCGCGCGCCGAGGAGGGCTATCTCCATTGCGGTCCGGTCGGCGCCGGCCATTTTGTCAAAATGGTGCACAACGGTATCGAATACGGCATCATGCAAGCCTATGCGGAGGGGTTTGACATCCTGCGCAACGTCGCCGGCCCGGCGATCCCGGAAAACCGCCGCTACCAGCTTGAGCTCCCCGACATCGCCGAGGTGTGGCGCCGCGGCAGCGTCATCTCGTCATGGCTGTTGGATCTGACCGCGATCGCGCTGGCACGCGACCCGCAGCTTTCGCAATTCACCGGCCAGGTTGCCGATTCCGGCGAGGGTCGGTGGACCGTGCAGGCGGCCATCGAAGAGGCAGTACCGGCCGAAGTGTTGTCGGCCGCGCTTTATACCCGCTTCCGCTCGCGTCAAGACCACACCTTTGCCGAGCGCATCCTGTCGGCGATGCGCCACGAATTTGGCGGGCATCAGGAACCGGGCACGATGGTGAGCGGTTGACCCGGCAGCGCCATGCAGAGAAAGGACAGAGCAATGGACGACGCCGGGCCCAAATCGCCGCCGGCCACGGCGCAACGAGCGGCCAAAGCCCCGCCCTGCACAATGGTCATCTTTGGCGCCGGCGGCGATCTGACGCGGCGGTTGCTGATCCCGGCGGTCTACAACCTCGCCAAGGACAAGCTCTTGTCGGACAATTTTGCCATTATCGCCGCCGATCGCACGCCAAAACCACCGGAAGCCTACCGCGACACCCTCGCCCAGGGCGTGCGCAGCTTCGTCTCGGACACCGCCTCGGGCGGCGAGACCGAACCCTTTGACGCCAAGACCTGGGAGTTTATCGCCGCCCGGATCACGCATTTTGCCGGCGACTTCACGGTTGCCGAGACTTATGCGCGGCTTGGCGATCTGCTGAAGACGACCGAGGCGCAATTCCACACCGGCGGCAATGTGCTGTTCTACCTGGCGGTGGCGCCGCAACTGTTCGGCACGATCGTCGATCGGCTGGGCGCGGCGGGCCTCGCCCAGGAAACCGCCAACACTTGGCGCCGGGTCATCATCGAGAAGCCGTTCGGCAGCGATCTGGCCAGCGCGCGGGCCTTGAACGCCCGCATTCTCAAATCGCTCGACGAGCGCCAGATCTACCGCATGGACCATTTCCTCGGCAAAGAAACGGTCCAGAACATCATGGCGTTGCGGTTTTCAAACGCGATTTTCGAGCCGCTGTGGAACCGCGACCATATCGACCATGTCCAGATCACCGCGGCCGAAACCGTCGGGGTCGAACGGCGCGCCAATTTCTACGAAGTCACCGGCGCGCTGCGTGACATGGTTCCCAATCACGTCTTCCAGCTGCTCAGCCTGACGGCGATGGAATCGCCCAATTCCTTCGCCGCCGACGCGGTGCGCAACGAAAAGACCAAGGTGCTCGAAGCCATCCGGCCGCTCGATTTCGAGGATGTGCGGCGCAATGTCGTGCGCGGGCAATACGGCCCCGGCCATATCAATGGCGTGCCGGTGCAAGGCTACCGCGCCGAACCGGGGGTCGATCCCCACAGCCGCACCGAGACGCTGGTGGCATTGCAGCTCGAAATCGACAATTGGCGGTGGGCCGGGGTGCCGTTTTATCTGCGCACCGGCAAGCGCATGGCGCGGCGCACGACCGAAATCGCCATCCAATTCAAAAAGCCGCCTTTTGCCCTGTTCCGCGACACCCCGGTCGACATCTTGAACCCCAATGTGTTGATCCTGCAGATCCAGCCCGACGAGGGCATATCGCTGCAATTCGGGGCAAAAGTACCGGGGCCGCGGCTCAAGCTCGGCACCGTGCAGATGGATTTTCGCTACAAGGATTACTTTCACATCGAGCCGAGCACCGGCTACGAGACGCTGGTCTATGACTGCATGATCGGCGATGCGATGCTGTTCAACCGCGCCGACGGGGTCGAAGCGGGCTGGGCGGTGGTGCAGCCGATCCTCGATCTGTGGGGCGAAGACAAATCCGTGCCGCTCGAATTCTACGCCGCGGGAACGACGGGACCGGCCGGCGCCGACAATTTGTTGTGGCGCAGCGGGCGGTATTGGCGGCCGCTCGCCCCGGCCAGCGAACCCGGCCGGTAACCGTGGCCCGCCCGCTGATCGTCGCTCCATCGATCCTGTCGGCCGATTTCGGCCGTCTGGGCGAAGAGGTACGCGCCGCCGACCGCGCCGGCGGCGACTGGATCCATGTCGATGTCATGGACGGGCGGTTTGTGCCGAATTTGACGATCGGGCCGGTGGTCGTCGAAGCGGTGCGCCGCGCCACCGACAAGCCGCTCGATGTGCATCTGATGATCGTCGAGCCCGAGCGCTATGTCGATGACTTCGCGCGGGCCGGCGCCGACCATCTGCTCGTCCATTGCGAGCCGAGCGCGACCGTGCATTTGCACCGCACGCTCGCGCATATCCGCGACCTCGGCAAGGTTGCCGGCGTCGTCCTGAACCCGGCCACGCCGCTCGACGCGATCGAATACGTCCTGCCGCTGTGCGGCATCGTCTTGATCATGACGGTCAACCCCGGCTTTGGCGGCCAGAAATTCATTCCCGACATGGTGCCAAAGGTGGCGGCGCTGCGGCGGCTGTGCGATGCGCGTGGCCTCGACCCGGTCATCGAGGTCGATGGCGGACTTTCCGGCGACAATGCCTGGCAGGTGGTTGAGGCCGGCGCCACCGCGATTGTCGCCGGCTCGGCGGTGTTTCACGCGCCCGATTATGCCCGCGCGATCGCCGCGATCCGCAACTCCGCCCCGCGCCGAGCCTGAGAGGTGGCGAAAATTGCCGACCCAAACCCGTATTGAAATCGCTCAAGACGCCGAGGATCTGGCCCAGCGCGCCGGGCGGTGGATTGCAGCGATTGCCGCGCAAAGCCGCGGCCGTTGCGCGGTCAACCTGTCGGGCGGCTCGACCCCGCGCCGGCTCTATCAACTGCTCGCCGAACCGCCGTTGCGCGAGCAGCTGCCATGGGACCGCCTGCACTGGTTCTGGGGCGACGAGCGCTTTGTCCCGCCCGACCATCCGGACAGCAACTATCGGATGGCGCGGGAGGCGCTGTTGGCGCGGGCGCCGGTCCCCGCGGCCAATATTCATGCAATCCCGACCGAGGGCGACCCGGCGGCGGCGGCACGCGAATACGAGCGGATCCTGCAAATGTTCTACGCCGCCCAAACGCTCGATCCGGCGCGTCCGCTATTCGACATCGAACTCCTCGGCCTCGGGCCCGACGGTCATACCGCTTCGCTGTTCCCAGATACCGCGGTGCTCGACGAGCGGCGGCGATGGGCGGTTGAAGTCGTCGGCGCCCGCGCCGAAGACCGCATCACGCTCACTTATCCGGTGCTCGAAAGCAGCCGGCACACCGCGTTTTTGGTCGCCGGCGCCGACAAGCGCGCCATTCTTGCACGGGCGCGGGCCGGCGACCCCGCGCTGCCGGCGGCGCGGCTCGCACCGCAGGGTGAGCTCGTCTGGTTTGTCGACCAGGCGGCCAACGCGCCGCAATGATGATCGACCGCGACGCGTTGAAGCGCGCCGCCGCGGCGCGCGCGATCGAGGAGGTCGAGGACGGCATGATCCTCGGCCTCGGGACCGGTTCGACCGCCGCTTTTGTCGTCGAGGGGTTGGCGGCGCGGGTTCGGGCAGGGCTGCGCATCACCGGCATCCCGAGTTCAGAGCGCACCGCCGAACAGGCCCGCCGGCTCGGCATCCCGATCGCGACCTTTGCCGAATATCAACAGCTCGACCTGACAATCGACGGCGCCGACGAGGTCGAGCTTGGCACGCTCAATCTGATCAAAGGGCTCGGCGGCGCCTTGCTGCGCGAAAAAATTGTCGCCGCGGCCAGCCGCCGGCTGGTCATCGTCGTCGACCAGGAAAAGCTGGTCGACCGGCTGGGCGAGCACACCCCGGTTCCGGTCGAGGTGACCCGCTTCGGTTGGCAAAGAACCGCCGCGGCACTGGCCGCCTTAGGCTGTGCGCCGGTGCGGCGCTACGCCGGCGAGGAGCCGTTTATCAGCGATGAGGGCCATTTCATCCTCGACTGCCAGTTCGGCCCGATCGCCGACCCGGCGCTGCTTGAACGACGCATCGCGGACACGGTCGGCACCGTTGAAAGCGGGCTCTTTATCGGCCGCACATCGATGGTCGTGGCGGCGACGACCACCGGGGTGGAGGTCCTCTCGCCGCCGCCGAGGACGCGGTAATGAGAAAATTTGCGCTTGTCGTCAGCGATGTCGACGGCACGCTGGTGACCACCGACAAGCGGCTGACCGCGGCGGCGATCGCCGCTGCCGCCCGGCTGCACGCCGCCGGGATCGCCTTCTCGATTTGCAGCAGCCGACCGCCTTTTGGTCAGCGGATGCTGATCGCGCCATTAGGGCTGAAGCTTCCCTTTGGCGGCTATAATGGCGGCGCGATCGTCAACCCTGATTTGTCGCCGGTCGAACAGAAACTGCTCACCCCCGCCGCCGCGGAAGATGCGATCGCGCTATTGGAAAAGCATGGCATCACCAGCATCTGGGTTTTCACCGGGCGCGAATGGCTGATCCGCGATCCGGCCGGCGATTATGTCGATCTCGAAATCCACACGATCGACACCCCGCCCAGCGTTGTCGCCTCTTTTGCCGGCCGGCTTGGCGGCGTGTCGAAAATCGTCGGCGCCAGCAAAGACCATGACCGCATCGCCGCGGCGGTCACCGCCGGGCAGCAGGCGCTGGACGGCCGCGCCACGGTTTTGCGCTCGCAACCCTATTACTGCGACATCACCCCGCCCGGGATCGACAAGGGGCGGCTGATTGATCTGCTGGCCGCACGGCTCGGGCTCGCCCATGAGCAAATCGCCGTGCTCGGCGACATGGGCAACGACGTCGAGATGTTTCGTCGCGCCGGCTTTGCGATTGCGATGGGCAACGCCACCGCCGAGGTCAAGGCGCTGGCCCAGGCGGTCACGCTATCGAACGACGACGACGGATTTGCCGCCGCCATCGATCGCTACATCCTCGCCGGATGACGGCGCCACATTTGGCCGGCGGAAGCCCGTTGGCGGACTTCCGCCGGGGCTGTGCCCCGATTATTGGCCGGCGCTCGAAATATAGGGCTGCGGCGGCGTCGAGGAGCCGTAGGCCGGTCCGCTCAGCGCATCGCGGTAATAGGCCTGGGCGGTTCCGTTACGCCACGCCTGCACGTTCTGGGTAAAGGTGTCGAGGCATTGCTGATGCAGGGTCGGGTCGGTGATCGGACCGCATTCGATCCGCTCGCGCTGCGCGCGGAATCGGGGGTTGGTCGCGACCAGACGGCTGTAGCGCTCGCTCTGAACAATGTTGGCCCGCGGTGACCACGTCCAGCTATGGTCGCTGCGCACCCAGGCGTTGCCGGGTGCGGGCTGCGCCTGTCCGGCGACCGCCGTGATGGCCAGCAGACCCGCCGCGGCAGCCGTTGTCGTCAAAGTTTTAAGCATCATGACTCCCACCTCCTTGCACTTTGAGTGCCGCAGGGTAAACAAATCGAGGTGTTCCTTGTTCCACCTGCCGCGTTGCGAGCATCATCCTGAAAGGTGAACAAGTTCTGGATAATGCATCCACACCGAATATTCTTCGCGGTTGAACGCCCCAACGGCGACAGCGAAGCCTAACAACTGATTATCTATTAGCTTTGGCGCGGATGAACCGGACGTAGAATTTTCGGGGATCCCTGCCGTCATGGGGATAAGAGGAGGGCGGTAATTTGCCCCGCCGGTGCATCGCCCGGCGAGCATCGTCGCGGACGGCACGCCCGTCGCTCGAGGAACCACCATCCGGTGGCGGCGAGCCGGCGCGGCCGGCACACCGCTTCGCGCCGCGTCGCGCTTACAGCGCCAGCGGGTCGGCGATCCCGCGGCGGCGGCAGGCAGCGCCGAGGGTATTGCGCAGAAGACACGCAATTGTCATCGGCCCCACACCACCCGGAACCGGCGTGATCGCCGCGGCGATCGATCGCGCCGCCGCAAAATCGACGTCGCCGACCATCTGCCGACGCCCATCGGCGCCAATCATCGGCGTGATCCCGACATCGACCACGATCGCGCCGCTCTTGATCCACTCGGCACCGATCAATCGCGGCCGGCCGACTGCCGCAATCAGAATGTCGGCCCGTCGAGCAATCTCGGCGGCGTGACGGGTCTTCGAGTGGGCGAGGGTGACTGTGCAGTCGGCGGCCAACAGCAACGCCGCCAGCGGCCGCCCGACAATGCTCGACCGGCCGACAACGACCGCCTCGGCGCCGGCCAGGTCGCGCCGCACCGAGCGCAACAACATCATGCAGCCTTGCGGGGTGCAGGGGACCATGCCGGGAAGGCCGCTCCACAGCCGTCCGACATTGACCGGATGAAACCCGTCGACGTCCTTGTCCGGATCGATTTCTGCGATCACCCGATGGGCGTCGATCTGCGCCGGCAAGGGCAGTTGCACCAATATCCCGTCAACGCGTTGATCGGCGTTGAGCCGCGCGATCTCGGCGATCAGATCGGTTGCGCTTGCGGTCGCCGGCAGGCGGCGGTCGAATGTGGCGAGCCCGGCTGCGACACAGGCTGCATGCTTGGCGCGGACATAGCTGTGGCTGGCCGGATCATCGCCGACCAGGATCGTCGCGAGGCCGGGGATGAGCCCGTGCACGGCGCGCAGCCCGGCCGCGGCATCAGCGACGCGCTTGCGCAGTTCGGCGGCAATCGTCCTGCCGTCGATGATCGCGGCTTCGGGCACGACACCCTCGCTCCCTTCTTCACCGGGCCGCCAACCCTTATACACGGTCCGCCGGGCCACGACCGCCTTATCCGGTGACGGCGGGCGGCCGGCCGAGGCAGCGACAGGAGGACAATATGACGGTTCGCCAGCGGATGCGGCAGCTGATCGGCCGCGCCGGCTACACAATGGTTCCGGGCGCCTACGACCCGTTGACGGCGCGGCTGGTCGAAGCGGCCGGCTTCGAAGCGGTTTATCTGACCGGCGGCGGCTACTCGCGGGCCAGTGGCTATCCCGATCTCGGTCTGATGACGCTGTCCGAAAATGTGCATTTTATCGGCATGGCCGTCGAAGCGGTAAACATCCCGGTCATCGCCGACGCCGATACCGGTTACGGCAACGCGATCAACGTCATCCGCACCGTCCGCGAATACGAGAAAACAGGGGTCGCCGCCTTCCATCTCGAAGACCAGGTCTCGCCGAAGAAATGCGGCCATTACGAGGGCAAAGAGGTGATCTCGCGCAGCGAAATGCTGGGCAAGATCAAGGCGGCGGTCGACACCCGGCGCGATCCCGACCTCGTCGTGATCGCCCGCACCGACGCCCGCGCCGTCGAAGGGCTCGATGCGGCGATCGACCGCGTCAACGCCTATCTCGAAGCCGGGGCCGATGTCGGTTTTGTCGAGGCGCCGCAGGATATTGAGGAACTGCGCCTGGTCGCCCGGCGGGTTGCGGGTCCGGCTCTGGTCAATGTCTTCGAAGGCGGCAAGACGCCAATGGTGCCGGCCCTCGAGCTCGAGCGGATGGGGTTTCGGCTCGGCATCTATCCGTCGCAGACCCATCGCGCGGCGATCCGCGCGGCGCAGAAAGTGCTCGCCGTTCTGAAGCAGGATGGCGACACCACCCGGATCGAGCGCGAGCTTGCTAGCTTCGCCGAACGCGAGGCCGCGGTTGGCACCGATGCCTGGCGGGCTTGCGAACAAAAATACCTGGCCGACATCTGAAACCCCGCCGCAGCAGGGTCATCAATGTCGGTGGCACAACCGGTTGCGACGGGATTAGGCGCGCGGTCAATGGTGGAATAGAATACCGCAACCCCGGGCGATTCTGGGACCATGGCTAACGTTGCGGCCGCCACCGCGCCCGTTGCGGGCGTCTCGAAATCCTCCGGCACCGGTGCCGCCCTCGCGATCCGGTTGAGCGCCGTGATTGTCGCCGCCACGACCGAAGAGCCGCGGGTGCTGGCGGTGCGCATCGGCAGCACGCCGGTTGTGGCCCTGCCGTCCGGTCCGCTCGAAGTCGAGCACCGCACACTCGAGGTCGGACTGCGCGCCTGGGTCGAGCGCCAGACAGGCCAGAAGCTCGGTTACGTCGAACAGCTTTACACTTTTGGCGACCGCGACCGCGTCGAAACCGGCGACGACCGTCCGGCACGGGCGCTGACCGTGGCCTATCTGGCTTTGGTGCGCGAGGCGCGCGCCGGCGGCCCGTTTGATGCGCTGTGGCAGAGCTGGTATCGCCATTTCCCGTGGGAGGATTGGCGCAGCGGCAAGCCGGCGGCGTTGGGTCCGCTTGAAGAACGGCTTGCGCGCTGGGCCGAGAGCGCAGCGAGTGATGGCGAAAGACAGCTGCGCAGCGAGCGTTTCGGGCTGGCCTTCGCCGCCTCGTGGAATGAGGAGCTGGTGCTCGAGCGCTACGAGCTTCTGTATGAGGCGGGGCTCGTCGCCGAGGCTTGGCGCGACCAGGGGCGCCGGCCGCCGGCGCCGGACCTGCCGGCATCGGGGGCGCCGATGGCCGCCGACCACCGGCGCATCCTGGCCACCGCAATCGGCCGCTTGCGGGGCAAGATCAAATACCGCCCGGTCGTGTTCGAGCTGATGCCCCCCGCCTTTACGCTGCTGCAGTTGCAGCGCACGGTCGAGGCGCTGGCGGGCGTGCGGCTGCACAAACAGAATTTTCGCCGCCTGGTCGAGCAGCAAGGTCTCGTCGAGGAGACCGGCGGCATCACTGCGGCGACCGGCGGCCGCCCGGCGAGGCTCGTGCGTTTTCGCCGTGAGGTTCTGCTTGAGCGCCCGGCCCCGGGTCTGCGGTTGCGTCCGGTTCGCCGCGTCGGCGGCTAGTTTGCGCCGCTCGCCCGATCATGCGATCCGGGCCGGTCAGCCGCCGCGGCTGCCATAGCTGACGGCGAGCCCGGCGCGCGCGTCCTGCTGGATGCCGTATTGCGGAAACGGATAGCGCAGGCCGTTTTTTGACAACGCCTCCATCCCCGCGATCGCCTTCGCCAGGTAATCGGGTGGCAGGGCCATCAGCATCTCGTCATCGAGCACGCCGCCATAACGCCGCTCGGCAAAGCACGGGATCGACAGGCTGGGCTCGCGGGTTTTGAGCGCCCGACCCCAGGAATCCGCGCAGGCCGACTCGCCAACGACACTCCAGTCAAAGCGTTTGTAGCCGGCCCATTGCAATCCATTGATGAAATAGATCATGGCTCCGGGGGTCGCGTAAAACAAGGCAATGTCGGGCGGGTCAAGCCGGCCCGAGGCCAGCGGCGCCACCGCCAGCGCTTCATAGCGTCCGTCAGGAACGCACGCCATCGCCGCCTGATGGGCACGCGCATCTTCGGGCGAGCTATACCAGACCCCGACCATGTGCTGACCGGAGCGCCATTCGGCGTCCTTGGCCGCACCCAGCCCGACCACCGCTCGGCATTGCGCGCCGACCAGATCGTCGGCGGTCAACCCGACCGTCCATCCGAGCCGCGCGCATTGGGCGACGATCTGGTCGAGGGTATGGATCGCCGAGGGTCGGCGGATCCGGGGGATCGCCTCCATTGCGGCGCGCTGTTCAAACAGCTTCATGCCGAACGGGATCGAGCGCAATTTCAACAGGCGCTCCAGATCGGCGGCGAGCTTGGCCCAATCCTGGCTCATCTCCAGCATCCTTTCCGGCGGTGCGGCGGGACGGACGGTCCCGCACCCCCGCAATGTCTGCGATATTTATCACAGCCGCCGGAACCGGTAGGAATTTGCCGCATTCACCCGCACATTAGACGGCATGCGGCAGGGGCGTCGCCCTGATCGCGCGCCAAGGCTGCAACCGCCAAGGGAGGGGTGTTGCCATGCGCCTGTTCTGCGTCCATCCCGGCCCGTTGACCTACGCCCAGATGTTCTTGCGCCTCGAACCGATCGGCCTCGAATTGATCGCGGCCGCGGCGCGACAGGCAGGACATGCGGTGCGCCTGCTCGATCTCCAGGTCGAGAGCGAGCGCGCCTATTTTCGCGCTCTCGATCGCTGGCGCCCCGACGTTGTCGCATTCGGCTGCAATTATCTCGCCAACGTGCCCGAGATCGTCGATCTCGCCAAGGCGACCAAGGCGCGCCATCCCGGCCTCTTCATCGTTGTCGGCGGGCACAGCGCGTCATTTACCGCCGCCGCGCTGATCGCGCATGGCGAGGGCGCGATCGATTGCGTGCTCAAGGGCGAGGGCGAAGCGGCGATACCCCTGCTGTTGGAGGCGGTGGCGAGCGGCCGCGATCTGCTGACCGTCCCGGGGGCGGTAACCGCCGCCGGCGACGGGCCCGCGCCGATCTTTGTTCAATCCCTCGATGATGTGACCCCGGCGCGCGATCTGTTGCGTCATCGCCGCAAATATTTTCTCGGCATTCTAGACCCTTGCGCGTCGATCGAGTTTTCGCGCGGCTGCCCTTGGGACTGCTCGTTTTGCAGCGCCTGGACGTTTTACGGCCGCAGCTATCGTTTGGTCAGTCCCGGACGGATCGTCGAAGATCTGCGCCGCATTCGCGAGCCCGGCATTTTTGTCGTCGACGATGTCGCTTTTGTCCATGAGCGCCACGCCATGGAATTGGGCGAGGCGATCGCCGCGGCCGGCATCAAAAAGCGCTATTACCTCGAAACTCGCGGCGATGTATTGCTCCGCCACAAAGACGTGTTCCGCTTCTGGAAGACCATTGGTCTGCAATATTTGTTTTTGGGGTTGGAGGCGATCGACGAGGAAGGGCTCACCCGTTATCGCAAGCGCACCTTGCTCGACCGCAATTTCGAGGCGCTCGAATTTGCCCGATCCTTGGGGCTGATCGTCGCCATCAATCTGATCGCCGATCCCGACTGGGATCACGAGCGCTTCCGGCTGGTGCGCGAATGGGGCCTCGACGTGCCCGAGGTTGTCAATCTCAGCGTCAATACGCCTTATCCTGGAACCGAAAGCTGGCTAACCGAAGAGCGTTCGCTGACCACCCGCGATTACCGCCTCTATGACATCGCTCATGCGGTGCTGCCGACGCGTCTGCCCCTTGCCGAGTTCTACGATGAGCTGGTGACCACCCAACGCGCCTTTTACCGTAAATTTGCCGGGTGGCGGACGGCCTACACGGTCGCCGGCACGGTCGCCCGCCAATTGCTGCGCGGCCATCCCAATTTTCTGAAGAGCCTTTATCTGCTCGACCGGCAGTACCGCCCCGAATTGCTGCTTGCCGATCACCAACGGCCGGTGGTTTACGAGATCCCGCCGACCTGGCGGGAGGCGCCGGGCGCAGCCCGCTCGCCTCTCTACATCCACGCGCCGCGCGGTCGCAAAGGCCGTGCGATCGACGCCGCGACCGAGGGGTTTGTCGATACGACCCGGGCCGGCGCCGCGCCTTAACCCGGGCTCTCAATGCACGAGGCTTGGCTTGCGTGGGTCGCGCGGCCCGCGCCGAGGACTGCATCCCGACTTGCCTCGGGGCCAAACCAAGGCGCTATATGCGGCGCAGCGAGGCAAGGGGAAAAAATCCGATGCGGCTGTTGGGCGTTCATCCGGGCCCATTGATGTACACGAAGATCTTTTTGCGACTGGAGCCGTTGGGCCTTGAGCTCGTCGCGCAGGCGGCGCGGCGCGCCGGCCATCAGGTCGAGCTGATCGATCTCCAAGTCGAGGACCACCGCGCCTATTTCCGCCGGCTCGCAAGGAGCCGCCCGGATGTCGTCGCGTTCTCCTGCAACTACCTCGCCAATGTCCCGGAAATCGTCGATCTGGCCAAGGCCACCAAAGCGCGCTTTCCCAATGTGTTCATCTGTGTCGGCGGGCACAGCGCATCGTTCACCGCCGCCGCGATCATCGCCCATGGCAATGGCGCGATCGATTGCGTGCTCAAGGGTGAGGGCGAAGCGGCAATGCCGCTGCTGCTCGAAGCGGTGGCGGGCGGGCGCGACCTGTTGACGGTGCCGGGGATTGTCACCGCCGAGGGCGAAGGGCCGCCGGCCGTCTTTGTTCATTCGCTTGATGAGCTGACCCCGGCGCGCGATCTGTTGCGACACCGCCGCAAATATTTCATCGGCACCCTCGACCCGTGCGCGTCGATCGAATTCTCGCGCGGCTGCCCTTGGGATTGTGCGTTCTGCAGCGCCTGGACCTTTTACGGTCGCAGCTATCGGCTGGTCAGCACCGAGCGGATCATCGAGGATCTGCGGTCGATCCGCGAACCCGGCGTTTTCATTGTCGATGATGTGGCGTTCATTCACGAGCGGCATGGGATCGAGATCGGCGAGGCAATCGCCCGCGCCGGCATCAAGAAGCAATATTACCTCGAAACCCGCGGCGACGTGCTGTTGCGCAACAAGGAAGCGTTCCGGTTGTGGGCGCGGCTCGGCCTGGTCACGATGTTTCTCGGCCTCGAGGCGATCGACGAGGAGGGCCTCAGAAAATTCCGCAAGCGGGTCGCGCTCGACCGCAATTTCGAGGCGCTCGAATTCGCCCGCTCGCTCGGCGTCAATGTCGCGGTCAATCTGATCGCCGACCCCGACTGGGATCACGAGCGGTTCCGCATCGTGCGTGAATGGTGCCTGGAGATGCCCGACGTCATCAACATCAGCATCAACACGCCCTATCCCGGCACCGAAAGCTGGGTCACCGAAAGCCGGCGGCTCGAAACGCGCGACTATCGCCTGTTCGATATCCAGCACGCCGTGTTGCCGACGCGGCTGCCGCTCGCCGAATTTTATCGCGAACTGGTCACCACCCAGCGCGCCATCCTCAAAAAACACCTCGACTGGCACCAGCTGATCGATGCCGGCGGTATCGTGTTGCGCTTGTTGGCGCGCGGGCAAACCAATTTCGTGCGCAGCCTGTTCAAGATGAACCGCGTCTACCGCCCGGAATTGTTGCTCGCCGACCATGGCTTGCCGGTCGAATACGAGCTTCCCTCGCCGCCTGCAGCCGAGGGAAACCGGCTCAATCCGGCCTCGCTCTATATCCACGCGCCGCGCGGCCGGCGCGGACGGGCGATCGACGCCGCAACCGAGGCTTTTGTCGACGCCACCCGCATGGGAAGCGGCGCCTAAGCCGACCCGGAGGCGGCTCGACCGGCAAAGAAAGGAGTGCGGCGGCCAGGCATCGCGGTGCCCGGCTGCACGCCGCACTGGCGCCGCGCCCGTTCCGCTTTTACATTCGACTTTAGGGTTAAGGGCGGGCAACGGTATGGCCGCGCAGGTTCGCACCGTCGCATTCCACGGGATCGAGGTCATCGAGGTCGAGACCCAGGTCACGATCGCCTCGGGCCTGCCGGCGTTTACGATTGTCGGTCTGCCGGACAAGGCGGTGGCGGAATCGCGCGAGCGGGTACGCTCGGCACTCAACTCGCTCGGACTGGCGCTGCCGCCCAAGCGCATCACGGTCAATCTCGCCCCGGCCGATGTGCTCAAAGAGGGGAGCCATTTCGATCTGCCGATCGCGCTGGCGCTGCTGGTTGCGATGGAGGCATTGCCAGCCGACGAACTGGCCAACCACACGGCATTGGGTGAATTGTCGCTTGACGGTTCGATCACCGGCGTGGCCGGGGTATTGATCGCCGGGCTGTTTGCCGCGGCCCATGACAGTGCCTTGATCTGTCCGGCCGCCTGCGGCGGGGAAGCGGCGTGGGCCGGTGAGATCGAGGTCATCGCTGCTCCGAGCCTGTTGGCCGTCGTCAATCATTTCAAAGGCACCCAGCTGCTGCCCCCGCCCGAGCCACGGCTGGCGGCTTCGGCGACCGCCGGGCTCGACCTCAAGGACGTCAAGGGCCAAGAGAGCGCCAAGCGGGCCCTCGAAATCGCCGCCGCCGGCGGCCACAATTTGTTGATGATCGGCCCGCCGGGGTCCGGGAAATCGATGCTGGCCGCGCGACTTCCGGGACTGCTGCCACCGCTCGAACCGGCCGAGGCGCTCGAGCTGGGCATGATCCAGTCGGTTGCCGGCGGTCTGCGCGGTAACGGGCTGACCCGCGAACGGCCGTTTCGTGACCCGCATCACTCGGCCTCGCTGCCGGCGCTGATTGGCGGCGGGATGCGGGCGCGGCCCGGCGAGATTTCGCTCGCCCATCAAGGGGTGTTGTTTCTCGACGAATTGCCGGAGTTCAACCGCAACGCACTCGAAGCTTTGCGCCAGCCGCTCGAAACCGGACGGGTCAGCGTCGCCCGCGCCAATGGCCATGTGACTTATCCGGCGCGGTTTCAGTTGGTCGCTGCGATGAATCCGTGCCGCTGCGGGCAGCTGGCCGATCAGGCCTGCGGCCGCGCACCGCGCTGCGCCGAGGAATATCAGAGCCGGCTGTCAGGGCCCCTGATCGATCGCATCGATCTGCATATCGATGTGCCCGCGGTATCGGCCGCGGACCTTTCGCTGCCGCCGCCGAGCGAGGGGACGGCCGCAGTCGCCCGGCGGGTTGCAGCCGCCCGCCAGCGGCAAGCGCAACGCTACGCCAAGCTGCCCGAGAATCGGCGCATCCGCACTAATGCCGAGGCCGATGGCGGGCTGTTGGACGAGGTCGCCGCACCCGATCGCGAGGGGCGCGCATTGCTGGTCCGTGCCGCCGAGCGGCTGCGGCTCTCGGCGCGGGGCTATCACCGGGTCATGCGGGTTGCGCGAACCCTGGCCGATCTTGAAGGAGCGAGTATCGTCGGTCGGCGCCACATTGCCGAGGCGCTCTCTTACCGGCGCCAGCGAAAGATCTCCGAACCCACCGCCGGTACCTGAGCAAATCCGGCGGTGCCGGTGTCGGAATAAATCTCGTTCTCTTTCCGGTTACAAACGGATATTCTCGCGCTCGGGGATATTTCGAAGTGGCGGCCTTGAGACGGCTCGACGCGGTGGCGGCGAACAGCATGCGCCTTCGCTTTGCCGGCCAGATTCTGCGTGCGGGATCGCAATTGCGAGCGCTTTGTTTGTGCGGCTCGCCAACCGCGCGGCACCGATCATGCCGCCGTCTTTAGGTTATGCCCTTTGCAGCGTTGCTGCAGCGGGGGTCGCCGGCGCCTGCTGTGAAACGAGCTGTCCCGCAACACTGTCGAGCGGATGTCCGACCCATGTTCAGCCGCAAGCGAAGCGAAACAGAGGATCGTAAAATGGCAGAGTCGTCAGACGATCTGGGCATCCCGACCAAGCCGGCTCGACCGGCCGTCACCCCGCCCGCAGCGGCCCCGGTGCGGGCGCCGGCGATGCCGCCGCGCACCGCCGATCTGTCGCGGCCGGGCGATTCGCTGCGGCCGGTCGAGGCGGTGCGCCCGGGCGAACCGTTGCGCCGTCCCGGCGAGGTCGCGCCGCAGGCGCGGGCTGCCGGCGAACTGCGCCGTCTGAGCGTCGGCCCCGAAATCACCCTATCGGGGGAAATCACCTCCTGTGACAAGCTGTTCATCGAGGGCAGCGTCGAGGCCAATCTGACCAATTGCCGTGACGTCGATATCGCCGAGAGCGGCCTGTTCAAGGGCTCGGCCTCGATCGACGAAGCCGAGGTGCGCGGCCGGTTCGAGGGCAACCTTGTGGTTCGCAAGCGGCTCCTGATCAAATCCACCGGCCGGGTCTCGGGGACCATCCGCTATGGCCAGATCGAGATCGAGTGCGGCGGCCAGATCTCCGGTGATATCCAGGCGCAGCCGGTCGACGAAGGCGCCGGCGCGGCGGCGAGCGCCAGTCCGGCACACGTCGCCGAATAGGGACCTTGGGGGCGAGGCCCGCCTGCGCCGCCGTCGATCCGGTGGCGGCCGCCGGGCTTAACGGCCGCGGCGGCGAAGCGGGTCCTCCAGCGGGACCAGTGCCCGGCGAGCCAGATCGACCCGGAACCGGCCCTTCTCGCGCGGCAGCGGGCCGGCCACCGTCAACAATTCGAGACGATCGACCTTATGGCCGCGGCGGCGCGCAATCGCCACCGCTTCGCTTTCGGCCTGCTGCGGGGTAACGGGTTTCCCGCCCGCAAAAACGACGACGTGATGCATATGCACGATCCGCCCGTCGCGTGGATCGAACAGCGCGACGTTGTGCGTGGCAGCGATGCGCGGTGCTGCCCCGCCCGATCCGTTCATCATGCCGACCTCCCCGATCACCAGACATTGTCCCAGAAGAACGCATTCAGCAACCAATCCGCCCAACAATTCGCCACGGTGATCTCCCAATCGGCCCGCGTCAGCCCGTTGATGCTCAGCGCCGTTGGATATTCCGGCACCTCGCTGTAATCGTCATGGCGGGTGACTCCCTGAGAATCCAAATACTCGTCATGCGTAAAACCAATCTGCACATGTGCCTGATCATCGAATTCATAGTAACTCGATAGCGATAATTGGAGGATCGTCGAGGTAGGCGGCAGCTCCCAGTGATAGGAAGCGGTGTAGTCGTCGGAGCCGGTATTGTAGGCGTAATTGTGCTGGTAATGCATGCCGTTCATTTGCGGCCTCCTTCCGGTTTAGCGCGCAATGGCGAAGCCCGCACCTAAAATGCATCGAGAGAAAGCCATTGGCTGTGAGGGATCTCACATCCCGCCCGAATGAGGGCGCATTGTCAGAGCATTGGGCGGAACCCCGTCCGTGGCGGGTAAGGCAACGCCATGATGAATGGCCGGCCCGTTGCGCCTGCGGCTGTCGACACAACCGCTACCGCGGCGTGCGCCGCCGGTTGACTGGCCGCCCGGTGGCCGGCGCCGGCGCCGACCGACGGCGCCGAGGGTTGGGAGCGACCGGCGGCCCGCCTTCCGCGCCGGCAGCGCGGGCGGCGATCAACTCGGCCGGCCCGGTCTTCGCTTCGTAACGGCAGAGATCGGCGACGACACAATCGGCGCAGTCGGGCTTGCGCGCCTTGCACACATAGCGGCCATGCAGGATCAGCCAATGATGGGCGTAAGGCTTGTAGGCGGCCGGCGTGCGCTGTTCGAGCGCCATCTCGACCTCGAACGGGGTCTTGCCCGGCGCAAGTCCGGTGCGATTGGCCACGCGAAAAATGTGCGTGTCGACGGCGATCGTCGGTTCGCCAAAGGCCACATTCAACACGACATTCGCGGTCTTGCGTCCAACCCCCGGCAGCGCTTCCAGCGCGGCGCGGTCCCGTGGCACCGTGCCCTGGTGCCGCTCGACGAGGATCCGGCTCAGGGCCATGATGTTCCTCGCCTTGGTGCGGAACAGGCCGATCGTTCGGATATGCTCGACCAGACGCTCTTCTCCAAGCGAGAGCATTTTTTCGGGCGTATCGGCCAGCGCAAACAATTTCTCGGTGGCCTTGTTGACGCCGACGTCGGTCGCCTGCGCCGACAGCACGACGGCAACCAGCAACGTATAGGGATTGATGAATTCGAGTTCGGTGCGCGGAATGGGACGGGCCGCGGCTAACCGACGGTAGAATTCCCGGATCTCGGTTTTGGTCATAGGGCGCATTCTTGTCAGTCTAGGCCGCCCGATCGCGGCCGGCAAATCCGGTGCGGCCGCGACCCGCTCTTTACGAAACCGCCTGCGCACCGTAACGTCGAGCGCGACATGCTCTCCTGTGCTTCGACCGCCGCGCCGGCTGGCGACCTCTTTCTCGAACGCGTGCTGCTGCCGCATCGCAGCCTTCCGCCGCGCGGGTTTCACCTGCTGATGTTGATCCTGGGGCTGATCAGTCTTGGCGTCGGCATCGGTTTCGTGTCGCTCGGGGCGTGGCCGGTCACCGGCTTTTTCGGGCTCGACGTGGGCCTCGTTTACATTGCCTTCCGCATCAACTATCGCCGGGCGCGGCAGCACGAGATCCTGCGCTTGGCCGGCGACACCTTTACGGTCGAACGGATCAATATCCGCGGCAATCGCCGCATATGGCGGTTTCAGCCCTTCTGGATGAGGGTCGTGCTCGACGAGCGCGACGCCGAGCGCAACCGGCTGTTTGTCGCCTCTCACGGTCGCTTTTTGGCGATTGGTGATTTTCTGGCGCCGGCGGCGCGCCGCGAATTGGCTGCGACGATCCGCGACGCGCTGGCGCGCTGGCGCGCCGCGATCGGCCCCGAGCGACCCGGCTAGACCGCCGCCGAGCACCCGTCCCGGTCAGAGCCCCAACACCTCTTTCAACCCATAAAGCCCGGGCGGCCGACCCACAACCCAGCGCGCCGCGCGCACCGCGCCTTTGGCATAGATCGCCCGCGTCGTCGCCCGGTGGATCAGTTCGAGCCGCTCGCCGGCGCCGGCGAAGATCACGTGATGATCGCCGGTGACATCGCCGCCGCGCAACGCGGCAAAGCCGATATCGCCGGACCGCCGCGGGCCGGTAATACCGTCGCGCGCGCGCTGCTCGACCTGTTCGAGCACCACCCCCCGCCCCGCAGCCGCCGCCTGGCCCAGGGCAAGGGCCGTGCCCGAGGGGGCATCGACCTTGCCACGATGGTGCATCTCCATGATTTCGATGTCCCAATCGGGACCGAGCCGGCGCGCCGCCTCCTCGACCACACTCAACAAGACATTGATGCCGAGGCTCATATTGGGCGCCCAGACGATCGGGATCTGACTGGCGGCGGCGCGCACGACATCGCCTTGTTCGGCCGACAAGCCGGTCGTGCCGATCACCATCGGCTTGCCAAGCTTAGCGGCAAGCGCGGCATGCTCTGCCGTCGCGGTCGGCGAGGTGAATTCGAGCACGACATCGCTGTCACGCATCAGCTTGTCGACCGCCTCGCCGACCGGTATCCCGATGCGGCCGAGACCGGCGAGTTCGCCGATATCCTGATTGACATAGCCGCTGCCCGGCGCCTCGCTGCCGCCGGCGACCGCGCACCCTTCGGTGACGGCGATTTCAGCGACCAGCATCCGACCCATCCGGCCGCCGCATCCGACCACTCCGATCTTGGTCTTGGCCATGCGTTGCCTCCCGCGCTTGAGCCGGAACGGTTACCGATTGTGCAACGAAACACAAGCGCCCCGGCGGCTCGCTGCTTCGCGACCGAGGCTCTCAATCGGGATCGAAGCGGCCGCGATAGTCGATGCGCAGCGCCGGCGACTGCTCCTTCTTGCATAGGAAGCAATTGCCGACCACGAGCACGTCGATCTCGCTACCCATAAAGCAGCGGAATGCGTCTTCGGGTGTGCACACGATCGGCTCGCCACGCACATTGAAGCTGGTGTTGACCAAGACCGGACAACCGGTCAAGGCCTTGAAACGGCTGATCAGCGCGTGAAAGCGCGGATTGGTGTCGCGGTGTACGGTCTGGATGCGAGCCGAATAGTCGATATGGGTCACCGCCGGGATGTCCGAGCGGACCACGTTGAGCTTATCGATGCCAAACAGGCGGCGCTCGGCCGCGCTCATGGCCCGCTGACGGCGCCCTACGACATCGGCAACAAACAGCATGTAAGGGCTATCGCCGTCGAACTCGAACCAGTCGGCGACGTCTTCACGCAGCACCGCCGGGGCGAACGGGCGAAAGCTTTCGCGGTATTTGACCTTGAGGTTCAATGTGCGCTGCATGGTCGGGCTGCGCGGGTCGGCGAGGATCGAGCGCGCTCCGAGCGCGCGCGGCCCGAACTCCATGCGTCCCTGAAACCAGCCGACCGCCTGCTCGGCGGCCAGCGCCCGGGCGGTGCGGTCAATGATCTCGTCATCGTCATGCGTCGTCAACACGGCGCCGGCGGCGGCCAGTCGCCGCGCGATTTCGTCATCATCGAAAGCCGGCCCCAGATAGCTCCCCGACATGCCGTCGGGCTGGTTCGAAGACGGCCGCGGCTGGCCGAGTTCGAGATGATAGGCGGCGAGCGCCGCTCCCAGCGAACCTCCGGCATCGCCGGCGGCCGGCTGCACCCAGACCCGGTCGAATTTGCCGTCGCGCAGGACCTTGCCGTTGGCGACGCAATTCAAAGCGACGCCGCCGGCAAGACAGAGATTGCGCACTCCGGTCTCGGCCGCCAGCGACCGGGTCAGCCGCAGCACGACCTGTTCGGTGACCGCTTGGATCGAAGCGGCGAGATCCATATGGACGCCTTCGAGCGGCATTTCCGGCGCACGCGCCGGCACCTCAAACAACTCGGCGAACCGCTCCCCCGCCGTCGACAGTCCGGTGCAATAGCCGAAATACTCCTGGTTTAGCCGGAAGCTGCCATCGGCCTTAACGTCGATCACATGATCGAGTATTCTCTGGACAAACCGGGGCTCGCCATAGGGTGCGAGCCCCATGACCTTGTATTCGCCTGAATTGACACGAAAACCGATAAAATCGGTGAAGGCCGAATACAACAATCCCAGCGAATGCGGGAAATGAATTTCCTTAAGGATGGTGATCCGATTGCCGTCGCCGAGGGCGGCTGAGGTGGTCGCCCATTCCCCAACGCCGTCCATCGTCAGGATCACGGCCGTGGTGAAGGGCGAGGGGAAAAAGGCCGAGGCCGCATGGCTCAGATGATGCTCGGAAAACAGCAACCGCGTTTTCCAATCGAACCCGGGTGCGGCCACCTTGCAGCGCTCGATCAACTGGCGCTTCTGAAACAGCTTGTCCCCGAGCCATGAAGTCATCGCTTGGCGGAACGAAGCAAAACCCTGCGGTGCGAATGCCAGGTAGGTTTCGAGAAGCCGCTGAAATTTTAGCAACGGCTTGTCGTAGAACGCGACAAAGTCAACCCCGGACAAGCCGATATTCGCTTCATTCAGACAATAGGCGATCGCATTCTGCGGATAGGCATTATCGTATTTTTTACGGGTGAACCGTTCTTCCTGCGCGGCCGCGATGACTTTTCCATCCTCAACCAGCGCCGCGGCGCTGTCATGGTAAAAGGCGGAAAGGCCGAGAATGCGCATTGGCCGGCAGGCGCTAGCGCTGGCGGGTCATGTCGGTTTGGCGCGCGGCGGCCGGCCGTTCCACCCAATAGGTCGCGAGCGATGGGCCCGGTTCGAGCCGCAACCGGTCGCGACCGGCGAGCCGCAGCAGGACCGCGAGCGGCGTCAGCACGCCATAGTAAAAAATAGACAACGCCAATAATTGCACCAAATCACCGATCGCTCGCAGCAGCCGGCAGGCGAGCCTCGCCAAGATCTTCCCGCTGCCGGCGTCTGACGGTTCGGACATAGCCCTTCCAAAGGTGACCCAAAGCCTTGTCGTCGTCCGGCTTGTCGCCGTCAAGTGGCAATTGCGGCCGCGCACTCGCGCGGACCGCTGTTCCTTGGGCGTGGCACGAAATTTGTATCGGTTGCCGCAGGTCCGGGCCTGGGCGCAAGCCACGGCCGATCCGGGCCGGGAATGCCGGATCGTTATTTCCGGACCTTACTTCCCGGACCAGCCGATAATCGCACGCTCGCTTTCGCCGCTTTGGGGTTCGCGGGCGGCGAGCACACCGCCGGCGATCGGCTATTCGGCGAGCAGCACCGCTGTTTCCGGCGTCCTGATCGCGTCGCGAATTCTGAGCCCGAACAACGATACGACCGCCGAGAGCAGCGCGAACAAGGCGAGCGCATAGAGGCCGCCAGCAAAGCTGCCCGACAGCTGTTTCGCCCAGCCAACGATGCTCGGCCCGAAAAAGCCGCCGAGATTGCCGAGCGAGTTGATCCAGGCGATGCCGGCAGCGGCGGCGGGCCCGGTCAGAAACATCGTCGGCATCGACCAGAACGGCCCTTTGGTGCCGTAGAAGCCGATCGTTGCGACGACGACGCCGACGAGCGACCACCAGCTGCCAACGGTCAGCCCGGCAAAAACCAATCCCGCCGTCGAGATCACACAGGTCACAAACAAGCTCCAGCGGCGGTCGCCGATCCGGTCGGAGATCCAACCACACACGATCATGCTGATCGCGCCGGCGATATAGGGGATCATCGTCAGCCACCCGACCTGCATGTTGCTGACGCCCAAGCCTTTGATGATTTGCGGAAGGAACAGCAGCAAACCGAGGCTGGCGGTGACAATGCCAATGTAATTCAACGACAGCAGCAGCACTTTCGGGTCGAAAAACGAGCGCCACAGCCCGACGCCGTGATGGGTCTCGATGCGCCGCCGCTCATGGGCGATCGTCTGGTCCAGCCAGCCCTGTTCCGCGGGCGTGAGCCAGTGCGCCTCGGCCGGCCGATCGGTCAGATAGAAGAATGCCACAATCCCGATCAGCACGGTCGGGATCGCCTCGAAAATATACATCACCTGCCAGCCGCGCAGCCCCAAAAAACCGTCGAGACCGAGCAGCGCCGTCGACACCGGGGCGCCGCTCGCAACCGCAATCGGCAAAGCCAGCGTGAAACCGGAATTGATGCGAGCCCGATGCGCGTCGGGAAACCAATAAGTAAAGTACAGCACAAAGCCGGGGAACAGCCCGGCCTCGGCAAGACCAAGCAGAAAGCGGATCGCCATAAAGCTCAGCGGGCCGCGCGCCAGGGCCGTGGCGCCGGAAATCAGCCCCCAGGTCACCATGATCCGCGCGATCCACAGCCGCGCCCCGACCCGTTCAAGAATGATGTTGCTCGGCACCTCGAACAGCACATAGCCCCAGAAAAAGGCGCCGGCCGCCATGCCGTACATCGCCGGATCCAGGCCGATGTCCTTGTTCATCGTCAAGGCCGCAAAACCAACGTTGATGCGGTCGAGATAACAAAAGAAATAGGTCAGGATCGCGAACGGCATTATACGCAAGTAAACTTTGCGCATAGCCGATTGCTCGACCGTGCGGGTCATGGCGCTCCTCCCGAGATCGGATTGCGCAGGAAATATGCTAATAGAGCATATTGGCTGATCATGGAAATGCGCTGCACTCATGATAGCCTTGCGTATCGCGATCGGATGGTGCGATCGGGCGATCTGCGAGCGCCGCGGGGGGCGCGTTGCGATTTGCGCCCCGCCAACGACAACCCGTTTCAGAACTCGACGATTTGGCGCCGTAAACCCTTGGCGACGGCCTCGGCGCGGGTCGCGGCGTCGAGTTTGCGAAACAGGCCCTCGATATGAAATTTGACCGTATGCGGCGAAATCGCGAGGCGGCGGGCAACCGCCTTGGTGCCGAGACCCTCGGCCAGCGCCGCCAGAACCTCGACTTCGCGCGGCGTCAGCACCGGTGCGGGTTCCTCAGAGAGCGCGGCAAAACCTGGCGACAGGCTCTGCGCCGGCCTTACGCACAGTCCCGCGGCCACCGCGCGCAGCGCCGCGTCGAGGGCCGCCGGCCCGGCATCGGCGGGCAGTAGCCCGGCAAAATCGTCAGCCTCGACACCAATGGCGACCGCCGGCACACCGCCGGCAGCGCCGGCACCATCGGTCAACAGCACATCGCAAGGCTCGCCGGCAGCGACCGGATGATGCCCGCTCTCGACCACGCGCGCGGCCAGCCGCGCCGCGACGCCGTCGCCGGCCGCGACGACCGCGACCCGCAGTCGCAGCGCGCCGGGATCCGGGCGCGCCGTGCTCATTGTGACGGCCGCTCGGCGATGGTGACCTCGACCGAGTGTACCGCGCCGGCGCGGATCAGCCGCAGCGCGAAGCGCTTGCCAACCGCCTCGGCGCCCAACAGCCCGGCGAGGCGGGTCATGCCGGTCAAACCGGTCCCGTCAAGGGCAACAAGAATGTCGCCCATAAGCACCCCGGCCGCGGCCGCCGGCCCGTTTTCGGCGACCGCCAGCGCCATCAGCCCCTCGGTCTGACCGGCCGCGGCCCGTAACTCCTCCGGCACCGTAACGCGCTGTACGGCGACCCCGAGCCAGCCGCGGGCGATGCGCCCATTATGGGCCAACGGCTCGAGCACCCGCTCAACCGTCGCGGTCGGGATCACCAGCAGCCGCCGGCGCGGCCCCAAGGTCGAGATGCCGAGAAGCCCGCCCGTCATGTCGATGACCGGCCCGCCCTCTTCGCTGGGTTCGATCCGCAGATCGAGCATGATCCGGCGATCGATCCGCCCGCCGGCGCGGCTGTGCCATTCGGGGCCGACATGACGAATGGCGCCCACCCGCACCGAACTCGCGCCCGCGCCGTCGACGCCAAGCGTCATCGCCAGCGCTCCCGGCTGCGGATCTGCCGCCGGCGACCAGGCCGGCGCCGCCGCCTCGCCAACGCGCAACAGCGCGACATTGGTCGCCGGATCGCGGCCGGCCAGTCGGGCGTCGAGCCGCCGGCCGTCGGCGAGCCTCACCTCGGCCTCGTCGAACCGCCGCGGCAAGGCCTGTTCGGAAACGACGACAAGGCCCTGGCGCCACAGCGTGCCGGAAAGGCGCTCGCGGCCGCGAACCGCGACGCTGGCTACCAGCGGGCCGGCCGCCGCAGCGCGCGCCGCAAGCGCCTTTGAAAGACGGCTCAACATGTCTTCTGCAGGTTCCGTCACATCCTTCTCCTCTCACACTTCGAGCAGAAGGATGGGAATACCCGGAGGCGGCCGCCACCGGCCGAATGGGCAGGTCAACCCAACGGGATGACCGTGTTCCGAAGCGATCACCCGCGGCAATCCTGAGCACGCCCACGCGTTTGGGGCGGGGAGCTCAGGAGGGCGGCGGCCGGCACGGCCTAGCGGCAACCGCGATTGTCGCCGGCTCGCCAGATATGCAGGTGGAAGCCCGAGGCGACGCGGCCAAATAAGGCCAAATATAGCCGCATGCCCTCGCACCCGGGCGCCAGCCCCGACTCCGATGCCGCGTGATCGAGGGCGAGTCAGCCCGGAATGCCGCGCCGGTTTTGCGCTTGCGTTAAGCCGTCGCGCCGGCCAAAAGCGATCAGCGCACCGGAAGGCGCTGTCGCGCGGACGCGACTTCCGACATCCATCAGTTGAACCGGGGTTTCACTTTCTCGCACAACAGCTGCAACGATCGCATGACCCGCTCATGCGGGATCTTGGTGCCGCAATTCATCTCGGCGAGGATGCCGTCGAGCCCCAGCTCTTCCCTCAGCTGCATTAGCCGGTCGGTGACCGCTTCGGGGGTGCCGACGATGATCTTGTCGCGCAACGCTTCGTCATAGGTGATTGTCTGCAGACGACGCCCGCGCGCCGCCCGGTCCTCGATCGCCCGCACCCCGGCGCGGGTCGCCGAATCCTCAAGCCGCTCGCCGAGATAACGGTAGAAATACATGATGCTTTCTTCCGGTTCGCGGCGCGCTTGTTCGGCGGTGTCGGCGACATAGACCGGGGCGCGCAGAAATACCCGGCCATCGCCGGGATGTCCGGCCGCCCGCCACGCCTCGCGATAGGCGCGGATATTGGGCGCCAGTTCGGACAAGGTGCCGAGCCGCACCGCGACAAACACGCCGTGACCGAGCCTGCCGATCGCCGGGAAGGTGTCGGGACTGTTGGCGGCGATGCGGATCTCGGGCCACGGCTTCTGCACCGGCTTTGGCGACAGCCGGACATTGTCGAATTTGTAAAACCGGCCGGCATACGAAAAGCTGTCTTCGGTCCAGGCGCGCTTCAAGATCTCGAGCGTCTCGGCAAAGCGCTCGCGGCTCTCGCCATAGGGAACCCCATAGGCCTCGTAGGTCCGCGGGAAACCGCTGCGGCCGACGCCAAAGATCAGCCGCCCTTCGCTGATCTGGTCGACCGTCGCCGCTTCCTCGGCGATGCGCAGCGGATGGCACAACGGCAGAACCTGCACGGCGGTGCCGATCTTGAGCCGGCGGGTGCGGGCCGCAATCGCGCCGGCGATCGTCAGCGGCGCGGCGCAGACCGAACGTTCGGGAGCGACGTGGATCTCGGCGAGCCACATCGCGTCCAGGCCCCAGCGTTCGGCGGCATCGACCTCGGCAAAGGAGCGGGCAAACGCGGCCGGCTGCGACAGCTCGGCGGTGCGCTGAAACTCGTGGAACATGCCGAATTCGAACGCCATCGTTTTTTTCTCCCTCGCGGAGCGGACGCAACCGCCTGCCCGACGCCCTGGCCCCCGGCGCCGCGCGCCGCCGGCCAAAGGGCAGATTACGGTTGCGCCTTTCGCCTGACCAGAGAGAAATGCGGCGCTGCGGCAGGGAGTTAAGCGGCCCCCGTTTGCCGGGGCTGCCGCGGGTCAGCGGCTCGGGCAACCGCCGCCCACACCCCGGCACAATAGAAGTTCACTTCTCGTTCCAACCATGTCGCCTTGCGCAACCAAATCCATCGCGCAAGTCCCTGGTCGGCAAGACCGGGACCATAAACTATTTAACAAATGTTTGACTTTTGGACGTATTGAGGACGGTGCAACGACTCGCGTCTGACGCCGGCAATGGAGATTAACCAAACAGCTGGCAGTGATCAGCGCCGGGATTGCCCGGTTGACAGCTGCCGACGTGATGATCTTGCCGCCGCGGATGGCACCGCCCGGGTCGGACGCACCGATGAGACTGCCTGGCGACCAGGAACAGCGCGAGCGCCGCAGCGATCCCGGCCGACCCGCTTCGGGGTCGGGCGCGGCTGGCGCGCCCGTCGCGAGCGAACCAAGCAATACAGCCGACCGTGACAACGCGGCCGAGCGCGCCGCCGCCGCTGCCGATTTCTGCCGACGCGCCGAAGCGCTCTATTACGACGGCGAACCGGCCGCGGCCGTCGGCTTGGCCCAACGGGCCTTTGAGCTGGCCCCTGAGAGCGCCGCGACGGTCGATTTTTGCGCCTGGCTGTTCAGCAACAGCGGCTGTCATGGCGCCGCCGCCGCGGCCTACGAGAAGCTCCTTTACTTGAAGCCCGGCTGGGCGGCGGGGCATCGCCATGCCAGTGGGGCGTATGCACTCGTCGGCGATCTCGACCGCGCGATCCATCACGCATTGCGCGCCAGTGAACTCGAGCCCCACAGCCTCGAATTTGCCCTTCATGCCGGCTCGCTCCACATCGAGGCCGGACGTTTCCACGGCGCTCTTGGCTGCTTTGCGCGCGCGGTCGCAATTGCCCCCGACGATCCGGCGGTATTGCGGCCGCTATCGACGGCGGCACTTGGCGCCGGCGATCACGAGCGGGCTGTCGAGACGGCGTTGCGCGCCCTTCGCCTGGCTCCGGAGCACGCCGTCAACGCCCACCACGCGACCGAAGTGCTGCTGCGTTGCGGACGTTTTGACTCGGCCGCGGAGCTGATCGCCGCGGCACTCGCCCGCAACGGCGCGGACCCGATCGGCTTTCGCCTGCTGTCGGCGGCGCATATGCAAGCCGGGCGGCCCGAGGCGGCGCTCGCGGCGATCGATCGGGCAGTGGCGCTCGCCCCGGCCAACGCCGAATACCATCAGCATCGCGGTAACCTGCTCTATCGCCTCGCGCAATTCGATGAAGCGGCAGCGGCCTTTGCGCAAGCCGCGCAGCTTGAGCCTGACAATCCGGCGCCCAAGCGCTCGCAGCTGACCGTGTTGTTCGACAGCGGTCGCTTTCGCGAAGCGCTGGCGGTCGGCGGCGATCTGATCCGCACCGCTCCCGACAATGAGGAATACGCACAAGCGGTGATGACGGTTTTGAGCCGCAGGTTCGAGACGTTAGAAGGCGACTACCTGGTTCTCGGCGAGAAATGCGCCGCACCGGTGCGGGCGACGCCATGCCCGCGGTTGTCGGCCGCCGCAACCACCCAATGCCGTGTCATTCTGGCGCTGATCATTCGTGAAACCCGCACCCGCTTTGGCGACTCGATCCTTGGTTACGGTTGGGCATTGCTTGAACCGATTATGCACATATTGATGTTGTCGTTAGTGTTTGCGGTATTGATGCATGGCCGACCGCCAATCGGCAACCAATTCTTCATTTTCTATTATACGGGAATCATCCCTTATCACATTTTTGTTCATACCAGCAGCAGCATGACCTACGCCGTCAGCGCCAACACGGCGTTGCTGCAATTGCCGCTCGTCAGCACCTTTGACGTGATCATCGCCCGCGGCTTGCTCGAATTGGTCACCGACATCGTCGTCGCCGCGATCCTGTTGGCCGGGTTCACGGCCGCCGGACTGGGCGGCTGCCCGCGCGATTTTGCCGGGGTCGCCGCGGCGGTAGTGGCGGTGTGGCTCTTCGCCTGCGGGTGCGGATTTGTGAACGCGGTGGTCAACGCTTTCGCCAAGTCCTGGGATAAGATTTGGGCGCAGCTGACCCGGATTTTGTATTTCTGCTCCGGCATCTTTTACGTGCCGGCGATGATGCCCGACTGGATCCGCAACCGCCTTGCCTGGAACCCGGTGTTGCAGGCGGTGGATTGGTTCCGCGCGAGCTTTTTCGCCGATTACGCCCCGCCCTGGCTCGATCGGGTTTATCTGGTCGGTGTCGCCGGCTTGGTTCTGGTCGTCGGGCTGACGCTCGAACGCGGGCTGCGCCGGTGTCTGTTTGAACCGGCGTGACGGCGCGCCGATGATCGTGCTCGACCGGGTCAGCAAGGCGTATCGCGCCACCGGCGGGCGGCGGATTATCCTCGACAACGCCAGCGCGACCTTTGAGGCGGGACACAATTACGGGATCCTCGGTGGCAACGGCGCCGGCAAATCGACCCTGATCCGGCTTTTGGCCGGCTCCGAACTGCCCGATCGCGGAACAATCCGCCGCCGCGGACGGGTGTCGTTCCCCCTCGGTTTTGGCGGGACTTTCCATGGCGCGCTGTCGGGGCGTGAAAATGCCGCCTTTCTTGCCCGGATTTACGGCGCCCCGGTGCGCGCCACACTCGATTTTGTCGCGGACTTCGCTGAGCTCGGCGATTATTTCACCATGCCGGTCAACACCTATTCGGCCGGCATGCGCGCGCGATTGGCATTTGCCGCCTGTTTGGCGATCGAGTTCGACATTTATTTGATCGACGAGGTCACCGAAGTCGGCGATCAGCATTTCCGCCGGAAATGCGCAGCCGCGTTTCGCGCCCGCATGGCCACCGCCGACATCATCCTGGCCAGCCACAATCCGCAGACGTTGCGCCAATATTGCGACCGCGCCGCGCTCCTCGCCGGCGGCGCATTGTCGCTGTACGACGATGTCAGCGCCGCACTCGGGCGGCATCACCGCATGCTGCAGGAAGCCGGCTGATGTCCGCGATCACCTCGGCCGAGCGGCCAGCGGCGGCGGTGGACGAGCGGGTCACGACGGCGTCCGCGGTGGTCCGCAGCGATGCGGCCGGCGTTCCGGCCGCCCTTTTCCGCCCCGGCCTCGGCCCCCCCGTGCCGCGCGAGGCGGCGGTGCGGCGCCGGCGGGTTTTGCCGTCACCCACGCTGCTGTCCTTTCTGCTCGTGGTCGTCGTGCCGGTGGCGCTCGCCGCGATTTATTACCTGGGCATTGCCGCCGACCAATACGTCGTGGCATTCCGGTTTGGCGTTCGTTCGGCGCAACCCGCCCGCGCCGATGGCGGCGTCGGGCTGATCCCCGGTGCGACCCCGCTCCAGGTCGGGCTTGATTCCTACGCCGTCGCCCAATACATCGACAGCCGCGCGATCGTCGATACGCTCAACAAAACGATCGACCTGCGCCGGATGTTCGCAACCCCGGCGGCGGACTGGCCGGCGCGATTGCATCTGCCGGCGAGCGCCGAAGACCTGATCGAGTACTGGCGCGGCCAGGTCGAGGCCTTCTTCGACCCGACCAATGGCACGATCCGCGTGCGTGTGCGCGCCTTTTCCGCCGATGACGCGCTCGAACTGGCGCGGGCGGTGCTCGCCGCCGCCGAACAGCTCGTCAACGACCTCTCCCTGCGCGCCCGCCACGACGCGCTGCGCAACGCCGAGGGGGATGTTGCCGCGGCGGAAGCGCGGCTGCGCCGGGCATTGGCGCGGCTGCGCGACTATCGCGACCGCGCAGGCCTGATCGACCCGCACAAATCGGCCGATGCGAACGCTGCACTGAGCGGGCGGGTGCGCGACGAAATCGTGCGCACCGCCACGACGCTTGCCACGCTGCAACAATATCTGGCCGCCGACGCGCCGGCGCTCAAACTGCTCGAAGCCCGCCTTCAGTCACTGAAGGCCCAGCAAACCGCGCTCGAAGGCGAAGCCACGGTTAACCCGACGACCCGGAATGAAGCCCTATCGCGGATGCTCAGCTCTTATGAAGAGCTGGAAAGCGAGCGCCAGTTCGCCGAGACCGCCTATCAACATGCGCTCGCCGCGCTCGACCGGGCCCGCGCCAACGCCGACCGCCAACAGGTCTATCTCGCCGATTTCATCCCGCCGAGCAGGCCGGAAGCGGCGCGCTATCCGCGCCGCTGGCGATCGCTCGGGATCGTCTTTGCGGCCGCGTTTGTGGTGTGGGCGATCGGCAACCTGATGGTCCGGTCGATCAGGGATCATTTGTAGGCAATGATTTGTCGCCGCACCGGGGGCGAGATCACGGGGGAATCGACCATGGCGAGCGTCGAGTTCGAAACCTCCCGGCCATTGCTGCGTCACGAGACCGGGATCGGCACCGCGCGCCGACGCGCCGCGCTGTTTGCCGAACGCCCACGGCTGGCGCTGATTTCGAGCTACAGCGAGCTGTGCGGTATTGCCAGCTATACGCGCAGCCTCGAAAAGCAGCTCTCGGAGCTGTTCGAAATCCATGTTTTCGATCTCAACCAATACCTGTTGCGCAACACCCATTCTCGGGTGCGCAAATTCGGCGATCGTCACATTCACGAGATCTGCCGCGAGCTCAAGGACTTCGATGCGGTCAATCTACAGCTCGAATACGGCACGCTCGGCCGTTCCGTCGGCGACATCTATCGCCGCTTTGGCTGGATCGTGCGCGCCGCGCCAAGGTTGTCGGTGACCTTTCACACCGTATTCGACACGCCCAGTTTTGATTATGCGCGATGGCTACAGGCGCTCGTGCGTCTCAATCTCGCCGAGGCGGCGCGCCTGCGCCGCGACTTTCGCCGCAGCCATGTGCTTTCCGTGGGGATTGCAAAGCGTCTGCGGCGGGCCCAGCGCGTCAAGCCGGTGACAATTATTGTCCATACCCGTCGCGACGCTTGGCACATGAAATATGTGCACGGTCTGCGTCGGGTTTACGATCATCCCTTATCGTTTCTGAATGCCGCCGAGGTCGTCGAAATCAGACGCAACGCCAGTCGGCGGCGCTTCCCCCTGCTCGACGCGCTGCCGACCGAGGCCAAGCTTATCGGCGTATTCGGCTTTTTTGGACGTTACAAAGGCTTCGAGACCGTCATCCGAGCTCTTCACCACATCCCGCCCGACCATCATTTGCTGATTTTTGGCGGCGTTCATCCAAACGAGATCAAGGCGCACCAACCGATCGACCCGACCGTCGCGGCGCTGTTCGAGGCCGGCTTTGTCGACACCAACGTCGCCGAGCGGATCCGCGCCATTCCCGCCCCGGGAACGCCGACGGTTTCGGTCGCGGTCGACGGCTCGACACGCGATTTGTTGATCGAGCATCCAAAAGATTTGTCGCGGCGGATCCATTTTCTTGGCGCCACCAGCGACGAGGATTTCCTCGCCGGCATGGCCATTTGCGATACCGTCGTCTTTCCCTATTTGGAAGTTGGCCAATCCGCCTCCGGGCCGATTTCACAGGCGCTGGAGCTGGGTTGTCGGGTGATCGCCTCGCGTACCCACACCTTTCTGCAGTTCGCAAAATATCACCAAGACATGATCGAATATTTCGATATCGGGAATCATCTTGAATTGGCGGCACGCCTTGTAGCCCGGCCGCAATACGAGCAACATGTCCGAAGCCTTTACTATAACGTTGAGACAAATCAAGCAATATATGCCAAGGCCAATGGCCTGCGGACAAAGCACGACCGCTATCGCGAGCGTTCAAGCGCGTAAACCGCCCATCGGGGCTGACCCGTCGAGCGGGGCCGGCCGGGCGCGGCGACCGGCGGTTGCCGCGCGCCGATCGATCGTGCTTCCGTCTGCTGGGACCATGATCCGGGTTGGCACCGCCGATCGACAAATCGCCCGCCTCTCACCCCATGGGCAAGCCACGCTGCCAAAGGCCCGGGCGGCGGCTTGACCGTGACCAGAGCGCGCGCCTATATGACGCGGGGCCGGCCGGATGGCAGAGTGGTGATGCAGAGGACTGCAAATCCTCGTACAGCGGTTCGATTCCGCTTCCGGCCTCCAGGCGGCCGCAACCTTGGCCAGCGCCATTGATCGGCGCGTTTCGCGCCAATCAATTTTCTGCGCCGCCAACCTCCGATCGCTTGCCGCCCGCGGGAATGGCGGTGCGTTGTGCCGTGTGCCCCAGGAGATCTGCGCGGTTGACCAAGCCTCCGGGCGGCGCCGGTCTTATATTGCTGGTGCTATCGGCGCTGTCGGTTCACCACGTTGCGGTTTTGGTTTCGCGCGGGCGCAATTTGCGCGATAATCTTAACCATGTTTATGGCGGATATCCGGCTCTCGCAGCTGCTCGCGGCACGACTCTGCCACGAGCTGGTCGGTCCGGTTACCGCGGTCATCAATGGCGCCGAAATTATCGGCGACGCCGATATCGGCACCGATCCGGACGCCTTGGCGCTGCTGAGGGAAAGCGCGCAACGGACCGGGCGGCGGTTGCAATTCTACCGCTTCATATACGGATTTGTTGACGAGGGCGGTGCTGCAGGTCCGCCGCCCTACCAGCTTGCCGCCGATTTTTTTGCAAATTCGCGTCTTTCCTGCCGCTACGGCGAGACCGCCCGCGCCCGGCCTTTGCGCGAACAACAACTCGGCTGCAATCTGCTTGCCCTCGGGGCCGAAATGTTGCCCCGCAGCGGATCGCTGGCGATCGACGTCGTCGCCGCAGGGCTGCGGTTGGAGGCGACCGGCGAGGGGATCGCCGCGGATCCCGAGCAGCTGGCAGCGCTGAGCCTAAGCCTGCCGATGGCCGCGCTGACGCCGCGGACCGTGCAGGGCTATTTCACCGCCTTGTTGGCCCGCAGCTATGGTGCGCGGCTGATCGCCGAGAACAACCCGCCACGGCGCCTCACGATCACCGCGGCGCGCGCGAAAGACTAGGCGGCGGCGCTGCCGGGGCGCGGCTCGTGGCCATCGGCGGCAAAGGCCGGCGCAGCCGCGATCGGCAACTCCGGCGGATCGCGGAGCACGTAACCGCGGCCCCACACCGTTTCGATATAGTGCTTGCCACCGGTCGCCAGCGCCAACTTCTTGCGCAGTTTACAGACAAAGACGTCGATGATTTTCAACTCCGGCTCGTCCATGCCGCCATAAAGATGATTGAGGAACATCTCCTTGGTCAGCGTGGTGCCCTTGCGCAGGCTCAGCAGCTCAAGAATACCGTATTCCTTGCCAGTCAAGTGCAAGGGCCGGCCCTCGACTTCGACGGTACGGGCATCCAGATTGACGACCAGCTTGCCGGTGCGGATCACCGAGTCGGCATGGCCCTTTGAGCGCCGGACAATCGCATTGATGCGGGCCACCAATTCGCGCCGGTCGAAGGGTTTGGTCAGAAAGTCGTCGGCGCCGAAACCCAGCCCCTTCAGTTTGTGGTCAAGCTCGCCAAGACCCGACAAGATCAGGATCGGCGTATTGACCCGGGCGGCGCGCAGCCGCCGCAACACCTCATAGCCATCGATGTCGGGCAGCATCAGATCGAGCAAGATGATGTCGTAATCGTAGAGCTTGCCGATCTCCAGCCCGTCCTCGCCGAGGTCGGTTGTGTCACAAATAAAGTTCTCCTTCCTCAGCATCATTTTGATGCTGGCGGATGTAGCTGTGTCATCCTCGACAAGAAGCACGCGCATAAGAGCCTCCGGGGGGATCAGGGGCAACCGCGACCAGCGGTGTCGTGGTTAATGATTACCTCAGGGAGTTAACATATCGTTATTCACGCATGGCCATCACACCGCCTCTCGCATCACAGGATCGTCACCGGGGAGACGGCCGACACCGTCTGACAGGACAAGGTAGGAGATCGACGCCGCCCTCGCCACGCCGAGGGTTGCTTGGGTCGTCTGCACAATTGTCTCGCATCTTGTTTGCAGCGCATCCCTGCCGGCGGATGGATCGCGCAAACGGGGGAAACGGCCGGCGGAACCGCGAGGTGATTTGTAAACAAATTCCCGATCCGTTCTATGCCGAGGTCACGGGTCGCCAAACCACGGTTCTTAACCCTCCGGCAAACCGAGGCGTGTGGGGCACGCCATCCGCCGACACCGATTGACATCGCTCAACGCCTAAAGCTGTCCCTCTGCCGCTTAAGTTAACCGCAGCCCCTGAGCTGAGCGGTGTGAAGCGGATCACATTTGGCTGGAAAAGTTAAGACGCGGCCTTTGGCGCCCGCTCCCGGCCGCGGAGATGGCCTTGGCCGGCGCCTCGTATAAGGGGCAGCGGCACGGCGGCAGCGAGCGATCAAACCCGCGAGAACCCGGCCGGTTTGCTGGCGGCTCCAACGCGAACTTGCAAAACCCGGCGCCGTTAACGTGCTGTACTCGAACGCCCGGCGAAGGGATGAGACGTACCGTCGCGTTGCTGGCCGTTGCGGCATTCCTGTTGGCGAGCGCATCGGGGGTCTGGTGGCTCATCCGCGGTTCTGCGCACGGTGCCGCCGCCGCGGAGGCCCCGCGTGACGGCGCGCGCCCGCCGATTTCGGTGCTCGCCGGCAGGGCCGAGACCCGGCCTTTTCCGATCGTGATCCGCGGCATCGGCTCGGCGCAAGCCTTCAACACCGTCACGGTCAAGAGCCGCGTCGATGGCAATATCGTCAAGGTTGCCTACGACGAAGGCCAGCCTGTCCACAAAGGTGAGCTTCTCGTCGAAATCGATCCCCGTCCCTATCAGGCGCAGCTGGAACAGGCCGAGGCCACCAAAGCCAAGGATGCGGCCAATCTCGAAAACGCACGGCGCGATCTGGCGCGCGATGCCGCCCTGGTCAACACCAACCTCGCTGTGTCACGCCAGCAATACGACACCCAAAAGGCCCTCGTCGCGCAGCTTGCCGCGGCGGTCGAGGCTGATCAAGCGGCGATCGACGCCGCCCAGCTCAACCTCGCCTACTGCTCGATCACCTCACCGATCGACGGCGTTACCGGCCTCAGGCTCGTCGATATCGGCAATCTGGTGCAGGCCAACGCCGCGACGCCACTCGTCACCATCACGCAGATCAAGCCCATTTTTGTCACCTTCACGATCCCGGAGCGCGATCTCGATCGGGTTCGCCGAGCCATGGCCCGGGGTCCGGTGACGGTGCTCGCCTTCAACAGCAGCGACGACCGCCAGCTCGCTTCGGGTCTGCTTAAGGTCATCAACAACAGCGTCGACCAGGCAACCGGCACGGTGACGCTGAGAGCCGAATTCGCCAACCGCGATGCCGCCCTGTGGCCGGGTCAGTTCGTCAACGCCCATCTGATCCTCAAAACCGTCAAGAATGGTGTCACGGTTCCGGTTGCCGCGGTGTCGATGGGACCGACGGGTCCGTTCGCTTATGTGATCGCGCCGAATTCCACGGTGCGGGTGCAGCCGGTCAAAGTCGTCGCGGTCGAGAACCGCACCGCGCTGATCGGCGCCGGCCTCAAAGCCGGCGACAGGGTGGTGCTCTCGGGCCAGATCGATCTGGCGCCGGGGATGCGGGTTGCCGTCCAGCCCAGCGCGCCCGGCGCAATGATCGCGCGTGAACCCGAGATCGGCCCGGAGGGCGTGGGCAGCACCGGCATCAACACCGTGGCCGGGATTACCGGGGTGACGCCGCGGTGAGCGTCTCCGAACCCTTTATTCGCCGCCCGATCGCCACCGCGCTGTTGATGGCGGCACTGCTTGTCGGCGGCGTTATCGGCTACGGCCTGCTGCCGGTGGCAGCGCTGCCGACGGTCGAATTTCCGACGATCAGCGTCACCGCAAACCTGCCCGGCGCCAGCCCCGAAACGATGGCGGCGTCGGTGGCGCAGCCGCTCGAACGCGAGTTTGCGACGCTACCGGGGATTACCGAGATCACCTCGACCAACATCGAAGGCACGAGCGTCATCACCTTGCAGTTCGATCTCGGCCGCAACATCGACGGCGCCGCGTCCGACGTGCAGGCGGCGATCAATGCCGCCAGCGGATTGCTGCCGAAGGACCTGCCCAATCCGCCGACCTACAAAAAGATCAATCCCGCCGAGGTCCCGGTGTTCATTTTGGGTCTGACCTCGGCGGTGATGCCGCTCCACGAGCTCGATCAATACGCCGACCTCCACCTCGCCCAGCGGCTCTCGCTGCTGCCCGGGGTGGGGCAGGTCGTGATCTTCGGCGAACAGAAATATGCCCCCACCGTTCAGGTCAACCCGACAGCGCTGGCGGCGCGCGGCCTCGGCCTCGACGATGTCGCCACGGCGATCACCAACAATACCGTCGAGCAGGCGTTAGGCACCTTGCAAGGTCCGCAACAGGCCTACCAGATCGGCGCCAACGGCCAGCTGTTTCAACCGCAGGCGCTCGATCGCGTCATCATCGCCTACCGCGACGGCGCCCCGGTGCGCATCGGCGATATCGGACGTGTCGTCGACGGCTCCGACGTGCCGCTGCAGCTCGACTGGGTCAACAATCACCTCGGCGAGATGATCGGCATCTGGCGCCAGGAAGGATCGAACACCCTCAAGGTGGTCGACGGCGTCAAAAAGGCGCTGCCGGCGCTTGAAGCAGGGCTGCCGCCGGCGATCAAACTGACCGTGGTCAGCGACCGCTCGCTGTCGATCAGCGCCAGTTTCACCGACGTCCAACTGACGCTGCTGTTTACCGTCGTTCTCGTTGTTCTCGTCATTTTTGTGTTTCTGCGCAGTTTCTGGGCGACGGTGATCCCGAGCGTCACCGTTCCGCTGTCGCTGGTTGGAACCTTTGGCGTCCTCTATCTCGTCGGTGACAGCCTCGACAATCTGTCGCTGATGGGTTTGACGCTCGCGGTCGGTCTCGTTGTCGATGACGCGATCGTGATGCTGGAGAATATCTACCGCCATCTCGAAGCAGGCCTTGATCCGCTCGCCGCGGCGCTCAAGGGCGCCGGCGAGATCGGTTTCACGATCGTCTCGATTACCGTTTCGCTGATCGCGGTCTTCATTCCGGTCCTGTTCATGGGTGGCGTGATCGGCCGCTTGTTCCGGGAGTTCGGGGTCACCGTGTCGGCGGCGATCATGTTGTCGGCGCTGGTGGCGCTGACCCTGTCGCCGATGATGGCATCGTTGTTTTTGAGACCCCCGGACAGGGCCCGACATCGACCGGTCTACCGGTGGAGCGAGCGGGCGTTCGCCGCATCGGCGCGCCTCTATCGCCGGCTGCTGGAGAGGGTCCTGGTGTGGCGATTGCAGACGATGCTGTTGAACCTCGCGCTGATCGCAGCGACCGGATGGCTGCTCGTCGCGATCCCCAAAGGCTTCATCCCCGACGAGGACACCGGCATCATCTTTGGCTTCACCCAGGCTTCGCCCGACGTGTCATTCATCGGCATGGCCGATCTCCAGCAGCGCGCGGCCGCCGTCATCCTCGAGGATCCCGACGTCATGACGGTTGGTTCGGCAATCGGCGGCGGCGCCAGCTCGGGCCTTAACACCGGCCGCCTGTTTATCAGCCTCAAACCGCGGAACCAGCGCCGTGCAAGCGAACAGCAGATCATCGAGCGGTTGCGGCCAAAACTCAGGCAGATCCCGGGGATCCGCACGTTTTTGCAACCGCTGCCGACGATCCGGATCGGCGCGCGCCTGACCCAAACCCAATACCAATATACTTTACAGGATGTCGACCTTGACGAATTGCAGCGCTGGGCGCCCAGGGTCGAAGCCCGGCTCAAGACCATCCCCGGTCTTGAAGATGTCGCCAGCGACTTGCAGCTGGCGAGCCCGCAACTGAAGGTCGAGATCGACCGTGATCTCGCAGCACGGCTCGGGGTCAACCCCAACCTCATCGAGAACACGCTTTATGACGCGTTTGGCCAGCGTTACATCACCGAAATCTATGGCCAGCTAAACACCTATCATGTCGTGCTCGAGGTCGAGCCGGCCTACCAGCAGGACAGCGACGCGCTGTCCCGGATCTACGTACACGGGTCGGGCGGTCTCGTTCCGCTGAGCCAATTTGCGCGGCTCGTCCCGGCCTCGACCGCGGTGTCGGTGAACCACGAGGGCCAGTTTCCGGCGGTGACCCTGTCCTTCAACCTGGCCCCCGGCACCTCGCTCGGTCAGGCGATCGATCGCATCGACCGCGCGGTTGCGGCAATGGGCCTGCCCAAAACCGTCGAGACCTCGTTCCAGGGCACGGCACAGGCATTCCAGCAGTCGCTCGCCTCGCAACCATTGCTGATCGCGGCGGCGATTTTCGCGGTCTATGTCGTGTTGGGCATTCTTTATGAGAGTTTCATCCACCCGATTACGATCCTGATGAGCTTGCCGCCGGCCAGCGTCGGGGCGCTGTTGGCCCTCGACATCTTCGGCTTTGACCTGAGCGTGATCGCGATCATCGGGCTGATCATGTTGATCGGCATTGTCAAAAAGAACGCGATCATGCTGATCGACTTTGCCATCGAGCGACGCCGGCACGACCTGAAATCGCCCGAGGAGGCCATTCTCGAGGCGGCGACATTGCGCTTTCGCCCGATCATGATGACCACGATGGCAGCGATTTTCGGCATCCTGCCGATCGCCCTGGGGATCGGCGCCGGAGCCGAACTGCGCCAGCCGCTGGGGGTCGCGGTGGTCGGCGGGTTGGTCGTGTCGCAGCTGCTGACGCTGTTCACGATCCCGGTGACTTATGTCTACATGGAAAAATTGAGCGGCTGGCTTGGCGGTCGGCGGGCTGTCGGCGTCATCCCGCGCGACCATGCCGTGGTGCCGGCCGGTCGCTATCTACCGCCGGCTTCCGGTTCGAACGATTGAGCCCGAGGAGATCGGCAGCGCCGGCCCGCGGCGAGCCTCTAAGCGATTGATATTGATGGCGTCCCCTACCGGATTCGAACCGGTGTTGCCGCCGTGAGAGGGCGGTGTCCTGGGCCTCTAGACGAAGGGGACGAGGCGCTGCGCGTTAAATAGCCGCTACCCGTTGCGCCGGCAAGCGTGCTGGCGGCGCCGCAATCGCGCCGGCTCGGCGGGCCCGATCACCCCCGCGCAGCCCGCTTGGCTGCCGCGAGCCACCACCCGATCAGTCGCGAAAATTGACGTATTGCAAAGGCTGCTCGATTTTGAGGCCGCGGATCACGGCGATCGCATTTTGCAGATCGTCGCGTTTTCTGCCGGTTACCCGAAGTTCGTCGCCCTGAACCGACACTTGCACCTTGAGTTTGCTGTCTTTGATCTCGCGCACGAGCCGTCGCCCGAGACCGCTGTCGACCCCTTGGCGCAGCCCGACATTCTGACGCACGGTGTTGCCCGAGGCCTTCTCCGGCGGCCTGAAATCAAGCACCCCCGGATCGACCTTGCGCCGCGTCAGATGCACCTTCAACAGCTCGTGCATTTGTTTCAGTTTGAGCTCGTCGTCGGCGAGGATCGTAAGATTACCCTCGGTCCGAGCAATACTGCACTTGCTGCCCTTGAAATCGAACCGGGTGGCGATTTCCCGGGTCATTCCGGCGATGGCGTTGTCGACCTCGGCGAGATCGACACGCGAGACAATGTCGAAGCTCGGCATCCGCTCTCCTCGGCGGCTTTGGTGGGCGATGTGGATGGCGGGCGATATAGCGCAAACCGGCCGGCTGATCAGCGCCGTTTTGCGCGCAGGAACACCGGTTCGTCCATGACCTCGCGGAGAAAGCCGGCCACCCGCCAATAGGTTTCGTCCTGCGGCAAGCGACGCGGCGGCCGCGCGACCGCCTCGTCAATCGCGGCCGATCTCCCCCATGCGACGACGGCGCGACGCAATTGCGGATCGCGCAGAATGAAGGCGACCGCTTGGTTCTGTGTGCCGGGCGTCGGCGCGCCATTTTCCTGGCTGAGCTCGCGATAGAGCTCGATTACATAGGCGGTCGCGCTGGCAATCAGGGTTTCGTCTTCACTCAAGCCGGTCATCGTCGTTGGACATAAGATGTGTCTCAACAACGCCGCAGCGCCAGCGCCGTTCTTATCCCCGCCCGGCAAAGGCTCGTGCGGTTGCGGCAAGCCCCTCTTCGGGCGCGACCGGCGGCTCCCAGCCGAGCGTCCGCCGCGTCTCGGCGTCGTCGACAAGGAACGGCAGGGCGAGCCGACGCAGCGCCGGTCCGATGACCGGCACCAGCCTCAGCGCCGCCCACCACGGCGCGCCCAACGCAAACATCTTCACCCGGCCCCCGAGTGCCGGCTCCAGCGCGGCGATAATTTCGGGGACCGAGAGGTCGATATCGCGCGCCAGCAATATCCGCCCAGCCGCGCCCGGATGCGTGCAGGTGCGAGCGACAAGGCTGGCGAGATTGTCGCGGAAAATCAGGCTGCGCCGGTTGGTCAGGGCGGCGAAAGGCAACGGCAAACCGCTTGCCGCGAGGGTCAGGAGTGCCCGAAAGTTGCCCTTGACACCGGGCCCGTAGACCATTGGCGGGCGCAGGATGACAAGGTCAAGCCCGGCGGCCCGAGCCGCGTTGGTTGCGGCGATCTCGATGCCAAGTTTGGCGCGGCCGTAGGCATCGGCCGGCTCCGGAGGGTCGGCGGCACGAAGCGGGCGGTCGGCGGGGGCCGTCTCGCCCATGGCACGGATCGAGCTTAGATGGACAAGACGTCGTATCCCGCACGCACCCGACGCCCGGACCAAGGCGGCGATCGCCGCAGCCTCGGCCGCGGCCGCGCTCGTATTCGCCGGCGGCCGGGCGCTGGTGGCGAGATGCACGACGCAATCGATGCCGGCAAGGACAGGCGACCAGTCGGTCTGCGGCCCGATGTCGCCAAGCGGCCATGTTTCCGCGTCGCGAGCCGGCCCGCCCCCGCGGCGTACGCCGGCACGCACGCGATGGCCGGCGCGCAGAAGCTCATGGCACACAGCGTCGCCGATAAAGCCGCCTGCCCCAGTGACCAGAATGTGCGGCAGTCCTGCCTCCGCTACTACCTGCGCGCGCGAGCGATTGCCCACGCCCTTCGCGACCGGTATGGAGTAAAGAGGGGGGCGATGGCTGGCAAGTCTCGGCCCGGCGCCGCTCTTCCCGCCCGATAACGCTGATGGACGCAACCCGAAACGTTCCGATCGCCGGCGCGGGGCCGGTCGCCCCTATTGCGGATGGCTGCAAACGACCAAAGCTCCTCTTTCTTGTCACCGAAGATTGGTATTTTTGCTCGCACCGCTTGCCGGTCGCGCGCGCTGCCCGGGACGCCGGTTTCGAGGTCGTCGTGGCGGCGCGCGTGCAAGCCCATGGCGAGCGCATCGCCGCCGAAGGCTTCGGCCTGCGCCCGCTGCGCTGGCGGCGGCGCGGTGACCGCACCTTTGCCCAGGCGGCAGCGATCGCCGAAATCGCGCGCCTTTATCGCCGCGAGCAGCCCGACCTGCTGCATCATGTCGCGCTGAAGCCGGTCCTTTACGGCGGGCTGGCGCGCGCTCTGGTGTTCGGCGGCGGGTCGCGCGGACCGGCGGTGATTGATGCGGTGATGGGGCTCGGATCCGGCTTCGCCGCACATGGGATCGCGGCGCGCTGGCGGCGACAATGGCTACGCCGCGCCCTGCGCCTCGCCCTCGCCGGCAACCGGGGCCGGGTTGTCGTCCAGAACCCTGAAGACGGGGCGGCGCTCACCGCCCTCGGGGTGAACCCCGCGCGGCTCTCGCTGATCCGCGGCTCCGGCGTCGATACCCGGCACTTTGCCCCGCTTCCGCCGCCGGCAGAAGGCGTCGTAACCGTGGCGCTGGTGGCGCGCATGCTGCGCGCTAAGGGCGTCCTGGAGGCGGTGGCCGCGGTGACGATGTTGCGCGAGCGCAACCTTCCGGTCCGGTTGTTGCTGGCCGGCCCGACCGACCCGGACAATCCCGGCTCGCTGACGGCGGCGGAACTCTCGGCCCTCGCCGCCGCGCCCGGGATCTGTTGGCTCGGGCCGGTAGACGACGTGCGCCGGGTCTGGCGCGAAGCGGCCATCGCGGTGCTGCCCTCCACCTATGGCGAGGGCGTGCCAAAGGCGCTGCTTGAAGCCGCGGCCTGCGCCCGGCCGATTGTGGCCAGTGACGTGCCCGGATGTCGCGAAGTCGTCCGCAAGGGCCCTGAGCAAAGCGGCATATTGGTGCCCCCCGGCGATATCGGCGCATTCGCCGCCGCCATCGCCGCTCTGGCCGCCGATCCGGCGCGGCGGGCGGCGATGGGCCGATCGGGCCGCCGGCTGGTCGAAGATGACTTTGCCGAAGAGGTTGTTGCGCGCGCGACGGTGGCGCTCTACCGGGAGGCCTTGGCCGGCCGCGGGGCGGCTGCGTGATCCGCATCTGGGTTGCGGCCGCGGCGGTCGGCGGATTTGTCTCGGTGGCGGCGGGCGCGCTTGCCGCCCATGCCGGTGCGGGTGTGCATGCCGCCGAATTGCTGCGTACCGGCGCTTTCTACGGCCTCGTTCATGCGACAGCGCTGGTCGCGGTTGCGGGTCTGGCGCGGCGCGACGACCATCCTTCGTTGCTGATCGCGATCGCCGGTTGGAGTTTTGTCGCCGGCATCGGCCTGTTCAGCTTCAGCCTGTTCGCGCTGGCCGAGACCGGCAGCCGGGCCTTCGCTTTCGTAACGCCGTTTGGCGGCACCGCGTTGTTGATCGGTTGGGCGGCGTTGGGTCTTAGTGTCCTGCGCCGTTTTTGACGGCCCGTGCTGGTTGCCGTTTGCGATTATGGCGGCGGCGCGAATATGCGACACTGAGGTGCGGTCACAAAAGACGAGGACCGGCGATGACCACAATCCTTTACACGCATCCGGACTGCCTCGACCACGATCCCGGCCCCTATCATCCCGAAGCCCCGGCCCGCCTGCGCGCCGTGCTGGCGGCGCTCGCCGCGCCGGGATTTGCCGCCCTCGACCGACGTGAGGCGCCGGCGGCGGAACTCGACGACCTGCTGCGCGTGCATTCACGGCGGCATGTGGAGCATATTCTGGCGGCGGTTCCGCAAGCCGGTCACGTCGCTCTTGACGCCGATACGGTGATCTCGGCGGCCTCCGGACGCGCGGCCCTGCACGCCGCGGGCGCCGTGGTTGCGGCCGTCGACGCCGTCGTCGCCGGCGACGCCGCCAACGCCTTTTGCGCCGTCCGGCCGCCGGGCCATCATGCCGAACCCGAACGGGCCATGGGTTTCTGCCTGTTCAACAACGCCGCGATCGGTGCTTTGCGAGCCCGCATCGTGCACGGGCTCGACCGGGTTGCGGTGGTCGATTTCGATGTCCACCATGGCAACGGCACGCAAGCGGCGTTCGCGGCTGACCCAAGCCTATTCTATGCGTCGACGCATCAGTCGCCGCTCTACCCCGGCACCGGGGCGGCAGACGAGACCGGGGTCGGCAATATCGTCAACGCACCCCTGCCGCCGCTGGCCGGATCGAAGCACTTTCGTCACGCGTTTGGTGCAAAGATCCTGCCGGCGCTCGATCAATTCGGGCCGGACCTCGTGATCGTCTCGGCCGGCTTTGACGCGCATCGAGCCGACCCGCTGGCGCAGTTGCTGCTGGACGAGGGGGATTATCGCTGGGTCAGCCAACAACTGGTCGCGCTTGCCGCGCGCCATGCCCAGGGACGGCTCGTCTCGACCCTGGAAGGCGGTTACGATCTTGCCGCCCTGGCGGCAAGCGCGGCGGTCCATGTCGCAGCGTTGATGGCGGCGTGAGCGGCACAAGATCCGCGGCCTGTTGCAGTGGCGCGATGAAAGGAAAATAATGTTCGCTCGACGATGGCGCAGCGCCGGTTCATTCTCGCCCATTTTGCTAAATTGAGCTGATGACCGAAATCGACCCCGCCGAGATCGACGCGATGAGTTTCGAGGATGCGCTCGCCGAACTCGAACAGATTGTGCGCCGTCTCGAGGGCGGCCAGGTCAAGCTCGACGAGGCAATTCAATCCTACGAACGCGGTGCCCTCTTGAAGCAACATTGCGAGCGCAAACTCAACGAGGCGCGGCAGCGGGTTGATCGAATTGTCGTCGGCCCCGACGGCGCCCTTTCGGCGGAGCCGGCAAAGCTTGACTGATACCCTGTGGCCCGATCCGCTCTCCTTCGAGCAGGCCCTGTCAGAGGCGGCCAGCCTGACTGATTCGCTGCTCGACCGGCTGCTCGTTGCGCCCCGCGACCTCGAAGCGCGGGTCTATGAGGCGATGCGCTACGCCGCGCTGAGCCCGGGCAAGCGGCTGCGGCCGTTTCTGGTGCTGGCCGGCGCCCGGTTGTTCGCGGTCGATCGTCGATGCGCGCTGCAGGTGGCGGCCGCAATCGAGATGGTTCATGCCTATTCCTTGGTTCATGACGACCTGCCGGCCATGGACGACAGCGATCTGCGGCGGGGGCGGCCGACCTGTCATAAGGAATTCGACGAGGCGACGGCGATTCTCGCCGGCGACGGCTTGCTGACCCGCGCATTCGAAGTGCTGGCGCATCCCGACACCCACGCCGATCCGGCCGTGCGCTGCGAGCTTGTCGCCGCACTTGCGGCCGCCGCCGGCGCTGCCGGCATGGTCGGCGGCCAAATGATCGACCTGATCGCCGAGCATCGTCAGCTCGACATCGGCGCCATCACCCGCCTGCAGCGGATGAAGACGGGAGCACTGATCGCATTCGCCTGCGAGGCCGGCGCGGTGTTGGCCAAAGCCCCGCTCGAGGCGCGCACGGCGCTGCGCGGTTACGCGCACGATCTCGGGCTGGCGTTTCAGATCGCTGATGATCTGCTTGACGTGGAGGGCTCGGCCGCCGAGACCGGCAAGCCGGTCGGCGCCGACGCCGCCGCCGGCAAGGCCACCTTTGTTTCCATCCTCGGCGTCGATCAGGCGCGCCGCCAAGCCGAACGGCTGATCGGCCAGGCCGTCACCCACCTTGATTTGTTCGGAGCAAGAGCGGAACTTTTAGGCGAGGCGGCGCGATTTGTTATCAGCCGCCGCACGTAAGGAGCCAGCATTGGACCCAAATCCGATCCGCGCGATCTCCAATCGGACGCCGTTGCTCGACCGGGTCGATACGCCGGCCGATTTGCGGCGGTTGCCTGAATCGGACCTGCGGCAGCTTGCCGACGAACTGCGCGCCGAGCTGATCGACGCGGTTTCGATCACCGGCGGTCATTTCGGCGCCGGGCTTGGCGTTGTCGAGTTGACGGTCGCGCTTCATTACGTCTTCGACACGCCGAATGACCGCCTGATCTGGGACGTCGGACATCAGGCTTATCCGCACAAAATCCTGACCGGACGGCGCGACCGGATCCGTACGATCCGCCAGGGCGGCGGGCTCTCCGGGTTCACCAAGCGCTCGGAGAGCGAATACGATCCGTTTGGCGCCGCTCACAGTTCGACCTCGATCTCCTCGGCACTCGGTATGGCCGTCGCCCGTGATCTGCGCGGCGAGCGGCGCAACGTGATCGCGGTGATCGGCGACGGGGCGATGAGCGCCGGCATGGCTTACGAGGCGATGAACAATGCCGGGGCGATGGATTCGCGGCTGATCGTTATTCTCAACGACAACGACATGTCGATCGCCCCGCCGGTGGGCGCGATGAGCGCCTATCTGTCGCGGCTCTTGTCGTCGAAATCATTCATGTCGTTGCGCAATATCGCCAAGGAAGTGGCCCGGCATTTCCCCAAGCCGCTCGAAGACGCCGCCCGTCGCGCCGAAGAATTAGCACGAGGTTTTGTGACCGGCGGCACCTTATTCGAGGAGATGGGATTCTATTACGTCGGGCCGATCGATGGCCACAACATCGACCATTTGCTGCCGGTGTTGAAAAACGTTCGCGACACCAAGGAAAGCGGGCCGATCCTGGTGCATGTGGTGACCGAAAAGGGGCACGGATATTTGTCCGCCGAACAAGCCGAGGACAAATGGCATAGCGTCGCCAAATTCGATGTGATCACCGGCACCCAGGCCAAATCAAGCTCGAAGGCGCCCTCCTACACCAGCGTGTTCGCCAAGGCCCTGATCAAAGAAGCCGAACATGACGACCGCATCATCGCCATTACCGCGGCAATGCCGTCAGGCACCGGGCTCAACCTCTTTGGCGAGAAGTTTCCCAATCGGTGCTTTGACGTCGGGATCGCCGAGCAGCATGCGGTCACCTTTGCGGCGGGCCTTGCCGCCGAGGGCATGAAGCCGTTCGCGGCGATCTATTCGACGTTTCTGCAGCGCGCCTATGACCAGGTCGTGCACGACGTCGCGATCCAGAGCCTGCCGGTGCGATTTGCGATCGACCGCGCCGGGCTGGTCGGCGCCGATGGCCAGACCCATGCCGGCTCGTTCGACATCACCTATCTCGGTTGCCTGCCCGGTTTTGTGATCATGGCCGCCGCCGACGAGGCCGAATTGATGCATATGGTCGCGACCTGTGCGGCGTATGACGAAGGCCCGTCGGCCGTGCGTTATCCGCGCGGCGATGGCATCGGGGTGCCGCTTCCCGAGCGCGGGACGCCGCTGGAGATCGGTCGCGGCCGGATTCTGCGCGAAGGCACCACGATCGCTCTGTTGAACCTCGGTGCGCGGCTCGGCGAATGCATGAAGGCGGCGCAGGAACTGGCCTCGTACGGCTTGTCGACAACCGTGGCCGATGCCCGCTTCGCCAAACCGCTCGACACCGACCTGATCGCCCGGTTGGTGCGTGAGCACGAGGTGGTGATCACAATCGAGGAGGGAGCGATCGGCGGCTTCGGCAGCCATGTATTGCATTATCTGGCGGGGGCCGGCCTGCTCGATCACGGGATCAAAATTCGCACGATGGTGCTGCCGGACCTCTTCCTCGACCACGACAGCCCGCAGGCCCAATACGACAAGGCCGGGCTCAACGCCCGCCACATCGTCGCGACGGCGCTGGGCGCGCTCGGTCGTGAAATCGTCGACCAGCCGGCGCGGGCCTGAAGCGAGCGGCGGGGCCCGACGACCGATCCAGGCCATATCCGGAGGTGGTGGCAAGGGAACGAGCCGATCAGCTTTTGACGCGGCAGGGATTGGCCGAAAGCCGGTCGCGGGCCCAGGCCATGATCCTCGCCGGGCTCGTCTTTGCCGGTGAGCGGCGGGTCGCCAAGCCCGGTGAGCTGCTGGCCGCGGATACCGTGCTTGCGGTCCGCGGCCGTGACCATCCTTGGGTCTCGCGCGGCGGCGTCAAGCTCGCTCATGCGCTCGCGCATTTCTCGCTCAACCCGGCCGGTGCGGTCGCGCTTGACATCGGAGCGGCGACCGGCGGCTTTACCGACGTCTTGCTGGCCCATGGCGCACGGCGCGTCTATGCGGTCGATGTCGGCCACGGACAGCTCGCCTGGCGATTGCGCGGTGATCCGCGGGTCATCGTCCTGGAGCGCACCAACGCGCGTTATCTGACCCGCGCGCAGATCCCCGAACCCGTCGATTTTATCGTCTGCGATGCAAGCTTTATCGGGTTGGCGACGGTGTTGCCGACGCCGCTCGCCTTCGCTGCGCCGGCGGCGGTTCTGGTGGCGCTTATCAAGCCGCAATTCGAGGCTGGGCCCGAACAGGTGGGCAAGGGCGGCGTGGTTCGCGACCCCGCGGTACACCGCGCCGTGTGCGCGCGCGTCGCCGGCTGGCTTGCGCAACAACCCGGCTGGCGGGTGCGAGGCGTCGTCGAAAGCCCGATCCGCGGCCCGGAGGGCAACCGCGAATTTCTGATTTGCGCACGCCACGACCACACCGGCGAATAAAGCCCCCTCAAAGGTCGGATCAGACCGTTTCGGCCTCGCCGGCGACGACCTTCAAGACGGTTTGCAAATCCCCGAACCGGAACGGCTTTTCGACCAGCGCCGGCGGCCGTTCGGCCGCGGATTGCTGCGGCCGGAATTTGCCGCCGCTCAAAGTGACGGTCGGAATTCCCAGATGCGCACATTTGAGGCCGAGATCGATCGCCGGGTCCGGATCGAGCACCATATCGGTGATGACGATATCAACCCGTCGCGCCGCCAGCGAGGTCGTCGCTTCCGCGGCGCTGCTGCACGCTTCGACCGCATGCCCGCAATCCGCCAGGATGCCGGCAAAGAATTGACGGATGCGCCGATCCGGCTCGGCGAGGAGAATGCGCGCCATCGGCTACCTCCTCCGCGGGGTCAACCATCCGCGCGATCAAAACCTGCAGAGTCTAAAAAAGAGTGAAGATCCGCCGCGGCCGGGGCGCGCGGCGGCAGCGGTGGAACGGAGATACGGGCCCGAATCGTCACGGCCGCAGCGGATTTTCGGTGTGGTGAGAGCGCCCAGGCCAACCCGTTGCGGCGGCTTGCGGCGCGGGTCGCGCGGGCGCTCCTGTCGCGGTGCAAAAAGCGTGGACATTTATCCCCAACCTGAAGGAAAGTAGCGCTACCATAGACAAACCGTTGTGACGCAACAGCGCCGGTTGCTGCTTCGCGTTGGGGGGTCAGCTGAAGTCAAATTCCGCCCCATTGGCCGGGTCTATCTGGCGCCGGTTCGCTGACAATGGTTAGCGAACGCAGCTTTTTGTTCCTGCAGAGCCTGCCGGCGCGGTTCTTTGAACGCCTGGGCGCCGCTCTTGCCGCGCGCGGTCATGGTGTCTACCGGATCAATTTCAACGGTGGCGATCGCGCCTTCTGGCGGCTGCCCAACGGCGTCGATTTTCGCGGACGCGAGCACGAGTGGCCGGAGTTTCTCGATCAATTCGTCACCGACCATGCGATCAGCGACATCATCCTGTTCGGTGACTGTCGCCCGCTCCATCGGGCCGCGATCCGGATTGCCGAACAACGCTGCCTGCTCGTGCATGTCGTCGAGGAAGGCTATTTGCGCCCCGACTGGATCACCTTCGAGCAAGGGGGCGTCAACGGATATTCGTCACTGCCCAAAGACCCTGATTGGTATCGCGAACAGGCGCGCCTGCTGCCCGAATGGCAGCCGCCGCCGCGGGTGCCAAGCAGCTTTCGCCGCCGCGCATGCGAGGACATCCTCTATTACCTCGCATCGACGGCGGAGATGTGGCGCTTTCCGCATTACCGCACGCACCGCCCCTATTATCAGGCGGTCGAATATGCCGGGTGGGCGCGACGTCTGTTGCTGAGGCGCCGCTCCGAGCGCCGCGCCGCCGCAGAAATCGCCGCGCTTCGCGGCGATCCGCGCTATTTCTTCCCGCTGCAACTCGATTGTGATTCCCAGATGCGGGTGCATTCCCCGTTTCGCGCCACGCATCTCGCCATCGACCATGTGCTAAGCTCGTTCGCGGCGCATGCGCCATCGACCGCGCGGCTCATCGTAAAACTGCATCCGATGGATAGCGGGCTGGTTGATTGGGCCGGCATGGTCGGTCATCTTGCGGCGGAATATTTGGTTGCCGAACGGGTCACCGTGCTCGACGGCGGCGATCTGCCAAAGGTCCTGGCCGGGGCCGACGCCGTGGTCACCGTCAATAGCACGGTCGGCGCCCAGGCGGTCGCCAGAGGACTGCCGGTCATCGCGCTGGGCAAAGCGGTGTACGATATGCCGGGGCTCACCTATCAGGGCGGCCTCGACGATTTCTGGACCGACGCGCGGCCCCCCGACCCGTCGCTGTTCGACGCGGTTCGCCGGGTTCTGGCGGCGCGGGCCATGATACCGGGTTCGTTCTTCAACGAGGCCGGCCTGCGGCTCGCCGTCGCGGCCGCAACCGAGCGGCTCGAAGCCGCCTACGCAAGGCCGGCGCGGGTGGCGGTCGCGGTCCAACTCCCGGTCGCGGACACCGCCGGCGCCACTTTCGCCGCCGGCTCCTAGGCTTGGCGACGGGAGCCGGCCGCGCCCAAGGGCCGCTCAACTTATTTGGCCGCCGGCGTCACCGCGCGTAATTTTGCGCCGAGAAAGCGACCGTCGTTGCCGAATTCGAACGCAAATCGCACCCGCCCGACAATTGCACAAGCATGGCACAAATCGCGCAGTAGATAGCCGACCACGATCTCGCGTCCGCCATCCCCCACCTCGGGGCCGGCGGGACCGCGCTGTCCTGGCCAGAGCATGGCGTTCGGGTAGCGTCTGCGGATGGTCCGGTAAACCGGTGAGGCGTCGAGCTGGGTCAAATCCAGGCGATCAAAATCGTCGACATCGATCAACGGTGGCGAACCGTTGACCAGAAGCCAAGCCTCGTTCTGATTGGCGCGGAACGGGTAGACGACATGGGCCACCGAGACCCGACCGCCGGTCGGGTCGAGAGCCGCGAGAAAGCCTTCATTGTCGAGGCGCCGGGTGAAATCGAGGGCCGCGGGCGAGGCGCCGGCGGCGGCCATCTCTGCCGCGAAGCAGGCGTCAAACGCCGCGCCTTGACGTCCGTCACAGCGGCGGTGAAAGCGCTCCATGAAGCCCGCGGCGGGGCGCCACACCGCCGCCGGCGTGACCGGCGGCAGCGGGGTCATTGCCACGCCCGTCAGGCAAATGACGAGCGCCGCAACCGCCTGGCCGACAGCGCGAACCCCGGCGTGCGGCGCCCGCTCAGTTCGGCGTCCAGACGAGGCTGCGGATCTCGGTAAACTCACGCGGCAGCTTGCGCCAACTGTCGCCGGCATTGTCACTGGCGTAGAGCTCGCCGTAATGGCTGCATGCGAGAACCAGCCCGGGATCGGCGGTGTGGGTCGCAAACGCCCAGATCGGCGAGTTCGGCCGATCCGGCAGCGGCAGCTGTCGCCAGCTCTTGCCGCCATCGGTCGACCGCTGAATGGCGCCCGTCGTCCCCGCCGCCCCGTCGCCGGTGGCCACGAACACCGTGTCGGGATCATCGCTCTTGACCGCCAGCCCACGACAATAGGGCAGGCTGAATTGCTGGCTGACGCCAAGTCCCTGCCAGCTCTCGCCGGTGTCGAGGCTGGCGAAGATCTCGCGCGGTGTGCTGGTCCAGACCGTCCGGCTATTTCCCGAGGCGCGCACCGCGACATCATGGATGTCGGGGTCACTGAGCCCGCCCGTTATCCGCGTCCAGGTCTCGCCCCCGTCGAGACTGCGGCGGACGCCGTCGACCTCGACCCCGGCCCAGACGACGCGGCTGTCGGCCGGATCGACCGCAAGCGCGGTGACCCGCGGCACCCCGACATTCGGGCATTCCTCGACCATATCGACCGGCAATTTCCGCCAGCTGCGGCCGCCATCATGCGAACGGAACAGCGCGGCGGGCCGGGTCCCGGCGAAGACGGTGTCGGGGTCGCGCGGGTCAAAGGCGATCTTCCAGACGTCCATCCGGTTCATCGGCGAGTCGATATGTTCAAAGCTGCGGCCGCCATCGAGGCTCTTATAGAGGCCGTCATCGGCGCCGAGAAACACCGTGCGCGGCTCGCGCGGATGAACCGCCACGCCATAGACCCGGCTTTCATTGCCGACCCCGCGGCCGACCCGGCGCCAACACGCGCCGCCATCCTCGCTGGTCCAAGCGCCGCTGCCGACGGTGCCGATACAGATGGTGATGTTCGCGGTCATGACCCGTTGTCCCAGCCGGTATGCGAGATATCGATTACGACGCCGTCAGGACCGGCCCATTTCATCTCGAAATTGCGGTGGGCGCCGGGCGCCATCTCCATGTCGAGACCGTCTTTGGCGGTCAATTGCCGGCCGTCGGCTTGTTCAATCCGTGCCACCGCCTCGTCGAGATCGTCGACTTCGAAGCCGAAATGGTGGATGCCGCTGAAATTCGGTCCGTGTGCGCCGACATCCGGGTCTTTTTCGGTTTTGAAATTGAGGATCGCCATGTTGATGTAGCCATCGGTCAAAAATACCGCACCGCGTGGGTTGCGCCGGATTTCGCGCATGCCGAAGGCTTTTTTGTAGAAGGCCGCCGTCTTGTCCGGGTCATGGGTGGTCAGCGCGATATGTCGGAGTTTGGCCATCTCGTACCTCCTTGCTCGGCCGGGCGGGCGAGGTGTGCCGCGGGCACCCTCAGCCGTCCGGGCAACAGCCTAATACGCGCCGCCCAGGCACGCAAATCCGACGGATTTACCGGGATAATCGCGCCGTCAACACCGTCAGAGCCCGCAATCGGCGCGCGAATTCGCCGAGCGGCGCGCTTAGAAATAGCGCGCGAGATTGGCGCGGATGCGGTCGATGATCGGCACTCCCGGGTCCGGGAAAGCAAAGGGCGCGCCGCTGATCGTCTCGCACACTTCGATATAGAGCCGCGCCGCTTCGGCCACGATGTCGCGCGGGATCGGCGGGATCGGCTCGCGATACGGGTCGCATCGCGCCGTCACCCAGGCCCTGACGACATCCTTGTCGAGGCTGTCGGGCGCTTCGTCTGCCGCAAACCGGCGCGCGTAGCTCGCGGCAAGCCAATAGCGGCTGCTGTCCGGGGTGTGGATCTCGTCGGCGAGCACGATTGCGCCGCTTTCGTCAAGGCCGAATTCATATTTGGTATCGACCAGGATCAGGCCGCGACGGGCGGCGATCTCGCGGCCGCGCGCAAACAGCGCCAAAGCCACACTCTGGACATTCTCCCATTGCTCGCGGGTCAGCAATTGGCGCGCCACAATCTCGTCCGGTGTTAATGGCTCGTCATGGCCGCCCTCGCCGGCTTTGGTCGTCGGCGTCAGGATCGTCGCCGGCAGCTTTTGGTTATGGCGCAACCCGTCGGGAAGCCGCACGCCGTAAACCTGCCGCTGGCCGGCGCGATACATCGGCCAGATCGAAGTGGCGGTGGTGCCGGTCAGATAATCGCGGACGACGATCTCGACCGGCAACATCGACAACCGCCGGCCAACGAGGACGTTGGGATCAGGGTATTCGAGAACGTGGTTGGGGCAAATGTCACGGGTGGCGTCGAACCAGAACCGGGCGATCGCGGTCAAGGCCTGTCCCTTGAGCGGGATCGCCGTCACGATCCGGTCAAAGGCGCTCAATCGGTCGGTCGCGATGATGATGCGACGGCCATCGCGAAGGTCGTAATTGTCGCGAACCTTACCGCGGTAATAGTTGGGCAGTTCGGCGATCGAGGCTTCGTACAGAACCTGATCGAGATAGGGGTCGAGCCGGCGCATCGCATTTCCGGGAGATAGCAAGGCTAGCGATGCCCGCCGCCGCCATGACCCCCGCCCCAGCCGCCTCCATGCCAGCCACCGCCGTGCCAGCCACCGCCGTGCCAGCCACCACCGTGCCAGCCGCCACCGGCCCAACCGCCATGCCATCCGCCCCAGCCGGCATGGGCGTAGCCCCAACCCCCGCGCCAGCCGCCCCAGCCCCAGCCGCCACGCCAACCCCAACAACAGCCGCGGCCCCACCACCAGGGCCCCCACCAGCCGCCCCACCAAGCGAGCGTGACCGGCCAGTAGCCGGGCCAACCCCACCATCCGGCATACCACCACGGCGACCAGCCCCACCACGGCCAGCCCCAGCTGTAATAGGGCGTGGCCCAACCGCTGCCGGACCAGGTCGAACCATAGCCGTAACCGCCGCTCGGAGACTGGTTGTAGTAATTGTAGTAAGGTTGCTGATAGGAGGGCGTTGCGGTGTTTGACTGCGGATATGAATAATTCGGCGTCGTTGTATTGGGATAGGGTTGGGAGGAAGAATAGGGCTGGGAATAGGAATAGGTTTGTGCGGTCGCCGGCGCCAAACTCTGACCCGTGACCCCGATTCCGGCCAGCAATCCGGTTGCGGCGAACGCGATGCGCCGCAACCGACCCAGCCTCACATCCGACCGCATCTCTGCCTCCTTTTGCCGGCCCGGAGCTCCGCAACAGTGCTATATGGATAGGCGAGCGCGCTTGTCATCCTCCCCGGCGGGGTTGACCGGCAGCGCTCATGATAGGCGTAGCGGTTTGGCTCCACGAGCAGAAAAGGGATGGCGGTGAGCGACGCGCGCAACCCGGCAAATGCATCTGCCGCGCTGCCGCAGCAGGCGCCGTTGATCCGGGTCACGGCAATGCCTGCCGACGCCAATCCCAATGGCGACATCTTCGGCGGCTGGCTGCTCGCACAAATGGATCTGGCCGGCGGCAATCTTGCGATGCGGCGGGCGCGGGGGCGTTGCGCCACGGTCGCGGTCGACGGCATGGTGTTTCACGAGCCGGTGCTGGTCGGCGACGAAGTCAGCTGCTATGGCGAAATCATCCGGACCGGGCGCAGCTCAATTACGACCCGGATCGAAGCTTGGCGGCGCAACCTCGCCTCGGGCGAGGTGCGCAAGGTGACGCAGGCGATCTTCACCTATGTAGCCATCGGCGCGGACCGGCGACCGCGCCGCTTGCCGCCAAATGACTGAGCGCCGCCCGCGGCGGGTCGGCATGGCAAATCCCGAGCCGGCGCGATCAAAGAGAGGCAGAGGCTATCGGCGGTGCACGCTGGCGCGCGAGCGGGCACTCCCAGGGCGCGACAATGGCTGGCCCGCCGCCCAGGCTTGCTGAGGGATATCGAATGCCGCCCACCTACCGCCCGCGCCGCAGCATCCTCTTTGTGCCGGGGTCCAATCGGCGGGCGCTCGAGCGCGCCCGCGACCTGCCCGCCGATGGGTTGATCTTCGATCTTGAGGACGCGGTCGCCCCGGGCGCAAAGGCCGAGGCCCGTATCGCCGCTGCCGCAGCGCTCGCCGCCGGCGGCTACGGCCGGCGCGAGCGGGTGCTCCGCGTCAACGCGCTGTCCACCGCCTGGGGAGAAGCCGATCTCGCCGCCGCCGCAACCATGCCGCTCGACGCGGTGCTGCTGCCGAAGGTCGAGCGGGCCGGACAGGTCGATGATGCCGTCGCCGCCCTCGACCGCGCCGGGGCGCCCGCCAGCCTCGAGCTGTGGTGCATGCTGGAAACGCCGCGCGGCATTCTCGCAGCCGCAGAAATCGCCGCAGCCAACCCCCGGGTGACCGCCCTCGTCGCCGGCACTTCCGACCTGACCAAGGAACTCCATGCCCGGCACACCCGCGAGCGCGGGCCAGTGGCGACGGCGCTCGGGCTGCTGCTGCTTGCGGCACGCGCCTATGGCCAGGCGGCCCTCGACGGTGTTCACCTCGACATCGCCGACCACGAGGGTTTTGCCGAAGCCTGCGAACAGGGCAAGGCACTCGGTTTTGACGGCAAGACCTTGATCCATCCGAGCCAGATCGAAATCGCCAACCGGGTCTTCGCTCCGGCGGCAAGCGAACTCGCCTGGGCGCGCCGCGTGATTGCCGCCCATGCCGAGGCGACCGCGCGCAGCGCTGGTGTCGCGCTCGTCGACGGCCGACTCGTCGAAAATCTGCATGTCGAGGAAGCGCGCCGCGTGGTCGCAATCGCCGAAGCGATCGCCCAAATAGAAGAGGCCGATAGGCCATCGGGTTCGGATGCGGGCGAAAGCCGGGCCGGTTGCGTTGACACCTCGCGGAACGGGGTCTAAGTCACTCGCCGCGCGCTTGTCGCGACCATGTCCCATTCGTTGCGGCTGCAATGCCGGCCAATCCCTCATTTCCCGGCCGCGACCGCCCGGGGTCAGCGCCGGGACAGGGTTGCGGCATGCGCAGCCCGGGTACCGTTTGAGAGAAGGCGAGGAAGTATCGGTGGCCGATAACAAGACTTCACAGCCGGCAGCCCTGACACCCGCATTGCGGCCATTATCGCCGCATCTTCAAATCTACCGCTGGCAGCTGACTTCGGTCATGTCGATCCTGCATCGCGCCAGCGGCATCGCACTGAGCGCGGGCGGCGTGCTGCTTGTCTGGTGGCTGGTGGCCGCGGCCAGCGGACCCGAGGCCTATAATGCGGTCCAGAATTTCCTCGGATCCTGGCTCGGCGTGCTGTTGCTGCTGGGCTGGTCGGCGGCGCTGTTCTACCATTTGTGCAACGGCATCCGGCACCTTGTCTGGGATACGGGCCATGCCCTCGACCTTAGATCGACCTATGTCGGCGGCTGGGCGGTGGTTGGCGCGAGCACGGTGCTGACCGCGATCGCCTGGGTGGCGGGCATCTGGCATTGGGTTGGCTGAGCCGCGATGTCGCGCGCCCGCACCGCGCCGCCCAGCCGCCTGCGCTCGCCCTTGGGACGAGCGCGCGGCCTTGGTTCGGCCAAGGAAGGTGTCGAGCACTGGATCGCGCAACGAATTACCGCGGTGGCCTTGGTGCCGCTGGCGCTGTGGTTTGTCGCGGCGATGATCGGAGTGGTCGGCGCCGATTACGACACGATGCAGGATTGGGTTGGCCGGCCGCTGCCGGCGATTGTGCTGGTCCTGCTTCTGATCGCAACCTTTTACCATGCAGCGCTCGGCCTCCAGGTTGTGATCGAGGATTATGTGCACGGCGAACTGGCCCGGATCGGCTGCGTCGTCGTTGTGCGGCTCGTATGTGTCGCGCTCGCCATCGCCGGCATTGTCGCAGTCCTCAGCCTGGCGCTGGGTGTCGCCGATTAGTCGAGCGCTGAGCGATAAAGGAGGTGGGGCAATGCCCGCCGCGTATCCGATCACCGATCACACCTATGACGTCGTCGTCGTCGGCGCCGGCGGAGCCGGGCTGCGCGCAACTCTGGGCTGCACCGCCGCCGGGCTCAACACCGCCTGCCTGACCAAGGTGTTCCCGACCCGCAGCCATACCGTCGCGGCTCAGGGCGGCGTCGCCGCGGCGCTCGGCAACATGGAGGCCGATGACTGGCGCTGGCACATGTACGACACGGTCAAGGGGTCCGATTGGCTCGGCGACCAGGACGCCATCGAATACATGTGCAAGAACGCGATCCCCGCGGTCATCGAGCTCGAACATTTCGGCGTGCCGTTTTCGCGCACCGAGGCCGGCCGCATCTATCAGCGCCCGTTCGGCGGCCACATGACCGATTACGGCGACGGCGACCCGGCGAGGCGGGCCTGTGCGGCCGCCGACCGTACCGGCCACGCCATCATTCATACGCTCTACCAGCAGTGTCTGAAGCACAACGCCCAGTTCTTCGTCGAATATTTTGCGCTCGACCTGATCATCGACGACGAGGGCGTGTGCCGCGGCGTCATGGCGTGGGATCTTGGCGATGGCAGCCTGCACCGCTTCCGGGCGCAGCTTGTGATCCTCGCCACCGGCGGCTACGGCCGCGCCTATTTCTCCTGCACCTCGGCCCACACCTGCACCGGTGACGGCAATGCGATGGTATTGCGCGCCGGGCTGCCGCTGCAGGACATGGAATTTGTCCAATTCCACCCGACCGGGATCTACGGCGCCGGCTGCCTGATCACCGAGGGGGCGCGCGGCGAAGGCGGCTATCTGACCAACAGCGAAGGCGAGCGGTTCATGGAGCGTTATGCGCCGCACGCCAAGGATCTCGCCTCGCGCGACGTCGTCAGCCGGTCGATGACCATCGAGATCCGGGAGGGGCGCGGTTGCGGGCCGCTCAAGGACCATATCCTGCTGCATCTCGAACATCTCTCACCCGAGGTGCTGCATCAGCGGTTGCCGGGCATCACCGAGACCGCCCGCATCTTTGCCGGGGTCGATTTGACCCGCGAGCCGATCCCGGTTTTGCCGACGGTCCATTACGACATGGGCGGGATCCCGACCAATTATCACGGCGAGGTGCTGAACCCGTCGGCCGACGATCCGGAGCGGGTTTTCCCGGGGCTGATGGCGATTGGTGAAGCGGCCTGCGTCTCGGTGCACGGCGCCAACCGCTTGGGCTGCAATTCGCTGTTGGATATCGTGGTGTTTGGCCGCGCCGCAGCACATCGCGCCGCCGAGCTGATCACCCCGGGCGCACCGCAAAAGCCGCTGCCCGACGCCGCCGGCGAGGCGGCCATCGCGCGCCTCGATGCCGTGCGCCATGCCCGGGGTCCGCGCAAGACCGGCGAGATCCGGCTCGAGATGCAGCGGGTGATGCAGAACAATTGCGCGGTATTCCGCAATGCCGAAATATTGAAAGAAGGGGTCGAAAAAATCGACCGCGTTGCGCAAAGTTTTGCCGAGCTTGGCATCACCGACCGCTCGCTGATCTGGAACAGCGACTTGGCCGAGGCGCTGGAGCTTGAAAATCTGCTCGAGCAGGCGGTCGTGACCATGCATTCGGCCTATAACCGGACCGAGAGCCGCGGCGCGCATGCGCGTGAAGATTATCCCGAGCGTGACGATGTCAACTGGCTCAAGCACACCCTCGGCTGGCTCGACGCAGACGGCCGGGTCAGGATCGGCCACCGCCCGGTGCATCTCTACACCTTATCGAACGAGGTGCAGGCGTTTCCACCCAAGGCCCGGGTCTATTGAAGCCGGGCGAGGCGCATTCTCTTGCCGCGCTCTGACTCTTGCCGCGCTCTGACGGGCGATCAGATGGCTCAACAGTACCAAATCGCCGCGGCGGGGATTGCGGCTCGGCGGCTTTCCCGGGCAGCACGGGGTCGTGTTGGCCGGGAACGCTCGGCGACGATCGCGCCGGCGGCGGGCGCCTCGCCTTTATGCAAGTGAGGCAACAGGAATTTCCCGATGGCTGAATTCACCCTGCCGGCAAATTCGAAGCCCGGGGTCGGCAAGACGGTTCCCGCGCCGCCCGGCGCCAAGCGCGTGCGCCAATTCCGGATTTATCGGTGGAGCCCCGACGACGGCAAAAACCCGGTCATCGACAGCTTTTGGCTCGATCTCGACCAGTGCGGCCCGATGGTGCTCGACGCGCTGATCAAGATCAAGAACGAGATCGACACGACCCTGACCTTTCGCCGGTCGTGCCGCGAGGGGATTTGCGGCTCCTGCGCGATGAATATCGACGGGGTCAACACGCTGGCCTGCCTGAAAGCGATCGAGGACATTCGCGGTCCGGTCCGGATCTACCCGCTGCCGCACATGCCGGTGGTCAAGGATCTCGTGCCCGATTTGAGCCATGTCTATGCGCAATACCGGTCGGTGCGACCGTGGCTGCAGAGTGAGAGCCCGCCGCCGCCCGACCGTGAATATCCGCAATCGGTCGAGGAGCGCGACCAGCTCGATGGCTTGTGGGAATGCATCTTGTGCTTCTGCTGCTCGACCGCCTGCCCAAGCTATTGGTGGAACGGCGACCGCTATCTCGGTCCGGCGATTTTGCTGCAGGCTTATCGCTGGATCGCCGACAGCCGCGACGAGGCGACCGGCGAGCGGCTTGACGCGCTCGAAGACCCGTTCCGACTTTACCGTTGCCACACGATCATGAACTGCACCCGAACCTGCCCGAAAGGGCTCAACCCGGCCAAGGCGATCGCCGAGATCAAGAAGCTGCTGGTCTTGCGCCGGTGAAACCGGGCGCCGCACAGCACATCAGTTCTCCGCATCAAAAATCTGGTTTCGGCAGCGGCCGAGCCGGGGCGCGGATGACCACCGGCGGCTGCCCGTCATCGTCGATCGCCGCCCAGCCCCAATCGAGCAACGGCATGGCCGAGCGGGCAAAGGCGACAACCCGCCCGACAGCGGCCGGGGATTGCAGTTCGGCATCACTCAAAGCCGCATGCGCGGTGAATGATTTCCACCCCACATAGTCTTCGATCGGTGTGCCCTTGGCGATTTCGAAGCCGCGCGGCGGACGCGAGAGCCGGTCGTCGCTGTAAAGGGGATGCCCGGCCCGCTCCAGCGCCGCCGCCATGTCCAAAAATCCGTCCGGATCGGCGATGATCGCGCGTCGCAGCCGGGCAAGCAAATCCGGCCGCGGATGCCAGAACCCCGCCGCCACCATCGACTCTCCCGGCGCGAAGTGGAGGTAGAGAACGCCCGGATCACGCCGCTCTCCCGAGCGCGTCAGCACCGCGCCCGCATGGGTCTTGTAGAGCCGCTTATCGGGCGAAAAGCGGACATCGCGGTAGATGCGAAAGACGCTTCGCTTGGGGTCGCCACACAGCGGCAGGCCCAACTCGCGCAACGCAGCATCGACAGCGGCGACAAGGGCGCGAAGCGGGGTCAAGACCTCGGCCTCGTAGATTGCCTTGCGCGGCTTGAACCCGGCAGGATCGTTGTGGTCGCGCAGCTCGGCAAAAAACCCGAACGCCGCCGCAGGGAAGCCGACAAATTCGTCGGTCCCGCTCATGCGCGCCGCCTTTTGCTGCAACGAAGAGCCAGAAGGCAGCCCGACATCGCTCAACCTTTTTGTCCTCGACCCGGATCAGGATAACAATTTCCCGCCGCCTTGCGCATCCAACCGGATGCGCAGCACCGCCCTCCGGGGGGAACATGCCGCTTCGCAAAATCATCATCGACACCGATCCCGGCATCGACGACGCCGTGGCGCTGCTGCTGGCGCTGGCCGCGCGCGAGGAGCTGGAGGTGCTGGGCATCGTCGCCGTCGCCGGCAACCTGCCGCTGGAAGAGACCCTGGACAATGCGAGGCTGGTTTGCGAATTGGCCAGGCGGCGCGACGTCAAGGTTTATGGCGGTTGTGCAAAGCCGTTGTTGCGCCCGCTTACCGCCGCCGCCGCGATCCATGGCACAAGCTTGGCCCAAAGGTTGGGGATCCCGGAACCGAGCATGCCGGTCGAGCCCCAGCACGGCGTCGATTTTATCATCGAAGCGGTGCGCATGACCGACCCCGGCGCCATTACACTGGTCGCGCTCGGCCCGCTAACCAACATCGCGGTGGCCTTGCGCAAGGCGCCCGATATCGCTGCCCGGATCGGGCAGATTGTCATGATGGGTGGGGCCGCCTTCGAGATCGGCAACGTGACCCCGGCCGCCGAATTCAATATTTATGTCGATCCGCACGCCGCCGCGATTGTCCTCGACAGCGGGTTGCCGATCACGATGGTCCCGCTCGACGTCACCCATCAGGTCTTGAGCACCCCGGCGCGGCTCGCCCGCCTGCGCGCCTTGCCCAATCGCTGCGGGCCGACCGTCGCTTCACTGCTTGCCGATTTCGAAGCGTCGCGGGCCGCCCGCTTTGGCGAGCGCGGGCTGGCGCTGCACGATCCGTGCGCGGTCGCTTATCTGTTGCGGCCCGGTCTGTTCCGCGGACGGCGCGTCAATGTCGCCGTCGAGACCGAGAGCGCGCTGGCCCTGGGGTTGACCGCGGTCGATTGGTGGGGTGTCACACCGCGCGCGGCGAATGTCGACTTCATGACCGAGATCGCCGCGGAGCCGGTCTACCAGTTGCTGAACGAGTTGCTGTCGACCTTGCCGTGAGGGACGTCGCGGGCCCGAGCCCTTCGGGCCCGCCTGCCGGCCGCCCGCGGCCCGACGTCTGTACAAGGTAGCGGGCCGGGGTTAACTTGCCGCTCCGCGCCCGCGGAGAGGGCTGCGACAGGTCACTTCTTCTCATAGGGGAGAGCCGCGATGATCTTTGAGATGCGTACCTATCGGCTACAACCCGGATCGGTGCCGGAAGCCGAAAAGCGCTTTGGCGAGGCGCTGACCGAACGCGTCAAGGTGTCGCCGCTCGGCGCGTTTTTTCACACCGAAGTCGGGCCGCTCAACCACATCATCCACATCTGGCCCTATGACGACCTGCAGCACCGCACCCGGGTCCGCTCGCAATCGATCCCGAACTGGCCGCCCAAGATCCAGGAATTCATCGTCGAGATGGAGAGCAAGATCGTCGTTGCAGCACCATTTTGCCCGGCCTTTACGCCGCGGCAACTCGGCAATCTCTACGAGATCCGCACCTATACGATGCTGCCGGGATCGGCGCCGACCGTGGTCGAGCGTTGGGCCGAGCGAATTGAAGACCGGGTCAAGCTGTCGCCATTGGCCGCCGCCGGCCACACCGAGCTGGGTCCGCTGAACCAGTGGATCCATATCTGGGCCTATAAGGACGCCAACGAACGCGCCCGCATTCGCGAAGAATCGCGCAAAGACGGCAAATGGCCGCCGGCCACTCGCGGCATGTTCATCAAGCAGGAAAATATGTTGGTGGTGCCGGCTTCGTTCTCGCCGCTGCGCTGAACCCGCCGCCGGAACAAGGCTAGACGGCGCGCCGCGGGGCGCGCCGTCGCGTTTTTGGAAGGCTATGCCGAGCGGCCCGGGGCGATGGCGCTGCGCGGGTTGAGCGCCTGGATATGACCGCTTTCGGTACCGGCAGTCGGGTCGATCACGGCGTTGATCAACGCCGGCCGGCGCGAAGCCAGCGCCTCCTGTAGGGCGGCGGTCAGGCCCGGCGTGTCGGTCACATGGTAGCCCTTGCCGCCAAACGCCTCGATGATGCGGTCATAGCGCGCGCCGCGGATCAAGCCGGTCGGCGAATAAGGCCGATCTTCCGGGTCGCCGCGATAGACCCCGTTGTTATTGAAGATCACGGTCGTCACCGGCAAGTCATAGCGGCAGATCGTCTCGATCTCCATGCCGCTGAAACCAAATGCGCTGTCACCCTCGATCGCGACGACCGGCCGCCCGGTCACCGCGGCCGCGCCAATGGCATAACCCATACCGATCCCCATCACCCCCCAGGTGCCGCTGTCGAGGCGGTGGCGGGGCTCGCGCATGTCGATGATATTGCGGGCGAAATCGAGGGTGTTGGCACCTTCGTTGACGATATAGACATCGGGCCGGTCGGCGAGCGCGTTGCGCACCGCGCGCAACGCCGAGGAGAAGTTCATCGGGCTCGGATCGGCGTTGAGCCGCGCCGCCATGCGCTCGATGTTCTGCCGCTTGCGCTTGTCGATCTCGTCGAGCCACGCCGCCTGCCGTTCGATCTGTCCGGGTTTGATTGCCGCGTTGAGCGCCGCGAAAACCGATTTGATGTCGCCCACCACCGGCGCGGCAATCGCGCGGTTGCTGTCGATCTCCGCGGGCTCGATATCGACCTGGATGATCTGTGTGTCGCTGTTCCAGAGTGGCGCGCGACCGTGCGACAAGAGCCAGTTGAGCCGCGCCCCGACCAGCAATACGACATCGGCGTTGCCGATGACATAAGAGCGCGCGGCCGCCGCCGATTGCGGATGGTCGTCGGGAAGCAGCCCCTTGGCCATCGACATCGGCAGAAACGGCATGCCGGTAGCCTCGATGAAGGCGCGGATCTCGGCCTCGGCGCGGGCGTAAGCCGCCCCCTTGCCGAGGATCGCGAGCGGACGCCGGGCGCCGGCCAGGATTTCCAGCGCCCGTGCCACGGCATGCGCCGCCGGCGGTTGCGGCGGTGCCGGATCGACCACCTTGATCAGCGATTTCTTGGCCGTCGCCTCGTCGAGCGCCGCGCCCAGCACTTCGGCCGTCAGGTCGAGATAGACCCCGCCCGGCCGGCCGGACACCGCCGCACGGATCGCGCGGGCGATGCCGAGGCCAATATCCTGCGGCCGGTTGACGCGATAGGCCGCCTTGGCGTAGGGCCGCGCCGCATTCAGCTGGTCGAGCTCTTCGTAATCGCCCTGCTCGAGATCGACGATCGCGCGGTCCGACGAACCGCTGATCAGGATCATCGGAAAGCAATTGGTGGTGGCGTTGGCGAGTGCGACCAGGCCGTTCAAAAAGCCGGGGGCCGAGACCGTCATGCACACGCCCGGCTTCTGCGTCAAAAACCCGGCGATCGCGGCCGCGTTCCCGGCGGACTGTTCGTGGCGGAAGCCGAAATAGCGGAGCCCCTCGGCTTGCGCCAGGCGCAACAAATCGGTGATCGGGATCCCCGCGACCCCGTAAATCGTGTCGATGCCGTTGAGCTTCAGCGCCTCGACGACGAGGTGGAAGCCATCGGTCATATTGCCTGCCTGATCTTCCGGCATTTCCGCAGCGCTCATCTCGTCCACCCTTTCGCGTTTTTTGAGGGTCTAATGAGACTTGGCGCGAGTGTCCAGTTTCGGAAATCCGCCGGCGGGTCGGCAACGACGCGCCGCCCCGAGCGCCGGCGCGCGATAGCCGGCCGCCCGCGGCGCTGCGAAGGAAAGGTCGCTGGCCCTCGGCTCCCTAATTGCGCCCGGAGGCGGTTCTGCCGTCATAAGCGGCCGCAGCCGTCGCTTCGAGACTGGCGATCGCCCGGCCGCGTGTCTCCGGGAGCAGCAGCAGCATGACAATCATCAGCAGGTGGGCGAGGGTTGAAAACAACGCGATGGCCGCGCCGAGCGGCATCACCGCGGTCGCAAAACCGATCGCGGTCATGAAGACCGAACCGATCGCGCGGCCGGCGTTGTAGCAAAAGCCTTGGCCGGTGCCGCGGATATCGGTCGGATAGAGCTCGGTCATGAACGGGCCCATCGGGGCGAACTTCATCAGGATGGCGGTGTTGAGCGGGATGCCGAGCAGCAGCAGGCCGGTATTGCCGACCGGGGTGTAGAGATAGATCAGCACCATCGCGATCGTGGCGACCGCCGAGATCATGAATGTCGCTTTGCGGCCGATCGCATCGGCGAGATAGGCGCCGCACAAAAAGCCGATCAGCGCGCCGAACTGCTGGACTGCGACAAACAGCCCGGTGCCGGAGGCCGACAGGTGGCGAACCGTGCGCAGATAGGTCGGCATCCAGAACCCGACCGCCCACACCCCGCCCTGGGCCCCCATGACCATCAGCGAAACCTTGACCGTCAGCCACAAATAGGGGCCGCGGAAGGCCGAGAGCAAATGGGTGAGGCCGGGCCGCGGACCGCTCTCGCGCCGGCCCTCGAAAGCCTCCGACTCAGGAATGTTGCGGCGAATCCACAGCACAAAGAGCCCCGGCAGGATGCCGACCCAGAACAGCGCGCGCCAGGCGATCGCGGCGGGCAGGACGGCAAAAAGGCCCGCATAGACGAGTGCTGCGAGACCCGGGCCAAAGGCGGCGCCGGTCTGCACAAAGCCCACTCCGCGGCCGCGATACTTGTCGCGGATGACTTCCCCCATCAGCACCGCGCCGGTCGCCCATTCGCCGCCGAAACCGAGCCCGTGCAGGCCGCGCAGGATGAACAGCTCGGTGAAATTCTGCGCAAACCCGCACAGAAACGTAAAAACCGAGTACCACAGGATCGCTATCTGGAGCATACGCACCCGCCCGAAGCGATCGGCGAGCGCCCCGGCAAACCAGCCGCCGAACGACGAGGTGACCACAGTGACGGTGCCGATTGTCCCGGCGGCGCCGGTTGATATGCCCCACACCGCGATAATCGTCGGGACGACATAGCTGTAGAGCCCCTGATCGAAGCCGTCCAAAGTCCAGCCGCCCCAGCAGGCCAGCATCGTGCGGCGCTCGCGCGCATTGAGATCGCGCAGCCAGGCAAACATGGCGCTCCCCCCGTTCTTCGACTGTCTGTCGATTTGTCGCCAATTCGCGCGCATCCGGCCAGCCACGGCGGCGCATGCCTGATGCTCGTCGCATTGCGGCCGGCCAGGCCCGGCGGCGCGCCGGGCTGCGAGCAGCGCGCCAAGGAACCGGAGCGAGGGGGCGCGCGTTGCCGCCACGAGGACGGGGGACAGGCCTTGCTTTCCACGACGATCGGAGGAGGCCATGCCCATGCGCGTGACTGCTCTACGGGCAACCGTCGCGGCGATAGCCTTCGCAGCCTTGTCGAACGCAGCGTTCGCCGCGCCCTCAGACTACCCCTACACCCATCCCCTAAGCGGGCCGACGCAGGATTATACACCCCTGCGCCCGGTATTCTTGCGCGCCGGACCGACCACCGATGCGCCGGTGATCGGCGTGCTGCGTCCGGGTATGCGGCTGCGCGCCACGGCCAGCGCCAATTATGGTTGGCTGCGGGTGTATTCGCCCGCTGGCGCGGGTTGGGCCTGGGGTCGATATCTGACGCCGGGCTGAAACCGCGGCGGTGAACCGCCGCCGATGCGGCGCCCGCTCGCAGCGGCGCGTGCCCGGGCGCCGTTTGGCGTGCGCCGTTCGCCGCCGGCCGGCCCTTCCCGATTTGAGCCGGTGGACGGGCCGCGAATTTCTCGACAGCGCGGGCCACGATGTTTAAGTGTTAGCAGATTTAACCCGCGCCCCCAGGCCCGGCGGCGGCGCGCTATGCCTCGCGGATCTTGGCTTCGCCAGCGCGCGGTCGCGGGTCGGGTAGCGGCGATCAACAAGGGACGAGTTGATGAGCAAGGCGCTGGAAGGTGTACGGGTTCTCGATTTCGGTCATGTTCAGGCCGGGCCGACGGCGACCCAGCTGCTGGCGTGGATGGGCGCCGACGTGATCAAGATCGAGATGCCGGGACGGGGTGACATCACCCGCGGCCAATTGCAGGATGTCAAGGGCGCCGACAGCCTCTATTTCACGATGTTGAATTCAAACAAGCGCAGCATCACGGTCAACTTGAAATCGCCCGGCGGCCGCAAAATCATCGAAGACCTGGTGCGTCGCTCGGATGTTATCCTCGAAAATTTCGGCCCGGGGGTGCTTGATCGTCAAGGTTTCACGTGGGAGCATTTTCAGAAGCTGAACCCGCGCGTGATCTATGCCTCGATCAAGGGGTTTGGCCCCGGCCCCTATGCCGATTGCAAGGCCTATGAAAATGTCGCGCAATGCATGGGCGGTTCGGCCAGCACTACCGGTTGGGAGGACGGTCCGCCGACCGTGACCGGGGCGCAGATCGGCGACAGCGGCACCGGCGTCCACACCGTGGCCGGCATTCTGGCGGCCCTCTATCAGCGTGAGCGCACCGGCCGCGGCCAGCGGGTCGAAGTGGCGATGACCGACGCCGTGTTGAACCTGTGCCGGGTCAAGATGCGTGACCAGCAGCGTCTCAAGCACGGGCCGCTCCCCGAATATCCGAACAAGCAATTCGGCGACGAGGTGCCGCGCGCCGGCAACGCCTCCGGCGGCGGCCAGCCGGGAGCGGCATTGCGCTGCGCCCCGGGCGGCCCCAATGACTGGGTCTATGTGATCATCCAGCCGACATGCTGGGCGCCGCTGATGAAATTGTGCGGGCGCGAGGAATTGATCGACGATCCCGAATATGCGACGCCGCAGGCACGGCTGCCGAAGATATCGGAATGCTTCTCGATTATCGAAAAATGGACGATGACCAAGACCAAATTCGAGGTCATGGCGGCCCTGAACGAGGTCGATGTGCCGTGCGGTCCGATCCTGTCGATGAAGGACATCTACGAGGATAAGTCGCTTTACGAACGGGGCATGCTGGTCGAGATCGACCATCCGACCCGCGGCCGCTATGTGCAGGTCGGCTCGCCGATCAATCTTTCGGATTCCCCGGTCGAGGTCAAACGCTCGCCGCTGCTTGGCGAACATACCGACGAAGTTCTCAGCTGGCTTGGTTACAGCGCCGACGACATCGCCAAGCTGCGCGCCGAGAACGCGATCTGACCGCCGCTTCCGGCGGCTATCGCTTCTGGTGAGGAGAGCCCCAACGATACACGATAAAATTCCGGCGGCGCGGCTTTGTGGGCGCGACATCGGCGCCGCCGGCAAGGAGTAGCGTCTTGGCGCTAGCAAAACATCATGACCGGCGCATCCACCCGGGCTCCGGGCGGCGGCGCGGGCTCGACCATCCCAAGGGCCGCCAGGTCGATCCCGAGGCGCTTGCCGAGGTGCGGGCCTTGCTCGGCGAGCGCGAACGCCGCCGCGACCTGCTGATCGAGCACCTGCACCTGCTCCAGGACCGGTTTGGCTGTCTGCACGCGCGCCACCTCGCCGCACTCGCCGAAGAGATGCGGCTGGCGCTGGTCGAGGTGTACGAGGTCGCTTCGTTTTACGCGCATTTCGACATCGTCATGGATGACGAAAAGGCGCCGCCGCCGCTCACCGTCCGGGTCTGCGACAGTCTGAGTTGCGAACTGGCCGGCGCCCGTTCGTTGCTCGCCGAGTTGCCGGCGCGGCTCGGTGAGGGTGTGCGCGTCATCCGCGCCCCGTGCATGGGCGGCTGCGACAAGGCGCCGGTCGCCGCGATTGGGCATGCATTGCACGAACACGCCACCACCGCCAGCGTCGTGGCCGCCGTCGCCGCCGGCGCCACCCATCCCGCGATCCCGGAATTCGTCAACCTCCACAGCTACCGCGTCGGCGGCGGCTATCATTTGTTGCGCGCCTGTCTGGCGGGCGAGCGCAGCCGCGACGAGGTGATCGAGGCGCTCGATCATTCCGGTCTGCGCGGGTTGGGTGGTGCTGGGTTCCCGACCGGCCGCAAGTGGCGTCTGGTGCGGCAGGAACCGGCGCCGCGGCTGATGGCGGTCAATGGCGACGAGGGCGAACCCGGCACCTTCAAGGACCGTTATTTTCTTGAAACAGACCCCCACCGGTTCCTCGAAGGCATGCTGATCGCCGCCTGGGTGATCGAGGCGGCCGAGGTGTATATCTATCTGCGCGACGAGTACCCGCAATGTCGTGCGATCCTCGAAAGCGAGATCGGGGCGATCGAAGCGGCGGGCTTGACGCCGCATGCGCGTCTCCATTTGCGGCGCGGCGCCGGCGCTTACATCTGCGGCGAAGAGTCGGCAATGCTCGAGTCGATCGAGGGCAAACGCGGCCTGCCGCGGCAACGACCGCCATTCCCGGCCCAGGTGGGCCTGTTCGGCCGCCCGACGCTCTGCAACAACATCGAAACCCTCTATTGGGTGCGCGACATTGTCGAAAAGGGTGCGGACTGGTTCACCGGCCATGGCCGCAACGGGCGCAAGGGATTGCGGAGCTTTTCTGTTTCCGGGCGGGTCAAAGAGCCCGGCGTCAAGCTCGCCCCGGCGGGGATCACCGCCCGGCAATTGATCGACGAATATTGCGGCGGCATGGCCGAGGGGCACCTGTTCAAGGGTTATCTGCCCGGCGGCGCCTCGGGCGGCATTCTGCCGGCATCGATGGCCGACATTCCGTTGGATTTCGGCACGCTGGAACCCCACGGCTCGTTCACCGGGTCGGGGGCGGTGGTCGTTCTGTCGGACAAGGACGACATGAAGGCGGTCGCATTGAACCTCCTCAAGTTTTTTGAGGACGAGAGCTGCGGCCAATGCACGCCATGCCGCGCCGGCACCGAAAAGGCCGTCAAATTGATGAGTGCCCCGCACTGGGACGAGGCGCTGCTCAACGATTTGACCCGGGTCATGAGCGACGCGTCGATCTGCGGTTTGGGCCAGGCGGCGATGAACCCGGTCAAACAGGTGCTCAAGTATTTCCGCGCGGATTTGGAATAAATCGCGGACATCGTGTGTGAAAGAGCTGAAAAATGGCTGAACCGATCCGCTTTACCCTTGACGGCGCCGAGGTCGAGGCGGCACCCGGCGAGACGATCTGGCAGGTGGCCAACCGCCAGGGCATCGAGATCCCGCATCTGTGCTGGCTGCCCAAACCCGGTTATCGCGCCGACGGCAATTGCCGCGCCTGCATGGTCGAGATCGAAGGCGAGCGGGTTCTTGCCGCGGCTTGTGTGCGCCAGCCGACCCCGGGCATGAAGGTGCACACCGCCAGCGAACGCGCCAAATTCTCGCGCCAGATGGTGTTCGAATTGCTGGTCGGGGACCAGCCGGCGCGGGCGGCGGCGCACGATCCCAATTCGCGCTTTTGGCAATGGGCCGACAGCCTTGGTGTTGCCGACAGCCGGTTTCCGCGACACGGCGCGCCGGCCCCCGACCGCAGCCATCCGGCCATGGCGGTTCAGCTCGATGCGTGCATCCAGTGCAATCTGTGCGTGCGCGCCTGCCGCGAGGTCCAGGTCAATGATGTGATCGGCATGGCGGCGCGCGGACATCACGAAAAAATCGTTTTCGATTTTGACGACCCGATGGGCAACAGCACCTGCGTCGCCTGTGGCGAATGCGTGCAAGCCTGCCCGACCGGGGCCTTGATGCCCGCAAGCCTGGTCGACGCCAACGGGGTCTACAGCAATGCTCCCGATCGCGAAGTGCACAGCGTGTGTCCCTATTGCGGGGTCGGCTGTCAGCTGACCTACAAGATCCGCGCGGACCGCATTGTCGCGGTCGAGGGCCGGGACGGCCCCGCCAACCACAACCGGCTGTGCGTCAAGGGCCGCTTTGGCTTCGACTACGTCGCGCATCCCGACCGGCTGACCGAGCCGTTGATCCGCAAAGACGGCGTCTCAAAGCACGAGGTCGACATCGACCCGGCCAACCCCTACACCCATTTTCGCAAGGCCAGCTGGGAGGAAGCTCTCGACCGCGCCGCGGAGGGTCTGCGCCGCATTCGCGACCGCGACGGCAAACATGCTTTGGCCGGCTTCGGCTCGGCCAAAGGCTCGAATGAAGAGGCCTATCTTTTCCAAAAACTGGTACGCACCGGGTTTGGCAGCAACAATGTCGACCACTGCACCCGGCTCTGCCACGCCTCCTCGGTCGCGGCATTGATGGAAGGGATCGGCTCGGGGGCGGTGACGGCGCCCTTCACCGCCGCCATGGATGCCGACGTCATCATCGTTATCGGCGCGCGCCCAACCGAAAACCATCCGGTCGCGGCGACGTTTTTCAAGCAAGCCGCCAAACGCGGCGCGAAGCTGTTTGTGATGGACCCCCGCGGCCACAGCCTGGAGCGCTACGCGACCCGGACCTTGCGTTTCAAACCCGGCCGTGATGTCGCGATGCTGAACGCGCTGTTGCACACGATCATCGAGGAAGGCCTTACCGACCGCCAATACATCCAGGCGCATACCGAGGATTACGAGAAACTGCGCGAGCATATCCGCGATTACGCGCCGGAGAAGATGGCGCCGATCTGCGGCGTCGACGCTGCGACATTGCGCTATGTCGCCCGCACCTATGCCCGCGCCGAACGGGCGATCATCTTCTGGGGCATGGGGATTTCGCAGCACATCCACGGGACCGACAATGCCCGCTGCCTGATCGCCCTGGCGATGGTAACCGGGCATGTCGGCCGGCCCGGTACCGGCCTCCATCCGTTGCGCGGGCAGAACAATGTCCAGGGGGCTTCCGATGCCGGGCTAATCCCGATGGTCTATCCCGATTATCAATCGGTCGAGAACCCCGATGTCCGGGCGAAATTCGAGGCCCTGTGGCAAACGCCGCTCGACGACAAGCGCGGCCTGACCGTCGTCGAGATCATGGACGCTATACACCGCGGCGAGATCAAGGGCATGTACATCATGGGCGAGAACCCGGCGATGTCTGACCCCGACCTCACTCACGCCCGCGAAGCCTTGGCGCATCTTGAACACCTTGTCGTGCAGGACATCTTCCTGACCGAGACGGCCAAATACGCCGATGTGGTGTTGCCGGCCTCGGCCTGGCCGGAGAAGGACGGCACCGTCTCCAATACCAACCGTCAGGTGCAAATGGGGCGCGCCGCCCTGCCCCTACCCGGAAACGCGCGACACGATTTGTGGATTATCCAGGAAATCGCGCGCCGCATCGGGCTCAACTGGTCCTATACTCACCCGCGCGACGTGTTCGCCGAAATGAAATTGGCGATGCCCTCGCTCGACAACATCACCTGGGAGCGGCTCGAACGCGAGAGTTCGGTCACCTATCCGTGCGATGCCCCGGACCGGCCCGGCAACGAGATCGTCTTTGGCGACGGCTTCCCGACCCCCTCGGGTCGGGCCAAGCTAGTGCCGGCGGCGATCATCCCGCCGGCCGAGGAGCCCGATGCCGAATACCCGCTGGTGCTGACCACCGGCCGCCAGCTGGAGCACTGGCACACCGGCGCCATGACCCGGCGGGCCGGTGTGCTCGACGAGATCGAGCCGGAGGCGGTCGCGTCGCTGGCGCCCGCCGAATTAAGGCGGCTTGGTATTGCCGCTGGCGACCAGGTGCGGGTGAGAACGCGTCGCGGCGTGATCGAATTGAAAGCGCGCGCCGACAGCGCGGTGGCGCCCGGAATGGTATTCATCCCATTCTGCTACGCCGAGGCCGCCGCCAACCTCTTAACCAACCCGCAACTCGATCCCTTTGGCAAGATCCCCGAATTCAAATACTGCGCCGCCCGGGTCGAACCGGTCGTCGTCCGCGAGGCCGCGGAGTAGACCCGACGGCGAGCAACGCCAAGCGGCGCGGTGGGTTCGGGCGGGACCGGAAATCCAGCGCCGTCAAATCATGATTCCTGACGGCACGCTATGGTTCCTGACGGCATCCTGTGGCATCGAGAGCGGCGTGATCCCGCGCCGGCTCAACCCCGCCTACCGGTCGACCGGCTGCTCTCGTCGATCCGATGAACTCGGGCGGGCGGCATGGAAATGGCGCGCGGAGCCGGACCTGCGGACGGCACGGACATGATGCCCAAAGGTGATGATTTGACGCGGCTTGGGGAAGCTTCGCCGTCGGGTGACGACAGCGGGCTTCCCGATGTCGAGCTGGGGGTGCTGAGCCGGGCGCGGGCGCTGGTCCCGCGGGTTGCGGCGCGCGCCGCGGCGGCGGCAAAGGCGCGCCGGCTGCCGCCGGAAACCATTGCCGAATACCGCGCGGCTGGCATCTTGCGCATTCTGCAGCCACGGCGTTTCGGCGGTCTGCAGGGTCGCTTCAGCCTGTTCTCGCGCATCGTTGAAGAGCTGACCCATGGCTGCGCGTCATCGGGGTGGGTCTACGCGGTGCTCGCCGAGCACCAGTGGATCCTCGCGCAATATCCCGAACAGGCCCAGATCGATGTATGGGGCGCCGATCCCGAGGCGGTCGCATCGTCGTCGCTGGCGCCGCGCGCGGCCGCCAAGCGCGTGCCCGGGGGCTGGCGTCTTTCCGGGCGTTATACCTTTTCGAGCGGCTGCGATTATGCGCAATGGGCGATCATCGGCGCCTTTTTGGGCGAAATGGGAGATCCCGCCTCGATCGCCTATCTTCTCGTGCCGCTGGCCGAAATCGAGATCGAGGATGATTGGCACGTGCTCGGGCTGTTGGGCACCGGCTCAAAATCGTTGATCCTGCGCGACGTCTTCGTCCCCGGGCATCGCGTGGTGATGGTCAGCGATCTGTTCGCCGGGACCCCGCCTGGCGCGGCCGTGCATCCCGATTATCCGGTGTTGCGCGCGCCGCGCGGGTATCTCGTCTCCTATTCCTTGCCGCCGGTCCTGATCGCGCTCGGCCAGCGGGCGCTCGCCATCGCCTGTCGGTCGTTTGCCGATCGCGTCTCGCGCGGGGTGCGTCGCCTTGCCGATTCGGAATATGTGCAGATGACCTTGGGCGAGGCGGCGGCCGCGATCGATGCCGCGACGTTGATGCTGCATCATGGCCGGGAGACCAGCACCGCGGCCGTAAGTTCCGGCCGCCGCATCAGCGAAGCGGAGGCTTTGCGCGCCCGCCGCGACATGACCTATGCGCAGCATCAAGTCGCGTGGGCAATCGATCGACTATGCGAGCTGTCGGGCGCGCGTTCGGTTTACGACAGCGACCCGCTGTCCCAAATTCGCCGCGACGTACAGACGATGCTAACCCATACCGCCGCCAGCCGACAGGCGGCGATGACGCCCTACGGCCAGATGCTGATGGCGCGGCACCGCGCCAATCGGGGCTGACCCGGCGGCTATCGGGACGCCCGGTCCGGGGCGATCAGCCGCATCGCAGGCCGAGATCGCGTACTTCGCACGCGGTCGGGGCTGTGTCAGTATGCGCAGATCTTAAGCACGCGACCGGAATCCCGTAGAGTGCTGGTCGAGATCGGACATTTCGCTCTGGTACTGGCGCTGTTGGTGGCCGCGGTGCAGGGTTTTGTGCCGCTCCTCGGAGCTGCCCAAAAAAGCCGTGCGCTGATGGATTTGGCGCGGCCGGCGGCGCTGTTGCAGCTGCTCTTCATCACCCTTGCTTTCGCCGTCTTCATCCACGCCCATATCGTCTCCGACTTCTCGGTATTGAACGTCTTCGAGAATTCGAGCCTCGAAAAGCCGATGCTGTACAAGGTCACCGGCGCCTGGGGCAGCCATGAAGGCTCGATGATGCTGTGGGTGTTCATGCTCGCCCTGTTTGGCGGGCTGGTCGCGTTGTTCGGGCGCGGCTTGCCGGCCAGCCTCAAGGCCCGCACCCTGGCCATTCAGGGCTTGCTTGGCTTTGGCACCCTGCTGTTCATCCTGTTCACCTCGAACCCGTTTGCGCGGCTCTATCCGGTGCCGTCCGACGGCCGCGATTTGAACCCGCTGTTGCAGGATCCCGGTCTCGCATTTCATCCCCCGTTTTTGTATTTCGGCTATGTCGGCTTCTCGATTTGCTATGCATTTGCAATCGCGGCGCTGATCGAGGGTCGGGTCGACGCGGTGTGGGCGCGCTGGGTGCGGCCATGGGCGCTGACGGCCTGGTGCGGGTTGACGGTCGGGGTCGCGATGGGCAGCTGGTGGGCTTACTATGTCCTCGGCTGGGGCGGCTGGTGGGCGTGGGATCCGGTCGAGAACGCCTCGTTTATGCCGTGGCTGTTGGGCACCGCGCTGCTGCATTCGGCGGCGGTCGTCGAAAAGCGCGAGGCGTTGCAGCGTTGGACCTTGCTGCTGGCGATCATGACCTTCGGCATGAGCCTCGTCGGCACCTTCCTGGTCCGTTCCGGCGTGCTGACCTCGGTCCACTCTTTCGCGCTCGATCCGACCCGCGGGGTCTTCATCCTGGTTTTGATCGGGGTCGTGATCGGCGGTGGGCTTGTTCTCTACGCCTGGCGCGCACCCGGCCTTGCGGCCGGCAACCCGTTTGCCCCGGTCAGCCGCGAGGGCGCGCTGGTATTCAACAACCTGCTGCTCGCCGGGGGCATGGCGACGGTGTTTCTCGGCACCTTCTATCCGCTGTTCGCAGAGGTGTGGAGCGGCGTTAAACTGTCGGTAGGGCCGCCCTATTTCGATACGACCTTTGTGCCGATCGTGGTGCCGGCCCTGGCTGCGATGACGATTGGCCCGGTTCTGGCCTGGCGCCGCGCCAGTCTCGCGACGGCGATGCGGCGGCTGGTTCCCGCCTTGATCGCGGCCCTTGCCACACCCGTCTTAGTATTCTTAAGCGACCGCAGCGCGCCCCTTGCGGCCTTGGGCGGGATCGCCTTGGCGGCGTGGGCGATGGCAGGCGTGCTGACCGACCTCGCCGATCGCGCGCAGATCGGAAAATTGCCGATCCTCGTTGCATTGCGCCGGCTGCGTGGCCTGCCGCGCGGGACCTGGGGCTATGCGATTGCGCATTTCGGGGTGGGCATGCTGATCGCCGGAGTGACCGTGTCGACCGCCTGGCGCAGCGAGCGCATCGAGACGCTGCACCCGGGTGACACGATGGCAATCGCCGGACGGGAGCTGCGCTTTGGCGGCGTTGCCGAAGGAAGCGCCGCCAATTACCGCTTCGAGCGCGCCGATATCGTCGTCTCGAAGCCCGGCGGCGCCGCATTCGCGGTCCATCCCGAGCGCCGCTACTACCCGGTCGCCGGCAGCTCGACGACCAACACCTCGATCACGACGAATGGTTTTGGCGATTTGTATCTGGCGCTTGGCGACCCCGACGGCAAAGGCGGCTGGGTGGTGCGCGCCTATTATAATCCGCTGGTACCGTGGATCTGGTTCGGCGCGGGTTTGGCGGCGCTCGGCGGCCTGGTCTCGCTCTCCGACCGGCGCGGCCGGGTACGTGCTCTCCGCACAGTGCCGGCTGCGGCGCCGCGCCCGGCAGGCTCGGATTGATGCGGCGGCTTGGCGCTGGCGCGATCCTGCTGCTTCTGCTGGTCGCGACCGCGCGATTGGCCCTCGCCTTTGAACCCTCCGAACGGCTCGCCGACCCGGTGCTCGAGGCCCGCGCCCGGGCGCTCAGCAAAGAATTGCGCTGCCTGGTCTGCCAGAACGAGTCGATCGACGAGTCGAGCGCGCCGCTGGCCCATGATTTGCGCGTGCTGGTCCGCAAGCGGCTGCTCGCCGGAGACAGCGACCAACAGGTATTGCATTACCTTGTGGCCCGCTACGGGGTCTTCGTGCTGCTCGATCCGCCGTTCCGGCCGCTGACCTGGGCTTTGTGGCTGGGGCCACCGCTTGTCGTGCTCGGAGCCGGAGCGCTGTTGCTGGTGCGGGCGCGCCACGGCTGGCGGGAGCCGGCGCCGCGGCCGCTCAGCGCTGAAGAATGCGCCCGCGCCGCCGCCCTGCTCGGCGAGCGGCGATGACCTGGTTCCTGCTTGCCAGCGGGATTTTCACCGTCATCGTGCTCGCGGTGCTGCTGGCCCCACTCGTGCAGCGCCGGACCGAGGCCGACGACAGTGAGCCGATCGCCACCCTGTTCCAGCGCCAGCTGGCCGCGGTCGAGGAAGACCTCATCGAAGGCCGGCTCACCGCCGACGAGGCCGAGACTGCGCGGGCCGAGATTACCCGCCGCCTGCTGATCGCCGCCGAGCGCGCACCGGAACCCGCAACCGCAGTGGCGCGCGCCGCGCCCGACATGGCGTGGCGTTACGGGGCGGCGGTGGCGATCGGGGGGCTGCTGCCGGCCGCGGCATTGGCGATTTATTGGGCGATCGGCTCGCCGACGACGATCGAGCAAGACGCCGCTCCGGCCAACCTTGCGCATGGCGCCGAGGATGTCGGCGCTGCTATCTCTCAGCTTCAGGCGCATCTGCGACAAGCGCCCGACGACCTCAAGGGCTGGAGCCTGCTCGGCCGCAGCTTGGCCTCGCTCGGCCGCTTCGACGAGGCGAGCGATGCGTTCCGCCGCGCCCTGGCGCTCGCCCCCGACAATGCCGCCCTTCATGCCGAATACGGCGAGACGCTGGTACTCGCCGCCGGAGGTGCCGTCACACCGGCCGCGGCGGCCGAATTCGCCAGGGCGCCGCAAGACCCCCGCTCGCGCTATTACGAGGCCGAAGCCGCACTGCAGCGCGGCGACCCGGCGACGGCGAAACGCAAGTTCGAGGCGTTGCTTGCCGCCGCTCCGCCCGACGCGCCGTGGCGGCAGGCCGTCGCCGACCGGCTGGCCGAACTGTCGCCGGCCGCGGCGGCCCCAGCCGGGACGGCACAGCCGCCCGGCCCCACCCCGGCGCAGGTCGCCGCAGCGCAGGCGATGTCGCCGGCGCAACGGCTGTCGATGATCCGCGGCATGGTCGAGCGATTGGCGCAGCGGCTCGAGCAGCACCCAGACGACAAGGCGGGCTGGGAGAGGCTGGCGCATGCCTATGACGTGCTCGGCGAACCCGAGAAGGCGACGGCGGCGCGTCAGCGCGCGGCCGCGACCGGGGAGACCGTCTCAGCGGCGGCGGGGGCATCGCCACCGGCCGCGGACGCGCCCAAGGATCCGCAATCGTGGCTGGCACGCGTGCACGATCTCGAAGGCGAGGGCCGCGCCAGCGAGGCGCTCGCGGCGCTCAAAGAGGCCAACGCCGCCAACCCCGGAAATCTGGTGTTGCTCAAGGCTTATCTGGATGCGCTAACCGCCACCCTCAAAGAGGGCAAGCCGAGCCCCGAAATCATCGCCATTGCCGCTCAGGTCAACGCGCTTGACGCGAATGAGCCCGACGCTCTGTGGTATCTCGGCTTGGCGGCTGAGCAACGCGGTGACCGGTACCGCGCAATATCCTACTGGGCGAGACTGCTGGCACTGCTGCCGGCGACCAACCCGCAGCACGCCATGGTGCAGCACGAGCTCGATGCCTTGCGTTGACCCCCGACCGCACGGCCGAGACGCCCGCCGGTCGTTCGCCGCGGGGTGCGGATGACGCTCGCGCCCGGTTTGTGCTTGGTGACCGGAGCCACCGGTTTTGTCGGCGCCGCAGTCGCCCGCGCGCTGATCGCCGCCGACTTACCGGTGCGGGTTTTGGCCAGAGCGGCCAGCCGCCGTCGCAATCTCGAGGGCCTGCCGGTCGAGATCGCCACTGGCGCCCTCGAGGACGCCCCTTCCCTCGCGCGCGCCTTGGCCGGCTGCCGTTACCTTTTTCATGTCGCCGCCGATTATCGATTATGGGTACCTGATCCGGCGGCGATGTACCGCGCCAATGTCGAGGGCACCACTGCGCTGATGCTGGCCGCCCTCGCCGAAGGTATTGAGCGGATCGTCTATACCAGCAGTGTTGCCACCCTGGGTCTTGTCGCCGACGGCGTCGCCGACGAAACCACGCCGAGCCGGCTTGACGATATGATCGGACCCTACAAGCGCTCGAAATACCTGGCCGAGGAAGCGGTGCGAAAACTCATTGCCGAACGCGGTCTGCCGGCGGTCATCGTCAATCCCTCGACCCCGGTCGGTCCGGGCGACATCAAGCCCACGCCGACCGGGCGATTGATCTGCGAGGCGGCAAAAGGGCGCATGCCGGGCTATGTCGAGACCGGGCTCAATATCGTGCATGTCGAGGACGTCGCCGTGGGCGAGCTGCTGGCGGCTGAAGCGGGCCGGATCGGCGAACGGTACATTCTCGGGGGCGACAACCTGACCCTCGCGCAAATTCTGGGTGAGGTCGCGCGCGCCGCCGGGCGACAGCCGCCCCGTTTCAAAATCCCCTACGGAGTTGCGCTGGCGGCGGCCGCGGCGGCCGAGACGACGGCCCGGATCACCGGACGCGAACCGTTTTCGACGCGCGACGGCGTGCGCATGGCCAAGAAAAAGATGTACTTCTCATCCGCCAAGGCTGCGCGCGAACTGGGCTACCGATCGCGGCCGGCGGGCGCCGCGATCGTCGACGCGGTCGGCTGGTTTGCCGCCAACGGCTATCTCTAAGGCTGAACCGTCATGCCGATTGTCCTCTCGATCCAGTCCTGGGTGGCTTGCGGGACGGTCGGCAACTGCGCCGCCCTGTTCGCGTTGCAGCGGTTGGGGATCGACACCTGGTCACTCAATACGGTCGCATTTTCAAACCACACCGGTTACGGCAGATGGCGTGGCGCCCCGGTGCCGACGCCGATCGTCGCCTCGCTTTTCGAAGGGATCGTCGAACTGGGGATGTTGCCGCGCTGTAGCGCGGTGCTCTCAGGCTATCTCGGCGAGCCGGAATTCGGCCCGGTTCTGCTCGACATTGTCGGCCGGGTCAAACAAGCCAATCCGCGCGCCATCTATTGCTGCGACCCGGTCATGGGGGATATCGGGCCCGGTTGGTATGTTCGCGCCGGGATCCCGGAATGGTACCGCGACCAGGCGATTGCCGCGGCCGACATCGCCACGCCGAACCGCTTTGAGCTCGAATGGCTGACCGGTGAACCGGTTGCATCGGTTACCGAAGTCGCCGCCGCCGCTACGGCTCTGCGCCGGCGCGGGCCGCGCATCGTGCTGGTTACCAGCCTTGAAACCGGACCCGATCGGCTGGGGGTTCTGGCCGCCGCGCCCGAAGGCCGGTGGATGGTCGAAACGTCGCGGCTGGCGATCGACGCCACCGGTTGCGGCGATGCTTTGGCCGCACTGTTTCTCGGCTGGCAATTGAAGGGAAAATCCGTGCCGGAAGCCCTGGCACTGGCCGTCGGTGCCGTCTGGGGGGTGGTGGAAGCCACCCTCGCCGCGGGCGGCGGCGAACTTGCCCTGGTCAAGGCGCAAGATGAGCTGGTCGCTCCGACCCGCAAGCTTGTCGCGCAGCCATTGTAAAAAGGATGGGGGAGAACATGGCCACAACCGACCAGATCGCGGTCATCACCGGCGCCGGCAGCGGCATTGGCCGCGCTTCGGCGCTGGCACTCATCGAAGCGGGGTTTATCGCCGTGCTCGCCGGGCGGCGGCGCGAGCAGCTCGAAGAGACCGCAGCGCTCGCGAAACCGCAGCGTGCCTTGGTGGTGCCAACCGACGTCACCGATCCTGGACAGGTGGCCGCCCTGTTCGACACGGTCGCTCAGACTTATGGCCGCATCGATCTGCTGTTCAACAATGCCGGCACCAGCACCCGCGGCATTCCGTTCGAGGATTTGACCTACGAGCAGTGGTCAAACGTCGTCGCGGTAAACCTGACCGGTTCGTTTCTGTGCGCGCAGCACGCCTTTCGGATGATGAAGACGCAGGACCCGCGCGGCGGGCGCATCATCAACAATGGTTCGGTCTCGGCGCATGTGCCGCGCCGCCATTCCGCACCCTATGCCGCCACCAAACACGCGCTAACCGGGCTCACCCGCTCGCTGTCGCTGGACGGGCGAGCCTATGACATTGCCTGCGGCCAGATCGACATCGGCAATGCCGCCACCAGTCGCAACGAGGATACCGCGCGCGGGCGGTTGCAGGCCAGTGGCCGGGTCGAAGGCGAACCGCGCATCGATGTCGCGCATGTCGCTCGTGCCGTCGTGTACATGGCGACGTTGCCGCTCGACGCCAACGTCCAGTTCATGACGGTGATGGCGACAAAAATGCCCTATATCGGCCGCGGCTGACCCCGAATCGCAAAGAGTTTCGCGGCAAGAAAGCGCGCTTGGGCAGTCATCGCCAGCCTCACCTAACCGTCTATACCGCATCAATCGCCGGCTTGCCTGCCCATAATCCGGCCGTTTTGCCTATCATATAGGCAGAAAGTGCGGCCGATTGATGCGGCTTGACATTCAAATCTACCGACAGCAGAAGGTGATCTGGCGTTACGGAGCACAACCAATCAGTTAGCCGCTCTGGGTTGGCGGCGATCGGGTTGCCCGCGGCCCTTGTCCCTTTGGGTTGGTATGCTCCTTGCGTTGTTTTGAGCCGGAACAAACCCCCGTCGTTCTGCGAAACCGGCGGGTACGACCAATCAAAGGGTGTTCGATGAATAAGATTAAGAACGCCATCGTTATGCGCGCCGGGCTTGGGCTGGCGCTTGCCGGCTTCGGCGGCGGCGCGTGGGCCGACGAACTCGCCCAGGCTCCGACGCCGCCGGCACCCGCCCCGGCCCCCGTGCCCGCAGCAGGCGCTCCGACCGCTGCCGCTCCAGCCCCGGCGCCGGCCCCGGCAGCACCGACCTCGCCCTTGATCGCGCCGTCGATTACCGGCCCTTTGGCGATCCAGCTCCCTCCGCCCAAATACACGATCGGCCCGCTCGGCGACATCTATGTGGACGGGGTTTTCAGCGGGCTTTACCAGTGGCAGTCAAATCCCGTGCCTAATGTCCTGCCGGGCAACAACCGAAATGTCGGCGGCATCAACAACGGTCAGGTTTTTGTCCAAAAGACCGACGGTCTCGTCCAATTCTATGCGCAGGCGGGCGCCTATTCGATCACCTCCCTGGGCTCGCCCTATATCTCGACACCGCTTGCGACTTGGGGGGCCAACTCACCGGCGGGCAATCTTTGGGGGTGGTTTCCGCAGGGCTTCGTCAAGCTGGCTCCGACCGACAATTTTTCGATCCAGGGCGGCAAACTGCCGACATTGATCGGTGCCGAGTACACCTTTTCATTCGAAAATATCAATATCGAACGCGGCTTACTATGGAATCAGGAGCCCGCGGTCAGTAAAGGTGTGCAAGCCAATTACACGCTTGGTCCGGCCGCATTCTCGCTGTCGTTTACCGACGGCTTCGATTCAGGTGTTTATAATTGGCTGACGGGAGCCGTCACCTACACAATAAATCCAACCAATTCTTTTGAATTTGTCGGCGGCGGCAATCTCGGTCTTACGAATATCAATACGTTGCGCACGCCGATCCTGCAGAACAACACCCAGATCTATAACCTGATCTACACCTACAATTCCGATCCGTGGATCATTCAGCCCTATTTTCAGGCCACGCATTTGCAGGGAAATGACGCCGTTTACGGCCCGGGTGCGGCGACGCTCGGTGGCGCGATCTTGGTCAATTACGACGTCGGCGCCGGCTTTAATCTCGGCGGGCGCCTTGAATACATCGGCACCACCGGCAGCGGCAATCTGCTCTACGGTCCGGGCAGCGGCGCCTTTTCGCTGACCTTCACGCCAACCTACCAATACAAATATTTCTTCGCGCGTGGTGAAGTCTCCTTCGTCAAGGCCAACAACATCACCAGCGGCGATGCGTTTGGCAGCGGCGGGACGGCGAACACCCAGACGCGGCTCTTGGTCGAGACAGGCATCCTGTTCTAAGGCGGTTCGATCGCGGCAGCGTGTGGCGCCGCGCCGCAAGCGCGAGCCGTCCGCGCGATCGACATTGGCCGCGGGCGGCTCCTTAGCTATATAGACCAGGGCTCGCCTTCCCCTGCCCTGGAAAGCGCCGCGTGCCGGGTCCCGACCTCGTCATCTTCGATTGCGACGGTGTCCTCGTCGACAGCGAGATGATTTTTGCCCGCGTGCTCGGAGAATGTCTGAGCGAAGCCGGGTTCCCGGCGACCACCTCCGAAGCATTGCAGCTCGGCTTTGGCAAGCACCGCGACACGCTCAACGCGGCGATTGTGGCTCGCTACGGCCGGCCGCTGCCGGATGGGTTTATCGAAGCGGTACGCGTTCGAAGTGCCATGGCCCTCGAGCGCGAACTGAAGCCGATGCCGGGTGTGACGGAATTGCTGGCGGCGCTGCCGACCGCGCGCTGCGTCGCCTCGAACGGCCATTTGCCGCGCGTGCGCGAGCGTCTGACGCTGACCGGCCTTTTGGTATTCTTCGAGCCGCATGTCTTCAGCGCCACCCAGGTCGCCGCCGGCAAACCCGCCCCCGATCTTTTTCTGCTGGCCGCGCAACAACTGGGGGTGTCACCCGCCCTCTGCACCGTCGTCGAGGACAGCATCTTTGGCGTCGCCGCCGCCGTCGCCGCAGGGATGCCGGTGGTCGGGTTTTGCGGGGGCAGCCATTGCCGACCGGATCACGCCAGCGCACTCCTCGCCGCCGGATGCGCGCAGGTCTTCGACCGGATGAGCGAACTTTCCGCCTTTCTTTGTCGAGCACGCTGATGCGCGTCATCCAGATATCCGACACCCATTTGAGCGCGGAAAAGCCGCATTTCCTCGACAACTGGCGGCCGCTGGCCGATTGGATCAAGGCACAACGACCCGACCTGGTCATCCATACCGGCGACGTCACGGTCGATGGCGCCGGCAACGAGGCCGACCTCGCTTATGCGGCGCGGCTTTTAGACGAGCTCGGCGTGCGCTGGCGGGCGGTGCCCGGCAACCATGACGTCGGTGACGCGGGTCATGCCCGCCAACCGGTCGACGCCCGGCGGCTCGCCGCATGGCATCGGCATTTCGGCCCGGACCGCTGGATCGAAGATATCGGCCCCGACGGGACCGGTTGGCGACTGGTCGGGATCGACGCGATGCTCATCGGGGATGGCGCGCCTGAGGAAGCCATGCAAATGGCGTGGCTTGACGAAGTGATGACCACCGCCGGCGCGCAGCGCATCGCCTGGTTCCTGCACCGCCCGCTGTTCCTCGACGCGCCGCAGGAGGGCGACCGCGGCTATTGGTCGGTCAAGCCGCAACCGCGTGCGGCGCTGATGGCGTTGGCGCAGCGGCATCGCGTGGCGCTTGTCGCCAGCGGCCATTTGCACAAGGCGCGCGACTTCGAACAAGACGCTACGCGCTTTGTCTGGTCCCCGGCGTCGAGTTTTCTCGTCGGAGACGCGATACAGCCGGATATGCCCGGTGAAAAGCGCCTGGGAGCGGTCCTCTACGAGTTCGGCAATCCAACCTTCGCCGTCGAGATCGCCGATATCCCGGGTCTGCGCCGGCACTGGCTGGACGACGTGATCCAGCAGGTCTATCCCCGCTGAGCGGGGAGAGGCGAGGCGCATCCCCGCCAACACACCGCACGCCTCCCGGACCGCGCGCCTCGCCCCCTGAGCGCGGCCGCGAGCGTCAGCTATCAGCCTCGGGGCTCGGGCCATCCGCGTCGGCGCGCAGCACCGCCGCTAATCGAAGGTAAAGCCGCTGCGGCGCAGATAGGCCGGAAAGGTCGCTCCTTCGGGCTCACCCGCAGTCTGACGCGTCTTGTCCTCGGACCAGCCGTAAAATTCGGCATAGCCAAAGATCGCCGGGGCGCGCTGCCGCTCGCGCGGCGGAGCATAGCGTGCCGCGCGGCGCCGATCATAGGCGGCAACGGCCTCGGCAAGATCCCGGTCGTCATAGCGGTCACGGTGCACGGTAACCGCCAGCGGCAGCCGCATCGACACAAACCCCTCGGCGGCCGGATAGCCGACGCACAGACCCGCGACCGGAAACACCCGGTCGGGCAATTCGAGAATTTCACCGATATCGCCGGCATGGTTGCGCAAGACGCTGATCGGACAGCAGCCGAGACCGGCCGTCTCGGCCGCCAACACAAATGTCTGCAATGCCAGCGCGGCGTCGACGGTGGCATTGAAAAACCCTTCGAGGCGCCGATTGTCATTCGGGTGCCCACACATCTCGCCAAGCCGCTCAAGTCGGCGGGCGTCACCGAGAAACACCAGAAAGACCGGTGCCGAGGCGATCCATGGCATATCCGGCATCAGCGCCGCGATCCGGTCACGGCGGTTCCGATCGACCACATGGATCACGGAGGCTTGCTGATAATCTGATTTCGAGGACGCCGAAAACGCCACACCGAGCAGCAGGCGCAACAGCGGCTCCGGAATGTCGCGTGGCGCAAAGCGGCGATGGGTTCGGCGCTGCAGAACCTGCCGCAGCCAAGGCAGATCAGGGGTCTCGCCAGAGCCGTGCCAGCCCTCGCCAAAGCGCGTTTGCCATTCGTTCCCATAATCGGCCGTCATGGCGCAAACTCCCGCCTCGTCCACACGTTTCGGATTGTCTCTCAGGCCAATGATTGTGGCCCTCTGGTTTCTTACACCGGAGCGAGGCGGCTGATCTGGTCGGCGTCAAAGGTGTATCGGCGGCTGCAGAATTCGCAGGTGACCGTGATTACCCGCTCTTTTTGCATGTCGTCGAGCTCGTCGGACGGGAAGGCGCGCAGGATCGTCTCGATCCGCTCCCGCGAGCAGCGACAGCGCGCCTCGAGGGGATGGGTGTCGAACACGCGCACCCCCTCCTGATGGAACAGGCGGAGCAGCAGCCGCCGGGGGGCAAGTTCGGGATCGACCAATTCGGCGGGGGTCGCCGAACTCATCAACACCATCGCGCGCCGCCACGCATCCTCGACATCGTCGGCGATAACACCGAACCCGCCATCGGGCGGTACGCGCTGCAGCATCAGCCCTCCGGCGCGCCACGCCCCGCCCGGACCCGCTTGGCCGACGGCGAGTTTGATTCCGGCTTGGATCTGCTCCGACTGCCGGAAATAATGCTGTGCACAATCGGCGAGTGTCGCCCCGGCCAGCTCGACGATCCCCTGATAGCGGTCGGTATCCTCGCCTTGGTCGACGGTAAACGCGATATAGCCGCCGCCCAAGAGGCGCGGCACCGACCCCAGCGCCGCCGCGCCGGCCGCGGCGGTCACCGCGTCGAGCCGTTGATGGTCATATTGTGCATAGCCGCGCACCGCGCCGTCGGTCGCGACATCGGCGACGATCAGCCGGATCGGGCCGTCGCCTTTGGTCTGCAACGTGAAGACGCCGTCATATTTGAGCGCGCCCGCCAACACCACGGCGAGCGTGATCGCTTCGCCCAACATCATCGCGACCGGTTCGGGATAGGCGTGCTGGGAGAGGATGTGGTCGAGAGCGGGTCCGAGCCGCACCAGCCGTCCCCGCAGCGCGAAGGGATCGATGCGGAAAGGCTGGACGAGGTCGTCGGAGCGGTCGGCACGAATAAGGTCGGACAACAAAGCAGTTCCTCGGTTTGTCGCCGGTGATCGGCGTTCAGTCGGTGCCGAGCGGCTACGGCAGTCTATCCAACTTCGCCGGCACCGAACACGGGAAATATCACTTGCCGTGATTGATTGATGGCCCAAGCAAATATCAAGAAATGGATGAGACCATTGCCCTCATAGGAGTACTAACGGAACAGTGGCAGCCGAGACTGAATTATATGTCGGTGACCGGCGGCGCATTCTTTGTAAGAGAGCTTTACGAATGGATCATAGACCTAGACTTCATCGATAATCCGCCCGGCATGTACGAGCGGTAAAGTGCCCAATACTCGCAGACCGCCGTGCGATGCCAAACTGAGCGGCCTACCCGCCGGCGATCGCCAGCCACGCGCCAAAGCGCAAACCGCGACGCCCGAGGGCGTCAGAAATCCGCGCGAAAGGCCGGATGGTGCCTCTGTTACGCGGTCTCGGGCGAGCGCCCCTAAACAATCCAGCCGGTGCGATACGTCTCGCCGATCGGTGCCCGCGGCGGGCGCGCCGCATCGCCCGCCCGCCCGAAGCCAATCAATCGAGACACCAGGTCAGGATTCCCTTTTGCACATGCAGGCGGTTTTCGGCTTCGTCCCAAACCACCGATTGCGGGCCGTCGACAACCTCGGCGGTCACCTCTTCACCGCGCTTGACCGGCAGGCAGTGCATGAAGATCGCATCGGGCTTGGCCAAGCTCATCAGCGGCGCATCGACCCGGTACGGCGCCAACAGGTTGTGGCGGCGACCGCCCGGCTCATCCCCCATCGACACCCAGGTGTCGGTGACCACGCAATCGGCGCCGGCGACCGCCTCGCGCGGATCACGGGTCAGGCTGACGCGCCCGCCCTCGCGCTGCGCCCATTCGATCAAGTCCGGCCGCGGCGAGCGCTCCGCCGGGCAGGCCAGGCGCAGACCGAACCCGAAGCGGACCGCGGCGTGGATCCAGCTGGCCGCGACATTGTTGCCGTCGCCGCTCCACGCCACCCATTTGCCGGCGAGCGAACCTTTTTTCTCCTGCAAGGTCAGCACATCAGCCATGATCTGGCAGGGATGCGAGGCGTCGGTGAGGCCGTTGATCACCGGTACGCTGGCATGTGCCGCCAGCTCCTCGAGTTTTTCCGGCCGATCGGTGCGGATCATGATCGCATCGACATAGCGCGAGAGGACTCGCGCGGTGTCGGCGACACTCTCGCCGCGGCCCAGCTGGCTGTCGGCGGTATTGAGATAGATCGCGTCACCGCCCAACTGGCGCATCGCCATCTCGAACGAGACCCGCGTGCGGGTCGAGGGCTTCTCGAAAATCATCGCCAGGGCCTTGCCGGCCAAGACGCGATCCCGACGCCCGGTCTTGTAGGCCGTGGCGACATCCAGAATGCCGCGCAACTCGCCGCTGCCGAGCCGGTCGATGTCGAGGAAATGGCGTGGCGCGACCCGGCGATCGACCTGCGCCGGCTCGCGCGCGAGCCGCCTTACGCCGGCCATTCGCGCGCGACCTTGTTCAGAATGTCCACCGCCTGCCCGATCTCGGCGGTATCGACGATCAATGGCGGCAACAGCCGCAACACATTGTCGCCGGCGGTCAATGCCAACAGCCCGTTTTCGCGCAGCCGCGTGACCACATCGCCGGCCGGCACAACACAGCGGATGCCAAGCAACAGGCCGGCGCCGCGCAATTCGGCAAACAGCCGCGGATGGGCGGCGACCAGTTCTTCAAGCCGGCCGCGAAACAGCTTTGCCATCGCCTGGACATGGTCGAAAAACCCGGGCTCCAGCATCACATCGAGCACCGCGTTGCCGGCCGCCACCGCCAGCGGATTGCCGCCAAAGGTCGATCCATGCGTGCCGGGAACCATGCCGACCGCGGCACGCTCTGTCGCCAGACAGGCGCCGATCGGAAAGCCGCCGCCGAGCGCCTTGGCAATGGCCATCACATCCGGCGTCACCCCCGCCCATTCATAGGCAAACAGCTTGCCGGTGCGGCCCATCCCGCACTGCACCTCGTCGAAGATCAGCAGCAGGCCAAACTCGTCGGCGATCTGCCGCAATCCGCGCAAATATTCCTCGCCGCCCGGCCGCACCCCACCCTCGCCCTGGACCGGTTCGACGATGATCGCCGCGGTTTCACTGCCGATCGCGGCGCGCATCTCGTTCAAATTGCCGAACGAGACGTGATCGAAGCCCTCCATCGGCGGGCCGAAGCCTTCGAGGTATTTCTCGTTGCCGGCCGCGGCCAGGGTCGCAAAGGTGCGGCCGTGAAACGACCCGTCGCAGCCGATGATCCGGTACCGCTCCGGGTGGCCGGTGTCGTGCTGGTATTTGCGCGCAATTTTCAGCGCGAGTTCGCACGCCTCGGCCCCCGAATTGCCGAAAAACACGGTATCGGCGAAGGTGTTGTCGACCAGGCGGCGGGCCAGCTGCTCCTGACCGGGAATGCGGAACATGTTCGAGCTGTGCCACAGCCGGGTGGCCTGGTGCTGCAGCGCCGCGACCAGATGCGGATGGCAATGGCCAAGCCCGGTCACCGCGATGCCGCTGGTAAAATCGAGAAATTTGCGGCCGTCTTCGGCGTAGAGCCAGCAACCTTCCCCATGATCGACGGCGACATCCCACCGCGCATAGGTCGGCATTACAGGTGTAATCAACGGAATTCTCCTGCGTCGAAGGATAAAGGGAGATGGTCGATCGCGCGCGGGCTATCGTCGTCGTCGCAGCCGCACCGGCCGCAACCGCCCGGGCCAGCTCCCGCGCATTCTTTCGCCGGGATCGCGCGCCATCATCACTCTCCTCGTCGCGGCGGAGCCGACAATGGCGGCCTCGCCCCCTAGCAGGAAAGCGGCAGAGTATGGGGAGGGTGACCGGGGCTGTCAATTCGTCGAGGCGATGCCGGGTCGGCGGAGCAAGGAAAGATACGCCGTCGCCGAACCCGGGCGGCGCACGCAGCGACGCGCCGAAATGAGCAGGCTGGCGCCGCCTTCGACCTCGGGTTATGTGATGCCCCATTCACCCAGGCGACGAGGCCCGATGCAGCGCTTTTCAGGTACCGACAGCTATGTGGCGACACCCGATCTCGAGGCCGCGGTCAACGCCGCGATTGCCCTCGAACGTCCGCTGCTGGTCAAAGGCGAGCCGGGAACCGGCAAGACCATTCTCGCCCACGAAATCGCCCGTGGCATCGGCGCTCGGCTCATTGCCTGGCACATCAAATCGACGACCAAGGCGCAGCAAGGACTCTATGAATACGATGCGGTGGCCCGCCTGCGCGACGGCCAGCTCGGCGATGCGCGCGTCCACGATATTCGCAATTACATTGTCCCGGGCAAATTATGGGAGGCGTTTGCCGCCGAGCAGCGGCCGGTCCTGCTGATCGACGAGATTGACAAAGGCGACATCGAATTCCCCAACGATCTATTGCTCGAACTCGACCGCATGGAATTTTACGTCTACGAGACGCGAGAGACGATCCGCGCCCGCCATCGCCCGGTTGTGGTGATTACCTCCAACAACGAAAAAGAACTTCCGGACGCGTTCTTAAGGCGCTGCTTTTTTCATTACATTCGCTTTCCGGACCGCGAGACGATGCAAAAAATCGTCGATGTTCATTTCCCCGGGCTCAAGCACGACCTGGTGCACGAAGCGCTGACGGTTTTTTTCGAGTTGCGCGAGGTGCCGGGGCTAAAAAAGAAGCCCTCGACCTCGGAACTCTTGGACTGGCTCAAATTGCTGCTGGTCGAAGATGTGCCGCCCGAGGCGTTGCGCGCGCGCGAACCGGCCAAGCTGATCCCGCCGCTCTACGGCGCATTGCTGAAAAACGAGGAAGACGTGCATCTGTTCGAGCGGCTTGCCTTTCTGCACCGCCGCGGCGAACGCGGGTAAGCTGATCTGGGTCATGTTCTTCTCGTTCTTCACCGAATTGCGCGCGGCCAAGATCCCCGTCTCGCTGCGCGAATACCTGACTTTGATGGAGGTGATGCAGCGTCGGGCTGCCGGCTATTCGACCGAAGAGTTTTATTACGTCTCGCGCGCAGCACTGGTCAAAGACGAGCGTCATCTCGACCGCTTTGATCGGGTCTTTGGCAAATGTTTCGACGGCATCGAGACATTCACCGAGCCCAAGGCCGATATCCCCGAGGAATGGCTGAGAAAGCTCGCCGAGCGGTTTCTGACCGAGGAGGAAAAAAAGCTGGTCGCGGCGCTGGGCGGCTGGGAGAAGCTGATCGAGACCCTGCGCCGGCGGCTCGCCGAACAGAAGGCGCGCCACCAGGGCGGCGGCAAATGGATCGGGACCGCCGGCACTTCACCCTTTGGCGCGCATGGCTACAACCCCGAAGGGGTGCGCATCGGCCAGGAACAAGGCCGCAACCGCAGCGCCGTCAAGGTGTGGGGCCGGCGCGACTTCCGCAATCTCGACGATACGGTCGAACTTGGCACCCGCAACATCAAACTGGCGCTGCGCCGCCTGCGCCAGTTTGCACGCGAAGGCGCGCCCGAAGAGCTCGATCTTGACGGCACCGTGCAGGGGACCGCGCGCAATGCCGGCTGGCTTGACTTGCGGCTTGTGGCCGAGCGGCACAACACGGTCAAATTGCTGCTGTTTCTCGACGTCGGCGGGTCGATGGAAGACCATGTCCGGATCTGTGAGGAGCTGTTTTCAGCGGCGCGCTCCGAATTCAAGCGCCTCGTCCATTTCTATTTTCACAATTGCGTCTATGATGGGGTCTGGCGCGACTCGCGGCGCCGCCATGTCGAACAGATCCCGATCCCCGAACTGATCCGCACCTACGACAAGAGCTACAAGCTGGTTCTGGTCGGCGACGCCAGTATGAGCCCCTATGAGATCGAAAAGGAAGGCGGCAGCGTCGAGCGCTGGAATGACGAGCCGGGCGAAGTGTGGCTGCGCCGCCTGTTCGACGCCTATCCGCACGCGGCGTGGTTGAACCCGGTCCCGGAAAAATACTGGGGTCACACCGCCAGTATCGGCATGATCCGTCGGATCGCCGAGGACCGCATGTTTCCGTTGACCCTCGATGGTCTCGACCGCGCGATGCGGTGCCTCAAGCGGCGCAACTGATCGCTGCGGGCGGCGGCGTCCGCGCGGTCGCAGCGCCGGGCGGGGCTGATTTGACGAGGGCGACGCCGAGTGTGAACGCAGTCACTGCCGCATTGCCATAACCGGCGTAAATTCTCGCGAAAAAGGGTAAACCCAGAGGGCGACCCGCGACTTTTCGGAGGGCGAGGGGATGCGCATCTCGGCGGTAGCCGGCGTTCTGTCCCTGATTATGGCCGCCGGCGACGGCCTGGCCGCGGCCCCCGCCAGCCGCGAGCAAAGCGCCGAGGACTGGGCGTGGACGCAATTGCGCAACGACCAGGTTGCCGATTTCAATACCCGTGAAGGCTGCAACGGCCAGCTCGTCCCCTATCAGAAAACAAAGGCGTGGGACGCCGCTTGTCGGCAGATTTCACCACAATTTATTGTGCAGATCTTGACCCGGCGAGAATGGCTCGATCAGCTGCCCCGGCTGCGGGTCCGCCTGCGCGGCGCGCATATTACCGGCAGCGTCAATCTGTCCGATGCCGAAATCCGGCCAGAGGTGTGGATCGACGACAGCCGCATCGAAGGCGACCTCCTGTTCGACGATACCCGCTGGGATCATCTCTTGTCGCTGCAAGGTTCAACCGTGGGCGGCGGCGTGTGGGCTTGGCGGATGCAGGCGGCAAGCAATGTCGCGCTCGATCACCGCGCCATAGTCTTCGGCTCGGTAAATCTGGGCGGCGCCCGGATCGCCGGCGACCTGCAGATGGACGGATCCGGCTTTGCCCATGACGTCAACGCCGGCGCGATGAACATTACCGGCAGCCTGTTCATGCGGCAGGCGGTGTTTGATGGCCAGGTGAACCTTATCGGTTCCAAGATCGACGGCGAACTGGGGCTGCTGGGTTCGACCTTCAAGAAAGGGTTCGACGGCAATCGCCTCGACGTCGAAGGCAGCCTTTTTATGAGCCGCGGCGCGACCTTCACCGGCCATGTGGACTTGGTCGGCGCCACCATCGGCAGCAACTTTGAGATGGATGACGCGGTGTTTTCGGGATCGGTTTCGGCGGACGCCCTCAAGGTGACCCAGGATCTGCAAATGGGCGGCGCTCACCTCCACGACCAATTCAGACTGGTCGGCGCGACCGTCGGGGGCGCCCTCGACATGACCGGCGCGGAATTCGACGGACCGGTCATGGCCGACCGCCTGAAAGTCACGGGCAGTCTGTTCATGCGCATGGGCGCGACGTTTCGCGCCCCGATCAGCTTGATCGCCGCAAAAATCGGCAGCAACCTCGATCTGCGAGGGGCGGTCGCGTCCAGCATCGATCTGTCCGAGGGGGATGCGGCGGAATTTCTGGTGAGCGGCTTGAAATGGTGGTGTGCGGGAGGCAGGACGCCCAACGCCAGTCCCGCCGGATCGATTGCCGGCGACGACCAACTGCCGGTGTTCTGGCCCCTGGGCAATCAGTTCTGGCCGCAGGCGCGGTGTAAAGGCGGTACGGTTGCCGACCCGCCAAAACTGATCCTGCGCAACTTCCATGTGGCCGAGTTTCAGGATGATGCGAACGCATGGCCGCCCGAATTGGATCTGATGGGGTTTCACTACGATCGCCTGGGCGGCCTCGGCGGCGGCGGCAAGGATGACCCGGGCCGGCGCCCGGACAGCGCCTGGCAGGACTGGCTCGCCCGCGACCGCGATTTCAGCACTCAACCCTACACCGAATTGAGCTCGGTGTTTGCGATCGCCGGTCAGCGTGACATTGCCGATGCGATCCAGTTTTCCGCCCGCGACGGGGAGCGCCGGGAAGCTTGCGCGAGCGACCACTGGCAAAAATGCGCATGGCTGAGTGTGCTTTCCGCGATCGCCGGTTATGGCATCGGCAGCTATACGTTCCGCGTTCTTTACTGGGTTCTATTCTTTACGGCCGTGGGAACAGTCGTGTTATGTTTTTCGCCGAATGCACGCCGCCATACGCTGGTCTGGCGGGCCGGAGCGAGCCTGCATCGGCTGCTGCCGATCATCGAGCTTTACAAAGAGTTCAAAGACTTCTTCGAGAACCCGCAACCCACAGGCTTCGCTTCCCGAAATCTCAAATCATGGCAGGCCATCTACTTCGCCGTGCACGCCATCGTCGGCTGGGCACTAGGCCTGATCCTGCTTGCCGCGATGAGCGGGCTCACCCAAAAAGGCTGAGAGGTGACGGTCGGAAAGAGGTCCGGCCTTTACCCGCATCGTTATTTGATGGTCAGGCGGCGTTCTGGTCCTTTGGCCGGATATAGGCGATCGCCGCATGCTCGGCGCAATACGGTTTTCCGGGCTCCGGCCGCGCGCCGCAAAAATGAAAATTGGGATCATTGGGGTGACCGAACGGCCACAGACAAGAGGGCCCCGAAAACTCGAACACATTGCGCCGCGGCGGTTCCTTTGGCGCCGGTTCGCGCCGGGTCATCGAACTGCGGTAAAGGCGTCCGATGACCGCGTTTTTGGTGAGACCGAGGCGGCGGCCAATCTCGGCGGTCGACAACCCCTCCGCAAACAACTGCGCGAGCCGCTCGACTCGTTCCGGAGTCCAGGTGGTTTCCATCGATTCCCCCGCATTCTGTGGATTTGTGATCCACCCCCACAAAATAGAGTACCGGTCTTGTTGGCAATGTGCAACCGGCATCTATTAGTAGTAGCTGATCGGGTTTGGCCGGATCGCCTTGCGCCCCCGCGCGATTCGCGGCCGCAAGCCCTGTCAGCGCAAATCTATCGCTGACACCAAAACGCGGCGAAAAATTGGCAATAGCACTGGCCTTTTAAGTTTTTCTGCGTGCGGCGAAGAGCTCAGTCGGGGGCTCGTCGGTAGCTCAGCACTTTCGAAAAATACGCCCGCACCCGCCCGGCGGGCGTGAAACCGGGCCCGAGTAATCGGTCAAGATCCTCGCGCAGATAGCTCGCGTAAAAAGGCTCGTGCAGCAACGCCGGAAACGAATCGAGCATCGCGTCGTAATCCGGGTCGTCGCCAGTCTGCAGCGAGTCGACCAGGATCAGGGTCCCGTGCGGTCTTAACACGCGGCCGATCTCGCGAACCACGCTGCGCCGCACCCGCGGCGGCAATTCGTGGAAAAGGTAGATCGCGGTTACGACATCGAATTCGCCCTCGGCGAACGGCATCGTCTCGGCCGCCCCCTCGACCAACCGGACCCGCGACCAAGGCCGCAGATTGCGTTGCGCAACCTCGAGGTAATAAGCCGACAGATCAAGGCCGGTGACATCAAGGCGCGGCCAATTGGTCTTGACCTCGCGCAAAAAACTGCCGGTCCCGCAGGCGAGGTCGAGGAGCCGCGGGCGATCTCCGGGCCTCCGGCCCGCCGCCGCAACGAGCGCCTGACGCAGCGGCACCAGCGCCTGACGGCGCATCGCCGCCGCGCCGCCACCGAACAGCACTTCGACCTGATGGTCGTAGCGCTCGGCCGAGGCCCGGCTCAAATAGCCGTCGCTCTGGAAATGGAATTTTTGCAGATAATAAGGCGGGTAGGTGCCCGCCGGCGGCGTCTCGATCAGACGCTCCTTGGCCGCTCCCTGACGCCGCGCCTCGACCGCGGCAAGATCGGCGAAGAAATCGATTGTGCGGCGCAGGGCGGCGGAGGGACTGCCCAACCCGTCTCGCGGCGGCGCGTACCACCCAGCCTCGATATTGCGCCAATCCTGCTCGAACAAGGCGAGCAGGTCGGCGAGGATGCGACGGCGGTCCGCTACCGGCCGGCCCTGTAGTCGCTGCCGCAAGCGCGCCGGCAGCGGCACCGGGCGGCTCATTCGTGCGGCCAGCAGTTTCTGTCCGAAAAACCAGCCAATTCGCGCCCGTTGCGACGCGACGAAAGCGAGCCTGTCGAGCGGCGTTGCCATGACGATCTATCGACTTAGCCGACCGGAGCGATTTGGCAAGGGGATTACCACCCGGCCGGCCGGGCGCCGGCAATCACGCCAATGACGCGTGCGCTTTCATGCGTTCGGTGGCCGATACGAGCTGTTCGCGGATGCCCGGCTCCATCGCCGAATGGCCGGCATCGGGGACAATGATCAGTTCCGCGCCCGGCCAGGCACGCGCGAGTTCGTCGGCGCTGGCAACCGGACAGATCATGTCATAGCGCCCCTGAACGATGATGCCGGGCAGGTGGCGGATGCGCTCGACCCGAGCGAGCAGGTCGCGGGCGCCCTCAAACAGGTGGTTCCGGAAAAAATGCGCCTCGATGCGCGCCAAGCCGAGGGCGAGGCGTTCTTCGCCGAACGCCGCGACGGTTTCGGGATTGGGCAAAAGGGTCGAACAAGCGCCCTCATAGCTGCTCCACGCCCGCGCCGCCGGCATATGTACCCTCGGGTCGGGATCGGTCAGGCGGCGATGATAGGCGGCGAGGATGTCGTCGCGCTCGTCTTCCCGCAAAAACCCGGCAAAAGCGCGCCAAGCCTCGGGGAAGACCCGGCGAGCCCCGTAAAGGAACCAGTCAATTTCCGCTGCCCGGCACAAAAAGATGCCGCGCAACACCAACCCGATGCAGCGCTCGGGATGGGTCGCGGCATAATCGAGCGCCAGGGTTGACCCCCACGATCCGCCAAAGACGAGCCATTTCTCGACCCCGAGTTCGATGCGCAAGCGCTCGATATCGGCGACGAGATGAGCGGGCGAGTTGTCACGGATCTCCCCCAGCGGGGTCGAGCGGCCGGCGCCGCGCTGGTCAAAAATCACGATGCGCCAGAAATCGGGGTCGAAAAACCGGCGGTGGACCGGTGTCGCCCCGGCTCCGGGCCCCCCGTGCAAAAACAGCACCGGCGCCCCGCGCGGGTTGCCCGACAGCTCCCAATACATCGTGTGCAACCCATCGAGGCGCAGCATGGCTGTGCGATAGGGCTCGATCGGCGGATAGAGGTCGCGTCGTATCGTCATCGCGACAAATGTATTCGGCCGCGCGCAGATCAGATAGCCGGAAAGAGCGGTTCTTCGCGATCAGCGACCAAGGCGCCCGACCGGCCGGCGGGCGGAAGGCCGCGTAAACCGCGCGCAATGTGCCTCTCGTCCTAGGGTTGCGCGTCATAAAGGTCGGCAATGGCATCGTAATCGACGCGGTGATGCCGCATCGCCATAGGGCGGGGCAGCCCGGGCAAGCAGATCGGTGCGGCGGGCTATTCGGCCGCACCGCGGCGGTGCGAGAAGCTCTGCTCTTGGCTCGTCACGAATTCGAGCAAAGCGGCCCGCCCCTCCTCGTTCTGGCGACGCGCACGCAGGATCGCCTCGCCGATCTGGCCGGGGTCTTCGACGCGCTCGCTCCACCCGCCGAGATCCCGCGCGATATTGGCGTAGTTCCCGCCGAGGTCGCGAGCCCGGTAGCGTTCGTGAGACAGCGCCATCGCATGGGTTTCGATCGCCATCGTCGAGTTGTTCAGCACGATCGTCGTGATCGGGATGCCGCAACGCGCCGCCGTCTCAAAATCGAGACCGGTCATGCCAAAGGCCGCATCACCCATGAAATTGACGCAGAATTTGTCGGGCGCGGCGATCTTGGCGCCGATCACCAGACCGAGCCCGGTGCCCAGCTGGTGCGACTTGCCCCAGCCGAGATAGCCGCGCGGCCGGGTCGCCTTGTAGAACGGGTTCAGCTGCTCGCGCGGGCTGCCCGAATCATGGGTGACGATCGCGTCCTTCGGATCGACGACGCGCATGAATTCCGAGATCACCCGGTAGGGGTTGATCGGACGCTCGTTCGAATAGAGCTTGGCGTGCCAGCGGGCGAGCCATTCCTCACGCTGTTCGGCGAGCTCGCGCGCGAGTTCGCCGCCGCGCGCCCGGCCGCCCAGCCGGTCGCGCACCGCCTCGATCAGCTGGCCGAGCACCAGCTTGGCGTCGCCCAATATCCCGAGATCGGCCGCGAAGGCCTTGTGCAGGTCGCGGGTGTCGTTGGTCGCATGGATGTATTTCTTACCGGGCGGGAAGACCGGGGTGGCGATGCCATGCCGGGTAAAGCTGCAGCCGACGCCGAGCACCAGGTCGGATTTGTGCAGGATATGCCGGCCGGGACCGGTAAACGTGCCGCCGCCGGGGCCGAGCGCCAGCGCATGATCCTCCGGAAAGGCGCTCTTGCCGTCGAAGGTGGTCATCACCGGCGCTTGCAGCAATTCGGCGAGCTGGCGCAGCTCGTCGGTCGCCTCGGCGTAAAAGATACCCTGTCCCGCCAAGATCATCGGGCATTGGGCGTCGAGGAGCATCTTGGCCGCGTCGTCGATGTCGCGCGGATCACCCGCCGAACGGGTTGCGCGCACCGGCCTGTACTGCGCGGGATCCACCTCGACGTCGAGGCCGGTGACGTCGGCCGGCACCTCGACCATGACCGGGCCGGGGCGGCCGTTCTTCAACTGGGAAAACGCGCGCCGCATGATGTTGCCGATCTCTTGCGGCAATTGCACTTCCTCGACCGATTTGGTGATCGAGGCATAGGTGCGGCTCGATTTGAACATCGGGAACAATTGCGCGGTCTCGCGCGGATGGCCCAGCGGCAGAAACAGCACCGGCACCGAATCGGAAAAGGCGGTGGCGACGCCGGCAAAGGCGTTCTCGGCGCCCGGCCCGTATTGCATAGCAAAGGCGCCCGGCGGCCGACCGTTGGCGACGCGCGCGAAGCCGTCGGCCATATGCACGCCGACCCGCTCCTGGCGGCAGATCACCGGGCGGATGCCGACCGCGGCGGCGGCCTCGATGATCGGCGTCGTCGGAAAACAAAAGAGCGTCGAGATGCCTTCGCGCTTGAGCATTTCGGCGATCACCTGCATGACCTGCATGGCTCGTTCCTCCCGCTATCGCGTTTCACGTGTGCGCCGCCAACCGGCTGAGGTTGCCCTGCCGCCGCATCGACGCCGATGGCTCATACTATCGGATGACACCGCCGGCGGCAGCACCGCCGAGATCGCTCTCCGGTCGGTGGCAGATCGGCACACAGGGTCTCACGTCGCCCGGGTTTTCGACAAGGCAGGCGGCACAATCGGGACCGGGTGGCGGGGGATTGGCGGTCGCACCCTGCGGCGTCGGACCGCCGCAAGCCACAAGGACGGCGGACAAGCCGCAAAGCGACAAAAAACGGCGCATCCCGGAGCATGGCAATCGGGGCGGGAACTTGTCAAGGCAGCCCCGGGCGTTGCGGCCGCGCCGCTCGCCGCTCGCCGCCATGCGCTGTGGCACGGTCCTCGATCAGGATCGGGCCGGTCAGGCGATCCGTTCGAATATGCTGTGATGGCGGGCGGTCAGTTTCGGTCGGATCTTTTCGATCCAGTCGCCAAAGGCGCCGGCCTTCTCCCAGGCTTGGCTCGCCAACACCGCCGGCGACTCGATCTCGTAAATGGTGAGGTAACGTTGCATGCCCGGCACCGTCGAATGCTCGAGCCGGTATCGGGCGCCGTTCAGCACTCCCGGAACCTTCATCAGGCTGGGGAAATGCTCGGTGTCATAGACGCGGTTGAACTCGGCCTCATGCTCGGCCGGGATGTCGAGTTGCACCACAAACAGATGTGACATGCCTTCATCTCCCCAAATATTACGCAGCCAAGATAAACATCAGGCGATCTGGCGGAAAATCGAATGCTGGCGATTGGTCGTGTGCGGACGAATCTTTGGTTTCCATTGGCCGGTATCGGATGCCTCGGTCCAGGCCGGACTGTTGACGACCTCGGCGCTGTCGCATTCATAAATCGCCAAATAACGCGGCATTGTCGGCACCGTCGAATGCTCCAGTCGATAGCGCCGGCAGGAACGCACCCCCGGCACCTTGAGGATCATCGGCACATGCTCCTCGTCATAGATGCGATTGAATTCGGCCTCGAGTTCGGCGGGAACGTCCATTTGCACGACATAGACGTAAGTCATGTGCAACTCCTTGTCGGCTGGCGGGCTCGCGAGACGCAGATTAAGGCAAACCCGACGGCGGCACGAACGCATTTCGACGCCGGTGAACGCGCGAGGTGCGGCTGCGCGAACGTTGACCGAGCGACTGTAATCGCGAGGTTTTGACGCCGGCCCGTGGCTCTATTGGCGGGCGATTAGACTTGGACGAGCAACCCACTGTTGCCCGGCGGCTCGTCATTTATGACGGATGGATCGATTGCGTTTCAGGAACATGCTTGAAATGGTTAATCAGGTGCTTACTTCTACATGCGAAAAGGCAGCTTAGTGGCTCAATAACCCAAGTTTTCGGCGGCCCCGTAAGCCGCCCGCTGTCGGCGCGAGCGATAAGCAGCCTCGCCAAAAAACCTGCGCATGACCAGTTGGGCCAAGGAGTTCCCATGTCTAAAATCCCGCAGGGCGAATGGAACGCCATTGCGGCCCGCTATCAAAGCGGGGAATCGATCAGCAAAATCGCCCGCAGCTATGGCTGCACCCCGCCAGCAATCCATTACATTCTCAAGCGCAGCCGGATAAAGTCCGAAGCGAGCCCGGCGCAACCCGCCATCGCACCGCGTTCGGCGGAGCCGCCGCGTTATGGGCTGGTCCGCGCGCATGCAGCCGAGCCGCCCGCCTCTCCCGCGCAATCCCCCGCATCAAGCGGCGCGCCCGACCTGCCGTCGGCCGCGGCCGCTGCGGAAGTTGTTCCCTCGGTCCCGCTCAGTCCGGAGGGCGGCGGAAACTACCGCCAACCATTGTCGCCACACCCCGCAAGCCACGGCACCTCCGCCGTGACCCGGGCTGCTAAAGAAGGGCTGCCGCCCGCAAGCACAGCCAGGGTTGAACCTGCCCAGACGCCAGCAGGCGGAAAAGCCGTAGCACCGCGAGGGCGGTCGGGTTTGGATGTCGAACTTTATTCGCGCGCCGAGGCGGCGATCGAACTGTTTCGCACGAGTTTCAGCGCGGCCATGACCGAAGGCTCGCCTGGAATGCGCGAACGCCTGCGCCAGGCGGCAAACGACCTGATGCGGGTCGCCGCCCGCACAACCATGGTGCTCGACCGTCTCAATGCAATCAGCGAGCGCACGACCGCCGTGCGCTCCCCAAACTATCCGCGCTCAGCGCTGGCGGGCGAGGATTTCAACAAGCTCGGCTGATTACCCGGTGGCGGCGCCCAGCCGCATGCAAATGACGAGCGCCGCAATCGGCCTTTGCCCGACCCCGGCGCGATTGCAACGATCACTTCGGCGAGCACTATTCTGCAGCCAGCGCCTCGACGCCAAAATCGTTGATCGACACGCGCCAATGAATGCGGTCCTCCTCAGGCGGGTAGTCACCGGCTGCTTTGTGGTAGGAGCAGCGGTTATCCCAGATCACGATGTCGCCCTTGCGCCAGACATGATGGTATTCGGCGTCCTCGACAATCATTCTGTCGGTTAACTCGGCGATCAGTTCGTCGGCTTCGCGATCCGCAATCCCGACAAAGCCGACGATCTTGCCCGGATCGAAATAGAGTGACTTGCGCCCGGTCTCGGGATGGGTGCGAACAATCGGATGATAAACCGGCGTCCAGTCCTGGTCTTCAGGATCGAGCAGTTTTGATTTGCCGCGCCGGCCGCCATAGGAAAACATACCAATGACGCCGTCGAGGCGGTCCTTGAGCCGCTGCGGCAGCCCCTGATAAGCGGCATAGCCGTTGGCGAACAGCGTATTGCCCCCGCGGCTCGGCACCGCCAGCGCGTAAAGCTGCGTGGCCTTGAACGGCGCCTGGTTGTAAGCGCCGTCGGTGTGCCAACCTTCGGCGCCGCGACGATAAATTTCAACGCGCAACCGGCCTTCGGCATCAAACTTGTTGACGCCGAGCATCGTGATCTCGGGATATTCAGGATGCCGGGTCGATTTGGAAGGGTGCGGGACGACCGGACCAAAGCGGCGACTGTAGCGCACGAAATCAGGAATTGTCAGATCCTGATCGCGGACCACCAACACGTTATAGTCGAGCCACGCTCGGTAGATCGGTGCGAAAGCCGCATCGTCGAGGGTTTTGACGTCGACCCCGGTGACCTCAACGCCGATTTGCGGACCAAGTTGGCGGATTTCCATCGGTTTGTGCTCCGAACCCCCAGCCGGATCAGGGTCGGCCGTCGGCTCATGTCCTGTCAAGGCACAGAAATCCGATGGTTGCCATGTGCCGAAGCCGGTAATTTGCGCCTGTCATCGGGAGGTCGACCATGAAACTGGTGCTGTTCGAAACCGGAGGCGCGGCGGCGTCGCCCGGCCTCATGACCGAGCGGGGGATCGTTCCGCTCTCGTCCCTGATCGAGCGTGGCCATACCCCGCAGAGCACAATGCAAAACCTGATCGACGGCTTTGAGCGGCTGCGCCCGCGGCTCGAACGGCTTGCCAGCGAGGGCGAGGCGCTGCCGCTCGATCATGTGCGCTTGCGCGCGCCGCTCCCGCGCCCCGGCAAAATTCTGGCCTGCATCGCCAATTACTGGGAGCACGCCCAACGCGAGCCCCGGCCGCTCAACATGTTCCTCAAAAACCCCGACGCCGTAATCGGCCCCGGCGACACGATTGTCCTGCCTGAATTCACCGAGCCGTGGATCTTTATGCATGAAGCCGAATTGGCGCTCGTCATCAAAGGACCGGCCAAGAAGGTGAGCCAAGCCAATTGGAAAGAGGCTGTTTTCGGCTATACCTGCCTGATCGACGTTTCCGCTCGCGGAGAAGGGCGCCGTACCTGGAAGACCGGCAGCTGGCTCGGCAAATCATTCGACACCTTCGCCCCGATCGGGCCCTGCATCACCACTGCCGACGAAATTCCCGAGCCCAACGACCTGGTTGTCCGCTTCTGGAACGACGGCCAGCTGCGCCACAATTACAATACCGACGACATGGAACACCGGGTTCCCGAGTTGATCGAGTTCGCCTCGACAGTGATGACATTGAACACCGGCGACATCATTGCTTGCGGGACCAACCACGAGGGTTTGGGCGCGCTGCAGGACGGCGAGAGAGTCGAGATTGAAATCGAGCGGATCGGCCGTATGGCGCTCAACGTCGTCGATCCGCTGAAGCGCAAATGGGAGCGCGGTATCTATATGGGCGCGGATTCGACCAATCCGGAAGCGGTGCGGCGTCACCGGCCGCAAGGCGCCTAAAAGGCCGCGCAAGACACCATTTGAACCACGGCCGACAAAGAAGCGACGCCGCCGCACGCTGCGGGGCGTCGCCTTGCTTCGCCGAAAACCGGTTTCCCCAGAGTTAGGTCTGGCCCAACGCGTCGATCTCGGCGTCCTCGGGAAACCGTCCGAGTTGTTTTTTAGAAAAGACAAGCTTGCCGTCGACGGAGATCTCGAACACCCCGCCAGTACCTTTGACGAGCTCTACCTCCGCCCCGTACTTCTCCTCAAGACGCGCCCTCGCACGGAGGGCCCTCGGAAGGTAGTTTCAAGGAACGCAGTATTCGATTCTGACCTTCATCGCCGTAGCCTTCTGCCGAATACGAGCGCGTTAGTCTAACACGTCTCGATCTTCGAGGCTATCCGCTGACGGCGATCAGTTCGCTGATATATAACGAGCCATGACCACTCGATGCTCCAGGCGGAGAAATATCCGGCGCGGCTGCGCCGCCGACCGCCGGTCATGACCCACCTCTTTGCGCTCGGCCCCGAGGCGTCCGCGGCGATTGTGCTCAGTCTCAGGGTCTCATTCTGGGCGATGCTGTGCAGCCTGCCGTTTGCCCTCGCGACCGCGGTCATTTTGGCGCGCTGCCGGTTCTGGGGAAAAAGCCTGTTCGACGGCGTGGTACATTTGCCGCTGGTGCTGCCCCCGGTGGTGACCGGCTATGTGCTGTTACTGCTGTTTGGCCATAATGGCCCCTTGGGCCGCCTGTTCGCGACGATTGGCGTCGTCTTCGCATTTCGCTGGACGGGAGCAGCCCTGGCCGCAGCGGTGACCGCGTTTCCGTTGATGGTCCGCGCGATCCGGCTGTCGCTCGAAGCGATTGACCGGCGGCTCGAAGAAGCCGCGGCCACGCTCGGCGCCAATCGCACGCTCGTCTTTCTCGCGGTTACGTTGCCGCTGACGGCACCGGGGATCCTTGCCGGGATGGTGTTATCCTTCGCCCGCAGCCTCGGCGAGTTTGGTGCCACGATCACCTTTGTCTCGAACATCCCGGGCGAGACGCGCACGATCCCGCTCGCCATCTACACTCTGACCCAAACCCCGGGCGGCGACCCGGCGGCGCTGCGCCTCAGTGCGATCGCTGTGCTGCTGTCGCTGTTGGCGCTGGTTTTGTCCGAGCTGTTTGCCCGTCGTCTGAGCCGTCGGCTGAGCGGTGACTGAGGAGCCATGCTCGAAGTCGAGTTCACCCACATCCTCGGGGGGTTCACGCTCGATATCGCCTTTTCGAGCGGCGGCGGCGTGACCGCCCTGTTCGGCCGGTCGGGCGCAGGCAAGACCTCGGTTGTCCATGCGATTGCCGGGCTGCTGCGGCCGCGGCGCGGTCGCATTGCGATCAACGGTGCGGTGCTCGTCGACACCGAAAATCGGATATTCGTCCCGGCGCACAAACGCCGCATCGGCTATGTGTTCCAGGAGGGGCGCCTCTTTCCGCACCTGACCGTGCGCCAGAACCTGTTGTTCGGCAGCTGGTTTGCGGCGCGCGCGACCAATGCCGCCAGCCGTGCTCGCTTCGACGACGTCACGGCGCTGCTCGGCATCGACCACCTCCTCGCTCGCCGGCCGCGGCGCCTATCCGGCGGTGAAATCCAGCGAGTGGCGATCGGCCGGGCGCTGCTCGCCGCACCGCGCCTGTTGCTGATGGACGAGCCCTTGGCCTCGCTCGACGCGACGCGCAAAGACGAGATACTCCCCTATCTCGAGCGCCTGCGCGACCATGGCCGGATACCGATTGTCTATGTCAGTCACGCCGCGACCGAAGTGGCGCGACTGGCGACCACGATCGTGCTGATCGCCGATGGGCGGGTCCAGGCGGTTGGCCCCGTCGCCGAGATCATGGGGCAGGCCGGGCTTTATCCGCTCGCCGGCGGGTTCGACGCCGGTGCGGTGCTGGTGGCGCGGATCGTCGCGCACGACCCGCGCTGGGATTTGAGCGAGCTTGAAGGCGGGTTTGGCCGGCTGGTCGTGGGGCGGATCGATCTGCCGGTCGGCAGCCAGTTGCGTGTGCGCATCCTGGCGCGCGACGTGATCATCGCCGGCGAACGCCCGGCCAGCGTCAGCTCACTCAATGTCCTGACGGCCACGGTCGAAAAGCTGGTTGCGGTGGGCGCCGAGGCGGTTGAGGTCGAGTTGCGCGCCGGTACCGACCGGCTGCTGGCACGGATCACCAGGCGCTCGCAGCAGACGCTCGGTCTGGTGCCCGGCCGCCGGGTCTTCGCGCTGATCAAGGCGATTGCGGTCGAACGCCGCAGTCTCGGTCACGACGCCACGACCGATTTCGCGGCTGACGCCCAGATATTCGAGGGCTGAACCATCAGCCTTCGAGCGCCTCCGGAAATTGCAGCCGGAATTCGAGCCGCATGGCCGGAGCCTGGTACCATTGCGGCAAGGGCGGAAAGCGGCCACAGGCGCGGATCATCTGCTCGATCCGCTCGTCGATGTCGGGATAGCCGGAACTGACCCCGACGCTGAGCATGGCGATCGTGCCGTCATCGAGGACGAGGACATTGATGATCGTCTCCCCCCGCCGCCCGGCGATCAGCGACCGGGTCAACAACCCGATATGTTGTCGCGCGAGGTAAGCAAGGTAGGCCAGATACTCGTCGCGGGTGGCCGCGGGTCCGGGATATTTCGCCGTCCGAGGGACAAGGTTGGCGCGCTCCGGGATCCGGCTCAGCGGGCGCCGTGCGGCGAATGCCGGTTTGGTTTTTGGGGAGCTCAGCGGCTTGGGCTCGGGGGGCTTCGGCAAATCAAGCTTGGGCGGGTCGGGCAAGGCCGGTGGCGGCGGCAGCATCGCCGTCTGCTCCGGCGCTTCCAGCGCCGGTTCCTGGGTGGTCGTCGCTTCCCGGCCAGGCTTTGGCTCGCTGCTCCGCTGCGCCGCGCTTCCCTGCGCATGCACATCACCCATATCAACCGAGGCGATCCGCCCGGGTGGCGGCCGCACTTCCGGTTTCGGTTTTGGCGGCGGCCGCGGCGGCGGCGGTGGCGGTGGCGGTTCAAATACCAGCTGCACGGGGATTGGCGTCACCTCGGCCGGCGGACGCATCGGCCAATCGAGCAGCAACAACAGCGGTAACAGATGCAGAACCAGCGACGCCACCGGGCCGATACGGGGGTTCGGCTCGCGCGAAGCAATCGGAGGCTCGCGTTCGGGAACCGAGGTCGGTCCCGGCAGCGGCCGGCGCAGCCGCGGTTGCGGGTCGGAGCCCTCCCGGTCGAGAGGCTGCGTCCAGCCGCCCCATTGCCGCTGCTGCGGCCGGGCCGGTGTCGGCAGATAGGGTTCCGCGCGCGGCGCTCCCATCTCTGTATCGATGCGGAACACCGCGCCTCCGCGACTAGCTCGCCGCCTCGGCTCCGTTGACGAGCTTGAGCCAGGCAGCTTCATCGAGCAGGGTCACCCCGAGCGCCGCCGCTTTCGCCGCTTTCGAGCCGGCGTCGACACCGGTGACGACATAGTCGGTTTTGGCCGACACCGAGCTGGTGACATTGGCGCCGAGCGCCTCAGCGCGCGCCTTGGCTTCCGAGCGGCTCATACTGTCAAGGGCGCCGGTGAACACGATCGTCTTGCCGGCAAGCGGCGAACCGGTCCCCCTCGCCGATGCCTCGTAGTCGCGGACCGTCACTTCGCGCGCCAACTCGTCGAGCACCTCCCGGTTATGCGGCTCGGCAAAGAACCCGATGATATCGGCCGCCATATCCTCACCGATGCCGTGTATATCGAGGAGCCGGGCGCGCGCCTCGCTATCGGCCGCCTGCGCCGCTTCCATTTCCGCACGCCAGTGTTCGAGCGAACGGTAATGGCGCGCCAGCAAGCGCGCCGTTGCCTGCCCGACCTGGGGGATGCCGAGCGCATTGATAAAGCGCTCGAGCGTGATTTGCCGACGGCTGTCGATCGCCGCGACGAGTTTGTTGGCGCTGAGTTCACCCCAGCCTTCGCGTTTGGCGATCACCGCCGGATCGAGCCGGAAGATATCGGCCGGGCGACGGATCAGCCCGTCTTCCCAGAACGACTGAATGTGTTTGGCACCAAGCCCGTCGATGTCGAAACAGTCGCGGGCGACAAAGTGCTTCAAGCGCTCCACCGCCTGTGCGGGACAGATAAGCCCGCCAGCGCACCGCCGTGCCACCATCCCCGGCTCGCGCACCGCGAGACTGCCGCAGACCGGGCAATGATCGGGAAAGCGATAGGGTTTTGCGTCGTGCGGGCGGCGTTCGGTTACAACGCCGACAATTTGCGGGATCACATCGCCGGCACGCTGGACAATCACGGTATCGCCGATGCGGACATCCTTGCGCGCGATCTCGTCTTCATTGTGCAACGTGGCCCGCTGCACAACCACACCCCCAACCGTGATCGGTTCCAGAACCGCAACCGGGGTCAACGCGCCCTGGCGACCGACCGAAATCAGAATATCGCGCAATACGGTCTGCGCCTGCTGGGCCGGGAATTTGTGCGCCAGCGCCCAGCGGGGGGCGCGGCTGACCATGCCGAGCCGTTCCTGCAGCGCCAGGTCGTTGACTTTGTAAACGACGCCGTCGATGTCGTAAGGCAGCGACACCCGGTCGGCGGCAATCTCGCGGTAATAGGCGAGGACCTCCTCAACCCCTCGGCACAGCCGCGAACGCTCGTTCACGGTAAAACCCCAGGCGGCGAATTTCTCCAGGGCCTCGGCGTGGGTGCGGGCAAAGGGCGCGCTTGCCTCGCCCCACGCATAGGCGAAAAATTTCAGCGGCCGCCGCGCCGTGATCGACGGGTCGAGCTGGCGCAACGAACCCGCCGCGGCGTTGCGCGGATTGGCAAAAACACTCTCGCCCGCGGCTGCCCGCTCTTCGTTGAGGGCAAAAAACCCGCTCCGCTCCATATACACTTCGCCGCGGATCTCGACGATCTCGGGCCATCCCGAGCCGCGGAGCTCTTCGGGCACGGTCGGCACCGTGCGGATGTTTGCCGTCACGTCCTCGCCGGTGATGCCGTCGCCGCGGGTGGCGCCTTGGACGAGGCGGCCTTGCTCATAGCGCAGGCTTAACGACAAGCCGTCGATTTTGGGCTCGGCCATGATCTCGATCGCATCCTCGGCGACCAAGGCGCGATCAGCCGGGCGGCTGAAGAAATTCCGAATCCCGGCGAAGAAATTGCGCACGTCACCCTCGTCGAAGGCGTTTTCCAGCGACAACATCGGCCGGACATGGGTGACCTTGGCAAAACCGGCGGCCGGGGCGGCCCCGACCCGCCGGGACGGGCTGTCGGCCCGGACAAGCTCGGGAAACCGCGCTTCGATCGCGGCATTGCGGCGGCGCAATTCATCATATTCCGCGTCCGAGATCTCAGGGGCGGCCTCGGTGTAGTAGAGCCGATCATGGTGGCGGATCTGATCGGCAAGTCGCGCCAATTCGGCGCGCGCCTCCTCGACGGAAAGCGCCTCGACCGGCTTCCACTCGGCCGTGAGACGGTGGCGGGCCGCGGCGCTCATGCCCGTCCTGCAGCGATCAGGCTGGCTGCCGCGGCGCGCGCCTCGGGGGTGATGCTGCGGCCCGACAACATGCGCGCGATCTCCTCCCGTCGGTCATCGGCGTCGAGTTCCTCGACCAGGGTTACGGTGCGCTTCTCGGCGAGCCGCTTGGCGACACGCCAGTGATGAGCGCCGCGCGCGGCGACCTGCGGCGAGTGGGTGACGACCAGAACCTGCAGACTGGTACCCAGCCGCTGCAGACGCTCGCCGACAGCGGCGGCAACCGCACCGCCAATGCCGCTGTCGACCTCGTCGAAGATCAGGGTCGGCACCGACGAGGTACCCGCCAACACCAGTTTCAGAGCCAGCATGAACCGCGACAACTCGCCACCCGAAGCAATCCGCGTCAAGGGTCCGAACGGCGCGCCCGGAATGGTCGATATTTCGAAATGCACCCGCTCGCAGCCATGCTCGCCCCAATCGGCCTCATCAAGCCCGGTCACAACCGTGCGAAAGCGCGCCTTGTCGAGGCGCAGCGGCTTGAATTCCGAGGCGATGGCAGTGTCGAGCCGCTTGGCCGCAGCCATGCGCGCCCGCCCGACCCGTTCCGCCGCGGCGATATAATCGGCGCGCCGGGCGAGCGTGGTTTTGGCAAGCGCGCCGGCGCTCGCCGCATCGTCTTCGATCGCTGCGAGCTTGGCCTCGATCGCCTGACGCAACACCGGCAAATCGGCAACCGCGACCTGATGCTTGCGCGCGGCCGCCCGCAAAGCGAACAGCCGGTCCTCGACGGCCTCCAGCTCTCGCGGATCGAGATCGAGACTGCGCGCCGCGCTTTCCAGTCCGGCCAGCGCTTCACTCGTTTCGGCGGCGGCCCGTTCGGCCGCCGCCATCGCGGCGTCGAATAACCCTGGCGCGCGGCCCCGAGCGCGCTCGAGGCGACGGAGCGTGCGCGCCAGTGCCGCTTGCGCGCCATCATTTCCGGCCAATTCGACGATCGCCTCGTTCAGCGTCTCGGCCAGCCGCTCGGCGTTTTGAAGCAGCGTGCGCCGTGCCGCCAACCGGTCTTCCTCGTCGGCTTCGGGGGCGAGCGCCTCGAGTTCGGTCAGGTGATGCCGCAGCAGCTCCTCCTCGGCGTGCGCCTCGGCCGCGCGCCGCGCCGCTTCCGCCTCGCGCCGCTTCGCCGTCTGCCAGGCCTCCCAGGCCCGCGCCAGCGCGGCAACCTCGCCGCCGAGTTCGGCGAAAGCATCGAGCAGCACCCGGTGATTGGCGGGTTCGAGCAGGCCGCGCTGTTCGAACTGGCCCTGGATCTCGACCAGGACGTCGCCGAGCTGGCGCAACAGGCTGACGCTGGCCGGCTCGTCATTGACAAAGGCACGGCTCTTGCCGTCCCGGCGCAGCAGCCGGCGCAGCACGATCGTCTCGCCATCGCGGTCAAGCCCGGCCTCGCGCAGAATGGCATGCGCCGGGTGGTTGCGGCCGACGGCGAATTCCGCCGTGACGGACGCCTCGCTCGCACCGTCGCGCACCAGGCCACCCTCGCCGCGGCGACCCAACGCCAAGCCCAGCGCATCGAGCAGGATCGATTTGCCGGCGCCGGTCTCGCCGGTCAACACGCACAACCCCGGCCGAAACGACAGGTCAAGCCGATCGATCAGAACAATGTCGCGGATAGCGAGCCCGAGCAACATTCCCGGAATAATATAGGCGGCGCCTGAAGCAAACCAGCCCGGCCGCGGGTAATGTTAGGCTGTTCCTGCCCGGGACGCGCGACCTGGGGTCGCGAGGGCTATGTGCGGCCGAGTTATTTGCCGATGCAGAAGTCGCGAAAGATCACATCGAGCAGCGCTTCGACATCGACCATGCCGGTAATGCGGCCGAGGCTGCGCAATGCAAGGCGAAGATCTTCGGCACGCAGTTCGGGCAACGCGGCCGCGCGCGCGCGGTCGAGCGCCCGGACCGCCTCCTCCAGCGCCTCGCGATGACGCGCGCGGGTCAATAGCGGCGCCTCAATCCGATAGGTCTCGCTGACGCGAGAAGCGAGCGCCTGCAGCAACGCATCGATGCCGGAACCGGTTAGCGCCGAAACCGGCAACGCCGGCATCGCGCCGCCAGCTTCGGCGCTACCGCACCCGCCTCTACCCGGCCCGGAGATGATAACCTCGGCAGGCGATTTCGCGGCCGGCTCAAACAGATCGATCTTGTTGGCAACCAGCAAGGTGTCGGGCCCGGGCCACAGCGCGGCAGCCGTCGCGCTCTCGGGATGGCGGGCGTCGAAGACGAAGAGGCGGATATCGGCCGCGGCCGCACGCGCGCGCGCCCGACGCAGCCCCTCCTGCTCGACCGGGTCATCGGCTTCGCGCAACCCGGCGGTATCGGCGAGCACAACCGGATAGCCGGCAAGATCAATGGCCACTTCGACAACGTCCCGGGTTGTACCGGGAAACGGCGAGGTGATTGCCGCCTCGCGCTGGGCAATCCGGTTAAGCAAACTCGATTTGCCGGCGTTGACGGGACCGACGATCGCGACCGCAATGCCATCGCGCAGCCTTTCACCACGGCGGCCATCGGCGAGATGATGACCGATCTGGGCGGCAAGCAAGCAAATCTCGTCGTTGATCCGCCGTTCGATCGCTGCCGGGAGATCTTCGTCGGGAAAATCGATCACCGCTTCGAGATGGGCGAGGATGCGGGTCAGCCGCTGCGACCAGCCGCGATAGAGGCTACCCAGTTCGCCATCCAATTGGCGCAGCGCTTGCCGCCGCTGCGCTTCGGTCTCGGCCGCGGCGAGATCGGCGATCGCCTCTGCCTGGGTCAGGTCAAGCTTGCCATTTTCAAAGGCGCGGCGGGTGAATTCACCGGGTTCAGCCAGGCGCAGGCCAAGCCGCCCGAGCGCCGTCATAACCGCGGTCAAGACGGCACGGCTGCCATGCAGATGCAGCTCGGCGACGTCCTCGCCGGTGAAGCTGGCCGGCGCCGGAAACCACAGCACCAGCGCCTCGTCGAGGGGCTGACCACTCTCGGGATCGACGAGCCGCCGGCGGCGGGCAGAGCGCGGCGCAGGCAGGGATCCCGCGAGGGCCCTGACGGCCGGGCCTGATTTTGCGCCGGACAGGCGAATGACGCAGATCGCCGCCCGCCCCGCTGCCGTCGCCGGCGCAAAAATCGTGTCCGTTGTCGCGATCGGCCCGCCTCTAACCATGCCAGGATCCGCACACGCTGCAGAGTCTTATCATAGCCTGCAGGTGGGCGGTCCGGGCAGACTCGCGCGCCTAGCCGGGGCCTGATCGAGACGCGGTCAGGGGTCGTGCGCCGGGATTGCCGCGGTCAGTGCTTAGGCGGCACTTGGTCGGGATGCAGCATCAGCCGCTCGACCCGTCCGCCTTCCACCAGGTGCTTCTGGACAATCTCATCGACGTCTTCGGCGGTTTCGTACCGGTACCACACGCCTTCGGGATAGATGACCATGTTCGGGCCGAACTCGCAGCGATCGAGACAGCCCGCGGCATTGGCGCGGATGTTCTCGACACCGGCTGCACGCGCTTTTTCGCGCAGATAGGCGCGCAATTTCTCGACACCACCGCCGGCCGCGGCGCGAGCCATGCAACAGCCGCGCGGATGGCCGTCCGGCCGCACATTGGTGCACATGAAGATATGGCGCGCATAAAACAGCGGCGGGTCATTTGCCATTCTTGGTCTCCGCGGTTGGGGGACGGCGATCGAATCATCCGAGCCGCCGTTCTATGAATGGAGTACAAAGCTAACCTCTCGGGTCGGCGAGAGCAATGCGCCCGACTGCGCATGACGCCCGACAAATCTGCAAGGGCGAGGAGCCGCTATGGACACAAACCGCCTCTGCGACGAAACCAGCCCTTACCTGCTGCAGCATCGTGACAACCCGGTGCATTGGCAGCCCTGGAGCGAAGCAGCCCTCGCCGCCGCCGCTGCGAGCGGTAAGCCTATTCTGCTCTCGATCGGCTATGCCGCCTGCCACTGGTGCCACGTCATGGCCCATGAGTGTTTCGAGAATCCGGCGATTGCCGCGCGCATGAACGAGCTCTTCATCAACATCAAAGTCGACCGGGAAGAACGCCCCGATCTCGATCAAATCTATCAGCAAGCTCTTGCTTTGATGGGCGAACAGGGCGGCTGGCCGCTGACGATGTTTCTTACTTCGGCCGGCGAGCCGTTCTGGGGCGGGACCTATTTTCCGCCCGAACCGCGCTGGGGGCGTCCGGGATTTCCGCAAGTCCTTGAAGCGATCAGCGAGGCCTATCACGCGCGCCGGGCGGATGTAGCGCAGAATGTCGGGGTGCTGCGCGAGGCGCTTACACGTCTCGGACGACCGCAATCGGGCGGACTGATCACGCGCCATCAGCTCGACCCGATCGCGGAACGGCTGTTGCGTGAAACCGACCCGATCAACGGCGGCATCGGCACTGCGCCCAAATTCCCTCAATGCGGCATTCTCGAATTGCTGTGGCGGGCATGGCGGCGCACGCGTCAGCGGCCATACGCCGACGCGGTGGTCAAAGCCCTCGATGCGATGTCCCAAGGCGGCATCTATGACCATCTCGGCGGCGGCTTTGCTCGCTATTCGACCGATGCGCGTTGGCTCGTGCCGCATTTTGAGAAGATGCTCTACGACAACGCCGAGCTCGTCGATTTGTTGACCTTGGTCTGGCAGGAGACCGCGAGCCCTTTGTACCGGCAGCGGGTTGACGGGACCGTAGGCTGGGTTCTGCGCGAGATGCTGACCGCGGAGGGCGGCTTTGCCTCAAGCCTCGACGCCGACAGCGAGCACGAGGAAGGCAAATTCTATGTTTGGAGCGAGGCCGAGATCGACGCCGTGCTCGGCGCACGGGCCGAAATGTTCAAGCGCTTCTACGACGTGACGCGGCAGGGAAATTGGGAAGGCCGGACCATCCTGAACCGGAGCGCGACCCCTGATCTCGCGGATGAGGCGACCGAGCGGGAACTTGGCGAATGTCGCAGCCTGCTGCTCGCGGCGCGGGCGAAGCGCGTTCGCCCGGGCTGGGACGACAAGGTGTTGGCCGATTGGAACGGGCTGATGATCGCCGCCATGGCGCGCGCCGGGCTCGTGTTCGATCGGCCGGAATGGGTCGCCGCGGCTCGCAACGCTTTCGAATTTATCTGCCGCGCGATGACCGGCGCCGACGGACGGTTGCGCCACAGCTGGCGCTCGGGCCGCGCTCGGCATCCGGCCAACCTCGATGATTACGCCAATCTCTGCCGCGCCGCGTTGGTGCTTCACGAAATCGCGGATGACGAGGCTCTGCTGGCGCGAGTGGAGGGCTGGCTTGAGATCCTCGACCGGCACTACCGCGACCCGGCCGGCGGCTATTTTTTCTCGGCCGATGATACCCCGGCATTGATCACCCGCGCCAAGACAGCGGCCGATGCCGCCACCCCGGCCGGGAATGGAACATTGGTCGGGGTCTTGGCGCGGCTGGCGATGGTAACGGGAAACGACAAATACCGCGCCACAGCCGAAGAGATCGTCACCACATTTTCCGGAGAATTGGGGCGCAATTTCTTTCCGCTCGCGACCCTTTTGAACAATGTTGAACTCCTGATCGAACCGGTCCAGATCATCCTTGTCGGCGACCCGACGGATGCCGGATTTAGCGCCTTGCGACGCGCCGCTTACCGCGGTTCACTGCCAAATCGGGTCGTGCTGGCCCGGCCACCCGGGCGCGATCTGCCGGCGACCCATCCGGCCTATGGCAAGGGCTTGGTCGACGGCCGCGCCGCCGCCTATGTCTGCAAGGGCCCGGTCTGTTCGTTGCCGATCGTAGAGCCCGAGCCTCTCGTCGCGACCCTTGCCGACATCCGCTAAGATCCGCCTTCGTTGTCTCGTCAAGCCAAGGTGTGAGGATGATCGCCGCGATCGCCATCGACAGCCCGGTCGGACGGTTGACAGTGTCCGCAACGACCGAGGCAATCGTCGCAATCGGATGGCGGGACGAACCGGTTGGTGATCCGAACGGCTTATTGCACGAGGCGCGCCGCCAGCTCGAAGCCTATTTTGCCGGGCAGTTGCAGGTGTTCGACCTGCCGTTGGCGCCGGCAGGCTCCCGACACGACCAGCTGGTCTGGGCGGCCATGCGACAGATCCCCCGTGGACAGACCCGCAGCTATGGGGAGCTGGCGATGGAGGCGGGCTCGGGGCCGCGGGCGGTCGGCGCTGCCTGCGGCCGCAACCCGATCCCGATCGTGATCCCTTGTCACCGGGTGGTGGCGCGCCATGGCATCGGCGGCTATAGCGGCGGTGCCGGATTGCCGACAAAACGCTGGCTGTTGCAGCTGGAAGGCGGCGATATGGGCAGCCTGGCCTCTGTCGGCGGTGCTCGTCGGTATCCCGGAAAAACCGTCGCGGTTTACCCAGTCTGAGCGGGAGGGAATCGTCCATGGTTCATGCGATCCGGTTCGAAAAAGCAGGAGGTCCCGAGGTCTTGTCGTGGCAGGAAGTCGAAGTCGGCAAGCCCGGCCCGGGCCAGGTGCGGCTGCGACAGACCGCGGTCGGGCTCAACTATATCGACACCTACCATAGAAGCGGGCTTTATCCGCTGCCGCTGCCGAGCGGGCTTGGTTCCGAGGGCGCGGGGGTGGTCGAGGAGGTCGGACCCGGTGTTCGCGACCTGAAGGTCGGCGACCGCGTCGCCTATGCCGGTGGCCCGATCGGGTCTTATGCCGAAGTTCGGGTCATGCCGGCCGACCGGCTGGTGCCGGTGCCGCCTGGGATTACCGATAGCCAGGCCGCGGCGATGATGCTGAAGGGCATGACGGCGTGGTATCTCATTCGCCGCACACATGCAGTCAAATCCGGCGAAACAATCTTGATCCACGCCGCCGCCGGCGGGGTCGGGCTGATCGTTTGCCAATGGGCAAAGCATCTGGGCGCGACGGTAATCGGCACCGTCGGCGACGACGACAAGGCCGCACTCGTCAAACGGAATGGCTGCGATTACCCGATCGTGTATCGCCGCGAGGATTTTGTCGCCCGGGTCAACGACATCACCGGCGGCAAGAAATTGCCGGTGGTTTACGATTCGGTTGGCAAGGACACCTTTTACAAGTCGCTCGATTGCCTGGCACCACTCGGCCTGATGGTGTCGTTCGGCCAATCCTCGGGTGCGATCGGTCCGGTCGATATCGGCATTCTCGCCGGCAAGGGCTCGTTATTCCTGACCCGCCCGACCCTCAACACCTATACCGCGAGCCGCGAAGATCTGCTGACAGCAGCGCGCGAGCTGTTTCAGGTGGTCGAGAGCGGTGCGGTCAAGATCACGGTCAACCAGACCTATCCGCTGCGCGAAGCGATGCAAGCGCATCGTGACCTTGAGGGTCGTAAAACCACTGGACAGACCGTCCTGACGGTATAGGCGGAGCCCGAGGCCCGCCACAGATCCATCGGGCAGCTTTCTTGCCGGAGCGGCCCTCGGGTTGCGGCTGCTTCGGGTTCAAAAAGCGAGACAAGCACGACCGCGCAGCCGTTGATCGTGTTCGTCGCGGATTCGGCGTTGCCGCGGTCCACTCCCGCGTCATCGGCTTACGCGCTCGGTGCGGCAAACCACGGGTTGCTGCAGCGACCGGCTTTACAGAACCGGGCTGGCAATTGCGCAGGCGGCTATTCCCCAACGTTCTCCCTAAACACGGACAGAAAACCAGCGCTGCAGAGAACCGCATCGCCAATTATTCGCAAGTGTGAGCCGTATCACATCTTACGTGCCTTGGTCGTAATACTTTAACAGCGCTGGATGGGTGCGCCTCCCTCCATCGCGGGTTAAAGTTGGCGCAACAAAGGAAGGCTCACATGAGTAAGATCGTCTCGGAGCATGATGCAGCCGGGCTAAAAAAGGCAGACCACCGTGCGGTCCTTGAGCGGCCGCTGCCACCCGGCCAGCATTGGTATTACATCAACTTTGCAAGTGTCCAGGCGGCGTTGACCTATTTGAACACTCCCTTGGTGCAGTCGGCAGGAGAGGTCAGCGCAACCGCTCGCAATGACGGTACGGTCGGCATGCTCACAATTTACCCCCCGACCGCACCCCTGCAGCCACCGCAGCGCTGGATATTTGAAAGCTTCAATAGCCCCATCGACGCGGTCAATTGGTTGAACGAACCGTTGGTGCAGTCCGACGGAGAGGTTAGCGCAACGCTCCGCAACAACGGCAGCGTCGGTATGTTTGTCATCGTGCCGGCTTGACGGAAAGGTGTCACTGCGACCGGCGCTGCGTGCGCTGCAGCCGTTTCCGTCGCGAAGGCGGAAGCGGCCGCTAGCCGGACTTGAATGCCTCTATCCCTTCCTGTGACGAAGTTTCTGGGGGCGGCGGATTGACCCCACCAAGCCACCGGGCCGCCTGAGGCCGAGGGCACAACGCCGGCGACGGTCGATCGCTGCCCTCGGTTCCCGTTTGCACGGGGTGGCAATTTCAGGTGTTCATGGCGTCGAAGAACTCGGCGTTGGTCTTCGATTCCTTGAGCTTGTTGATCAGGAATTCGAGACCGTCGACGGTGCCCATCGGGGTGAGCACCCGGCGCAATACCCACATCTTTGACAGCACCCCGCGATCGACCAACAGCTCCTCTTTACGAGTGCCGGATTTGGTGATGTCGATCGACGGGAAGGTTCGCTTGTCGGCGACCTTGCGATCGAGAATGATTTCCGAATTGCCGGTGCCCTTGAACTCTTCGAAAATCACCTCGTCCATGCGCGAACCGGTGTCGATCAGCGCGGTCGCGATGATCGTCAGCGAGCCGCCTTCCTCGATGTTGCGCGCCGCGCCAAAAAACCGCTTGGGTCGCTGCAAGGCATTGGCGTCGACACCGCCGGTCAATACCTTGCCCGAGGACGGTACGACGGTGTTGTAGGCGCGGGCGAGCCGGGTAATCGAATCGAGCAGGATGACCACGTCGCGCTTATGTTCGACCAGCCGCTTGGCCTTTTCGATGACCATCTCGGCAATCTGAACATGACGCTGAGCCGGCTCGTCGAAGGTTGAGCTGATCACCTCGCCGCGGACCGACCGCGCCATATCGGTCACCTCCTCGGGCCGCTCGTCGATCAACAGGACGATCAAATAGACCTCGGGATGGTTGGCCATGATCGCGTGGGCGATGTTCTGCAGCATCACCGTCTTGCCGGCGCGCGGCGGTGACACGATCAATGCGCGCTGACCCTTGCCGAGCGGGGTGATCAGATCGATCACCCGGGTCGTCAAGTCGCGACGGGTCGGATCATCAAATTCGAGCTGGAGTTTCTCTTCGGGGTAGAGCGGGGTCAGATTGTCGAAATTGATCCGCTGCCGCAGGCGATCGGGCTCGTCGAAATTGATCGCGCTGACCTTGAGCAGCGCGAAATAGCGCTCGCCATCGCGGGGCGAGCGAATCTCACCTTCGACAGTGTCGCCGGTGCGCAGTCCGAAGCGGCGGACCTGGCTTGGGCTGACGTAAATGTCATCGGGGCCGGGTAGATAGTTGGCTTCCGGAGAGCGCAAGAAGCCAAAGCCGTCGGGCAAGACTTCGAGAACGCCGTCACCGTAAATCGGGACTTCATTCTCCGCCAGCTGCTTAAGGATCGCAAACAGCATATCCTGCTTGCGCAGCGACGAAGCGTTTTCGATTTCAAGCTCTTCGGCGAAGGCCAACAACTCGGCGGGGGACTTGCGTTTGAGTTCCTGGAGATTCATGGATTGTCGCGAAGAGGTGAGAGCGTGGGCTCGCCTGTCCAGGCGCATTCCTGCACTAACGATCGGCAGGGTCGAAAGTTCAGGCGAGAGGTGGCAAGGAGCAGCGGAAACAGCCGGATGCGATTCGCCGTTCCCTCAACGAAAGTAGATGGTCAAGTCAAAACCGATATCAAGATCGCCCTGACATCCATATTACACGGATTCTATCAAAACGGCTTGACCACCACCAGCACCACGATTGCGATCATGGCAAGGGTCGGAAATTCGTTAACGGCGCGAAAAAACCCGGTCGGATGCCGGTTACGGTCAGCGGCGAAAGCGCGCCGCCAATGGCCGAGCATTTGGTCGTAGACAATGAGTGACGCGACCAAACCGAGCTTCGCCCAGATCCATCCCCGCCCCCAATCGACCACGCCCGGGGTGGCGGCCAGCACCGCACCAAACAGCAGGGCCGCGATCATCGCCGGACGCATGATGGCCCGCTGCAAGCGACGCTCCATGAGCTTGAAGGTCTCTGATTGCGCCGAACCCGGGGAAGCCATCGCGTGATAGACATAGAGCCGCGGCAGGTACAAGAGACCCGCCATCCAGGCGATGACGGCGATGATGTGCACCGATTTGATCCAGGGGTAGGCGGTGACGAGCCAGCTGCTCATGCGCTTTGTGATGCGCGAACGCACCTCCCTCCGCTGACCGCCGAACACGAGGCTTGGGCGGGCCTGGCACGCTCGACCAGCAGGGCAAGCGCCGCAATGAAATCCGGCGCGACACCGACCGTCGGCACCCGAACATAAGCCGGGACACCGCTCGCTTGCGCCACCGCACGGTAATCATAATCGAGCTCGACGAGTGTCTCCGAATGCTCGGACACAAACGAAATCGGGGCCACGACAAGCGGGACCCCGGCCGACCCAGCCCGCCGGATCTCGGTCTCGGTCTCAGGACCGATCCAAGCGAGCGGACCAACCCGGCTCTGGTAGCAGACCCGCCAGTCGAGTTCGGGCTCATCGAGGACGGCAATGACAGCGCGTGCGGTGCGCTCGACCTGCGCCTGATAGGGGTCGCCCCGATCGACGATCTTCTGCGGCAGGCCGTGCGCCGTAAGCAGCAGCCGCGGTGGTTTTGCAAATCCCCGCGCTTCGGCCAGGGCTGGCCGGATCAGATCCGCAAGCGCGGCCACAAACCCCGCCTCGTCCGGATAGCAGCACACGACCCTGGTCGGGCAGGCCAGCCCGGCCGCTCGCGCGGCCTGTCCCCAGGCGGATAGCGAGGAAGCCGTGGTTGTAGTCGAAAATTGCGGATAGAGCGGCAGGCACACAACCTCGTCCGGCTCCCACCGCGCCACCTGCCGGGCGGTTTCGATGCTGGTCGGATGCCAGTAACGCATTGCGACAAAAGTCCGGTAATCGGAGCCCAGGCGCGTTTCGAGGGCGCATGCCTGCGCTTGGGTGTTGGCCAAGAGCGGCGAGGCCCCGCCAAGCCGGGCATAAATTGTCGCGGCCGTCTGCGCGCGACGGCTTGCGATCAGCCACGCCAAGGGGGCCCTCAGCACCCAGGGCAGGCGGATGATTGCCGGATCGCTGAACAGGTTCATCAGAAACGGCCGGACCGCCGCCGGCGAATCGGGCCCGCCGAGGTTCATCAGCACGACCGCGGTACGCGCCATTAGCCCGGTTCCGGTGCTGCCAGTAGCCGCGCCAGCGTGGCGACGTTCTCGACCGGCGTTTCCGGCAGGACCCCATGACCGAGGTTGAAGATCCATGGGGTTGCGGCGAACGAATGGCGCATCTCCACCACCGCCGCCTCCAAAGACGAGCCTCCCACCAGCAGCAACACCGGGTCGAGGTTGCCCTGGAGGACAGCGCGCCCGCCAAGGCGCGCGACAGCAAATCCGAGCGGTACCGTCGGGTCGAGCCCTACCGCATCCACTCCGGTCTCGGTGACATAACGCTCGTAAAGCACTCCTGCGGCGCGCGGAAAGCCGATGACCGGACATCGCGGATAACGGTCTTTGAGAAAAGCAACGATCCGCGCCGTCGGCCTGATCACCCAGCGCACGAAGTAGGTCTCGGGCAACACGCCGGCCCAGCTGTCAAAAAGCTGCACCGCTTCGGCGCCGGCCGCCACTTGCGCCGCGAGCAGCTCCCCGGTCGCCTCAGTCAGCATCTCCATCAATCGGGCGAAACCCAACGGATCGCCATAGGCCCAGCTTTTGACCCGATGAAAATCACGGCTCGTGCCGCCCTCGACCATATAGGTCGCCACGGTCCACGGCGCCCCGGCAAAGCCGATAAGCGCGGTTCGCGGCCCGAGCATGCCCCGCACCCGCTCCACTGTCTCCAGAACCGGGGCCAGACGCGACAGGACGTCGACGGCGTTGAGCCGCCCGAGATCACCAGGCCCCGCCAGCGCCTCCAGAACCGGCCCCGTTCCATCCCGGTATTCGAGGGCCTGGCCCAGCGCGTAAGGCAAAATCAAAATGTCGGAAAACAATATCGCTGCGTCCATCCCGTAGCGCCTCACCGGCTGCATCGTCAGTTCGGCGGCCAGTGCCGGCGACAGGCACAGCTCGAGAAAGCTTCCGATCCGGTTTCGCACCGCGCGGTATTCCGGCAGATAGCGGCCGGCCTGCCGCATCAGCCACCACGGCGGGAGGGGTGTCTTTTCGCGCGCGAGGACGTTCAGCAGCGGTTTGGTCGAGGAGGCGGTCATCAAAATCGATTCTCCCTACCACCTATATGTTTATATTTATCGGTAGAGGTTGGTTTATGGGGACGGAATTATGGGGATCAAAGCCTATTCCCGCCTTTTGCACAGTTTTGGCCGCGTCTGAATTTGTCGCCCGCCAATCCGGGATAAAGAGGTGCATGACAAGGCCGCGCAATCGGGTGTTCGCCAGGTTGGGGCGCGCTGTGAAAATCGGGGATCGTCCCCGAGCGTCTTGGTCATCCCCGTCTTTTGCGGTGGTGGGGATTTTGCCGGATGCTGAGCACAGCGTGTTGGTCGACCGTGCAACGACATGGATAAAGCCTTTAGGTTGTCACTAAACGCAGAGTAGAAAACAGGTTCCGCCCAACAATGCACACCGCGCTGGGGATAACGACCATGGGTCGGGTGCCGCCGCCGTGAGCCGCTTTCACCTGCACCTCGTTTCCGACTCGACCGGGGAGACCGTGCATTCGGTCGCCCGCGCCTGTCTTGTTCAATTTGACGGAGTCAACGCCGTCGAACATGTGTGGAGCATGGTGCGCACGCGCAATCAGATCGAACGAGTTGTCGCCGGCGTGGAGGCCAATCCGGGGGTCGTCTTATTCACTTTGGTCAGCGAGCATTTGCGTCAGTTCCTGCAGCAGGAATGCCGTCGCTTGCAGGTTCCGGCGATCCCGATTCTCGACCCGGTGATCGCCGCCTTGGCTTCGTTTCTCCATCGCGAGAGCCGCGGGGTCCCGGGCAAGCAGCATTTGCTCGACAACGAATATTTCGCGCGCATCGACGCGATGACCTTTGCTCTCAATCACGATGACGGTCAGTCGCAATGGGGGCTCGACGACGCCGATGTGGTGTTGGTCGGCGTGTCGCGAACGTCGAAGACGCCGACTTGCCTCTATCTCGCCAACCGCGGCATCAAGGCGGCCAACGTGCCCTATGTGCCTGGGGTCCCGCTGCCTCCAGAGCTGGCCAATGCCAAGCGGCCGCTGATCGTCGGTCTGACCAACGATCCCGAGCGGCTTATCCAGCTGCGCCGCAACCGCCTCACGATGATGCGTCAGGACGAGGCGACCGAATACACCGATCTTGAGGCTGTCCGCGCCGAGGTACGCGAAGCGCGGCGGGTATTCGGAGAGCATCATTGGCCGGTGATCGACGTGACCCGCCGTTCGATTGAAGAGACGGCGGCGGCAATCATGAAATTATTGGCGCGGCGACATGGCATCGCCGAATAGTTTGGCGTGCCGTTTCGCCATCGTCTTAAAACACGACACTTACGAGCGCGGATGTTTCGCTTCAATATTCTAATGCTGTTGGGCTGCGCCGGCGAGCCGCCGGCCCGCAAGCGAAGGGGTGATCTCGCCCGCCCGCGGTCGGATATGATAGAAACCGAACGATGAAGATCACCGGTGCGACCCGCCTCGCGGGGATAATGGGGTGGCCTGTCGCGCATTCGCGCTCGCCGTTGCTGCATGGGTTCTGGTTGCACGAGAACCGGATCGACGGCGCCTATGTCCCGCTGCCGGTGCGACCTGCGGATCTGGAGCGGGCACTCAGGGCGTTGCCAATATTGGGTTTTCGCGGTTGCAATCTGACGATACCGCACAAGCAGGAGGCGCTGCGCCTCGTCGACCGGGTCGATCCGGCGGCGCGCCGCATCGGTGCCGTCAATACCGTCGTCGTCGCCGCCGACGGTAGTCTTGAGGCCAGCAACACCGACATTTACGGCTTTTGCGAAAATCTGCGCGAGCAAGCACCCGATTGGGATCGGTCGTCGGGTCCGGCGGTGGTGTTGGGTGCCGGCGGTTCGGCGCGCGCTGCGGTGGCAGCGCTGATCGACACCGGGGTCAGGGACATCCGCCTGGTCAACCGTACCCGTCGCCGCGCCGAGGTGCTGGCGGCCGAGCTTGCCACGCCAGACACACGCATCACGATCCATGGCTGGGACGCAATCGACGCGGTGCTGGCCGGGGCGGGTCTGCTGGTCAATACAACCAGCCTTGGGATGAGTGGTGAACCGCCGCTGAGGATCGATCTGTCGCCGTTGCCGCTTTCGGCGCCGGTGGTCGATATCGTTTATGTTCCGCTTGAAACTCAGCTGCTCGCGGCCGCCCGCCGTCGCGGTCATGTGGTGGTTGATGGCCTTGGCATGTTGTTGCATCAGGGCCGCCCCGGCTTTGAGGCGTGGTTTTCCGCCCCGGCCCGGGTCAGTGGCGAACTGCGCGCGGCGTTGGTCGAAACCCTGGCGCCCGCGCGGTGATTATCGTCGGCCTCACCGGTTCGATCGGAATGGGAAAAAGCACCGCCGCGTCGATGCTGCGGCGAATGCGGGTCGCGGTGTTTGACGCCGACGAAATCGTGCATCGGGTGCTGGCACCGGGTGGTGCCGCCGTTGATTTGGTTGAGGCGGCGTTTCCTGGAACGCGCCGCGAAGACGGCGCCATCGACCGCCGTCTGCTGGGGGCCCACGTGTTCGGTGCGCCCGCAGCGTTGACCCGGCTCGAAGCTATTCTGCATCCAATGGTCGCTAAAGCCGAAGCCCGGTTTCTGGCGCAGGCGCGGGCCCGCCGGGAGCCGCTTGCGGTGCTCGACATCCCGCTTCTCTACGAGAGCCGTGGCGCGGCCCGTTGCGATTACGTGATTGTCGTGTCGGCCCCGGCGATGGTCCAGCGTCAGCGGGTCCTGCGCCGACCGGGAATGACCGAAGCGCGTCTCCAGGCGATCTTGCGTCAGCAGATGCCGGATGCGGAAAAGCGGCGGCGCGCCGATTTTGTCGTACCGACCGGTCTTGATCGCAGCCTGAGCCTGCGCCGGCTGCGAAGGATCGTCGCCATGCTGCGCGATCCGGCGACGCGACCGAAGCCGCGACCGACGGTTTGCCGATACAGCAGGGGGCGGAGCCGCTGATGCGAGAGGTTGTTCTCGACACCGAAACCACGGGTCTCGATCCGTTGGCAGGGCATCGGATCATCGAGATCGCATGTCTTGAGTTGTTTCATCACATACCGACCGGACGGGTATTTCACCGCTACGTTAATCCGGGTAGGGACATTCCCGCCGACGCGTATGCGGTGCACGGTTTGACCGAGGAATTTCTCGCCCAGCATCCGCCCTTTGAGGCGATCGCCGACGAGTTGCTCGCTTTTATCGGCTCCGATCCGTTGGTGATCCACAACGCCGAATTTGACATCGCCTTTCTCAATGCGGAATTGGCGCGGCTTGGCCGCCCGATGCTGGCCTCGCCGCAGATCGACACCCTGACCATCGCGCACCAGCGGTTCCCGGGGGCGCCGGCGAGCCTTGACGCGTTGTGCCGGCGCTTCGAGATCGATTTGGCCGCTCGCGCGACCCATGGGGCGCGGATCGACTGCGATCTGCTGGCGGCGGTTTACCTGGAGCTGGTCGGCGGGCGCCAGCCCGGCCTCGATTTTGCCGCACCCGAGGTCGCGGCGGTCACCGCCATCCGGATTGCGCGGCCGCCACGGCCACATGCTGCGTCGCCCGCCGAGTTGGCGGCGCATGAGGCAATGCTCGCGTTGTTGACATCCCCGCTGTGGAAGAGGGACACGCTCCCTCAGAGCATCGGCTCGCCCGCCGCCGCCGATTGGTCGGATGCCTGCTGACGGCGCAGCAATTCGCCAAAATCGATCGGGTTGATCAACAGCGGCGGAAAGCCGCCGTCGCGGGTCGCCGTCGCGATGATCGCCCGGGCAAACGGGAACAAAATCCGCGGCGTCTCGACCAGAACCAGCCCGGCAAGCACGTCTTCCGGGGCGTTTCTGACGGTCACGACGGCCGCATAAGCGAGCTCGACCAGGAACACGGGCTCGCCCTGGGCGCTGGCGTTGACGTTGATTGTCAGCACCACCTCGTAGGCTTCCGGATTGAGGTTTCGTGCTTTGACATCGACGTTGATGGCGACCTCTGGCTGAGCTGCCGGTTGAATGAGGCTCTGCGGTGCGCGCGGGTTTTCGAACGAGAAGTCCTTGATATATTGGACATTGACAAACAATTGCGGCCCTTGAGACGGCGGCAGTCCATCGGTTCCGCCATTGCCGCGCGCTTCTCCCGGCATGTCCGCTCCTCTGCGGGCAGAAACAGGTTCGGCCTGCTGGCTAGCACGGATTGAGCACGGCCGGCAATCGGCGGCGATGAACCGCGCGCCACGCCTTGTTCAAGCGCCGCCGGCGACAGAAACCGGCGCCGCTGCGGATGGCCGTGGCAGGCCGGAAACCGGTCATCGCGCCGCGCCCGGAGCCGTTTGTGCTTGCCGGGGGATTGGTGCGCTCCTATCTGACCCACAGAGCATGCGGAGGCCGATCCCTGGCCCTCGCTGATCGCTGCGGGCGCAGGAGACAATGGGCGATTTTCAATATTTCGACATTATCCTGTTCGCAATGATCGCGGCGTTTTTGGTTCTGCGCCTGCGCAGCGTCCTCGGCCGGCGCACCGGGAATGAGCGTCGTCGCGACTTGTTTCCGCCGCGACCGGCGCGGGTCGCAGAGAAACCCGTCGGCGACAAGGCCGGTGTGGCGGGGGCCGAGATTCTCGCGCCGGTTTCGACCGCCAACCCGCGTCCGGCCAATTCCGTAGCCGACGGGTTGGCGCGGATACAGCGGGCCGATCCCGGTTTTGACCCGAACCATTTTCTCGATGGCGCGCGGGTCGCCTTCGAAATCATCGTGACCGCCTTTGCCAAGGGCGACAAGGCGGCGCTGCGGCCGCTGTTGAGCGACGACGTATTTCGGCCATTCGCTCAGACCATCGACGAGCGCGCCACGGCCAAGGAGACGGTGGAAACCCGGGGACTGAAACTTGACGAGGCCGAAATCGTCGAGGCCGATTTGTATGGGCGTACCGCGCGGATCACGGTCAGGCTTGTTTCGCACCAGATTACGGTGACCCGCGCCATGGACGGCAGTATCGTCGATGGCGATCCCGACCATCCGGTGGAAAAGACCGACTACTGGACATTTGCGCGCGACACTCGGTCGTCCGACCCGAATTGGACGTTGGTCGCGACCAGTAGCGGCTGAGGCGTTTCGTCATCGGTTGCGATGGGCGGCGCTTCTTCTATTAGCAGCGTCGGTGCTGGCGCTCGGTAGAGACGCCGGTCCGCCGCGATTGCGGCTGGAACGGGTCGGGTTTGCCGAGCTCCCCGGCTGGGCTCGCGCCGATATGAAGGCGGCGGTTCAGGCCTTCACAAAATCGTGTCTCGCCTTTGAAAAGGCGCCCGGTGGAGCGCCGTTCGGGGCCGTCGACAGCGGTGTCGACTACGGCACTGTTGGCGAGTGGTTGCCCGCCTGCCATGCCGCCGCAGACGTCTCCGCCGGTGATGCGGCTGCCGCCCGGCGGTTCTTCGAAGACGCTTTTGTGCCGATGGCCGTAACCAATTATGGCGAAGCGCGCGGCCTTTTTACCGGTTACTTCGAGATCGAGCTGAACGGATCGGTCAACCGGCACGGTCCCTACCAAACACCGATCTACCGCCGGCCGCCTGAATTGGCGCAGATGCCGCGCCTGTCACGCGCCGAAATCGAGGATGGCGCGCTTGCCGGCCGCGGGCTCGAGCTGTTCTGGGTCGATGATCCGATCGCCGCGTTTTTCCTGCAGATCGAAGGGTCTGGGGTGATCCGCCTGCACGACGGCAGGAAGGTTCGGGTCGGCTATGACGGCCAAAACGGCCTGCCCTACGTACCGGTTGGACGGCTGTTGATCGAACGCCACGTGCTGGCTGCGGGCGAGGTCACGATGGCCTCGATCATCAAGTGGATGCGCGCCCATCCCAGAGCCGGTGCCGCGCTGCGCCGCGACGACCCGGCTTACGTGTTTTTCCGGATCGTGCATGGCGACGGCCCGATCGGCGCCGAGCACGTGCCCTTGACTGCGGAGCACAGCCTGGCCGTTGACCCCCGCTTTATCCCGCTTGGCGTCCCGATCTGGCTCGACGCCAAGGAACGTTTCGACCAGCGCGAAGCGGTTCGCCGGCTGGTCGTGGCACAAGACACCGGCGGTGCGATCAAGGGGCCGATCCGCGGCGATCTGTTCTGGGGGGCGGGGTCTGTGGCCGGGGAACGGGCCGGGCGGATGAATGCGCGCGGATCCTATTGGCTCTTGCTGCCGCGGGTGGTGGCGGCACGGGTCATACAGGATGAAGCATGGGATTAGCCTATCCGCCGCCGCACCCTGTGGCTGGGTCTTAGCCGGCTTCGACAATCGGAGCGAAAAAGTGTGGTATCAAAGGAGCCGGCCGCAGTTCCGGGGTTTTACACAGAGCGAGGTGGGGTGTGGTGTCGCAGCGGCGCGTGCGGGTCGCGCTTTTCGTCACGTGTCTGGTTGATCTGTTCCGTCCTACCGTCGGGTTTGCCGCGATCAAACTCCTCGAACAGGCGGGGTGTGACGTCGAGGTGCCGCAGGCGCAGACCTGCTGCGGCCAACCCGCCTACAACACCGGCGCGCGGGGCAGTGCCAAGGCCATTGCTCGGCAAGTGATCGACGCTTTTGCCGATTTCGATTATGTCGTTGCCCCATCGGGCTCATGCGCGGGTATGATCCGCGTTCATTATCCGGAACTCTTCGCCGATGATCCGTCGCTGCGGGCGCGCGCCGAAGAGCTCGCCGCGCGAACCTGGGAGCTGGTATCGTTTCTGGTCGACGTTCGAGGTCTGCGCGAGGTCGATGCAACCTGGCGGCGCATTGCCACCTATCACGACGCATGCTCGGGTCTTCGCGAGCTTGGCGTGCGCGACCAGCCGCGGCGCCTGCTCGCCTCGGTCCAAGGCCTCGAATTGCGCGAATTGGCGGGAACCGAGGTGTGTTGCGGGTTTGGCGGCACATTCTGCGTCAAATACCCCGAGATTTCTGACAAGATGGTCGGCGATAAGATCGCGGATATTGCGGCGACCGGGGCCGAGGCCGTGCTCTCCGGCGATCTCGGTTGTCTGTTGAACATTGCCGGGAAATTGTCGCGGCAAGGCCGGGCGGTTGAGGTGCGGCACATCGCCGAGGTCTTGGCGCAAATGACCGACGATACCGCGCCGCTCGCCGCCTCGCGCTAGCCCGATGCAGCCGACAAGCCACGCTTTTGCCGAAAATGCCCGCGCCGGCCTCGCCGACGCCCATTTGCAGCAGGCCCTTGACCTGATGACGCGCCAAGGCTTCCCGGCGCGTCGCCGCGCGGTCGTGGCCAAACTCCCGGAATTCGAGGCGCTGCGCGATCTTGGCCGGGAGATCAAGGACCACACCCTCGCCCATCTCGATTTCTACCTCGAGCTCTACGAGCGTAATGTTCTTGCCGCTGGCGGCGAGGTGCATTGGGCGCGCACGCCCGAGGAGGCGCGCGCCGCGGTGCTGAAGATATGCCGCGCGAGTGCCGCGCGCACCGTGGCCAAGGGCAAGTCGATGATTGCCGAAGAGATCGGGCTCAACGATTTTCTTGAGCGCCACGGCCTCACCCCGGTCGAGACCGATCTCGGCGAATATATCATTCAGCTGCGGCGCGAGCCGCCCAGCCACCTGATCGCGCCGGCGATGCATCTCGTCAAGCAGCAGGTGGCGCAGACGTTTCGCAACGCCCACCGCGGCCTCCCCCCAAATCGGGGGTTGGAGGAGCCGCGTCAGCTATGCGACGAGGCGCGGGCGATGCTGCGCCCGCGGTTTCTCGCGGCCGATATCGGCATTACCGGCGCCAACTTTCTGGTCGCGGACACCGGCTCCAGCATCATCGTCACCAACGAGGGCAACGGCGATCTGACCCAGACCCTGCCCCGGGTGCATATCGTGCTGGCCAGCCTCGAAAAGCTGGTGCCGACCTTCGAGGATGCGGCGATATTGCTGCGCTTATTGGCGCGTTCGGCGACCGGCCAGGAGTTCTCATCTTATACGACGGTGTCAACCGGTCCACGCCGCGCGGGAGATCTCGACGGGCCGGAGGCCTATCACGTCATTCTGCTCGACAATGGCCGCAGCGATTTTCTGTCGGGGGAGTTGCGCGACATGCTGCGCTGTATCCGATGCGGCGCATGCATGAACCACTGCCCGGTCTACGCCGCCGTCGGTGGTCACGCTTATGGGTGGGTCTATCCCGGGCCGATCGGGGCGGTGTTGACGCCAAGCCTGATCGGCATCGAGGAGGCTGCGGCGCTGCCCAACGCTTCGACCTTGTGTGGGCGGTGCGAGAGCGTTTGCCCGGTCAAGATACCGTTGCCGAAAATGCTGCGCTATTGGCGCGAACGGGAATTTGCGAAACGGCTTGAGCCGGTCCGCTGGCGGCTCGGCCTGTCTCTTTGGGCGTGGGTGGCCCAGCGCCCGAGGCTCTATCATCGGCTTACCGAAATTGTCAGCCGGGTGCTGGGTTGGGCCGGCCGGGCGCGCGGTCGGTTTCGTAGTTTGCCCTTTGCCGCCGGCTGGACCGGGGTCCGCGACATGCCGGCGCCCGAGGGCCACAGCTTTCATCATTTGTGGGCGCAGCGACGCCGCTTGGCGGGCCGGTGATGGACGAGGCGCGCGCTCGGATCCTTGCCGGGATCCGCCGTTCGCTGGGGCGCGACGGCTTGGCGCCTGCGGATGAAGCGGCGCTGCGCTCGCGAATGGCCTCGCGTTCGACAAATCTTGTTCCGGCCCGCGCCGTACAACTCGACCGGGCGGCGCGGCTTGCTCTGTTTGCCAAAATGGCCGAGGAAGCGGATGCGACGGTGTCGCGTCTCGCCGTGCCGCAAGCCGTGCCAGGAGCCGTAGCCGGCTACCTGAGCGATCAGAACTTGCCGGCGAGGCTGGTCATGGCGCCTGATCCGGAACTCGATCGGATACCGTGGCAGGAATGGCCGCTGCTGCAAATCCGGCGAGGGCGCGCCGAAGCCGACGACCTGATCAGCTTGACCCCGTGCTTTGCAGCGATCGCCGAAACCGGAACATTGATGCTGCGATCCGGGCCCCACACCCCGACAACGCTGAATTTTCTTCCTGACACGCATATCGTGTTGGTTTATGCCGACCAGATTGTCGCGACCTATGAGGAGGGTTGGGTTCGACTGCGGCAGGCGGCAAATGCGGCGGGGGGGTTGCCGCGCACGGTGAACTTTGTGACCGGGCCGTCGCGTACCGGCGATATCGAGCAGCGCATCGTGCTTGGTGCACATGGACCGCGCCGCCTCCATATCCTTTTGGTCGAAAATCGGCAAAGTGACGAAAGATGACGGTTACAGCGAGCGGTGGCGCCGACCGGCGCAACGAGCGGGCTTTGTGGCTCGAGGCCGTGCGCGACGTTGCCCCGTTGCGTGACCGAGCGCGGCCGGGACCGATCCCGGCGCGGCCGGTGGCGCCGCCCGAGAAACCATCCGTCGCGCCGCCGCTCCCCGCCGCATCGGCGGGCCCGGGGTTCGCCCGTCTTGCCGATCTCGACCGCGCGACGGCCGAGAGACTCAAGCGCGGACGCCGCGCCGTCGAGGCGCAACTTGATCTTCACGGCCTGACCCAGCCCGAGGCGCATCGCCGCCTGACGGAATTTGTCGAAAGCTGCTATCGGGACGGTCGCCGATGCTTGTTGATCGTGACCGGGCGCGGCCTCGGTCCGGATGGGCCGGGCGTGCTGAAGGCTTCGGTACCGCGCTGGCTGACCGAAACCAGCCTGAGACAACGCGTCCTCGCCGTCGCGACCGCACAGCCGCGGCATGGCGGGGCAGGCGCGCTTTATGTGTTGTTGCGGCGGCGGCGTTGATTCGGCAGTCGGCAAAATCGTGGTCGCCGAATTTTGCGTGCTGTTCCGCAAAATGGACGCTTGAGCTCGTGGTATGCGAGAGATGACCGAAAATGGCGACTTGCTGCCGTTGATCGACGAGTTGCGCTCGGCCCGGGTGTTGTGCATCGGCGATGTCATGCTCGACCATTATGTTTATGGGCAAGTCGAGCGAGTGTCGCCCGAGGCACCGATCCCGGTTCTTAATATCGAGCGCGAACAGAAATCTCTCGGCGGCGCCGGCAACGTTTTGCGTAACCTGACTGCACTTGGGGTTCAGGCGGCTTTTGTTTCGGTGGTCGGCAATGATGACGCCGGCCGCGAGATTGGCCGCTTGCTCGAAGCGCAAGAAGGGGTGGAAGTGCATCTGTTGGTGCAACCGGCGCGGCCAACCACGGTCAAGGCGCGTTATGTCGCCGCCAACCAGCAATTGTTGCGTACCGACCGCGAGACGGCAGCGCCGCTCAACCCATTTATTCGGGACGACCTGCTGCGGCTGGCGCGCGAATTGGTTGCTGGTTACACGGCCGTAGTTGTGTCCGATTACGCCAAGGGGGTGCTGACCGAAGGGGTGGCGCTCGAAATCATCCGGGCCGCGCATGAAGCCGGCGCCCGGGTGGTCGTCGATCCGAAAGGCGGCGACCCGATCCGCTACCGCGGCGCCTCCCTGCTGAAACCCAATCGGCGCGAATTGGCCCAGGCCACCGGCATGCCGGTGGTGACCGAGGATCAGATCGTCCAGGCGGCGCGGGCACTGATCGAGCGGTGCGATTTTGGTGCCGTGCTCGCGTCGCTGGGTCAAGCCGGCATGATGCTGGTCGAAGGGGACGGCGCGGTCCATTCCCAGCGCGCTCAGGTGCGCGAGGTTTACGATGTCTCGGGTGCCGGCGATACCGTGGTTGCGGTGATGGCGGCGGCGCTCGGTGCCGGGATTAGCCCGGCCGACGGCGCGCGGCTGGCCAATATCGCCGCCGGGATTGTGGTCGGCAAGGTCGGCACCGCCGTCGTTTACCCGACTGAGCTGGCGGCATGGATCGATGGCAGCGACCGGTCCGGTGCGGCCAAGGTCGTGTCGCGCGCCCAGGCGCTTGACCAGGCTGAGCGCTGGCGTAGGCAAGGCCTCCGTGTCGGCTTTACCAATGGGTGCTTCGATCTGCTCCACCCCGGGCATGTGTCGCTGCTGCGCCAAGCCAAGGCGGCTTGTGATCGCTTGGTGGTGGGGCTCAACAGCGACATGTCCGCGACCCGCCTGAAGGGTCCGACCCGCCCGATCCAGACCGAGATGGCGCGTGCCGCGGTGCTGGCGTCGCTGGCGGCGGTGGATTTGATCGTGATCTTTGATGAGGACACGCCGCTCGACCTGATCAGAGCGTTGTGCCCCGCGCTCTTGGTCAAGGGAGCAGATTATCGGATCGAGGACGTGGTCGGCGCCGACCTTGTCAGAGCCGCCGGCGGCGAGGTCATGCTTGCCGAAGTGATGCCGGGCTATAGCACCAGCGCGACGATCGCGCGCCTGGCCCGCACGGCCTGAGTTTCGGGCGGTGTTTCAGATCGCGCCGCTGCTGCGGATGACCGCCGGATCGAGGGTCTGCCGCAGCCGCATGGCGGCGATCCGGGCAAAGCGCAAGAAAATTGCTCGCCGCCGAGCGGGTGCCACCGAATGTTTGGCGCCGTCGCGCAAAACCGCCGCACCGAATGCGTCCGCCACCATCAAGCCACAATCCTCGGGGATCAGCGCGGTCGGGAACCCGGTCGCAACGGCGAAATAGAGGCGGTCGACAAATTCGCGGTAGCTTGTCCATTTCCGGTCGGCGCGAAAATCGGCGACCGAACTCTTGATCTCGACCGCGACCAGGTCGCCGCGTTGGCCGAGGGCGATGACATCGATGCGGCGGCCGTTGGCGAGCGGGAACTCGACCAGGCTGGCGTAGCCGAGCTGATCCAGCGCGCGACTGACGCCGCGGGCGAGCAGCGCCGCCAGCGGCGGCACAAGAGTAGGTGGTCCGATCGGTGAAACCGCCACAATCGGCATATCTTAATCGCTATGTATGGAAGAGTCGCAAATAACCACCAGCAGGCTGCGATGGGCGGAGGATCGTGATGGCGGCGGCAAGCGGGCGCGGTTTTCTGCGCCAGGCCTGGCGGCTCACTTGGCCGTATTGGAAGTCGGAAGAGAAATGGTCGGCGATCGCGCTGCTCGCGGCTATTGTTGGGCTGAACTTGTTCTCGGTGTGGCTCAACGTCCGCTTCAACCGATGGAACAACGATTTTTACAACGCTCTTCAGGAGTATAAGTGGGCTGAGTTCTGGCATCAATTTGCCATCTTTGGCGCGCTGGCGCTGGCGATGATTATCGATGCCGTCTACGCTCTGTATTTGCGCCAAATTCTGCATATCCGCTGGCGCCGCTGGCTTACAGACCGGTATTTGCACGATTGGCTGGGCAATCAGAACTATTACCGTCTCCAGCTAAACCCGACGGCTACCGATAACCCCGACCAGCGGATCGCGGACGATATCGACAGCTTTGCGACGATGACGATTGCATTGTCGATCGGGCTGCTGAACGCCTTTGTTACGTTGATGTCGTTTTTGAGCATTTTGTGGATGCTGTCGGGGGCTTTGACGATCCCGCTCGGCGGCGGGCGCAGCTTCAGCATCCCGGGTTATATGGTCTTTGCCGCCCTGTTCTACGCGATTTGCGGCACCCTGCTGACCCGCAAAATCGGCTACCCGCTGATCCGGCTGACCTTTGACCAGCAGCGTTTCGAAGCGGATTTTCGCTTCAGTCTCGTGCGCCTGCGCGAGAATGCCGAGAATGTCGCCTTTTATGGCGGCGAGCCGCGCGAGTTCGAGACATTCCGGACACGGTTCGAGCGCATCGTCGACAATTGGTGGGGCATCATCCGCCGGCGCAAAAAGCTTACCTGGTTCACCACCGGCTACAGCCAACTCGCGATCGTGTTTCCATTCATCGTCGCCGCACCGCGCTATTTCGGCCATGTGATCCATCTCGGCGGGCTGATGCAGATCGCTTCGGCATTTGGCCAGGTCCAAGATTCGCTGTCGTTTATCGTCAATTCCTATACCGAGATCGCGCAATATCAGGCGGTTGTGCAGCGGCTATCCGGGTTTAGCGGGCGCATGGAAGAGATCGTCGCCCAGTGCCAGGCTCCGCAGTCGATCGCGATCGAGCACGGCGGTGACGGTCTCGAGGTCGAGACCCTGCAGCTCGATTTGCCCGATGGACGGCTACTGCGTGATCAGGTCGCGTTGCGGGCCAATTCCGGCGATGCGGTGCTGGTGACCGGCCCCTCCGGCGCCGGCAAGAGCACGTTGCTGCGCGCGGTCGCCGGGCTGTGGCCGTTTGGGCGCGGCCGCATCCGTGTGGGTGACGGCAACGCGCTGTTTCTGCCGCAGCGGCCCTATCTGCCGCTCGGCACCTTGGCCGATGCGATCGCCTATCCGCGCGCCGCCGCCGAGTTGCCGAGCGAGGCCATTGCCGACGCCCTGCGCGCGGTCGGGCTGGCGCATCTGGTCGATCGCCTCAACGAGGAGGGCAATTGGGCGCAGCGTCTGTCGATCGGCGAGCAGCAGCGACTTGCGTTTGCGCGCGTATTGCTGGCGCGCCCGGAGATCGTGTTTCTCGATGAAGCGACCTCGGCTCTCGACGAGGCGGCCGAAATGTCGCTTTATCGCTTGTTGCGCGAAGCTTCGTGGCAGCCGACGATTGTCAGCGTCGGCCATCATGGCACGCTTCGCCGCTATCACGACCGGATCATCGACATGGCGCCGCGACCGGTATCTGAGGCGGCTGCGGCTGGTTAGGTGCCGGAGGACCAGATGAACGACGGCGACGACTCGCTGCGATCAATCCGCCTCAACAAGCTCGGCGCGCTCGAGGCGTTGGGGGTCGACCCCTACCCCTACGAATTCGCCCGCAGCGATGAAGCCGCCGATTTGGAACGCCGACACGCAGCACTGCCGGCGGGTGCAGAGACCGGCGAGCGGGTTCGGGTCGCCGGGCGCATTCGCGCCATCCGCAACAGCGGCCTGTTTCTGGATCTCCACGACGCCTCCGGGAAGATCCAGATCTTCTGCCATCGCGACGGGCTCGACCCGCAGGGTTTGGCGATTCTCAAGCTTCTCGACATCGGGGATTTGATCGGCGTCGAGGGTGTCGTGCGACGGACCCCACGCGGCGAGTTGACGGTAAACGCGGCGCGTCTCGCGGTGCTCGCCAAGACGTTGCGCCCGCTGCCCGAGAAGTATCACGGGCTGGCCGATGTCGAACTGCGCTACCGCCAGCGCTATCTCGACTTGATCATGAACCCCGAGAGCCGCGCGACATTGCGCCGCCGCAGCCTGGTCGTCGCGGCGCTGAGAAGCCAGCTCCTGCCACGCGGTTTTCTCGAAGTCGAGACGCCGATGCTGCATGCCATTCCGGGCGGCGCCTCGGCCAAACCCTTTATCACCCATCACAACGCCCTCGATATCGATCTTTATCTGCGCATCGCACCGGAACTGCATCTCAAGCGGCTGCTGGTCGGCGGGCTCGCCGACAAGGTTTTTGAGATCAACCGTTGTTTCCGCAACGAGGGTTTGTCGCCGCGACACAACCCGGAATTCACCTCGCTCGAACTCTATGAGGCCTATGTCGATTACCGCGCGATGATGCGTCTGGCCGAGGAATTGATTACCGCCGCGGCACAGGCGGTACGGGGCAGCTTACGGATCGAATATGGCGGGACGGCGCTCGATCTCTCGCCACCTTGGCCGCGCCGCAGCATGGCCGAACTCGTCGAGGAGGCGACCGGGATCGATTTCCTCAAGCTCGATGCGCCGGCGGCGCGCGATGCCGCGAATGCCCTGGCGGCAAACACATCCGACAGGCCGCTCGGCGACGAGGCGGGATGGGGACACGCGCTTGAACTTGCCTTTGCGCTGAGGGTCGAGGACCGTTTGATCCAGCCGGTCCACGTCACAGGCTTTCCGCGAGACATCTCGCCTCTGGCCAAGGCCGACCGCAATGATCCGCGGCTGGCCGAACGTTTTGAGACTTATATTTATGGCTGGGAGCTTGCTAATGCGTTTTCCGAGCTGACCGATCCCCGCGACCAAGCGGCCCGGTTTGAGGCGCAGATGCGGGCCCGGGCCGCCGGCGATGAAGAGGCTCAGCCGTTCGACGAAGACTACGTCGCGGCGCTCGAATATGGTTTGCCGCCTTGCGGCGGGCTGGGGATCGGCATTGACCGGCTGGTGATGCTGCTGACCGACAGCCCGTCGATCCGCGATGTGATCGCGTTTCCAACCTTGCGCCCGCGCTGAGGGGCTGCGTCTGCGCCATCGTCAAAGGCAGCGCACCGTCCAGGTGGTATAGACATCGCCGATATTGTCGCGGGCGCGGTCGGGGGTGTTCTGCTCCCGGGTCGAATTGAGCACCCGATAACCGTTCGGGCAGACTTGCTCGGCAAGTCGGCGGTTGGGCGCGTCTGAGCCGCCCGGAATGCCGCCCGATTCGATGCGATAGGTCCGATAGTCAATCTTGCTCAAGGTCGGTTGGATGCATGCACTCAAGGTCAGCAGGCATGCGATCACAAGCGGGATGCGCATTTGCAGGATCCGGCCAAAAATGACGCCGGCCAAGATTAAATCCGCACGCCCGTATCAGGCCAGCCCTTGGGCAATCGTTGCTTGAGCAGACCTGGGTGACCCGCCGCCGCCATGACGGCTTCTTGCCCGCGCGTAACGACGGGGTTATTGGGGTGTCCGCAATTGCGGAGGAACGCGTGGCCATTCTCGACCTCGACCGCTTCGCCGCGACGCCGCTCGAGCGTGACCCGTTCGATTTTGTCGTCGTCGAGGGTTTTGTTCGGAGCCCTCCGCTGTGCGACATCGTGACCGGGTTCCCGGCGGTGCGCGGGCCGGGAAGCTATCCGCTTGACAACCTCAAATACGGCCCTGCTTTTGCGTCACTGGTGGCCGAACTGACCGGCCCCGAACTGCGCGACGCGGTTGCCGACAAATTCGGGGTTGATCTCGACGGCCGCCCCACCTTGCTGACCGTGCGCGGCATGGGCGACGCGCGGGACGGCTACATCCACACCGATTCGGCGACGAAAATCATCACCCTCTTGCTTTATATGAATCCCGCCTGGGAGCATCGCGACGGGCGGCTGCGGCTGCTACGCAGCGGCGACGATCTTGACGACTATGTCCGCGAAGTGACGCCGCTCGCCGGCACAATGCTCGCCTTTCGGCGCAGCGAACGCTCGTTTCACGGCCATCGCCCGTATATCGGGCCGCGCCGCTCGCTGCAGCTCAATTGGGTTCTCGATCACCGCGTTGTGCGCCGCGAGCTGAGCCGCCATCGCTGGTCGGCGCGGCTGAAGGCGCTCAACCCGTTTGCCGCCGGCGCGTGAAGACGAGTGGCGCGGCGGTTTTGCCCTTGGCCGAGCGGGGAAGTCGCGCGGGTCAATAATTCGAGATTTCGACGAGGTTCTGATCGGGGTCGCGGATATAGACCGATTGGATCGTACCGATGGCGCCCGCACGGGGTCCAGGTCCGGCGACGATCGGCACACCGCACCGCGCAAGATGCGCCGTGACTTCGGCAAGCGGCACTTTGGTGATAAAGCACAAATCAGCCGAGCCGGGCGTGGGCTTATCGGCGACGAGCCCGGGGATGTGGTCGGCCGGGTGCAGATTGATCTTCTGCTGGCCGAATCTGAGAGCGGTGCGGCCTTCCCCGAAATGCACCACCTCCATGCCCAGCACGCGCGTATAGAACGCGCAGGTCGTTTCGATGTCGGCGACGGTCAGCACCAGATGATCAAGCCGTTCGATCTGCATTCGCGGGGTCCTTTCTCGGCGCGCGTCGAGCGCGCATGATCATAACCCCGGTCCGACCAAAGAGCAGAATAGCGCAGGAGGAAGCCGATGAACCGACTGGACGGCAAGGTGGCACTGATTTCCGGGGCGGCGCGCGGCATTGGGGCGGCGACCGCGCGGCTGATGGCCGAGGCCGGTGCCGCGGTCGTGATCGGCGACGTGCTCGACGATCGCGGTCGTGAAACGGCGGCGGGATGCGGCGCCCATTATGTCCATCTCGACGTGACCCGCGAAGACGATTGGAACGCGGCGGTAGCGAGCGCGGTCAAAGGGTTCGGCGGTCTCGATATCCTGGTCAACAATGCCGGGTTGTTTCTGGGCAAGGGGATCGAAGAGGCGAGCCTCGAAGAGTGGCATCGGCTCGCCGCGGTCAACCTGACCGGCGTCTTCTTAGGCACCAAATATGCGTTGCCGGCGTTGCGCGAGCGCGCGCGCCATAGCGCCCATGGCAGCGCGATTGTCAATCTCGCCTCGGTCGCCGGCCTTGTCGGCTCGCAGCTCGATCCGCTCTATTCGATGACCAAGGGTGGGGTGACCTTATTCACCAAATCCGCGGCGCTCGAATTCGCTCGCAAGGGCTACCGGATCCGGGTGAATTCTGTCCATCCCGGGCTGATCGATACCGATATGGGTCAACAAACGTTTGTCAGCCGCGCGCGGAACCTCGCGACCAACGACATCGACGCCGCCCGGCAGGCGGCGCTCACTCGTCATCCAATCGGCCGGCTCGGCCAGCCCGAAGACATCGCCAAGGGGATTGTTTTCCTCGCCTCTGATGACGCCGCTTTTATGACCGGCTCGGCTCTGGTCGTCGATGGCGGTTCGACTGCGCAGTAGCCTGCAAGCCACATTCGCCACCCGTCCGACACCGCGCGGCCGGCTCAGGGCGGTTGGGCGTCGGCCTCGGCGGCGCCGAGGATGTGTCCGTCGGCGGCGGCGACCAACACCGCGAGACGGTCGACATGCCAGCCCGCGATCGGCATGGCAAGCGCATCGGATTTGCCGTCGAGCCGGCCTACTTCGACGATGTCGCGGACGACATTGACATGAGATAGGCTATGGCCGGCATTTTCGCCGGCTCCGACCGCGTCCATATGCTGGCGGTCAAAGCCGATCAGCCAGATTTCCGCGCCGATGGCGGACGGGGCCCGCCCGATGGCGATTTGCGCGCTGCCATGCGCAAGCAATAAACGGATGGGCAGCTTGGAATTACCTCGCTCGGCGGCGGCGATGGCGCGGGTGATCGCGCCGCGGTCGGAGCCAACCGCCGGCCAGCGGCCATCGACGATCGCCTCCGGTGTGAATATCGAACCGGTGCCCAAAAGTGCCGCATAGCGTTGCTGCCGGGCGGTGGCGAGCGGACTGGAATAGGGATCTTTCCAGCCGAGCCGGTCCCAATAGTCGACATGGAAAGAAAGGGCGAGCACCTCCGGCCGGGTCGCCAATTCGGCCAGCAAAGCGTCGGCCGGCGGGCAGGACGAACAGCCCTCCGAGGTAAAGAGCTCGACGACCACCGGGCCGTCGGCCTTGGCGCCGGATCGCAGGCAGACCAACAGCAGCAGCGCCACCGCGCCAACGGATAATGCCTTTGTCATCTTACTAATGTAACGCAATATCGCAGGCCGGCTCATCAACAGCCCGCGAGCAGGCGGCCGCGCAACAGCCGAATTAGTCGGCGGGTAGGGTCTCGGCTCGCGCGGGTACCGAAGATGCGCCCGCTCCTCCGGCGATCATCGGCAGCAGCAATGCGACCAGCGCTGTCCATCCGGTTTGGTGCGCTGCGCCAAGACCGCGGCCGGTGTCGCCGTCAAAATATTCGTAAAACAGCAAATGGTCGCGGAATTCGGGATCGGCCTGCTCGATTGACGAGCGACCGAGACAAGGCCTAAATCCGTTCGCATCGGGCAAAAACAGCCGGCACAACCGTCGCGCCAGTTCAGTGGCGACTTCGCGAAGATGCAACAATTTGCCCGAACCGACCGGACACTCGACCTTGAACTCGTCGCCGTAATAACAGTGGAAGCGTTGCAGCGATTCGATCAGTAAGTAGTTGACTGGGAACCAGATCGGGCCGCGCCAATTGGAGTTGCCGCCAAACAGCCCCGAGCGGCTCTCGCCGGGGATATAGCTGACGCTGATCTGATCGCCGGCATGCTCAAAGACATAGGGGTTCTTCTCATAAAATTTGGAAAGTGACCGCACCCCGTAATCCGACAGGAATTCGGTTTCGTCGAGCATGCGCCCCAGCAGGCGCTTCATGCGGTGGCCGCGCAGCAGCGACAGGAGGTGCTGATCGCCGGCGTTCGGGTCGTGCCAGCGCGAAACCAGGCGTGCCAGCTGGGGGCGATGCTCCAAAAACCACCTGGTGCGGCGGGTGAAGCCCGGCAGCCGGGCGAAGACCGAGGCATCGAGGACTTCGACGGCGCATAACGGGATCAGTCCGACCATCGAGCGCAATCGCAGTGGGATGCGCGCGCCGCCGGGCAGATGCAAAACGTCGTAATAAAACTCGTCGGCTTCGTCCCATAATCCAATGCCGTCGCCGCCGATATTGGTCATCGCTGCGGCGATGTAGAGGAAATGTTCGAAAAACTTGCTGGCGATATCTTCGTAAACCGCGTCTTCGAGCGCCAGTTCAAGGGCGATGCGCATCAAGTTGAGCGTATACATCGCCATCCAGGCGGTGCCGTCGGATTGGTTGATTGTGCCGCCGGCCGGCAGCGCTGCACTGCGATCGAAAATCCCGATATTGTCGAGGCCGAGAAAACCGCCTTGGAAGATGTTGCGACCCTCGACATCTTTGCGATTGACCCACCACGTGAAGTTCAGCATCAGGCGGTGGAACATGCGTTCGAGAAAAGCGCGGTCGGCGCGGCCGGCGTTGTGGTGGCGGTCAATTTCATAAACCCGCCAAGTCGCCCAAGCGTGCACCGGTGGGTTGACGTCGTCAAAGGCCCATTCATAGGCCGGGAACTGACCGTTGGGATGCATATACCAATCGCGCGTCAGCAGCAGCAGCTGATGCTTGGCATATCGCGGATCGATGCCGGCCAGGACGACGGCGTGAAAGGCCAGATCCCAAGCGGCGTACCAGGGATATTCCCATTTGTCCGGCATCGAGATGATGTCGGCGTTGTTGAGGTGCCGCCAGTCGGCGTTGCGCCCTTGCTTGCGTTCCGCGGGCGGGGGCGGCGGCAACGGATCGCCGTCGAGCCAGGCGGGGATGTCGTAATAGTAGAATTGCTTGTTCCACAGCAGGCCAGCGATGGCCTGGCGCTGAACGTGGCGCAGATCCGGATCGTCGAGGCCGGCTTGCAGCGCCGCGTAGTATTCGTCCGCCTCGGCGCGGCGCTTGGCGAGGATCGCGTCGAAATCCTTGAACCCGTCCGGCGCGGTATCGAGCCCTAATCTGAGCCGCACGCGCGTCGTCGCGCCGGCCGACAACTCCTCTCGGTAATGAAGGGCGGCTTTGGTGCCGAGCCGTGCCGGATTGACCGCCTGGCGGTCGCCGTTGACGACGTAATCGTTGATGCCGTCCTTGAAATAGCCGCCCGCCTCTATTCCCCATAACCGGCGGGCGTTTGTTTCGTTGTCGCAAAACAGGAATTCCGGCACCCCGTCACAAACAACGCGCAGTGGCGGCAGCGCTGGATGATCGATCGAGATGGCCTGACCTCGCGCCAGCAGGCGCGGCCGCATCGCGTCGGCGTCCCACGACCAGGTGTTGCGCACCCAGACCTGCGGCAGAATGTGTATAAGCGCCGGCTCGGGCGCGCGGTTGCGGACGGTAATCTGCATCAGGATATCGTCGGGATCGGCTTTGGCATACTCGATCTCGACATCGAAATAGCGACCCTCTGCAAAAATCCCCGTATCGGGTAGCTCGAATTCCGGCAATTCGCGGCCGCGGCGGCGATTTTCTTCAATCAGTTGCGCATACGGAAACGCCGCCTGCGGATATTTGTAGAGCATCCGCATATAGGAGTGGGTCGGAGTGCCGTCGAGATAGTAATAAACTTCCTTGACGTCTTCGCCATGGTTGCCTTCCGGATTGGTCAGCCCAAACAACCTCTCCTTCAGGATTGGATCGCGGCCGTTCCACAGCGCCAGACCAAGGCAGATTCTCAGCTCGTCATCGCCAAAACCGGCGATGCCGTCCTCGCCCCAGCGATAGGCCCGGCTGCGCGCGTGATCGTGCGGCAGATAATTCCACGCGTCGCCATTGGCGCTGTAGTCTTCGCGGACCGTGCCCCACTGTCGTTCGCTCAAATAGGGTCCCCAGCGCCGCCAAGGGACACCTTTGGCAATCGCCGCCAGACGGGCGCCCTCGGCCGTCAGGGCCACCCGTTCGCTGTCCGCCGCCATCGCGCCTCCCACCCTCGCTTGTGACCGCGCCGCCGCGTCTGTGCCACGCCAGCGCCGACAGGCCAATACTCTTCGATCATCGCTCGCGGGAATTCGAGATCCTTCGAGGTCGCCCCGGGGCGTCGGTACTGACCGGTCAGCGGCGCCATTCTCGCGCGCGAATTTCATGCGGTCGAAGAGCGGACAGGCGAGGGCTCAACCGGCCGTACACCGGCTTGACGGCCTCCGTCGAAGGGGCGACGATTTGACCGAAGCGTGGTTAACAAAAACCGATCGGCCAGGCGCGGTCAAACCGCCACGCGCGAACCCAGGGAGGAGATCGATGGGCATCTTTCTCAGCAAACGCGAGCTTGCTGCAACGCAGCCGGCTGAAACGGTTGGGTTTGGCTCGCCGGTCCCGACACGGATGGTGTCAAACGGCGAATTTAATCCGCTGCCGCAAACCGAACGTCAGCGCCAATTTGAGGCTCGCCTCAAGGAGTTGGCCGAGGCCAAGGCCCGCAAGCTCGGCACGACGAGGCGCAATTTTCTGCGCACGAGTTGCGGCATGGCAACGGCATTTGTTGCTCTGAATGATGTATTCGGCCCCCATTTTGCCGTCTCGCCGGCCGAGGCCGCCGAGCCGGAAGCTGCCGCCGAGCGCGCCGAGCGCTTCAAGGGCCAGTTCATTCTCGACGACCAGCTGCACTTTGTGCGCGACGATTACCGCGTCGAGGACATCCTGTTTCTCGCCAAATACGCCAATCAGCATTGGGACCCGGGCCTGCTGAACGATGCCTATGGGCTCTCGCTCGAACGTTACAAGTTTCACAATTTCCTCAAGGAGGTCTATCTCGACAGCGACACCAAGATCGGCCTGTTGAGCGGCGCCCCGTTTGACAACCAGGCGGAATGGTTCCTCACCAACGACCAGATCCGGCAGGCGGCGGAGCTCGTCAACAGCATCGCCCGGTCAAAGCGATTGTTGTTCCATTCGGTGATTACGCCCAAACAGCCGGGCTGGATGGAGGAGGTTGATCGCTGCATCGAGGTGGTCAAACCCAACAGCTGGAAGGGCTACACGATCGGCGATCCCCTCAATGTCAAGACCACCAAATATCCGTGGCGGCTCGACGACGAAGCCGCAGTCTATCCCTTTTACGAGAAAGCGGTGAAGGCCGGGATCACCACCGTTTGCATCCACAAAGGGTTATTGCCAGCCGACTACGCCACCGCAATCCCGGATGGCGCGTGGAAATATGCCACCGTCGCGGATTTGGCGAAGGCGGCCAAGGACTGGCCCCAAATCAATTTCGTGATTTACCACTCGGCATTGCGGCCGTTTGCCGAATCCCCGGACCCGGCCTTGGCGCGTTTCGAACAGACCGGTTATATCGAATGGGTCTCCGATCTCGCCGAAATTCCCGCCAAACATGGGGTTGGCAATGTCTATGCCGATATCGGCACCTCCTTCGCGATGGCGGCAACCGCCAATCCCCGCTTCTGTGCGGCGCTGATGGGGACGCTGATTAAGGGCTTAGGTCAGGATCACGTGTTCTGGGGCACGGATTCAGTGTGGTACGGGTCGCCGCAATGGCAGATCGAAGCGTTCCGCCGCCTCGAGATCCCCGAGGATATGCAGAAGAAGCATGGTTTTGCACCGCTCGGCGCCGCCGACGGTCCGGTCAAGACGGCGATCTTTGGCGGTAACGCCGCCGCCTTCTACAAGCTCGAGCGGCACGCCGAAGCGACGCCCTGGGAGAATGACGGCCTCGGTCTGATCAAAGCCGCTTATCTCGGGCACGGCCCGGCGCCGAGCAACACCGCCTATGGCTACGTCGCTCGAGGCTAAACCGCAGCGGCTCGCGAACCGCGCTGTCGCGAGCCGTTTTCTTACAGCATACCGAGTTCGAGCCGCGCCGCCTCGGTCATGCGGTCGGGGGTCCAGGGCGGGGTCCAGACCAGCTTGACGCGAACATCCTCCACCCCGGGGACGGTGCGGATCGCCGCCTCGACCTCATCCGGCATATTGGCGGCAACCGGACAGGCCGGAGTGGTCAGGGTCATCTCGACAAAAACGATGCCGCCTTTTTTGACGACAAGATCATAGATGAGCCCCAATTCCAGGAGGTCCATCGGGATTTCCGGGTCGCGGACGGTCTTCAGCGCCTCGAGCACCGGGCCCATCAGGGCCGGGTCATCATCGCCTTCGGGGCGCTCAAGCGGCGCATCCGCTTCCTGCCCTGCAGGCTCACGATCGAAATCGAACGGGTCGCGCTCGCTCACTTCGCTACTCCGTCTTGACGGTGCGGGTCTCGCCTTTTAGCGCCGATTGCAGTGCGTGCCACGACAGGGTGGCGCATTTCACCCGCGAGGGATAGGCCTTGACCCCGGTCAGGGGTTCAAGTCGTTCAGCATCCGCGCTAAGGCTTGCGGTCAGCGGCGGTTCGTCAGCGCCGGTCACGCGCGCGTGAAAATGGGCGAACAGCTCCGCCGCTTCGGCCATCGTCTTGCCCTTCAGCACCTCGGTCATCAGCGAGGCGGCCGCGGTCGAAATCGCGCAGCCGCGGCCTTCGAAGGCGACATCGCCGATGCGCTCGCCATCGAGTGTGACATAGACCGTCACCCGATCGCCGCATAGCGGGTTGTGGCCTTGGGCAGTATGGGTTGGACGTTCGATCTTGCGGAAATTGCGCGGATGGCGCCCGTGGTCGAGAATGATGTCCTGGTAAAGTTCGCGTAAATCCATCATCGGAACATTTCCTTCGCGGCTTCGATCGCTCGGACCAGTGCGTCGACATCCGCCTCGTCATTGTAGACGCCGAACGATGCGCGCACGGTTCCAGCCAGCCCAAGCTTGTCCATCAGCGGTTGCGCACAATGATGGCCGACCCGCACCGCGACATTGTGTTGGTCGAGTACGGTCCCGACATCGTGCGGGTGCACGCCGTCAAGGTTGAATGAGACGACCGCCAGCTGGCGCTGGCCGGCGGGCAGGACGCGAAGGCCGCTGATCTGCGACAAAAGTCGGACGGCGTAATCGGTCAACGCCGTTTCGTGGGCAAGAATGCAGTCGCGCCCGAGCCTCTCGACAAAATCGAGCGCATGACCCAACCCGACCGCGCCGGCGATATCGGGGGTGCCGGCCTCGAAACGGTGCGGCGGGCCCTGGAAGGTCGTTTTGGGATAAGTGACCTCCTCGATCATGCCGCCGCCAGTCTGCCACGGCGGCATCGCTTCGAGCAGCGCGCGCCGGCCGTAGAGAACCCCGATCCCGGTCGGTCCGTAGACCTTGTGGCCGGTAAAGGCATAGAAATCGCAGCCTAGCGCCGTGACGTCGACCGGCATGCGCGGCGCCGCCTGGCTGCCGTCGATCAGGATTTTGGCTCCGGCCGAATGCGCCAACTCGACAATGCGGGCAACCGGCAGGACCGCGCCCGTCACGTTCGAAAGCTGGGTTACCGCGACCATCCGGGTGCGCGGCGACAGGCGCGCCTCAAACTGGGCGAGATCAAATTCGCCAGTGGCGTCGGTCGGGGCGACAACGAGCCGGGCTCCGACGCGTTCGCACAGCATCTGCCACGGCACGAGGTTGGAATGGTGCTCGAGATCGGTGATCAGCACCTCGTCGCCGGTTTTGACAAAAGCCTCGCCCCAACTCCACGCGACAAGATTGATGGCTTCCGTTGTGTTGCGGACAAACACGATCTCGTCGCGATCGGCGGCGTTCAGATAAGCCCGCACCTTCTCCCGGGCCTCCTCGAACAGGTCGGTCGAACGCTGGCTCAGCCGATAAACGCCGCGATGCACATTGGCGTAGTCGGAGCGATAAAACGCAGCCAGCCCGTCGATCACCGCGCGCGGTTTTTGGGCGCTCGCCGCCGAATCGAGAAAGACGAGATCGGGATCATCATCGAAGACCGGAAATTCGACGCGGATCCGGCGTGGGTCAAGGGGTTGCGGCCCAGGCACCGCCGTGGCGCGCCCAATCCTCCCGCTCACCGTGGTCATCAGGTCTCCTCCAACACCGCGAGCCGGGCGGAAAGCCGGGCGAGAAGATGGTCGCGCAGCGATGCCGGCTCGACGCGATCGACCGGCTCGCGCAGAAAGGCGTCGATCAACATGCGCCGGGCATCGGCGCGCCGGATGCCGCGCGACAGCAGATAAAAAAGCGCGGTCGCATCGAGATCGCCGACGGTGGCGCCGTGGCTGCATTTGACGTCGTCGGCGAAGATTTCGAGCTCGGGCTTCGTGTCGACGGCGGCATGGGCGCCGAGCAACAGGTTGCGGCTCAACATATGCGCATCGACTTTCTGCGCATTCGGCCGCACCGTAATCCGCCCCTGGAAAGCGCCGTGGGCGCGGTCGGCGGCAACGCCTTTAAACACTTCGCGGGTTTCGCCGCGTGGTGCGCAGTGGTCGAGCGTGGTTACAAAATTGGCCTGCTGGCGCCCGGCGGCGAGATAGGCGCCGTAAAGCCCGCAACGCGCGCCCTCGCCCTGGCAGCGCACGACCGCGTCGTGACGCAGCGTGCCGCCGGCAAGCAGCAATGCGGTGCTGGAGAGACGCGCATCGGGGCCGAGCGTCGCATCGAATACGGCGAGATGCAGGGCGGCGTCGGCTTCCTCGACCAGCGCCACCCGGTCGATCGCAGCGCCTCGGGCAAGGCGCACAGCGACGACATCGTTGCGCCAATATCGTCCTTCGCCGGTATAGATCTCGACCAGCCGCACCCGACTTGCGGCACCCAGCGTCACCAGGCTGCGCGTATGGAACGAGGCGGTCGACCGCCCGCTCGCGAGATGCAGGATTTCGATCGGCGGTTCGACGACGACGCCTTCAGGGACGGCCAGGGTGAACCCGTCGCCAAAAACGCCGGCGTTCAATGCGGCGAAGGGCTGGTCGCGATCGGCGGCAAGCGCCTCGAGCGCTTCGCCGACAAGATCCGGACGGCGGACGATCGCGTCTCGCATCGATCCGAACCAGACGGTTGCCGGCATCTCCCCCAGCCGCGACAATTCTGGTGCAAAGCGACCGTCGAGCAATGTCAGCCGCAACCCGGCCGCCGGCCATGCACTCGCGGGGTCGCCGCCCGCCCGCGCGGCCTCGACCTCGGTCGCGGCCAGCGGTCTGAGCGGCGCTTGTTCGAGCGGGCGCAGGTCGAGGTAACGCCAAGCCTCGCCATGTCGGCTCGGAAACCCCAACTCGGCGAACCGGGCGAGCGCTCGCCGGCGATGCTGCATCAGCCATTCGGGTTCGCCGGGACTGCCCGCTACCGCCTCGAGGTAAGGCCGTGTTTCAGGCTTGACCGGGAAATCGACCACCGCGCTCATGGCCGGGCGCCCGCGGTGGTAGCGTTCTTCCGCCCGTCGCGAGGCGTGAGGCCAACGCATGGGGCGCCAAACAAGCAGGTCATGGTGTGCTGGCCCGTCTTAGCCGACGCTGCCAAAGGCCGCATAGCCGCCGCGTTCGAGTTCGAGGGCGAGCGATTTATCGCCGGATTCGACGATCCGTCCGGCCAACAATACATGCACCCGATCGGGTTCGACGTAATTCAATAGCCGCTGGTAGTGTGTAATCAGAATGATTGCGCGATCGGAGCGACGCTGCCGGTTGACGCCGGTCGCAACCACCCGCAAGGCATCGATGTCGAGGCCGCTGTCGGTTTCGTCGAGGATCGCGAGACGCGGCTCGAGCATCGCCATTTGAAAAATCTCGTTGCGCTTTTTTTCGCCGCCGGAAAACCCGACATTGACCGCGCGCTGCAGCAGGTCCTCGCCGATCTCGAGCTCTTTGAGCTTGGCGCGGACCGCCCGCAGAAACTGCCCGGCGTCGAGTTCCGGCTCGCCGCGGTGGCGGCGCTGCGCGTTCAACGCCGCGCGCAGGAAATACATGTTGTTCACGCCGGGAATTTCGACCGGGTACTGAAAGGCAAGAAACAACCCCTCGCGCGCGCGTTCATCGGCTGCCAAGGCCAGCAAATCGCGGCCGAGATAAGTCACCTCTCCGGCGGTCACTTCATAGCCCTCACGGCCGGCGAGCACGGCGGCGAGCGTGCTTTTACCCGAGCCATTGGGTCCCATGATCGCGTGCACTTCGCCGGCCGTCACCGCGAGATCGATCCCCTTCAGGATCTCGCGCCCGTCGCCAAGCCGCGCATGCAGATTACGAATTTCGAGCATCAGACTGGGGAATTCCACTGCGGTTTCCAGAAAGCCGGTGGCACTTCATGTCACTGGTTCGGGACCCCGCTGATCACGCCCGCCCCTTTTGCCCGCTGCCGCAGGTCCCGGGCTCGTGCTGTCAACGCGGTCCATCGTGTTCCAGGCAGTTCGAGGGTTGCGGTCTCCTCGCTCATAGGGTCAACCGACGCTGCCCTCGAGGCTTACCGCCAGCAACTTTTGCGCCTCGACGGCAAATTCCATCGGCAGCTCTCTGAGAACGTCCTTGCAGAAGCCGTTGACAATCAACGACACCGCGTCTTCGGGCGTGAGCCCGCGCTGGCGGCAATAGAACAGCTGGTCGTCGCTGATCTTTGAGGTCGTGGCTTCATGCTCGACACGGGCGGTGGGGTTGCGGATTTCGATATAGGGCACGGTATGCGCGCCGCATTTGTCGCCGATCAGCAACGAGTCGCATTGGGTGTGATTGCGCGCGCCAGCGGCACGCGGTTGCACCCGCACCAGCCCGCGATAGGTGTTTTGGCCGCGCCCGGCCGAGATCCCCTTTGACACGATTGTCGAGCGCGTGTCTTTGCCGATATGGATCATCTTGGTGCCGGTATCGGCCTGCTGAAGGTTGTTGGTGATCGCGACCGAATAGAACTCACCGATCGAATGGTCGCCTTCGAGAATGCAGCTCGGATATTTCCAGGTGATCGCCGAACCGGTCTCGACCTGCGTCCAGGAGATCTTGGCGCGAGCGCCGCGGCAGGCGCCGCGCTTGGTCACGAAATTGTAAATGCCGCCGCGACCCTCGGCATCGCCCGGATACCAATTCTGCACGGTCGAATATTTGATCTGCGCATCTTCGAGGGCCACGAGCTCCACCACCGCGGCGTGAAGCTGATTTTCGTCGCGCTGTGGTGCGGTACAGCCTTCGAGGTAGCTGACATAACTCCCTCGGTCGGCGATCAGCAGGGTCCGCTCGAACTGGCCGGTCTTGGCGGCGTTGATGCGAAAATATGTGGACAGCTCCATCGGGCAGCGCACGCCCGGCGGCACATAGGCGAAGGAGCCGTCGCTGAACACCGCCGAATTCAATGCCGCAAAGAAATTGTCGGTCTGGGGCACCACCGTTCCGAGGTATTTGCGGACCAGATCGGGGTGTTCGCGCACCGCCTCCCCGAACGAACAAAAAATGATGCCGAGATCGGCAAGCTGTTGTTTGAAAGTGGTCGCCACCGAGATGCTGTCAAACACGGCGTCAACCGCGACGCCGGCCAGCGCTTCGCGCTCCTTGAGCGGAATGCCGAGCTTTTCATAGGTCCGCAGCAGTTCGGGATCGACCTCGTCGAGCGATTTCGGGCCGGGGTTGAGTTTGGGCGCAGAATAATAGCTCGCCGCCTGGTAATCGATCGGCGCGAGTTTGAGCTTGGCCCAATCGGGCTGCGTCATTTTTTGCCAGGCGCGAAACGCGGTCAGCCGCCACTCGAGCAGCCATTCCGGCTCGTCCTTCTTGGCCGAGATAAACCGGACCGTCGCCTCGCTCAATCCGGGCGGCGCCTCGTCGGCTTCGATCTCGGTGACGAAACCGTATTTATAGCCGGCGCCCGATAGCGCGCGGACCGTGTCGCGGGTGTCGATCGATACAGTCATCAGGCTTGTTCTTGGTTGTCAGTGGGCGGCAGGTCGGACCGCGACCGCCCGGTAGCGCGGGACAAAGGCGGCCGGGGTCAGCATCGCATCGAGCGAGACCGCCGCCAGCGCCTGCTCGACGGCGCGGTTGATCGCCGCCCAATGGGGCCGGGTGGGACAATAATTGGTGCGCGCGCAATCGGCGACATGCACCGAGCATTGAGTGAGCCCGATATCGCCGTCGATCGCGGCGACGACTTCGGCAACCGAGATCGAACGCGGATCGCGGGCCAGACGATAACCGCCGGTGGCCCCCCGCGTCGCCGTGACCAGACCGGCATGCGCCAATCCTTTGAGGATCTTGGCGACGGTGGCCCGCGGCAGGGCAACCTCGTCGGCGATCATGGCGGCGGTCTGTTGACGCGCGGGTGCGGTCGCCAGATGGGTGGCGACGATGACCCCGTAATCGGCCAGTTTGCTCAAGATGATCATCGCATGACGGCCGGCAATTGGGACTAATCTGGTACGCAATAGATTGGGCAGCACCGGCTTTGGGTCAAGCGTTAAGATCGGACGGCGCCGATGCGCACAGGGCGGCCGCCGTCACGGTCCGGCAATCGCCGGCGGCCCGCTCGGACCGCGCAAAATACTTGCCCGAATACCGGCTTAAGCCCACTTTGGCGTGCAGGCGGCGGGGTGCGCCGCTCGTTCGAGGCCACCGGGTCCGATGAAGCTGCTCGTCGTCGAGGACGATCGTGAAACCGCCGCCTATCTGCAAAAAGGCTTGAGCGAGAGCGGATATGCCGTGGACCGCGCCGGCGACGGGCGCGAGGGGTTGTTCATGGCGAGTTCGGGTGGTTACGATGCGATTGTCCTTGACCGCATGCTGCCGGGAATGGATGGGCTAGCCGTGCTCGGCGCGTTGCGCGCGGCCGACATCCGCACGCCGGCGTTGATCCTAAGCGCGCTCGGCAGTGTCGACGACCGGGTCAAAGGACTGCGCGCCGGCGGCGACGATTATCTTGTCAAACCGTTTGCCTTTAGCGAATTGCTGGCACGGATCGAGGCGTTGTTGCGCCGCGGACAAGCAGCGCCGGCGACGACGAGCCTGCGCGTGGCTGATCTCGAACTCGATCTCTTGACCCGCAGCGTCAAGCGTGGCGGCAAACCGATCGAGCTGCTCCCCCGCGAGTTTAGCCTGCTCGAATATTTGATGCGCAATTCGGGCCAAGTGGTGACCCGCACGATGCTGCTCGAACATGTCTGGGATTATCATTTCGATCCTCAAACCAATGTCATCGATGTGCATGTGAGCCGGCTGCGGCAAAAGATTGACAAAAATTTCGATCGGCCGCTGTTGCACACCGTCCGCGGCGCCGGCTATTGCCTGCGCGCGCCCGATTAAGCTCGAGGCATGGCGGCCTCGCCGTTTTCTTATGGCCGACGACAAGCTGACCCTGCCGATGGTGCAGTCGTGGCGGTGGCCGCGTCGTTTTATCCAGCAGCAGCGACGATTGCTGCGCACTCATGCGTTTCGGCTCGCCGCCCTTTATTTTCTTGTCTTTGCCTTGTCAATGCTCGGGGTGCTGCTGTTTGTTTATTGGAGCAGCGCCGGTTTTGTCGAGCGCCAGACCGAGGCCACGCTGGATGCCGAGATTACCGGCCTTGCCGAGCAATACGCCCAGCGCGGCCTGAGTGGCCTGGTGCAAATCGTAGCGGCGCGCAGCGCCGGCGATCCCGGCGATCGCATGCTGTATCTGATTACCGATCCCGACGGCCGCCCGCTCGCCGGCAACATTGCCGGTTGGCCGCTCGGCGTACCGGCGCACAGCGGCTGGCTGTCGTTCAACTTCGTGTCGAAAAGCAATGGTCGGACGGTGACCCGCCCGGCGCGCGCCAGCCTGATCATCATACCGGGCGGTTACCGGCTGCTGGTCGGCCGCGACATCAGCGATGCGGCGGCGTTTCGCGACCGGGTCAAGATGACGCTGATGTGGGCGGGCCTCGTGGCGCTCGGCGTCGGTCTGCTTGGCGGCGCGACGATGAGCCGCAATTTGTTGCGCCGGGTCGAGCTGGTCAACCGCACCAGCGAGCGGGTGATGGCCGGAAATTTGTCGGACCGGGTGCCGCTCGACGGGACCAGCGACGAGTTCGATCTGCTGGCCACCAATCTCAATCGAATGCTCGATCAAATCGAGCGGTTGATGGCGGCGATGCGCGAGGTCACCGATGATGTCGCCCATGACCTCAAGACGCCGCTGTCGCGCCTGCGCGCGCGGCTTGAGCTGGCCTTGATCGGTCCCAGCGACGAGCGGGCCCAGCGCGAGGCGATCCGCGCGGCGATTGACGAGGCTGACCGCCTGCTGGCGACCTTCAATGCGCTGTTGCGGATTGCCGAGGCCGAGGCGGGAAGCGCCTCGGAACGCAGCGAACTGGTCGATTTGGCGGAGGTGGCGCGCGCCGCCGCCGAATTTTACGAGCCGGTCGCGGAAGAACGCGGTTTTCGGTTGAGTGTGGCGACCGAACCGGGGGTCGAGATCCGCGGCGACCGGCATCTGCTCTCGCAGGCCTTGGCCAATCTGCTCGACAACGCGCTCAAATATGCCGAAGGCGGGGAATTGGAGGTGCAAGTGTCGCGCGCTGCCGAGCGCGCTGTGCTTGAAGTCGCCGACCGCGGACCGGGTATTCCCGAACCCGATCGCGAGGCTGTGTTCGATCGCTTCGTACGGCTGGAACGCAGCCGGAGCACACCCGGCAACGGGCTTGGGCTCAGTCTGGTGCGGGCGGTCGCCCGTCGCCACCAAGGCACGGTAAGCCTCGCCGACAACCAGCCGGGGCTGCGGGTGCGGCTCGAGTTTCCTGCACCCACGCCCTGATCCGATCGGTGCTAAACGGTGTCCCCGTCGGCAACCACACGCCGATCGCGGTCTTCGATGCGGCGGGCCGTCGCAACCATCATCTCGCGCAATTCATGCTGATCGAGGCCGGCGCTGCGCAGCACCGGCTCCATCACCTCGTCGGCCAGCAGCTCGTCGAGGCTCGGGTGGTAGTGGCAACACTCCGAGCGCCTGTTCATCAGTCCCTCCATCTTTTCTCTTGTAGGCAGCTTGAACCGGAAGCGTGACCGCTTTGTGGCCTCGGTTCGAAAATTTCGCGGCTGAGGCTATGAGTGCCGCCTTTTTCCCGTCTCAATTGAATATCCCGGTCCCAGATGAGAATGTCTCGCAACTTCAGTCGTTCGGTGCGCGATCATCGAGAGATCTCTCGCGCCGCGGTGGCGTGGTTGGGTGGGCGAAGGCGCGTCGCCTGAGCGCCTCGATTTGGGTCGGAGAAATTTAAGAATTCGTCACCGGCCGGCTCCGGCGACTCACCGGCGGCGTTCCCGAGGCGTCGATAAAGGAGGCCGCGGCGCCATTCATGGAAGGACATAGGCGGCGCGCGCGCAGCCGGTTTGGGGGCGGACATTTCGGGCAGGGCGGGCGCGCCTCTTGGCGCCGATGACGGGCCGGCGCCCCTGCTACCGCTGATGGCGGGCCGCGAGCGCGCCGTAACTCGTCCGCACGACGCCGAGGGCGGCGATCCGCGCGCGAACGTCTTCGCTGATCAGCGCGGAGAATTCTTCCGCCACACGATAACCCGGCATCGCGGCGCGCAGCGTCGCGTTTTGCGAAATTGCCGGATGGAAGTAGAGCTCGCTTACGCCCTCCGGCAGATGCGGCAGCAAGCGCAGCACCCTGGTTTCGACCATCCGGCCGCTCCAGGCCAGGCCGAACAAATAGTCGTTGACGATCATGCCAGCCGCGACGAGGCGGCGGCGCAGCAATTCGATCCACGGCCGGTAAAAGGGTGTGCCCACCCGCTCTTCGGGATAGGCGCGGCGCAGCGCTGCCTTCGGCTCGATCGGGACCCGCACGGCCCTCATCCCATAGTCGCGACCGATGGCCAGCATCATCGTGGCGATGGTCGGGTGCAAATGCATGTGCTTGTGGGTGTCGACGTGATCGAGAGCGAGGCCGGTGGCCCGAAACGCCTCGAATTGGGCGCGGATTTCGGTCGCGAGTTGACGCCGCACCTCCGGCCGGAAGCCAAAGCGAAATCCTGCCCGCACCAGGTTGCGGACAAAATGACCATCCTGTCCGATCAGGGCCGGTACGGCCGCCGGCGGCGATAGCGGCCGCCCATCGACCAGCACGAGGTGCAAACCGACCCGCAGATCGGGCAGGCGGCGCGCTCGATCTATCGCATCGGCTGCCGCGGGCGCGGCGACCATCAGGCTGGCGCTGGACAGCACCCCGGATTTATGAGCCGTCTCGACCGCCTGGTTGACGGCCGGATCGAGGCCGAAATCGTCGGCGGTGAGGATCAGCTGTTTCACCTTGGTTGGCCTGTCGGCCCTTTTGGTCTGCGAGAAAGAACCGAAAAACCTGCCGCTTAATCGGCCATTTCTCGGCTGCGAAGGAACTGGAAGAACTCCACTCCCTCGCGTAAACGCCGCCGCATCATTTGGGGACTCTTGATCATTTCTGAAACCAATTCGGCGATTTTTTGGCGGCGGAAGTAGAAGCGCTTGTAAAAGGTCTCAAGCGATTCGAAGATCTCGGTGTGTGACAAGTGCGGGTAGTGCAAGGGCGCAATCTGGACGCCGCGCTCGTCGATCAACTCGGCATGGTCGAGATCGAGCCAGCCGTTTTCAAGGGCTTGGCGATAGAGATACGTCCCGGGATAAGGCGCGGCGAGCGAGACCTGGATCGTATGCGGATTGATCTCTCCAGCGAAGCGGATTGTTTCTTCGATGGTCTCCTTGGTCTCCCCCGGGAGGCCGAGAATGAAGGTGCCGTGGATCGTGATGCCGAGATCGTGGCAGTCGCGGGTGAACCGGCGCGCGATGTCGATCCGCATCCCCTTCTTGATATTGTTCAGGATTTGCTGGTTGCCGGTCTCGTAGCCGACGAGCAGCAGCCGCAGACCGTTGTCACGCATGACTTCCAGGGTCGCGCGCGGCACATTGGCTTTGGCGTTGCACGACCAGGTGACGCCGAGCCGGCCCAATTCGCGGGCGATCGCCTCCGCGCGTGGGCGGTCGTCGGTAAAGGTGTCGTCGTCAAAGAAGAATTCCTTGACTTCCGGGAACCATCGTTGGGCGAGGCGAATTTCCTCGACCACATGTCCGACGCTGCGCACCCGGTAGCGATGGCCGCCGACGGTCTGCGGCCACAGGCAAAACGTGCATTTCGAGCGGCAGCCGCGCCCGGTATAGAGCGACAGATAGGGGTGTAAGAGATAGCCGATGAAATAGTTCTCGGGCTTCAGATCGCGTTTGTAGACGGTGCTGACAAAGGGCAGCGCGTCCATGTCCTCAAGCATGGCGCGGTCGCGATTGTGACGGATCGACCCGTCGGCCGCGCGGTAACTGAGACCGTCGATCGCGTCGAAGGGTGCTCCGTCGGCGACCTCTTTGATGGTGAAATCGAATTCCTCGCGGGCAACGAAATCCACAGCCGGCGACGCTCTCAGGCTCGCTTCCGGCTCGACCGCGACCTTCGCCCCAACCATGCCGATCTTGAGGCGCGAATTGGTGTCCTTCAAGGCTTCGGCGACCTTGATGTCGGAGGCGAAGGACGGGGTTGAGGTGTGCATCACAACGAGTTCGTAGTCATGCGCGAGCGGCAAGATGTCGGGCAGTCGCAGCCGCGCCGGCGGGGCGTCGACCAGACGGCTGTCGTCGACCAGAGCGGCGGGCTGGGCAAGCCAGGTCGGATACCAGAATGAACGGATCTCGCGCCGCGCCTGATAGCGGGAACCGGCGCCGCCGTCGAAGCCGTCGAACGAGGGGGGATGCAAAAACAGGGTCCTCATCGCGATGCCTTTCCTCACTCGGCGACGGTCATGCGGCCACTCGGCTCAAGACGCAAGCTTCGGTCGCGCCATCGTATCCGCCGGCCCAAAAAGCTGGCGACAAATATCGCAAACGATAGACCGTCGCGAAGCGGCAGCAGCCAAAGATTTCTGAGCGGCAAGCCGAAACGGAGCCCGATAGCCGCCGCCTGGGCCACGCGCCCGAGCAGCGTGACCGCCGCCAAGACGCACGCAAGAGGCGCAAACCCAGAGACGGTCATCGCGAGCAGCGCCAGTGCCAGCACATGGGTAACGACTGAGCCGGCGTATCCGAGAGGCGCCATTTGCCGCAATGTGCGCGCCCAGCGCAATTCATGGTGCCACAAGGCGGCAAAAGACGGCTCGTATACCCGATTCTCGACGAGATAGCGCGACAGCCTCACTTTGAGACCCAGCTTGCGTACCGCCTCGCCGAGGCGCCGATCGTCGGCAAGCTGGTCGCGCAGCGAGGCAAAACCGCCGATACGGGCGAGGGTCTGGCGCGAAAGCACGATCGTCGCACCAAAGCAGCCGGCGCCCAGCCCGACGGCGTCAGCCATCAGCGCATTTGGCAGGAAGGCGAAATTGATCTGCATCGCCCCCAGCTGCGACCATAGGCCGCTCGGGGCCACAGCTTTGTACAGACAAGTCACGGCGCCCGTGCCGGGGTCGCTGAACGGCGCCGTCACGGCGGCGAGATAGCCGCGCTCGACGCGGATGTCGCTATCGGCCAGCAGCAGCAGATCATGGCGCGCGGCCGGGAGCATATTTTCGAGATTGGCGACTTTGCGGTTGCTGCCGCGGATGCGGCGATCGATCACAAGGCTGATGTCGCTTTCGGGCAGGTCGCGGATCAGCGCCCGCGCCTCGGCGACGGCGCCATCCGCCGGATCTGTGACGCCGAGCACGAGCTGCAAGACAGGGTAATCCTGCTCGGCAAAAGAGCGCAGATTCTCGTAGAGGCCGGGTTCAGCCCCATAGAGCGGCTTTAGAATCGTGACCGGCGAGCGGACGGATGAGGAGGGCAGCGGCCGCGCGGCAAACCGCAACGCCGCCACGAGTTGACCGATGAGACACAGCCAACCGACAAAGATCAACGGGATGACGAGTAGCGGAAAGTTCATGTCGTCACCGCGCTTCGGCCTCCTGCTCGGATCCGGTCGCGCGCCCGGCGGCGCGAGACAAGGGGCGCGGTCGGGCGTTCCCTGATTATGGAAGGGAGGCAAGTCACCGCAATTGCTGGCGACATAACCCGCGCCACATATAATCCGACGCGTTGGCGGGCGGGTCCTGTCATTGAGAGCTGACGAGGCAAGATCATGCGTGTCGTGCTAGCTCAACCGCGAGGGTTCTGCGCCGGGGTCGAACGGGCGATCGAAATCGTCGAACGCGCTCTGGAAAAATATGGGCCGCCGATTTACGTCCGCCACGAGATCGTCCACAACCGCCATGTCGTCGAACGGCTGCGCGGCAAAGGCGCGCATTTTGTCGACGAAATTGACGAGATCCCGCCCGGAAGCGTGACGATTTTCAGCGCCCACGGCGTCGCCCGTATCGTCGAAGAGCGTGCCGGCGCGCGCGGATTGCCGGTTATCGACGCAACCTGCCCGCTTGTGTCAAAAGTCCACAGCGAAGGCCAGCGTTACGCCAAAGAGGGCCGCGAGATCATTCTGATCGGACATGCCGGACACCCCGAAATCGTCGGCACGATGGGTCGGATCGTCGGGCGCGTGCACCTGATCTCGATGCCGCAAGAGGTCGCCGAGCTCAAAGTCGCCGATCCCAACAAGCTTGCCTTTATCACCCAAACGACGCTGAGCGTTGATGATACGCGCGCGGTGATCGAGGCGTTGAAGGCGAGGTTTCCCAGCATCGTTGGTCCCGACACCAAAGACATCTGCTATGCGACGCAGAACCGCCAGCGGGCGGTGCGCGAACTCGCGGCTCGCGTTGATGTCGTGCTGGTCGTGGGGGCGCCGAACAGCTCGAACTCCAACCGCCTGCGTGAAATCGCGACCGAAAGCGGCGTGCCGAGCTATCTGATCGAGGATGCCGGCGCTCTCGACCCAAGCTGGCTCGAGGGAGTTTCGGCCATCGGCATTACCGCCGGAGCCTCAGCGCCGGCGGAACTGGTCGAATCGCTGATCGAGCGGTTGAGCGAACTGGCCGAGATCGAGGTCGAAGAACTCCCAGGTACGACCGAAAACGTGCGGTTCCGTATGCCGGCGCAACTCGCCGACGCGGCCGCTTGTTAAGCTTGTCGATTCGTTTCACGGACGAGGTTCTCTCGTGGCCATTCCGCTGCGTCAAACATTGAGGGTTGGAGCATACGTGCTCGGCCGCCACCTGCGCGGGATTGAGCGCTACCCGTTGGTCTTGATGCTCGAACCCTTGTTCCGCTGCAATCTTGCCTGTGCGGGTTGCGGGAAGATCGACTATCCGGATGTGATCCTGAACAAGCGGCTCAGCGTCGCCGAATGCCTCGAGGCGGTCGAGGAATGCGGTGCTCCGATCGTGGTTCTCGCCGGCGGTGAGCCCTTGTTGCACCGCGAGATCGATGCGATCGTCAGAGAAATCCTCAAGCGCAAGAAATTTGTCTATCTGTGCACCAACGCCCTGCTGCTCGAAAAGAAACTCGATCAGTTCGATCCTCATCCCGACTTTGCATGGACGGTGCATCTCGACGGCGACCGCGCGGAGCACGACCGGGTTGTGTGTCAGGAGGGCGTTTTCGACCGCGCCAGCGAAGCCATTGCTGTCGCCAAGAAGCGCGGGTTCCGCGTCAACATCAATACCACCCTGTTCGATACGGCCGAGCCCGAACGGGTCGCTCGCTTCTTTGATTGGGTCACCGCGATGGGCGTCGACGGCATCACCGTATCGCCGGGTTACGCCTACGAACGGGCTCCCGACCAGGACCACTTTCTCAACCGACGCCGCACTAAGGAGTTGTTTCGCGGTGTTTTCAGCCGCGGCAGCGGTCGCTGGTCCTTCAACCAATCGAGCCTGTTTCTCGATTTTCTCGCCGGCAATCAGAGCTATCGCTGTACGCCCTGGGGAAATCCGACGCGCAATGTCTTTGGCTGGCAGCGGCCGTGCTACCTGCTCGGCGAAGGCTACGCCAAGACGTTCAAGGAGCTTATGGACGAGACCGACTGGGACGCCTACGGCACCGGCAACTACGAGAAATGCGCCGATTGCATGGTCCACAGCGGCTACGAAGCGACCGCCGTGGTTGATTCGGTGCGCCATCCCCTAAAGGCGCTCGGCGTGGCGCTGCGCGGCATACGCGTTTCGGGCGAGATGGCGGCTGAAATCCCGCTCGATCGCCAGCGCCCGGCGGTGTACGACACCCCGCGGCAGGTCGCAGAAGCGATCGCGCGGTCAAGCCGTCGCGACGATGGTGTGGAGCGCGTGAGCCGGCCCCACTAAGGCCGCGAGGGCGCGCCGCGTCTCGCGCGCGACGCCAATCAGCGCACCAAGCTGGCGCGGCCGGCGCAACACCGAAACCAGAGCGCGGGTGAGTTGCGGCGTGCCATTTTCGCCGAGCGGGAGCAACGCTGCCGGCGGCAAGCTGCGCCAGGCGCTGTCGGCGACGGTTCGCACGACCACAAAGGGGATGCCGGCGGCGGTCGCGGCTTGCGCAACCAGATCGCTTTCGAGATCGACCGTGAGGGCACCGGTGGCAATCCACGTCCGGCGCTTCTCGGCAGTCGTGGCGATGATGCGGGGAGCGCCGAATACCGGCCCTTCGATTGCCCCAAGCTCCCCGGCCAAGGCTGTGACCCGGGCGCAAAAATCCGGCGCGGGCTGCCAGCGATCGCCGCTCGCGAAAACCTCGGTCGAAATTACCGTATCGCCTGCGCGCAGATGCGGGGCCAAACCGCCGGCGATGCCAAAGCTGACGAGACACTTGGCGCCGGGCAAGGCGCGATTGACCAGCGCGGCCGTGCGTTCGCGGTCGCCGCCGCCGATGACCGTAGGAAAGCCGGCGGCTCGGACAATCCGAGCTTCGGCCCTTAATCCGGTTGTACACAGCACCTGGTGTGGCGTCGCCAAGGGATCCCCGCAAACCAGCCGGCGGGGAACCTGAAGATCGGTTGGCTATCCGCACCCTGCCGCCGGCGCGGCGATCGAGTTCCCTGCCTGTTCCTTCTTCTTAGCGGCTTTTGACGCGGTTCGCTACCGAAGAAAGGCTTAACAATCGCGTGACGTCATAACGTCGCACCCGGCCGTGGCGCCGGTGGCGCTTCCGCTGCAATCCGCCAGCGGAGTTCGATAAGCGACGGCTTCCGCCGCGACGCGGCTGGCGGGGGCGCTTCGCGGTCGTTGCGCGCAATTCCGGGTCGGCGCCGTTTATTGGCGCGCCTACAATCCGAAGGGCACGCGTCGGCAATTTCCGCGTTTCAGCCGACTGTAACGGGCCAGCGCCCACAGCGGGAAATAGAGCCGATAACCGTGGTAACGCAGAAAGAACACGCGCGGAAAGCCGACCGCGGTGAACCAGGGCTCCTCCCAAGTGCCGTCGGATTTTTGATGCTCGAGCAGATAACGCACCCCCCGTGCCACCGCCGGGTTGTCGACCTCGCCCGCCGCCATCAGCCCAAGCAAGGCCCAGGCGGTCTGCGAGGGTGTGCTGTACGGGGCTTCACCATGCGGCTGGCCCGGCCAATAGGATTCTTCGCTCTCGCCCCAACCGCCATCGACATGCTGCTTGGCACATAGCCACGCCACCGCCCGCCGCATCGCCGACGAAGCCGGGCCGACACCCGCGGCGTTGAGGGCGGCGAGCGCCGACCAGGTGCCATAGAGGTAATTGGTGCCCCATCGCCCGTACCAACTGCCGTCCGGCTCCTGCTCGCGGTGCAGAAATTCGATTGCCGCACCCACCGCGCCGATATGCGGGGCCTCGCCGAGTTGGGCCAGGAACCCGAGGCAGCGGGCGCTGACATCGGCGGTCGGAGGATCGAGGAGCGCACCGTGATCGGCGAAAGGGATGTGGTTCAAATAATAATGGGTGTTGTCGGCGTCGAACGATCCCCAGCCGCCGCCGCGACTTTGCATGCCGACAATCCACTCCGCCGCCCGCGCTACGGCCGGTCGCCAGCGTCTGCGGTCGTACCGATCGAGCGCCAAACCGGCAACCGCCGTGTCGTCGACATCGGGATAATGCGGGTTCTCGTACTGAAATGCCCAGCCGCCAGGTCGCAGGCCCGGCCGCACCGCCGCCCAATCGCCCTCAACCTCCAGCACTTGCTTGCCGGCGAGCCACTCGAGCGCCCGCCCGATCGCCGGATCGAGGCCTTTGTCTTCGACTTCCATCAGCGCGTGACTGGCAAGCGCCGTGTCCCAAACCGGCGACAGGCAGGGCTGGCAATGGGTCCGCCCCGGCTTGCACACCAGCAGCTTGCGCAGCGCCGCCTCGGCCGATTGGTAGCGGGGGTCGTCGCGCGGGTAGCCGAGGCAGTCATACATCATCAACGCATTGGCCATCGCGGGAAAGATCGCGCCGAGCCCATCCTCGCCGTTGAGCCTTTGGTTGACGAATGCGACGGCCGCTTCGATCGCGCGTTGTCGCGTCGCCTTTGGGAACATCGGCTCGGCCGCGCGCAGGACGCTGTCTAAGAGTGTGAAGCCCGTCGCCCAAACCGACCGGGTCGGACCACTGATCCAGTCGCGGACCGCCAACGGGTCTTCCGCGAAGAGTTCCCGGATCGAAACCTGCCGCGGATTGCGCGCGCGGGGCCGCAACGCCATCAGCACGAGCAGCGGCACCAGGACGGTCCGGGACCAGTATGACACTTTGGTGATGTGAAACGGCGACCACCGCGGCAACAGCATGATCTCGACCGGCATCACCGGGACCGCGCGCCACGGCAGTTCACCGAACAATGCCAAAAGGATGCGGGTAAATACGTTGCAATGCCGCGCGCCGCCGGCGGCGAGGATCGCGGCGCGCGCACGCGCCATATGGGGGCTGTCGGGCGGGTCACCGATCGCCTTCAACGCGAAATAGGCTTTGACCGAGCAGCTGAGGTCGAGCCGGCCACCGTAGAAGAGCGGCCAGCCGCCGTCAGCCCCCTGACCCGCTCGTAAAAAGGTCCCGATTTCGGCTTCGAGGTCCGGCTGCGGGCGACCGAGATAATGGTAAAGCAAGACGTATTCAGCCGAAATTGTGGCGTCGGCCTCGAGTTCGAACAGCCAATGGCCGTCGCCGTGCTGCAGCGCCAGCAAGGCGTTTGTCGCATGGCGGATCGCTTCGGCGAGCCGCCGGTCGCTCTCCTCGCCCGCCGAGGCAGGTTCGGGGCTCCAGGTTTCGGTCAATCGGTCAGGCATTCCACCAATAGTCGCTGTTGCTTGCGGCCCATAACCGGGACCGCCGGCGATCGGCGCGGCCCGCGCTCGCTCTCACATCCGCTATGCCGGCGGAGAAGCCGCGCGGCTGCGGCGAACCCAGAGGCGATTGCCCCCTCGATCGTTGCCGGCAATCCGGTATGGGTATAATCGCCGGCCAGCACGAGGTTGCGCCACCGGGTTGCGAGTTGCGGCCGGCGCAAAAGTTGTGCGGGTTCCGCGAGAAAGGTCGCACGCCTTTCCTTGACGATGCGGGAGGGCGGGAGAGGAGCGGCGGGCAGCGCGTACGCCGCGGCGGTGTCGCGCCACAAAAGCGCGGCCAATTCCTCGGGGCTGCGATCGACAATCCGCTCCGCCGCGCTGACTGTCACCGACACCACTGCGCGCTTGCGAAAGATCCACTCCGCCGTGCCTGCGATCACACCGATAAACGCCGGCGCCGGCGCCGCTATGCTGTAGCGGAAATGGGCATTGACAATCGGGGCGTAACGATCGGGCACGGTAAGCCCTGGCAGAAGCCGGGCGGCAACCAGAGCCGGCGTCGCCAGTATCACCTGCTCGCCCGCGGCCAGATCGACCGCGCCGGTATCGAACCGCAGGCCACGCACGTCTTCGTCGGCAAAATCCAGGCCGCGTAGGCGCGCCCCAAAGAAAACCGCGGCGCCGCCGCGGCGCAACGCGTCAAGGGCGGGGTCGACAAAGGTCTCAGACAACCCGTCGCGCGGCATGAGCGGGCGGCAGGCGTCGCCGCCGCGCCCCAAAGTCTCGGCGAGCACCCGCCAAAACAGCTGCGCCGAAGCCTCCTCGACGCCGGTATTCAGGGCCGCCACTGCGAGCGGCATCCACAATCGCGCAAATAGCGGCCGGGTTCGGTCGAGAACCTCGGCCACCCTCGCGGTCGGGGCCGCCTTGCGCAAAGCCAGCGCTTCGAGATAATCGGCGGGTCGGGTTCCGGGCACCCGTCGCGACGGGTGCAAAATCCACCACGGAAGCCGTCCGCGATTGGGCCGCAAGACCCACCGCTGTCGGCTGAGGGCATCGAAAAACGGGAATGCCGCTTGTCGCGCGTCCTCGAGGGTGTGCCTCGCGCCGATCGCCTCGAGATAGGCCAGCGCCCGCTTGTTGCCCGACAACAACAGGTGATTGCCGTTATCGAGCCGGCAGCCGAGCCCGGCGTCGAAATAGGAGCGGCAGCGGCCGCCGGCATGCGCGCTTGCCTCGTAGAGACGGACCGGTCGGCCGGCTTGCATCAGGGCGACGGCAGCGGCGAGACCGGCCAGGCCGCCGCCGACCACATGCACCTTGCCGGAGCCCGCGCGAGCGGTCATAGGAGGCCGTGGCGCAAGGCCAACCAGAACTTGACCGGTCGCGACAGACTGGGCTGCCGGGTCGGGTCACACCAGCCACTGCGCTGCAATTCCCGCAACATCGCGCGATAAACCGCAGCCATAGCCGCGGCCGGCCGCATCGCTCGCCGCCGGCAAAGCGCCATATGTTGTTCAGCCTCGACGAAATGACGCTCCGCGATCGCTGCGAGGGCGCCGCAGATCGCGGGCAGCGCCGGGTCGCGCAACACCGCGGCCGGTTCGTCGGTGTAAACGCCATAGGCCTCCAACAAATCGCGCGGCAGATAGAGCCGGCCGCGCTCGGCATCTTCGGCGAGATCGCGCAGGATGTTGGTCAGCTGAAGCGCGCGCCCGAGCTCGTCGGCGACGCGGTGGGCGGCCGGCCCCGGATCGCCGAAAATATGGACCGAAAGGTGACCGACGGCGCTGGCGACACGCGCGCAATAGAGGTCGAGAGTGGCAAGATCGGGAGCCCGCATCTGCTCGCGTGCATCCATCTCCATGCCGTCGATGACGTCGATGAAATCCTGGCGACGCAGCCCGTAACGCCGCGTCGGCGCGGCCAGCGCGCGGGCGACCAGTTCGCGTGGGCGGCCGGCATAGAGGTGGGCGATCTCGTCGCGCCACTTGGCAAGTGCGGCAAGCTTGGACGCCACCGGCCGATCGCCATCGGCGATGTCGTCGACTTCGCGGCACCACGCGTAGACCGCGAACATCGCGTCGCGCCGGTCTTGCGGCAGCAATCGCATGGCCCAATAGAACGAGGTTCCCGCGGCCGCGACCCGGGCGCGGATGGTTTGCCGCAGCAGCGCGTTATCGGCCGACGTCTCGGTGGCGTCGAGGGTGGCGCCGCTCATCATCGCGCCCCCGCGGTCAGGCCTTTGGCGAAGGCGGCAAGAAAGTCGCGCGTGCCGAGCCCGACCCGGGCGGCGAGCGGGTCGCCGTGACGCAGACGCAGCAGCAGGCGCGCCGCCAGTTCGACAATCACCGCGCATTCGCGGCGCAAACCCCGGGCCGCAACCCCGGGCGGCAGGTCTCGAGCCAGCTCCACCAACGCGGCGGTGCGGTCGAGCAGGACATCGAGAGCCCGCCGCAGCGCCGGGCTGACGACCGCTGCGGCAAGCGCCTCGATCCCGGTGCCGGCGGCGGCAAGATCGGCGAGCGGCAGGTAGACGCGATCCAGCCGGCGGTAATCCTCGCCGCAATCCTGCAAATGGTTCAGAACCTGCAACGCCGCGCACAGAGCATCGGCGGCGGGCCAGGTCGCGCGCGCCTCGCCATGAAGATCGAGCAACTGGCGTCCGACCGGTGCGGCCGAATACCGGCAATAATCCATCAGCTCGTCCCAGTCGCGGTAACGCTGCTTGACGGCGTCCTGGCGAAACGCGTGCAGCAGATCGTGACAATGCCGGGCGGTGAGCCCGGTATCGAGCAGGCTTTGCCGCATCGCCGCCGCCGCCGGCGCATCCGCGCCCGGCGCACCCTCCAGCACCGCCGCCATGCGGTCCAGTCGCCGAATCTTCTCTGCCGGCGCCAATGCCGGGTTATCGGCAATGTCGTCGGCATTGCGGGCAAAGCGGTAGAACGCGTGGACATGAACCCGCAAATCGCGCCGGATCAGCCACGACCCGACCGGAAAATTCTCGCTCTCGCGCCATTTGCCGGAAGGTGTCTCGATGCTTTGGCGGGCATGCCCGCTACCCGGTGAAGCGAGCGCGCTCATCTCCCGATCTGCCGAACGTCTCTGCCATAACAAACGTCCTGTGGTGACGCGCGAATGCAAGCGCTCCGAGCATAGCGCAAGACGCAGAGACGGGAGAAGGCCAAGCAACTCTGGCGCTCTCATCCCGGCTCTGAACAACGCCCCGGTGTTTCCCGAGCCGACGCGGATGCAGCGTGAAAGCCGTCGCGGCCCTGCCCGGGCCGCGGACGGATCCATGGCATATTGGCCACAGGAGAGGTCATTCGAGGCGGTCGAAGACGCGCTTGATGTCGAGAAAAACGATGACCCCGCTGACCACAAACAGCGCGATACCGGCCGAATGCAAACTACCATGCGGCCACCCTTGGGCAATAAACAATCCCGATAGGCCGATAATGATGAATAGGGGGATCACAATGGCAAGGCTTACCATTTTTTCCACCAGCATGAAGTCGCCGAGTCCTGCCGAAGGTTCATCAAAGCTTCGCTTCAGTATTAAGAAGAAGAGTGCTATCGATGCCAATATCAGCACCATGCCGGTAGCGTAGTCGCCGTCCTGTTCGGCATCACTGGCGGCAACAGCGCCGAGAACGATACAGAACGCAAGCAGGAGAAATTGAAGCCAAAACAGAAGCCATGACCAAAACTCCCCGTCAGGTCGGTCAGATTGGCGGCCACTCTGAACCATCGCACGCAACCTCGCCCATTCCCGCTCAGTGGTCGTGACCATGCGGTCTCACCGGCGCTTTCGCAAATGGTTGTAATAGCTCTTTATATCTTCTCCGCAAGGTTGATACCGAAACCCGAGGGAACAATGCTGCCGCCTTCGCCAGCCGCGATCGGATTATCCCTGCCGGTGAGCTAAGCGGGTGCGGCGACGGGTTCAATCAGCGACGGATCGTTGTTTTTGACATTTCCGACCCGCGGCCCCACCGGCCAGATCGCCATGTCATCGGCCGGGTAAGGCGCCAGTAAGGTCCTGAGCTGCGCCGGATCGGCCGCTTCCTCGCCGAGCCAAGCGGGCCAGTGCCGCGGGTCGAGAATGACCGGCATGCGGTCATGTAGCGGCGCCAGCAATTCGTTCGGCTTGGTTGTGATGATCGTGAAGCTGCGCAGCCGTTCGCCTTGCGGCGATCGCCAGCTGTCCCATAAGCCGGCCACCGCCATCAGCCTTCGGTCGGCCAGGGCTACGGCGTAGGGCTGGCGCTTGTCGCCGAGCTTCTTCCACTCATAGAAGCCGTCGAGTGGAACAAGGCAGCGGCGGCGCCGAAACGGCTCGCGGAAAGCAGGTCGCGCGTCGAGGCCCTCGGCTTTGGCGTTGAAGGTTGAATAGCCGATCTTGATGTCCGAGGCCCAATAGGGCACCAGCCCCCAGCGCATGACGTCGAGGCTGCGCTCACCGCGATGTGCATCGAAACGAACGATCGGCAGCGGGTCGGTCGGCGCCAGGTTCCAGGTCGGGGCGAAATTGGGTGTCGGCCGGTGCGGCGGAATCGAGAAAATCAGCTTGATCTCGCTGGCATCCGTGGAAAGTCGCGCGCGCCCGCACATCCCCGCAGAGTGCCGTGCGAGCGCGGAGCATGCAACCCGGTGCGTCGGGCCGCCGGGGCGTTCGGTGCGGTGTGACCGAGCCAACCGCCGGCGCTCTGCGCAAGCGCTTATCACCGATCGCAATCCCGCACCCGGCAGTTTCCGGCCGAAAGGAACGAACGGGGCGCCGGTCGAACGCAGCCCGGTTGCGCGCGTCCCCGCCCCGCCGGACGGCCCGCGCATAGACCCTCCGGCGCCAACCCGCCAGCCCGCGTGGCCGCCGGGCTTCACCCGCGCCGTCCGGTTGGTTATCGTTGCCTTGCGCGGAGTTGAGGGACAGCGATGGCAAACGAAGAAACCTACGATTTCATCGTCACCGGCGCCGGCTCGGCGGGTTGCGCCGTTGCCGGTCGGCTCAGCGAGAGCGGTCGCTACCGGGTTCTGTTGCTCGAAGCAGGCCCGCGCGACACCAATCCGTGGATCCACATCCCGCTCGGCTACACCAAGACTTACACCGATCCCCGGGTCAATTGGATGTTCGATAGCGAGCCGGAGAAGGAGTTGAACGGGCGCACTCTCTATCAACCCCGCGGCAAGGTGCTCGGCGGCACCAGTTCGATCAACGGGATGGTTTACATGCGCGGCACGCCGGCCGATTACGATGGCTGGCGCCAGCGCGGCTGCGAGGGCTGGGATTGGGATTCGGTCTTGCCGTTCTTCAAAAAGGCCGAGGACCAGGAGCGCGGCGAGAACGAATTCCACGGCACCGGCGGTCCATTGCATGTCTCGAACCCGGTGCGCTGTCCGCTCGGCGATGCGATGGTCAAGGCTGCGATCGAAGCCGGGGTGCCCGCCAATGACGATTTCAACGGCGCCCGACAGGAGGGGGCCGGTTATTATCAGACGACAACCAGCAACCGGCGCCGATGGAGCTCGGCGCGCGCTTATCTCGGCCCGGCCCGGCGACGCGGCAATTTGACGGTCGAGACCGAAGCGCAGGCGACGCGCATCCTGTTCGACGGCGTCCGCGCGATCGGGGTCGAATATCAGACCCCGCAGGGCCGCAAGGTCGCCCACGCCCGTGGTGAAATCATCGTTTCCGGCGGGGTGTATGGTTCGCCGCAGCTGCTCCAGCTCTCGGGGATTGGCCCCGGTGACCTATTGCGCGAGTTCGGGATCCCGGTCATTCGCGAAATCCCTGGCGTCGGCGCCAATTTACACGACCATTTCAACACCTATCTGGTTTGGCGCTGCAAGCAATCGGTTACGATCAACGATCTGGCGCGCAGTCCGTTGATCAAGGCCAAGGCAGCGGTGCAATATGCGGTGAGCCGCTCGGGGCATCTGTCGAATGCCGGCATTTATGCGGGTGCCTTTGTCAAAAGCGACCCGCGGCTCGAAACTCCCGATCTGCAGATCAACATGTTCGGTTGGAGCGCCGTCGAGCGGCTGCGCACGGGGATCAAACCGCACCCGTTTTCGGCGTTTACATTGAGCCCGGTGCATCTTCGCCCCGAAGGTCGCGGCACGGTGCGGATCAAAAGCCCCGACCCGTTCGCGCCGCCTTCCATTCGTTTCAACTTTCTGGCCAGCGAATACGATTTCCGCGCGTTGATCTACGGCGCCCGACTGGCGCGCAAGATCGCCGCGCAGCCGGCGCTCGCACCGTTCGCCGGCGAGGAGGTGCTCCCCGGCCCGCAATGCCAGAGCGACGAGGACATGATCGCAGAGATCCGGGTGCGCGGCGTTTCCAACTTGCATCCGGTCGGGACCTGTCGGATGGGCCGCGGCGTCGATGCGGTTGTCGATCCGCGCCTCAGGGTCCATGGCGTGGAGCGGCTGCGTGTCGCCGACGCTTCCATTATGCCGCAGGTGCCGGGCGGCAATACCAACGCACCGTCGATCATGATCGGCGAGAAATGCGCGGCGATGGTGCTTGAAGACGCACAGGCCGCATAACCTATTGGTCTGCCGGCCGGCCCGGCAACACCTCAACCGCCCGCCCTCCTCCGTGCGAGGCTGGCGCGGACGGATCACGGCTGAGGATCGTGTTGGTGGCAGCTCGCCGGCTGGCGCCGCGCGTCCAGGTCTGCCGCAGATCTCGACCCGGGGTCGGGGCGAGCGGCCCCGCTGATCTTCCGCGCAGGGTTGCGGCCCGCGGCGCGCCGCCTGCCGGTCAGGCCGGAAGCGGAACCTCCCAGATATCGCGGGCGTAGTTGGCAACGGTACGGTCCGACGAAAACCACCCCATCCCGGCAATATTCATAATCGCCATGCGGCCCCAGCGCCGAGGATCTTGCCATAGCGTGTCGATCTGTTGCTGGGCCGCGCGGTAGGCGGCGAAATCCTCGGCCACCATAAAACGGTCGGAATGGCGCAGACGATCGGCCAGACGGTGGAAGCGATGCGGCTCGTCGGGCGAAAGCTCTCCGGTTTCCAATGCCGCGATGGCGCGCGCTAGTTCAGGTGACGCGGCGATCGCCGCGCTCGCATCGAGACCACACTGCGTGCGTGCGGCCACGCCTTCGGCGGTCAAGCCGAATATGATGATGTTGTCGGCTCCGACACGATCGCGGATCTCGATATTGGCCCCGTCGAGGGTGCCGATGGTCAGCGCGCCGTTGAGCGCCAGCTTCATATTACCGGTGCCCGACGCTTCCATTCCAGCGGTCGAGATCTGCTCTGACAGGTCGGCGGCGGGGATGATGATCTCCGCGAGGCTGACATTGTAGTTCGGAATGAAGACCACCTTGAGGCGATCGCCGACCTGCGGATCATTGTTGATCATCTGTGCGAGGTCGTTGGCGAGTTTGATGATCAGCTTGGCCTCGGCGTAACTCGGCGCCGCCTTACCGGCGAAAATCTTGACCCTTGGCACCCAGTCATGGCCGGGATCCACGAGAATGGCGTGATAACGCGCGATCGTCTCGAGCAAATTCAGCAGCTGCCGTTTGTATTCATGGATCCGCTTGATATGGACGTCGAAGAGGGCCGTCGGGTCGAGCCTCACTCCGAGCCGGTCGCTGACGATGCGCACGAAGCTTCGCTTGTTGGCGCGCTTGATCGCGGCTAGGCGCTGGCGCAGCGCGGCATCGTCGGCCAGCTTGGCGAGGCGGCTCAACGCCGCCGGGTCGTCGAGGGTTTCCACCCCGCACGCATCGACCAGCAGCGCCGTCAGGGCCGGATTGGCTTGATGCAGCCAACGCCGAAACGCAATCCCGTTGGTCTCATCGACAATCCGGTCGGGGTAAAGGCGGTGAAACGCCCCGAACACGCTGCGCCGCATCAATTCGGTGTGCAGCACCGAGACGCCGTTGACCCGGTGAGAGCCGAGAAAGGCAAGATTGCCCATTTGCACCCGGCCTCCGTCGCCGCGATCGATCAGAAGCGGGACGAATTCCTGGCTCCCCTCCGCCATGCCCGCTGCGCTCGCCGCGGTGCGAAGGTCGTGGTCAAGCGCTTCGATGATCTCAAGATGCCGCGGCAGAAGGCGGCCGAACAACCCGACCGGCCAGCTTTCCAGCGCCTCCGGCAAGAGCGAATGATTGGTATAAGCGCAGGTCGCTTGCGTGATGCGCCACGCACTCTGCCAGGAGACGCGGTAACGGTCGACCAGCACTCGCATCAATTCGGCGATCGCGATGCTCGGATGGGTGTCGTTGAGTTGGATCGCCGCTTGTTGCGGCAGCGCAAATATATTGCCGTGATTTTGCACATGCGTGTGGATCAGGTCCTGGATCGAGGCGGCAACAAAGAAATATTCCTGCCGCAGGCGTAATTCCTGCCCCGCCGGTGTGTTGTCGGCGGGGTAGAGGATTTTGGAAATCGCCTCGGCGCGCGCCTGCTGTTCAAAGGCCGCGACATGGTGGCCTTCGTTGAAGACATCGAGCCGCAGCGGGTCGGTCGCGCGCGCCGACCATAACCGCAGAGAATTGACGTGGCGGCCGCGCCAGCCGACGATCGGCGTGTCGTAGGCGACCGCCTGCACCGTCTCCGCGGGGCGCCAGACCGCATGGCTGCGGCCCTTGGCCTCGACGTGGTCGACCGAGCCGCCGTAATTGACGTCATAGACGATCTCCGGGCGCTCGAATTCCCACGGATTGCCGAACGACAGCCACTGTTCCGGCAATTCCTGTTGCCAGCCGTCGATAAGGACTTGGCGAAACAGGCCGTGGTCATAGCGAATGCCATAGCCGCAGGCGGGAATGCCGAGCGCGGTCATGCTGTCCATCAAGCAGGCGGCCAGCCGCCCGAGCCCGCCATTGCCGAGCGCGGCGTCGGGCTCGGCCAGACGCATGCGTTCGGGGTCGACGCCGAGGTCGCCCAGCGCTATCCGAACCAGCTCGGTCATGCGCAGGTTTTCAACCACGTCGTTGAGCAGCCGCCCGAGCAGGAATTCGAGCGACAGGTAGTAGACGCGCTTACGTCCCTTGGCTTGGCTGTTGCGCTCGGCCGCCAGCCAGCGATGGATCACGCGATCCCGCAAGGCAAGCGCCGTGGCAATAAACCAGTCGCGGTCGGTCGCGGCGGGAACCGCCTTGCCGACCGCCAAGGTCAGCTTGGCCAACACCGCCGCCGCAAATTCGCGTACGGCTTCCTCGCTTGGAGGCGCATCAGTGATGGGCGGCAGCAATTCAATCTGGTCAAGGTGCGGAAGGGTCAGGTCTGAGGGCATCGGCCGTTACGAGGGGTGAGAAATTGGCGCGGCGCCAAATCGGGCCCGTCAGCGGGCGCGGCCGGGGCTGCATCGGGAGAGTTACGCCACTGCGGCACCCGGGCGCAATCGCGCCGACCGCGAGGTCGCATCGCGGCCACCGACGGCGTGCGGGGTGGTGCGATTGCGGACCTGAGGAATGCGGCGTCGGCGCGGCCGAGGCGCGGAAAAACGGCTGTTCCGACGGGCACGGCCGGCGCAGAATGGAATCGGCAGGATGGAGGAAGAACGATCGAATACTGGCGCGGACAATGCCGGGCGACGTTCCAATGCGACCGGATCGACGCACGGTTGGTCGAGGAAATCGGGGTCGAGACGTTGATGTGGGGCTCGCATTACCCGCATCCGGACGGTGTCAGGCCGGAAGCCTGCAAATATAAATCCTCCAAATATATCGCCGAGGAGCTTATCGGGTTGCCGCCTGAGACGGTTCACAAGATCACCTGCGAGAATGCCGGCAAATTCTGCGGCTTGATCGCCTGAAACGCGAATGGCAGCTTTGTAGATATTTGTTGTGGAGCGGGGGCGTCGGTAAAACCGGTCCGGACGGTCGGCGGCCGCGGCAATTTTGCTTCCGGCCTTGTGTCGCCGTCTTTTGCCGGAGACGCAATGCTGTCGAGCCGCGACCGAGCCGATCGGCGCTAGAGGCTTACCGACGCCCCGGCGCGCGAGGCTATCTCGAGCGCCGGTACCGGCTCTCGGTCGCGGGCAACGACGCGGTTTCGCCCGCCGGCCTTGGCGGCATAGAGCGCGGTGTCAGCGCGTTTGAGCAGCCGGTCGCGGTCGTCGCATCCGGCATGGGTCGCGGTCACGCCGATGCTGACGGTTAGATAACAGGTCGCGTCGCCGTCACCGAGCCGAAACGGGTGGTCCGCCACGGCGCTGCGCAGCCGCTCGGCGACGGTTGCGGCGATGTCGAGCCCGGTCTCGGGCATGACCACCGCGAATTCTTCCCCGCCGAGACGGGCGACGAGATCGTCGCTGCGCACGCTGTCGCGCGCGCGGCGTGCGATTTGCTGCAAGACCGTGTCGCCGCTCGGATGGCCGTAGGTATCGTTGACCCGCTTGAAATGATCGATATCGAACAACAACAGTGCCGCCGCGACCCCGTCGCCATTGACGCGCGCGATCAATTTGTCGAGATGGGCAAAGAGGTAGCGCCGGTTGTAGAGACCGGTCAGTTCGTCGGTGAGCGCGAGGGCCAGGCTGCGGCGATAATTCTGATCGAGGCTGTGTTGCAGCCGGCGCCTTCGGAGTTGAATGTTGGTGCGCGCGACCAGCTCATTGGGATCGATGGGGCGAACCAGATAATCATTCGCGCCGAGATCGAGGCCTTTGGCCAGACGGGGCAGATCGCGCTCCCCGGCGATCAAGAGGATCGGCGTCTGCCGCAGCGCTTCGCTGGCACGGCAATAGGAAACAAAGTGTAGCGCGTCGCGATCGTCGGGGGTGAGGCTGGCGATGACAAGATCGGTATCGCGGCCCAGCTGCGCCTGCGCCGCCGCGCAATTGGCCGCGACCGTCACTTTGTGGGTGGCGAGTGGGCTGGCGATTTGGGCCGCGGCCAGCGGGTCTTCCTCGACGATCATAATCCGCGCCGGACCGTGGTCGAGGGCGGCGGGCGGACCGCCACCAAAGTGGCCGCAAATCTCGTCGCGCAGTCGCCATTCCTGGATCAAACGCCTCAACCGCACCAGCGACCGCACCCGGGCGAATAGCGCGATGTCGGAGACCGGTTTGGTCAGAAAATCATCGGCGCCCACTTCGAGTCCGTGCAGCCGATAGGCGGTATCGGAGAGCGCGGTGACCATCACCACCGGCAGGTCGGCGGTGCGCGGTTCGGTTTTGAGCCGGCGACAAACCTCAAAACCGTCCATATGCGGCATCATCACGTCAAGCAGGACCACGTCGGGCAGTTCGGCCGCGGCGATTTCCAACGCCGCTTGTCCGTTTGAGGCCGTCAGCACCTGAAAATATTCAGCTGAAAGCTTGGCCTCGAGCAACTTGACGTTGATACTCAGATCATCGACGATCAGAATACGTCCCGTCATGTCGAGACCCCGCCTGAAAGATGCTGGTGACTACGCCCTTGTTGCAAGGGTTTGTTCGACGATTTCGAGAAACCGGGCTACCGAGATCGGCTTAGCTATATAAGCCTCACAGCCGCTGTCACAAATTTTTTCTCGATCGCCCTTCATCGCGAAAGCGGTGACCGCAATTACCGGGATTTGCCGGAGATCCTCGTCGGCCTTTAGCCACCGCGTCACCTCAAGTCCCGAGACCTCCGGAAGCTGGATATCCATCAGGATCAAATCCGGATGATGCTGGCGGGCAAAGAGCAACGCCTCGTAGCCATCCTTGGTTTGCAAGGTGTGATAACCATGGGCGGTTAAGAGGTCGTTAAACAGCTTCATATTGAGTTCGTTGTCCTCAACGATCAATACCTTCCGCCGTCGCGGCGGCGGCGCCTCCTCCCTTATCTCGCTGCTCATGGCTTTGGCGCTATGAAACGACTGCACAGAGTGGATTCGCCCATGTTATCTCGACGAGAGCGCGGCCCCGGCTTCGCCTTCTTCACGGCGCTGCTCTACCGGAGGGGGCTTAATAATCGGTGAGTGACACGCGTCTTCGGGGGCAACCGGCTGGGCAATGACCACGCAATTTCGCATCGGCATCGATCTGGGCGGCACCAAGATCGAGGGGGCGGCGGTCGATACCAAGGGTGCCATCCGCCTCCGCCGGCGCAGACCGACCCCGGTCGGGGATTACCCGCGCACGCTCGCCGCCGTCGCTCAAATCGTTGGAGAGCTCGAACAGGAGATCGGCGAGAAGCTGTCGGTTGGGGTCGGCATGCCGGGAGCGATCGCGCCCGCCACAGGCTTGGTCAAGAACGCCAATTCGACTTGGCTCAACGGCCGCCCGCTGGCCTGCGACCTCGAAAACGCCCTCGGCCGGCCGGTGCGGCTCGCCAACGACGCCAACTGCTTCGCCTTGTCCGAGGCCACCGACGGGGCGGCCGCGGGATGCGAGGTGGTGTTTGGGGTTATTGTCGGAACCGGGGTCGGCGGTGGTGTCGTGATCGAGGGCCGGGTTCTGACCGGCGCCAACGCGATAGCGGGCGAATGGGGGCACAATCCGTTGCCATGGCCGGCAGCCGACGAGCTGCCAGGGCCCTCCTGCTATTGCGGCCGGCACGGCTGCATCGAAACGTTTCTGTCCGGTCCCGGGCTCGGCGCCGACTATCGGCGCCGTACGGGCGACGCCTTGGCCCCCGCCGAAATCGCCGCTCGCGCCGCGGCCGGCGACGCTCTGTGCGGTGCGACGATGGATCGCTATTTCGACCGGCTCGCGCGAGGACTGGCAGCGGTCGTCAATGTGCTCGATCCCGAGGCGATCGTCCTGGGCGGCGGGCTCTCCGCAATCGCGGCGCTCTACCGCGAAGTGCCGCGCCGCTGGACCCGCTACATTTTCTCCGACCGGGTCGATACCCGACTGTTGGCGCCGCGCTTCGGCGATGCGAGCGGAGTGCGGGGTGCGGCGTGGCTATGGCCGCCGAGCCCGGCATGAATACGCTTTGTCGTGATTGCAGTGCACTCTTTGCGCGGCCACCGCCCGGCGGGCGATGCTCGGATTGCGGTTCGCCGCGCCTTGTCGGCCATCCGGCGCTCGCCGAGCTCGCAATCGCTCATGTCGACTGCGATGCCTTTTACGCGACGATCGAAAAGCGTGACCGGCCCGAACTCGCCGATCGGCCGGTGATTGTCGGCGGCGGCAAGCGCGGGGTCGTGCTTGCTTGCTGCTATGTCGCGCGGCTCTATGGCGTGCGCTCGGCGATGCCGATGTTCAAGGCGCTCGCCGCCTGTCCCGACGCCGAAGTGGTCCGTCCCGACATGGCCAAATACCGCGATGTCGGACGGGCGGTGCGTGAAGAGATGCGGCGGCTGACCCCGCTCGTCGAGCCGGTTTCGATCGACGAGGCCTTTCTCGATCTGCGCGGGACCTCGGCGTTGCACGGGGCGGTGCCGGCGCAGTCGCTGGCCAGGCTCGCTGCCAGGGTCGAGCAGCGGCTGGGAGTGAGCTTGTCGATCGGGCTCAGCGACAGCAAGTTCCTCGCCAAAATCGCCTCCGATCTCGACAAGCCGCGCGGGTTCGCGGTGCTGAGCCGGGTCGAGGCGCCGTCTTTCTTCGCCAATCGGCCGGTGTCGCTGTTGTGGGGCGTGGGTACAGCGCTAGAACGGCGGCTCGCCGCCGACGGGATCGCCTTGATCGGGCAGTTGGTGGCGCTCGGCGAGAGCGAATTGACGGCGCGCTATGGCCGCCTCGGCGGGCATCTCTTCCGCCTTGCCCACGGGCTCGATGACCGACCGGTGGTCGCTCAGGCGCCGGCGCGTTCGATTTCGGCGGAAACGACATTGGCGCAAGACGTGGCCGATCTGGCGGTGTTGACCGCGGTGTTGCGGCCGTTGTGCGAGCGGGTCTCGGCTCATCTCAAGGCGGCCCGGCTTGCCGCCGGCGGCCTTACCCTCAAGCTCAAAACCGCCGATTTCCGCTTGCGCACCAGGTCACGGCGCCTCGCCGAACCGACCCAAATTGCCACGACGATGTTGCGTGTCACCGAGCCGTTGCTGGCCGCCGAGGCCGACGGCTCGACCGCCTTTCGATTGGTCGGGGTCGGCGCCAGCGGGCTTGTCGACGAGGCCGAGGCCGATCTGCCGACCTTGTTCGAGCGCGACCTCGGTCAGCCGCGGCGGCTTGACGCCGCCATCGATGCGATCCGCGACCGGCTCGGCGCCGATGCCCTCCGCTATGGCGCGGCACCGGCCGCAACTGATCGGCCGCCGGCGCAATCGCTGTCGCGCACCGGCCGCTCCAACCGCGACTGACGGGTTCGACGCCATCCTCAGCAAACGGGTTTGGCGATCGGCTCGATATCGTCGAGTTTGGCCCGGATCGAATAATCGCCGTAATCGATCACCATGTTGCGCGAGACGCCGTTGTCGAGCAGATCCATGCCCAGTTCGTAATCAGGCTCCTCGGCGCGGGCATCCTCGGGAAAAAAGGCGAGCCGCACCCGCCAGCCCGGCCGGTCGAGCAGCGCATTGGGCTCGGCGGTCGGGGGCTTGGTGACGAGCTTTGCGCCGATCACCGCCGAGACCTGGACCGCGTTCTCGTCGCTGGAGCCGTCGAACACCTGGCGTGTCACAAAGGTGGCGCCGGCTTCGGCCTGGTTGATCAGCAATATCGTGTGAGCGCTGGGAAACAATACGCCGGGAGCAAGGGTCAGGGTTTGCGCGCGCGGCTTGGTAAACACCGCATGGCCGCCTTTTCCTGGGCCATCGAGTTGGGCGTTGCCGCGAATTTCCTGTTCGAGTTTACCGTTGCGCGTCTGCCGCTGGTTGAAGTTATAACGCAAACCGTCCTTTGATTCCCAAGTCACAAAGCTCGAAGCGATTTCAACATCGCTGCCTTCAGCATAACGCATTCGCAGCCGGTAGCGCTGCACGATCGTCCATCCGCCGCACGCCTCACCCCATTCATACTCCATCGCGCCGGTCGCACCGATCACGCCGGAATCGGATGCGGTGGAGCCGAGGGTCATCGTGTAAAGGGCGCGGTGCGGGGCGATCTCCGCCGGATGGGCGCGAGCGGCCGGCAGCATCGCGAGCAGGGCGATCAGAACCGCCCTCACCGCCGGTGGCAATCCTACGCGCCGGCGATCGGCGCGGGCGAGGGCTGGCCTCAGGGCTTTGTCTCCCGCTGGGGAGGCAAGTCCAGTTTCAGATGAAGCTCGCGCAGCCGCTCGGCCGGGACCGGGGCCGGCGCATTCATCAGCAGGTCCTGCGCCTGTTGGTTCATCGGGAACGCGACAACCTCGCGCAGGTTCGGGGTGTCGGCAAGCAGCATCACGATGCGATCGATCCCGGGGGCCGAACCGCCATGAGGTGGAGCACCGTAACGAAAGGCGTTGAGCATGCCGGAAAAGCGGCTCTCGACTTCGGCGGCGCTGTAGCCGGCAATCGCGAAGGCCTTATACATGATCTCGGGGCGGTGGTTGCGGATCGCTCCCGACGACAATTCGACGCCGTTGCACACGATGTCGTATTGGTAAGCGAGGATGTCGAGCGGATCGCGGGTCTCGAGCGCTTCGAGACCGCCTTGCGGCATCGAAAACGGATTGTGGCTGAATTCGATCAGCCCGGTCTCGGGGTTGCGCTCGTACATGGGAAAATCGACGACCCAGCAAAAAGAGAATTCGCGCTCGCGCGTCAGGCCGAGCTCACGTCCGATACGCAAGCGGGCGGCGGCGGCAAAGGCGCTGAATTCGCGCGGCGCTCCGCACACAAAAAACACCGCATCGCCATCGCCGAGCTCGAGCTCCTGGCGCAGCGTCTCGGTCGCCGCGGGTCCGAGATTGCGCGCGACCGGGCCCGCTCCCTCGCCATTGCGAAAAAAGATATAGGCCAGGCCCGGCTGGCCCTCGGCTTGCGCCCAGGAATTCATCTGGTCGCAAAAGGCGCGGCTGCCGCCGCCGGGCGCCGGTATCGCCCATACCCGCACCGCGGCATCGGCTACGATCATGCTGGCAAAGACCCGAAAGCCGGAGCCGCGAAAATGGCCGGTGACGTCGCGCATCTCGATCGGATTGCGCAGATCGGGCTTGTCGGTGCCGTAGCGCTCGATTGCGTCGCGGTAGGCGATGCGCGGAAAGGGAGGCGCAGTAACCGGGCGGCCGTTGCCGAATTCTTCGAAAATGCCGTAGAGCACCGGCTCGATAGCGGCAAACACATCGTCCTGGGTGACGTACGACATCTCAAAATCGAGCTGGTAGAATTCGCCCGGCGAGCGGTCGGCGCGCCCGGCCTCGTCGCGAAAGCAAGGTGCGATCTGGAAATAGCGATCAAAGCCGGCCACCATCAGCAGCTGCTTGAATTGTTGCGGGGCCTGCGGCAGTGCGTAGAACTTGCCGGGGTGCAGCCGGCTCGGCACCAAATAGTCGCGCGCGCCCTCGGGTGAGCTGGCGGTCAGGATCGGCGTCTGGAACTCGGTGAAGCCCTGCTCGACCATGCGCCGCCGGATCGACGCGATTACCTTTGAGCGCAGCATGATATTGGCGTGCATCCGCTCACGCCGCAGGTCGAGAAAGCGGTAGGCAAGCCGAATATCCTCAGGATAGTCGGCCTCGCTGTTGACCGGGAATGGCAGTGGCTCGGCCTCCGAGAGCACATCGAGGGCCTCGATTGCAAGCTCGACTTCGCCGGTCGGAAGATTGGGGTTGACGGTATCGGCACTGCGCGCCGTGACACGCCCGGTCAACCGCACCACGGTTTCGAGGCGCAGCGCATCGGCGGCGGCAAACAACGGCGACGAAGCGTCGATGACGCATTGGGTGATGCCGTAATGGTCGCGCAGATCGAGAAACAGAAGCTGACCGTGGTCGCGTTTGCGGTGCACCCAGCCCGAGAGGCGAGCCGGGGATCCCGCATCCCTAAGGCGCAGTTGCCCGCAGGTATGGGTCCGGTAGGCGTGCATCAGCGAAAGATAATTCGAGCTCGGGCGGAAACGAGGGCTAAACGGCACCGAAATCGGCGCCATTGTCAAGCCGGCCCCATCCGGGCCCGGCGCCCGGCTGCGCCCGCGCGGGACGAATTTGCTTGGTTCGGACCGAGCGCGTATGTTAGCCGGCAGCGGCGCCGGCGGTTGGGACAGGTTGGTGAGCGACATCTTCCGCGAGATCGACGAGGAGCTTCGTCGTGACAACTTGCTGGCGCTGTGGGCTCGGTATGGGCGCTACGTTGTGGCGCTTGTCATCGTCGCGCTTGTCGTCGCCGGGGGCATCGCCGCGTGGCGGTCCCACCAACTCGCGGAACGACAGGCGCAATCGGCCCGCTTTGCGAGTGCGCTGGCATTGGCGCGCGCGGGTAAGACCCGCGAGGCGGTGGGCGTGTTAGCAACGCTCGCCGGACAACAGGGCGGTTATGGCATGCTTGCCGCGTTCGAAACCGCCGGTCTCGCGGCCGCCTCGGGCGACCACAAGCAAGCCACCGCGGCTTATGACCGCATCGCCGCCGATGATGCGGTGAGCCCACGCCTGCGGGAACTGGCGACATTGCTCTCGGTCATGCAGGGTTTCGATCAAACCGATCCCAAGGCGGCCATTTCCCGGCTCGAGCCGCTGACCGCGAGCGGCGACCCGTGGCGTCCGACCGCGTTGGAACTGATCGCCGCCGCCCAGTTGCAACGCGGCGACGACAAAGCGGCGCTGGTCATCTACAAGGGACTGGCCGACGATCTGTCGGCGCCGCGCAATCTGCGCGCCCGCGCCGCAGAGATGGCGGCGGCGCTGGCCCGCTAAACGAGCTTTTGTCACCCCGATGCGTCGTGTTGCCGCGGCTGTCATTCTGATCGGCATTACCTTGGTCGCCGGCTGCAGCTGGTTCGGCAGCAAAAAGCAGCCGCTGCCCGGTGAGCGGATTTCGGTCTTGAGCCTCGACCGACGGCTCAAACCCGACCCGGCACTGGCCAAGACTCCGGTGGTCCTGCCGCCGCCCGTGGTCAACCAGAATTGGCCGCAAGCCGGCGGCGACCCCGACCATGTGATGCAACATCCGGCCCTGCCCCGCAGCTTGCACCAGGTGTGGCGGGTAAGCGTCGGCCAAGGTTCGGGGCGCTATACCCAGGTCTTGTCGCAGCCGGTGGTCGTCGACGGCCGCATCTATGCGATGGATGGCGGCTCGCAGGTGGGAGCCTACGATGCGGCGACCGGCAACCGGATTTGGCAGATCGACGTAACGCCCTCCAATGAGGAAGGCAGCTCGTTCGGCGGCGGTGTCGCCTGGTGGAAAAACCGGCTCTTTGTCACCTCGGGTTATGCCCGCGTGCTGGCGCTCGATCCCAAAAACGGCAAGGTGATCTGGAAGAGCGATGTCGGCTCCCCGGTGCGCAGCGCCCCGACGGTGGCCGATGGGCGGGTTTACGCCGTGACCGTCGACAACGAGTTGGTAGTGCTGTCCGCCGATGACGGCAGCCGGCTGTGGAGCCACCACGGCGTGCCTGAAACCGCTGCTCTGGTTGGCGGCGACAGCCCGGCGGTCGCAGGCGAAGTCGTGGTGGTCGGCTATTCTTCGGGCGAACTCGACGCATTGACGGTGGAAAACGGTCGGCTCTTATGGTCCGACAACCTCGCCGCGGCCAATCCCGCCGACGCGGTTTCGGCGCTCGCCGACATTCGCGGCCGTCCCGTCGTCGATCGGGGCCGCGTCTATGCGATAAGCCATGCCGGGCGAATGGTCGCAATCGATCTGCGCGATGGCGAACGCGTTTGGGAACTCGATATCGGCGCGACCCACGGCCCGTGGGTGGCGGGTGATTACGTCTTTGTGCTGACAAACGACAACGAGTTGCTGTGCCTCACCCGCAAAGACGGCAAAGTGCGCTGGTTGCGCCAGCTGCCGAGCTTTGAAGACGAGAAGAAAAAGGAAGATCCGATTATCTGGGCCGGGCCGGTGTTGGGCGGCAACCGCCTGATCGTGCTGTCGTCCAACGGCTCGGCGCTATCGGTCTCGCCTTATACCGGAGCGGTGCTCGGCCACGAGGAGATCCCGGGCAGTGCTTATGTCGACCCGGTTATCGCCGGCAACACGCTCTATATATTGACCGATAACGGCGAATTGACTGCCTATCGCTGACCCCTTGCGTGTCGCCGATGAGCTTTGCGGTAGCGATTCTCGGCCGGCCCAATGTCGGTAAATCGACCCTGTTCAACCGGCTTGTCGGAACACATGCCGCGCTCGTCGACGATGCGCCCGGCCTGACCCGCGACCGCCGGGAGGGGGACGCGCAACTGGGCGATCTCGAATTTTGTGCAATCGATACGGCCGGGCTCGAGGAAGCCGCTGCCGGTTCGCTGACCGCGCGCATGCGGGCGCAGACCGAGCGTGCACTGGCGGCGGCCGATGTCGCGTTGCTGCTGATCGATGCCCGCGAGGGCGTCACCGAGGCCGACAAACACTTCGCCGGCTGGCTGCGACGCAGTGGCAAGCCGATCGTCCTGGTCGCCAACAAAAGCGAGAGCCGGGCGGCGATGGCCGGCATCGGCGAGGCTTATGGGCTTGGGCTGGGCGACCCGGTGCCGATCTCGGCCGCCCATGGTGAAGGATTGGCCGAACTTTACGATCGGCTGGTCCCGTTCGCGCGCGCCGTACCGCAGAACAACCCGCCAGTCGCGGCGGACAAACCGCTCTCGCTCGCGATCGTCGGCAGGCCGAATGTCGGCAAATCGACCTTGGCCAATCGCCTGCTCGGTGAAGAGCGGCTGCTGACCGGCCCCGAGGCTGGGATTACGCGCGACGCCATCGCGGTCGACTGGATGTGGCGCGGCCGTCCAATCCGCCTTGTCGATACCGCCGGGTTGCGAAGGCGACCGCGGATCGAGGGTCGGCCCGAGCAATTGTCGGTTGCCGACACGATGCGCGCCATTCGCTTTGCCGAAATCGTCATTATCGTGCTCGACGCGTTGCAGCCCCTCGAAAGACAGGATCTGACGATTGCCCGGTTGGTTGCGGATGAGGGCCGCGCTGCGGTCCTGGCGGTGACCAAGTGGGACGCGGTCGCCGAGAAAATTGCGGCATTGCGGGCGATGCGCGAGCGGCTGCCGATCAGCTTGCCGCAATTGCACGGGATTGCGCTGGTGCCGGTGTCGGGGCTGACCGGCTTTGGCCTGGAAGCAATGATGGAGGCGGTTGTCGCCGCCGACGCAATTTGGAACCGGCGGATTGCCACGGGCGAACTCAATCGCTGGCTTGCGGCCGCGGTCGAACGCCATCCGCCGCCACTCGTCGCAGGCCGCCGCCTCAGGTTGCGCTACGTAACCCAAGTCAACATCCGGCCACCGACCTTTGCGCTATTCGCGTCGAGGCCGGAGGAATTACCGGACTCTTATCGCCGCTTTCTGGTCAATTCGCTGCGCGAAACCTTTGACCTTCCCGGCGTGCCGATCCGCCTGATGCTGCGCCGTGGCAAGAACCCTTACGAGGCGCGCCCTTGAGTGATCGGGCGGCGTGGACCGGCAAGCATGCAACGGTCTTGCATGCGCGGGCGAAGCACCTTAAGGCTCAATCATTTCGATCAGTGAGCGAGATGGCAATGGCAAGAAGCACGGCGATCTTGATAGTCCTTGGCTTGACCGCAGCCCTACCGGCCTGGGCTCAGACGTCGACATCCCACGCTCCGGCTGCGGCTCCAGCGCCGCCGGCCTCGGCCCAAAAAGTGATGCCCGCAGCCGCTCCCAGCGCCGTGCCCGCAGCGCATCCTGCGCCAAGCGCCGCAGCCAATCAGTTTTCAAGCGAGCAGGCGGCCAAAGCGCATTGCCCGGGCGAGACCGTCGTGTGGGTCAATCTCGGCGGCTCGAAGGCCTACCATACCGCCGGCGACCGCTATTATGGCAAGACCAAGCACGGCGCGTTTATGTGCCAGAAAGAAGCCGAAACCGCCGGTTTCCATGCCCCCGGCCACCGCCCGGTTGCGGCGCGAGGCAGCGCGGCCAAACCGAAATGAACTCCGGCGCGGCGCCCAGCAGGCCCGTCGGTGCTGACCGGCGCTACCCGCCCATTCGATCTCCGGACACCGAGACAATCTCGCCGTTGCGACGGCATTCGGGTGAAGCCAGTTCGACGAACAGGTCGGCAACGGTGTCGGGCAGCGGCAACGTCTTAGGGTCCTCGCCGGGAAAAGCGCGGGCCCGCAGCCGGGTGCGCAGCGGCCCGGGGTCGAGAAGGTTGGCGCGGACGGGGGTGTTGGCGACTTCGGCGGCGTAAATTCGCACCAGCGCCTCGAGCGCGACTTTGCCCACCAGATAGGGGCCCCAATAGGCCAGGCTGGCGCGTCCGATCGCGCTTGTCACAAAGATTGCGCGCCCAGACGGAGCGGCGCGCAGCAGCGGATCCATCGCCCGAATGAGGCGCCAATTCGCGGTCAGATTGAGATCGACCACATTTGACCAAATCTCGGGAGGGATATGGCTGAGCGGCGAGAAGACGCCAAACTCGGCGGCGTTGCCGACCAGGACATCAAGCCGGCCGTAACGGTTGAAAAGGGCCGCGGCTAATTCGTCGATCTTGGCGAAATCGCGCAGGTCCAACGGCACCAGGGTAGCGGTGCCGCCCCCGGCGCGGATCATGTCGTCGACCTCTTCAAGACCGCCGACGGTGCGCGCGGCCAACACGACATGCGCGCCTGCGCTGGCATACCGCACCGCCACCGCCGCCCCCAGCCCGCGCGAGGCGCCGGTGACCAACGCGATCTTGCCCAGCAGCGGCCGCGGCGCCGGCGAAGGCTCGGTGGAGATCGGCATGCCTTCAGGCGAGTTCGGCCAACAGCGACAATTGCACGGACACCTTACCGTCGCCGGCATCGACCGGCGGGATCGGATAGTCACCGGTGAAGCAGGCGTCGCAAAAGCGCGGTGCCGCCGGGTTGCGGCGCGGCTCGCCCATCGCCCGGTAGAGCCCGTCGATCGTCAAGAAGGCGAGGCTGTCCACCCCGATATAGGCGGCCATCGCCGCCACATCGTAGCGGGCCGCCAACAACTGGTCGCGCTCGGGCGTGGCGATGCCGTAATAGCACGGGTAGCTGGTGGGCGGGCTTGAAATCCGCATATGGACCTCGCGGGCCCCGGCACGGCGGACCATTTCCACGATCTTGATCGAAGTGGTACCCCGCACAATCGAATCATCGACCAGAATGACCCGCTTGCCGGCGAGATTGGCCCGGCTGGCGTTGTGTTTGAGGCGCACGCCGAGATGGCGGATCTGATCGGTCGGCTCGATAAAGGTTCGCCCGACATAGTGGTTGCGGATGATCCCGAACTCGAATGGAATTCCCGATTCCTGCGAATACCCGAGCGCCGCCGGGACCCCGGAATCGGGCACCGGGACAACGATATCGGCATCGACATGGCTCTCGCGGGCGAGCTCGCGGCCGATGCGTTTGCGCGCCTCGTACACGCTTATCCGCTCGACCATGCTATCGGGCCGCGCGAAATAAATGTGCTCAAACACGCAAAATCGGCTTTTGACCTGTCCGAATGGCAACAGGCTTCTTGGCCCACCCGCGCCGATCACGACGATCTCGCCGGGCTCGATGTCGCGCACGAAATCGGCGCCGATGATGTCGAATGCGCAGGTTTCCGATGCCAGGATCCAGGCGTCACCGAGCCGCCCCAGGACCAACGGCCGCACGCCGAGCGGGTCGCGTACACCGATGATCCCGTCCTGGGCCAACGCCACCAGCGAATAGGCGCCTTGCACCTGGTGCAACGCGTCGATCAGGCGGTCGACCACGGTCTCTTTGAGACTGGTCGCGATCAAATGGATGATGACCTCGGTGTCACTGGTTGATTGAAACAGGCTGCCGCGGTGTACGAGCCGGCGGCGCAGCTGATAGGAATTGGTCAGGTTGCCATTGTGGCAGATCGCCAGCCCGCCGAACTCGAAATCGGCGAACAGCGGCTGCACGTTGCGCAGCGCCACCTCGCCGGTCGTGGCGTAGCGCACATGGCCGATCGAGGTGTGCCCGCGCAGTCGGCCGATGACCTCCTTCGAGCTGAAATTGTCGCTGACCTGGCCCATGCCGCGTTGGGCGCTGAACTGCTCGCCATCATAAGCGACGATGCCCGCCGCCTCCTGCCCACGGTGCTGCAGCGCGTGCAGCCCCAGCGCTGTCAGCGCGGCGGCGTCGGGGTGGCCGTAGACACCAAACACCCCGCACTCCTCATGCAGGTGGTCCGCATCCGCGGCATCGATGATGGTCATGCCGACGGGATCGGGCTCGGGCATCGGCGATCCTCGTACTTGCCCACAAGAAATGGTCGCTCCCCGCGCCGATTGCGAGTTCATTCGACATCGGGTCAATGTGCATTGTCGATCAGCCGGTTCAATTCGCGCTGGTCGGCCGGCTTGTAGCTCGGGGCCGGCGGTTCTTGGGTTTTGGGCGGGATCGGCACCGCCGGGGTGGCCAGCGCGCCCATGGCGTCCTGCGCCGCCTTGGCCTGACCCAGCGCCCGGTCGGCCTCGTCGGCGGCCTCGGCGCTCTTCAGCTGCAGCGAGGCCGGCAGCATGCCGCGAATGATCGCCGCGCCCTGCGCCAACAACGGCTCGCTCTTGGCGTTGCTTAACCAGCGCGGCCGGTCATTCGGCGGCAAGGTTATGTCGATCACAAAATAGGCGATCGACACAAGTAACAAGCCGCGCGCCACGCCAAACGCCAAGCCCAAGCTCCGGTCGAGCGGCGTCAACACGCTGCCTTCGGCAAGCCGGGCGGCGTAGCCGGTCAACAGCGTCAATATGATCAGCGACCCCAAAAACAAGGCGGCGCCGGCGAGCAGCTCGGCGAGCAGCGGCGTCGTCACAAACCGCGCGGCGAACCCGGTAGCCGCACCGAAGCCGTAGGCCGTGATCAGGGCGGCCCCGGCCCAGGCGACAAGGGCGAGCACCTCGCGAACAAAGCCGCGAGCAACGGCGAATATCGCGGACAGAACCACGATAACCAGGACAGCGAGATCGACCAGGTTCACGGCAGCGCTCCGATCCGCTCACGGCGCCGGCCCGCGCGCTGCGGCGAAAGCCTGGTGACAAGATCGCCAAGATGTCCGATTGCAACGCTTGTCAGACGGCTCGGTGCGGCGCCCTTGCGGCCGCGCGGGGGTGGAATCCAGGCCTCGGCAAAACCGAGTTTTTCCGCCTCTTTGAGCCGCGCTTCGGTATGCCCAACCGGGCGGATCTCGCCCGAGAGGGCGATTTCACCAAAGACGACGGTGTCTTCGGGGATCGGCGTTTCACCGTATGCCGAGAGAAGCGCCGCCGCTACCGCGAGATCGGCGGCCGGTTCGGCGATGCGCAGCCCGCCCGCGATGTTGAGATAGATGTCGTTAGCCCCGAGCGACAACCCACAGCGCGCGTCGAGCACGGCGGTGATCATCGCCAGCCGCGTTCCATCCCAGCCAACCACCGCGCGTCGCGGGGTGCCGAGCACCGAGGGGGCGACCAGCGCCTGGATCTCGACCAGCAACGGCCGCGTGCCTTCAATTCCCGCGAACACGGCCGCGCCGGCGACGGGTGTGCCCTCGAGATCGGCGTTGCTCGCGTGGTCTTGTCGGCCGGCGAGAAACAAGGCCGACGGGTTTGACACCTCGACCAGGCCGCCTTCGCTCATTTCGAAGACGCCGATTTCGTCGGTCGGCCCGAAGCGGTTCTTGACCGCGCGCAAAATGCGAAACCGGTGGCTGCGTTCGCCTTCGAAATAGAGAACCGTATCGACCATGTGTTCGAGCACACGCGGCCCGGCGATGACCCCTTCCTTCGTCACATGGCCGACCAGGACGACGATAAATCCCCGCCGTTTGGCCGCTCGGATCAGCTCCTGCGCCGCGCCGCGGACCTGACTGACCGTGCCCGGGGCGCTGTCGAGCGTATCGAGATACATCGTCTGGATTGAATCGACGACCACCAGTTCGGGCGCATCCGGGCGGTCGATGGAGGCCAGGATGTCGCGCACATTGCTCGCTGCGGCAAGCAACACCGGAGCGTCCGCCACGCCCAGCCGCAAGGCGCGCAACCGCACCTGATCGATCGCCTCCTCGCCGGTGACATAGGCGACCGCCTGCGGACGGTCGGCGCCGGCGGCGATCGCTGCGGCCGCCTGCAACAGTAATGTCGATTTGCCGATGCCGGGATCGCCGCCGACGAGGACCGCGCTACCGGGAACCAGCCCGCCGCCGCACACCCGGTCCAGTTCGGCAATGCCGGTCTGCCGCCGCGGCGGCAGACGGCTCGGCCCGGTCAGGCCGACAAACCCCAGGGCGCGGCCGCCACCTGGGTCAAGTCCGCGCGGCGGCGCTGACCGGGGCGCTTCCTCGATCAGGCTGTTCCACGCGCCGCACGCCTCGCAGCGACCCGACCATTTCGCATATGCCGCACCGCATTGCTGGCAGGCGTAGCGGGTCGCCGCGCGTGCCATCGCGTCAATCTCCCCCGTCCGCGGTGGGTTGCTTGGTCATTGGGCCCGGACTTCCATATGGATCGGCCCCTCGGCGCGACCGTGAATGAACTGGTCGACAAAAGGGTTGCCCGATCGGTCGATCTCTGTTGCCGGCCCGTGCCAGACGATCTGTCCCTTGTGCAGCATCGCGATATGGTCGCCAACCTTGCGGGCGCTAACCATGTCGTGGGTGATCGATACCGCCGTCGCCCCTAACCCGCGCACGCATTCGAGAATCAAATTGTTGATCACGTCGGCCATGATCGGATCGAGCCCGGTGGTTGGCTCGTCGAAAAAGATGATTTCGGGATCGGCGGCGATCGCGCGGGCGAGGGCGACACGCTTCTGCATGCCGCCGGAGAGTTCGGCGGGACGCAATTCCGCGACGTCGCGACCGAGCCCGACGGCGCTGAGCTTGGTGATCGCGACCTCTCTCGCCGCGTCCCGGGGCATGCCACGACCCTGGATCAACCCGAACGCGACATTCTCCCATACCTTGAGCGAGTCGAACAACGCACTTCCCTGAAACAGCACGCCGCATTTCTGCAACAACGCCTTGCGCGCGCGCCGCCCCAGGCCCACCGTCTCGGCGTCGTCGATGCGGATCGACCCCTCATCCGGGCGCAAAAGGCCGAGAATGCATTTGACCAGCACCGATTTGCCGGTTCCCGACCCGCCGATGATGATCAGGCTCTCGCCGGCGCCGCAGTCGAGATCGATACCGTCGAGTACCCGATTGCGGCCAAACGATTTGCGTACACCGCGTATGGCGATCTTGGGAATGGTGCCGCCCGCCGCGTTCATCGCGCAAACAGTGCTTGGGTGATGCCGTAGTCAAAGACGAGGATCAGGATCGAGGCCGAGACCACGGCATAGGTGGTCGCTTGCCCGACCCCCTGGGCGCCGCCGCGCGAATGATAGCCGTGATAGCAGCCCATCAGCGCCACGATAAACCCGAACACCGCCGCCTTGATGAGGCCGGAGACGACGTCGTTGGTCTCGAGATATTGCCAGGTGCGAGCGAGATAGGCTCCGGGGTTAAAGCCGAATTTATAGACGCCCACGAGATAGCCGCCGAACACGCCGATGACGTCGGCGACCACCACCAGCAGCGGCAGGGTGACCAAACCCGCCAGCAGGCGGGGCAGCACCAGATAGCGCAGCGGATCGGTCGACAGCGTCGTCAGCGCATCAATCTGCTCGGTCACCCGCATCGTCCCGATCTCGGCGGCCATCGCCGCGCCGACCCGCCCGGCCACCATCAACCCGGCGATGACCGGACCGAGTTCGCGGGTGACGGACAACACGACGACTGTCGCCACCGCACCCTCGGCCGCAAACCGGCTGAAGCCGGTGTAGGATTGCAGCGCCAGGACCATCCCGGTGAAGATCGCGGTCAATCCCACGACCGGCAGCGAGAAGTAGCCGATGTCGCGCATCTGGCGCAGGATCACCCGCAGGTAGAAAGGCGGCGTCAGGCCGGCGGCAAGCGCCGATGCCGCGAAGATGACAATCCGCCCGCTCGCCGCGAGAAAGCCGAGAAAAGCGGCGCCGATCGAGGCCAGGGCTTTTAGCATGACGGCGTCGCTGCGGTGGCGGGGCGGTAAGTCCGGTGATAGCGTCGGCCGAGCGCGGTCAGGATTTCGTAACCGATCGTCCCGGCATCGGCCGCCGCCGCATCGACCCCGTATTCATCGCCGAGCAATTCGACAAACCCACCGGGACGCGCCGCCGCGGGTGCGACGGCGGAAACGTCAAACACCACCAGATCCATCGATACCCGGCCGATAAGCGGAACGCGCACACCCCCGATCGACCCGCCGCCGCGCCGGCCGAAAGATCGCAACCAGCCATCCGCATAACCGACCGCGACGGTCGCCAACCGCCCTGCCGCGGCCATAACGTGGGTGGCACCGTAGCCAACCGTCTGACCGGCGTCAACGTCGCGAACCTGCAGGATTCTCGCTTTCAGGCGGACAATTTGGCGCATCGGGTTGGGTTGGCCGGGCCGCGGGTTGACCCCATAAAGCGCGGCGCCCGGCCGGACCAGGTCGAAATGGTATTCGGGCCCGAGGAAAATGCCGGAAGACGCGGCCAGACTTGCCGGGACTGCGGGCATCTTGTGGCGCAGATCGACAAACCGCGCCCGTTGTTCGCGGTTCAACGGGTGAGCGGGATCATCGGCGCAGGCCAAATGGCTCATGATCGCTCGCCAGCGGAACCGCGGGTCGCGGCGCAATTCGTCGGCGTGTCGTTCAAACTCGCGTAGCGTGAGCCCGAGCCGCGCCATACCCGTGTCGATATGGAGGATTGCCGGCCCGGGCCCGCGGACCGCCGTAACCCGGCGCCACTCCGCGATCTGCTCCGGATCGTTCAGCACCGGCACCAGCCGAGCATCGACAAATTCGTCGCCCGAGCCCGGGAGCGGACCATTCAGCACCGCGATCTCAATTGAAACCGGCAAATGCCGGCGCAAGGCCAATCCTTCGTCGAGGGTGGCGACAAAAAATCGCCGGCAGCCGGCAGCGGCCAGCGCCGCTGCGATCGGCGCCGCGCCGAGACCGTAGCCGTCGGCCTTGACAACCGCAGCACATGTGGCCGGGGTGCTTGCTGCCGCGAGGTCGCGCCAGTTCGCGACAATCCCGGCAAGATCGATCTCCAGGATCGCGGAGGCGCGCTCGACCGGATCACGCGCCGCGACCGGGTCGGCCCCAGGGACAACCAGCTTTATCGCCATGCCGTCAGCCCATTCGTTTACCGCCTTGCTCGATAGCGGCATGATCGGGCTGCGCACGCGACGCCGCGTCAGGCGGCGCTCGGTTCGCGGCCCCACCGCCCTTGATAAACGCCCGGACCGCGCCGACCGTCGAGGCGCAGCGTGAACAGCATTGCAACAGGGAGGACGAGATGAGCGAGCGCCGCGCCAATATCGGCGACAGACCCAAGCGGCGTGAGGATTTGCGCTTTCTGACCGGTCGCGGCGCCTATCTCGACGATCTTCGTTTTGACGGGCTGGTCCATGCGGTAATTTTGCGCTCGCCCCACGCGCATGCGCGAATCGCTGCGCTCGATGCCGCCCGCGCACGCCTCGCGGCCGGGGTGCTTGCGGTTCTGACCGAGGCCGATCGGCGCGCCGACGGCCTCGGGCCGCTGCTGCCGACCGCTGTGGCCAACACCCAGACCGGCGAGCCGTTCGCCTTTGCCCCGCAACCGGTGCTGGCAAGCGACAAGGTTCGCTATGTCGGCGAGCCGGTGGCGGTGATCGTCGCTACGACGCGTGAACAGGCGCTCGATGCCGCCGAACGCGTCGATGTCGTCTACGAGCCGCTGCCGGCGGTAACGACGGTCGCTGCCGCCCGCGCCGAAGGGGCCCCGCAGATCGCCGACGATGTGCCGGGCAATTTGTGCCTCGATTGGCTGGCCGGCGATATGGCGGCGGTCGAGACGGAGCTTGGCGCGGCCGCATATGTCGTGCGGCTCCGGCTCGACAACCACCGCATCGTCACCAACCCGCTCGAGCCGCGGGGGGTCGTCGCCCGCTATGACGCGGCGAGCGGCGGCTATACCGTGCATGTCTCGGCCCAGAGCCTGCACAACACCCGCGACCACGCCGCGCGCGCTCTGGGCGTGCCGGCTTCGGCCTTGCGGCTTGTCGCCCCCGATGTCGGCGGCGGTTTCGGCGCCAAAAATTTCATCTACCCCGAACATGTCCTCATTCCGTGGGCGGCGCGCCGGGTCGGGCGCCCGGTCAAATGGATGGCGAGCCGCGGCGAAATGTTTGTGGCCGACCACCAAGCCCGCGACCATGTTGCCGAGGCGGCGCTGGCGCTCGACGCCGGCGGCCGGTTTCTGGCATTGCGGATCGACAGTACGGCAAACTGCGGAGCCTATCTGGTCAGCACCGGCGGGGTCCAAACCTTTCAATACGTGCATCTGCCCGGCACGGTTTACGCCATCCCGAAGGTTGCGTTGCGGGTCGCGGCGGTGTTGACCAACACCGCACCGGTCGGCGTCAGTCGCGGGCCCGGCTTTGCCGAAGCGGTCAACATCGTCGAGCGGCTCATCGACAGGGCGGCGTGCGAGACGGGTTTGGATCGCGGCGAGTTGCGGCGTCGCAACCTTGTTCCGGCCGCGGCAATGCCGTGGACCAACGCCCTCGGCAACCGCATCGACAGCGGCGATTTTGCCGGCGCCTTGGAGCGGGCGCTGGCGCGCGCGGATATCGCCGGCTTTGCCGCGCGGCGGCGCACGAGCGAGGCCAAGGGGCGGTTGCGCGGTCTTGGCTTTGCCTGCCACATCAAGGCCACCGGCGGCTCGCCGCGCGAGAATGTCGACATTCGTTTTGGTGAAGATGGCGTTATCGACTTGATTACCGGCACCCAGACGATCGGCCAGGGGCACGAAACCACCTTTCCGCAAATCCTGGCCGACCGTCTTGGCGTTCCAAACGAGCGCATCCGGCTGGTCCAAGGCGACACCGACCTGATCCCATTGGGCGGCGGCCATGGGAGTTCGCGCGCGACCTATATGGGCGGCACGGCGATTTGGCGCGCGGCGGATGAAATTGTCGCGAAGGGGATGCGCATCGCCGCCGAGGCGCTCGAAGCCGCCGAAGCCGATATCGTGTTCGGCGCCGGGGTGTTTGCGGTGGCCGGCACCGACCGCCGGCTCGAGCTGTTCGAGGCTGCTGCGCTGGCGCGCGACAAGGGGACGCCGCTCGACACTTATTACGCCTGGACACGCGAGTGGATGACCTTTCCGAACGGAACCCATGTCGCCGAGATCGAGATCGATCCCGATACCGGTCGGGTCAGCCTGGTCCGCTATACCGCGGTCGACGATTACGGCGTGCTTGTCAACCCGATGATCGCGCAGGGACAGGTGCATGGCGCGATCGCTCAGGGCGTGGGCCAGGCCTTGCTCGAAGGCGCTGCTTACCAACCTGAAACAGGGCAGCTGTTGTCGGGTTCGTTGATGGATTACGCGCTGCCGCGCGCCGACGACCTGCCCGCGTTTGACCTCGGGTTCAGCAATACGCGCTGCACGACCAACCCCTTGGGTGTGAAGGGCTGCGGCGAAGCGGGTGCGGTCGGCGGTTTTCCCGCCGTTGCCAACGCGATCCTCGACGCGCTGGCGCCGTTTGGCGTCACCGAACTCTCGGGCCCCGCCACACCCGAGCGCATTTGGCGCCTGCTTCGCCAGCATGGGCGGGGTGCGTAGGGGGACCCGGTCGGTTAAACCCGTTGCAGGGGGCGCGGTTTGGGTTTAACCCCCTGTGTGCGGCAGGGGTGGGACACAACGCGCGGATGGCGGCCAGTCTCGTTCAGGGGGCGGTGTTCACAGTCATGGTGGTGCGCGCCGGGATGCTGCGCGACGCCGCCTTCGAAGCGGAACTGGCCGAGCAAATCAGCCGCAGCCCACGGTTTTTTCTGAATGCGCCGGTCGTGCTCGATTTGCGCAATGCGCAAGCGTTTGCAAGCGCGGCCGAATTTGCCGAAGCCCGGGAGCTCTTGCGTCGCCACACGCTGATGCTGGTCGGCATCCAGAATGCCTTGCCGGCGCAGGCCGAGGCCGCGGCCGCCGCCGGGCTGGCCGCTTTTGCGCCCAATTCGACCGGCCCCCGGCGCGTGCGACCGGCCGCCGAACCGATGGCGGTGACCGAGCCGACGGCGGTGTCAGCCGCGCCGCCACAGACTGCGGCTCCCGCCCCAGCCCCGCCTGCCGCGCAATCGGCGTCTGGCCCGCAACCGGCGCTTGACCGCGCACCGGTCAAAGCCCGCCTGATCTCGCAACCGGTGCGCTCAGGCACGCAGATTTACGCGCGCGGCACCGATCTGGTGGTGACCGCAGCGGTCAGCGCGGGCGCGGAAATCGTCGCCGACGGCAACATCCATGTCTATGGGCCCTTGCGCGGCCGTGCGCTGGCCGGGGCCGCCGGCGACACCGAAGCGCGAATCTTTTGCCGCCGCTTCGAGGCCGAGCTCGTTGCGATTGCCGGCCGTTATCTCGTCAGCGAGCAAATGCCGCCGCAACAGCGCGGTCTGGCGGTGGAAATCGCGCTCGTCGATGACCGGTTGACCATCACCCCCAATTGACGCTCATCATAGGGTCGGGCGGCAGTTGTCGAGCGTCGCCCGAATGCGGCTGCGACCGGGTCGCCGGCGTTGGCCGCCGGGGGAAGGGGGAGGTCTTTTGCCAGCAAAAATCATCGTGCTTACCTCCGGCAAAGGCGGCGTCGGCAAAACGACCAGCGCTGCTGCGGTTGCCGCCGGCTTGGCGATGCGCGGCCACAAGACCGTGGTCATCGATTTCGACGTCGGATTGCGCAACCTCGACCTGATCATGGGCTGCGAGCGCCGTGTGGTGTTTGATTTCATCAACGTCATCAATGGCGACGCCAAGCTCAACCAGGCGTTGATCAGGGACAAGCGCAACGACAACCTTTACATTTTTCCGACCTCACAGACCCGGGACAAGGATGCGCTCAAACGCGACGGTGTTGAGCGCGTGCTCGACGAGCTCAAAGACAGCTTCGACTACATCATCTGCGACAGCCCGGCGGGTATCGAACATGGGGCGATCACGGCGCTGTATTTCGCCGATGTCGCGGTCATCGTGACCAACCCCGAAGTGTCCTCGGTGCGCGACAGCGATCGCATCATCGGCATCCTGGCCTCGAAATCGCGTCGCGCCGAGCACAACCTCGATCCGGTCGAGATCCATTTGCTGTTGACGCGATATTCGCCGGACCGGGTCGAAAAGGGGGAGATGCTGACGATCGACGACGTCAAGGAGATCCTGTCGATCCCGCTGCTCGGCGTGGTGCCCGAATCGGAATCGGTGTTACGCGCCTCGAACACCGGCACCCCGGTCGTGTTCGACGAAGGCAGCCCGGCGGGTCAAGCCTATCTCGACGCGGTCGCCCGGCTCCTCGGCGAGCCGCGCGAATTGCGCTTTCTTAGGCCCGAGCGCCGCGGGTTCTTCCGTAGCCTGTTTGGCAGGGCGTGATGCGGCTGCTCGATTTCCTGTTTCCCGAGCGCCGCAATACGGCGGCGATTGCCCGCGACCGCCTGAAGATCGTGCTGGCCCACGAACGCGCGAGCGCACAGGCGCCCGATTTTCTGCCGGCCTTGCAGAAGGATCTGCTCGAGGTTGTCGGACGCTATATTGAGATCCGCGACGATATGCTGCGCGTCAACGTCGCTCGCGCCGGCGACACCTCGCTGCTCGAGATCAATGTCGAGCTCGACGGCGCGGTAATCAAGCCGGTCGGGAACGGGGCGGCGCCGGCCAACCCGAAACCCGTTCCGGTTGCGATCACCGTGGCAAAGCCCGACCCGACCTCGGAGCCTCCTTGGGTCAAACCGGACTGAGCTCGGGCCCAACCGAACCGGAAGCTGCCGTCAATTTGCTGTCGGCTTCTGCGTTGCCGCTTTGTCGGCAGCCTGGGGCCGGGTTCTGTGGCGGCGGGGGCTGCCCTGGTGGCTGCGGCACTGTCAGCCTATGCTGTCGAGCGATACGCTAAATACGCTAAGGGAGAACGCGCATGGCGAGTTATGTGCTGATCCATGGGGCCTATCAAGGCGGTTGGATCTGGAAGCCGACGGCTGCTCGCCTGCGCGCCGGCGGGCACCTCGTCTATGCGCCGTCGCTCGATGGCTGTGGGGATCGCCGCCAGGCCTTGCGTGCCGGGATAACGGTCGAAACCCATGCCGCCGAGATCGCCGATCTGCTGTTTTACGAGGATCTGCAGGATGTCGTGGTCGTCGCGACCAGCGCCGGCGGGATGGTGTTGTGCCGCGCCGCCGAAATGGCGCGCGAGCGCATTGGTCGCCTGGTCTTTGTCGATGCGCTGGCCTTGCTTGACGGCGAACGCATCGCCGATATCGTCAGCCGCCCGACGCCGCGGGTGACGACGGCGCTCTCCGTCGGACCGTCACGTGAGGATGCTGAAAACCGCAGCTTTGCCGGGCTCGATCCGGCGGCGCGCCAATTCGCGCTCGCCCGCTACACGCCGCACCCAATTGCGGCGATGGAAGAGCCGGTTGCGGTGAAAAGCTTCTGGTCGCTGTCCTGGAACGCGCGCGTGATCCGCTGCCGCCGCGCGCCCAATCCCGGCGAGGCGCACCAGCGCCGCACTGCCGACAAGCTCGGGGCCAAATACATCGAGATCGACACCGGCCATTATCCGATGCTGTCCGATCCCGATATCCTCACGCCGCTGCTGCTCGAGGCGTGAGCAGGGATCCGGGGCGGTTTGGCCGCATTCAAATCTACCGGTTGAGCGCGAATGCGGGCGCGGCTAGTGTCGTGCGCCACTCCCGGAGATCGCGCAATGGCTTACGAGTTCATCCTGGTCGAACGCCACGACGCCGTCGCGGTGATTACTTTGAACCGGCCGGAAAAGCTGAATGCGCTGAGCTTTGGCCTGGTCAGCGAACTTGATCAAGCGCTGAGCCAATCCGAACAGGACGATACGGTCAAGGCGGTGGTGCTGACCGGCGCCGGCGAGCGGGCGTTTTCGGCCGGCGCCGATATCCATGAAATGGCCGGCTTGTCGAGCGAGGACCTCGCCCAGCGGCAGTCGTTCCGCAGCGAAGCCACCTGGCATGTCGCGGCCTTTGCCAAGCCCTTGCTCGGCGCGATCAACGGTCTGGCCTATGGCGGCGCGGCGCTGTTGGCCTCGAGCCTTGATCTGCGCGTCGGGTGCGAGCGTAGCGAGTTCCGTTTTCTCGCGGCGAGCTACGGACGGGTCAACTCGACCTGGTCGTTGCCGTTGCTGGTTGGGCTGCCAACGGCCAAGGAGCTGCTTTATACGGGCCGGGTCGTCGGCGCCGAAGAGGCGTTGCGCATCGGCCTCTTGAACCAACTCGTCCCGGCCGCGCAGCTGCTCGAGACCACGGTCGAGATGGCGCAGATGATCGCCAAGAACGATGCACGCATGGTGCAGGGCATCAAGCGCCTGCTGCATGAAGAGATCGGGATGGGCTGGCGTGAGCGGTTTGCGACCGAGGAAGATGCCCGCGGTAGCTGGCTGGCGGCCGGTCATCCGCGCGAAGGTTTCCGTGACTTTCTAAGTCGCAAACCCGCTGCCGGCGGTTGAACCTCGCCGGCAAGCCGACAGCGGCGCCGGCGATGCCGCTTCATCACCGAGAAACCAAATTTGGGCCTTAATAGGGGCTCATTATCCGGTTGTGATCAAGCTGCGAGGCTCATTTTGATCGGCGATTGTAGGCACCGCTCGGGCGGCGGGTCGAAGCGTGGGCAGGGCCTGAGGGCGTGCCTTAGCGACTTGGTAAAGGGTCATTCTGTCCATGTCGATGTTGGGGTGCCGCGGTGCCCCAGCCGCTGATCGAAGCAGAAACGGCGGAGCTTGCCGCCGTAACCCCGCGCGAGCCGGCGGCGCAGACGGGTATCGAGCTGACGGTCGTCGTTCCAACCTTCAATGAGCGCGACAACGTCGCGCTGCTTCTGGCGCGGCTCCACCGGGCGTTGGCCGGCGTTGAATGGGAAGTCGTGTTTGTCGACGACGACTCGCCAGACGGCACGGCGGCCGCGGTGCGCGCGCTGGCGCAATCCGATCCGCGCGTGCGTTGCCTGCAACGCATCGGCCGCCGCGGACTTTCGACGGCCGTGATCGAAGGCATGCTGGCGAGCAGCGCGCCCTACTTTGCCGTCATCGACGCCGACCTGCAGCACGACGAAACCTTGCTCCCGCAAATGTTGGCGACGATCAAGAAAGAGCAATTGGACGTCGTGGTCGGCAGTCGCCACAGTGAAGGCGGGTCGCTCGGCGAGTGGGACCGCCGCCGGGTCAGGATCAGTAATGTCGCAACCGCGCTTGCGCGACTTGTCGTGGCGGCTGAGCTGAGCGACCCGATGAGCGGGTTTTTCATGATTGCGCGGCCGGCCTTTGAACGCTCGGTGCGGCGCTTGTCGGGGCAAGGCTTCAAGATCTTGCTCGATCTCTTTTCCTCGACCCCGGTGCCGTTCCGCTTCAAAGAGATCGCGTATGTGTTTGGCCAGCGCCGGCACGGCGAAAGCAAGCTCGATGCTTTCGTCGTCTGGGAATACCTGATGTTGCTCGGCGAAAAACTCTCTGGCCGCTACATCCCGGCTCGGTTCATTTCCTTTGCCGTGATCGGCGGCACGGGCGTCTTGGTCCATTTCACAACGCTGTACTTGGCGCTCAAATTCGTCTCCTTCCCGGTTGCGCAAGGGCTGGCGACCTTTGTCGCGATGACCAGCAATTTTGCGCTCAACAACATGCTGACCTACCGTGACCAACGGCTGCGCGGCCGCCGCTTTGCAGTCGGGTTGCTGTCGTTTTACGCGGTGTGCAGCCTCGGCGCCGTCGCCAATGTCGGCATCGCCTCGGCGGCCTTCGCCGATCATTACACGTGGTGGGCTTCCGGGCTGGCCGGAGCGGCGGTTGGGGTGGTGTGGAATTACGCCGTCTCGTCGGTTGTGACCTGGCGGCGCCGGTGACGTCGGTTCCGACGCGTATACCGTCCCGCCGCCGCGCTCCCCTCTCGGCGGTGTCGCGAGAACGGCTCGAACGTGCGCTTGTCGGGGTGGTTCTGGTGGTTGCCAGCGGCGCGTTGCTGGCAACCGCGCCGGTAAATGGCGATTTCTGGTGGAGCGACGCGCCGCGTCACGCCCTGAACGGCGCCTTCGTCAAAGATTTTGTGGCGGCGATGCCGTGGCATGATCCGAAGGGCTGGGCGGTCGACTACTACCTTAAGTATCCGGCGTTGACGATCCTGTTTTATCCGCCGCTGTTTTATTTCGTCGAAGCGGTTGCGTTTGCGCTTTTAGGCGTCAGTCATTTCGTTGCGCAGGCCACGGTCAGCCTTTTCGTTTTGTTGCTCGCGATTGCGGCTTACGCCTTTGTGCGTCTCGATTTTCCACGATGGTCGGCGCTTGGCGCCAGCCTGCTGGTGGTCGGCGGGCCTGAAGCCGCGTTTTGGGGGCGTCAGGTCATGCTCGACGTCCCCGCCTATGCAATGCTCGTCACCGGCGCCTATTTTTACGCCCGCTCCTTTCGTCGTGAACGGCCGCGCGAACTTTACAGCGCGCTGGTTGCAGTGCTGGCGGCGATCTACATCAAGCTCACCGCCGCGTTTATCGTGCCGGTGCTGGCCGCGCATTTTGTCGCCTGCAAGCGGGGCGAGACTTTTCGCAACCGCCATGTTGTCGCGGCGGCGATCCTCGGCATCATTGGAATGTTGCCGGCGATTGTCCTGACCATCAAATTCGGCGCGATCAATGTCCAATCCGTTGCCGGTCGAGCGGATGACTTGCCGCGCACCAGCCTTGCTGCGTGGCTTTTCTACGTGGAAGCGATACCGGGCTATCTCGGTTATGTCGGCACGGTCCTTGCCGCGTGTGGTCTGGGCCTGGTCCTCTGGCGACGCCCCGCCCCTCTCGACCCGCGCCTCGCCTGGCTCCTCGTCGGTTGGCTGGCCTTCGGTTATCTGTTTTTTTCGCTGATCGCAGTTCGCGAAACCCGCCACGGGATGATGCTCGCCTTCCCGCTCACGGTATTCGCGGTGGTGGCGGTACACCGCGTCCTGCGCTTCCCCGCGGCGAGCATCGCCGTCGTGGGGCTGGGTGCTGTCACTTTTCTCTATAGTCTTGCTTTCTGCCCGCCGCCGCGGATCGAGGGCTATGCGGAAATCGCCGATTATGTCGCCCAACATGCGCCAAAAGACGGTGTCGTGCTGTTTTCCGGGTATCGGGACGGCAACTTCGTATTCGATCTGCGCACCCATCAGGAGCGGCGCGACATCTCGACGATCCGGGCCGACAAACTCCTGCTGCGGATCGCCGTGGAGCGCGAGCGCGGCGTCGGCGAGGCGAGGCTCGACGAGCATCAGATCGCGCAAGCTTTGCGCGATTACGGCGTGGCGCTTGTCGTGATGCAGCCCGGCTTTTGGACCGATCTGCGCGAGATGGCGCGGCTCGAAGCGGTTTTGCATTCGCCCGATTTTGTCCGGGTCGCGCATTTTGATATTACCGGCACGATTGGCCACAGTGACCACGAGATCGACATTTACAAACCGACCTATCCGCCGGTGCCGGCGCGGCGGCGGCTGCGCCTCGACATGCCGATTATCGGCCAGCGGTTCACAGGCGAACTCGGCAAACCCTGAACTACGGCCGACAGCCGCATCGGCGGGTGCGCGGTCTCGCGGGCGCGCGGTCAGGCCGGAGGCCACCCCGCATGCGACCCGTCCAGAAAGTCGGTGACAATGACCTCGTCATTGCCGGTGTCGAGCACCGCGCAGCTTAAACGCCGCCCGTTTCCGGGATCGCGCGCATCGCCGGCCGAGCCCGGATTGATCACCAGCACCTTGCCGACACGCCGCACCAGCTGATGATGGGTGTGGCCGAAGAGAACGAAATCGGCGTCGACCTCGCCAAACCGATCAAGTTCAGAACTGTGCGGAAAGACATAGGCGCCTCGCGGCTCCCATGGGGTGGAATGCACCGCCAGCAATTTCTTGTCGCCAATGCGCAATTCGAGCCGATGCGGGCGCGCGGCCAGCCAGTCGAGCAGGTCGCGGTCGATCGCCTCGCTGGCCCGGGCGCGGCCGCCGGCGGGGCTGAAAAAGCCCTCCTCATGGTTGCCGAGGATCACCAGCGCCTTGCGTTGGCGCAAGATCCGTACGACGTCGTTGGAGAACCGGTATTCGTAAATGCTGTCGCCGAGGCAGACGAGTTCGTCGACATCGCCGATAATCTCGAGGGCGCGCAACAGGCCGGCCGCGTTGCAATGCACGTCTGAGACGAGGCCGATTTTCACGCGCCCGCCTCCATGACAGGAGCGCGGCAGCGCAGCAGGTTCATCGGCTTCAGTGTCATTACGGTCTCGCCATGCTGGTTGAGAACCTCGATCGAAGTGCGCAGCATGCCTCGGTCGGGTCGCGAGCGCGAGCGATTGGCTTCAAGCACCGTCACCCGCAAGCGCAACACATCCCCCGGCCGCACCGGACGGGTCCAACGCAATTCGTCGATACCCGGCGAGGCAAGGCTCGCATGCCCGGGCAGGAAATGGTCGACAAACAATCTCATCATCAGCCCGGCCGTGTGCCAACCGCTGGCGATCAACCCGGCAAACGGGCCCTGCGTCGCGGCTTGCTTGTCGGTGTGCATCGGTTGCGGGTCAAACCGGCGCGCGAAGTCGATGATCTCGTCCTCGTTCACCTCGGCATGGCCAAATTCATAGACCGCACCGGGAACAAAATCTTCGAGCCAGCGCTGATTGATCGGTACCGTGAAATCGCTCGCCGCCACGACCGTCTCCTCTTCTGTTCGGCTCAGAGGCCCGCTCTGGGGTTGACCGGGCCCGGCCCGATTGGATTACATCGAAGCCCGGGAAAAGTCGCCGTAGCGCGGCGGAAAGCGACACCCTGGCCCCACGACAAGCGCGAGGGAGGGAGATGCAATACGATTACATTATTGTCGGCGGCGGTTCGGCCGGGTCGGTCATGGCCAACCGTCTCTCGGCAAAGAGTGCGAACAAGGTGTTGCTGTGCGAGGCCGGCCAGGACACGCCGCACGGTAAAGTGCCGCCGGAGATCCTCGACAGCTATCCCGGGACGGCCTATTTCGACCCCCGTTTTCATTGGACCGAACTTAAGGTCCACACCGAGGTCATTTCTCATAACCGGCCCGAGGAAACCCGGCCGCCGTTGCGCAAATACGAGCAGGCGCGGGTCATGGGCGGCGGCTCGTCAATCAATGGTCAACTTGCCAATCGCGGCGCGCCGACCGATTACGACGAGTGGGAGGCGCGGGGTGCTGCCGGCTGGAACTGGAACGCGGTGCTCCCCTATTTCAAAAAAGTCGAGCGCGACATGGATTTCGACGGACCGTGGCACGGCAAGGACGGCCGCATCCCGGTCCGCCGGATCTTTCCCGATTTATGGAACGGGCATGCCAAGGCGGTCGCCAAAGCCTTCGAGGATGCGGGCTTTGAATTCATTCTCGACCAGAATGGCGAATACAAAGACGGCTATTTCCCGATCACCATCTCCAATCTCTATGACCGCCGCGTGTCGGCGGCGATCGGCTATCTCGACCCGGCGACGCGAATGCGCGAGAACCTCACGATCTCGCCGCTGACCCAGGTCACAGCCTTGTTGTTCGAGGGCACCCGCTGCGTCGGGGTCAAGGCGCTGGTTGACGGCAAAGAGGCCGAGTTTCGCGGCAACGAAGTCATCCTATCGTCGGGGGCGATCCATTCGCCCGCCCATCTGTTGCGGGCCGGCATCGGCCCGGCGCCGCAGTTGCGCGATCTCGGGATCGAGGTCGTCGCGCATGTTCCCGGTGTCGGTCAGCGCCTGATGGACCACCCGTCGATCTCGGTGTCGTCGTTCATCCGGCCGGAATGCCGCTTGAATGGCTTGACCCGACGCCACATCCTGCTGGCATTGCGCTATTCGTCCGGGATCGGCGACGCCCCGCCCGGCGACATGTTTGTCGCCAGTGTCAGCAAATCTGCGTGGCATGCGGTCGGCGAGCAGATCGGTTCCCTGCTGGCTGCGGTTTACAAGACATTTTCCGAGACCGGGCAGGTCAGGCTCGCCTCCCGCGACTGGCGCGCCGAGCCGATCGTCGAATTCAACCTTCTGTCCGACCGGCGCGATCTCGAGCGGCTGATGGACGCGTTCCGCCGGCTCGGCGCGATGCAGGCGGGTGCTGCCTTGACAGCGGCAACCAGTGATCCGTTCCCGGCAAGCTATACCGAGCGGGTGCGCAAGATCGGGGTCGTCAACCCCAGGAACAAGCGGATTACCGATCTGATCGCCAAATTGCTCGATGGTCCCGCTTGGTTACGCAAGCTCGTCATCGAAAAGGTCATTGTCGAAGGGTACCGCTTCGAGCAGCTGATGCGGGACGACGAGGCGCTGGAGGACTTCATCCGCAAGAACGCGATCGGGGTGTGGCACGCGACCTGCACCTGCCGCATGGGTGCGCAGGACGATCCGCTGGCGGTCACCGACAACCAGGGCCGGGTGCGCGGGGTGGCCGGGTTGCGCGTTGTCGATGCTTCGCTGTTCCCGTGCGTGCCCTGTGCCAACACCAACTTTCCGACCTTGATGACCGCCGAGAAAATCGCCGATGCGATGCTCGCGAACTGAACGCTTTCAGGGGTCGGCCGCCGGCATCTTGGGGCGCCGCGCGAGGCGTTGGTTTGGTCCTCGCAATGGTCCTTGTCTTCCGAGAGATCCGGCCCGACTATTTCGGGTTCGAGCGGCGAGCGTGTCGCCGCTAGACCGGATGGCTTGGCCGTGAGCGACGAAAAGATCACCCTCGAACTCTTGGGTGCGCGCGTGATGGCGTTGACAGCGGACGTACGCGATCTGCAGAACAGATTTACCGGCGTCGAGCTGCGCCTCTCAGCATTGGAGCAGCGTTTCTCGGGCTTGGAGCAGCGTTTCTCGGGTTTGGAGCAGCGTTTTTCGGCGGTGGAAGGTCGGCTGGGGGTCCTCGAAGACCGGGTGGGACGCGTGCTCGCTCTGGTCGTGCGCATTGCCGAGCGTCAGGGGATCGGTCCGCACGAATGACCGCGGAGCGCGTTGCCTCGCAGCCGGGTGCGCGGTGTTGCCGCTATAATTGTCCGAGAAGCCGGTCGCACCCCGCCAGGTTTCCCGTTGCTGCGCCGGTCCGGGGACTTGTCGACGAATTCGGCCATGATTGCCCATTTGCGGCCGCGAGATGCTGGCGCGTCTAATGTCTTGGGTAACACGGTAAGCGTTTGCCAATTTTCGCGCGACAGCGAGATTGCGCCGCCAGCCGGCATTGCCGGGATCGGCTTGCGCCAGCCGTTGCATCGGATGCGTCCGCATTTCGCTGAACCCGCTGCCGAGGATCATCACCTCCGTCAAGACAACCTAGCCGCGATCGGTGGAGGTCGGGTCGAAAAGCCACGCCTCGCTCCGGGCGGAGGACGATGGTCAAGGCGGGTCAGCGGCGGCAAGCCGTCGCGTGCGCGGTTGGCGCGGCGGGCCGCCTTTCGCTAGGATGCGCCGGCGACAAGGAGGCACAAATGCGTTTCGGGGTATTCGATCATCTCGACGACAGCGGCAGTCCGCTGCAGCAGCATTTCGAAGACCGGCTCAAACTCGTCGAGGCCTATGACCGCGCCGGCTTCTATGGCTATCACCTGGCCGAGCATCACAACACGCCGCTCGGCTATGCGCCCTCGCCCAGCGTGTTTCTCGCCGCCGTTGCGCAGCGCACCAAAAAACTCAAATTCGGGCCGATGGTGTATCTGTTGCCGCTCTACCATCCGCTGCGCCTGATCGACGAGATCTGCATGCTTGATCAGATGAGCGGCGGCCGCTTTCTCTACGGCGTCGGGCGCGGCATCTCACCGGTCGAAGTCGGTTTTTACGGCGTGAATTTCGACACCGGGGCTGAGCAGTTTCGCGAAGCTTTCGAAGCAATCCGCATCGGCCTGACCGAGGACGAGCTGACCTATCACGGCAAGTTCTACGATTTCGACCATGTGCCGATCGCGATGAAGCCGCTGCAAAAGCCTTATCCCGAATTGTGGTACGGCACGAGCCGCCCTGACAGCATCCCATGGGCGGCCGAGCGCGGGGCCCATATCGTAACCCTGCGCGACACCCAGGCGGCGCGCGCGATCATCGATCTTTACAAATCGGAATGGGAAAAGCGCGGGCGCTCGCAAGCCGATTTGCCGCTGATGGGGATCAACCGGCATATCGTCGTGGCCGACAGTGAGCCCGAGGCGCGCGCCACGGCGCGGCGGGGTTACAGGCCGTGGCGGCGGCACATGGAGCATCTGTGGGCCAAATATGATGTGCCTTTTCCGCTCGCCCAATCGTTACCAGCGGAATGGGATGACCTGCAGGACAAGGGCCATGCGATCGCCGGCACCCCCGCCCAGGTGCGCGATTACGTCCTCAACGTGACCGAGGCCGCGGGGGCGAGTTATTTCGTTTGCGATTTCGCGTTTGGCACGATCACCCGCGACGAGGCGATGCGGTCGGTCGAATTGTTCGCGCGCGAGGTCATGCCGGCCTTCGCCTGAGCTGTTGCTGGAGGAGATGTGATGGGTGTGATGACCGAATTTGCCCGCCCCGACGGGGTGGCAACCCGAGGCTATCTGGCGATGGCCGGACATGGCTGTCCGGGCGTCGTTGTGATCCAGGAATGGTGGGGGCTCAATGACCAGATTTGCGGGGTTGCCGACCGCTTTGCCCGTGCCGGCTACAACGCCCTGGCGCCCGATCTTTATCGCGGCCGGCTGACAACCTCGCCTGACGAGGCCAACCACCTGATGAGCGGTCTCGACTTCGCCGACGCCACGCACCAAGATCTGCGCGGCGCGGCCATACGCCTCGGCGAGCACAGCGACAAGGTCGCGGTGATGGGGTTTTGCATGGGCGGGGCGCTGACCATCGCCGCCGCCGTCCATGTTCACGAGGTTACCGCCGCGGTGTGCTTTTATGGCATCCCGCCCAAAGACTTTGCCGATCCGGCCAGGATCCGGGTGCCGCTCCAGGGGCATTTCGCTAACCGCGACGATTGGTGCACGCCAGCCGCGGTGAATGAGCTCGAGCAGACGTTGAAGGCCGCCGGGGCCAGCTGCGAAATCTACCGCTACGACGCGGCGCATGCTTTTTGCAACGAGCGCAGTGCGGCTTACGACGTCGCCGCAGCCAACCTTGCCTGGGAGCGGATGACCACATTTTTGCAGGCTCGGCTCGGCTAAGCGGCGCAGCACGGGCCCGTTGTCGCGATCGGTCCGCGGGCCATGCCACGCGATGAGGGCTGAGCCGGTGCCGGCCGGCTTCCCTCGCGCGCGCCCCCCTGATCACGCGATCAAGATCAGCAACCTTGGTGCCGGGTTCGCCGGCGGCGCGCGAGCTTAGCGCCGCAGCCGAAGCTGGTAATGGCTTGTGCCGGCGGCGGGCGGGTCAAAGCACTTGATCGGCGGCGGCGGGCCCTCGAACCGTTCGATCTCAACCCGGGTGAGCTGGCCGGTGCATCCCTGGGCCAGCTTTGAGGTGCCGATGTCGGCCGTCAGCACGTTCGGATTGCCATGCACGCAAAGCCATCGATCGGTGCCGGGATCCTCGGGGTCGTACCAGGCGCCGGTGGCCAATTGCACCACGCCCGGACGCACCGCCTCACTGACCACCGCGCCGGCTAGGCACGCGCCGCGCTCGTTGTAAACCCGCATGATGTCGCCGTCCTTGATCCCGCGTTGGCCGGCGTCATGCGGATGGATGCGCAAAGGCTCGCGGCCCTTGATTTTCGCGGCCTGGCTGGTTGCGCCAAAGTCGAGCTGGCTGTGCAACCGGGTCGCAGGCTGGTTGGCGACAAGGCATAACGGGTAACGCGCCGCCTCGGCGCCGGTCTGGTCGACCGGTGAGAGCCAGGTTGGATGACCCGGGCAATCGGCATAACCGAAGCCTGCGATCTTTGTCGAAGAAATCTCGATACGGCCGCTCGGCGTCGGCAGCGGGGCGGCGTCGGGGTCGCGGCGGAAGGCGCGAAGCGGGCCGCCGTCGTTCGGCAAAGTCGGGAGCAGCAGCTCGCCCTGGTTCCAGAATGTCTCGAAATCGGGAGCCTCGAAACCGGCTTGTTCGAGCGCGCGGCGGGTGGGCTCGTAGATCGCCGAGAGCCACTGCCGGGGCGAGCGGCCCTCAGTGAAGGCCTCGCCAAACCCTAGCCGGTCGGCGATCCCGGCGAAGATCTGGTAATCGTTGCGCGCGTTTCCGTAGGGGGCGATCACCTGATGCATCGCAATTATCAGCGGGTCGCCTCCGGCGGCGCCGATGTCGTCGCGCTCCAAAGTGATCGTTGCCGGCAAGACGATATCGGCATGGCGCGCCGTGGCCGTCCACACCGAATCGTGGACAATGACCGTCTCCGGGCGGGCAAAGGCGCGGCGCAGCCGGTTCAAATCCTGGTGATGGTGAAACGGGTTGCCGCCGGCCCAGTAGACCAGGCGGATGTCGGGGTAGGTCAGGCGGCGGCCGTTATAATCGAAGGCCCCTCCGGGCTGCAGCAGCATGTCGGCGAGGCGGGCAACCGGGATGAAGTCGTCGATGCGGTTGCGCCCGATCGGCAGGGTCGGCAGCGGCGCCGCCACGGGCGGTTTGCCGGTATTCGATGTCGAACCCAGCGCGTAGGCAAAGCCGCCACCCGGGCGACCGATCTCGCCAAGGATGGCGGCCAGCACCAACGCCATCCATACCGGCTGCTCGCCATAACGGGCACGCTGCAGGGATTGCGCGCAGGTTATCAGGGTGCGCCGGCTCGCAATCCGCCGTGCCAGCGCGGTGATCTCTGGCGCGGATAGGCGGCAGATATCGGCGGCCCAGGCGGCGTTTTTCGGTTGGCCGTCGCTGGCGCCCAAAAGGTACCGCTCGAATTTGTCCCAGCCGACGCAATAGCGGGCGAGAAAGCTGCGGTCGTGCCGGCCTTCGGCGACCAGCGTATGGGCGAGGCCGAGCATAAGCGCCACATCGGTGCCGGGGACGATCGGGTGCCAAATTGCTCCGGTCGCCGCCGGCAAATCGTCGCTGATCGGGCTGACCAGGTGAAACTCCACCCCGCGCCGCGCTGCGGCGGCCAGTCGCTCGGCGGCGATATGCCGGCTTGTGCCGCCGCCGCCGACATCGTTGTTCTTGAGCGCCATGCCTCCGAAGGCGAGGACCAGAGCGCCTTCGGCGACAAGCTCGTCCCAGCTCACATTGGTCCCGGCAACAAAGCCTTGCGGGCCGACGATATGGGGCAGGATCACGGTCGCCGCCCCGGAGCTGTAGCTGTTGACCGAGCGGACATATCCGCCGGCGAGGTTCAGGAAGCGATGGATCTGGTGCTGCGCGTCGTGAAAACGCCCGGCGCTGGCCCAGCCATAAGAGCCGCCAAAGACGGCGCGCGGACCGTGTTCGGCATAGACGCGGCGCAGCTCCGTCGCCGCCATATCGAGCGCCTGCGCCCAGTCCACCGCGATAAACTCGTCGCGCCCGCGGCGCTGGTCCGGCCCTGGCCCCTGCTCGATCCAGCCGCGCCTCACCATCGGTTCAGCGATGCGGGCGCGATGGCTGATCGCTGCCGGGATGTTGGCCAGCAGCGGCGAAGGGTCGGGATCGCCGGGGTGGGGGACGATTTCCACCTGACCGTGGCGCTGCCGCACCGAAAAAGCGCCCCAATGGCAACTATGGGGCAAGGCGCGCTCGCGCACCAGAAGACGGGGTTCGACGTCATTCATCGACAAACAGGGGATATTGTCAGTAGCCTTGGGCATGGTCTCGATCCGCGAAGAGGTCACGATACCATCACCGCCGCATCGGGTGTGGCCGATGTTGCGCGATCCGACGCTGGTTGCTTCCTGCATCCCCGGTGCCACGCTCACCGCCGCCGCGGCGGGCGACACCTACCAGGGGACCATGCGCGTCAAATTCGGGCCGACGACGGCGATTTTTCGCGGCGAAGCAAGGCTTACCTATGATGATGCGGCACAACGCTGCAGCATCGAGGGGCGTGGTATCGACGGACGGGGAGCCTCTCGCGCTCTCGCCTCGGGCGTGGTCAGTGTCAGCGGGACTGCGTCGACCATATTGCAGGTCGAGGGCAGTTTTACGGTAACCGGCCCGCTTGAAACCTTTGCCAATGCCGGTGGCGTACATGTCGCGCGCGCCATTCTCGCCGAGTTCGCGGAAAACATGGCGCGGACCATTGCCCAGCAGAGGGTGGCCGCGCCAGAGCAGGTGACGTCGGCCGAGCTGGCAGCAAACGCCTTCTCCGGGGATCCATCAACGCCGCCGACCTCCGGTTCCTCGGAAGCGGCGGGGGCCGGCCCGGGGCAGCCAGCCGCGCAGAGCGAACCGCGAGCGGGGTCGACATTGGCAAGCGGGCCAGCCCTCAGCGGTGCCCGCCTGCTATGGCGGGTCTTCCGCGGTTGGCTGAGGCAACTCTTTTTCGCCAAAGGAAAGGCCGGATGAGCGACAATCAGGTTTCCGACGTGCTCGCGCAGGCATTCGCGGCCGAAGACGTGGACACCGTCTTCACGCTGATGGGCGACGCCAACATGTATTGGTCGGCGGCGATGGCCGACAACCAGAACGCCCGTCTGATCCACGCCCGTCACGAACATTGTGCGGTGGCGATGGCCGACGCTTATGCCCGCGCCTCGGGTAAAGTCGGGGTCGCCTCGGTCACCTGTGGACCCGGCTACACCCAAATCATGACCGCATTGACAATGGCGGCGCGCGGCAATGCGCCGGTTGTTGTCTTCGCCGGCGACGCCCCGGTCAACGCCGCCTGGTATATGCAGGAGATCGACCAAGCGCCCTTGGCGCGAGCGACGGGCGCTCATTTCGTGCCGATCCGCACGGTCGACCGCGCCCTCGACTGTGTACGCGAGGCCTTTTATCTCGCGCGCAGCGAGCGCCGGCCGGTGGTGCTGAGCGTGCCGTTGGACCTGCAGAAAGAGACATTTCCGTTTTTGCCCGATTATATGCCGTCTGCCGATCTGATCCCGCGGGCGCAGGTGGTGATGCCCGATCCGGCGCTGATCGACGAGGTCTCCTCGTTGATTGCCGCCGCCGAACGCCCGGTCGTGATCGGCGGTCGCGGCGCGGTGTGGTCGGGCGCGCGCCAGGCGCTCGAAACTCTTGCCGAGGAAAGCGGCGCCTTGCTGGCCACGACGTTGCTGGCCAAGGGTCTATTCGAAGGCAACCCGTTTGCGCTCGATGTCGCCGGCACGTTTGCGACAGATCTCGGTCGCGAATATTTCGCCGAGAGCGATCTGGTGATCGCCGCGGGAGCGGCACTTGGCCATTACACGACCGAGGGCGGATATTTGTATCCAAACGCCAAGGTCGTGCAAATCGACCTCAATCCGCGCGGGCTTTGGCAAGGGGTGAAGACCGCCGACCTGCATATCCGCGCCGATGCGCGCGCCGGAGCCGAGGCGATCGCCCGCCGCTTGCGTGAGCGCGGCATCCGACGGCCCGGCTGGCGCAGCAACGAGGTTGCGGCACGGATCGCTGCCGCGGCGGCCAACCCCGATCCAAAGCCCTACGCCGTCACGCCCGGGACGCTCGATCCGCGGCCGGTCGTTCAAGAACTCGACCAGGTCGTACCGAAAGACTGGGATGTCGTCGTCGCTGGCGGACATTGTTTCAGCTTCGCGATGACCCATCTGCGCGGTCGCCCGGCCGGCCGCTACCATACGCCCCTCGACTTTGGCGCAATCGGGTCGGGCCTTTCGGCAGCGATCGGGGTCGCGGTCGCGCGCGGCAGCGACAAGGTCATGCTGATCGATGGCGACGGCAGTCTTTATCAGCATATCCAGGAATTGGAGACGGTCCGCCGTCATGGGCTAAAATTGCTGATCTGCATCCTCAATGACGGGGGTTACGGTGCGGAATCCCACAAATTCCGCGCCTATGGCGTCAACCCTGCGCATGCGATCCATGGCCGCGGCGATATCGCGGCAATCGCCCGCGGGTTTGGCCTCAATGCCGCTAGGGTCACCGAACTCGGGCAGTTCGCGCGCCTGTATCGCGAGCATCAGCATCATGCCGGCAGCACGCTGTGGGATGTGCACATCGATGATTTGATTGCCTCGCGCAACTACCGCAGGGTGCATTACGGGGAGGCCTGAGCCAACAACCCCGTGCCTGGCAAGCCCGCCGCGACAAGAGTGTGGTTGCGCCAACCGCGCCGTGCTTCGGCGGTCCGCCTGCCGCGGTCGTCAAATTTCAGCCAAGCTTTTTCGGTTAGGATAATACGCGGCGCGCGTTGAACTCAGGGTGGCGAGCCGCCGCTGCTTACATCTCGGCCGACAGGTGGCGATGCAAATGGGCTTGGCAAGGACGGCAGGACCGCAGGCGTCGGGTATCGACAGCCAGCCGCCGACCGAAGTGTGTCTGACCGTCGACACCGAATTCAGCATCGGCGGCGCCTTTGCCCATCCGGAACGTTACCGTCCGTTGAGCCGAGAACTCGTTGATTGCGTTCTTGCGGGACGGGGCGAGGGGCTCGATTTCCTGCTGCGCACGCTGCGCGCATTCCGGGTGACCGCGACTTTTTTCACCGAGGTTTTGCAGTGCCTTTATTTCGGCGAAGGGCCGATGGGCGGGATTGTCGAACGCATCGCCGCCGACGGCCACGATGTGCAATTGCACCTGCATCCGGGCTGGCTCGGGTTTCGCGACGTCGACTGGCGGCAAAGGGTGGCCGGCAGCGATGAATGCGCGCAGCGCTCCCGTTCCGAATTGGTGGCGATGATCGAATTCGGCATCGCCCGGTTTCAGCATTGGGGGCTTGCTCCGCCGACCGCGCTACGCGCCGGCAGCTTTGCCTGCGGTCCGGTGGTCCATGAGGCGATGCGGGAATGCGGCCTTGCGCTTGGTTCAAACATCGGGCTGGCCGTCTATCGCGCCGGCGACCCGGCATTTCACCTGGCAAGCGGGACGCGAATGTTCGAGAACGTGCTCGAAGCGCCGGTCCTGTCTTATCAGGAGGCGCTTGTGCCAGGCGGCAGTCGCCTGCGCCTGCTGGCCATCACCTCGACATCGTCGCGCGAAACCGAAAGCTTGCTGTGGATGGCCCGACGAAAGGGCATATCGCCGGTCGTCCTGCTGACCCATCCGTTCGAATTCATCAAGCACCGTGATTTTCGCTATCGCGAGATGCGCGAGGATCGGGTGAACCAAGCCCGGCTGCGGCGATTGCTCGATTTCCTGACCGTTAATCGTCACGCATTTGCGACAACGACTTTTGCCGAAAGCGGCGGCCATTGGTTGGCCGCCGGTAGCCGTCCCGGGGAGTTGTTGCGGGTGCCGGCCGTGCTCGCCCTTGCCCGGCGGGGCCAGAACGCGGCGAACACATGGGTCTGGCGGTATTGACCGCGATGGGGCCGAGAGCGGTTGCGCGGGAACGACGGCGGGCGGCCTCGTCACTTGTCTCTTGGCGTTATACGGGCGGGTTTGCCGCACCTTGGAGTTTTGAATAATGCGCGGTTTGGCTCTTGGCTTGGTATTCTTTTGTTTGATCCCCTTTATTCTGATAAAGGGCCCGTTCTTTGGCATATTAATGTGGTACTGGGTGTCATTGATGAATCCACAAGAAGAGGTGTGGATGAGTTTTTTTGCCTCGGTGCCATATGCGCTAATCGTGGCGGCGCTGACCTTGATCATGTGGCTGATAAGCCGCTCTGAGCCAAAGATTCCGCCACTCAACAAGACAACCGCATTGCTGTTGATGCTGATGGTGTGGATCGCGGTGACGTCGTTGTTCGGGATCGGCCCATCCGATCAGATCTACGACAAGTGGCAGCTCGCGGAAAAAATGTTGTTGATGACGCTGATCACTTACACGCTGCTGACTTCGCGCGAGCGGGTGGAACAGTTGATTATAGTTGTTGTGATCTCAGTTGGCTTTTGGGGCTTGCGCGGCGGATTAATCACGATCCTGACCGGTGGCGGATCGCGGGTCAGTGGTCCGATCGGCTCGATGATCGGCGATAACAATGATCTTGGCGTTGCACTGACGATGATTTTACCACTGATCTTTTATTTGCGCGAGCGTTATAAGCAATTTATTGTCAAATGGCCGATACAAATTTTGATTGGCTTGACCATACTCGGTGATATATTTACCTACTCGCGGGGCGCCTTGGTGGCGATGATTGCCATGGGCACGATGTTATGGCTGCGCGCCCGCAATAAGTTAATGGTGTTTATTGTGGTTCTCATTACCGGCGTAGGGCTGTGGTATTTTGCGCCGGCCGAGTGGACCGAGCGCATGTTGACGATTGAGACCTATCAGACCGACGGCTCGGCTGAGGGGCGCTTGAACCAATGGCACCGGGTTTGGCTGTTCGCGCATATGCGGCCGATCGTGGGTGGCGGTTTTCACTGGTCCTATAATCCGAACCTCGTTAACCATCTCCTCGCCGGTTACAACGTGCCCAAATTGGAAGGCCCTTTGGCGCCGCACAGCATCTGGTTTGAGATGCTCGGCGATCACGGCTTTGTCGGGCTCGGTTTGTTCATCATGATTTTGGCTAGCGTGTTTACCGATGCGCACTACCTTGTCCGGCGCACTCGGGGCGATCCCGACCTCTTATGGGCGAACAATCTCGGACGGATGATCCAGGTGTCGCTGGTCGGCTATTGCGCTGGCGGCAGCTTTGCCACGCAGGCCATGTATGACGGGCTTTACGCGATCATGGTTATCGCGGCTGCGACGCGGCTTTTGATCGCCGCCGAATTACGCAGCCGACGGCTGGCCGCGCGTGGTGCCCCACGCTTTGGTCTCGTCGCGCGGCCGGTTGGCGTTCTGACCCCGCAATCAAGCGGCTGACATCGCCTCGACGGCCGGCGTCCGGGCCATTCGTGATGATCTGGCCGGCTGTCCATGCCCAACGTCCGGTCAAACGGGCACCGTGCCGCGAACCACAGTGCGGTGAAGAATCCGGCGGTGCTGGTTCAGGTTGAAATTGGCGACCGCGCGATGCAGAAGGCAGCGATTGTCCCATATGACCAAGTCGCCCACCCGCCAGCGATGGAGATATCGAAATTCCGGCCGTGTCGCATGCGCGAGTAGCCGTTTCAGCAGGGCGCGGCCTTCCGCAAGCGGCTGCCCGAGAATGTGCGATGCGTGATTGCCGAGATAGAGGGCCTTGACGCCGGTCTCCGGATGGGTCCGGACCAGCGGGTGTGCCACCGCAGCTCGGCTCTCGGCATCGCTGGGGCAGGCCGAACCCGCCGCGCTTGCGCCCAAGTAAAACACGACCCGCAACCCATCAATGCGCCGCCTGGTGTCGCCGTCAAGTGCGGCATAAGCCATCGCGGTGTTGGCAAATTCGGTATCGCCCCCCGCCGGCGGCAACTCGACCGCGTATAGCGCCGTCATCATCGGCGGCACGCGGTAATAGGGCTTGTCGGTGTGCCAATGATAATTGCTCAGCGGCAGGGCCGATCGGTCAACCGGTTTGCCGTCTTGATCGAGATTGGAAATTATGTGAGCGACACCGTAGCGTTTGGATCCGTGGCCGCGTCCCGCAGCGGGCTCGACCGATCCAAATTGCGCGCCAAACGCGAATTGCTGCTCTCGGGTCAAAACCTGTTGCGGAAACACCACGATGTGATGGGTATGAAACGCCGCGTTGATGCGGTCGCGGATTGCCGTTGGCAATGGCCGTGACAAATCGATGCCGGTGATGGCAACGCCCCCTGCTGGGGACAATCGTGGACCGATCTCGATTTTGCAACGGCTATATCGTGGCGTCGCTGCCGCGATCACCGCGTTCTCGCTATCGGTCAGCTGGGCGGCCATCGCTTCCCTCTCAAAGGTTGGGCAACCGGGAAGCCCGAAATCGAACCGCCGCAGCCGTGATCGGCCGACCGGCCGGTCAGCGCGCGAGCTCTGTCGCGGCGGGGCTTTCGGCAGGCGCTGCGGGGCGCAGCGGCAGCACCGCGTCGACAGCCGGCCGCTCGGCGATCACCAGCATCCCCGATGCGAGGTTGCGGATCCCCAACGCCCACAAAAGCAAATCGTAGCTCACCATAACGCAAAATAGCGGAAAGAAGGGCGTAAAATACATGCTTTGATAATAGGTAAATACGAAACGATCGTTGGTTAAACCGTTCGCCCGTAACAGGTCTTTGATTGCGGAATAATAACATTGGTCGTAATAAGCGACAAACCCGTAATTGCCTTCTGCCGCCCATTCGGGGAGCAAATAGGCGATTAGGCGGCGGACGAGTGGGGTCGGCAATACCCGGTTAACCAGCGCAAACGGCGCGAAGCGGCAGGGAAACGCATGGACCATGGTTCCACCTGGTCGCAGCGCCCGCGCGCAGTTCGCAAAATACGCACGGGTATCGCGCAGATGTTCGGCAAGTGACCGAGAGACTACCAGATCGGCTGAACCGTCCCGAAGCGGCAGGCCCGACAGCGTGGCATCGGCCACGACGCGCAGATCGACACGGGTATTTTGCCGTAATTCGCCCTCGGCAATGTCAAGGGCAACGAGTACATGGCCACCCGGGTCATCGACAAATGGCAGAAACGGGCATTCCTTACCGCCACCGACATCGATGACGATCTGATGGGGACGGCGGTTGAGCAGATCGGCGACCTGATATTTGTAGAGCGTGTGAAGATGGTGCCGGAAGCCGGCCGGCAAGCGCTCTTCCAAGGCAAAGCTCAAGCGCCGGTTAAACGCGAAAAAACGAGATACCAGGCGCATCATTCAATCGCAAAATCGTTTAGCGGCTTGTATCTTGCTCGACAATGCCAACCCTGAACAGCCCTTGACTGAGCGACATCCGACGCCCGCGCCGCGACCGAGCGCTACGGCCGGGACCACTGTCGTTTGCGATGTAAAGGTTCAAAAATCGGTGCACCGCCCGCCATATTCCCAATCGCCGTAGCGGGTTGGTTCAGGACCTTTCGGTCCTCCGATCTCGCCTGCTTTTGGTGAGGGCGGATCGGGAACCGGCGGCGGTTGGGGTAAGGCCGGGCCGCGATCCTCGCCGGGGCTGCGATGCTTTTGCGACTGGGTCATAAGAAAAATGTGGCAAGGGAAAAAAATAACGCAAGCGGCTGCCTATGTCCCCATATGCCCCGCTAGCCGCATGGAACGGAGAGGCGCGTACCGCGTTTGAACCGGCAAGGGCCCAACCTCTATGTTTCATCACGTGTTAGTAGAACCTTAATGCCAGATCTTCCAACCGCACGCGACGTGGCATTGGATCTGCTTGGCGCGGTGCTCCGCCGCAAGCGCCCGCTCGACGACGCGATCGACGACAATCAGGCAATGCAACTGTTGTCGGGTCGCGACCGGGCATTCGCGCGCCTGTTGGTCGCAACCGCGCTGCGCCGGTTGGGGCAGATCGACGAGATGATCGCGCTGTGTCTCAACACTCCGCTGGCGCCGCGCGCCGCCACCGTGCACGACATCCTGCGGCTTGGAGTAGCGCAGCTGTTGTTCTTGCGCACCCCGCCGCACGCAGCGGTTGCCACCAGCGTCGATCTTGCCCACAGCCGCGGCTTTCTGTCGCATAAGGGGCTGGTCAACGCGGTCCTGCGGCGCCTGAGCGTCGAAGGCGGCGAGTTGAGCCGGGGTCAGGACGCGGCGCGCCTTAATACTCCCGATTGGCTATGGCGCTCCTGGAGCCGGGCCTATGGCGAGGAGACCGCTCGGGCGATCGCCAGCGCTCATCTCAAAGAAGCGCCGCTCGATTTGACGCTGCGCGAAAACCCGGCGGAATGGTGCGAAAAATTACAGGGCCTGTTGCTGCCGACCGGCACGGTTCGACGACAGGCCGGCGGCGCGGTGACGTCGCTGCCCGGCTATGATGAGGGAGCATGGTGGGTGCAAGACGCGGCCGCGGCGCTGCCGGCGCGGCTCTTGGGTGACATCGCCGGAAGCGAGGTGGTTGATCTGTGCGCCGCGCCCGGTGGCAAGAGCGCGCAATTGGCGATCGCCGGAGCCCGGGTCACCGCCATCGATCGCTCGACGCGCCGTCTTGATCGGCTTGTCGCCAATTTTGCCCGGCTGGGTTTGCCGGTTGAGGCGGTGGTGGCAGACGCCCTGGTTTGGCGGCCGCCGCGGCCGGTCGGCGCCGTGCTGCTCGATGCACCCTGTACGACGACCGGGGCGATCCGTCGTCATCCCGATGTACCGCACCTCAAAACCCCCGACGACGTCGCGCGTTTGGCCGTGGTCCAGGCCAATCTGTTGCGCGCCGCGGTCGAGATGCTGATGCCCGGCGGCACGCTGGTCTATTGCACCTGTTCGCTCGAACCGGAAGAGGGACCGCGGCAAATCGAACTCCTGCTGCGCTCGGGAGCGCCCGTCGCGCGCCGGCCAATCACCCCCGAGGAGATAGGGGGCAAGAACGAGTGGATCACGCCGGACGGCGATCTGCGCACCCTCCCATGCCATTTGCCTGAATTCGACGGCATCGACGGCTTCTTCTGCACCCGGTTGAACAAGCTCGACCACGCCGCTTGACCGGCGATAGCCGCGGCCGCCGACTTGCGAGCGACGCCCATCCTTGTTACCAAGCGTCATGGTTTTGGTCGCTCGGCAGATCGCCCACGGCCCGAGCAGCGCAGCGTCCGGTCGGCGATGCGCCGTGCTCCGGGGTCAATGACCCGGGGGCGCGCCAGGCGTGGCCGCCCTCCATCTCGTCAGCCTGACGCTGGCGAGATCAGCGTCGTCCGCGCCCGCCAGCACGGCCTGTTGCGCAAACTGACGGGACGATTTTATCGGCATACGCTGATCGGCCGCAGCCCGGCCGGCATCGCGCTAAAGGTCGGGCGGGCATGGCCAGCCGATCTTGACCGCGGCTCGGCGATCGCCGCCGGCGATTTGGAGCGGGCGCGCAAATTGGTGCAAAAAGCCCTCCCGCCATCCCTCGCCGCGACCGATGCCGAGCAGGCGGATGCGGCTTGGCACGGTTTTGACTGGCTCGGTGATCTGGTCGAAGCGGGGCCGACGGGGCGCGAGGCGGCGCGCAAACTCATTTTGAACTGGCTCGGCGAGCCCCTTGATTTCGATTCGGTGGCGTGGCGTTCGGACGTTCTCGCTACGCGCCTATGCGCCTGGATCAGCCATTTTGACGATATCTTTGCCGAACAACAGCCTGCGCTGAGACAAACTATCTTATCGAGCCTTGCCAGGCAGCACCGTCACCTCGCTCGCGTCGCCGGACGGGATATCAACGGCGCCGGGCGATTGCGGGCGTTAAAGGGGCTAGCCATCGGCACGCTCGCCTTGGGGGCTTCGGCGACCCGGCGGACGCGAGCGCTTGCCGCTCTCGACCGCCAGTTGCCGACGCAATTTTTTGCCGATGGCGGACACCGATCGCGTAGCCCATCATTGCAATTGCAGGTTGTACAGGATCTCGTCGAGCTGCGCAGTTGGCTGCGGGCCGCCGGCCTCGAGATTTCGTCTACATTGCAGGATACCATCGAGCGCGCGGCGCCGATGCTCCGGCTGTTCCGGCACGCCGACCGCCGCTTAGCCTTGTTCAACGGTTCGGTTGAAGAAGACGGCGTGTTGATCGATCTCGTTCTGACCCAATCGGAAACCCGTGGGCGCAGCCCGATGCGCGCGACCGAGGCCGGTTTCGAGCGGCTGCAGGCCGACAACACGGTGGTTTTGTTTGATGCCGGCGCCCGGCCGCCAGACGAGTTCGATGCCTTTGCCCATGCCGGCGCTTTGTCGTTCGAGATGAGTTATGGTCGCGAGCGCGTCATCGTCAATTGCGGCGCCTACCGCGGACCCAAGCCGAATTGGTGGCGTATCGCACGGACCTCGGCCGCCCACTCGGTGCTGGTCGTCGCCGACACCAACTCGACCGAGATTCGCGATGACGGCATTCGCCGCCGGCGCCCGCTGACGGTGACCTGCGAACGCGCCGAACACGAAGGCCGGCAATGGGTTTCGGCGACCCATGACGGCTATCGCGAGCGCTTCGGCCTGATCTACACACGCGAGCTGTTTCTCGCCGCCGATGGGCGGGATTTGCGCGGCGAGGAGCGTTTGACCGGGCGGCCCGGCGCGCGCTTTGCGGTCCGCTTTCACCTTCATCCCGCGGTCGAGGCCGCGCAGGTCGAGGGAGAAAATACCGCGGTGCTCCGCCTGCCGAGCGGGGTGGGCTGGCGGCTGCGTGCGATCGGGGCCGAAATGAGCCTCGGCGAGAGCATCTATCTGGGCTCGGGCGAAGCGCGCAAGACCCAGCAGGTGGTGTTGAGCGGAGCCGCTGCGCCGGGCGGGACGAGCGTGCGTTGGGCGTTGCGCCGGGAGCCGGACGGCGCCGGCTAGCATTGTGCGCAGCGGCTATCCCGGCGGTGCGGTGGCCGTCGGCCTGATTGTAGTCGCCGCGGCATTGATCTGCGGCGTTGCCACCCGGGTGCTGATCGTTCAGCTTGCCCGCCGGAACATCCTCGATCGGCCGAACGACCGCTCCTCACACCGGTTTGCAACCCCGCGAGGGGCCGGAATTGCGGTCGTTGCGACGGTGCTCGCGGTTTGGCTGGGCCTTGCGGCGATCGGCCGCGTCAGTGCCGCGGTGTTCACCATCTCGATCGCCGCCGGCCTGCTCGCCGCTATTTCCTGGCTCGATGACCTCGACGGCCTGTCGCCGATAACCCGCTTGGTGGCGCAGGCGGCGGCGATCGCCATCGGGCTGACCGCGCTGCCGGCGGACCACATCGGCTTGCGCGACGCATTTGGGCCGGTACTGCCCGAACTCGTCCTGGGCCTTTTGTGGTTGTGGTGGGTTAACGCCTTCAACTTCATGGACGGCATCGACGGTCTCGCCGGCAGCGAGGCGGCGGCGATTGGTGCCGGACTGCTGCTGCTCGGCAGTTTTGGCGCCGCCGCCGATCCGACTTTGGCGCTCCTCGCGGCCGCGGTTTTGGGAGCCGCGCTGGGATTTCTCCGTTGGAACTGGGCGCCGGCGCGGATCTTCCTGGGCGATGTCGGCAGTGTGCCGCTCGGCTATTTGACGGGCTTCTTGCTGCTGTCCCTCGCCGAGGGTGGAAACTGGGCGGCGGCGCTGATCTTACCGCTTTACTTTCTCGCCGATGCAACCATCACCTTGGTTCGCCGCCTGTTGCGCGGGGAACGGGTGTGGCAAGCCCATCGCGAGCATTTTTACCAACGGGCGGTTGCCCGTGGAGCCGATCATGCGGCCGTCGTGACGCGCGTGGCCGTCGCCAATACAGTCCTCGTCTTGTGCGGCTGGGCCGCCGCAAACGGTGCGGGTGTCGCGGCTTTGGCTGCTGCGATAGCCAGCGTTGCGGCGCTTCTCGCGGTTCTTGTCTGGGGCTGACCCGCGGGGGAGGACGAGGGTTGCGGCACTGCGGTGGCCGCCCTATACCCTGGCTATGTCAAACACTGCCGTTAAGATCCGCCGGGCGCTCATTTCGGTCAGCGACAAGACCGGGCTTGTCGATCTCGCTCGGGCGCTGATGGACCATTCGATCACGCTGGTCTCAACTGGCGGCTCGAGGGAGGTGCTGGCCGCGGCCGGACTGCCGGTGACCGAGGTGTCGGCTGTGACCGGCATGGCCGAGTTCCTCGACGGCCGCGTCAAGACGCTGCATCCGGCGATCCATGCCGGACTTCTGGCCCGCCGCGACCGCCCCGATCACCTCGCGGCGCTGAGCGAGCGCGGCATCGACCAGATCGACCTTGTCGTCTGCAACCTCTACCCGTTTGCACAGGCGGTCGAGGGCGGGGGCGATCGCGATCAATGTATCGAGAACATTGACATCGGCGGGGTGGCCCTGATCCGTGCGGCCGCCAAAAATCACGATGCGGTGACCGTCGTTACCGATCCCGAAGACTACGGCAGGCTCATCGCGGCACTCGCAAAGGGCGAGGGTTCGGTCGGGGCCGCATTGCGGCGGGAACTGGCGCATAAGGCTTACGCATTGACGGCTGCCTATGACGCGACAATTGCGGCGTGGCTGGCGCGTGACAGCGAGCTCGCCCTGCCCGCTCAATTCGCGGTCGCCGGCCGTCTGGGCCAGCGCCTGCGCTATGGCGAAAACCCGCACCAATCGGCCGCCTTTTATCGCAATGATGAGCGCCGGCCGGGCGTTGCCACCGCGCGGCAATTGCAAGGTCGCGAGCTCTCCTACAACAATTACAGCGATGCCGATGCGGCCTTTGAGCTGGTCGCCGAGTTCGGCCGGCCGGCGGTCGCGATCGTCAAGCATGCCAACCCGTGCGGCGTCGCGCTCGGCGCCAGCCTCAGCGAGGCCTGGGCGAAGGCGCTGGCAAGCGATCCGGTGAGCGCTTATGGGGGGGTGGTGGCGCTGAACCGTCCCCTGGACGGGGCCACGGCCGACGCCATTGCGCGCCTTTTTATCGAGGTTGTCATCGCCCCGGAGGTCGAGCCCGAAGCTGCCGCGCGCCTCGGGTCACGCGGCGGTCTGCGATTGCTCGCCGCGGGTGCGGTGCCCGACCCTTGTGCCGCCAGCCTGACCTTTCGTTCGGTTGCGGGCGGGTTTCTGGTGCAGGAACGCGACCGTGCGGCGGTCGACCGCTCGGCTTGGCGCGTCGTGTCTCGGCGCGCGCCGAGCGCGGCCGAGATCGAGGATCTCGAATTCGCCGAGCGGGTGGTCAAGCATGTCAAATCGAATGCGATTGTTCTTGCCAAAGAGGGCGCTACGGTGGGGATCGGCGCCGGCCAGATGAGCCGGGTGGACAGCGTGCGGTTAGCGGCGCAGAAGGCGGCCGAGGTCGCGGCCGCCGCCGGGCTTGAGGTGCCGCGCAGTCGCGGCGCGGCGCTCGCCTCGGACGCCTTTTTCCCGTTTGCTGACGGCATCGAGGCGGCGGCTGAGGCGGGGGTGACCGCCGTCGTTCAGCCGGGCGGGTCGCTGCGCGATCCGGAAGTCATTGCGGCCGCCGATCGGGCGGGTATGGCGATGGTATTTACCGGGTTGCGCCGCTTCCGGCATTGACCTGCCGCTGTCGGCGCCGCCGGAGCAGTGGTCAGCCGACTCGGATATTCTTGAATTGCCAGGGATCCGAGGGGTCGAGGTCCTCGGGGAACAGACGGCCGCGTCCTTGCAGCGGCGTCCAGTCGCCGTAAACGCCAACGATCTCGCCCAAGTAAGGGCGGGCGACCTCGAGGACGCGCTGGAAATCGAGGTCTTCGGGTTCGACCACGCCCGCCTGCGGGTGTTCGAGCGCCCAAACCATGCCGCCGAGGACTGCCGCGGTGACCTGAAGCGAGGTGGCGTTGTTGTGGGGTGCGACGCGGCGCGACTCGTCGATGGTCAATCGCGAACCATACCAATACACCCCCTTCGCTGCTCCCATCAGCAGCACCCCGAGTTCGTCGATGCCGGCGGTGATCTCGTCGACAATCAGGCGCTTCCGGTTCTGCAACTGCCAGTTTTTGCCGGCAAATTCATGCAGACTCAGCACCGCGTCGTCGCAAGGGTGGTAGGCGTAGTGGCAGGTCGGGCGATAACGAGTTTCGCCACCTTCGGTAACCGTCAGAAAATCGGCGATCGAGATCGATTCGCCATGGGTGATCAAAAAGCCGTGATAGGATCCTTCGAGCGGCGTCCAGCTTCGCACCAAGGTCCCGGCTCCCGGCCGCAACAGATAGATCGCCGCTCTGCCGCCAAAATCGTGCTGCCGACCATCCGCCGGAAAATGCCGCTCATGCGTCCCCCAGCCGAGTTCCGCCGGCTGCGAGCCCTCGCTGACAAAACCGTCGATTGACCAGGTGTTTACGAATTCACCCGGCGATTTCGGGACGTTTGCCACTTGAGTATCGCGCTCGGCGATGTGAATGGCCTTGATCCCGAGCCGCTGCGCGAGCCGTGCCCAATCTGCGCGACTGGCGGGCATGCTCGCCGCGATGCCGGCGTCGCGGGCCACATCGAGAAGCGCCTGCTTGACAAAATGCGACACAAGACCCGGATTGGCGCCGTGGGTCAGCACCGCCGTCGGGCCTGGCGCAAAACGTCGGCGCAACGCCAGCGCACTTTCGCGCAGCGCATAGTTGGAGCGCGCAGCCGGAGGGAGGTTCGGGTCGGTATAGCCGCCGGGCCAGGGTTCGATGCAGGTATCGAGATAAAGCGCCCCTTTCTCCTGGCACAGCTCGATCAGCGCGACGCTCGAGACATCGACCGACAGATTGAGCAGGAAATCGCCACGCTCGAGCATAGGGCTGAGCTTGGACCGGTAATTGTCGCGGGTGAGTGGCGTCTCATCGAAGGCGATGCCGTATTCAAGCGCTTCCTCGCGGCCGCGCGGTTCGGCGGTGATAATCGAAATCTGGCGCGGTTCGATTTCGAGATGGCGCAACAACAACGGCAAAACACCCTGCCCGATGCTGCCAAAGCCGACAATGACCAGCCGACCACGAAAGACCGCATGCTTTGTATCGAGCATTTATCCTGTTTCTTCCGACCCGTGTCTCGCTTTGGACGGCCGTGCCTAGGATCGACCGCTCGGGTTGTCAAGCCTCCCGCCGTTGTTCGCGCCCTGACCTGTCACTGCGCGATCCAGCCGCCATCGATCGACAATGCCGCACCGGTGATGGTCCGCGCCGCTTCACTGCACAAAAATACAGCCAACGCGCCGATCTGTTCGGGGGATGTGAAATCGAGCATCGGCTGCTTTTCGCGCAGCAATGCGTCACGCGCCGTCTGGACCGGGATGCCCTGGGCCGCGGCCCGGTCTTCGATCTGTTTCTGAACGAGCGGGGTTAGCACCCAACCCGGACAGATGGCGTTGCATGTCACGCCGTGATTGGCGGTTTCGATCGCGACCACCTTCGTCAAGCCGACGAGGCCGTGTTTGGCCGCGACATAGGCCGCCTTTTCGCCGCTCGCGACCAATCCGTGCGCCGAGGCTATATTGATGACGCGGCCCCATTTGCGCGACAGCATGACCGGCAGTACGGATTTGGTCGCATGAAAGGCGGCGCTCAAATTGATGGCGATGACTTGGTCCCAGCGCTCTTCCGGAAAATCGACAACCTTGGCGACATGCTGGATGCCGGCATTGTTGACCAGAATGTCGACATGGCCGAACTGGCGGATCGTCTCGGCCACAAGATCACGGATTTGCGGCGGCTTTGCCATATCGGCGGGCGAATAGAGCACATCGACGCCATGCTCCTGCGCGAGCCTCGTGCGCAAGGCCTCGATCGCCCGTGCTTCGCCAAAGCCGTTCAGCATCACCGAACATCCCTCGGCCGCCAATGCCGCAGCGATACCAAGCCCAATCCCGCTGGTCGAACCGGTTACGATCGCGACCTTACCCTTGAGCATCCCGTTCTCTCCTCAGCCGAGCCTTGGACCATCCTACCCGATTGCCGGAATTTTTTGCGGCGCGGCAAAATTATCCGTGCGGCGCGGTCCACCGATGCATAACCTGTCGCAAAACCTGCGCCATATTGGCTGCCGCGACCGGAGGCGGCGTCGGGCGCAGGCCGGATTACGGCGGGTACAGACCGGAAAAAGATAAATGGCGAAATTGGACACACGAACCCTGGCCGCTATGCGCGGAGCTTCGGCCCTGCGGATCGTGACCTACAACATCCATGGCTGCGTCGGCGTCGATCGGCGTTATGATCCGGCCCGGATCGCCGGTGTTTTGCGCGAGATTGATGCCGACATCCTGTGCTTGCAGGAGGTTGATCCCCGCGATGCCGGGGGCGATCAGGCGGCTTATCTGGCCACGGCAACCGGCCGCAATTTGGTGGTCGCCGCCGCGGCGCGCGGCTGCGCACGGTTTGCGAATGCGATCTTGACCCGCTTTCCGCCGCTCGCGACGCGGGCGATCGATCTCGCCATCCCCGGGCATCAGCCGCGCTGCGCAATCGACGTCGACCTGATGGTTGGCCATCGGATTTTGCGAGTGGTTGCCACCCATTTCGGGTTGCATGCCAGTGAGCGGCGCCTGCAGGCCTATCGGCTGATGAAGGCGCTCGCAAGCGGGTCGCCGGTTGCCGACGCCGTGGTACTGGTCGGCGATTTGAACGAATGGCGCGGTCGCGCCGGCGGGGTCGGCGCGCTTGAGCGTTGTCTCGGGCCGAGCGCCACACCGCGCACCTTTCCGTCATGGCTCCCGGTTCTGCCGCTCGACCGAATTTATGCCTTCGGGCCGGCGATGCTCGGCGATATCCGGGTCTATCGCTCGCCGCTTGCCCGCCTTGCCTCCGATCACCTGCCGGTGGTCGGAACGCTCGTCTGGACCGGGGTGCAACCGGGCGCGAGTTCGCCGCGCACTGCCGTCACCCCAAGCGCTCGACGGCCTTATGGCCGGCGCCGGGACGACGTCGCGATCGACGAACGGGCGGGACTTGTCTAGATGACGCAAATCACGGTTGCACCGACGCGGCGGGCGGATTATCGACGTGCCGATGCCGCCGAAAAAAAACCCGCTCGGTCTCAATTCGCTGCAGCTCAAAACCTTGACCTTGCTGCAGTATCTCGCCAACCTCCCAGGCTATGCGGCGCCCGGCCCGGATGCAGAAACGGTGGAGCTGACGCGCCTTCCGGTCGCACACGGTGACCATTTTCACCTGGGTGAGGTGGTGGTTGCGGCACGCGATGCGACCGGCCTCAGGAATCCGTCCGTTTGGGCGGCGCTCGAGCGCAAGGGCTTGATCCGCTCGACGCCACCGACCGCGGTGCTGACCGCTCTGGGGCGCGGTTACGATACGGGGTTGCGCGACAAGATCCTGCATGTTGCCGATCATTGCTGACCGGCCGCGCGGGGGCCTACCAGCGCAACCGGGTCATGATTGCCACCGGTGGACGCGCGAATGGCGCCAGCGCCTGCTCGACCCGAACCAAATCGGGCTCTTGACCGCCGCTCATCCCGAACTCCGCCGCGTGGATGCCGCCGACCACGAACAAGCTGTCGATGCCGGCCGCGGCTGCGCCGGCAATATCGGTGCGCAGGCTGTCGCCGACAGCGAGGATCCGCGATCGGTCGCGGATCTCGATCAACGAGAGGCAGCTGTCATAGACCGAAGGGTGGGGTTTGCCATGCCAGCGAACCTGCCCGCCCCTTTCCTGATACCATTGCGCCAACGCACCGGCGCACAGGGCCAACCGGTCGCCGTGCATGACCACGAGATCAGGATTGGCGCAAACCATCGGCAGCCTGCGCGCCAGACATCGCCGCATCAGCGGCGCATAGTCGTCGATTGTGTCGTCCCATCCGGCGGGACCCGTATTGAGAACGAAGTCCGCCGCCTCGGCGTCCTCGACCCAGTCGAGCTCCAGACCGTCGCGGATCTCAAGGTCACGCTCGGAGCAGATATGGAGGCAGCGTCGGCCGAGGGCCGCATAGAACGGGTCGTCGCGGCGACGAAGGTATTGCCACGTCTCCTCGCCCGACGACATGACGTGGTTGTAGCAGTCTCGGGGAACGCCAATCTGTTCTATCCGGCGCACGACATCCTCGGCCCGCCGCGGTGCGTTCGACAGCAATGTGACGCGCTTGCCGCCTTCGATCAGGCGACGCATGCACGCAACCGCGCCCGGCAGCGGCTTTGTCCCGTCATGGACAACGCCCCATAGATCGAGGATGAACCCATCATACCGGGGCGCCAGTTCGGCGATCCCGGTCAGGCGCTGGATTGTCATGGCGGAGTGTCCGGAAAGCCCGGGGTTGAGTTAAGCATATTCGGAGGGCACTGCGACGATCGGCGCGAGCATTGTCGTCAAATACAGGTTATAACATGGAGCAGTCTTTCGAAATGAGAGCATTCTTTACCAAGTGTTGCAGAAAGGTCCGGAACATACAGCCAATCGGCCTGTTGAGGATAGGGACATCTCGGATCAGCCGAGATCGGGAGTTGGCATGCGGGAGAAATACTATATCGGGCCGCTGATCGAACGCGGTGGGGGATTTGCGTATGACACGTTTTCGCAAGCGAATGGCAAGCGCAGCTCGTTCCGCTATCCGCGCATCGAGCAGGCGCGATACGATCGCCGCGCCATGATCGCCGAATTGCGTCGTGATCCGCGGGTGGTTGTGCATGTTTGTGAAACAGTGGCGGAATTCGACCGGCATGCGAGCGGCGGAGCGCCGGCGGGGGAGGACCCGCCAGAAAGGGACGCAGGCTGAGCCAAAGCTCAGCTATGCGTCCGGTCGGAACTCGTCAACCGGTCCATGACCGTCAGCAATAGCGCCGACACGACGAAGGTTAGATGGATCACCGTCATCCACAGCAATTTGTCATTCGGCACGAGGTTGATGTCCATATAGCCCTTCAGCAGTTGAATGGCCGAAATTGCGACAATATAGGCCGCGACTTTCAACTTAAGTGTACCGGCGTCAAGTTTGCCGAGCCATGAAATCGCCTTTTCGGCCTCGTCGATGTCAAGGCGCGATACGAAGTTCTCATAGCCGCTCAGCATCACCATCACGATCAGCCCGGCGACCAAGGCGACATCGATCAGGCTCAGCGCGTGGAGCAGGACATCGGTCTCGTTATTGGTCGGCAGGTGCCAGATCAATTCGCCGAGCTCGCGAAAGAACCGCACCGCAAATACCAGCAACAATACGCCAAGGCCGAGATAAATCGGCGCCAGCAGCCAGCGGCAGGCGAACAGCGCTCGTTCGATCAGCGAGTCGAATCTCATCGGCGTCTTTTACCGGAAAGCAGCGGCCGGTTTTAGCCGAAAGCGGGTCCGCCGCTGCGGGCAATCCGCGGAGGCGCGGCTCAACCGGCGGCGGCGCTTGCGCCGGGAACGTGCGCGGCGACGCCGACGGCGTCGCGCACCGCGGTGAAACCGTCGCGCCTTAGCAATGTGACCAGCCCGGTCTTGATTCGGCCAATCAGCGCCGGACCCTCGAAAGCGAGCGCGGTGTAGAGCTGGACCAGACTGGCGCCGGCGCGAATCTTGGCGTAGGCATCGGCGGCGCTGGCCACTCCACCCACGCCAATCAGGGGCAGCCGGCCTCCGGTTAACCGATAAAACTCGGCTAACAGCGCAGTCGATGCGGCAAACAGTGGTGCACCGCTGAGGCCGCCCGTTTCGCCGGCGTGGCGGCTGCGCAGGGTGCCAGGCCGGGCGACGGTTGTGTTCGCGACGATCACCCCGTCGATGCGGTTCGCAAGCACGATCTCAGCGATGTCCCGCACCTCCGCGGCGCTGAGATCGGGGGCGATTTTCAGCAGCAACGGTACGCGCATGCCGGTCGCATCCCGCGCTAGAACCAATTCCCGCAGAAGCGCATCCAATTGCGCGCGCCCCTGGAGAGCGCGCAGGCCCGGCGTATTCGGCGAAGAGATATTGACGACGAGGTAATCGGCGAGCGCGGCGGCGCGCGTAATCCCCTCCCGGTAGTCGGCGGCGGCGTCGGCGCTGTCGCGGTTCTTGCCGAGATTGACCCCGACGACCCCTCCGGCGCGGTGGCGTCGGGCCAACCGCTTGACTGTCAAATCGAGCCCGCCGCTGTTGAACCCCATGCGGTTGACCGCTGCCCGATCCTCGTCGAGGCGGAATAGGCGTGGTCGCGGATTGCCTGGCTGCGGGCGCGGCGTCACAGTCCCGGTCTCGACAAATCCAAAGCCCAACTGCAACAATGCGTCGGGCGCGGCCGCATCCTTGTCGCAACCGGCGGCAAGCCCGATCGGGTTCGGAAAATCAAGACCCCAAAGCCGCTGATTGAGAATCGGCGGGTCGGGTGCGCTGCCGCCGGTCAGGATGCGCCCGACCCCGCAGCGCAGCAGACTGAGGCAGAAAACGTTGGCGCTTTCCGGGGGGAACCGGAACAACAACGGCCGCAGGATCGGATAGAGGTCGGCCATCGCCCGCCGCAACAGCAATCGTCGTGGCGGTTATAGGCCCGTCAGCTGTGTTAGAGATGGGGAATTTCGCAACGCCGCAGCGAGCCGATGGGAACCGTCTGGTTGCCGCACGCGCCGGCCCTGGTCGCCGGCTTTCGCGAGGTTGCCTGGCTCTCTCCCGAGGGCGAGATCGAGGCGCTTTCTGCGGCCGAGGCGGTGCGTCGTATCGAGAGCGAGCCGCCGATCCTGTGCCATGCGGCGGCAACGATGCGCCGCTTGGGCGCACCGGATCTTGCCGCGCTCGATATCCTCGAACTGTTCGCCTTTGTGCATCCGGTTCGCTTCTGCGTGCCGACGCCGCGGGGGGTAGCCGAGGCCCTCGGGCTGCCGGCGCCGCAGCGGCCCACCGAGGCCTGCCTCTCGCTGGTCACGGCGACGCGGGCCTTGCTCGAGGCATTGATTGCCGAACCCGATCCCGATATCCGGGCGGTGGCCGAGGCGATGGCCCGCGGTGGCTGGCTGTGGGCGCAAGCGGTCCTCGCCGCGTTGCCGCCCGCCGACGCCGCCGCGCGTCGATCGGCCGCCGGCATGCGAGCCTGGCTGAGACTTCCAGATTGGTCCGAAACGGCCCCCGCACCGCCGCCGAGCAACGAGCCGGTCACGGCGGCAGAGGCGCGCGCTCGCTTGGCGCGATTGCTCGGCTCCGGCGCTGAGCCGCGGCCGCAGCAATTCGATTACGCCGCGGCGATCACGCCGGCCTTCGCCCCTCGCGACGCCCCCGACTGCCCAAAAGCCGTGCTTGCGGAGGCTGGAACCGGCGTCGGCAAGACCTTGGGTTACATTGCCGCCGCCAGCCTGTGGGCGGAAAAGAACCGCGGGTCGGTGTGGATCTCGACCTTCACCCGAAATTTACAGACCCAGATTTTCGCCGAGCTTGACCGCCTCTATCCCGACCCGGCGCACAAGCGCCGCCGGGTCGTGGTGCGCAAAGGCCGAGAGAACTTTCTTTGCCTGTTGAACTACGAGGAAGCGGTGATGGGGGCCGCCACTCGGCCAGGTCCGAGCTCGGTTTTGCTTGGTCTTGTGGCGCGGTGGATTGTGGCGACCGGGTCGGGAGACCTCATCGCCGGCGATTTTCCCGGCTGGCTTGGCGAGCTGCTCGGCCGCGGCCGCGTCGCGGCGCTCGCCGACCGCCGCGGTGAATGCGTTCATGCCGCCTGCCCGCATTTCCGGCGTTGCTTTGTCGAAAAAAACGTCCGCGCGGCGCGTCACGCCCGCATCGTTGTCGCCAACCATGCCCTGGTCATGGCGCAGGCCGCCTTAGGCGGGCTCGACGATGCGACCGTGCCGACGCGCTATATTTTCGACGAGGGCCATCATCTGCTCGAAGCCGCCGACAACGCTTTTTCGATACGATTGTCGGGACGCGAAGGCCGGGAGTTGCGACGCTGGATCGCCGGCGCCGAGGGGGGCGCGAGGTCGCGGGCGCGCGGCTTGCCTCGGCGTATCGGCGATCTCGTCGAAGGCGATCAGGATGCCGCTCGCGCCCTCCAAGAGGTGCTCGCCGCGTCGCGGGTTTTGCCGGCCGACGGTTGGGCGCAGCGGGTTGCGGGCGGCCGGGGCGTGCAGCTTTTTGAGCGTTTGCTGGCCGTCGTTCGGCAGCACGTGCTGGCCAGAGCGTCGCTTGCCGATGCCGGCTACGGACTCGAGGCCGACGCGCGGCCGCCATCCCCGGGATTGATCGAAATCGCGCTGCCCTTGGCAGCCGCACTCGACAGGCTCGCGGCGGGGTTGCATCGTCTGGCGGCAGCCTTGCGCCGGACCTTGGAGGATCCGGAGAACCCTCCCGAACCGTTTGTGCGCCAGCGAATCGACGCGGTGGTGCGCGGTCTCGAACGGCGCGCCGACCACCAATTGGCGGCATGGAGCCGGATGTTACACGATCTTCCGCTGCCGCCGCAGGCGCAAACAGCCGAGTGGTTTTCGCTCGAACGCAGTGACGGGCTCGAAACCGACGTCGTGATCACGCGCAGCTGGATCGACCCCGGCATCCCGTTCGCCGAGTGGATTGCGCGCCCGGCCCACGGGCTGGTCGTGACTTCGGCGACGCTGACTGATGGCGAACCCGATAGCGAGCGCGCCTGGCGCGCCGCGGAAGCGACGACCGGCCTACGCCATCTCGCGGTTCGGCCGGTCGCGTCGCGCCTTGCCTCGCCCTTCGACTACCGCACGCAAACCCGAGTTTTTGTCGTCACCGATATTCCGCGCGACGACATCGGCCAGCTGGCGGCCGGTTACGCCAATCTGTTTGTTGCCGCCGGCGGCGGAGGGCTCGGGCTCTTCACCGCGATTGCCAGGTTGCGGGCGGTCCATCAGCGCATCGCTCCGGCGCTCGAAGCGCGGGGCATCTTGCTGCTGGCCCAACATGTGGATGCGATGTCGGCCGCCACCCTCGTCGAGATTTTCCGCGCCGAGGAGGATTCCTGCCTGCTCGGTACCGATGCGATCCGCGATGGCGTCGATGTGCCGGGGCGGGCGTTGCGGCTGATCGTCTTCGACCGTGTGCCATGGCCACGCCCTGATATCCTCTGCCGCATGCGCCAGACTGCGTTTGGCGGCGCACAATATTCCGACCAGCTCGCCCGGCTGCGGTTGCGGCAGGCTTATGGGCGCCTGATCCGTCGTGCGGACGACCGGGGAATTTTTGTCATACTTGACCGCGCCCTGCCATCGCGCCTGTTGGCCGCCTTTCCCGATGGCGTTGCGGTCGCGCGGCTGCCCTTGGCGGCCGTCGTTGCCGAGACCGCGCGCTTTCTCGGTGCACGACCTGCGGCTTGACAGAGGAAGCCCGGTTCGGGACTTTCACCGCTCGACATTCAGGGGAGACCGCATGCTCGACCACCATCGCGCGCTGATCTACACGATGGTCATCGTATCGGCGGCCGACCGCAATCTGCCTGATTCAGAGCTCCATGCCTTTGCTGAAATTGTTGGTCATCTGCCGATTTTCGAGGATTTCGACAAGGCCGATCTGCCGGTACTGTTCAACGATTGCGCCGAGCTGATGAGCGGGGAGAACGGCCTCGATGCGACGTTGCAGGCGATCAAAATCGGGTTGCCGCCAAAACTGCGCGAGACCGCTTATGCGATCGCGTGCGATCTCGTCGCCACCGACCGCGCGGCGACCCAGGAGGAGCTGCGGATTTTGGAATTGCTGCGCGACCGCTTGGAGATCGAGCGGCTGACCGCGGTCGCTATTGAATACGCCGCCCGCGCCCGCTTTCAGACGTTGTAGGCAAAGCGGCGCGGCTCAGCGTGACGGCGGCAGCGCCCGACGGACCGCTTCTTGGACCTCTTGCGGCTGTGCGGCGAGGGCGTCGCAGAGCCGCCGCAGCTGCCGGCGCAATCCATAGACCTGGTCGAGAAGGCCGAGGATCAGCGCCACGGCTTCGTCTTCAATGGCAAAGTCACGGCGGATTTCGCGAATGAGCTCGATGCGCGCGACATCGACCTCGCGAAACAGCAGCGTATCACCTTGTCGCTCGGCGACAACCCAGCGGTTCTCCACCCAGCGCCAGATCTCGCTGCGCTCGAGGCCGTTCAGGCGGGTCAAGAGTTCGTCGAGCGTCAGCATCAACGCGGCGTCTCGCGGCGCGGGTCGGAGGGATGACGGGGTGCCCATCTTTCGAGAAATCCCGCAAGTTCAGCATCGTTCGAATGACCAATCACGACCTTCAGGGTCACCAGTTGGTCGCCCGGGTTGCGGGGACGCTGCACGCCCTTACCGCGCAGACGCAGCACGGTGCCGGTATCCGAGCCCTTGGGGATCGTCACGGTAACCGGTCCGGTCACGGTCGGCACCTCCACGCGCGCCCCCAATACGGCTTCGGCCAAACTGACGGGCAGTTCGAGGCGGATATTGTCCCCCTCGCGCCTGAACAGCGGATGGGCTGCGACCCGGACTTCAATCAGCGCGTCACCGGGCTCGCCGCCGCCCAGACCGGCGCCCCCCTTGCCGCGCAGGCGCAACACTTGGCCGTCCTCGATCCCCGGTGGGATCGTCACGTCGAGCCACTCATTCGGGGCAAGCGATATCCGCTGCTTGTCGCCGGTCGCCGCCTTAATAAAGTCGATCGTCAGGCTGAAATGGCGATCCTGGCCGCGGATCCGGATCTGTTCCCCGAACCCGGTTCCGGACCGGCTTCGCTGCCAACCGCCGCGGGAACCAAACGCGGCGAACAGGTCTTCCAGATCGTTGAGATCCATCTCGCCTTCGGGTTGGTACCGCCAGCCCTCGGCTCCTTCGGCGAACGGACGATATGAGTAGCGCGGCCGCTCGGCGCCGGTCTCGTCGATCTCGCCGCGGTCGTAACGGCTGCGTTTTTCAGGGTCGGACAGCAGATCATAAGCGGCCGACACCGCCTTGAACCGCTCTTCCGCCTCGGGTTTGCCCGGGTTGAGGTCCGGATGGAGCTGTTTGGCGAGCTTGCGGTACGCTTTGCGGATTTCGTCCGCGGTCGCGTCCGATTTGACCCCGAGAACCTGATAGGGATTCTGGCCGGGCATAGGGTCTCAGCGCCCGCGATAGGGTTGCCGCGCGGCGGTGGCTTGTTCGATCCGCACCGACACGGTGCGCGCGGCACCGCCGCGTTCGACAGTCAACTGAACCGTATCGCCGATCTGTGCCAGCCCGACGCGGTTCTTGAGCTCGGCAGCATTGTGGATCGGGGCTCCGTTGACGGCGATGATCAAATCACCTGAGCGTAGGCCGCCACGCTGTGCCGGTGAACCCGGCTCGACCCGCGCAACCAGCGCGCCCTCGGTGTAGCGGGTGCCGAGCGCGCGAGCGAGGTCCGGTGTCAGATCCTGGATGGCAACCCCAATTCGTCCATGGCGCACCTCGCCATAGCGGATCAATTGCTCCATAACGTCGCGCGCCATGTTGATCGGCACCGCGAACCCGATGCCGATATTGCCGCCGCCGGGCGCCAGGATCGCGGTATTGATCCCGACGAGCGCGCCCTGCAGGTTGACAAGCGCGCCACCGGAATTGCCCGGGTTGATCGACGCGTCGGTCTGAATGAAATCCTCGTAACCCTCGATGCCGAGCCCGGTCCGACCAAGCGCGCTGACAATCCCCGATGTGACGGTTTGCCCGAGCCCGAACGGATTGCCGATCGCCAGCACGAAATCGCCGACCCGCAATTGGCTCGAATCTCCGATCGGCACGGCCGTCAGGTTGTCGGCCGGTATCTGCAGCAGGGCGATGTCGGTGCCGGTGTCGCGGCCGATCAAAGTGGCGGTGAACCGGCGGTTATCCTTGGTCGTGACCTCGATCTTTTTAGCATTGTCGACGACATGGCTGTTGGTCAGCACATAGCCGCGCGCGGCATCGACAATCACACCGGACCCGACCGCCTCGGTTTCGCGCTCGATCGGCTGGTCGCGAAAGTTGAAGAACTGGCGGAACAGCGGATCCTGCGCGAGCGGGTTGACCATCTGCACTTCCGAGTGCACCGAGATCCCGACGACACCCGGCGTCACCCGCGCCACGACGTCGGCGACGCTCGTTACCGGGGTGCCGCCGATGATCGGGATCGGTGCTCCCGCCAGCGCCTGCGGTCCGACGGCCAGGGCAACAACGAACCCAACCGACCGCACCGTCCCCGACATGATACGCCGGAGACCGGCTGAAACCGATAGTGGCATTTCTCACCGCGCTTCCCGCAAAGGCGGGACAATAGGCTCCCATCCCGCCACCTATCTAACGCTTACCACAAGCGCTTCAAGGGACCGCGCCGAGCCTTGCTCAGCTCAACCCGCCCGCAGGCTTACCGCGCCTTCGGGCGTCACATCAATGCTTGGTCGGGACGGCGAGGTGAAGTCCCAGAAGCGTTGCGGCGGCCTCGGTCGACAGTTTTGCGTAACCCGGCGGGACCGCAAACAGGCCGGGGTCTTGCGTGCCGAATTGCACGTCGCGCAACTCCCAATGGACGGTGGATACCTTGCCTTTGCGGTTCGTGTAGCTGCCGTCGCAGCGCATCGGTATGCCGTCGTGGCTCAACCACACCGTTCCTGCGAGGTGGCCCTCGGGGATCGTCTTGTCGACTGTGTATTTGGTCGTCGGAATACCGTTGACGGTGTCCGCTCCAACCGGTTTGCCGAGCAGTCCCGGCTGTCCGAGGATGGCCAGGACCTTTGGCAGGTTGAGCTCGACGGCGGTGTGCAATTGCGGCAGCAGAATGTCGGCGACCGAGCTGTCGGCGTGCAGGATAAAGACCGGCTTGAACGCCGGCAATTGCTGCTCGTGGCGCTGCTCGCCGGGATTGTTCCACATTCGTCCGATATAGCTTTTGCCGTTCAACACCAGGACGCGCTCGGCGCTAAAGCCGATTTGCGGGTCGCCGAGGGTTTCGGCGTCAGCGGCGGCGCCAATCAGGAACATTCCGAGGGCGATTGAGAGGGATAGGAGGAGACGCATTCGCTTCGTAAACGGCATCCCGACAAAAGCACCGCCGATAGGGCTCGATAGGCGGTCAATAAGGCGGTTTCGCGGCACTAGACAGAGGCGAGCGAGGCCCTATGCTGAGGTTGATGAGCGTTAGTTGGCAGACGAGGAAATGGCAATAGATCTGCGGATGAGCGAGATCGAAACCGATGGACAATGCTTACCAAATTCCTACCGGTCCGGGTTATGAACGACGCTGCCTCGCCGATCACGGTTCGGGTCCATACGGCGATTGCCGAAATTCCGCAGGCCGAGTGGGACGCCTGCGCTGGCGACGTCAATCCGAGCGTCTCCTATGCATTTTTGAGCGCGCTTGAAGACAGCGGCTCGGCCTCCCCGCGCACCGGATGGGCCCCGCAGCACCTGTCGATCGTCGGACCCGATGGCGTCGTGCGCGGCGTCGTTCCGCTATACGCCAAGTCGCATTCCTATGGTGAATATGTGTTCGATTATGGCTGGGCCGACGCTTATGAGCGGGCGGGCGGGCGCTACTACCCAAAGCTGATTTCGGCGGTTCCATTCACCCCGGTGCCGGGTCCGCGCCTGTTGCTGCGGCCCGATGCGCCGGCGGAAACGCGAAGCCACCTGATTGCAGCCTTGGTCGAGCTGTGCAACCGCCGGAAGCTGTCCTCGGTGCATGTCACGTTTCCCGAGGAAGGCGATGCCAACGCCCTCGTCGAGGCCGGGTTTTTACAGCGGGTCGGCCAGCAATTCCATTGGACGAACGACGGCTATCGCGATTTTGACGATTATCTGGCCGCGCTCACCTCGCGCAAACGCAAAGCCGTCCGCAAGGAACGACGAGAGGCGGTCGCCGATGGCCTCGAGATCGAGGTGCTGACCGGCGGCGACCTCGAACCCCGCCATTGGGACGCCTTCTACCGATTTTACCTGGCGACCTCTGACCGGAAATGGGGTCAGGCGTATCTCAACCGGAAATTCTTTGGTCTGATCGGCGAGCGCATGCCGGATCATATCGTGCTGGTGATGGCACGACATGGCGACAAGTATGTTGCCGGAGCGCTAAATCTTCTCGGCAAGGACGCGATTTACGGGCGCAATTGGGGCAGTTACGGCGATTATAAATTCCTTCATTTCGAATGCTGTTATTATCAAGCGATCGAATTCGCAATCGCACGCGGGCTGAAACGCGTAGAGGCGGGAGCCCAGGGTCCGCATAAATTGCAGCGCGGCTATCTGCCGGTGCCGACCTATAGCGCCCATTGGATCCCCGATCCGGCGTTCCGGCGGGCGGTCGCGCAATTTCTGTCGCGCGAGCGGGAGATGGTCGAGCGTAAGATTGAATACTTGGCCGAGGAGTTCTCGCCCTTCCGCCGGACCGAAACGTCCAGCCCCGAAATGGAGGAGTGAACCGCCTCTCCCGGGCAAATAAATTGCGGCGGCGCGACGCAGACGCTCAGGCGGGCGGCTAAAACGGCGCCGCGTCACGCCCCCGATCGCGGTGGCGGGTGGCCAATCCGCCCGCTTGGCGACCGGGCGCGGTCGAGGCGCCGCCGTGACCGCTCGCGGTTATTCGACGAGTTCGGGCTCTTTCGTGTCTGCCGCGGCTGAGGGCCGCTCCTCAAACGCAAAATCGAGCGCGTCGGCATCCGCTTTCTTGCAAACGCGGACGATCCCGCCCTTGGCGAGACGGCCGAACAGCAGCTCTTCGGCAAGCGGCTTTTTGATGTGTTCCTGGATCACCCGCGCCAATGGCCGCGCGCCGTAGAGCGGATCGTAGCCCTTTTCCGCCAGCCAAGCGCGCGCGCTCGCTTCGAGCTCGATCGTGACATTGCGGTCGGCCAGCTGTTCTTCGAGTTGCAGGATGAATTTGTCGACGACCCGGCCAATCGTCTCGGGCGACAACGGCGCGAACGAAATGACCGCGTCGAGCCGGTTGCGGAACTCCGGCGTGAACATGCGGTTGATCGCCTCCTGATCGTCGCCTTCGCGGATGCCGCTGCCAAAGCCGATCGCCGGCTTGGCTAAATCCGCCGCCCCGGCATTGGTGGTCATGATCAGGATGACATTGCGGAAATCGACCGTCTTGCCGTTGTGGTCGGTCAATTTGCCGTAATCCATGACCTGCAACAGGATGTTGAACAGGTCGGGGTGGGCCTTTTCGATCTCGTCGAGCAGCAGCACCGAATGGGGATGCTGGTCGATCGCGTCGGTCAAGAGCCCGCCCTGGTCGAAGCCGACATAACCGGGCGGCGCGCCGATGAGCCGCGACACGGTATGCCGCTCCATGTATTCGGACATGTCAAAGCGGGTAATCTCGATGCCGAGCGTCCGCGCCAACTGGCGCGCGACCTCGGTTTTGCCGACCCCGGTGGGCCCCGAGAACAGATAGGATCCGATCGGTTTTTCCGGGTCGCGCAACCCGGCCCGGGCGAGCTTGATGGCCGAAACCAGCGCCTCGATCGCGCTGTCCTGACCGAACACCATCGTCTTCAGATCGCGATCAAGGTTTTTGAGCACCTCGCGATCGTCACGTGACACGCTCTTCGGCGGAATGCGCGCCATCGTGGCGATGACCGCCTCCACCTCGCGCGCGGTGATGGTTTTGCGCCGCCGGTTCTCGGGCACCAGCATTTGCGCCGCACCGGTCTCATCAATGACGTCGATCGCTTTGTCCGGCAATTTGCGGTCGCCGATATAGCGGTGCGACAGCTCGACCGCGGCGCGCAACGCATCCACCGTATAGCGGACCTTGTGGTGACGCTCGTAATAGGGTTTCAGCCCGCGCAGGATTTTGATCGAGTCCTCGACCGAAGGTTCATTCACGTCGATTTTCTGGAAGCGACGGACGAGAGCGCGATCTTTCTCGAAATAGTTGCGGTATTCCTTGTAAGTCGTCGAGCCGATGCAGCGGATTGTCCCGCCGGCCAGCGCCGGTTTTAGCAGGTTCGAGGCATCCATCGCGCCGCCGCTGGTTGCGCCGGCCCCAATGACGGTATGGATCTCATCGATAAACAGGATCGCGCCGGGCTGCGCTTCGAGCTCGGAGAGCACCGCCTTCAGGCGCTCCTCGAAATCGCCACGGTAACGGGTTCCGGCCAATAGCGAGCCCATATCGAGCGCGTAGATTGTCGCGTTCAGCAGAACCTCGGGGACTTCGCGCTGAACGATGCGCCGCGCCAGCCCTTCGGCGATTGCCGTTTTGCCGACACCCGGCTCGCCAACATAAAGCGGGTTGTTCTTCGAACGCCGACACAAAATCTGGATGGTACGCTCGACCTCGGCTTCGCGGCCGATCAGCGGATCGATGCGCCCGCCCTTGGCCTTTTTGTTGAGGTTGACGCAATACGCATCGAGCGCATCGTGGCTGCGTTTTTGCGATTTGTCGGCGCGTTCGTCGTCATCGGTGCCTTGAACGCGGCGGGTCTCGGAACGGCCGGGGGCCTTGGCGATGCCATGCGAAATGTAATTGACCGCATCGAACCGGGTCATGTCCTGCTCTTGCAGGAAATAGACGGCATGGCTTTCGCGCTCGGCGAACATCGCCACCAGCACATTGGCGCCGGTTACCTCCTCGCGGCCCGAGGATTGCACATGGATCGCAGCGCGTTGGAGGACCCGCTGGAAGCTGGCTGTCGGCTTTGCGTCGTCCTTATGTGCCGACACGAGATTGCCCAGCTCGTTGTCGACATATCCCAGCAGGTCGCGGCGCAGGCGCTCGAGATCGACGCTGCAGGCGCGCAACACCGCTACCGCGTCCTGGTCCTCGGTCAGCGCCAGCAGCAAATGTTCGAGGGTCGCGTATTCGTGCCGCCGGTCGTTGGCATAGGCGAGAGCGCGATGCAGCGATTTTTCGAGATTGCGTGACAGCACGCTCGACCTTCCTTCCTTAGCTAATCCTTCTCCAGCGTGCACTGCAGCGGATGCTGGTGCTGCCGGGCGAAGTCCATGACTTGGGTCACCTTTGTTTCGGCGACCTCGTAGGTGTACACGCCGCACACGCCGACCCCGCGCCGGTGCACATGCAGCATGATCCGCGTTGCCTCCTGCCGGGTCTTGCTGAAAAAGCGCTCCAAAATGTGGACGACGAACTCCATCGGCGTGTAGTCGTCATTCAGCATCAACACCTTGTACATCGAGGGCTTTTTCGTCTTCGGCTTGGCCTTGACGACTACGCCGGTGCCCGGTCCTTCCTCGCCACGCTTTCCGATGTCGCTCATTTCGATCCAGGCCGATCGCCTTGTTCCGTACCATGATATTGGCTTTCCGGCGGGCCGGAAAACCATTTTTCGTCGCCGCAGCAAACTCGCGACCGCGTGCGCGGCTGAGCTATTCGGGCCGATAGGGCCGGCGCAGCAGCAGCTCGATTGTCGCATCGATCGAAGCACCGCGGTGCAGTACCGCCTCGACAGCCGCGCAAATCGGCATCTCGACGCCGAGGCTCGCGGCCATCGCCGTCACCGCTCGCGCGGTTGCCACCCCTTCGATTACGCCATGCCGGCCGGACAGCGCCTCCTCGAGCGACGCGCCGGCGCCGATGGCGAGACCCAAGGCGTAATTTCGCGATTGTCCGGGCGTGCAGCTGAGCACGATGTCGCCCAGCCCGGAAAGCCCGCTAAAGGTTTCCGCCCGCGCGCCTTTGGCAAGCCCGAGCCGGACCATCTCGGCGAGCCCGCGGGTGATGATCGCGGCCCGCGCATTGTCGCCAAAGCCGCGACCGGCGACGACGCCGCAACCGATCGCCAGCACATTCTTGACCGCACCGCCGAGCTCGACGCCGACCAGATCGGTCGACAGATAGGGGCGGAACCGGCTGCTGCCGAGCGCGGTCACAAAACCTTGTGCAAAAGTGTCGTCGGCGCTGGCGATGACCACTGCGGTCGGCAGGTCGCGCGCCACCTCGGCGGCAAAACTCGGCCCGGACAAGACCGCGAACCGCCCGTCGGCGAACACCTCGCGGCCGATTTCCGACATCAATTCGAGGGTGCCGATCTCGATGCCTTTGGCGCAAAACAGCAGCGATGCCCGGTGCGCGATCAGCTCCCGCAACCGGAGGAGAAGCGCGCGCATCGCCTGGGCGGGGACGGCCAGCACCAACGCCTCGGCGGTGACCGCCCGGCAGAGATCACTGGTCGCGACAATCGCGGGATCGAGCCGGATACCGGGCAGGTAGCGCGGGTTCTCGTGCCGCTCGTTCACCCAGTGCACGATCTCGGGGTCGCGACCCCAAAGGATCACCGAAGTGCCGGCGCGGCGCGCCGCGATCGCCAGGGCGGTGCCCCATCCGCCGGCACCGATGACAGCGAGCCGCCGCACCCCTCACCCCCACGCTCCGGCGCCCCGCCCTTGCGATGGCGCCGGATCGAGCGGCCAGCGCGGGCGCGGAGCGGCGGACAAATCGTCGACGAGCCCGAGCTTCAGCCGTTCGATGCCGGCCCAGGCGATCATCGCCGCATTGTCGGTGCATAACGCCGGCGGCGGCGCGACAAAATCGAGGCTGTTTGCTCGCGCCAGCTCGGCAAGCCGCGCGCGCAGCTGCGCGTTGGCCGCAACCCCGCCGGCGGCAACCAAGGTCCTCCCCGCCGGGCAATTGCCTAAAAACCAGGCAATGGCATTGGCGGTGCGGTCGCACAACGCATCGCAGATCGCCAGTTCAATCGCCGCCGCCAGATCGCTTTGGTCGCGAGCGGAGAGCGGGGCTCGCTGCGCTGTAATGTGGCGGACCGCGGTTTTGAGCCCCGAAAACGAAAAATCGCATCCGGGGCGGCCGGCGAGCGGGCGTGGCAGGGCGAAGTGCCGCGGATCCCCGCCCCGCGCCGCGCGCTCGAGCGCGGGACCGCCGGGATAGCCAAGCCCGATCAGCTTGGCGGTTTTGTCGAAGGCTTCCCCGGCGGCGTCGTCGAGGGTCGTGCCCAGGCGTCGGAACCGTCCAACCCCGAGGCAAGCAAGAAGCTGGCAGTGGCCGCCCGAAACCAGCAGCAGCAGATAGGGAAATGGGACCGCGGTGGAAAGCCTGGCGCTTAGCGCATGAGCCTCAAGGTGGTTGATCGCGAGAAACGGCTTGCCAGCCGCCCAGGCGGTTCCTTTCGCCATCATCGTCCCGACAATCAGACCGCCAATCAGTCCGGGACCGGTTGCCGCGGCGACCCCGTCGACCTTGTCGAGCGCAATGCCGGCCTCGTTGAGCGCGTACCCGATCAGCGGTGCGAGGTGGTCGAGATGGGCGCGGGCCGCGATCTCGGGTACGACCCCGCCGTAATGGCGGTGCTCGTCGAGTTGCGAACGCACCAGATTGGCGCGGATGCGTGGCTGCGGTTCACCATCCTCAACCACGGCGGCGGCGGTTTCGTCGCAGCTCGTTTCGAGGCCCAAGACGATCATGTCGGCGCGCGCAGACCCAGACCGCCGCCAGCGCCCCGGACCCGGTTAGTTGGGGGGAGCCACCTCATAGGTCTTCAGCGTCTTGTCGGTGACCGCGTCGATTTCAAGGAGCTTGACGGCATAGCCCCACAGGACCGCCGCATGACGCAGCACCGCCCGACAGCTTTTCTCCGCGAGCAGCACCCCGTCATGCACGTAATGCGCAAGCACCAAGGTGCGGTCGCCACGCAAATCCACGTCGACGACTTGAATGTCGGGTTCACGGCGTGAAAGATCGTATTGCCGCGACAGCGCGCTGCGGATCTTGCGGTAGCCCACCTCGTCATGGATCGCCTCGACCCGCAAAGCCGGCTTGCCGCTGTCGTCGGAGACCGCAAACAAGCGGAATTTACGGATAATCGCCGGGCTCAAATACTGCAGGATAAAGCTCTCGTCGCGATAATTGGCCCAGGCATGACGCAAGACGCCATAGGCATTCCCGCCGCCAGCGATGTCCGGGTGCCAGGCTTTGTCTTCTGCGGTTGGCTCCTCGCAGATGCGCTTGATGTCGCTCATCATCGCAAACCCCAACGCATAGGGGTTGATGCCGGAGAAGCGCGGGTCATCGAAGTCGGGCTGAAACACAACGCTCGAGTGCGAATGCAGAAATTCGAGCATTGCGCCTTCAGTAATCAATCCTTTATCATGCAACCGTCGCATGATCTCGTAATGAACGAAGGTGGCACAACCCTCGTTCATCATTTGCGTCTGCTTTTGTGGGTAGAAATATTGTGCCACCAAGCGCACGATGCGGATCAGCTCGCGCTGCCAATCTTCAAGCCGCGGGGCCCGCTTTTCGATCAGATAAAGGAGATTTTCCTCGGGCAGGCCGAGCTGGCGTTTCATTTCCTGGAGCTTGGCCTCGGTGCCGTCGAGATCGCGCTTATCCTTGCTGGCGCTGGGAACGGTTCGCCACAGATCGTTATAGGTCGCCTGCTTGTGCGCCGCCCATTCCTCGGCCCGGCGCCGTTCCTCGGCGAGATTGGGCTTGGTCCGATGCGCGTAGCGATTGACCCCGTGGTCGCGCAACGCGTGAGCGGCGTCGAGCACACGTTCGACAGCCTCGATGCCATATCGTTCTTCGCATTTGGCGACATAGTCGCGCGCGAAGCTCAAATAATCGAGGATGCCGTTCGCGTCGGTCCACTGCCGGAAGAGATAATTATTCTTGAAGAAATGGTTGTGGCCAAACGCGGCATGCGCCATGACCAGGGTCTGCATGGTCATGGAGTTCTCTTCCATGATGTAGCAGATGCAGGGATTGGAATTGATGACAATTTCGTAGGCCAGGCCCTGCAAGCCCTTGCGATATAGAGTTTCGTGAAAGGCGAAGCGCTTGCCGAAACTCCAATGCGGATACATCAGCGGCAGGCCGACCGAGGCATAAGCGTCGAGCATCTGCTCGGAGGTGATGACCTCGACCTGCACCGGATAGACATCGAGCCCGAGTTCGTTGAGCGCGATGTCTTCGATCGCATCATAGGTGCGCCGCAGCGAGGCGTAATCCCAATTGGATCCGCTAAACAGCGGTGTTGCGGCGTCGAGCCGGGCGAGCGGCATGGCACGAACCTCAGGCACGAACCCCCCCTTTGGAAAATAATTCGTGAAACACCGGGAAAATCTGCGACGGATCACCGACCCGGCGCATCGCAAAATGCGGATGCAGGGGGGCGACCTCGCTATAGGCGCGCCACAGATCGCTGTCACGCGCCAGTCCGGTTAGGCTTCCGCCCATCCCGTCGCCGACCTCGATATAGGCGAAATATTGGCAGATCGGCAGCACCTCGCCGCCCAGCAACGCCACGCAGCGCCCGCTGTCGGCGCCGTAATTGTCGCCGTCTGAGGCTTGCGCCGCATAGATGTTCCAGCGGTCGGTCGGATAACGGGCGCGCTGGACTTCGAGCATTTTTTCGAGCGCCGTCGACACCACCGTGCCACCGGTCTCGCGGCTGTAGAAAAATGTTTCTTCGTCGACCTCCTCCGCGGTGCTGGTGTGGCGGATGAAGACGACGTCGACATGGCGATAGCGGCGGATCAAGAACACGTGCAGCAACATGAAGAACCGCTTGGCGAGGTCCTTCATCGCCTCGGTCATCGAGCCCGACACATCCATCAGGCAGAACATTACCGCCTCGGTGTTGGGCCGCGGCACCTTCTCGAAACGATTGTAGCGGACGTCGACCGGGTCGATATAAGGGATGATTTTGCTGCGATGTTCCGCCCGCTCGAGTTCAAGCGCCAGCCGCTTGGCTTCGTCCTCGTCACCGCGTTCGCGCGCCTCGTCGAGCGCCGCGCGCAGCGCCTCGACCTCCCACTGCTTGGGGCGACGCAGCGAGATCCGCCGCGCCATGCTGTTGCGCATCGTCTTGCGCACGCTCAGATTGGACGGCGACCCGGTGACCGTGTAACCCGCCCGCTGCAGATCGAAGGCAAAGGTCTCGCGCAGACTTTTTTTGACCAGGTCGGGCAGTTCGAGATCCTCAAAAAACATATCGAGGAACTCGTCCTTGGACAGCGTAAACTCAAACGCGTCTTCGCCGGATCCGTCCGGGCTGCCCTCTGAACCTCCTCGCCCTTCACCCCCACTTGGGCGCGGAATTTCGTCGCCCTTCAGATATTCCTTGTTTCCCGGCACGACATGCTCGTTGCGTCCGGTGCGGCGGCTGTGGTGGAAGACCGGTTCGCTGATGCCGCGCATCGGGATTGCGACTTTTTCGCCGTGCTCGACATCAGCCACCTTGCGCTTCTTGAGCGCATTCTGCACCGCCGATTTGACCTCGGCGCGCGCCCGCGACAGAAAGCGCTGGCGGTTGCTGAGGCTCTTGCCCTTGGGATTGGGACGGCGGTCGACGATGTTCATCATGCTCGCTCCTGAGCGGGGGCCTCGCGGCGCCGCTCTAGCCGGCCTTGTTGACGCGCATATACCATTCGACCAACCGTCGCACCTGCCGCTCGGTATAGCCCCGGGCCTTCATACGCTCGAGAAAATCGGCGTGCTTCTTTTCGGTCTCGCTGTCCTTCTTCGAGCCAAAGCTGATCACCGGCAGCAGATCCTCCACCTGCGAGAACATGCGCCGCTCGATGACCTCGCGCAATTTCTCGTAAGAGGTCCAGGCCGGGTTGCGCCCCGAATTGTTGGCGCGGGCGCGCAACGCAAATTTGACGACCTCGTTGCGGAAATCCTTGGGGTTGGCGATACCCGCGGGTTTTTCGATCTTGGAAAGTTCTTGGTTCAAAAGTTCGCGGTTCATCAATTGCCCGGTGTCGGGATCCTTATAATCCTGGTCCTCGATCCACGCATCGGCATAGGCGACATAGCGGTCGAATAGATTTTGGCCATAGTCGGAATAGGATTCGAGGTATGCCTTTTGAATCTCGTGGCCGATGAATTCGGCATAACGCGGCGCCAGTTCGGCTTTGATAAAGTTCAGGAACTTCTTCTCCAGGTCGTCCGGGAACTGTTCGCGCCAGATCGCCTGCTCCAACACGTACATCAGATGGACCGGATCGGCCGCGACCTCCTGTGTGTCAAAATTGAACGTGCTCGATAGCACCTTGAACGCGAACCGCGTCGAAATGCCATCCATGCCCTCATCGACGCCGGCCGCATCGCGGTATTCCTGCGGCGACTTGGCGCGCGGGTCGGTGTCTTTGAGGCTCTCGCCGTCATAAACTCGCATCTTCGAGTAGAGATTCGAGTTTTCATGCGGCTTGAGCCGCGAAAGTACACTAAATCGCGCCAAAATATCGAGGGTTGACGGAGCGCAGGGCGCGTTGGCAAGTTCACTGTTGGCGAGTAGTTTCTCGTAGATTTTGCGTTCTTCGGTCGCACGCAGGCAATAGGGAACCTTGATGACCGAAATACGGTCGATAAAGGCCTCATTGTTCTTGTTGTTTTTGAAACTCTGCCATTCCGCCTCGTTCGAATGGGCCAGCACGATGCCCTGATAGGGGATGCCGCCGATATTCTCGGAGCCGACGTAATTGCCCTCCTGGGTTGCGGTCAGCAGCGGGTGCAACATCTTGATCGGGGCCTTGAACATCTCGACAAATTCCATCAGCCCCTGGGTGGTGCGGTTAAGCCCGCCCGAGTAGGAATAGGCGTCGGGATCGTTCTGGCTGTAGAATTCGAGTTTGCGGATGTCGACCTTGCCGACCAGGCTCGAGACGTCCTGATTGTTCTCGTCGCCGGGTTCGGTTTTGGCGATGCAGATCTGCTTCAATCGCGAAGGCTGCATCCGCACCACGGTGAATTTGGTGATGTCGCCGCCAAATTCTTCCAGCCGTTTGACCGCCCAGGGCGACAGCGTGCCGGTCAACCGCCGTTGCGGGATGCCATAGCGGCGCTCCAATTCGGCGCCGAAGGTGACCGGGTCGAACAGCCCGAGCGGGCTTTCGAACACCGGACTGATTTCCTTGCCGGCCTTCAACACATAGACCGGCTCTTTCTCCATCAGCTGTTTCAGCCGCTCGGCGAGCGACGACTTGCCGCCCCCCACCGGGCCCAACAAATAGAGGATCTGCTTGCGCTCTTCGAGACCCTGCGCGGCGTGGCGGAAGAAGCCGACGATGCGTTCGATCGTCTCCTCCATCCCGAAAAAATCCGAGAACTCGGGATAGACCTTGATCGTCCGGTTCATGAAGATGCGCCCGAGCCGCGCATCCTGGCTGGTGTCGATCATGGTCGGCTCGCCGATCGCCTTCAGCATCCGCTCGGCCGCACTCGCATAGTACGACGGATCGTCCGAGCACCGCCCGAGGTAATCCTCGAGCGACATTTCCACTTCCCGGCGGTTGTCGTACAACCGCGAAAACATTTCGAAAATCCCGTCGTCGAATCTCATCTCTCACCTCGATCGGCGCCAGCGCCTCAATCCTGCCGTTCTATGCCGTCAACCCGATACAAACGCTGCGCTCCGAAAAAGCTTCCGCGAAACGCGGATCGCGACCTGGCGGAAGCGAACCCGCCGCCGAGACACCGATGCCGCAGGCGGCTTGGCAACATGATCTCTCCCATGCCCTCGCCGATGCCCCTCCGATCGCCGCAAACGCAGGCAACGCAAGCATTATGCCAAACCTTTGTGGCAACACTACGGACCGACCTTGCGCTGCCCCGCGCCCCGTCTCGGGTTCACGACCAAACCCTGGGTAATGCGCTTTGCTGTGGTATTTGGACCACATCTTGTGCCGATCCACTCGATCATTCCCAGGATATATTCGCAATCCGGAAATCCCAATAAAAATGTAGGTTAACCGCGGCGATTGTCATCGGGCCGCCGCCCGGTGTTGCCCGAACGTGACACTCGCCCTCACCGCCGTCGCGGCGTTCTGACGCAGTTGGTTCATCGCCGCCCAGCGCCGCGCCACCGCAGAACCACAGCTGGGCTCGGCAACAACAACAAGCCGCGCCGCCGCGCAGCGCGCATCGGCCGGTTCACCCCAGCCCCGGGCCCAGGCGATAATTTGCCTCGGTCCGGGCGCGGATCTCATCGAGCCGGACCAGCGGCGCCAGTTCGGTCAGCGTCATCCCCGCCCGGTCGATCGTGAACACCCCGAGATCGGTGATGACCATGTCGACGACAGCTTGGCCGGTCAGCGGCAAGGTGCAACGGTGCAGCAGTTTGGGCTCGCCCCGGGCGGTGTGTTCCATCAGCACAATCACCCGCTTGACGCCGGCGACCAGATCCATGGCGCCGCCCATGCCTTTGACCATGCGGCCGGGGATCATCCAATTGGCCAGATCCCCGGTCTCGGAAACCTGCATCGCCCCGAGGATCGACAGATCGATGTGGCCGCCGCGGATCATGCCAAATGACTGGGCGCTATCGAAATAGCTCGTGGTCGGCAGCTCGGTGATCGTCTGTTTGCCGGCATTGATCAGATCGGGATCTTCCTCGCCCTCGTAGGGAAACGGGCCCATGCCGAGCATGCCGTTCTCGCTTTGCAATTGGACCGTGATCCCGGGCGGGATGTAATTCGACACGAGGGTCGGAATGCCGATGCCGAGATTGACGTAAAAGCCGTCCCGCAATTCCTTCGCCGCGCGGCGCGCCATCTCCTCGCGTGACCAGGGCATGGTGCTTCTCCTCAGCTCGCCGCATCGCGGCGGCGCACGGTGCGCTGCTCGATGCGTTTTTCGAAGGATGTGGGGTGAACAATCCGCTGCACGAAGATCCCGGGGGTGTGGATGCAGTCGGGCTCGATGGCGCCGGGCTCGACCAAATGCTCGACCTCGGCCACGGTAACCTGCCCCGCCGTGGCCATGACCGGGTTGAAGTTGCGGGCGGTCTTGCGATAGACGAGGTTGCCCTCGCGATCGCCTTTCCAAGCATGGATGATCGCCAGGTCGGCGGTCAGGCCGCGCTCCATGACATAGGTTTCGCCGTCGAAATCGCGCGTTTCCTTGCCCTCGGCAATGACCGTGCCGACCCCGGTCTTGGTGAAGAACGCGGGGATTCCCGCACCGCCGGCGCGGATGCGTTCGGCAAGCGTGCCTTGCGGGTTGAATTCGAGTTCCAGTTCGCCTTTGAGATAAAGTTCCTCGAACAGTTTGTTCTCGCCGACATAAGACGAGATCATTTTGCGGATCTGCCGGCTCTCGAGCAGGACGCCGAGCCCGACGCCGTCGATCCCGGCATTGTTCGAGATCACGGTCAATTGCCGAACCCCGGCGCGCCGGATGGCGGCGATCAGATGCTCAGGGATCCCGCACAAGCCGAACCCGCCTGCCATGATCGTCATGCCGTCTCGCAACAAGCCCGCGAGCGCGGCATCGGCGTCGGGGAATACCTTCTCCATTGCGCACTCCTGCCAAACTGCGAGCCCGATCATACAAGGGAATGCGCGATCGCGCCGCTGAATCGATCGGGCCGCCCGGTCACGGCAGAGCCCGCCCGCCGCCATCGAATTGAAAAACTCTTGCATCCCCAGCGCGGTCGGTCGACATTGCTGCAAGGCTGGGGTGCCGGTCCGGCGCGGGTGCAAAGCGCGACGGCCGGCTGAGATCAGACCCACTGAACCTGGCCGGGCACGCCCGGCGAAGGGAGTCCTGAAGATTACCGCGTCCTCTCGATCAACGCCGTCACCGGGCCGGGCCGTTATTATCGGCGCTGGGGTGATGGGCCTGTCGATTGGTTGGCGGCTCGCGCAGGCGGGCTGGACAGTGGCCATTTATGACCGGGGTCTGGCTGGGCGCGGCGCCAGCTGGGCGGCGGCCGGCATGCTGGCGGCTGCGGTTGAGGCCGAGCCGGGCGAGGAGGGGCTGCTCGAGCTAACCCTCGAGAGCCAGCGGCTGTGGCCCGGTTTTGTCCGCGACCTTGAGGCGGCTTCCGGCATGAGTGTGGGGTATCGCAGCGAGGGCACGATGGCGGTCGCCCTCACCCGCGACGATGCCGAGCAATTGCGCCACAATTTCGAATTCCAGCGGCATCTCGGTCTTGACCTCGAATGGCTGTCGGGGGCGGCGGCCCGACAGCGCGAGCCGCATTTGCGGCCGGGCATTGCGGCTGCCGTGCTGAGCCCGCGCGATCACCAGGTCGACAACCGGGCGCTGGCAACCGCGTTGATCGCGGGCGTCCGGCGGTCCGGAGCCGTCCTCTGCGAGGGCTGTCCGGTGCAAGCGGTCGATGTGGCCGGCGGCCGGGTGCGCGCGGTCATCACCGCGGCCGGCCGCGACCCGGCCGATGTCGTGGTACTCGCCGCCGGCGCCTGGTCGCGAGAGATCGGCGGCCTGCCCGAGGGCTGCGTGCCGCCGGTCCGCCCGATCAAGGGGCAGATGCTGGCGCTGCGCATGGACCCGGCCGCACCCCTGCTGCGTCATGTCGTGTGGCTGCCTAACGGTGGTTATCTGGTGCCGCGGCTCGACGGCCGGCTCATTGTCGGCGGCACGGTTGAGGAGCGTGGGTTTGACGATAACCTGACCGCCGGCGGGCTTCTGGCGCTGCTCGACGGCGCCTGGCGGGCGGTGCCGACGATCGAGGATTTGCCGGTGGCAGAGACCTGGGTCGGCTTTCGTCCGGGGTCACGCGACGACGCCCCGATGCTTGGCCCCGGCGCCATCGACGGGCTCGTTGTCGCCACCGGGCATCATCGCAACGGCATCCTGCTGACCCCGGTGACAGCACAGGCGATCAGCCAGTTTGTGCTGACCGGGCGGCTTCCGGAAGGGTTGCGGCGGTTCTCGCCCGAACGCTTTGCCGCACCGGCGCCGGCGATGTCGGCGGTTCGCGGAGCCGGATCATGATTCGGATCACGGTCAATGGCGTCGCGAGCGAGGTCGCGGCGACGACGGTTGGCGAGCTGATGGTGACGTGCGGGATCGATCCGAAGGCGCGGTTTGTCGCGGTCGCTGTCAATGGTGTGGTCGTGCGGCGCGACGAGTGGGGCGAGGTGGGGCTCAGGGCGGGCGATGCGGTTGAGATCGTGCGTCCCTTGCAAGGCGGTTAAGCGCCATGACAGGCCCCTGTCCGAACCTTGCAGCTGGGCCGTGCCGTCTTCTACCGGGCGGTCGCGCGTTTTGGGGTGAGCGAGCCTTCGCGCCGACGAAATAGGCGATCAGAAACAGGAATATCGGGATGGATGACGACCCTTTCGTGATCGCGGGCACAACCCTTTCTTCCCGCCTATTTGTCGGCAGCGCTCGCTATCCGAACCAGCAGGTCATGCTCGAGGCAATGGCGGCGAGCGAGCCCTGCATGGTGACCATGTCGATCCGGCGCATCAGCCTGGAGGGCTATGCCGAAAGCCTCGTCGATCTGCTCGGCGACCGATACCGCATTCTGCCTAATACTGCCGGTTGCGTGACGGCGCGCGATGCGGTGCTGACCGCCGAGCTGGCGCGCGAGGCGCTCGGCACCAACTGGATCAAGCTGGAGCTGATCGGCGATCGCGACCTGTTGTATCCCGATGTCGAGCAGCTCGTGCACGCGGCCGACGAGTTGGTGCGCAAAGGCTTTGTCGTATTGCCTTATTGCAACGAGGATCCGGTCTCGTGTCAGAAGCTGGCCGATGTCGGCTGTGCCGCGGTCATGCCCTTGGGGTCCTTGATCGGGTCCGGGCGCGGTGTGGCCAACCCCGCCGCGATCGAGCTGATCTGCAATCGCAGCCCGGTGCCGGTGGTGCTGGACGCCGGGATCGGCACGGCCTCGGATGCGGCGCTGGCGCTGGAATTGGGGTGTGACGCGGTCATGGTCGACACCGCGATTGCGAAGGCGCACGACCCGGTCAAGATGGCGGCTGCGATGAAAGCGGCGGTTGTTGCCGGGCGACTGGCGCGGCTGGCCGGACGCATCCCGAAAAAGACCTTTGCCGAACCGTCGAGCCCGCAGCTCGGGTTGATCGGTACCTGAACCGCGGCGCTTCCGGTCTTGATGGCGGCTTTCCCGGCCGCCGGTGGCGCGGCAGCGGCGCGCGCCTTTGACAATTCTATCCGCGCCGCCCACATCAAATGGGCCAGACGGCCGGGCGGCCGCTCTTTGCTATGGCGAGGAGAGGAAAGTCCGGGCTCCACGGAGGTGCGGTGCCGGGTAACGCCCGGCGGGGGAGACCCCAGGGAAAGTGCCACAGAAAGCACACCGCCGCGTCCGTTTCGGAAAACCCGACGGGCGGCAAGGGTGAAACGGTGCGGTAAGAGCGCACCGCGTCGCCGGCAACGGCGGCGGCACGGCAAACCCCACCGGGAGCAAGACCAAATAGGGGCGACGGGTGGGACGCGTGGCTGGACCACGCGATCGCACCAGGCGGGCCTCCGCGCCGCCGCCCGGGTCGGTCGCAAGAGGCGCCCGGCGACGGGCGTCCCAGATGAATGGCCGCCACCGTCGAACGTAGCCGTGGACGGCTTCGCCTCGGCGGGACAGAACCCGGCTTACACGCCGTCTGGCATTTTTGTCCTCGCCCCACCCGTTGCCTTCTCCGGGGCCGGGCCGATGCGGGTGCGACGGGCTTCGACCCGGTGGTGGACGATTTCGCGGATGAAGCCGGGATAAGAATGAATTCCGGGGGACAACCCTGTGCAAAGCGGGCGCGCCGCTTGCGTCATGGCGGCGGGGGACTAGCCTGCGACCGTGGCCGATACCGGCGTTGCGCCCGCGGGGCAATGGCCGGTTTGGAGACGGCGGGCTTGTAGCCGGCCCGCGCGCCACATGCCGGGGGGAGAAACGGGCGATCCATGCGATCGCCCGTTTTGCGTTCTCTAGAATTGGGTTGGCGGGGGCTGAGACTTTAGCCGGCCTGCGCCGCCGGATCCATTCGACACGGGCAGAACGCGCCCAATGTGGCCGCCCCCGCGCTGACCGGGCCCGCGGTCGCGCAAAAACCGCCATCCCGGCACAGAGAGATTGCCCCAATCGCCATTCTTATGGCAATCTTTCGCCATTCTTATACATGGGACGCTCATGCCGCGCGACGCCAATCCCCTCAAAACCGAGCAGATCACGCTCTCGGTCAATGCTCAGACCATTTGGTATCTCGACCGCCTGGTCGAAACGGGGCTCTATGGCAATAACCGCACCGAGGCGGCGCGCGTCGCCCTCTACGATCACTGCAAGCTGCTGATAAGTCAGGGAGCCCTTGAAATGGTGCCGCGGCTGCGGGCGACCGACATCCAACCGCTGTCGTAACATCCGATGCCTGGAGACGGGGAATAGCCGAGGTCAGCTGACCTGCCCAGGCCGCCGTCCGACCCAGGATCCTTGACGCCAAGCCAATCTTCGCGGAACACGGCCTTTACCACACATGACCAGACTATATGCAGTGTCGGGCAAGGTAGCGGCCACAATCTATAAAATTGCAGGTTTTATTTTGATAAGCGTGTTGACACCCAAAATTTCCCATGATATCCCATGTTCACCCATGGACGGGTGCGGCCGATGGGGGGAAACTCGGCGGCACCTATCGGGCGCCCCTTGCCGAGCGTCCGTGGGCGCGCGTTGGGGGAAAAAGTGGCATGTTTTTGTCCACTTACGTGAACAAGGTCGACCGCAAGGGGCGAGTTTCAGTGCCGGCGACCTTTCGCGCCTCGCTTGCCGCCGAGACCCAACGGTTTCCCGGGGTCATCGTTTTTCCCTCCTACAAATATCCGGCACTCGAAGCCAACAGCATCGAATGGATGGAGGAATTGGCGCGGCGTCTCGATACCCTCGACAAATTCTCGGACGAGCACGAAAACCTCGAAATGCTGTTTGCCTCGTCGCGCGAGTTGCCGTTCGACAGCGAGGGACGGATCATGCTGCCGCCTGAGTTGGCCGAGCATGCCGGGATCACCGACGCCGTCGCGTTTGTCGGGGTCGGGCGAAATTTTCAGCTTTGGTCGCCGCCGCGCTTTGCCGATCATGCCGCGAATTTGCGCGAGCGGGCCCGCCAACAAGGTACCCGCATCCCGGCGTTTGCGGCCGCACTTGATCGGCGTCGCGAATGACCCGGCAAGAGCCGTTCGCCATGCCTGCGTTTGTGCCGCGGGTGCAGCCGGCGGCAGCTTCGCCGGCCCACCTGCCGGTCATGCTCGCGGCGGCGGTCGAGTTGCTGGCGCCGAGCGCCGGCACTGTCTATGTCGACGCGACCTTTGGTGGCGGCGGCTATACCCGGGCGCTGCTCGAGGCCGCTGATTGCCGGGTCGTTGCCATCGACCGCGATCCCGATGCGATTGCGCGTGGGCGTGTGATGGCGCGCGGCTTTCCCGGACGCGTGGAACTGGTCGAAGGCCGTTTCGGCGACATGGAGCGATTGCTGCGCCAGGTCGGGCTCGGGTTTGTCTCCGGCGTCGTGTTCGATCTCGGGGTCTCCTCGCCGCAACTCGACACGGCCGAGCGTGGTTTTTCGTTCCGTCTTGATGGGCCGCTCGATATGCGCATGGACAAGGCCGGCGCGAGCGCCGCCGATCTCATTGCCGATTTAAGCGAGCCGGCGCTGGCGGCGCTGATCCGCGATTTCGGCGAAGAGCGTCATGCGCGGCGGATTGCTCGCGCAATCGTTGCGGCGCGCGACCGAGGGCCGATCCGGCGGACTGCGCAACTCGCCGACATCGTTCGCGGCGCGGTGCCAAAGGCCGAACCCGGTCTTGATCCGGCGACCCGCACCTTTCAGGCGCTGCGAATTGCCGTCAACGACGAATTGGGCGAACTCGCTCGCGGACTGCGCGCGGCCGAACGGGTGCTTGCCCCGGGCGGGCGACTGGTCGTGGTGTCGTTTCATTCACTCGAAGACCGCCTGGTCAAGAACTTTCTGCGCCAGCGCAGCGACCCGACGGCGGCGGTCTCGCGCTACCGGCCGCCGCCGGCTTCATCGCCGCCTCCCAGCTTTCGCTTGGTGCAGCGGCGCGCGCTGCGCCCCGGTCAGGAAGAGGTGGCGGGCAATCCGCGCGCTCGGTCCGCACGGCTGCGCGCGGCCGAGCGCACCGCGGCCGCATCCTGGCCGCTCGACAGCGGACCGGAGGAGGAGGCCGGGAAGAGATGATCAGGTTGCCCGGGCTGTTTTGGCTGATTGTGGTTGCGGTCGCCGGTTTCGCGATGTTCGCGGTCAAATACCAGGTCCAGGCCGTGGCCGACCAGCTCTCGCGCACCACCAAACAGGCGGACGAGGTGCAGCGCAGCAACCGCGTGCTCGACGCCGAGTGGGCTTATCTCAATCGACCAGACGCGTTGGCGCAAATGAATCAGCGGTTTCTCGGTCTGGTTCCGCTCGCGACCAAACAGTTGCGCAGCAGGGTCGAGGACTTGCCGCTGCGCCCTGTCCCGCCGCCGCCGCCCCCGTCTGCGTCTGCGCCGGCCGTCGCCGCGGTCGCAACCGCTGCCGCGCCGGGATCGCAATCCGCCGTCGTCGCCGCCGCGACACCGGCATCGTCGATTGACGGGTCTGGCGCGGCCGCGCCGCCGGCGACGGTCGCTAGCGCCGCGGCGCCGGTCAGCGGCGGCTCAAGCGGCGGTGAGGTCGCACTTGACCGTCCCGCCCTGCCCCGCCCGCTCAAACTTGCTGCGGTCAGCAAACCGGTGCGCCTTCTGCCGGCGCGAAGGGCGGCCTCGCTCAACGAGCTGATCGCCCAAATCGCCGAGAGTCGGTGATGAGCGCCGCCTTTCAATTCGACGACAATCCGTGCCGTCCGCGGCATTTCAAGCCGCCGCCATGCGCACCGGTGGTGCCCGACGGTCCGGCAAGGCGCGCGCTCGACGCCACCCGACCGCGGCTCAAGGTCGTCTCGCTGTTGTTTATAATGGCGTTTTTGGTGATCGCCGCCCGGGATGCGCAAGTGACCCTGTTGCCGGGCGACATCACGGTGCCGCGGATTGCCCGCTTTGCGCCGGTTGCGCCGATGGTGCCCAAACGCGCCGATATCGTCGACCGTCACGGAAAATTGCTGGCGACGGCGCTCGACGTGCCCTCGCTCTACGCCAATCCGCGCCAGGTGCTCGACCCTGCCGTGGCGGCCGACAAGATCGCAGCGACGCTGCCCGGTATCGACCGTGACGAGGTGTTCAAAAAGCTGACCTCGGGCAAGAGTTTTGTATGGATCAAGCGGCGTTTGACGCCGGAGCAAGCCTACGCGGTCAACCGGCTTGGTCTCCCCGGCTTCGATTTTCAGCACGAGCAGCGCCGCATCTATCCCTATGGCGCACTGTTGTCACACGTTGTCGGATTTACCGGGATTGATGACATCGGCGAAGCGGGTATTGAGCGCGGGCTCAATCAAAATCTGCGCACCCGCACCGACCCGCTGCAGCTGTCGATCGATTTGCGCCTCCAATACATTCTGCATGAGGAACTTGCGCGGGTCGTCGACGATTTCACCGCCAAGGGCGGCGCCGGGCTGATCATGAACGTCAATACCGGTGAAGTCCTGGCGATGGTGTCGCTGCCCGACTTCGACCCGGCCCATCCGGATACGCTCGATCCGCAACACCCCGAATGGACGATCGCCGAGCGCATGTTCAACCGGGTCACTCTTGGCGACTATGAGATCGGCTCGGTGTTCAAGATCTTTACGACGGCGATGGCGCTCGATTGCGGCGCCACGACGATGACCGGCCGGTTCGACGCGACATATCCGATCCATATCGGACGCTTCACGATATCCGATTACCACGGCAAGCACCGGTGGGAGACGGTGCCCGAGATCCTGATGTACTCGTCAAATATCGGCGAGGCCAAGATCGCGCTGGCCGTGGGTGCGGAGCGCCAGCAAGAGTATCTGCGCCGGTTCGGGCTGCTGACCCCGCCAAGCTTTGAGCTCAAAGAGATCGGCCGGCCGCATTACCCCGCCAAGTGGCGCGAGGTCAACGTGATGACAATCGGCTTTGGCCATGGCATCTCGGAGACCCCGCTGCAGATCGCCACCGCCGCCTCGGCCCTCGTCAACGGCGGCATATTGCGGCCGGCGACGCTGCTCAAGCTGCCGCCCGGGGGCGCTCCCGCCGGGACACGGGTGATCTCGCCCGAAACCTCCGAGCACATGCGCAAATTGCTGCGCATGGTCGTGCTTTATGGTACCGGCGAGATGGTTGATGCGCCCGGCTATGTCGTCGGCGGCAAAACCGGCACCGCCGACAAGGTGCAGGGCCGGCACTACGCCGAGCGCAAGCTGTTATCCAGCTTTCTCGGGGTCTTCCCGATGACCGCGCCAAAATATTTGGTGCTGATCATGGTTGACGAGCCTCACCCGAACAAATGGAGCCACGGCTATGCCACCGCCGGATGGACCGCCGCCCCTGCGGTCGGGCGCACGATCGTGCGCATCGCCCCCTTGCTCGGGGTGCAGCCGGTCGACGAATCCTCGCCCGCCGTTGTTCAAGCCTTGACGCCAGAGAGCATGCTAGGCAAGCGGATTGAAGCTTACTGAGTTGATCGGGGACGGGTCCGGATTTTCTGGTCCCGTTCCTTCGCACGATCCCGATATTCGCGGCCTCACCGCGGACTCCCGCGCGGTCGAGCCCGGCTTCCTGTTTGCCGCCCTGGTCGGCGCACATTTCGACGGGCGCTGCTTTGCCGGCGACGCGGTCGCCCGGGGTGCTGTGGCGATCCTGACCGACGATGTGTCGGCGCTCAAGCTTGCTTCCGCGATGCGCGCGGGCGTTCTGGTCATCGCCGACCCTAATCCGCGGCGGAAGTTGGCGCAGCTCGCGGCCAAGTTTTACGGGCTCCAACCGCGCATCGTCGCCGCCGTCACCGGGACGAACGGCAAGACCTCGGTGGTCCATTTCACCCGCGAAATCTGGGCCGCGGCGGGGCATCACGCAGCCAGTCTCGGCACTCTTGGCGTCGTCACCGGGTGCGACCGCCGTGGCGGGGCGCTAACCACGCCCGATCCGGTGGCGCTGCATCGCGATCTCGCCGGTCTCGCCAAATCGGGCATCACCCATCTGGCGATCGAAGCCTCGAGCCATGGCCTTGCGCAGTTTCGCCTCGACGGCCTCGTCGTCGCTGCGGCGGCGTTCACCAACCTGTCGCGCGATCATCTCGATTACCATCGCGATATGAGCCAGTACCGGGCGGCAAAGCAGCGTCTGTTTCGCGAATTGCTGGCGCCCGGCGGGACTGCTGTCGTCAATCGCGACAGTGCCGAATTTGGCGAATTGGCGCGGCTGTGTCGGGATCGTGGCCATCCGGTTCTTGGTTACGGGGCCGCCGCCGAGGCGGAATTGCGGCTGGTTGGGGTACACCCGGTTCCTCGCGGACAGGATATCGAGATCGAGCTGTTCGGCGAGCGCCATGCGCTCCTATTGCCGCTGTTGGGGCGGTTCCAGGCGCTGAACGCGCTTGCCGCGCTGGGGCTGGCGCTCGCGACCGGGGTCCCTGCGGCAAAGGCGGTGCCGGCGCTCTCCCTCCTGACTGGCGTGCCGGGTCGGATGCAATTTGTCGCCGGGGGGGAGACGGGTGGCGGCATCGTTGTCGATTACGCCCACACCCCGGATGCGCTTGCGACCGTGCTCGAAGCGCTGCGCCCGCACGCTCCGGGGCGGCTGGCGGTGGTCTTCGGCGCCGGCGGCGACCGCGACCCCGGCAAACGGCCGCTGATGGGACGCGTCGCCGCGACCCTTGCCGACCGCGTCTATGTCACCGACGACAACCCGCGCAGCGAAGATCCGGCCGCGATCCGGCGTGCGATCCTCAGCGGCGCTCCGGCCGCGGTCGAGATCGGCGATCGCCGCCGCGCGATCGCCACGGCAATCGCCGAGCTCCGGCCGGGCGATCTCTTGGTCATTGCCGGCAAGGGCCACGAGACGGGGCAGATTGTCGGCGGCGAGACGATCCCGTTCGACGACGCGGTGGTGGCGCGCGAGATCCTTGCGGAGCCGGCCAACCCCGCGCCGCGAAGGGCTCCATGACGACGCTGTGGACCGCCAGCGAGGCAATCACGGCGACCGGCGGGGTTGGGCCGGGGGGATGGAGCGCCGTCGGCGTCTCGATCGACAGCCGCAGCCTCAAACCCGGGGAGCTGTTTGTCGCGTTGCGCGGTCCGCGCCATGACGGGCATGATTTTGTCACCTCCGCCTTTGCCCGCGGTGCGGCGGCGGCAATGGTTGATCGCGACCTTGTCGCGGATCCCCGGCCGGGGCCGCTGTTGCGGGTCGGCGATACGCTGGCCGGCCTTGGCGCGCTTGCGGCCGCGGCGCGGGCTCGCAGTCGCGCCCGGATTGTCGGGGTGACCGGCAGCGTGGGCAAGACCGGCACCAAGGAAGCCTTGCGTTTGGCGTTGGCCAGCGAGGCGCCGGCGTTTGCCGCGGCGGGAAGTTTGAACAACCACTGGGGCGTGCCGCTATCACTGGCGCGCCTGCCGCCCGACGCGGCCTTTGGCGTGTTCGAGCTGGGAATGAATCACGCCGGCGAGATCGCCGGGCTGACCCGGCTGGTGCGGCCCCATATCGCCCTGATCACGACGGTTGAGCCCGCCCATCTCGGTTACTTCGACTCGGTCGCGGCCATCGCCGACGCCAAAGCGGAGATCTTTTTGGGCCTCGAGCCGCAGGGTGCGGCGGTTTTGAACCACGACAATCCGTTCTTCGAGCGCCTCGCCGCAGCGGCGCGCGCGGCCGGGGCGGGGTCGATCATCAGCTTTGGCGCCAATCCGGCGGCAACCGTGCGGCTCGCCGGCTGCACGCTCGAGCCTGAAGGGAGCGCGGTCGAGGCGGTGCTCGGCGACAAGCGCCTGCGCTTTCGCCTCAACCTGCCCGGCCGACATTGGGTCATGAACGCGCTCGGCGTCCTCGGCGTGTGTGTGGCTCTCGGCTGCGACCTCGAACGGGCGGCGACGGCGCTGGCGGCGCTCGAGCCGTTGCCCGGCCGTGGCCGCCGCCATCGACTGCCTTGGCGAGGGGGTCGGCTGCGACTGATCGACGAGAGCTATAATGCCAGCCCGGCGGCGATGGCCGCGGCAATCGCGGTTCTTGGTGCCGCGACGCTGGAGCCGGGGGGCCGGCGGGTCGCGGTGCTCGGCGACATGCTGGAATTGGGGGATGGGGCCGCGGAATTTCATCGCGCGCTGGCCGAACCGCTGCGCGCTGCCCGAGTGGACCGGGTCTTCCTCGTCGGTGAAGCGATGGCCGCCCTCTTCGAGGCTCTGCCGCCGGAGCAGCGCGGCGGCTTGTGGCCGTCGGTGGAAGCGGCTATCCCCGAGTTGTCGCGCTTTCTTCACCCGGGCGACGTCGTGACGGTCAAGGGCTCCTATGGCGTACGCATGCGTCGCATTGTGGAGCAGTTGCTCGCCGAATCGGCAAAATTCGAGACGTGAGAGATGCTCTACGCGCTGCTCTACCCGCTCGCCGATCACTTTCAGGCCTTCAACCTGTTCCGCTACATCACCTTTCGCTCGGGCGGAGCAGTCGTTACCGCGCTTGCGATTAGTTTTGCCTTCGGCCGCCCGCTGATCGCTTGGCTACGCGCGAAGCAAACCAACGGCCAGCCGATCCGCCTCGACGGACCGGCCGGCCATCTGTTGCGCAAAAAGGGAACGCCGACGATGGGCGGCTTCCTGATCCTGTTGGCGCTGACCGTTTCCACCCTGCTCTGGGCGGACCTGGCCAATCCGTACGTATGGATTGTCCTGCTGGTGACTGTCGGGTTCGGCCTGATCGGTTTTTTCGACGACTATCAGAAGCTGACGAGCAACTCGCATCGCGGTCTCGCCGGCGTGACCAAAATCGCGCTCGAAATAATCGTCGGAGCGATCGCCTGTATTGCCGTACAACATTTCAGTCCGGCGGCCCTGGCCAACACCGTGGCCGTGCCGTTTTTGAAAAACGTCCTGATCCCGCTTGATGGTCTGTTTGTGCCGTTCGCGGTTTTTGTGGTCATCGGCGCATCAAACGCGGTCAACCTGACCGACGGTCTCGATGGGCTGGCGATCGTGCCGGCGATGATAGCCGCCGGCTGTTTCGGCTTCATCGCCTATTTGGTCGGCAATTCCGTCTTCGCCAATTACCTGCAAATCCATCATGTCCCGGGCGCCGGCGAACTGACCGTGTTTTGCGGCGCCATGGTCGGCGCCAGTCTCGGCTTTTTATGGTTTAATGCGCCGCCTGCGATGGTCTTTATGGGCGACACCGGGTCGCTGGCGATCGGCGGTGCGCTCGGTGCGATCAGCGTGGTGACCAAGCACGAATTGGTGCTGGCCATTATCGGCGGCCTGTTCGTGCTCGAAGCGGTCTCGGTGATCGTACAGGTCGCCAGTTTCAAGCTGACCGGTCGGCGGGTTTTTCGCATGGCGCCGCTGCACCACCATTTCGAACAAAAAGGGTGGGAGGAGCCGACCGTCGTGATCCGGTTCTGGATTATCGCCTCGATTCTCGCGATCGCGGGCCTCGCCACATTGAAGCTCAGGTGAGAAGCATGTGCGAAGCGTGGATCGCAGAAATGGTAGGTAGGCGCGCCAGACCCAACCAGATATGTTCTGTTCGCCCCGCCGGCCCGCCGGTCTCGCGAGGTTGAGGACGCCCCCCATGATGTTCGCCCGCATCGACCAGAGTCCGGTGGCGCGATGGTGGTGGACCGTCGATCGCTGGAGCCTCTTGGTCCTGTGCGTTTTGATGGCTTTTGGCGTCGTTATGTGCCTGGCCGCCAGCCCGGCCGTCGCCGAACGCATCGGTTACGACGGCGGCCATTTTATCCGCCGCTATCTGGCGCTGCTGCCGATCACGCTGGGCTTGATGTGGTTTGTCTCGTTGCAGGATCCGCGCACCGTTCGGCGCATTGCGGTTGCCGTGTTTGCGGTCGGGATGGTGATGCTGGCGATGACGCTGGTGGTCGGGGCCGAGATCAAGGGCGCGCGTCGTTGGATCAATCTGCCGCTGCTCTCGATACAGCCCTCCGAATTCGTCAAACCGTGCTTTGCCGTTGTGACCGCCTGGTTGATCAACGAGCAGAAATCAAAGCCGCGTTTTCCCGGCGGTTTGATCGCGTTGGCGTTGCTGTTGCTGATCGTCGCGATGCTGATCGCACAACCCGACATCGGCATGGCGGCCGTAGTAGTCGCGGTTTGGGTAGGGCAGTTTTACCTCGCCGGGCTGCGGTTATACTGGCTGTTTCTTTCGGGAATGGCAGGCACCGGTGCACTTTACGGCGCCTATACGTTCATTCCGCATGTCCGGGTGCGCGTAGATCATTTCCTCAATCCGGCGGCCGGCGACAGTTACCAAGTCAACCGCTCGCTTGAAGCTTTTGCCAATGGGGGGTTATGGGGCACCGGGCCAGGTGAAGGAACGATCAAATATGTGCTGCCCGACGCTCACGCCGATTTTGTGTTTGCCGTGGCCGGCGAGGAATTTGGTCTTGCCGTTTGTCTTGTCGTGATTGTGCTGTTCGGTTTCGTCGTGGTCCGTGGGCTGTCGCGGCTGTCGCAGGAGTCGAGCCTCTTTGTTTTGTTGGCGGCGACCGGGCTGCTGGTCCAGTTCGGACTGCAAGCGGTCATCAATATGGCCTCGACTTTGCACCTGATGCCGACCAAGGGCATGACGCTTCCGTTTCTGTCCTATGGCGGCTCGTCGATGCTGGCGCTGGGGCTTGGTATGGGGATGATGCTGGCGCTGACCCGCCGCCGGCTCGCGGGGAGCGCCTTGTGAGCGCCGGCGGTTTTGTTCTGGCGGCCGGCGGCACTGGCGGTCATCTCTTCCCCGCCCGGGCCTTGGCGGCGGAATTGATCCGCCACGGAAGAGAGGTGCGGCTGCTGACCGACGCCCGCACCGACGCCTTCTCCGACAGCCTGCCCGGGCTGGCAGTCGATCGCCTGAAACTTCGCCAACCCTATGGCGGACCGGCGGGCATAGCCAGCGGGCTCACCGACCTTGCGACCGGCGCCTTTGTGGCACGACGCCTGCTACGGAACCTCCGGCCCGCGGCGGTCATCGGGTTTGGCGGCTATCCGTCGCTGCCGACCATGCTCGCGGCGGCGACGCTGCGGTTGCCGACGCTGATCCACGAACAGAATGCGGTGCTCGGCCGTGCTAACCGCCTGCTGGCTCCGTATATGCGGCGCATCGCGACCGGGTTTCCCGATGTCGTCGGGCTGCGTGCGGCCGACCGCGCCCGTGCGGTTCATACCGGAAACCCGGTGCGGGCGGAGTTTTTGGCTTTGGGAGAGGCTCCTTACCACCCGCCTGATCCGGCGGGCGCGGTCGAGTTGCTGGTGCTGGGCGGCAGCCAGGGCGCCCATATTCTGGCGGAAATTGTCCCGGCGGCGCTGGCGCAGCTGCCGCTACGATTGCGCCTGCGGCTGCGGGTCGCCCAGCAGGCGCGGCCGGAAGACTGCGCCGCGGTCGTCGCCGCCTACCAGGCTGCCGGGATCGCCGCCGAGGTTGAACGGTTCTTTACCGATGTGCCGGTTCGCCTGGCGCGCGCCCATCTGGTGGTCTGCCGGGCCGGGGCTTCGACGATCGCCGAGCTGGCTGCGCTCGGGCGCCCGGCGGTGCTGATCCCCTACCCTTTTGCGACTGATGATCATCAGACCGCCAATGCCCGCGCCTTTGCCGCGGCGGGCGGTGGTGAAATGGTGGCGCAATCGGCGCTGCATAGCGCGACGCTGGCCGAGAAGCTGATGCAGCTGATCGACGACGGGGCGGCGTTGCGCCGTATGGCCGGGCGCGCGGCGGCGTTCGGTCGGCCCGATGCGACGCGCCGCTTGGCGCAGCTGGCTGTGGCACTCCTGCCCGGCGCCGCGGCCGCGGGGCTTGCCGCATGAGAGCGCTGCCGCTGACCATCGGGCCGCTGCATTTTGTCGGCATTGGCGGCATCGGCATGAGCGGGATTGCCGAGGTCTTGCACAATCTCGGTTACCGGGTGCAGGGCAGCGATCTCGCCGACGGCGCGAATGTCCGCCGGCTGATCGATCTCGGGATCGCGGTCAGCATCGGTCACGACGCGGCCAATCTCGGCAATGCCGAGGTGGTTGTCGTCTCGTCCGCCGTCCACGCTGACAACCCGGAGGTGGTCGCGGCCCGCGCCCGACGGTTGCCGGTTGTGCGCCGCGCCGAGATGCTGGGCGAGTTGATGCGTCTCAAATGGTCGCTGGCGGTAGCGGGCACGCACGGCAAGACGACAACCACCTCGATGGTCGGCGCGTTGCTCGAAACCGCGGGGCTCGACCCGACCGTGATCAACGGCGGCATCATCAACGCTTACGGCACCAATACCCGACTTGGCGCCGGCGAGTGGATGGTGGTCGAGGCCGATGAGAGCGATGGCACGTTCACCCGGTTGCCGGCGACCGCGGCGATCGTGACCAATATCGATCCCGAACACCTCGATTTTTACGGCAGCTTTGAGGCGCTGCGGCAGGCCTTTGAGAGCTTTGTCGGCAACATCCCGTTCTATGGCTTTGCCGCGCTGTGCATCGACCATCCGATCGTTCAAGGGATGATCCCCAAGCTGTCCGACCGGCGGGTGCTGACTTATGGTCTGAGCCCGCAGGCCGACATCCGCGCGGTCGATTTGCGACTTGGCCGCGACGGCGCGCGCTATGACGTGGTCGTCGCCGATTCCGCGGGCGACCATGGGCGCGTCATCCGCGACCTCTACCTGCCGATGTTCGGCCAGCACAATGTCCAAAATTCGCTGGCGGCGGCCGCAGTCGCCGAAGCCCTGGGTCTTGGCGACGAGGCGCTGCGCGGAGCCTTGCGCAACTTCCGCGGCGTCAAGCGGCGGTTCACCAAGACCGGCGAGTGGAAGGGGGTGTCGATCATCGACGATTACGGTCATCACCCGGTCGAAATTGCCGCGGTGCTGAAGGCGGCGCGCGCGATTGTGTCGGGGAAGATCATCGCGGTCGTACAGCCGCATCGCTATACCCGGGTCCGCGACTTGTTCGACGGTTTCTGCACCTGTTTCAACGACGCCGATATCGTATGTGTCGCCGACATCTATGCGGCCGGCGAAGAGCCGATCGAAGGGGTCAGCCGCGACGCGATTGTCGCCGGGCTGATCGAACACGGTCACCGCAACGTCCGCCCGCTCGCGGCGCCTGACGAACTCGCCCCGCTCGTTGCCGAATTGGCCGAGCCCGGCGATATGGTGATCTGTCTCGGCGCCGGATCGATCACCGCCTGGGCCAATGCTTTACCGGCGGCGCTGGCGGCCTTGTCGCAACGAGGGGCGGCCTGATGGGCGGGTTGACGGTCGCCGCGGCGCCGGCATCGACATTTCCGCCGGTGCGCGGGCGTCTGACCGCCTCGGCGCCTGTCGGGCGCCATACCTGGTTTGGCGTTGGCGGCGCTGCCGAATGGCTGTTTCAGCCGGCTGATCGCGACGATCTCGCGCAATTCCTGGCGGCGCTGCCGCCGATCGTCCCGGTTACGGTGCTGGGCGGCGGCGCCAACACGCTGGTCCGTGACGGCGGTATCCCCGGAGTGACGATCCGGCTCGGCCGCGGCTTTTCGCGCCTGGCCGCGGCGAACGCGGAGATTGTTGCCGGTGCGGGGACGCTGCACCTCAACCTCGCCAGATTTGCGGTCACAGCCGGCATCGCGGGTCTCGAATTTCTGTGCGGTGTGCCTGGTACGGTCGGCGGCGGGCTGCGGATGAACGCCGGCGCCTACGGCCGCGAGATCAAGGATGTGCTGGTGTCGGCGACGGCGCTCGACCGTGCCGGACGGGAGCACCGGCTTGACGCTGCGGAAATGGGTTTTGGTTATCGTTGTTCAGCGGTCGCCTCTGACTGGATCTTTGTCGAGGCGCGGTTCCGCGGAGAGCCGGGCGAGCCCTCTGCGGTGGCGCGGCGCATGGCGGAAATCCGCGCGCTGCGCGAGGCCAGCCAGCCGATCCGTGCCCGCACCGGCGGCTCGACCTTCAGAAACCCGCCGGGCGGCTCGGCCTGGCGGCTGATCGAGGCGGCGGGCTGCCGCGGGCTGCGGCGCGGGGGCGCTCTCGTCTCGCCCAAGCATGTCAACTTCCTGATCAACACCGGCGACGCCACCGCCGCCGATCTTGAAGGGCTGGGCGAAGAGGTGCGGCGGCGAGTTTATGAAAACTCGGGCGTCAGGCTCGAATGGGAAATTCGCCGTATCGGACGACCGCCATCCGGCTTCGAGGCGGCGGTCGACGGTTTGCCGGGGAATGCTTGATGGGCAAGACCGTGGCGTTGTTGATGGGCGGGTGGTCGCCGGAGCGCGAGGTCTCGCTGTCGAGCGGACGCGAATGCGCCAAGGCGTTGGTCGATCACGGTTATTGCGTCAATCCGATCGATGTCGGCCGTGACCTGCCGAGCCTGATTGCCGCCCTCGACCCGCGCCCCGATGTCGTCTTCAACGCCTTGCACGGCGTCGGCGGCGAGGACGGCACGATCCAGGGGGTGCTCGACATGCTGGGCATCCCCTATACCCATTCGGGGCTGCGCGCCTCGGCGCTGGCCATGCACAAACCGACCGCGAAGACGCTGTTCCGCGCCGCCGGCTTGCCGGTGGTCGAGGACCTTGTTGCGCGCCCCGAGGACCTGCTGCTTTGCGACCCGATGGCGGCTCCGTTTGTGATCAAGCCGACCAATCAGGGATCCACGGTCGGGGTGCGCATCGTGCAGATCGGCGACAATGCCTGGCGCGAGGTCGTGAAGGAGTGGCGGTTCGGCGATGAAATTCTGGTCGAACGCTTTGTCCCGGGCCGCGAATTGACCGTCGCGGTAATGGGTGATCGGGCGCTCGGCGTCTGCGAGATCATCCCGCGCGCCAGCAGCTTTTACGATTACACCGCGAAATATTCACCCGGCGGATCCGAACATTTGGTGCCGGCGCCGATCCCGCCGCAGGTTTACGAGGAGGCGCTCGACATCGGGTTGCGGGCTCACTTGGCGCTTGGTTGCTGCGGCGTCAGCCGGGCCGATCTGCGCTATGACGACACGCCGGGCGGCGACGGCCGACTTTATCTTCTCGAAGTCAACACCCAGCCGGGAATGACCCCGACCTCCCTCGTTCCCGACATCGCCCGCCATGCCGGCATCGGATTTGACGCTCTTGTGATGTGGATCGTGGAGAACGCGTTGTGCCGCGGATAACCCGAGGGCAGCGCCGAACCGCGCCGCGCCGTTTCCGGTCGTGGCGCCGGGTGCTTTGCTTCGCGCTGCCGCCGGCTGTGGTCGCCGGGATGATCGGGGCAACAATCGGCTATCCGCCGCTTCGTCGCGAGGTCGGGGGCGAGATCTCGACGCGGCTGATCGCAGCCAGCGCCGCGCTCGGCTTTCGTGTCGCCGATATTCGCGTCGAAGGCCGGGCGACCACCGACCGCGAGACCATTCTCAGCGCACTCGATGCGCGACCCGGCACGCCGATGCTGGCGATTGACCCGGCGCGCGCCAAGGAGAAGCTGGAGAGCCTGCCCTGGGTCCATTCTGCGGTTATCGAGCGACGGTTTCCCGACACGATCTATGTCCACCTCGTCGAGCGCGTGCCGATGGCGTTGTGGCAGCATGGCGGCAAGATCGAACTGATCGATCGCACCGGCACCGTGATCCCGGTCAATCGGCTCGATCGTTTTGCCAAATTGCCGCTCGTGGTCGGCGACGACGCGGCCGCGCACGCCGCCGATCTGTTGGCGATGCTGGCAACCCAGCCCGCTCTTGCCGCGCGCGTCACGGCTGCGATCCGGGTCGGCGGCCGCCGCTGGAACCTGCGCCTCGACAACACGATCGACCTGCTGCTGCCGGCCGAAGATCCCGCCGCGGCTTGGGCCGATCTCGCTCGTCTGCAGCGCGACAGTGCGATCCTGCAACGCGATGTCCAGGCGATCGACATGCGGCTACCGGATCGGCTGGTTGTCCGCGTCGCACCGGAGCCGCCCAAGGAAGCACCTCCAGCAAAGAAAGGACGCCAGACGGCGAAAAATACATGACCGCAGCCGAACAGGCGGCCGCGCGCAAGCCAGCGGCAAAGACCGCCCGGACACCGTCTGACCGCACCACCGGCCGGCGCAGCCAGCCGCCGCGACCCGTCAAGACCGTGCATCGGCCGCGCGGAGGGGTGATCGCCGCGCTCGATATCGGCACCACCAAAATCTGTTGCTTTATTGCTCGCGCGCAGGGCGAACGGCCGCAGGTGATCGGGATCGGGCACCAGGTCTCGCGCGGTGTGCGCAACGGGGTCATCGTCGATCTGGACGCCGCATCCCGCTCGGTCGCCGCGGCGGTGCATGCGGCGGAGGAGATGGCCGGAGAGACGATCCAGCAGGTCGTGGCCAATCTTTCCGGTGGGTTCGGCGCCTCGCGCATCATCCGGACGGAGATCGGGGTGGCCGGCCGCGAGATCGGCGAGGCCGAATTGCAGCGGGTTCTGGAACAGGGCTATCAATTGCGCGAACCCGGCGACCGCCAGATCATCCATTCGGTGCCGGTTGGGTTCGCGATCGACGACAGCCGCGGCATTCGCGACCCGCGTGGCATGTTCGGCGAGCGGCTCGGGGTCAATATGAATGTCGTGGCCGCTCGCGCCGCCGGTGTGCGCAATCACAGCGCCGCGATCGGGCGCTCCCACCTCGAGGTCGAAGCGCTGGTTGTGAGCCCGTATGCGGCCGGGCTGGCTTGTCTGGTCGAGGACGAGATCGGCCTTGGCGTGACCGTGATCGATATGGGCGGCGGAACGACAACGATCGGCGTCTTTTTTGACGGCAATCTGATATTCGCCGATTCGGTGCCGGTCGGCGGGTGTCATGTCACCAATGACATCGCCCGCGGCCTGTCGACGCCGATCGCCCATGCCGAGCGCATGAAGACGTTGTTTGGCACGACGATTTCCGCCAGCACCGACGAACGCGAGATGATCGCGGTGCCGCAGGTCGGCGAAGAGGAAGACGGTCACGTCAATCATGTGCCGAAATCGCTGCTGGTCGGGATCATTGCGCCGCGGATCGAAGAAACCTTCGAACTGGTCCGCGATCGGCTCGAGGCCAGCGGTTTCGACAAGATGGCCGGCCGACGCGTCGTGTTGACGGGGGGTGCGGCTCAGCTCAACGGCGTGCGCGAATTCGCCGGGCTCATCCTCGACAAGCAGGTTCGCCTGGGCCGTCCGTTGCGGGTCGCCGGTCTCGCCGAGGCGACCGCCGGGCCGGCTTTTTCAACCGCCGCGGGGTTATTGCATTTCGCCTTGTCCGAGCGCGCGGAGCCACCGCGTTTCCGGCGCGCGTCCGGCGCCGCCACCGGCCTGATGGGGCGGCTCGGACATTGGCTAAAGGAGAATATCTAGCAAGAAGGGCCGCGGGCGCTGCCGGTCTATCGCAAATGGGGAAAAACGGCTAGACCAAGCCCGTCCAAATGAGGGGGAAGCCCGGACCCGTCCGGGCATGAGCGCGGTCGCGCAGCAGTGGAGGAGGCATTGATCAATCTCAGCATCCCAAGGGACGAGCAGGAGATGAAGCCCCGCATCACGGTGGTCGGGGTTGGCGGCGCCGGGGGCAACGCCGTCAATAACATGATCCGGTCGAATTTGGTCGGCTGCGACTTCGTCGTCTGCAATACCGACGCCCAGGCGATGCAGCAATCTGCCGCGCATCGCAAGATCCAGCTCGGGATCGGGGTCACGCGCGGGCTTGGCGCCGGCTCTCGCCCGGATGTCGGGCGCGCCGCCGCCGAGGAGGCGCTCGACGAGATCCTCGAAGCGATGCAGGGCTCGAACATGGTGTTCATCACCGCCGGCATGGGCGGCGGCACCGGTACCGGCGGCGCCCCGGTCATCGCTCGCATCGCCCGAGAAGCCGGCATCCTGACGATTGGGGTGGTGACCAAGCCCTTTCATTTCGAGGGCGGCCACCGCATGCGGATTGCCGAAGCCGGCATCGAGGAACTGCAGAAATTCGTCGACACGCTGATCATCATCCCCAACCAAAACCTGTTCCGCGTGGCCAATGAGCGCACGACATTCGCCGACGCGTTCAAGATGGCCGACGACGTGCTGCACTCCGGGGTGCGCGGGGTCACCGACCTGATGGTCATGCCCGGCCTGATCAACCTCGACTTTGCCGACATCCGTACGGTGATGAGCGAGATGGGCAAGGCGATGATGGGCACCGGCGAGGCCGAGGGCGAGCGCCGGGCGATCGACGCTGCCGAGGCGGCGATTTCCAATCCGCTGCTCGAAGACGTGTCGATGAAGGGCGCCAGAGGGGTGCTGATCAATATTACCGGCGGCCCCGACATGACGTTGTTCGAAGTCGACGAGGCGGCGAATCGGATTCGCGAAGAGGTCGATCCCGATGCCAATATCATTTTCGGGTCGACCTTTGATGAGACCTTGGCGGGAAAGATGCGCATTTCGGTGGTGGCCACCGGCATCGATGCCGAGGCGGTGGCGCAATCGCGGCCCGCCATCACTCTGATCAGCAGCCGCGACGGCACGGCAGCGGCGCGCGAGGCGGGCGCCGGAGGTTATACCCAGCCGGCCTTGACCCAGAATGCGGCACCGGCCGCGTCCGATGCCCTTCGTCCCGAGACGGAAGAGGCGGTGCCGGCGGTTGCCGCCACCGCCGAGACCGCGGCCGTTCGCAACGGCGCCTTTATTGCGCCCAAACCGGCCGATCCCGGGCCGGCGCGACCCATACCGTTGACCCAGCCGGCAGTCCCGGCGCCGCCGCCGGTGCGAGAAGCGGCCGCGAAGCCCAAAGGGCGGGTCCCGAGCCTGATCGAGCGGGTCACCGGTGTCGGTCGCGCCCGCTCGACCCCGCCCGACCCGCCGAAGCAACCGATCCCGCCGTCGCTGAACCCGGCGCAACCGCGCCTGGCTTCGCTCGATCCGGCCGATCGTCCGGCCGCGAAAGAAGAAGACTTGCTCGACATTCCGGCGTTTCTGCGCCGTCAGGCAAACTGAGCTGGCGGGATCTCGAGCGCTTCCGACGCCTGCTGCGCCCGCCAATGCCGGCGGAACTCCTGGCGCGCCATGCCGAGCGGCCAGCGGCTTGCCGACAACGCTTGTCCGCCGGGCGAAGCAGGAGGCTCGACCCGGGGCGGCTGTCGCCTATGTGCCACGGTGTGGCGTGAGATGGCGACGCAGCCTTGGGTTTGGCCCGATAAATATGTAACAATCTGACATAAAGAGTGATTTGTTGCGTCTCGGCGCTACCGCTAGCTTCTCGCGCAATCGGGGGACTGATCGAGAAGCATCCATATGTTGGGGGAAGACGGGGGCCCGCTTCAACGAACCCTGAAAACCGAGATCGGCTGTCGGGGGGTGGGTCTCCATTCAGGGGAGCGGGTAACGATGAAAATGATCCCGGCGCCGACCGGCACCGGGATCATTTTTCGGCGCACTGACGTCACCGCGGAGATACGGGCCTCGTGGGAACGGGTGGTCGAGTTGCCCCGATGCACCGCGCTGGCCGACGAATACGGGACATTGGTCGGAACCGTCGAGCATCTGATGGCAGCGCTGGCCGGCGCCGGCATCGACAATCTTTATATCGAGCTTGATGGGCCGGAAGTGCCGATCATGGACGGCAGCGCGGCGCCGTTCCTGTTCCTGATCGAATGCGCGGGCACCGTGGAACAGAACGCGATCCGGCGAGCGATCAAAGTGCTCAAACCGGTTCGCGTGACCGCGCCGGGTGCAGCGGTTGCGCTTTACCCTGATTGCCGGTTTGCGTTGCGCTTTGAGATCGATTTTGAAAACGCGTTGATCCGGCGCCAGGAACTGGCGCTGAGCCTTGATCCTGCGACGTTCAAGACCGAGTTGAGCCGCGCGCGAACCTTCGGGTTCGCCGATGATGTCGAGCGCTTGCGCGCCGCCGGGCTGGCCCGCGGCGGATCGCTCGACAATGTCCTGGTCGTCGATGGCGACCACGTCCTCAACCGCGACGGGTTGCGCTATCAGGATGAATTCGTCCGCCACAAAATACTCGATGCGGTGGGCGATCTTTATTTGGCCGGAGCACCGATAATCGGCCGGTTTCATGGGGTCTGTTCCGGCCATGCGCACAACCGCAGTTTGCTCGAGGCGTTGTTTGCCGACGAACAAGCATGGGCATACGCACCGGCGGCGGCCGCTCCGTCACGGCCGGGCGTCTTCGCGGCGCAGAGCGAGGTCGTGCTGGCTGATGCCTAATCCGGCGCCTTTGATCGCCGCTTGCGTGAGCGAACGCGCCACGGCATAAATCGGCCGGCGGAAGCGGAACCGACGATGCGCCCGATACGCTTTTGGACAGTATGCGCGGCCATTGCCGCGCCGATGGCGCTGGCCGCGTGCGGCGGCAGTACCAACAAAGACGCCTATATCGAAAAGCCGGTGGACGATCTCTACAACCAGGCCATGGACCAGATGGTCGAGGAGCGTTACACACAGGCGGCCAATTCTTTCGACCAGGTAGAAAGCCAACATCCCTATTCGATCTGGGCAACCAAGGCTCAGCTCATGGCGGCATACGCCCAATATGAAGCGGGCAATTATGACGATGCGATTATCGCCGCCGATCGATTTATCCAACTTCATCCGGGCAATCAAGATGTTGCTTATGCCTATTATTTGAAAGCGATTTCATATTACGTGCAAATTGTTGATGTGGGCCGCGATCAGAAGACTACCGAATTGGCAATGAAGGCGTTGGACGACGTCGTCCGCCGCTTCCCCGACAGTCGATATGCGCGCGACGCCAAGCTCAAGCTGGATTTTGTGCGTGACCACTTGGCCGGCAAGGAAATGGAGATTGGCCGCTATTATTTGAAGCGTGGGGATTATCTTGCGGCTATGAACCGATTTAAACGGGTGATCGACAAATACCAGACGACAACCCATGTGCCGGAGGCGTTGGAGCGGTTGGTTGAATGCGATCTGGCATTGGGGCTAACCGCGGAAGCGAAACGAAACGCTGCGGTGCTTGGCTATAATTATCCGGGTAGCGCCTGGTATGGCGACGCCTACGCGCTGCTAAAGGGAACGCCCGAGCCCGACGGTGAGCGTCAAAGCTGGTTTGGGCGGGCCTTTGGCAGCCTGTTCTGAGGCGCCTGCCCGCCGTCCCGGCGGAAAATTAAAAATTGTTCATTTCAAGCCGATCGACCGCTGATCTATGTCAACCCTTCGAAGGGTGCCTCGCCTGACGTCGCAGAGCGCGGCAGGTTGGCGGCGCGGCTCAGCGGAGGGAATGTGCGGCGATGCGGCGGGGGGTTCGCGCGGTTGCAGGCTTTGCGCTGCTGGTTGTCTCAATGGTATTGCCGGAGGTGGTTCTCAGCCGGCCAGGGGCGGCCGCTCCGGCGATCAAGTCAGGCCTCGGGGATGTGAGCGGCGTCTATCTGACGACCCCGTATCCCGCTCTTACCGTCCAAGCCGGCGAGCCGGTCACAATCGACCTTAGCGTGCGCGACTATCGTCAGCCGCCGCAATTGTTGAACCTCTCGATTCTTCAGGCGCCCCCCGGGTGGAAGACATCGCTGCTCGGCGGCGGTCAGCCCATTGCCGGGGTCATGGTTGAGCCCGACAGCACCGAAAAAGTGCAATTACGCATCGAACCCCCGGTCGGCGCCAGCCCTGGCGATTATCATTTCGTCGTCGCCGCGCGGGGCGAAAATACGGAGTTGCGACTGCCGCTGGCATTGACCATTGGCAAGGAGCTGCCGGCGAAACTCAAGCTGTCCACCAGTCTGCCGTCGTTGCGCGGCACCGCGACGACCGCGTTCAAGTTTACCGTCACGGTCGAAAACGACAGCGGTCACGACGCGACGATCAATTTCGCCGCCACCGCGCCGAAATCATTCCAGGTGACCTTCACCGAGGCCTATGGCAGCCAGCAGATCACCAGCATTCCGATCGCCGCCGGCAAATCGAAGGATATCGACATGTCGGTGTCGATGCCGCGCGACACCGCTGCGGGTGACTATAAGCTGCTCATGCAAGCCAAAAGCGAAGCCGCTTCGGCGACGCTGCCGCTTACGATTACGATCTTTGGACAGCCGCGGCTGTCGTTGGCGGGTGAGGGTGGTCGGTTGAGCGGCGAGGCATATGCCGGCCGGGCGAGCCCGCTGACCGTCGTGGTCCGCAATGACGGCAGCGCGCCGGCACGCGATGTCGAATTGAGTGCGACCGCTCCGGAAGGCTGGAAGACAAGCTTTGACCCTAAGGACGTGCCGTTGCTGCCGGCGGGGGGCTCACAGCGGGTGCAGGTCACGTTGACCCCATCCGACCGTGCGATTGCGGGCGACTACCAGACGACAATCCGCGCCAATGCCGCCGACGGCCAATCCGAATCCGCCGATTTCCGGATCACGGTGCTGACCTCGACCTTGTGGGGCATGGTGGGGATTGGCGTCATCGCCGTGGCCCTCTTGGTTGTCGTCTTCGCCGTGGCCCGCTATGGCCGGCGCTAGCCGGGTATGGCGATGGCCGGCGAACCTGCCATTCGCGCCGAAGGCCTGACCAAACGTTACGGCCCGGTGCTCGCTGTCGATGGGGTCAATCTGGACATCGCGCCCGGCGAGATTGTCGGCATTCTCGGCCCCAACGGCTCCGGCAAGACAACAACGATCCTGATGCTCTTGGGGCTGACCGAGCCCAGCGCCGGGCGCGCGGTGGTGGCCGGTTTCGATCCGCTGCGCCAACCGCTCGAGGTCAAGCGGCGGGTCGGCTATCTGCCGGATTCGGTGGGGTTTTACGACGGGTTGTCGGCGCGCGACAACCTGGCCTACACCGGCCGGCTCGCCGGATTGTCGCGCCGCGAGATCGACGAGCGTTTTGATCGGGCGATGGTTCGGGTCGGACTGGCCGATGTCGGGCGCAACCGGGTCGCGACTTTTTCGCGCGGCATGCGCCAGCGGCTGGGTCTTGCCGAAGTGCTGATGAAAAACCCGCAAATCGCAATTCTCGACGAGCCGACCGCGACCCTTGACCCGCATTCGACAAGCGAGTTCCTGGACATGATTCGCGGGCTTAAGGCGGACGGCACGACCGTGCTGCTGTCCTCGCATCATCTCGACCAGGTGCAAAGCGTGTGTGACCGAGTGGCATTGTTCAGCCGTGGTCGTATCGCTCTCTCCGGTGCGGTTACCGCGTTGGCACAGCAGGTGTTGGGCGGCGGCTATGTCATCGACGTCGAAGCGCGCGGCGCCGGCATCGTCGAGCGGCTGCGCCGGCTTGATGGTGTGGTCCGCGTGCAGACGCTCGGCGCCGATCTCTATCGGGTGGACGCCACGCGCGACCTGCGCGCCGAAATCGCCCGCGAACTGGCGTCCTCCGCGGCGCTTGTCGGGTTGCGCTTTGCCGCTCCGAGCCTCAATGAGGTCTATACCCGCTATTTCCAAGAGGTGAACGATGCGGCGTGAAGGCTCGCCGCTGACGGGCGTCGGCGCGGTACTGGCCAAGGAAACCGCGGATTATTTGTCGGGTGCCCGCATGTGGCTGACCGAGGCGCTCGTATTTCTGACCGCGATCGGCGCCGCTTACGCCGCAATCCTGTCGATCCGCGCGACAATCGGGGAAAGCCCGTTTCTGTTTTTGCGGCTGTTCACCATGGCCCAGGATCCGCTGCCGTCGTTCATTTCACTGCTGGGCTTTTTGATCCCCCTGGTGGCGATCGCGATTGGCTTTGACGCGATTAACGGCGAATTCAACCGTCGCACGATGAGCCGGGTTCTGGCCCAGCCCATCTACCGCGACGCGCTGTTGCTCGGCAAGTTTCTCGCCGGGTTGCTGTCACTGGCGATCGGCCTGATCTCGTTATGGCTGTTGGTGATCGGCTTGGGCCTGTTGCTGCTTGGATTGCCGCCCAGCGGTGAAGAAACCGTTCGCATGGCCGGTTTTTTTGTCGCCAGCCTCGCCTATGGCGGGGTGTGGCTCGCCGTCGCGATCCTGTTTTCGATCATCTTTCGCGCCCCGGCGACAGCCGCGCTGGCGGCGCTTGGCGTATGGCTTCTGTTCGCGCTGTTCTGGTCGATGATCGCGCCCTTTGTCGCCGCGGCGATCGCCGGCCCGCCGGATACTCTCTTTGGACCCAACCTCCACTATCTGCAGATTTCGCAAATATTCGACCGGATTTCCCCGAACACCCTCTACGCCGAAGCGGCGCTCGCGCTGTTGCATCCGGCGACCCGCGCCCTTGGCCCAGTGCTCTACAGCCAGATCCAAGGGGCGGTGCTCGGCACACCGCTGCCGGCGTTGCAGAGCTTTCTGTTGATCTGGCCGCAACTCGCCGGGCTTGTCGCGAGCATGATCGTGATATTTGCGGTCGCCTATATTCTGTTCCAGCGTCAGGAAATCCGCGCATAGATATACTGTCGCCGGCGAAATCGGCTCTTGCCCTGGCCGGGACGAGGCTGCCGAAGGCGGCAGAGGCGAGGCGCTCGCGATCTCGGCGGTCGGGAAGCGGGGCTGCGAATGGCGAGGCCGGGATTTTACGCCGGCCGCGCCCGCGCCTGGCTGCGCAATGCGCCGAGGGTCGTGCGGGTGGTGATGATTTCCGGGTCCATCGCCAGCTCGATCAGCGCCGGACGCCTGGCGGCCACGGCCTCCTCAAACGTCGGGGCAAAGTCTTGTGTGCGCTCCACCCGCGCGGCAAAGGCGCCATAGGCGCGGCCGAGTGACACAAAATCGGGATTTTTGAGCGCCGTACCGATAACCCGTCCCGGGAAACGGCGCTCCTGGTGCATGCGGATCGTGCCATACATCGCGTTGTTGAAGACCAAAATGATTGGCCCCGCTTCCGCCGCCATCGCCGTCGCCAATTCCTGTCCGGTCATCATGAAGCCGCCGTCGCCGCAAAACCCGACCACAAGCCGGCCGGGATGGACAAGCTTGGCGACAATTGCGGCCGGCACTCCATAGCCCATGGCGCCGCTGGTCGGTCCGAGCTGCCGCCCCGGCCGGCGATACTGCAGAAAGCGGTTTGGCCAGCCGCTGAAATTGCCGGCGTCGCTGGTGATGATTGCATCATCGGGAAGACGCTCGCGCAACCAGCCCATGACCGCGCCGAGGTCGAGTGCGCCGCCTGCGGTGGCGGAAGTGGGTGCGAGCCCCGCTTGATACTCGGCGCGACATGCGATCCGCCATGCACCCCAAGGATGTGCCGCCTCAACCGGCGGCATTTGTGCGACGGCAGTCGCGAATTCCGGCATGCCGGCTTGCATGGCCAGGCTCGGACGGAACACCCGGCCCAGCTCCTCGGCAGCCGGGTGAATATGGATCAGCACCTTGGCCGGTTCGGGAATGCCGAGAAGCGAATAGGATTGCGAGGTGATCTCGCCGATGCGGGCGCCGACGGCAAGCAACAGGTCGGCCTCCCTGACGCGCGCCACCAAGGCGGGGGCCGCGCCGGTACCGAGATCCCCGACAAAGCAGGGCGAGCGATTGTCGACGATGTCTTGGCGGCGAAACGAACAACACACCGGCAGGTCGTTGCGTTCGGCAAATTTTGCGATGTCGCGGCAAGCCTGATCGGTCCACCCGCTGCCTCCGACCAGCATGATCGGGCGCGCCGCGGCGGCTAAAAGCCGGCGCATCTCGGCAAGATCCGCGGCCCCCGGATGGGCGCGTACCGGGCGGTAGGGTCCGCAAACCTCGGCAGTGGCCGTCTCGCGCAGCATGTCTTCGGGCAGGGCGAGTACGACCGGCCCCGGCCGGCCCGAGGTCGCGACCTGAAACGCTTGGTTGATCAATTCGGGGACCCGCTGAGCGAGGTCAATCTGCGCCACCCATTTCGCGAGTGGGCTGAACATGCGGCGGAAATCGACCTCCTGAAAGGCTTCACGGTCGAGCTGCTGGCGCGCCACCTGCCCAACCAGCACCACCATCGGGGTCGAATCTTGAAATGCGGTGTGGATGCCGATGGCGGCGTTGCATGCGCCCGGGCCGCGCGTAACCAGCAATATGCCGGGCCGGCCGGTCAGCTTGCCGTAGGCCTCGGCCATGAACGCTGCCCCTCCCTCCTGCCGGCAGGTAACGACGCGGATCTCGGGCGTGTCGTAAAGCGCGTCGAGAACTTCGAGATAGCTTTCTCCGGCGACGCTGAACACCATATCGGTGCCGTGAGCCCGCAATGAGGCAACGACAAGTTGCCCACCGGTGGCGGGGATCAGGTTTTTTGCCATGGCTGCGCCTCAATCATTCCTTACGAGCCGAACATTTGAAACAAGTGACTGGCGAGAAGAAAGATCCCTGCCGCTCCGGGATAAGGCGACCCTCGCACGCGTATAAAACGGCGACCAGCGGTTGCCGGCAACGGATTGGAGAGCGTAGGCAAGCGTCGATTGACTGGGGCAAAGTGCGGCAACATCGATGGACGATCAGCACGGCAATCTTGCGCCAGGTGCGCCGTCGGCGGCGGAGGTAGCGCGACCGGCGCGGCACGAACCGAACCCTGCGGCGAGCGATTTGCAGGAGCTCGAGACCGGCTCGCGCCGGCGGTCGTGGTTGCGCGCGGGGTTGTGGCTCTTGGTGATGGCTCTCGTCGCGGTGGCGCTGGTGGTTTATCTGCCGCACTTGTCGCACCGGCCAGAGACCGCGCGTGGCGGGCGGGCGATGTCGGGGGGACCGGTGCCGGTTGGCGTCGCCACGGCGCAAACCGGCGACATGCCGGTCACGCTGAGCGGTCTCGGCACCGTCACCCCGCTCGCGGTGGTAACCGTCCAGAGCCAGCTCAGCGGCTATCTGATGTCGGTCGGGTTCCAAGAAGGCCAGCACGTCAAAAAAGGAGATTTTCTGGCGCAGATCGATCCGCGCCCCTACCAAGTGGCTCTCGAGCAGGCGGAAGCGCAGCTGGCCAAGGATCAGGCCGCCCTACGCAACGCTGAACTCGACCTCAAACGGTATAATACACTGGTTGCGCAGAACTCGATTGCGACCCAGACCCGCGACACACAGGTCGCCACCGTCGCGCAAGACCGGGCGCAGATTATGTTGGACCAGGCCCAGATTGACACGCAAAAGCTCAATCTGACCTACAGCCGCATCGTTTCGCCGGTTACCGGCCGCGTCGGGCTGCGACAGATCGATCCGGGCAATTATGTGACGCCGACCACCCCGGCAAGCGGTCTGGTTGTGGTCACCCAGCTGCAACCCATCTCGGTCATCTTTACGCTGTCCGAGGACAGCCTGCCGGCGGTGCTCAAGCAATATCACCGCGGCGGAACGATGCCGGTGACCGCATTCGATCGCACCGGGACCACACAACTTGCGGTGGGGCGTCTCGAAACCATCGACAACCAGATCGACCCCACGACCGGGATGGTCAAGCTCAGGGCAATCTTTGACAATTCCGACGAAAGCCTGTTTCCGAACCAGTTCGTCAACGTAAAGCTGCTGGTCGACACATTGCATAATACGGTGCTGGTGCCGGTGGCGGCGATCCAGCGCGGCGCCCCCGGCACCTTCGTGTACCTGGTCAAGCCGAACAAGACCGTGGCCGTGCAAAAGGTCACGCTCGGCCCTGCCGACGGCCAAAAGGTCGCGGTCCTCACCGGTTTGCAGGCCGGCGATCAGGTCGTCGACGACGGCGCCGACCGATTGAAGGACGGCGCCAAGGTGACGATCGCGCCCCCGCCGGGATCCGCTGCCCCCGCTGCAACGCGGCAAAAGAGCGGCGCCTCACATTCCGGCCAGCATCGGCAGCGACAGGGCGGCGCCCGGCAAGCCAGCGAATGAACCCGTCGCGCACCTTCATCCTGCGCCCGGTAGCGACGTCGCTTCTGATGGCGGCGATCATGCTGGTCGGCCTGTTCGCCTATCGCTTTCTGCCGCTTTCGGCGCTGCCCGAGGTCGATTATCCGACCATTCAAGTGCAGACCTTTTACCCCGGCGCCAGCCCCGATGTGATGACCTCTTCGGTCACGGCGCCGCTCGAAGTCCAGCTCGGGCAGATGCCGGGGCTCAACCAGATGTCGTCGGTCAGTTCCGCCGGCGCCTCGGTCATCACGTTGCAATTCAGCCTCGATATCAGTCTCGACGTGGCCGAGCAGGAGGTGCAGGCGGCGATCAATGCAGCCGGCAACCTGCTGCCCTCGGATCTGCCGGCGCCGCCGATCTACGCCAAGGTCAACCCGGCCGACGCCCCGGTGCTGACCTTGGCGCTGACCTCGAAAACACTGCCGATGACCGAGGTCGAAGACCTGGCCGATACCCGGTTGGCGATGAAAATTTCGCAATTGCCGGGGGTCGGGCTGGTCAGTCTCGCCGGTGGCAACCGTCCGGCGGTGCGGATCCAGGCGAACAATCTGCAGCTGGCTGCTTACGGCCTCAACATCGACGATCTGCGCACCACCCTTGCCAACGCCAATGTCAACCAGCCCAAGGGAAATTTCGACGGCCCTGCCCAATCTTATACGATCAACGCCAACGACCAGATCCAGAAAGCCAGTGAATACAACGATCTTGTGATCGCTTACCGCAATAACGCGCCCGTCAAATTGTCGGATGTAGCGCAGGCGAAAGAGGCGCCCGAAAACACGAAACTGGCGGCATGGGTCGACAACGACCCGGCGATTGTTATGAATATTCAGCGCCAGCCGGGCGCCAACGTGATCTCGGTGGTCGACAACATTAAACAACTTTTGCCTGCTCTGCAGGCTTCGTTGCCCGCGGGGCTCGATGTACGGGTTGTGACCGATCGTACGACAACGATCCGCGCCTCGGTCGCCGATGTCGAGTTTGAACTGTTCCTTGCGGTCGTCCTCGTCGTCATCGTGATCTTTTTGTTTTTGCGCAGCCCGTCGGCCACGCTTATTCCGAGCCTGTCGGTGCCGTTGTCGTTGGTCGGCACCCTGGCGGTCATGTATTTGTTCGGGTTCAGCCTGAACAATCTGTCGTTGATGGCGCTGACGATCGCCTCCGGCTTTGTGGTCGATGATGCGATCGTCATGATCGAGAACATCTCGCGTTACATCGAAGCCGGCGATGCCCCGGTCCAGGCGGCGCTCAAGGGTTCGGCGCAAATCGGCTTCACGATCATCTCGCTGACCGTGTCGCTGATCGCGGTGTTGATACCGCTGTTGTTCATGCCCGATGTGGTCGGTCGGCTGTTCCGGGAATTCGCGATCACGCTGGCGGTCACGATTGTGATTTCGGCGATTGTCGCGCTGACCTTGGTCCCGATGATGTGTGCCAAGATCCTGCGCTATCAGCGGCCGTCCGAGATGTCGTGGATTGGGCGCAAAAGCCAGGAGTGGTTCGACCGGGTGATCGCCGAATATGGCCGGTTGTTGGCCTGGGTCCTCGACCATCAATCGCTGACCCTTGTGGTCGCGGTCGCGACCCTGGCGCTGACCGTCTTTCTCTACATCGTGATCCCCAAAGGCTTTTTCCCGGTGCAGGACACCGGACTGATCCAGGGGATTTCGGTCGCCTCGCCGTCGGTGTCATTTGCGGCGATGTCCGAGCGACAGCAGGCGCTCGCGGATGCGATCCTGCGAGACCCCGATGTGACCAGTCTGACCTCGTTCATCGGGGTTGACGGCACCAATATGACGTTGAACACCGGCCGCTTTCTGATCAATCTGCGGCCCCGAGATCAGCGCCAGCTCACCGCCAGCGACGTTATTCGCCGCCTGGAAAAAGAGGTCGCCGGGGTCTCCGGAATTGTCCTCTACATGCAACCGGTGCAGGACTTGACGATCGACGCCACGGTCAGCCGGTCCCAGTACCAATTTGTGCTCGAAGACGCCAACGGCGCGGAGTTTGCGAATTGGGTGCCCAAACTGCTGCAGCGGCTTGACCAGATCCCGCAGCTCGAGGATGTCGGCAGCACCTTTTCCGACAATGGCCTGTCGGTTTACGTCAATATCGACCGCCCGACCGCGGCGCGGTTTGGCATTACTCCGGCAACGGTCGACAACGCGCTCTACGATTCGTTCGGGCAACGGATCGTCTCAACAATCTTCACCCAATCCAATCAATACCGGGTGATCCTCGAAGCGGACCCGATGATGCAGCAGTCGCTGACGTCGCTGGGTGCGATCTATCTGCCGTCCTCGACCGCGGCCAACGGCCAGGTGCCGCTCTCGGCGATCGCGCAAATCGAGGAGCAGACCGCGCCGCTCGAAGTTCAGCATTTGGGCCAGTTTCCGGCGACGACCGTGTCGTTCAACCTGGCTCCGGGCGCCTCGCTGGGCAGTGCGGTCGACGCGATCCGACAGGCCGAAAAAGACCTCGGTCTGCCATTGAGCATGATCACCGTGTTCCAAGGCGCGGCGCTGGCATTCCAGGCCGCCCTCGGCAACGAGCTGATCCTGATCATCGCGGCGATCATCACCATGTACATTGTGCTGGGGGTTCTCTACGAAAGTTTTATTCACCCGATTACGATCCTTTCGACCCTGCCCTCGGCCGGGGTCGGCGCCCTGCTCGCGCTGATGATCGATGGCAGCGATTTGAGCGTGATCGCGATCATCGGCATTATTCTGCTGATCGGCATCGTCAAGAAGAATGCGATCATGATGGTCGACTTTGCCCTCGATGCCGAACGGCATGAGGGCAAGTCACCGCGCGAGGCGATCTATCAGGCCTGCCTGCTGCGCTTTCGGCCGATCCTGATGACGACGATGGCCGCGCTGTTCGCGGCTTTGCCGCTGATGCTCGGCACCGGCACCGGGTCGGAATTGCGTCATCCGCTCGGCGTGACGATCGTCGGCGGCTTGATTTTTAGCCAGCTGCTGACGTTGTTTACGACCCCGGTCATCTATCTCGGCTTTGACCGGCTCGGCGCGATGCTGCGTCATGCGCGGGGCAGCGCGGCCGCCTCACCCCCCGCCTCGCCGTGAACCCTTCGACCCCCTTCATCAGGCGGCCGGTCGCAACCACCCTTTTGACGATTGGTTTGGCGCTGGCCGGTATTTTCGCCTATTTCAAGTTGCCGGTGGCGCCGCTGCCGCAGGTCGATTTCCCGACGATTTCGGTCACCGCGACGATGCCGGGCGCCAGTCCCAACACGATGGCGACGACGGTTGCGACCCCTCTCGAGCGCCATCTCGGGGTCATCGCCGATGTCAGCGAGATGACCTCGACGAGCACCGTCGGCGCGACGCGGATCACCCTGCAGTTCAATCTTGACCGCAACATCGACGGCGCCGCACGCGATGTCGAAGCGGCAATCCAGGCCGCGCGCGCGGACCTGCCGACCAATCTCCGCCAAAATCCGACTTACCGGAAAGTAAACCCGGCCGATGCGCCGATCGCTATCTTGGCTCTCACCTCCGATACTCTGACCCGCGGTCAGATCTACGACGCCGGCTCGACGATCATGCAGCAGGCCTTGTCGCAGATCGAAGGCATCGGTGAAGTGGTGGTAAGCGGCAGTTCGCTGCCCGCGGTCCGGGTCGAGCTCAACCCCTTACAGCTGTTCAAATACGGCATCGGGCTCGAAGACGTGCGGGCGGCGCTGTCTTCGGCCAATGCGCACAGCCCCAAGGGCGCGCTCGAGGATGGCGATCGCCGCTATCAGATCTACACCAATGATCAGGCCAGCCACGCGGCCGACTACAAGCCGCTGATCATCGCCTATCGCAATGGCAATCCGGTGCGCTTGACCGATGTCGCCGAGGTGCTCGACTCGGTTGAGAACTTGCGCAATCAAGGGCTGGCCAACGGCCGGCCCGCGGTGCTGGTAATCCTTTATCGTCAGCCCGGCGCCAACATCATCGACACCGTCGACCGCATCAAGGCGATATTGCCGCAATTGCAGGCCTCGATCCCGCACGCGATCAATGTCGAGTTGACGATGGATCGGACGACGACGATCCGCGCGTCATTGCACGACGTCGAAAGTGCGCTGCTGATCGCCACCGCCCTGGTCATCCTCGTCGTCTTCGTTTTCCTGCGCAATGCCCGGGCGATCTTGATCCCGACGGTGGCGGTACCGGTATCGCTGATCGGCACATTTGGCGCAATGTGGCTGCTGGGCTACAGCCTCGACAATTTGTCATTGATGGCGCTGACGATCTCGACCGGCTTCGTCGTCGATGATGCGATCGTTGTGCTGGAAAACATCAGCCGGCACATCGAAGCCGGTATGCCGCGGATGGAGGCCGCGCTCCAGGGGGCGGGTGAAGTCGCGTTTACGGTCTTGTCGATGAGCCTGTCGCTGATTGCGGTGTTTGCGCCGATCTTGCTGATGGGCGGCATCGTCGGCCGGTTGTTTCGCGAATTCGCGATGACGCTGTCGGTGGCGATCGTGATCTCGCTGGTCATTTCGCTGACGACCACGCCGACCATGTGCGCCTATCTGCTGCCGGTCGCAGCGAGCCGCCGCCACGGCCGCGTCTATTACGCCGCCGAGCGGGCCTTCGATGCGGTCTTGGCGATGTATGAGCGCTCGCTGCGCAGGGCGTTGGCATGGCCGGGACTGGTGATGCTGAGCCTCGCAGCGACAATCGTCCTTGCCGGATATTTGTTCACGATTGTTCCGAAGGGATTTTTCCCGCAACAGGATACCGGGCGGATGATCGGCGGGATTCAGGCCGATCAAAGCATCTCGTTCCAGTCGATGGAAAAAAAGCTGCGTCAGTTTGTCAACATCATCCGCCATGACCCTGCGGTTGAGAACGTTGTCGCTTTCACCGGCGGTGGACAGACCAACTCGGGATTTGTCTTTGTGGTGCTGAAGCCGCTATCGGAACGCAAAACGCCGATCATGCAGGTGATCGGCCGCCTGCGCCCGAAACTCAACCAGGTCGCCGGCGCCCGCCTGTTCTTGCAGGCGGTGCAAGATATCTGGGTTGGCGGCCGGCAAAGCAACGCCCAGTACCAATACACTCTGCAGGGCGACGACGCGAAAGAGATCTATGCCTGGGCGCCAAAGGTCGAAGCGGCTCTGCAGAAGATACCGCTGATTACCGAGGTCAACCTCGATCAGCAGCAGAACGGGCTTGAGAGCGATCTTGTCATCGACCGCAACACGGCCAGCCGACTTGGGCTCAATGTCAGCGAAATCGACAACACGCTCTATGATGCCTTCGGACAACGTCAGGTTTCGGTTATCTACGCCGCGCAAAATCAATATCACGTGATCATGGAGGTCGCGCCCCAGTTCTGGCAGCACCCGGAAACGCTGAAAGAGATTTATGTCAGCACCAGTGGCGGGACGGTGAGCGGCACGAAATCAACCAACGCCGTCGCCGGGACCGTGGCCGCGCCTGCCGCGGCGAACAATGCCGCCGGCGCCGTCGTCAGCAATGCGATGACCCCCACCGCCAACAACGCGGCCCTGCCCCGGGCCAATATCGCCGCCACCACCTTCACGAACATTGCGCAGAGCCGGATTACCAACAATACCGGGCTGGCAAGCGCGGCGACAACAAGTGCCAGTGCCATCGCCAGCGATGTCGCACGCAACCGAGCGAACAATTCGCTGGCCAACACCGGCCGCGGCTCAGCCTCGACCGGAGCCGCGGTTACCACCGCCGCCGAAACCATGGTCCCGCTGTCCGCCTTCGCGCATTACGAGCCCGGCAAGACCCCGCTCGCTGTTAACCACCAAGGCCTGTTTGTTGCCTCGACGCTGTCGTTCAATCTGGCGCCCGGTGTGTCGCTGAGCCAAGCGCAAGCGGCAATCGATGCGGCGGTCAGCCGGCTCGATATGCCCGCGACGGTGCACGGCAGTTTTCAAGGCACAGCCGCCGTATTCCAGAAGTCGCTTGCCAATGAGCCGATCCTGATCGCCGCCGCGCTGATTGCCGTCTACATCGTCCTTGGCATACTTTACGAGAGCTATGTCCATCCGATTACCATCCTCTCGACCCTACCCTCGGCCGGTGTCGGCGCGATATTGGCGCTGATCATCACCGGTACCGAATTCAGCATAATCGCGCTGATCGGCGTCATCCTGCTGATCGGCATCGTCAAAAAGAATGCGATCATGATGATCGACTTCGCCCTCGACGCCGAGCGCAGCCTCGGCCTCAATTCACGCGAGGCGATCTACCAGGCGTGCCTCAAACGCTTCCGGCCGATCATGATGACAACGATGGCGGCGATGCTCGGTGCGGTTCCGTTGGCGATCGGTTTGGGCGAGGGCGCCGAACTGCGCCGGCCGCTCGGCATCTCGATTGTCGGCGGGCTGATGGTCAGCCAGGTGCTGACGCTCTACACCACTCCCGTTATTTACCTCTATCTCGATCGCTTCCGGCTATGGGCGCAGCGCCGCTGGCGCGTCCGCTGGCCACGACTGACCGCCGGGCGGGTCCCCGAACCGGGCGAATGATCGATCAACAAGGCAAGCGGCGCCGGGCGGTGACCGGCGCCATCATTGCGGCTGCGTTGCTCCCGGGCGCCATGGCGGCGTGTACGGTCGGACCCGATTACCGCCGGCCGAATGCGCCGGTCCCGGCCGCATACAAGGAGGCGCGCCCGCAACCGGGGTGGAAAGTGAGCCAGCCGGGCGTCGCCGATAACGGGGCGTGGTGGTCGGTCTACTATGATCCGGTATTGGATGGGCTCGAACGCCGCATCGACATTTCCAATCAAAACCTGAAGGCCGCCGCCGCAGCGCTGCAACAGGCCGAAGCCATCGTCGCCGAAGCCCGCGCCGGCTTTTTCCCGACCGCAGCCGTCAACCTTTCGGCGCAGCGGTCCAAGGCGGTTGGCGTGACGTCCTCCTCCGGTGGTGCCGTCGCCGCGGGCGGCCGCGGAATTGTCTCGAATTTGTTCAGCGACCAGGTCGCCGCGAGCTGGACCCCCGATTTGTGGGGCCAGATCCGCCGCCAGGTCGAGGCCGGCGTTGCCAATGCTCAGGCCAGCGCGGCCGATCTCGCCAGCGCCAGGCTGTCGGCGCAAGGTACGCTCGCCGGTGATTATCTACAATTGCGCATTGCCGATGAGTTGAAGCAGTTGCTCGATCAATCGGCCAAGGCTTACGCCGAATCGCTGCGGATCACCCAGAACCAATATGCTGCCGGAATCGCCGCCCAGTCCGATGTTTCCCAGGCCGAGGCGCAACTCAGAGCAACGCAGGCACAAGCGATCGCGACCGGGGTCACGCGCGCCGAATTTGAGCATGCTATCGCCGTGCTGATCGGGGTGCCGCCAGCGGCCCTCACGATCGCGCCGACCAGTTTCAGAATCGTGGTTCCCGATATCCCGCCGGGGCTGCCCTCGGCATTGCTCGAGCGTCGCCCGGACATCGCTGCGGCGGAGCGAGCCATGGCCGCCGCCAATGCCGAAATCGGCGTGCAGGTTGCCGCCTTCTATCCTTCGATCACCTTGACCGGCAGTGGCGGCACGCAAGCCGCCGTATTCGGTCAGCTGTTCAACGCCTCAAGCGGATTTTGGTCGATCGCTGCCAATCTCGCCGAGACCGTGTTTGAAGGCGGATTGCGCAACGCCCAAGTCCAAGCCGCCATCGCCGTCTTCAACCAGGATCTCGCCAATTATCGCCAGACCGTGCTGACCGCGTTTCAGCAAGTCGAAGATCAGCTGGCTGCGTTGCGCATCCTTGCCGAGCAGGCGCGGGTACAGGACGCGGCGCTGGCGGCGGCGAACGAGGCGGTGCGTGTGTTGAACAACCAGTATCTTGCCGGCACCGTCGCCTATACGAGCGTGATCGTCGCCGAGCAGACGGCGCTCACCGATGCCGAAACCGCGCTGACCATCCGCGAAAACCAGCTTGTCGCCAGCGCCAGCCTGATCCAGGCGCTGGGCGGCGGCTGGAACGCCTCCCAATTGCCGGGTCGCGAAGAGATCGAGCAGGCCGCGCCGCTCAATTTCAACCCGTTGCCGCCGGTGATACCGGTGCAAGGGCAATAGGGCCACCCCCCAGGCCCCTCGTCTCCGCGGACAAGCGCGCCCGAGAAGTGCGCGTCAATGGGGATGGCGGGCGTGCCGAGGCAAGTGACCGGAATTTGCGGCGGCCAGCTCGTCCGGAAAATCGTCGAATACCCTGATCTGTCGCCGCCATCATCAGCCAAAGATGCCGGGATCCAACGGGCAGAATGACGGGACCGCCTTCTAGAGCGTCGAATCCACCGGGTTTAATGGCGTCCCGGCGCCGATGATGATGAGCACTATGTCTACGCCATGGCCCTATGAACCCAAGAAATTTCGATCGTCTGGCATTGCAAGCCGAGTGCTAGCCAGGCGTGCAGCGCGTTCGTCCGCCTTCTGTCCCAGCCACATTGCCAACATTCGGCATCCGTAGGTGAGAACGGCCATGATGACGAAGCCCCCCAAGTCACCCCAATCCCCATGCACCAAGGCCGCCAACATCGCGATTGGCACAACGCCGACGCCGAAAATGACCAAGCCGAGAATGACCGCGAACAGCCCCCAGACCGTGTAGGTGAACGCCATTCCCCAGACCCACATGATCGCGCCGAAAGCAAACGAAGCAATCATGTATCCAAGCGCGGAAAAGGCCCGCGTTGGAGGGATGAGCGCAAGCGGCCCAAGCACGAAAAGCGAGACCGCAAGTGTGATCTCAAAGGCTGTCGGAGTCCATTTCAGTACCCAAAGACTGAACGATGCCGCACCGACCAGCAATCCGACGCCGATTGCCAACATCCCGACCATTACCAACAGGCCTAGAACCCCTAAACCAATATCCTTGACCCTTGTCGCGACGCTCATTGCTTCCCCCGATCAGTCATGGTCGAATGTCGCGTCGTCAGTGCTGACAGTCTGAGCCGTGCCGCCGACCACAGGATTCAGCGTAATCTCTAGGACAGATGTGTACCGATAATTGCCTTGGAACTGCGTCTCGAATGATTCGGCGTTTACAAATCGCCGGGATGACATGTCGCTCAGGAAGTAGCCGCAGGACGGGCTGAACTCACGCCCCGTGGCGAATTCGATCGTAAACGTTCCCTCCGGCACGCTGCCGATCGTCACCACACCACCGGCCGTGACGTAGAACGACAACACTGTCCGTCCCGCTACGTCGCGAAGTTTCACAACAGCGTCCGACGACAGGCCATTTGTCGTCTTGAGCGTGTGCGGCCCGATCCTGGTTTGCCGCAAAATCTGGCCGTTCGTCAGGCTTACCGGTCCAAATGGAAAGCACCGCCTTTTCAGGTCAGCCATCCCGTCGCCCAAGATGATCACCGCTTTCGGCATGAAGCCAACCGTTCCATTATCCGTGATGACACGTTCATACCCTGCGGTTCCCCACCCCTCCAAGACATGGAAATCCTGAAACGGGCGTATCGTAGCCAACACCTGAGCTGCTGGCCCTGGTTCAGCAAAGACCGTTGACCTCGCGTCGCCGACATGGGCCAGATCCTGACGCGCGATTGCCGTGATTATGTTGTTCTGATTGCTCCATATAATCAAAACCGCGACTGCCAAAATGGGTGCGATCTGAGCCCAGAATCCCCACCCCCGGAGCAACCTCCATCTGTCGATCAGCTGCGCTTTCGGTGTGGGCGGCAGCGCTTGTCTCAGCTCGGACAAGCGCTGCCGCAGCGTCGCGTCGGTTTTGAGACGAAGAGCTTGATCGGCTGTCGCGGCAGCAAGACCGAGTTTGCCCTGGTCCCAGAAGTAAAGCGCCTGGCGCCCAAGGATTTGGGCATTCACGTCGGCAGGTTGCGTACCATTCAGCAAGTTTCGGTACAGCGCCCCGACCGTCCAGATCGGCCCCCAAGGAAAACCCCACCAGCCGAGCAGCCAGGTAATCGCGCTCGCCTGGAGCGCCTTCTTTGGCGCACAAGACGGGCAAAAGACACCCTGCATTTTCCGCCGTGATGTGACGAGGATTAAGCTGATCACATACCAGAAAATCACGTATCGCGGCTGCGCACTGACTGCGCCGCATGAGGAGCAGGTAACCGGATCGATTGATTGACGAGGTTCATTCCGAGTCTCCGCCGAGATGCACGCCGCGTCGTATCGTGCTCGCGCCTCGGGGTCAGAAAGAACGGCATGTGCCTCGTTAAGCGCTTGGAACTTTACCGTCGCATCCGGGGCGTTCGGATGTCGGTCAGGATGCAGTTCCTTCGCCAATCTCCGGTAGGCTCGCTTGACGTCCTCTGCCGAAGCGTCTGTCGGCAGCCCGAGAATGCGGTAGTAGTTCTTGATGTCCGAATGTGCAGCCACGCCCACCCCACCGCACTTTTGCTGTCCTACGGCCGCAGAAAGCTCAAGCCCATGTTGAGAGAACGTTTATAGAACATTCTTCGATGCCTCACTACAACATTGGCCCGTTCCCGGCAGATAATCGCGGTCGATACGAGGACGGCAAGGGAAAAGGCTGGATGGCCGTTGGTCGGATGTCTCTGACGAGATTGAGATTTTTGGACTCCCGCGGCATACCCCTAGCTGGCTCTTCCAGCGAAAACGCCAACAATATCAATGTCCCGAGCGCCATCCATCTATCCCCAAACCGCCTAAAGCCCCCCTTGCTTATGTTGCTTCAGTGTGATAACTATATGCCGTGACGGAATCACGTGACCCGACCCTCGATGTGCTTCTCGACCTCGACGGGCAGGTTCTCGTGGTGGACCCGGGGGGCGGCCACTGGGTCCGGTTCGTGGTGACGCGGGTGCCGGTGTCGCCGGAAAAGCCGCATGGCATCGACTACTCGCTCACGCTGCATGGCTCCGATGGTGAGCGGCTGGTCGGGTTCGACAACGCCCATCCGGTCGCGCGGCAAGGGCGCGGCAAGCCGCAGGACCATCGCCACCGGCTGCGAAGCATCCGGCCGTACGACTATCGGGACGCGGCGGCCCTACTCGCCGATTTCTGGGAGACGGTGGACGCGGTGTTGCGCGAGAGAGGAGTGATCCCATGACGACGCTGAAGGTCGGCATCGCCAGCTATGACGAGATGAAGGTCCGCACCATGGCCGTGGCGCGCGGCGAGCGTCGCGTTTCGGCCGACGAGCCGAAGGTCTGGTTCACCTCGACCGAGTCCTTCGCCAAGGTCCTGTCGGCCGGCAATCGCGAGCTGCTGCGTGTCATCGCCGAGAAGGCGCCCGGCTCGCTCGACGAGCTGGCGCGGATCACCGGCAAGGCCAAGTCCAACCTGTCGCGCACACTGCGGACCATGGAAGGCTACGGCCTGGTCCGCCTCGAACGTGGCGAGCGCGGCCGCATCACGCCCAAGGTGATGCACGATCGCGTCGAGTTGGACCTGCCGCTCACGCTCTCGCGCAAGGCAAGCTGAACGTTCGCAGTTCTGTTCCGAAATGGCGTCCCCAAGGGGATTCGAACCCCTGTTTTCGCCGTGAAAGGGCGATGTCCTGGGCCTCTAGACGATGGGGACCCGCGCCGCGCCGATGCCGGAGGCAAGCATCTAAGGCTCTGCGCTTTGGAAATCAACACTGCTGAGCAGAGCCGGCGCCCGAGCATGTGGTTGCGCTTGATCCCTCGATCCGCGACCGGGGGTGACCTATCTACAAGCCACCTCTGAATAGGACGGCGGGATCGGGATCATGGCAGACGGCGACGCTTGTCGGGCGACGTGGCCACCCCCGGTGCCGCTATCGCCATGCGGTTGTGACGCGCCGACCCTCGGGCTCGAGAGATGAGCCGCCCGACCGGCACGGTCAGGGTCGGCATCGGCGGCTGGGTATTCCCACCGTGGCGCGGCCTATTTTACCCGCCCGGCCTCGCCCATGCCCGCGAACTCGCCTATGCCAGCCGCGCGGTGACCGCGATCGAGATCAACGGCACCTTCTACGGCAGTCAGAAGCCCGGCAGTTTCCGCCGGTGGCATGACGAAACACCGGCTGATTTTGTGTTCTCCGTCAAGGCGCCGCGCTTTGCGACCCACCGCCGCGAGTTGGCATCTGCCGGTCCGGCAATCGAGCGCTTTCTGGCGAGCGGCGTGCTCGAGTTACAGCACAAGCTTGGTCCGATATTGTGGCAGTTCCCGCCGTTTCTGCGTTTTGCCAGAAGCGACTTCGAGGCGTTTCTGGCCCTGCTGCCAGCGGCAATCGATCAGCGCATCTTGCGGCATGTCGTCGAAGTGCGGGACCCAAGCTTTCTCGATCCGGCTTTTCCCGAGTTGCTGAGCGCTCGCAATATCGCTGTCGCGCTGGTCGACGACGACAAATACCCGGCGATTGACGCGGTCACCGCGGATTTTGTCTATGCGCGGTTGCGCCGGTCGGTCGAGCACGAACCGGCCGGCTATGCCGATCCGGCGCTCGACTTCTGGGCCGAGCGGGCCTGGGAATGGATCGGGCGCGGGCTTGATGTATTCGTCTATTTCATCGACGGCGCCAAATTGCGCGCGCCGGCCGCCGCCGCTGCTTTGTTGAAGCGGCTCGCGGCAAAGTCGGCGCCTTGAGCCCGGTGACCTGGTCATGGCGCATTTCGGTTTCACGACGGCGCTTTCCGGGCTCGTCAGCACCGGCCGGCCGAGAACCGCGCTGGTTGCCGCGGCCGCGCGCGGTTGAAAACTGCGCAAGCGCAAGCGGGCGTCCAGAGCCGCTGCCGCTCGGTCGCCCCGATCGGGAGCAAGGTGATGCGGTCGCCGCGTCATTCCCGCGCATGGCGGCAATCGAGGTCTTCCTCCGGCCTGAGAAGCTCATTGTCTTCGTCCCCCGCATTATCGTCGCCCCCGCGTAAGCGGGGGTCCAGAGCCGTTGCCGCTCGGCCTTGGCCGCTCTGGGTTCCCGCTTTCGCGGGAACGACCCGAGCGGAAGCATGTCACGGACCCGAACGCGGGAGATCGGCTTGCGCGGCGCTTGCGCCGGTTGAAAAATTGCCGGGACCAGCAGCTGGGCTTCCGTTTTGCTCGACTGACTTGTCTTCATTACGCTGTCGTCGGATGAATTCGGCCGCGTTTTTGACCGTTGTTAAAAGGTCTAGCTGCGCGTCACTGATTAATGTCACGCCGCCTACGGTATCGCCTACGCGAGAAATATTGGCAAGCATAATTCCCGCAAAGCCAGGAGGGGGTGAGATGACCTCCCCTGACGCGAGTGGCTGGTTAAGTTTATCCTCGGGATTACCCGTGATCACATGCTTGAAGGCGTGCGCCACTCGCTCGATGTGTGAAAATTCACGAGACATCTTTTGGAATTTTTGCCGAATGCCACTGCTCTTCTTTGGGTACGCATAATAATCGATCATGTGAAAGGTAACAACACACGCCTGAAACGCGTAACGGACACAAGTCGGTTGCCGCTCGAAATCGGCGATTGTGGGCTTGACAATCGTTTCATCATAGTCCGGGAAATCCATCATCCTCGCTCCTAACAATGGAAGCGCTTACGAACAGCCGGAAGTGGCGCCGCAGGTCTCGCATTTCAGACAGGTGCCGTTGCGCACCAGGGTGAAATTGCCGCATTCGGCGCAGCTGTCGCCCTCGTAACCCTTGATGCGGGCGGCGCGGATGTGTTCGAGGCGGTGCGCCAGGGCGGCACCGTCATCTCCCGCATAAACCGGGATTGCAGCCGAAAAGCCGCCTTCGTCGATCGCGGCCGCGTCCGCCGCCGCCGGCCTTGCGCCGCCGCCGTTCAGCACCGTGAACCGGTTGCGGACATAACCGTTCGAGGTCACGCGCTGCACCATGGCCGCCACCCGCGAATCGAGTTCGGCATCGAGCGCCGCGGCCGGTGACCGCGCCGCCCGGTCCTCGGCCTGACCTTCCGCCGCGGCGCCGAGGATCGATTGGGCTTCGCCCTTGCCGACCGTGTCGGGCAACAAATCGTGCGGCTCGGCATGGGCCAGGTCGGTGCGGCCCAGATAGGAAATCGCCAATTCGCGAAAGATGTAGTCGATGATCGAGGTCGCCATCTTGATCGTGTCGTTGCCCTCGACCATCCCCGACGGCTCGAAGCGGGTGAAGGTAAAGGCTTCGACAAATTCCTCGAGCGGCACGCCATATTGCAGCCCGATCGAGATCGCGATCGCGAAATTGTTCATCAGCGAACGGAACGCCGAACCTTCCTTGTGCATATCGATAAAGACTTCGGCGAGCTTGCCGTCTTCGTGCTCACCGGTGCGCAGATAGACCTTGTGGCCACCGACAATCGCCTTTTGCGTGTAGCCTTTGCGGCGGTTGGGCAGCCGCCGGCGCTCGCCGCGCTGGATCACGCGCTCCTCGACCCGCTCGACGACGCGTTCGACAATGCGCTCGGCGACGAGCGGGACGCGCAGCGCCGGCGATTTCTCGAACAAACCCGCCGCCTCGTCCTCGGCCTCCTCGTCATCGCCAAACAGGTTGGCCGCCAGGGGCTGCGAGAGCTTGGAGCCGTCGCGGTAAAGGGCGGTCGCTTTGAGCCCCAGCCGCCACGACAGCCAATAAGCGCTTTTGCAATCCTCGACCGTGGCGGCGTTGGGCATGTTGATGGTTTTCGAGATCGCCCCGGAGATAAAGGGCTGCACCGCCGCGATCATGCGAATATGGCTCTCGGTGCTTAGCGCGCGGGTGCCGGTGCGGCCGCAGGGCGAGGCGCAATCGAACACCGGCAGGTGTGCTGGCCGCAGATGCGGCGCCCCTTCGAGGGTCATCGCACCACAGCACCAGGTGTTGGCGGCGTCGATTTCAGCGCGGCTGAAGCCCAGCGCGGCGAGCAGGTCGAACCCCGGATTGTCGAGCAATGCCGCATCGAGGCCGAGCCGCTCGACGCAGAAAGCCTCGCCCAGGGTCCATTTGTTGAACGCAAACTTGATGTCGAAGGCGCTCGCCAAGGCGTTTTCGACCGCACCGAGCGCCGCATCGTCAAAGCCTCTGGCGCGCAGGCTCTGGTGATTGACGGCCGGCGCCCCGTTGAGCGTGCCGTTGCCCAGCGCATAGCGCTCGATCGCGGCGATCTCGGCGGCGCTGTAGCCCAGCGCGGTCAGCGCCTGCGGCACGGCGCGATTGATGATCTTGAAATAGCCGCCGCCGGCGAGCTTCTTGAATTTGACAAGGGCGAAATCGGGCTCGACGCCGGTCGTGTCGCAATCCATGACGAGCCCGATCGTTCCGGTCGGCGCGATCACGGTCGCTTGCGCGTTGCGGTACCCGTGCCGCTCACCGAGCGCCAAGGCGCGATCCCAGGCCTGCCGTGCCGCCGCGACCAGCGGCGCATCCGGGCATAGCGCGGCGTCAAGCGGGGCCGGACGGATCGACAGCCCTTCATAGCCGTCAATCTCGCCATAGGCGGCGCGGCGGTGGTTGCGGATAACGCGCAGCATCGCCTCGCGATTTTCGGCAAAGCCGGGAAACGGGCCGGGCGGCAGCAGCCGCGTCTCGCCCGCCATCTCGGCCGAAGCGGCGTAGCTTTCGCCGGTCATCAGCGCCGTGATCGCGGCGGCAAGGCTGCGCCCCGGGTCGCTGTCATAGGCGAGGCCCATGGCCATCAACAGGCCGCCGAGATTGGCATAGCCAAGGCCCAAGGTGCGAAACGCGTAAGACCGGCGGGCAATCTCGGCCGACGGGAATTGCGCCATCATGACCGAAATTTCGAGCACGATCGTCCACAGCCGCACCGCATGGGCAAAGGCCGCGGCATCGAAAGCGCCCTCGGTCGCCGCCGCCGGCCCGGTCCGGCGAAATGCCATCAGATTGAGACTGGCGAGGTTGCAGGCGGTGTCGTTGAGAAAATTGTACTCCGAGCATGGGTTGGAGGCGTCGATACGGCCGCTGGCGGGACAGGTGTGCCAGTCGTTGATGGTCGTGTCGAACTGCACCCCGGGGTCGGCCGAACCCCAGGCGGCTTGCGCGATGCGGTCCCACAGCGCGCGGGCCGCAACGGTCTTGGCGATCTTGCCGTCGGTGCGCCGGACGAGGTGCCAGGGCCGGTCGGCGGCGACCGCGTCGAGAAAGGCGTTGGTCACCCGCACCGAGTTGTTCGAATTCTGCCCGGAAACGGTCAGATAGGCCTCGCTCTCCCAATCGGTGTCGTAAATGCGGAAGTCGATCTCGGTCGCGCCGGCGCGCGCCATCTGGATCACCCGGGCGATGAAGCCTTCGGCCACCATCGCCTGGCGGGCGGCGCGAATCTCACGCTTCAAGGCCGGGTTGGTCGCCGGGTCGCAAGGATCGCCAACCCCGGGCCCGGCCTCGCGGCAAGCGGCCATGATCCGCTTCAGATGACGTGCGGTCAGCTTGGAGCCGGCGACCAGCGCGGCCACTTTCTGTTCTTCGATGACCTTCCAGTCGATGAACGCCTCGATATCGGGGTGGTCGATATCGACGATGACCATTTTGGCGGCGCGGCGCGTCGTGCCGCCGGATTTGATTGCACCTGCGGCCCGGTCGCCGATGCGCAAAAAGCTCATCAGCCCGGAAGAGCGGCCGCCTCCCGACAGGGTTTCGCCTTCGCCGCGCAATTTCGAAAAATTTGAGCCCGAGCCCGAGCCATATTTGAAGATGCGCGCCTCACGCACCCATAAATCCATGATTCCGCCGGGGTTGACGAGGTCGTCGGCGACGCTTTGGATGAAACAGGCATGCGGCTGCGGGTGCTCGTAGGCGCTGGTCGCCTGGGTCAGCTCGCCGGTGCGGTAGTCGACATACCAATGCCCCTGCGCCGGGCCGTCGATGCCGTAGGCCCAATACAGCCCGGTATTGAACCATTGCGGCGAATTCGGCGCCGCCATCTGGCGCGCCAGCATCAGCCGGATTTCGTCATAAAACGCCGCGGCGTCGGCTTCGCTGTCGAAATAACCGCCTTTCCAGCCCCAATAGGTCCAGGTTCCGGCCATCCGGTCGAACACCTGGCGGGCGCTGGTCTCGCCGCCAAAACGCTGGGCTTCGGGCAGCTCGGCCAGACGCACCGGGTCGGGCCGACGGCGCCACAGCCAGGCCGGCACGCCGGCTTCCGGGATCGGCTCGAGCGCCGCCGCCACCCCGGCCTTGCGCAGATATTTCTGGGCAAGGATGTCGGCGGCGACCTGGCTCCATTCGCCCGGCACCTCCACCCCCTCGGCGTGGAAAACCAGCGAACCGTCAGGGTTGCGGATCTCGCTGGTGGCGATGCGGAACTCGATCGTTTCGTAAGGATCCCGACCGGCAGTGGTAAAGCGCCGCGCGATATGCATATTCTGCCCCTCGAAGACCGGCTCTCTAAGGCATATCTTGGGATACGCCGGAGCCAGGACACTATATTTAGGCCATGCACGAGGCGGCGTGCAAATCCAAATGTGGCCGGAGCGTTTTTGACCACCATATCTGGCGATGGCTGTGGCACCAACGCCACGCCCGCCCCGGCTATTGCCGGGCGATAGAGGGCGGTGCGATAACCCGCCCGGCGCCGCGGCGACACGATCGGCAGGAAATTGGCGAGCGATGACGTTTGGCACGCGTTTGTTGACTTGGTTCTGCGGTGAGCTTGTCGGCACCGACAGTCTCGGCAATCGCTACTATCGCGAGAAGGGGCGGCGCGAGTTCCCGCGCGGGGGCGGCCGCTTCAGCCGCGAAAAGCGCTGGGTGATCTATGCCGGCGAACCCGAGGGCTCCAAGGTGCCGCCGGAATGGCATGCCTGGCTGCACCACACGGTCGACGAGGTGCCGCGCCCCGACGGCCGGCGCCGCTATCCGTGGGAGAAGGAGCATCGGCCGAACCTGACCGGCACCCCCTATGCCTATCGCCCGCCCGGCTCGATCCTGCGCGGCGGCGGCAGCCGGCCGGTCGCCACCGACTACGAGCCGTGGACCCCGGAATGACGGGCGGCGCGCAGAACGGCGCCCGGGGTCAGCCGATCAGCGAGGGAAGCGGCCGATGAGCGGCAATGTCATCGAGACGGTGATGGGCGCGGTCGTGCTCGTCATCGCCGCGCTGTTTCTGTTTTTCGCCTATTCGACCAGCCAGGTCGGGGCGGTGACCGGCTATCCGGTCGTCGCCCAGTTCCAGAATGTCGACGGAATACGCGACGGCAGCGAGGTCCGCATCGGCGGGGTCAAGGTCGGATCGGTGACTGCCGAATCGCTCGATCCCAAGACCTATGTCGCAACCCTCAGGATGAACATAAAATCCGAATACAAGCTGCCCGACGACACGGTTGCCGAGATCACCTCGTCGAGCCTGCTCGGCGACAAATACGTTTCGCTGGTGCCGGGTGGTTCGGAGAAGGACATTCCGCCGGGCGGCCAGATCAAATACACGCAATCCTCGGTCAGCCTCGAAAACCTGATCGGGCAGATGATCTTTTCGCAGCCGGGCGGACAGAAAAAGCCGGGCGAGGGCGGCGGACCGGGCGGTGCTGGCGGCACCCCGGGCGCTATCGGCGGCGGCGCCGGAGGCGGCGGCGGGTCCCTGGGCGGCGGCAAATGACGCGGAGCGCAGCAGGAGAAGCGCGATGACACGCGACGACGAGTTTCCGGTGTGGCTGACCCCCGAAGGCGAACCGGTGTCCTGCGTCGAGAAGATCAAGGTGCTGAACGAGAACCTCTGCGAATTGCGCGATCTGGCGCAGGAGGCGCTCGAAGACGCGGTGTTGATGGGCGCCGACGAACGTCAGGTGCGCGAGGTCCTGGCCGGCCTGATCGCCGGGTTGGTCAACCCGTACAAGAAGTAGATCCCCGAACGACAGCCCCGACCGCCGCCGGACACCGCCGGACCGCGCGCGACCGGCCGGTCATCTTGTTCGGCCCTAGCCGTCAAGCCCCTTGGGCTTGGTGACCTGAAAGCTCTGGCGGGCCGCCATGCGCGCCATCCACGCCTGCAACCGCGGATGTTCGGCAAACAGCGCCTGGCCCTCGGGGATTTTCGCAAAAACGTAGAACAGCGGCACGGCGATCAAATCGGCCAGGGTGATAAAATCGGCGGCCAGAAAACGCTGCTCGCCCATCAGCCGCTCGATCTCGGCGAGGCACAGGCCGGCGCGCGGCAGGGCGGCGGCGATCGCCGCCTCGTCGGGTTCGCGGCCCAACAGCCGCGGCGCCAATAGACGGTTGAACAGGATCGTGGCGCCCATGCTCGGCGCGGCATAGGCATCGACGATGCCGATGATCTGGTTCATGCGCGACCATTGATGGACATCTTCGGGTTGCAGCGGCGCCCCGGCAAAGCGCTCGTCGACATAGCGGATGATCGCCTGGGTCTCGTAGAGCACAAACCCGTCATGTTCAAAGGCGGGAACCCTGGCAAAGGGGTGGCGCGAGAGGTGCGGTTCTTCGCGTTCCTGGCCAAAGGGCACATCGACGAGTTCGTGGGTCACCCCCTTTTCCGCCAGGGCGAGGCGCGCACTCCACACATAAGTGCTGGCGGGGGGGCCGTATACGATCGGATGGGCCATGACCTCCTCCGTTCTGACCTTGATTTCGACGCGACACCGGCAGCCAGCGCCCTCCGCTCGGGCTCGGCTCGCGTTCGTCGATGGCGGGCAAGTTTACTCCGGCTTGCCGCGCGGCGGCGAGCCTGGCTTCCTCTTACCGCAAACCGCCGGATACACCAGATAACCAAGAAACCGACCGCGAGCCTGCCGATGGCGCCGACGTTTTTCTCACCCTATTCACACGAATTCGTGCGGGTCGCGGCTTGCGTGCCGCAGGGTGCGGTCGCCGATCCGGCGCGAAATCGCGCCGCGGTCGAAGAGTTGCTGGCCGCCGGTGACCGGGCGGGTGCCGCATTGATGCTGTTTCCCGAGCTCGGTCTTTCGGCTTATGCGATCGATGACCTGTTGTTTCAAGACGCGCTTCTCGACGAGGTCGAAAACCAGATCGCCCTTCTGGTCGAAAAGAGCCGCGCCCTCTTCCCGGTGATTGTCGTAGGCGCGCCGCTGCGCGTGCGCGACCATCTTTACAATTGTGCGATTGTCCTCTACCGCGGCCGCTTGCTGGGCGTCGTCCCCAAGACATTTCTGCCGAATTACCGGGAATTCTATGAACGACGGCACTTCATGTCGGGTGACGGCGCCGCCGGTTGGACGATCACGCTCGCCGGTCAGCAGGCGCCGTTTGGCATCGATCTGCTGTTTGCCGCCCGCGGCGCGGCGGCGTTCACCTTTCATGTCGAGATTTGCGAGGATTTGTGGGTGCCGCAGCCGCCAAGCAGCCGGGGTGCGCTTGCCGGCGCCGAGATTCTGCTGAATTTGTCGGCCAGCAACATCACGATCGGCAAGGCCCAGATGCGCCGGTTGCTGTGCGCCTCGCAATCGGCGCGCGCCGTGGCGGCCTACGCCTATTCCGCGGCCGGCGCCGGCGAATCGACGACCGATCTCGCCTGGGACGGGCAGGCCGGCATTTTCGAGCTCGGCGACGGGCTGGCCGAGACCGAGCGCTTTTCCGCCAACCCCGAGATGGCGATCGCCGATATCGATATCGGCCGCATCCGCCAGGAGCGGATGCGCATGAACACCTTTGGCGATAGCGCCCGCGCCGCGGCCGCGGCCGGCGCGGCGTTTCGGACGGTCACCTTCGACTTCGCCCCGCCATCGGCGCCGCTGCCGCTGCGCCGCAACGTCGAGCGCTTTCCCTATGTCCCGGCCGATCCCGCGATGCTGCAAGACAATTGCTACGAGGCCTACAACATTCAGGTGCAAGGGCTGGCGCAAAGGCTGCGCGCAACCGGGCTCAAAAAGCTGGTGATCGGGGTTTCCGGCGGGCTCGATTCGACCCAGGCGCTGATCGTGTCGGCGCGAGCGATGGACCGGCTCTCGCTGCCGCGGGCCAATGTCCTCGCCTACACGCTGCCCGGATTTGCCACCGGCGAGACGACCAAAGCCAATGCCTGGCGGCTGATCCGGGCGCTCGGGGTGACCGGCGGCGAAATCGATATCCGCCCGGCGGCCCGGCAGATGATGCAGGACATCGGCCATGCCGCCGCCTCGGGTGCGGCCCATTACGACGTCACCTTCGAAAACATCCAGGCGGGGCTGCGCACCGACTATCTGTTTCGGCTTGCCAACCACCATGGCGGGCTGGTGGTCGGAACCGGCGACCTGTCCGAGCTCGGCCTTGGCTGGTGCACCTATGGGGTCGGCGATCAGATGTCGCATTACAACCCCAACGCCTCGGTCGCCAAGACCTTGATCCAGCACCTGATCCGATTTGTCGCGGCGAGCGGCGAGCTGGGGCCGCAAACCGCCCCGATCCTCTACGACATCCTCGCGACCGAGATTTCACCCGAACTCGTGCCGCCCGGGGCGGATGGCGCCATCCAGTCGACCGAAAGCGTCGTCGGACCTTACGCGTTGCAAGATTTCAACCTCTATTATACGACCCGCTACGGCTTTCGACCGTCCAAGATCGCCTATCTATCGTGGCACGCCTGGTCGGAGGTCGAGCGCGGCCGTTGGCCGGTCAATACGCCCGAGAGCGCCAAGCGCGCTTACACCCTGGCCGAGATCAAACATTGGCTCAGGGTGTTCCTGCTGCGCTTCTTCCAGTTGTCGCAATTCAAACGGTCAGCGCTTCCCAATGGCCCGAAGATTTCTTCGGGGGGTTCATTGTCGCCGCGCGGCGATTGGCGGGCCCCGTCGGATGCGACCGCAGCGGTATGGCTGCGCGAGCTCGACGACGTTCCCGACCACGCGTAACCCGCCCGCGGACGCCCGGGCCGCAACCCCCGCGAGCGGCCGATGCGCCTTGCGCGCCCAGCCGAGGCTAGTCGCGCCCGGTCGAGACCGCCGCCGGCAAACCCAGCTCCCGCTGCGGCGCCGGCTCGCGCCCGGCCCGGCGACGGCGCTGGATGACGATCAGCGCCATCAGGCTCAGGATCGCGGTCACGATCAGATAATAGGAGGGCGCCAGCGGATCGTGGGTCACCGCAATCAGCCAGGTCGCGATCAACGGCGCCAACCCGCCAAAAATCGACACCGAGCCGCTATAGCCTAACGCGACCCCGATCGCCCGTACCTCCACCGGAAACTGCTCGGCCATCAGCGACGGCAAGACGCCGCTATAGGCGGCTTTGACCAGGTTTAGCCAGACCACCGCGAAGATGCAGGCCGCCAATGACGGGAATGCCGCCATCAGCCAAAACGATGGGTACGAGGTCAACACAAACAGCCAGCAGGCGATGACCATGATCAGCGGGCGCGATATCTTGTCAGACCAGTGGCCGAATAGCGGGCAGCCGATCGCCAGAAAGCCCCCTCCGATCAGGGTCGCGACAAAACCGACATAAGCCGGCAGGTGCAATGTCTTGACGCCGTAGGTCGGAATATAGGCAAGAAGATAGAACGCACTGTTCGAGATGATCGAGATGCCCAGCGCGAGCAGCACCGGAAGCGGATGGCGGCGCAGCAGGTCGCTGATCGGGATTGTCGGGGGCAGTTCGGCTTCGGCAAATTCCGGCGTTTCAACCATCTTGGCGCGCAGATAGAGCCCGGCCGGCCCGACCAACATCCCGAAGAAATAGGGGATCCGCCAACCCCAATCGACCAGTTGCTGGTGGCTGATCAGGGTTGTCAGCATGACGCCGAACAGCGAAGCGAGCACCGTGATCATGCCGCCGGTCGCAAATTGCCAGCTCGCCGCGAAACCCCGCCGACCGCCGGCATGCTCGGCAAGAAAGCTGACCGCACTGCCGAATTCACCGCCGACCGAGAACCCTTGCAGCAGCCGCGCGAGGGTGATCAGGATCGGCGCGGCGAGCCCGATTGTCGCGTAGCCCGGCGTGATCGCCATCAAGCTCGTGCCGATCATCATCAGCGCGATCGACAGCAACAATCCGGCTTTGCGCCCGTGGCGGTCGGTAAAGCCGCCGACGATGATCGCGCCCAGCGGTCGCACCAGATAGGCGAGCCCGAACGCGCCAAAGGTGATCAGCAGCGACACGGTGGGGTTGCCGGCCGGAAAGAATACCTCGGCGATCGTCACCGCGAAAAAGCCGTAAACCACAAAATCGAACCATTCCAGAATATTGCCGATCGTTGCGGCGACAATCATGCGGTGCATCGAGGCCGGGGTCGAAGTTGCGGGTCTCCTTTGCGTGTCGGCGGTCATGCGTGGTCTCCCAGACTGGTCTTTGCAACGCGTTCTCTGTGCGATTATCGCGGTCATACGGCCGCACCGGCCGAAGTGCCGCTTGCCCACTTACAGCTAACTTAAGCCGCTAGTTTTAGCGATTCCTGCCTCGGCGCAAAGATAAATCGCGAGGCGCGGACCACGGCCTCGCAGCCTCCGACGGATCGCCGCAGCAAGGGCGGTGGTTCGAAGCGCCTGCTTGGATTGAAGGGTGTGCGCGCGAAAACCGGGAAGCCAAGGGTTCCGGTAAGCGCCTCTCCGGGCGCGCTTGCGTCGGGGCCGAGGCGAGCCGGCAATGTGTCGAATCATTCATGCGCTAGAGGAAGACGCTCAGATTCTTGTCCAGCAGCACATTGGCGTCGAGCACGATCATGCGCCGCCTGACCTTCCACGCCCCGTCGACCTTGCGTAGCCGATCCTCGCGACAGCCGGAGAGCAGCTGGTGGTCGGTCTCGAGATGCGAGCGGTAGACCAGAAATGCGGTACGCGCCTCGACCTCGCCATCCTCCAACCGCCTTGCCTCGAGATTGCCGATCAGGTGACGGGTCCGCGACGGCGGGTCCTCGGCCCAGGCCATCCCGGTTTCCAGCCGGGCGACGCGCATTTCGAGATAGCGCTTGTCCTCTTCGAGGATCGCCAGATCGCCCAACGGTGTCAGCTCGCGGTGCAATTCCCGGCGCGGGACGTTCTTTCGCCGCGGCATGAAATAGAGGACGTCGTCGGTGAACAGATCGAGCCACTGCTTGAGTTTGCGCTCGTCGAGCAGCCACGCTTCGCGGATGTAAAACTGGTTGAGTTCAAGCCACAACGCCTGCTGGGCGGTCAACGCCAGCGGGCCGTCTTCGCCCTGCGCGCCGGCGGCCGGGGGAGAGACGGCACTGATCCTTCGCGACGGGGCCACGCCGTTCACCCGCTCCCCTCGCATCGCGAGCGGGGGGAGAAGAGAATTTTGCTCGAGCCGATCGGTCGGTGCATGTCCGCTAGCCGCGCATGGTTGCGGTGCCGTCGAAACGGGCGGTCATCGGCGCCAGCGGGATCCGGGCCCAGTCCGGCGCGTTCATGAACTCTTCCCAGCGCTGATAAAACAAGCGCTGGTTGTTTTCCGAGATATACCGCTCGGAAACGAGCCCCGGATAATCTGGGTGCGGCCCCGCATGCCCCAGCCCCATCGACAGGTCCTGGGGAAGCCGCCGCGCCCTGCGGCTGACGCTTGCTTCAGTCACCTGCCGCCAGTTGTCGACATCGTCCTGCTCGAACATGCCGGCGGCGCCATTGTTGGCCTGGCTGCCGATCCGGATTGCCCGCTGCAATTCCTCGGGCATGTCGCGCTCGACGAGCACAAAATGCCAGAATTCGGTCTTCCGCGGCCCGCGCGGCAGCGCCAGGCGCAGCCCGAGGATCCCGTTGGGGAAGATCGAGTGGTTGGCGAGCTGGATCCGCCGCGCGCGCAACGCCCCGAGCCGGCGCTCGACCTCGGGCAGGGTCGCCCGGTGATACTCCTCGAACAGGCGGGCCGTTTCCTTCGAGATGCCGTGCACATAGCGCGGCATGCCGTCGTCGGCGTCGCGAAAGGTCAGCGAGTGGCCGTTGACAAACGCATGGCGGTGCGGGCTGGCAAACTGGTCTTCGTGCGACAGCCGCGGGCGGCCGAGCCAGCGCATCTGAACCAATGCGCTCGAAAGATGGCTGGTCGGCACGTGATAATTGTCGGAGCAATTGTCGACCAGCGTTTTCCAGTTGACCGGCTCAAGCCATTTCATCGGCCCCAGCGCCTGCATCCCGCAGTCGCGCCGGTTGAACACCGTGTCGAGATACCAGCGCGCATCGCCGAGATAGGCGTCGAGATCGGGCGCGTTCCGGTCCCAGGTCGCAAACACGATCCCGGCATAGGTCTCGACCCGGGCCTCGACCAGCCCGAGCGCGGATTTGTCGAGCGCGCCGTAATAGGCCTCGCTCTCCCCGGGGACATGGTCGAGGGCGCCGTCGTTGCGATAGGTCCAACCGTGATAGCTGCACATAAAGCGCTTGGCGTTGCCGTCATCGGCGCGACACACCCGGTTGCCGCGGTGGCGGCACATATTCAGCAGCGCATGCAGCCGGCCGGCGCCGTCACGGGTCAGAATGACCGGGTCTTCGCCCATATAGGTATGAAAGAAATCGTCGGCCGCCGGCACCAGGCTTTCATGCCCGATCATCAGCCAGGCGCGCCCGAAAATCCGTTCGAGCTCGTCATCATAGACCGCCTGGTCGCTGAAGATGCGACGATCGAGCTTGCCGGTGACCGGATCGATGACGGCATATTCGCGAACCGCAGCCATGCACGCCTCCTCTCGCGGCCATCATAGCAGGAGGCCGCAGCATCGGCACGCCGGCGTTGACCCGGCACCGCGCAACCAGCTTTTGAGCGACGGCCGCGACCGCTATGCTGGCCGCAACGATGACCGCCATCGGTGACGACCGGCTTCGGCGCTCCGGCCCCGATACGGCCCGATCCGGTGGTCGACCGCCCGCCCGGTCCGCAGAAAAGGAGCCAGCGCCATGACCGAAGCCGCCTCTTACCGCGAAATCGGCGTCAGCCGTGACGGCTATGTCGCGACCGTCGAAATGCGCCGGCCGCCGCACAATTTCTTCGACAGCGCCCTGGTTGGCGAGATCGGCAGCGCATTCGAGGCGCTCGACGCCGACCCCGACTGCCGGGCGATTGTGCTCGCCGCCGAGGGCCGCTCGTTTTGCGCCGGGGCGGATTTCTCCAGCCGCATCGAGACCGGCAGCGTCGCCGAAGGCAGCCGCAGCCCGGCCGGGCGCCATCTGTACAAGGAGGCGATCCGGCTGTTTCGCACCCGCAAGCCGATTGTCGCCGCGGTTCACGGCGCCGCGGTCGGCGGCGGGCTTGGTCTTGCTCTCGTCGCCGATTTTCGCGTGACCTGCCAGGAGGCGCGGTTCAGCGCCAATTTCAACCGCCTCGGCTTTCACCCGGGCTTTGGCTTGACTGTCACGCTGCCGCGGCTGGTCGGCGCGCAACAGGCCGCATTGCTGTTTTACACCGGCCGGCGCATTCCCGGCGACGAGGCGGTGCGCATCGGTCTTGCCGAGCTGTTGGTGCCGCAGGCGGAAGTGCGCGCGGCCGCGCAAAAGCTCGCGCTCGAGATCGCGCAATCGGCGCCGCTCGCCGTGGTCTCCACCCGTGAAACGCTGCGCCGCGGCCTGATCGACGCCATCGAAGCGGCCACCGAACGCGAGCTCGTCGAACAGGACTGGCTGCGCCGCACCGAGGATTTCCGCGAGGGGATCAAGGCGATGGCCGACCGCCGCCTGCCGGATTTCCACGGCCGTTGAGCCTTGGCCGGCATGCTTGGCGTCCTTCGCCGCCGGAGGGCGGTCGCCCGGCTCAATCCCTCGCCGCCGGGCGCAGACCCGGGATCGAGGCCATGAGCGCTCGGCCTGAAATTGCCGCAGCCATGCCGGGCCGGCTGGCGCTCGGCAGCCATAATCGCCTCAAACTCGGGCTCTTCGGCGCCAACTGCTCCTCCGGCCGCGCCGTCACCAAGGTCCCCGAACGCTGGAGCGGCAGCTGGCCCGATTGCCTGCGGCTGGCGCGGATGGCCGATGCGGCGGGCCTCGAATTCATGCTGCCGATCGGGCGCTGGAAGGGCTATGGCGGCGACACCGATTACCAGGGCGCGACGTTCGAGACCGTGACCTGGGCGGCGGGGCTCCTCGCTGCCACCCGGCGGCTGGTCGTGTTCGGCACCGTGCATGCGCCGCTAATCCATCCGGTGATTGCCGCCAAGGAGTTTGTCACCGCCGACCATATCGGCGAGGGCCGCTTTGGCCTCAACCTTGTCTGCGGCTGGAACGAAGACGAGTTCGAGATGTTCGGCGCCGCGCTGCGTGAGCATGACGCGCGTTACGACTACGCGCAGGAATGGCTCGACACGGTCAAGCGCGCCTGGGGCGCAGAGGCCGCCTTTGACGTCGAGGGCCGCTTTATCCGGCTCAAACAGGTTCGCGCCAAGCCGAAACCCTTTGGCGGCAGCCGGCCGATCATCATGAATGCCGCGGTCTCAGCGCGCGGCCAGGCCTTTGCGATCCGCAACTGCGATGCGCTGTTTTCGATGACGGCGCTCGGCAAGCTCGACGTCTTCGCCGCCCACGTCGCCAGCGTACAGGCCGCCGCGCGGGCGCAGCGCCGCGAGATCGACGTCTACACGATCGCGGTCATCACCTGCCGTTCGTCGCAACGCGAGGCCGAGGACTATTACCGGCATTGCATCATCGACAACGCCGATTGGGGGGCGGTGGATCATATCCTGGCGATGAAAGGGATCACCCGCGAAGCCTATCCGCAAGACTTCGAAGAGCGCCGCGCCTTTCAGGCCAATGGCATGGGCGGCGTGCCGATTGTCGGGGATCCCGATCGGGTGGCGGGCGAGCTGGCGAGGATAGCCGCGGCCGGGGCGCGCGGGGTCGCCCTCTCCCTTGTCAACTATCTCGAGGAGCTGCCGTATTTTTGCGCGGAGGTGCTGCCCCGCCTCGTCCGCCTCGGGTTGCGCAATCCGGCGCCCTAGCCGGGGCGGCGAAGCGCTTCGCCGCCGCGCTTAAACGCGATTAATGCTGGCGCTGCCGATCGATCTGCAGGCGCGCCAAAAACGGCACCAGCGGATGCATCCCCATCGCCGCCAGAGCCTTTGTGTCGAGCGCGGTCAGCGCCGCGCGCTGCGCCGGGCTCAGCGCATAGCGAGCGGCGTAGCCGGCCGGATCGGCGAAAAAGGCGGCGCGGCTCGCCTCGTCATGGGCCAGCGCCTGCAGCGCCCGGGCGAGTTCGACGAGTTCGGGCCGGATCGCCGGATAATGCAGCGCCGGCGGGGGCGGCGGCGGGCTGAACCAGCCGAGCGAGGCATAGTTGTGATGCCAGCTCGGCTCGAACGAGACGAGGTCGGGTTTGCGCTCGCCGAGCATCCCGGCTGCACAGGCCCAACAACGCAGCTCGACATTGCCGGCGGCGTCGAGCGCACCCGCATCATAGCCGGCGAGCGATTTGAGGTTGCCCGCGACGATCCGTTCGAGTGCTGCTTTGTCCCAGGCGAGATCCGGCTCGGCATAACGCTCGGTCCCCGGGTAATGCGACATGCCGCCGCTGGCCAGCGCGACGGTTCGCAGGCCCATCGCCGTCACGATCCGGGCCAAGGCCTCGCCAAAAGCGTAGCAGCGCTGCATGGTCGGCTGCGGCGGCAGATAGGCGTTGACATAGATCGGCAGAACCGGATCGCTCACCTCGAGATGGGTCAGCGGGATGCCGAGCGCGTAGTCGATCCGCGCCACGCTGGTAAAGGCCGGATCGAAACCCTGCGCATAGAGCTGACGGACAATCTCAAACCCGATCTCGCCCGCCACCCGCCAATGGAATTCGCGGCCGGCAAAGGCGCCGCTGGCCTCGGCGCCGACATGCACGGTGAAAGGCGGGGCCGCGGTCAGGAAGAACTGCTCGGCATGGTCATTGGCAAAGATGATCCAGAGGTCGGGCTCCTGCGCCTTCAGGCGGGCGCCGATCTCGGCCGCCGCCTGTTTGACCCGGGCCACGATGCCGCGGTCTTCGCTGTCGGGCATCGTAAAGAATTGCGGCGCATGGGGCAGCATCGCCCCGCCGATCACGCCTGCCATCGCGGCACCTTCTCCGCAACCACCATCGCCAGATCATAGGGCGATCGAACGCCACGGGTGAGCGGGAAAATCAGGGCCCCGGACAACGCCGGACCTTAGACCGGCGATCGGGCCGGCAGCGGAGCCGTAGGGCGCCGCTCGCCGGCCGCCGCATCCGCAAAAACGTGGGTCGCGGCGCGGCGGTTCACGAGCCGCGGCGCGGCGCCGTCCCCGGCGGGGTCGCGTCAGCGGGCCAGCGGTTCGTGGCGGAAGCCGTCGCCCCAGCGCTTGACATGCCCGACCGAGGGCGACGGGAAATGCATCGTGCAGCACAAGGTTGCGGTGTCGCAGTAGCGCTCGAGAAAGGCGCGCCGGGTGGCGACCGCCTGCGCGGCGTCGTAATCGACGCGCATGACCAGTTCGGGATAGCGTCCCTGGATCGGCGAATGGATCAGATCGCCGGTAAAGACGGCGCGGTCGCCGCCGCGGCCGGCACAGACGGCGAAATGGTCGGGGGTGTGGCCCGGCGTCGGCAGCAGCCGGATATGGTCGTCAAGTTCGAAATCGCTGGTCACCAGCTCGGCCTGCTTGGCGTCGATGATCGGCAGCACGCTGTCGCTCATCGGATCGAGCGGCGTCTGCCGGTGCACGCCCTCCCAATACTCGTATTCCTTTTTCGAGAACAAGTATTTGGCGTTGGGAAAGGTCGGCACCCAGCGGCCGTTGTCGCGCCGCGTGTTCCAGCCGACATGGTCGCCATGCAGATGCGTGCACATGACAAAATCGATGTCGTCGACCGTGATCCCGGCCGCATGCAGCGCCTGCATCCAGGTATTGTCCGATTTGCGGTGCCAGGACGGGCGGTGCGGAAACGATTTGTCGTTGCCGATGCAGCTGTCGACCAGGATCCAATGGTGCGGGGTTTTGAGCATATAGGACTGGAAGCACAGCACCGCATGGTCGGTCGCGGGGTCGAGCGCGGCGGGCTGTAACCACGACCGGTTTTCGTCGAGCAATTCGCGCGACAGGGTCGGGAGGAATTCAAGGATCGGCGTGAACCCCGCTTCCAGCTCGACCAGGCGGTGGATGGTCATGTCATCGACGGCAAAGCTTGTCAGCATCGCGTTGGATCCTCGATATCTCTGGGCTGCGCCATGGCGATCGTAGCCGGCTTTCCGGCCGAAAGCGAAAAAATCCGGGCGCCCGCCGATCAAACGGCCACTTGCGCGACCCGGCCCGACATCAAAGACCGCCGGCGCTGCCGAGCACCCCGCACAGCACCGTCACCAAGCCGAGGCCAAGCAGGACCCAATGCAACAGATGGAACCGGGCAAAGCCCGAACCGGGTGCGGCCTGCTCGCGTCGCCGCAGCCACGCTTCGGCGCCAAGCGGCTCGGCGACGAACAACAGGGCGACAAACGCCAGCCACAACACGGCCATGGCGTCGATCCACCAGAACTGCGGCTCGCTCAATTGGCGCCAGAGCTCGAGCCGCCAGGCGAGATAAAACCCGCTCGCCCCGACCACCACGACAGCGGCGCGCGCCTGCCACGCAAACCGCCGTTCGACCGCCTCGAACAGCGCCCAGCCTTCGGCCGGGGGTCGCCGCCGCACCACCGGCAACAGCACGGTCGTCACCAGCGACAGCCCGCCGATCCACACGACGATGCCGAGCACATGCACGGCGAGCGCGACAGCGACGTCATCCATCGGATGCGGCGGGCTCGCCACCCGAAGGCGCGACGGGTGCGGATTGGCCCGCCGCCGCGCGCAAGAATTCGACAAAAAAGCGGACCCGCCCGAGCGGCGTCACCTGATGGGTCTGCCCGGGCGGGATCACGATGCTCCCGCCCTGGTCAACCACCACCTCGCGCACCGGGTCGTCGGCGCGAAGCCGCAGGCGCCCGTTAACGACGTGAATGACCCCCCACACCCCGGGCGCCGTCCGATGGTTCGCCCTCAGCCCCGCCGGCATTGAGGTTTCGTCGAAAATCGAGGTGCAGCGAACCGCAACTGCACCCGCCGGCAGCTCCGTTGGCGGCGCGTTCATCGCGGGCCGGCCGCCGGCCGCGGCGGACAGGTCTCGGGTGGACGCGCGCGGCGCGGCTTGATCTCGCCGCGGCGTGCGGCGATCCCGAGTTCGAGGCTGTCGGCGATGCGATGCGCGCGTTCGAGAAAATGACGGGCGGCATTGGGCGGACATAGCGCCTGCGCGGTTTCGGCAAACAGCGTCAGCCAGCGGTCGAAATGCGGGGTATCGACCGGCAATGCCAAATGGGCAGTCATCGGCTGGCCGTGATAGCGGCCGCTCATCAACGCGACCGACGACCAGAAATCGCACATTTTGGCGAGATGCGCCTCCCAATCCTCGACCCGGGCGGCAAAGATCGGGCCGAGCAGCGGGTCGTCCCGGACCCGCCGGTAAAAGCCGCGCACCAATCGTTCGATCATGGCATCGTCGATCCCGGTATGAGCGGCGATCGCGTCGACAATTTCCCCGCGTCGCTGCGCGGGTTGCGTGGCTCGTGTTTCCATGCGGGTGCGCTCAGAATAGGGCTGGCTAAAGATGTATTGGAAATGTATCTTATGTCAAGCGGCCGCCGCGCCCCGCCGCCTTTCTGCGAGAGCCCAGGATGCGCCTGACCCTGGCCACCGATTATGCGCTGCGCACGCTGATGCTGGTCGGCGCCAAAGACGGCGAACGTGCGACAATCGCCGAGATTGCCGACACCTTTTCCGGTTCCAGGGCGCATTTGATGAAGGTGGTCAACAAGCTCGCCCGGCTCGGCTATCTCGAAAGCCTGCGCGGCAAAGGCGGCGGGTTGCGGCTCAAGCGACCGCCGGCGGCGATCGGCGTGGGCGAGGTTGTGCGCCATTTCGAAGACGAGCTGGCGGTGATGGGCTGTTTTGTCGATGGCGGTTTTTGCCGGCTCGACGGCTGTTGCGTGCTGAAGCGAGCCTTGGGCGAGGCGACCGCGGCGTTTCTCGATGCTCTCGATCGCTATACCCTTGCCGATTTGTTGGCGCCGGGCGCGGCGCTGAAGGCGCGGCTCGGGCTCGCGGCCAAGCCCGCCGCGCGCGCCGCGATCCGGTGAGCGCCGCCGCCTATGCCAACATCGCCTCGACCGGCGGTGCCGCCGCCGCGGCGCGACCGGCGATATAGCCCTGGCATACGGCGCGGGCCAAGCCGTGCTGGCTGAAGCCGCCGGCCGACTCGCCGCCGCAATAAAGCCCGGGAATGACCCGGCCGTAGAGATCGACCACCTGGCATTGCGCGTTGATCCGCAGCCCGGCGCGGGTGTCGTGCACCACCGGCGTGGCCCAGGCGGCGTAAAACGGCGGTGTGGCGATCTTGTAGCGCGGCGCCGGCTTGCCGAAATCCTCGTCGACGCCGGTCTCGACAAATGAATTGTAGCGCGCCACCGTCGCTTCCAGATTGTGCGGCGGCATCGCGACGCGCTGGTATTTCATGACAATCTTTTCGGCGAGATCGGCAAGCCGGTTGGCGCTGAAGAAAAAACCGGCGGCGATATCGACCTGCGGCGGGGTCGGCCGCCAGCCCTCGCGCGCAACCGCATCCTGGTCAAAAATCGCCCAGATCGGGCCGCCGCCATTGTGGCCGTCATCGATGCCGGCAAGCGCGGCATTGAGGAAGTTGTTGGGATTGTATTTGACGTTTTTGATATTGCGCCAGCTGCCCTGGATGTAAGGGTCGATCGAATTGTAGTTGTTGGCCGGATATTGGCCGCCGGTCTCGTCGTAAAAGCGCCGGCCGAGCATGTTGACCAATATGACATCCTGCCAATCGGCCACTCTGAGCCCGGTAGCGCGGGCGCGGGCAAAGACCCGGCTGCCCGGCATCCATTGCAGGTTCCGGTAATTGTATTGGCAGCCGATGAGGCCGGCCTTGGTGACATTGGCGCCAAACTCTCCGGTCTGGTTGTAGAGGCCCCACAGCGCCGCGCCGATCGCCATGGCCGCCAATTCGCCGCTGGCGTCCTGGTCGGACCACGGCATGCCGGCCAGACCGCAATATTCTTCAGTCAGCCGCGGATCGAACATGCGCCGGAACTCGATATTGCCGGTTGACCCGCCGGTAGCGATGATCACCCCCTTACGCGCGCGGATGTTCAACGGCGCGCCCTTGTGGTCGACGGCGATGCCGAGCACCGGCCCGGCGTTCGGCATCTGTCGATAGATCCGGGTCATGCGGTGTTCGAGCAGGATTTCGACCTCGGCCTTGCGCGCCGCCGCTTCGAGCGGGCGCATCAGGCCGTTGCCCGACGAGCGGGTCTTGCGCACCGCCGGGTCGGCCGGCGCCCCGGTCTGCACCATCGGCCAGTCCATGACCGCGCAATGCATTTCGCGCGGCACCGAATTGCCGACCGAATTGCCGCCGAGCTCGTCCGGCGCCTTGTCGACAAACACGACGCCGTGCGCGAGGAGCCATTCGAAAGCCGCCGCACTGTTGTCGGCGAAGGCGCGAATGATCTCGCGATCATTGTAGCGGTAATCGGGAAAGCCGTTGGCGCCGACCACCGACCAATCGGTCAAATCGCGGAACAGCAGATCGGGGCTGTCTTCGATGCCGTATTTCTTTTGCACGCTGGTGCCGCCGCCGAGCGGGACATTGCCGCCGCTGGTAATTGCGTGCCCGCCGATATCGGCCTCGGCCTCGACGAGGATGACCGAAGCGCCGGCTTCGCGCGCGACAATCGCCGCCGGCAGCCCGGTCGCCCCGGAGCCGATCACGACGATATCGGCTTCGCGGTGCCATTGCGAGGGAAGTTGCGGCGCGCTCCCGCCGCCGCCAAAAGCGCCCTCGCTCCCCGTTCCGGCGTCGTCGTGCCGCCCCGCTGCCATTCCCACCCTCACTGCGGTAAACCCGTTTCGCCGCCCGCATGCTATGGCGAGGCGATCAAGCCGCTCAAGCGCGTTACCCGGGGTTGTGCGATGCGTGCCGCGAAACCGCCCTATGCAAGAATGGCGGCGCCGCTTGCCGGCCCGCTAATGCAGCCGGTCGAGGGCGAGGTTGAGTTCGAGCACATTGACCCGCGCCTCGCCGAGCACGCCAAGAACCGGGCCGCGGATATGGTCTTCGACCAGCTGGCGCAGCCTTGCGGGCGGGAGATGGCGGGCCTCGGCGACACGCGGCACCTGGAACAGGGCGGCGGCCGGGGTGATATCGGGGTCGAGCCCGCTGGCCGAGGTCGTCACCAGATCGACCGGCACCGGAGTTCCCGGATTTTGCTTGGCCAGCTTGGCCGCCTCGGTCTTGACCCGGTCGATCAGCGCCTGGTTGGTCGGGCCGAGATTGGAGCCGCCCGAATTGTCGGCGGCATAGGGGACCGGGATGGTCTTGCTCGGATCCTTCGGGTCGGGTTCGGTCGTCGCCGAGGGCCGTGCATGAAAATATCGGTCTGAGGCAAAATATTGGCCGATCAGGCGGGATCCGATCACCTTGCCGTTCCTTTCGATCAAACTGCCATTGGCCTGGCCGGGAAAAACCAGTTGCGCGATCCCGGTCATGGCCAGCGGATAGACAAGCCCGGTAATCACGGTCATGACGACAATCATCAGGATGGCGGGTCGGATTTGCCTGATCATCGCGCAGCCCCCTCACGCCAGGCGAAGAGCGGTGACGGCCAGATCGATCAGCTTGATGCCGATGAACGGCACGATCAGCCCGCCGACGCCGTAAATCAACAGGTTGCGGCGCAGCATTGCCGCCGCCCCGATCGGACGGAATTTGACGCCGCGCAGTGCCAGCGGGATCAGCGCGATGATGATCAGCGCATTGAAAACGATCGCCGACAGGATCGCACTTTCAGGGCTGTGCAACCGCATGACATTGAGCACGTCCAGCTGCGGATAAAACGCCGTAAACATGGCCGGGATGATCGCGAAATACTTGGCGACGTCGTTGGCGATCGAAAACGTGGTCAAGGCACCGCGGGTGATCAGCAGCTGTTTCCCGATCTCGACAATCTCGATCAATTTGGTCGGATCGCTGTCGAGATCGACCATATTGCCGGCCTCGCGCGCCGCCATCGTGCCGGTGTTCATCGCCACGCCGACATCCGACTGCGCCAGTGCGGGTGCGTCATTGGTGCCGTCGCCGCACATCGCCACAAGCTTGCCCGAGGCCTGCTCGCTGCGGATCAGCGCCAGTTTGTCCTCGGGCTTGGCCTGGGCGAGAAAATCGTCGACCCCGGCCTCGGCGGCGATCGCCGCCGCGGTCAGCGGATTGTCGCCGGTGATCATGACGGTGCGGATGCCCATCCGCCGCAATTCGGCAAAGCGCTCGCGGATGCCGCCCTTGACGATGTCCTTCAAATGGATGACACCGAGCAAGCGGTCGTTCTTGCCGACCGCGAGCGGGGTGCCGCCGGCGGTCGCAATCCGCTCGGCGATCGCGGTGATCTGGCGCACCGCCTCCGACACCGGCGCCAGCCGCAACGCCGCCGGGGCGCCGCCGGCGCCGCTGCGCCAGACCGGCACGCCGCCGCCCTGGGTAAAGGCGATGACGGCGTCGACGGCGCCTTTGCGGATCGAGGAACCGCCGACATCGATGCCGCTCATCCGGGTCTGCGCGGTAAACGGCACAAAGCGCGCGTCGAGCGGCGCCATTTCGCGGCCGCGCAGACCGTATTTTTCCTTGGCGAGAACAACGATCGAGCGCCCTTCCGGGGTCTCGTCGGAGAGCGAAGCGAGTTGCGCCGCATCGGCCAGATCGGCTTCGTCAATGCCGGGCAGCGGGATGAATTCGGTCGCCTGCCGGTTGCCGAGCGTGATCGTGCCGGTCTTGTCGAGCAACAGCGTATCGACGTCGCCGGCCGCCTCGACCGCGCGCCCCGACATCGCCAGCACATTGAAGCGGACCAGCCGGTCCATGCCGGCGATCCCGATCGCCGACAACAGCGCGCCGATCGTCGTCGGAATGAGGCACACGAACAAAGCGATCAGCACCACGACCGAGACGGTACCGCCGGCATAGGCGGCAAAACTGGGGATCGTGACCGTCGCAAAAACAAAGATCAGCGTCATGCCGGCAAGCAGGATGTTGAGTGCGATCTCGTTCGGCGTCTTTTGCCGCACCGCGCCTTCGACCAGCGCAATCATGCGGTCGAGAAAGGTCGAGCCTTGGGCGGCGGTGATGCGCACTTTGAGCCAGTCCGAGGTGACCCGCGTGCCGCCGGTCACCGCCGATCGGTCGCCGCCGCTTTCGCGGATGACCGGCGCCGACTCGCCGGTGATTGCCGACTCGTCGACCGAAGCGACCCCGGCCACCACCTCGCCGTCGCTCGGAATAAGATCGCCGGTCTCGACCAGAACCAGATCGCCGGCCTTGAGCGCGCTGGCCTCGACCGTCTCGAATTGGCTCGCCTCAAGCGCGGCGATGCGCTTTGCCTTGGTCTCGCTGCGGGTGCGTCGCAGCGCATCGGCCTGGGCTTTGCCGCGGCCTTCGGCCACCGCCTCGGCGAAATTGGCAAACAGCACCGTGAACCACAGCCAGGCGGTGATCTGCCCGGCAAACAGCGCGTCATTGCCGACGACATGGCTGCCGCCGCCAAACAGCGCGCGGACAAAAAAGAACGTCGTCAACACCGACACGATTTCGACGCAGAACATGACCGGGTTTTTGACCAGCGTGCGCGGATCAAGCTTGCGACAGGCGGCCCAGACGGCCGGCACGATCAGCGCCCGGTCAAACAGCGCCATCGGCCGCAGCTGGCGACGAACGAGGCCGCCGCTCGGCAGACCGGTCGGGGGAGTGATATCGGTCATCTTGGAGCTTTTCCCGGCATCAGGGCCCGGCGTAGAGCTTGCCCTGGGTCATCGCGACCTGTTCGGTCACCGGACCCAATGATACCGCCGGGAAATAAGTCAGCCCGCCGATGATCAGAATGACGCCGACCAACAGCCCGACGAATTGCGGGCTGTGCGTCGGAAACGTCCCGGCCGAGGGCGGCAGCCGCTTTTTCTGCACCAGTGAGCCGGCCACCGCCAGCATCGGAATGACAAAGATGAAGCGGCCGATCAGCATCGCGGCGGCGATTGTCGTATTGTAAAAGAGCGTATTGGCCGACAGCCCGGCAAAGGCGCTGCCATTGTTCTGGGTCCCCTCGGTATAGGCGTAGAGGATCTCGCTGAAACCGTGCGGACCGGCATTGGCGATGCCGGCCAGACCGGCCGGCAACACCACCGCGAGCGCGGTCCAGCCGAGGATCGACAAGGGCAGGCTCAATAACGCCAAGATGGTCATCTTGACCTCCTTGGCTTCGAGTTTTTTGCCGAGATATTCCGGGGTTCGCCCGACCATCAAGCCGGCGACGAACATCGCGACAATGGCAAAGGCGAGGATGCCGTAAAGCCCCGAGCCGACGCCGCCAAAAATGACCTCGCCGAGCATCATGTTGACCATCGTCACGGCCCCGCCGACCGGCAGGAAGCTGTCATGCATCGCGTTGACCGCACCGCAGGAGGTGTCGGTGGTTACCGTCGCCCACAGTGCCGACAATGCCGGACCGAAGCGTACCTCCTTGCCTTCCATATTGCCGCCGGCCTGCACGGCATTGGCCGTCGCATCGATCGGGAAGGCGCCGAAAGCGGGGTTGGGTTGGGCTTCCGAATGATAGCAAACCGCGACACCGGCAAGAAACAACAGCCCCATTGCCGCGAAAATCGCCCAGCCCTGGCGTTCATCCCCGACCATCCGGCCCAGCACATTGGTCAGGCCGGCGCCAATCGCAAAAATCGCCACCAATTCGATCAGGTTCGTCACCGGGTTCGGGTTCTCGAAGGGATGGGCCGAATTGGCGTTGAAGAACCCGCCGCCGTTGGTCCCCAATTCCTTGATGATTTCCTGCGAAGCGACCGGGCCTTGGGCGATGACCTGTTTTGCCCCTTCAAGCGTTGTCGCCTGGGTATAGGCCGCCAAATTCTGCGGCACCCCCTGCCACACCAATACCAGCGCGCCCAAAACCGCGATCGGCAACAGCACGTAAAGCGTCGCGCGGGTCAGATCGACCCAGAAATTGCCGACGGTCCGGGCTTCGCGCCGAACAAAGCCGCGGATCAGCGCCAACGCCATCGCGATCCCGGTCGCCGCCGAGACAAAATTATGGACGGTGAGCCCCGCCATCTGCACGAGGTAGCCCATCGTCGTTTCGCCGCTATAGGCCTGCCAGTTGGTATTGGTGATGAAGCTGACCGAGGTGTTCATCGCGAGGTCGGGTGCGACCCCGGTCTGGCCTTGCGGGTTGAACGGCAGATACCATTGCAGCCGCTGCAGCGCGTAAAGCGAGACGAAGCCGGCGATACTGAAAAACAGCATCGCCACCGCATAGGTCAGCCAATGCTGCTCGTCCTTTTCGTCGATGCCGCAGCACCAATAAACGGCGCGTTCGACCGGACGCAGCAACGGCCATAACAAGGTGCGCTCGCCGGCGAAGACCCGCGTCATATACCCGCCCAATGGGCGGGTGATGGCGATCACGATCGCGCCAAACAGCAGGATCTGCATCCAGCCATGAACGGTCATTGGCGCGTCTCCTAGAACCGCTCGGGATTGATCAGGGCGTAGACGAGATAGACCGTGATCACGAGCGACACGATCCCGCCCAACAGGTAATCGACCAGCATCGCCCACTCACATCTTGTCGCAGGCCACAACATAAAGAAAGGCGACGACAAAAAAGCCGACGACGCCGGCCACCATCACCAGATCGAGCATGCCGGCCCCGCCCCTCTTTGCGGCAGACCCGCCGCCCCGATTGGCCTGTTGCCGAACCGCTCAGCCGTCGCGGCGTCCGGCGCCGGCCTGCATCGGTCCCAAAGTCGTTGCCGGCGGCGCGGCCGCGCCCTGCCTCTAGGTATCATTCCGGTTCGTCGCTCCAGGCCAGCGCGCTGACGGTGTCGGCGCCGGACCCAAAATCGGTGCTCCGCGATAAGTGACGGGTGACGCATAAAGAAACGAGAGCGATCCTTGCGCGCCGGTGTAAAAAAGGAATAAAGGGATGCTCTCTTGCCGAGACCGGCATTGCCATCCGGCTGCGCCCGCGCGGATCCTGGCCCGGCGTCCGTTGTGCCGCCTTAAAAGTCGATGGTGCCCCGGGTCGGATTCGAACTGACGGCCTACCGCTTACGAAGCGGTTGCTCTACCGCTGAGCTACCGGGGCCCGGCCGACACAGATAGCCTGTTCCACGAGCCCCGCCAAGCGGTTTGGGGCGGGCGGCCGCGGCGATCGCCTCACCCGTTCGAGCCGAGCGCCGACAATGCCGCCCCGATGCCCGCGTCGAGCGGCACCGCCGCAGTCGCGGCAACCGCGGGCGGTCCGCCCCGGTTGGCAGCCAAGGTCCGCCATTCGAGCCGGTCAAAAGCGCCGCACCGCGGACACAGCGCATCCCATTCGCCGGCCTCGCCGCCACAGGCGGTGCAGACATAACCGGGATCGGGCGGCGCATCGACAGCCCGGTCGAGCCATTCGCGCATCCGCTTGAGATCGCCATGTTCGGCCTCTTCGAGCCGCGCCATCAATAGGCACAGCCGTCGCGTCGCGCCCGCCGGCCGGTCGGCGGACGGCGCGACCGGGGGCGTCGATGGCGGCGCGCTCGTCGCCGGTAGCGGCGGCGCCACCACGGGCGGCAACGGCGCCGCCAAAGCGTTTTCGAGGTGGCGACGCGCCTCGCCCCACAACTCCGCCGCCAGCGCCGCCTCGGCCACGATCAGATGGCTCTCCCGCGCGCTCGGGTTGTGCCCGGCCAAGCGCTCGAACCGTCGCAGCCGGGCCATCGGCGCCTCGTCGCCGCCAAGCTCGCCATAAACCTGAGCCAGTTCGGGATGCGGCGCCGACCGCCAGGCCCGTTCGAGCACGCGTCGGGCCCGCCGCATATCACCCTCGGCGAGCAACAGCCGCGCCTGCATCGCGGCCGGCGGCGCGAGATCGGGCGCCAGCGACCGCGCCTGGCCGGCGAGATCCAGGGCCGCTCGCCGCTCGCCGCCGGCGTTCATTTCGCGACACAGCTCGTACAAAATCACCCCGCGATGGTGACGGGCCCTGTCCGCGGCGATAAAGCGGCCCTTTTCGACGGCATCGAGCGCGGCCCGCGCCGCCTTCCAGCGCCGCTCGCGGACCTCGAGCTCGAACAAGGTCAATGTCGCCCACCCGGTGTGCGGGCGCACCGCCACCGCCCGTTCGGCGAGCCCGCGCGCGGTGTTGCGATCGCCGTCGCGCAGCGCCTGGTTCAACAGGCCGCGCAGACCGAGAAACTCGGTCTCGCGGCGGTCGAGCATGGCGGTGAAGAACTTTTTCGCGGCGAGTTCGTCGCCGCCGAGCTGGGCGGCTTGCGCCGACAGCAACAGCGTCAATGGCGGTTCGTCGAGCAGTGCTTCGGCCCGGCGCGCGTAGCGGCGGGCCTCCTGGGCGTCGCCCGCCGCCACCGCGACCATGCCGCGGGTCAGCGCCTTGTAGCCCGCCCGCCGCCGGCGCTCGCGTCGCCGGCGCAGCAGCGCCCGCGGCGACCCGGCGACCAGCCGCAGCAGCCGCAATACGCCGGCGATCACCAACGCAACCAGCGCCGCAGCGGCGATCAGCACGCCGAGCGATGTGCCGATCTGCCAGCCTCGCCAGACGATGACGACATGTCCCGGGTGGTCGGCAAAAAACACCGTCGCCGCGACCAGCGCGACGATGACCGCGAGCGCCAACAGGGTGCGCATCACGACCGGTCCTTGGCCGCCGCCGGCGGCGCCGGCATGGGCGGCGGTGGCGAGGGCGCGGTTGGCGCCGGCAAATGGGGTGACGGCGCCGGCGCGGCGGCTGCCGGCGCGGCCGCGGCCGCGGTCAGCATCTGCTGCAGCCGCCCCAGTGTCGTTTCGGCCGCCAGGCGGCGGCGCGCCGCCTGCAGCCAGGGCTGCGCGGCGGCCGCATCGGCGCCGGTCAAACCATCGAGTGCGGTGATCGCGCCAGCGAGATCGCCGTCGCCGAGCGCGGCCTGCGCCGCGTCTACGGCATTTGCGCGTCCGCTCTCGGCGACGCCGATCCGGCGGATTGTCACCAGCCCGCGCAGCTGCGCCAAGGCCTGCGCCCACCATTTGGATTTTGCCGCCGGTGCGCCGGTCGCCGCGAGCCGCTCGCCGAGTTCGCGCAGCCGCGCCGCGAGCGCCGGCCGGCTGGCGACCCCGTCCTGGGCGGCCTCGGCCAAGGGTGCCGCCGCCGCGGCGAGTTTGGGATCGCGCGCGGCAAGGCTGGCAAATACGTCATATTCTGTCGGAAAAGGGCGGCCTTCTTCAACCGCCGCGCGCATTTGCGCCAGCGCCAGCAGCGGCAAGGCGTTGCCGCCGGCGCCATTCTCGCTGCGCAGCTGGTGTTCGAGCCCGTCGAGGCGCGCGGCAAGCCCGTCTACGGTCTTGGCATATTGCCCGAGCTGTTGGCTGAGCCGGTCGGTTTGCGCGCTGAGCGAGGCCCCGTTGGCGGTCGCTTGTGCGACGACCGCGTCAACCTTCTGCGAAAGCTGCGTGAGAGCCTGTTGCGCATCGGCGGCGGCCTGGGCGCCGCGGCGCAGCCCCTCGAGCCGCTGCGCCAGATCGGCCTCGTCATGGCGGAGCTTGTCGAGACCGGCTTCGAGCGCATCGACCCGCCGCGCCAGCGCCGTTTGCGCGGCGCCGATCTCTTCGACCGCGACCCGATCCGCCGCTGGCCGCTGTTCGAGCGCCGCCACACGCGCCGCAAGCGCCGCCGAGGGCAGCGTCTCAAGCCGCCCTGCCCAAGGCAGTAGCGGCGCCAGCCGGGGGGCCCAGAGCGGCGACAGCAACACCAACGCGACGACCGCGACCAGGGCCAGCCCAAACGCCGGCAGCCCCGACCGGGGGCGCCGCGGCGCTTGCGTCAAAGGTGCGGCAACCGGCGGCGCCGGTTCGGCGGGAGCCGTTTCTGTCGGCCGTGGCTCTTCCCCATCCGGCGGCCCGCGAGACGCGTCCGACATTCGCGATCCCCAAATTGCTCAACCCCGCCGGCGCTCGGCCAGAGCCCGGTCGAGCTGCGCCAGCAGCGCGGGCTGGTCGGGCCGTTCGGCAACGAGGCGTCGGTGCCAGACGAAAGCGCCGAGCGCCGCATCGGCCGCCCGGCTGATCGACAAGGCGGTGATCGTTCGGCAAGCCGGCGCGACGCCGGCTGCCATCGCCAACTGGGCGAAGATAGCCGCGGTTCGCGGCGAATAGAACAGCGCAAAATCGATCGCCCCGGTGCCGAGGGCGTTTTTCGCGACCACGCTCAGACCCGCTGCCGGTCGGGCCTCGTAAAGGACCTCGCGCCGGACGGCAAACCCGCGCCGGCCGAGCTCACCGACCAGGTCGCCGGCCACCTCGCTGCCGGCGGCGTGCAGCAACAGGCCGCCTTGCGGGCGCAGCCGCTCGGCCACCAGCGACACCAGGTCGGCAAGATTGCCGCCCGCACTGTGCACCGTGGCAAAGCCGAGCGCGCGAGCGCGCGCCGCGGTCGCATCGCCGACCGCGTAGAGCGGCAGCCGCCGCTCGTTGCTGACCCGCGCCAGGGCTTGCACGCCGTTGGCGCTGGTGCACAGCACCGCGGCCACGCCGCTGAGATCGGGCTTTGTCTCGCGAAAATGGATCTCGAGCAGCGGCTCGACCAGCGCCCCGACACCGCGGGCGGTCAGCGCTTCGACCACGGCGCCCGCCTCCTCCCGCGGCCGTGTGACCAGCGCGCACCATTTCTTGTCCGAGACCGCAGCCATCCGTCTTGATCACCCAAATGACCGGAGCGCACAAGCCCTCGCCCCCTATCGCAGCTAGGGCGGCGAGTGCATTGTCGCCGCACCTCGTCTAATCTGCCCGCGATCACCGCAGGAGGCCGATGGCGCCAAGACGCACAAGAACGGCGGTCATGCTTCGTGGAGCGCCGACCACGCCGCGCCACCGGCTGAGCCGCCGCCTCCGGTGGGCCGGCGCGGCGCTCGCCGCGATCCTCGCGGCGCTGGCCGCCGCCGCCGTCGCCGCGCAAACGCCGGCGCCGGCCGAAACCGTTCTGCATTTGAGCGAGACCGCCGAGCGCAAGGTTGTGCGCGACTGGCTGCGCGCCGAGCTGCGGGTCGAGGAGAACGGCGCCGACCCGCTCGCGTTGCAGGCGGCGGTCAACCGGCGCATGGCGGCGGCGCTCGATCGCGCCCGCCAGGTGCAAGGGATTGAAGTCGAGACCGGCAATTATGCGGTCGACGAGGAGCGCCCGGCGAACGGCGCCGCGCGCTGGCAGGCGAGCCAGTCGCTGGTGTTGAAGAGCCGTGCTGCCGATGCGCTGCTCAAGCTGGCCGGGACATTGCAATCGGACGGGCTGTTGATCTCGTCGCTCGCTTACGAGGTTTCGCCCGAGGCGCTGCGCGGCGCCGAACAGGATTTGACCGCGCAGGCGCTCGCCGGTCTCTCCCAGCGTGCGGCCGCGATCGCCGAGCGCCTGCATCTGGCCGTCGAGCGTTACCGCGATTTGCGGGTCGGCAACGCCGAGACCGGCGCCGGGCCGATGCCGCGCTTTGCCGCGACGGCGATGGCAATGGCGCCGCCGGTGGCGCAGCCGGGCGAGGCGATGGTCCGGGTCACGGTTTCGGCCGACATTCTGCTCGGCCCGCCGCACCGGTGAGCCTGCGCCCGCCAATCACGATCATGGCCGCGATCATGGCGCTCCCCGATCCGCCGATCCTGGTAATCTCCGACCGCCATCAGGCGCGGCGGGCGCTGATCGAGGTGGCGGCCGCGGTGTTTGCCGCCGGCGGCCGGTGGTTCAGCCTGCGCGAAAAGGATCTGCCGGCCGTGGACCGGCGGAGGCTGCTTGCCGCCCTGGTCGCGCTCGGGCAGCGCTACGGCGCGACGGTGACCGCCCATGAGGATATCGAGGCGGTGGTTGCGGCCGGGGCGGCCGGGGTGCATCTGCCGGCGACGGGCGATCCGGCCGCGGCTCGCGCCCGGCTGCCGCGCGCGCTGATCGGCGTCTCGGCCCATTCGCCCGCCGAAGCCGCCGCAGGGCTGCGCGCCGGCGCCGATTATGTGACCGTCAGCCCGGTGTTTGTGACCCAGAGCAAGCCCGGCTATGGCCCGGCGATCGGCCCCGCCGGTCTCGCCCGGGCGGTTGCTGCGGCCGCCGGCCCGGTCGTCGCACTGGGCGGGATTACCGCGGCCAATGCCGGGTTCTGCCGCCAGGCCGGAGCCGCCGGGCTGGCGGTCATGGGCGAGGTCATGCGCGCCGCCGAGCCGGGCGCGGTCTTCGCCGCCCTGCGTGACGCCTTCGGCGAGGCCGCATCGCCGCCGGGTTAGCTCACCCCTTCATCGCCGGCGCACTTGCCGCTAATGTCGGCATCAAGAGCAAGGCGGAGCGTCATGGGCAACATCAATCCCAGCGTCGATCTGCGTCGAGAACCGGGCGCGGGCGGCGCCGGTGCGGTCGCGGTAATCACCGTCGACAACCCGCCGGTCAATGCGCTCAAGCACGAAGTCCGCGCCGGGCTGGCCGAGGCCTTGCGCCGGGCGCGCGACGACGCCGCGATCGGCGCGGTGGTCATCACCTGCGCCGGGCGGACCTTTTTTGCCGGCGCCGACATCACCGAATTTGGCAAGCCGCCGCAAGCGCCGGGTCTGGGCGAGGTGATTGCCGCGATCGAGGCGATGCCAAAACCGGTGGTCGCCGCGCTGCACGGCACGGCGTTGGGGGGCGGCTTTGAGGTGGCGCTCGCCTGTCATTTTCGCGTCGCGGCCCCGACCGCACGGGTCGGCCTGCCCGAGGTCAAGCTCGGCCTGCTGCCGGGTGCGGGCGGCACGCAGCGATTGCCGCGCCTTGTCGGCCCGGAAAAGGCGCTGCAGATGATCGTCAGCGGCGAGCCGATCGCCGCCGCCGAAGCGCTCGCCGACGGCGTGATCGACGAGATCGCCACGGGTGATCTGACCGCCGATGCGATCGCCTTTGCCCGCCGCGTCGTGGCCGAGCGGCGGCCGCTGCGCCGGGTCCGCGACCGCGACGACAAACTCGCGGCGGCGCGCGCCGATTCCACACGCTTTGACGAGGCGGCGGCGGCGCTGACCCGCCGGCTGCGCGGTCGCGAGGCGCCCTTGGCCTGCGTCGAGGCGGTGCGCAACGCCTTCACGCTTTCCTTCGAGGACGGCTTGCGGCGCGAGAGCGAGCTCTTCCGCCAGCTCGTCGCCGGCGACCAGTCACAGGCGCAGCGCTATATCTTTTTCGCCGAACGCGAAGCGGCCCGGGTGCCGGGGCTGCCGGCCGATATCGCGCCGCGCCCGGTCGCCCGCGCTGCGGTGATCGGGGCCGGCACGATGGGCGGCGGCATCGCGATGTGCTTTGCCAACGCCGATATTCCGGTCACGATTATCGAGACCGGGCAGGACCAGTTGCAGCGGGGCCGCGACCGCATCGCCGCCAATTACCGCGCCACCCTGGCGCGCGGCGGGCTCTCCGCCGGCGAGGTCGAACACCGCATGAGCCTGATCACCGGCGCCCTCGGGCTTGATGCCGCAGCCCAAGCCGACATCGTCATCGAGGCGGTCTTTGAGGATATGGCGCTCAAACAGCGGGTGTTTGCCGAACTCGACCGGGTCGCCAAGCCGGGCGCCGTGCTCGCCACCAACACCTCGACCCTCGACGTCGACGAGATCGCCCGCGCCACCAACCGCCCGCAGGATGTGCTCGGCACGCATTTCTTCAGCCCGGCCAATGTCATGCGGCTCTTGGAGATCGTCCGCGGGCGACACAGCGCGCCGCAGGTGATCGCCACCGCGCTGGCGCTCGCCCGACGGCTCGGCAAGGTGCCGGTCGTGGTCGGCGTCTGCTATGGGTTTGTCGGCAACCGCATGCTGATGCGGCGTGCGGCCGAAGCCGAAAGACTGCTGCTCGAGGGCGCCGCGCCGCAAGAGGTCGAGGCGGCGTTGACCGCATTCGGCCTGCCGATGGGGCCGTTTGCGATGATGGATTTGGCCGGGCTCGATGTCGGCCAGTTGATCCGCAAATCGCGCGGCGAACACGCGATTATCGAGGATGCGTTGTGCGCCGCCGGTCGCTTTGGCCAGAAGACCGGCAAGGGTTATTTTCGCTACGAGCCGGGTTCGCGCACCCCGCTCCCCGACCCCGAGGTCGAGCGCCTCATTCGCGCCGCCGCCGCCCGTCTCGGGATCGAGCGCCGCGCGATCGCCGCCGAAGAGATTGTCGAACGCACCGTCCTGCCGATGGTCAATGAAGGCGCTCGCATTCTCGAAGAGGGAATTGCCGCGCGCCCCGGTGACATCGACGTGGTCTGGGTTTATGGCTATGGCTGGCCGGTTTGGCGCGGCGGCCCGATGTATTACGCCGACCGGCTGGGGCTTGGCCATGTCCGCGACCGGCTCGAATTCTACGCCGCGCGCTCGGGCGATGAGAGCCTGCGCCCGGCGGCGCTGATCACGCGGCTGGCGGCCGAGAACCGAGGGTTCGGATCATGATCCATTACCGCGAAGGGTCCGCCCCAGCCCCCTCCGGCATCGGTTCGCGACCCGGGTGCGGTCGGCGATGTTGGAAAGACGCATCGCGACCGCGGCGGTGATCGCGCCGCCCGAACGGCGGCTTGGCCCCGATTATTGGCGACAGCCGGCGGGGGCGGTCGTTAGCAATACCTGAGGGAGTTTCGCCATGGATCTGCGCTTTACCCCCGAGGAACTGGCGTTTCGCGACGAGGTGCGAACCTTTTTTCGCGACCACCTGCCACCTGCGATCCGCGCCAAATTGGTCGAGGGCAAAAAGCTTGCCAAAGACGACATCGTCACCTGGCAGCGCATCTTGAACAAGAAGGGCTGGGCGGTTGCCAATTGGCCGACCCGCTGGGGCGGCACCGGCTGGACCCCGGTCCAGCAATACATTTTCCAGGAAGAGTTGCAGCTGGCTCCGGCACCGCAACCGCTGGGCTTTGGGGTGACGATGGTCGGCCCGGTGCTTATCGCGTTCGGCTCGGAGGCGCAAAAGAACCGGTTTCTGCCGCGCATCGCCAATCTCGACGATTGGTGGTGCCAGGGCTTTTCCGAACCGGGGGCCGGCTCCGACCTCGCGTCATTGCGGACCACGGCCAAGCGCGAGGGCGATTATTACATCGTCAATGGCCAGAAAATCTGGACGACCCTCGCCCAGCACGCCGACTGGATCTTTTGCCTGGTGCGCACCGATCCGCACGTCAAAAAACAGGAAGGCATCTCGTTTCTGCTGATCGACATGAAGACGCCGGGGATCACGGTGCGCCCGATCATCACGATCGAGGGCGGGCATGAGGTCAACGAAGTGTTCTTTGACGATGTCAAAGTGCCGGCCGAGAATTTGGTCGGCGAAGAAAACAAGGGCTGGGATTACGCGAAATACCTGCTTGGCCGCGAGCGCACCGGCATCGCCCGCGTCGGCCTGTCGAAGGAGCGGCTGCGGCGCATCCGCGAATTGGCCTCGCTCGAAACCGATAACGGCCGGCCGTTGATCGAAGACGAGCGGTTCCGCGAAAAACTGGCGGCGGTCGAGGTTGAATTGAAGGCGCTCGAAATGACGCAATTGCGGGTTGTAGCCGCCGAACGCCACCGCACCGACAACAAGCCCGACCCGGCCTCGTCGATCCTGAAGCTCAAAGGCTCGGAGATCCAGCAGGCGACGACCGAATTGCTGATGGAGGTGGTCGGCCCCTATGCGATGCCCTACCAGCCCGAGCGCGAGGACGACGAGCGGTGGAACGAGCCGCCGATCGGCCCCGAATGGGCCGGCCCGATCGCCCCGACCTATTTCAATTGGCGCAAGACCTCGATCTATGGCGGCACCAACGAGATCCAGAAAAACATCGTCGCCAAGGCGATCCTGGGCTTGTGAGCCCTGATGCCGGCGTCTTGCCGATGCCCGTGGATGCCCGGCGCCACGCCGCCCGAGCCTGGCGCGACTTTTGCGCAGCCGCACACGGCGCGGAGGAGGATTGATGGATTTTGACCTGAGCGAAGAGCAGCGGCTGCTCAAGGAAAGCCTCGATCGGCTGATCGGCGAACGCTACGCCTTTGAGCAGCGCCGGACCTATGCGCAAGGCCCCGACGGCTGGAGCCGTGAGCTCTGGGCGCAATATGCCGAACTCGGCCTGCTCGGGCTGCCATTTGCCGAGGAACATGGCGGCTCGGGCGGCGGTGCGGTCGAGACGATGCTGGTCATGGAGGCGTTTGGCCGCGCCCTGGCGCTCGAACCCTATTTCGCGACCGTGGTGCTGGGTGGCGGCTTTCTGCGCCACGGCGGCAGCCGCGAGCTGTGCGCCGAGCTCGTGCCAAAGATCGCCGAGGGCGGGCTGGTCTTGGCCTTGGCCCAGACCGAGCGGCATTCGCGCTGGAACCTGGCCGATGTCGCCACGACCGCGCGGCGCGACGGGTCGGGCTGGGTTCTCGACGGCGAGAAGGGAGTCGTCTTGCACGGCGACAGCGCCGACAAGCTGGTGGTGACCGCTCGCACGGCCGGCGGCCAGCGCGACCGCGACGGGATCGGCGTCTTTCTGGTCGATGCCGCCGCACCCGGGGTGACGCGCCGCGGCTACCCGACCCAGGACGGGCTGCGCGCCGCCGAGGTAACGCTGGCCGGGGTGAGGGTTGGACCCGAAGCGGTGCTCGGCGAGCCGGGCGCGGGCCTGCCGCTGGTCGAGCGCGTCGTCGGCGAGGGCATCGCCGCACTCTGCGCCGAAGCGGTCGGGACGATGGCGGTCATGCACGAACTGACCGTCGAATATCTCAAAACGCGCCGTCAGTTCGGGCGCGAGATCGGCTCCTTTCAGGTGCTGCAGCATCGCGCCGTCGATATGCTGGTGGCGCTCGAGCAAGCGCGCAGCATGGCGATGTTCGCGACGATGATGGCCGGTGAGGACGATGCCGAACAGCGGCGTCAGGCGTTGTCGGCGGCCAAGGTTCAGATCGGGCGCTCGGGCAAATTTGTCGGCCAGCAGGCGATCCAGCTGCATGGCGGCATCGGCATGACGATGGAATACAAGGTCGGCCATTATTTCAAGCGGATGACGATGATCGATGCGACCTTTGGCGATGCCGATCACCATCTGCGGGGATTGGCCCGCCATGGCGGGTCGGTCATCGCGGCTTGAAGCGGTGTGAGGGCCGAGTTTGTCCCGCCAGGGAGGCGCCATCGCGGCAATGATCCTGACCTGCCCTGCCTGCGCGACCCGTTACCGCGTCGCCGAGCCGGAATTTGAGGGCGCGGCCGGACGCACGGTTCGCTGCGCCAATTGCGGCTATTTGTGGTACGAGGCGGCTCCCGGCCGGGGCGCCGCGCCCGACGATGCGGCGGCGGCCGCGGCTGCCGACCGGCAGCGCGATTTCGACCCCGGCAAAGAGCCGCGCCCGGAGCTGGGCAAAGAATTTTTCGCAGAGTTCGGCAAAGAGCCCGCCGCCGCGCCCAACCTCGAGCCGCCGGCGGCGGCGATCCCGCCGGTCGAACCGCCGCCATCCCGACCCGCGCCGGCCCGGGCGGCGCGGCAGGGTTCGACCCTCGCCAGCCTTGGCGCCGTGTTGCTGTTGGCGCTGATCGTGATCGCCGGGGTTGTGCTGGTGCGCCACCAATTCATCGCCAATCACCGGCCGGCGCCCGCCGCAGCCGGCGCCGCCGCGGACCAGACCGCGAATGCCGCCGCCCCCGGGCTCGTGATCCGCAATGTCGCGCCGGCCCGCACCGCCGCCGGGATCATTGTCGCCGGCGACATCGCCAATCGCGGCAATGTCGCGCGCGACGTGCCTCGCTTGCGGATCGTGCTTGAAGACGCGGCCCAAAAGGAGGTGCAATTCGAGACCGTCGATCCGCCCAAGGCGAAGCTGCAACCCGGCGAGGTCGTGCATTTCGAAGCGCCGTTTGCGCATCCCCCCGACGCCGCAACCGGCGTGGTTGTGACGTTTGCCTCGTCATAGCCCTTCCTCGAGGTGTCGATGGCCGCCCCCGATCCGACCCAACGCTATACCGCCAATCTGCAGGGCGAGGTCGACGGCGCCGCCCTCTACGAGACCCTGTCGCAGGCCGAAAAAAACCCGCAACTGGCCGAGGTTTATCGGCGCCTGGCGGCGGTCGAGCGGGCCCATGCCGAGTTCTGGCAGAAGAAGCTCGCCGCGCTCGGCCGGCGGGTGCCGCAGCTGCGCCCGGGCTTTCGGACCCGTGCGCTCGCCTGGCTGGCGCGCCGCTTTGGCCCCGCCTTTGTGCTGCCGACCGTCAACACCCTCGAACAGATGGACAGCGGCGCTTATTCCGCGCAACCCGAAGCGGTGGTCGGCGGCTTGCCCGCGGCCGAGCGCTCGCATGCGCGGATCATCGAGGCCCTGGCCGCACCCTCGCCGACCGCCTTTTCCGGCGCCACGCTCGCCCGCCTCGAAGGGCGCCATCGCGGTCTCGGCGGCAACGCGCTGCGCGCGGCGGTGCTGGGCGCCAATGACGGGCTTGTCTCCAATCTGAGCCTGGTCATGGGGGTCGCCGGCGCCGACATGGCCGCGCATGCGATCCTGGTTACCGGGCTGGCCGGGCTCCTGGCGGGGTCGTGCTCGATGGCGCTGGGCGAGTGGCTGTCGGTCGGCACCGCCCGCGAATCGGCGCAGCGCCAGATTGCGACCGAGGCCGACGAGTTGGAGCAGGTCCCCGAGGAGGAGGAAGAAGAGCTGGCGCTGATCTATCAGGCCAAGGGTCTGCCTGCGGGTCTCGCACAAACGCTGGCCAAGGAGCTGATCGCCAACAAGAAGACCGCGCTCGACACGCTCGTGCGCGAGGAGCTGGGGATCGATCCCAACGAGCTTGGCGGTTCGGCCTGGTCGGCCGCGGGCACGTCGTTTCTGCTGTTTGCGGTCGGGGCGATATTCCCGGTTGCACCCTATTTTGCGCTGACCGGCCTGCCGGCGCTGCTGGCCAGCCTCGCGGCAAGCGGAATTGCGCTGTTTCTGATCGGCGCCGGCACCTCGTTGTTCACCGGCCGCGGGCTGTGGTTTTCGGGCGCCCGCCAGCTCGTCGTCGGTTTCGCCGCCGCCGGGGTGACCTTTGCCGTCGGCCGGCTGATCGGGGTCGCGATCGCCGGCTGACCCGCCGCGGTCAGCGCCCCAGGGTCAACAGCTTCGAGCGCGCCAGAAACTCGGCGCGGGCCAATTGCCGCTGCATCGCCAGCCTTTCGGCCACCGTCAGCGGGCGGTGCGCGGCCGGAAACGACACCCAGCCATTGCCGTCGAACAGCAACAGATTGCCCAGCCCGCTGTCGTCGAGGGTCCAGTTGCGCACCGGCCCGGTGTCGATGTGAATGAAATTCGAATGGGGGTACCAGCCAACCCCGCCGCGGCGCATCGCCCGCGCCGCCTCCATCGCCTGCTCGAGCCCGCGATCGAGCGAGATGTCGAGCGCCCGGCCGTAAAGGTGCTGGCTGTTTTCGGCGACGCCGAACATCGTCCGGGCCAGCATCGCATTGGTTGCGGGGGTGCGGTAGGCGGAAAGGACCGTGGCGCGGGTGGCGCCGACGGCGTCGATCGTGTCGGCGAGAAAATCGAACACGCCGACATCCATGCGGGTGACCGCACCGCAGTGAAAATCGCGAAAGAACACGCACAGCTCGTCCACCACCCGCGGGATCGGGCCGCTCTGGTCGCGATAAACCCCGTCGAAAGTCTCGCCGGTATGAGCGTTGACAAGCCTGAGCCGGCGCGGTTTGGGCGGCACCGGCAGCGCTTGGGCGGCCGCCGGCCACAGGACGCAGCCGGCCAGGGTCAACAGAGCCTGACGCCTGTTCATGGCGCTGAATTAAGCACAATTGGAAGGCGATCGCACGCTGCGGTGATGACGCAGGCGGACAAAAGGCGGGAGCAGGGTTGCGGCGTCCAACCGCGGCGCGCGGGTCCCGCCGCGCAGCAGCGACCGATCGCCGCAGGCCGCCCCTTATCTTATCCGGTTTGGCGTTCGCCGGCGAAGCCGGTCCGCTCAGAACCGCTGCAACAGCCGGTCGATATATTCGAGTTCGAGGGGCGGGCGGTCCCGCTCGCCGGCGCGGCGGCGCAACTCGTCGAGGATGTCGCGGGCGCGCTGCAGGGTGTTGTTGTCGGGGATCTTGACATCGCCCTGGTCGTAGCCGCCGCCATTGGCGAGCGGCCGGCCGAGCGGATCGCGTTCAACGCCATTGCGCTGGCCACCCCCCGACGGGTCGTCGGCGGCGTCATCCGGGCCGGGCGCATTGCCGAGGCGCTGCTGCATCTGTCGGGCAAATTCCCGGGCGGCTTGCTGAAGCTGGTCGAGGGCCTCGGTCTGCGAGCCGATTGCTTGACCGGGCAGGCCTTGGCGCAGGGCGCCGACGGCGTCCTTCATCGCCCGCTCCGCGCGGCCGAGCGGATCGGGTATTCCGCCGAGCCCCTCACCCATGCGGCGCATCAGATCGCCGAGCGCATGGCGCAGCGCCTCTTGCCGTCCGGCGGCGCCGCGCAAATCACCGGTTCCTCCCGGCTGAGCGCCGTCTTGCCGCCCGGGGCTGCCCGCTTGTCCCTGCTGCGCCTGTTCAGCGCGAAAGCTCTGGTCGAGCAGACCTTGCTGGCGCTGCATCAGTTCGCGCATGCCGCGCATCATCTGCTGCGCCTGGCCGGCCTGCTGCGAACCCTGGCCGGGCCGCGCCATGCGCAGGTTTTCCAGCATGTTCTGCAGCTCCGAGAGCAGCCGACGGGCCTCGTCCCGCTGGCCGTTCTGCGCCAGTTCGCGGGCGCGCTCGAGGATATTTTCGAGATCCCGGCTGGTTACCACCCGCTGCGAGGGGTCGACCATCTCTTGGTTCTGCTCGGGATTGCGCGCCATATTCTCGGCGAGCGTGCGCAAATAGCGGTCGAGGGCCTGGCGCAATTCGTCCATCAGCCGCTGGATCTCGCGATCGGGCGCGTTTTTTGCCAGCGCGTCCTGCAACCGGCGCTGCACGGCGCGCAGCTGGTTTTCCGCTTGCGCCACCCCGTGGTCCTCGATGCGCAGCGCCGTATCCCACAGCAATTGCTCGACCTCGCCGAGGGATTTCATGTCGGTGTGCAAACGCAGCCGCTCTTGAGCGACGCGCAGCGCCAAAAACACGACCACGTCCTCCCCGTAGCGGTCGGGACGGGATTGGAGATCGCCGAGGATCTCGGCGACCGCCAGCCGGGAATGCGGGTCTTTGGCAAGTTCGCGGCGCTGGTCGATGATCGCGCGCGCGACCGGGTTGGTGAACACGCGTTCGGGCAGGATCATGTGCGCCGGCGCGCTCTCGCCGGTCTGGCCCAGCGCGTCGGCGGCCACCAGCCGGATCTCTACCGGCAGACCGGCCCAGGGATGCGCGGTCAGGTCGTGGTAGCTGGTGGCCCGCGCCTGCCGCGGATGCAGCCCGGGCAGCGGCAGATCGAGCTCAAGCTTGTCCCCCGGCTTGCCGCCGATGCGGTGGATCACGGCCTTGACGCTTTCGACCCCGTAATCGTCGGCGGCGCTGTAATCGAGGCGCAGCGCGTGGTGTATCGTCGCGCTCGGCGGCTTGGCGAAAACGACGTTCGGCGGGTTGTCGGGGATGATCGTGATCGGCCAGGAGCCGAGCGTGGCGCCGTCCTGCGCGACCTCGATCCGGTGGCCAACTTTCAGCACCGCCTGCGTCCGGAAATCGGCTTTGTCGATCTGTTGGAACGGTGTTGATCTGCCGTCGACGGTCAACTCGGGTGTGCCGGCGCCGCCATGGACCTGGGCCAAAAGCGTGCTCCCGATCGGGATGTCGATCGTCTTGCCGGGTTCGGAACGCAGGAATTTGGGCGGCAAGCCGGTATAGTCGGGCGGCGTCACCCAGATATCGAGGCTGGCGGCGATGGCGGTCTCGCCGGTGCCGAGGCGCGGCGTGACCGCGGCCAGCAGGCGCTCGCGCCAATCACCGCCGGCGTCGATGGCGGCCAGCAGCAGCGCCATCGCCAGCACCGCGCGCAGCCCCCGGCGGTCGCGGCCCGCCAGACCGGCCGATGGCCAGCCAACCCGCAGCCGGCGCGCGGCGCCGGCCATCTGCGCCAGATGCGCCTGCCAAAGGCCGGCGGCGGGCGGGTCGAGAACGCTGCCCGGCCGGTCGCAGAGCGCCGCAAGCGGCCGGTGGCGCAAACCGCTGGCGCGCTCGATGCGACGCCGCGCGGCGGCCAGATCGGGCAGCGCGACATCCCGGAAGGCGGCGGCCAGGGCGAGCAAAAAAGCGGCCCCCAGCGCCAACAGCAGGGCGCCATGGGCGAGGCCCGGCAGCCGCGACAGCAGCCCGGACAGGGCGAGGATCAAGAACCCGCACAATATCGCAAGTGCCGGCCAGCAAGCGGGCCACACCCGCTCCCACAGCAGCGCGCAACGGGCAAGCTGCAGGCGGATTGCCAACCCTCTGCGGGCGATCGGGAGGTCGCTCATCCGGCACCTCGCTCTGCCTCGGCCGCCGCCCGATCGAGCCAAGCCGGAACCCGGTCGAGCCCCAGCAGCTCGTCATAGCTCGGCCGCGGCCGGATAATTGCCGAGCGCGCGCCGGCCACCAGCACTTCGGGAACCAGGAGCCGGCTGTTATAGGTCGAACTCATCACCGCCCCATAAGCGCCCGCAGCGGCAAAGGCGACCAGATCGCCCTCTTCCAGCGGCGGCAATTCGCGCGCCAATGCAAACGTATCGCCGGTCTCGCATACCGGGCCGACAACATCGGCCGCCGCGCGCGGCGCGTCCGCTGCCGGAGCCATGACCGGTACGATGTCGTGCCAGGCATCGTACAATGCCGGCCGCATCAGGTCATTCATCGCGGCGTCAACGACGACAAAGCGCCGGCTGCGGCTCTGTTTGACATAGAGAACCCGCGCCACCAGAAGACCTGCCGGCCCGGCCAGCGCGCGGCCGGGTTCGATCGCCACCGCGACGCCGAGGGCGCCAAACACGTCGCGCACCAGCGCCGCATACTCGGCGATTTCGGGGGGTTGTTCGTCGCGGTAGCGAATTCCAAGGCCGCCGCCAAGATCGACCCGCTCGACCGCGAGGCCGGCGGCGCGCAGCGTCCGCACCAGTTCGGCCAGCCGCGCAAACGCGTGCCGGTAGGGTTCGAGATCGGTGAGCTGCGAGCCGATATGCAGCGCCAACCCAACCGGCGCCAAGCCGGGGAGCGTGTGGGCCAGCCGGTAGGCGGCCGCCGCCTGCGCGAAATCGATCCCGAATTTGTTGTCTTTTTTGCCGGTGGCGATCTTCGCATGGGTCAGCGCGTCGACATCGGGATTGACGCGCAAAGCAATCCGCGCCACCCGCCCGGTCTGCTGCGCGACAGCACTGAGCCGGTGCAATTCCGGCTCCGATTCGACGTTGATCTGGTGAATGTCGGCGGCAAGCGCCGCCGCCATCTCCGCCGCGGTCTTGCCGACCCCGGAGAACAGGATGCGCTCGCCGGGTATGCCGGCGGCCAGCGCGCGCCGCAATTCGCCCTCGGAGACGACGTCGGCGCCCGCCCCGAGGCGGGCAAACAAGCGCAATACCGCCAGGTTCGAATTGGCCTTGACCGCGAAGCAGATCAGCGGCTGCGCGGGGGCGAAGGCGTTGGCGAAGCGCCGGTAATGCCGCACCAGCCCGGCCGTCGAATAGACGTAAAACGGCGTGCCGACGCTCGCCGCCAAGGTCGCGAGCGGGACGTCCTCGGCGTAAAGGCTGCCGCCGCGATAGGCGAAGAATTCATTCACGCGGGTAGGGCCGGGGATAGACATTAGGCTTGTCCGGCGGCGGCTGCGGCGCGCCTGGCTTGCCGCAATCGGCGAGCACCAACGCCAGGGCCAGCAGCGCGGCGACCCGCCAGACCGGCCGCGCCCGCGCGGCCCGTCCGACAGCGGCGCGCGCGCGGCGGTTGGCGCATCGCTCACACCGCCCCTTGTCGCTCACGCGCGAGACTTTGCCTGGCCGCCGCGGCCGCCGCCCGCACCCGGGCCGGTGCGGTGCCGCCATAGCTGGTGCGGCTGTCCACCGACCGCGCCGGGTCGAGAACCTCGTAGACCGCGGCGGTGACCGCCGGCTCGATCGCCTGCAATTCGGCGAGCGGCAATTCGGCGAGGCTCACGCCCAGCGTCTCGGCCCGTTTGACGATCGCGCCGGTAACGCGGTGGGCGCGGCGAAACGGCAATCCGGCGGCGCGCACCAGCCAATCGGCGAGATCGGTGGCGGTCGCAAACCCGCGGCCGGCGGCGGCGCGCAGACGATCGCGATCGGGACGCAGGTCGCGCACCATCCCGGTCATCGCCGCCAGACACAGTTCGAGCGCGTCGGCCGCCTCGAAGACCGGGATTTTGTCTTCCTGCAGGTCTTTCGAATAGGCCAGCGGCAGACCCTTGATGACCGTCAGCAGGGCCAACAGCGCCCCGTTGAGCCGCCCGGTTTTGGCGCGGATGAGTTCGGCGGCGTCGGGGTTGCGCTTTTGCGGCATGATCGAACTGCCGGTCGTGAACGCGTCGCTGAGCGCGATGAACGCGAAGGCATCGCTGCACCAGATCACGATCTCTTCGGCCAGCCGCGACAGATGGGCGCCGGCCAGCGCCGCCGCGGCGAGAAACTCGACGGCAAAGTCGCGGTCGGAGACGGCGTCGAGCGAATTGGCCATCGGCCGCTCGAAACCGAGCGCCGCGGCGGTTGTGTCGCGATCGATCGGGAACGAGGTCCCGGCCAGCGCCGCCGCGCCGAGCGGCGATTCATTGAGCCGCCGCCGGCAATCGGCGAGGCGGCCGCGGTCGCGGCGCAACATCTCGAAATAGGCCAGCAGGTGATGGCCCAGGGTGACCGGCTGCGCGATCTGCAGATGGGTAAAGCCGGGCATCACCGTCGCCGCCTCGGCCTCGGCGCGATCGACAAGCGCGCTCTGCAGCTCGCGCATCGCCGCATCGAGCCGGTCGATCGCCGCCCGCAGCCACAGGCGCAGATCGGTCGCCACCTGGTCGTTGCGCGAGCGGGCGGTGTGCAGACGGCCGGCCACCGGGCCGATCAGCTCGGCCAGCCGCGCCTCGATGTTCATATGAATGTCTTCATGCGCCTCGCTGAACGCGAACTCGCCGCGTTCGATCTCGCCGCGGATTTGCTCTAGACCCGCCGCGATCGCCGCCCCATCTTGCGGCGACAGGATGTTTTGCGCCACCAGCATCGCGCAATGCGCCAGCGAGCCGCGAATGTCTTCCGCCCATAGCCGCTTGTCGAAATCGATCGACGCGTTGATGCGGCGCATGATTGCCGCCGGGCCGCCGGCAAAGCGCCCGCCCCATTGCCGGTTGGTCGGCTCGTCCCCGGGCTCTTTGGTCGCGGTCATGGCGGCAGCGGCAGGCCGGCGGGCGGAGGCCGGCGCGTGAAGCGGCGGCTGGCCGCCTGGGTGGCGATTGCTGCGGCCGTCGCCCTGTGGGCTGCGGCCGGCGGCTTGCTGCTCGCCCGCATCCCCGGTGCGGCGCAACCCGAACCGGCCGCAACGGAAGAGACGCCGCTCGGCAAATTCATTCCGGCAACGCCGCCGCATCCGGCGCCCTCGGTCGTCTTGACCACCCCGTCCGACACCACTGTCGCCCTGTCCGCGTTTGCCGGAAAGCCGGTTCTGCTCAATTTCTGGGCCACCTGGTGCGCGCCTTGCCGGCGCGAAATGCCGTCCTTGGAACGGTTGCAAGCCCGGTTTGGCCAGGATCTCGCCGTGCTCGCGGTCTCCGAGGATGTCGCCGGCGCCAAGGTCGTGGCGCCGTTCCTCGCCAAGCTCGGGTTGCGGGCGGTCACGGTCTATCTCGATCCCAAAAACGCGGTCGGGCATGCCTTCGAGGTGCAGGGATTGCCGACCAGCTTTGTGATCAACCGCACGGGTGAGGTGCTCGGCCGCGTCGAGGGCGAGGCCGACTGGTTGTCACCGGCAATGCTCGAAATCATCGCGCCGCTCGTCAAACCGCTCAAACCGCACACCACCCTCAAGACGTCGCTTTCGTCAGAACCTCAGTAAGGAACCGGCCGCCGCGCACCAACCCGTTCTGGTCGATCGAGTGACCCACCCCGGGACAGCTCAACGTCTCCACCGGCACCCCGGCGGCGCGCAAGGCGCTTTCCGCCGCCGCCAGCGAAGCGTAGGGAACAAGCGGGTCATCGGTGCCGTGCACGAGCAGCACCGGCGGGCGGGCGCGCAACTCGCTCGCCAGCAATTCCGGCGCCAGCAGCCGCCCCGAATAACCGAGAATGCCGGCCAGCGGGCGCGCCCGGCGCAGGCCGACAAAAAGCGACATCATCGTGCCCTGGGAGAAGCCGACCAGCGCCAAACGGCTGTCGTCGAGGCCGCGCTCGGCCAAGGCCTCGTCGATAAACCCGTCAAGGATCGGTGCCGCGGCCCGCACCCCGCCGAGGACCGCGGCCGGGCTGCGGTCCTGCACGCTGAACCACTGATAGCCGTAGGGCGCCATGTCGCACGCAAATGGCGCGTTGGGTGCGAGAAACTCCGCCTCGGGCAATTGCGGGGCCCAAAACGGCGCCAGCCCGATCAAATCATTGCCGTCGGCGCCCAGCCCGTGCAACAGGATCACCAGCTGTTGCGGTGCGCCGCCCGCTGCCGGCGGGCGGGACGGACCGGACAGTTTGGTCAGCATCGTTCTCGTCTTTCCTCAAGCCGGTGCGTAGCGACAGCCATAACCGAAAGCCGGCCCGGCTGTCACCCGCAACCTCACTGCGGTGCACGATGAGCGATCGGCGGGTGGTGACCCGGTTCGCGCCGAGCCCGACCGGCGAGCTCCATCTCGGCCATGTGCGCTCGGCTCTCGAAGGCTGGCGCGCGGCGCGGCAAAGCCGCGGGCGCTTTCTGTTGCGCCTTGAAGACATCGACCGCACGCGCTGCCGCGACGACTACGCCGCGGCGATCGTCGAAGACCTGTTGTGGCTCGGCCTCGACTGGGACGGTCCGGTGCGCCGGCAATCCGAGCATCTCGACGACTATCGCGGCGCCCTCGATCGGCTCGCGGCGTTCGGCGTCGTCTATCCCTGTTTTTGCACGCGCCGCGAGATCGCGGCCGAGATCGCCGGCGCCGGCGGCGCGCCGCAAGGCGAGGCCGGACCGCGCTATCCCGGCACCTGCCGGCGGCTCAGCCGCGTCGAGCGGACGGCTCGGCAGCGCCGCGGGCATGATTTTGCGCTGCGCCTCGATGTCGCTCGCGCGCTGGCCTTGACCGGCCCGCTCGCCTGGATCGAGGAAGCCGGCGGCGTCCCCCGCCCGGTTGCCGCCCGACCCGAGATGCTGGGCGATGTGGTGCTGGCGCGCAAGGACACGCCGACCAGTTACCATCTCGCGGTCACCGTCGACGACGCGCTGCAAGGCGTCAGTCTGGTCACCCGCGGGGCCGATCTGGCGCCGGCCACCCACATCCATCGGCTGCTGCAGGCATTGCTCGGGCTGCCAACCCCGCACTACCGCCATCACCCGCTGCTGACCGACGCCGCCGGCCGCCGGCTGGCCAAACGCGACCGGGCGCTCACCATCCGGGCGATGCGCGCACAGGGCTTGCGCCCGGCCGATATCATTGCCAGGGCCTTTGCTGCGGGCTGAGCCGGCCGGGCAAACCGAGCCGGATGGCATCGGGCCACGCCCGACCCGGGGCAACCCAATCGTGACCCGCTTGCCGCCCGCGACGCCATGAACTATTCGGCGGCATTGCTTTTCCGCGGCGCGATGAATATCGGGCTGTTGTCAGTAAGGCACCGGGTTCGGGTTCGGCCGCCCCGTGCGCGGCCCCCGCCCTCCAGGCGCGACAACCGCGGCTTTGCGCTGCTCGTCGTGCTGTGGAGCTTGGTGCTGATCGCGTTCATGGTCGCTGATCTGACCGCGGGCGGCCGCACGGAAACACGCATCGCCGAAAATCTGGTCGCCAACGGGGTTGTGGCCGCGGCCGCCGACGGCGGCATCGAAGCCGCCATCTTCAACCTGACCGATCCCACGGCCAGCCGGCGCTGGCCGATCGGCGGTGCGGCGCAGCAGATCACGATCGGCAAGACCAAGCTCGTCGTGCGGCTGGCGAACGAGGCGACATGGATCAATCCGAACCCGGCTGCGCCGCCGCTGATGGAAGCGCTGCTGCGAGCGCTGGCGATCGATCCGGAGCGCGCCCACGCCTTGGCCGCGGCGATTGCCGAATGGGTCGGCACGGTCGCGGTGGCGCGGCCCCAGCAGGCGGTGCTCGCCGATTACCGCGCCGCCGGTCTCGACTACGGCCCGCCCGGGGCGCCGCTGCAAAGCCTCGACGAACTCGGGCGCGTCGTCGGCATGACCCCTGAAATCCTGGCGGCGCTGCGGCCGCATTTGACCTTGTTCGGACCGGCGATACCCGATCCGAACAGCAGCGACCCGGTCGTGGCGCAAGCGCTGGCCGCGGTGCGCGAAGCGGCGGCGGTGCCATTGGCCAACCAGCCGCCGCCGGATCTGACCACGATCCGGATTACCGCGACCGCCGAGGCTCGCGGCGGCGCCCAGGTGACGCGGCTGGCGGTGGTTCGGTTTGGCGCGATGCTGCCGCGCGGCTATGACGTCCTGTTTTGGGGCAGTGAGCCGCGCTAATTTAACCTTGTTTAGCCGACACTAAAATTGTTCGACCCGATCCCCGCGGTAGAAGAATACCGACTGGAGGATCCGGGCCAGATATGTTCGGCTCCACCGATGGCGGAGCCGGTTGTGAACAATCTCGCGAGTAAGCCGACAATAGCGGCCGGGGGTCGCCTCCCGCCCGGCCCGGACCGGCCTTATCGGGCAGAGGACGATCTGTTCGCCTGGATCAACGACAATTTTCGCCGTTATGGCGACATTTACTGGGCGTCGATCTTTGGCGGCGACGTCTATGTCGTCAGCGCGCCCAACTATGCCGAACGCATCCTGCGCTCAAACTGGCAGAACTATGCGCGGGCCGGCCAGGTTGTTAAGCGGATTGCGCTGTTGCTCGGCAATGGTCTGATCGCCAGCAACGGCCAGCTGTGGAAAAGCCAGCGGCAAATGATCCAGCCGGCCTTCGCCAAAGTCGCGGTCGCTTCGTTCCAAGAAATGATCGCCGCCGCCAATGCCGAACTCCGTGACAGCTGGCTTGCCGCCGCCCGGCGCCAGCAGAGGGTCAATGTCACGCGCGATGTCAGTGCGATGGTTCTGCAGGTCACATTGCGGGCTATCTTTGGGCGAGACTACCCGTCTGTCGCGCCGCATTTCGCAATCCTCGCCGAGGATACGGCGCGGGACATCGGATTTGCCAGTGCATTCCGGCCGCTTGGCAAAATCGTTCACGAAATCGTCGCGCGACGGCGCAGCGACAGTGGCGCTGCCGGCGATATTCTTGGCCGGCTGCTCGCGGCTCGCGATCGCGCGCACGGCCAGCCGATGGCCGCGGCACAACCCGTTCGAGAAGTTCTGACGCTGGTTGTCGCCGGGCACGAGACAACCGCGAGCCTATTAAACTGGATGTGGTATCTGTTGAGCCGGCACCCCGAGGTGCAGCGCCGCCTGTGCGCGGAATTTGCCCGCCTGCCCTGGGACGAGATCCCATCGCTGGCCATGCTCGCCAACTATACTTACACACAGCAGGTCATCGCCGAGACGCTTCGTCTTTATCCGCCGCTGTGGTTGATGACACGCAAAGCCATCAAAGATGATTATCTCGGAGAATTTTTGGTGCCGGCCGGGACCGAAATCTATATTTCACCCTATTTGATCCAGCGCAGCCCGGCGCTGTGGGACGAGCCTGACGAGTTCAACCCCGATCGCTTCCGCCCGCAAAACAGCGCTGGCCGCCCCGAATTGGCGATGTGCCCGTTTGGCGCCGGCCCGCGCAATTGCATCGGCGAAGCCTTCGCGCGACTGGAAATCCAATATCATCTGATGATGATTGCGCGTGAGCTGCGGCTGGTTTCCGGCGAACCCGAGGCCGGGGTGTCGACAACCGGCATGAACCTGCTCAGTCAGCACGAGTTTTTCATGCAGCCGCAATTGCGGGCGGCGCCGATGGCGCAAGCCGCACAACCCGCTCAAAAACCGAACAGACCCGCCTCGGTGTAGGCGAGATCGCCGATCCGCGGCGGCTCGCCGCGACAATACATCGGATATTTGTTGTTGATAAATATCCCGGGAATACCCCGAACCCGCGCATTGCCGGCGACCAGTACCACCGGCAATCCGTGCCGCCAGAGATGGCGCCCGACCGCCCGGGCAAAGCGGGTCAAATCCCGGATGTCATGGCAATAAATCAGCTGCGCGCAGGGCAGCCGCGACTTGAGCCAACGCCGGCGAAACACGAAGGGACGGCCGCCAACCCGATCTTCGCACCAGAACGCCACGCACCCGGCCGCCCAATGGTCAAGCAGCAAGCGCCGATCCTCGGCGGTGACCGGAAAGCGCGCCTCGGCGAGGCGGTCGACCGCCAGAACCCGGGCGCCGCCGCCGCGCCAAACCGCGGCCGGCAACGCCATTGCCATGCCGTTGGTAAACCGCACAAAGCCGCGCTGCTCGATGATCGCAAAGGTGTGCTCGGCCGGGAAGACGTTGAGATAGGTGTCGGCGGGCGAGCGCAGCCACCCACTCAGCATCAGCCCGGCGAAGGCGCGAAATTCGGGGCGGACATACCAGCTCGAGCTATTGGAGCGGATCGTCGCCCGGCCGTTGCGGTCGAATGCGCTGGTGATCGCCAGCAGCACCCCGACCGCTTTTTCGTCGCTTTCGACGAGATAGCCGTAACGCGACGTTCCGTCCGGAATATCGCGGCGCCGCAGCAGGTCGAGCGCCGCGTGCCAATGCTGTCGCGGCAGGCGGGGGAAGCCTTCGCACAGGAGCTCAAGAATTGCCGCGATGTCGTCTGCGGTGATCGGGCGGCAGCGCAGACGCGGCGGCAACGCCCGTGGTGCCTCGCGGCCAACGGGCCGGGAACCGACCCTTGCTGGCGAGGCCATGGCGTTGGGCGAGGCGGGCGAATGCGCGTTTTGCACGTTCTCTCCTGTACCGGCGCGATCTTGTAACAGCGCGATTTCGCCTTGCGTCCGGCTTGCGATGTTGCGCGCGGCGCGGCGTGGCGCCAGGCCGCGCCTCCTACCCGCTTTCTTTTCGCATAGGCTCGCGGTCGGCGAGCGGATCTTTTGCCGGTGCGCGCGGCAGAGGGCAACTCCGGCAAGCAACAAAAGCCCGGCTATTTAACAAAAGCTTATCGAATAAACAAATCGCCGAACGACTTTGTGCGACCAGACTCGCCCAATCTCAGAAAAATAAACCCGCGACTTTGCGTGCGATGTCAAGGGACTGGTAACAATCGAAGAACGGCGACATAATAATGACTGTTGATCAATTAACGATCGCCGGGAGCCTCATGTTGGATATCAAAGCCGCCGTCATCGGTCAGTTTGAACAAGTCGCCCGCGAGCAGGGCAAGGCAATCGCCCAGTTATCGGACGGTCTGGTACTGCTCGATTCAGGCCTCGATTCGCTGTGTTTTGCGATCATTGTGGCGCGACTGGAAGATTCGCTGGGCTTTGACCCGTTCAGTGCGGATGAAGAGATCGATTTTCCGGTGACTCTGGGCGACTTCATCCGGTTTTACGAACGTGCCGCCAGCAGCGTCTAGCCCGGATTTCTCACCGAAGGTGAAGATCTGAGAGGCAGTCGGTCAAGATTCTCGCGGTGGCGGCGGATGATGTGGCGTGACAACTTTGGCGAGTCGTCATGGGCGCGTCGCTGTCACCGCTGCGGCGCGGCCCTTCCGGGGGTATGTGAGGCGCCCTTTCTGGTTCGTCAGGGCGCCGCGGCGACAAGCAAGGCATGCGCGGCGGCGAACTCCTGCTGATAGGGGCATGCCGAGGTCATCGCCAGCTTGATCCGACGCACGCTGACGCGAACGAGCGCGCCGATCTTGAGGAGCTTGAGGCGGATGGTGCCGCAGGTCGCCTTGGCGAACTGGGTGTGCTGGAGGGCGATGCGGCGGAGCGCGGAGAGCAGGACATAGGCCATCGAGGCGAACCACAGGCGGAGCTGGTTGGCGCGCATCGTCGTCGTCGAGGTGCGGTCGGCGAAGAGATCCATCTGGCACTCCTTGATGCGGTTCTCCATCTCACCCCTGGCGCAGTAGACCGTCTCGTAGAGGTAGCGGGCCTCGTTCTCGTCCGGCGCGAGCGAGGTCACGACAAAGCGCGGATTGGCCTCGCCCTGTGTCCACTCCGCCTTCGCGATGACGCGGCGCCGGCGGCTCCAGCTGTCGCGCGTCGTCCACATGAAGTCCTTGAAGCGCCGCGCCGGCTTGCCGCTGCGCGTGCTCTCCGCCTCGGCCTGGCCGAGCTCGGCGGCGATCTCGCCGACCAGCCGGACGTTCCTGGCGAGACCGAAGAGATAGTCGATGCGGTTCGCCTCGCACCACGCCATCAGGCTCTCGCGGGCAAAGCCGCTGTCGGCGCGCAGCAGGATGCGCACCTGCGGCCAGCGCCGGCGGATCTGCGCGGCCAGGCGCGTCACCTCCTCGACCGACCCGGCGGCGGCGTCGATGTTGGCGCGGCGCAGCTTGGCCGCCAGCAGGTGGCGGCCGCAGAACACGTAGAGCGGCAGGTAGCAGTAGCCGCCGTAGTAGCCGTGGAAGAAGCGCCCCTCCTGCTCGCCGTGCAGCGGGTCGTCGGTGGCGTCGAGATCGAGGATGATCTGCTTCGGCGGCTGACGATGCGCCTCGAGGAAGAGATCGACGAACAGCCCTTCGATCGCACTCGGGTCATGGCTGATCTTGTGATAGCGCGTCGCCTCCGGCCGGCTCAGCTCCAGCCGGTTCAGCGTGCTCTTCCCGGCCACCGGCGCGCAGTCCGCGCGCCGCGCCGCAAGCTTGCCGGCCAGCACCGCCATCACCGGATCGTGGCGCAGCTCGTCATGGTCGTTGAGATCCTCGTAGCCCAGCGCCAACCCGTAGACGCGCTGCCCGACCAGCGTCGCCACGCGGTGCTCGACCAGCGCTGCATCGCGTGCATCCGTGAAGCACGAGGCAAACCGCTCGATCAACCGCACCGCCCGGTCCGTCGCCCCGAGCAGCAGCGCCCCGGCATCCGAGGTCATCCGCCCGCCGTCGAACGAGGCCACTACGTCGCGCCCTTCGACACGTGCAAACCCGAGCAAATCTGCGCTACACTCTGTCGGCATCGGGGAGCTCCTGTGAACCTGATCAAGTCGTTCTCACAAAACAACTTTCTCAGATTCGGAACCCCGATGCACCTACTCAGTTTGAGAAAATCCGGCTAGCTGCTTGCGGGCGGCACTGGCTGCAACCGGAGACGAACATGATCGCCGGTTGCACGGCCTCCACGACAGCCTGCCGCTCGCCGCATTGCGCGACCGGTCAGTTCCCGCTCACCGGCTCGGCGACGTCGCGGGACGCTCGGTCCTGCTTGCCGTTGCCGATCAGCTGACCGCGGCGCTGGCGCTGATCGCGCTCGACGGCGTCGCGCGACGGATTACGCTGTGCCCGCCCGATTTGCCGCCCGCCCAGTTGCCGGCCATTGCGCGCAATGCGCCGGCGCAGGTCGTCATCTGCGAGCGCGATGCAGATCTTCCCGAGATCGGCGGCATGGATCATGTGATCCGCTGCGCCGCGTCTCTCGATAGGGATATCGGGCCATCATCGGCCGCCTTATCCAGCGAATGGATTTTGCTGACTTCGGGCACCACCGGCCTGCCGAAACTGGTGCGGCATACGCTTGCCAGCCTGCTCGCGCCGATCAAGCCGGCGCCCGCCCGTGGAGAGCCGGTCGTGTGGAGCACGTTCTACGACATCCGCTGCTATGGCGGATTGCAGATCTTTCTGCGGGCCATCGTCGGGGGCGGCTCGCTGGTGCTGTCGAACGCCGCCGAGGCGACCGGCGCGTTTCTCGGCCGCGCCGGCGCTTGCGGGGTCACCCATATCTCGGGAACGCCGTCGCATTGGCGCCGCGCGCTGATGAGCCCGCAGGCGCATCGGATCCGCCCTCGCTACGTCCGGCTTTCGGGCGAGATCGCCGACCAGGCGCTGCTCGACCAGCTGCGCCAGAGCTATGCGCCGGCCGGGGTCGGGCACGCTTTCGCCTCGACCGAGGCCGGGGTGGCCTTTGAAGTTGAGCGAGCGCATGGCGGCGTCCGCCACCGCCGGCGTCCCTTCGGGCAATGAGCAAACGGCATCGTCGATGCGCGGCCAGCCGCAGCGATTGGGGCCGAAACTCCAGCAGCGCGGCGGCGAGGCGCAGTGCGGCAGGGCCCGACGCAACGCTTCGACCAAAGCGTCGGCGACAATCACATGGCTCGGTCGAACCGCGTTGAGCGAATGCGCCGGAGCCGATCCGGCGAGACCGGTATTGACCAGCGCTACGCTGATCCCGACCCGCGTCAGCCCGAGCCAAATGGCGAGGTAATCGGGACAGTTCCCCATCAACAGGGCGGCGCCGTCGCCTTTTTTCAAGCCTTCGGCGAGCGCCCAATGGGCATAGCGGTTGCACCGTTGCGCCAGCGTCCGATACGACCACGTCTCGCCGTCGGCGAGCAAGGCCGGCGCGGTGTCGTACTGGTCGGCAAGGCGATCGATCAGGCGGGGAAAGGTCAGCAGCCGATCGTCCGCGAGCCGCGCCACGCGCTCAAGCGCCCGCGTCCACATTTGAAGCGGCGCCTGGCGCCGCGGCGGTGACGACGCCGTCAATCCGGGCATGGCGGCGCCGGCGCGCGCGGCGTCGGGTTCATTCGCTGGCGACAAAGAATTCGCGATAAGATTGGATGCGCCCGTCTCGCACCTCGACCAGATCAACCAGTTCGGTCGGGGTCACGCTGCCGGTGACGCGTGAGTGAATTTTGGCGCGCCAATGCCCGGCGGCATTGGCTCCGTCGATGATCGTCGCAACAATCTCGAGCTCGCTGAGCAAAAACGTCTTCACAATCAGCGCCAGCCACGCGCGGATTTGGTTGCGGCCGTCCGCTGCGATCGCAATCCGGCCGGAAGGGCCGCTCCCCGCCACCCGCCATTGCGCGTTCTCGGCAAACATGGCGCACATCGCGTCGAGATCACTGCGCGCCCGGGCTTCATAAAGCGCGCGCAACATGCGGTCGATGTCGGCCCGGTTCATGCCCGTCCCCGTGCTGCGGTCGACCGCATCCTACCGCGATTGCGCCGGTTGCGCAGCCGGCGCTGTGCTTTCCGCCGCGGCAGTTGGCGCGCGCCGCCTATTCCGCGGCCAGCTTTGTCGGCCGCACCAGCTTGTCGCGCATCGTCACAAACTCTTCGGCCGCCGAGGGGTGAATGCCGACCGTCTGGTCGAACTGCTTTTTGGTGGCGCCGCATTTGATGGCGATGGCAAGCCCCTGGATGATCTCGGGCGCATCGGGGCCGAGCATATGGCAGCCCACCACCCGATCGCTGCGCGGCTCCACGATCAGCTTCATGACCGTCCGCTCCTCGCGCCCCGACAGCGTGTTTTTCATCGGGCGAAAACGCGCAAGATAGACGTCGACCTCGCCGAATTGGCGCCGCGCCGCCTCTTCGGTCAGCCCGACGGCGCCGATCGGCGGATTGCTGAAGACCGCGGTCGGCACGTCGTCGTGGTCCATTTTGATCGGGTTGTCGTTGTAGAGCGTCTCGGCGATCGCGCGCGCCTCGGCGATGGCCACCGGGGTCAGGTTGAGCCGGTCGGTCACGTCACCGACAGCGTAGATGTTTGGCACCGTCGTGCGCTGCCACGCGTCGACCTCGATCGCCCCTTCGGCATTGAGTGCGACGCCGATTTCGGCGAGCCCGAGACCGGCGGTATTCGGCTTGCGCCCGGTCGCATACATGACGAGATCGGCCGAGATCTCCTGGCCATGGGTGGTAAAGACCGAGTAGCCGTGCGGAAATTTCTCGATCCGCGCAACTTGGCAACGGGTGTGGATCTCGATGCCGCGGTTGCGCATCTCTTGCGCCAAGGCGACCCGGACATCGTCATCAAAACCGTAAAGCAGCTCCTCGCGGCGGATGATCTCGACAACCTCGGCGCCGAAGCCGCGAAAGATGCCGGCGAATTCGACCGCGATATAGCCGCCGCCGACAATCACGATCCGGCGCGGCAATTGGGGCAGATCGAGCGCCTCGTTCGACGAGATGACATGCTCGATGCCGGGCAGCTCGGGCGTGGTCGGATGGCCGCCGGTGGCGATCATGATGTTGTCGGCGGTGTAGCGGCGGCCGTTGACCTCGACCGTATGCGGGTCGACAACGACGGCGCGTCCCTCGATCAGCGCGACATTGGCGTTTTTCAGCAGCGTGCGATAGACGCCTTCGAGTCGGTCGAGCTCCTTGTTCTTGGCGGCGATCAGACGCGGCCAGTCGAAGGCGGGCGGCGCCACGCTCCAGCCGAACCCGGCGGCGTCCTCGAAAGCGTCGGAGAATTGCGCGCCATAGACGAGCAGCTTTTTGGGCACGCAGCCGCGCAGCACGCAGGTGCCGCCGACCCGCCCCTGCTCGCAGATCGCAACCCGCGCGCCGTAACTGCCGGCCCGACGCGAGCCGGCGACGCCGCCGGAACCGGCGCCGATGGTCAACAGGTCGAAATCATAGCGCGGCATCGGCCGTCTCCGTTCTTGCGACGATGGTTGCCTCTGGTTCTCACAACCGGGCAGCGGCCGCAAGCGCCACCGGCACCTGCGCGGCGCAAAGATCGCCGCCCGAGCGCCGGCGCGGCGACCACCAGCAGCGGCGCGGGGCGGGGATGAGGGCTCGCGACCGGCGGCCGGCCTCGGCGCCCCAACTGGGCTGAGGCGCACAATTCTCGGGAAATGCCGCTTGCGCCGCCGCCAAATCGGCGTATCTATCGGGGTCTCGACGCACTCGCACGTGCCTATGGCCCATCGTGGTTATGCAACGACGTAACGCGTCCTTTTTGGTCGTCCGGCTGCAAGGCCGGTCCCGAGAGGGAGGTCGATATGGTTGCTATCCGACTGACGGGCGTGGTGCCCTGCCCTGACGCGAACCTTCGCGGGACGCGTCTGCGCGGGCGGGGCAGCCGGGTCACCGATCCCAGCAGTTTGAACTAGGCGGCCGAAAACCCGTAAGGCCCGGCATACCTGCCGGCCTCCTCCGGATCCGTCCGCACGCGATCGACAGCCGCAAACCGTGGCGCTGTGTCCAGCGCGGCGCGGCGGCCGCCGACCGAGTGCACCCCCTTCGTTCAGACCGTTTCGCGGGAAGGATGACCCCCAGGAATGAATGAGAGGATTGCCCGCTTTCTTGCCGACAATCGTCCCGAAACCCCCTGTCTCGTCGTCGATCTCGAGGTGATTGCCGAGGCCTATGACACGCTGCGCCGGCATCTGCCGCTGGCTCAGATCTATTACGCGGTCAAGGCCAATCCGGCGCCGGCGATCGTCCGGCGACTCGAAGGCAAGGGCGCCAATTTCGACGTCGCAAGCCCCGGCGAGATCGAACTGTGTCTCGACAACGGTGCCACCGCCGACCGGCTCTCTTACGGAAACACGATCAAGAAGGAAAAGGACATCGCCTTTGCCTATCGCAAAGGGGTCCGCCTGTTTGCCTTCGACAGCGCCGTCGAACTCGAAAAACTGGCGCGGGCGGCGCCCGGCGCACGCGTTTTCTGTCGCATCCTGGTCGATTGCCGCGGCGCAGATTGGCCGCTGTCGCGCAAATTCGGCTGCTCGCCGGACATGGCGGTCGAATTGCTGCGCCGGGCGCGCGAACAGGGGCTCGATCCCTATGGCGTCTCGTTTCACGTCGGTTCGCAGCAGACCGATCTTGGGCAATGGGACGGCGCGCTGGCGGCCGCGGCCCGCATGTTCTCGCTGCTGGCGGCCCGGGATATCGAACTGCGCATGGTCAATATCGGCGGCGGTTTTCCGGCGCATTACCGCGCGGAGGTTCCAGCCATCGAGCGCTATGCCCAGGCGGTGACGGCGGCGATCACCCGCCATTTCGGCAATCACCTGCCCGAGATCATCGTCGAGCCGGGTCGCTCGCTGGTCGGCGACGCCGGGGTGATCCACAGCGAGGTGGTGCTGATCTCCGAAAAAGGCGGCGGCGACGGCCGGCGCTGGGTCTATCTCGACGTCGGCAAGTTCAACGGCCTCGCCGAGACGATGGACGAAAGCATCAAATATCGCATCGCCACCCCCGGTCGCGGCGGCCGCTGCGGGCCGGTGATCCTTGCCGGCCCGACCTGCGACAGCGCCGACATCCTTTATGAAAAGGCCGATTATCGCCTGCCGCTCGGGCTCAAGGTCGGCGACAAGGTCGAGATCCTGGCCGCCGGCGCCTACACCGCGAGTTACGCCTCGGTTGGGTTCAACGGCTTCGCGCCGATCCGCACCTATTGCATCTGAGGGGCCGCGCGCGGCCGGCGGCCTGCGACTTCCGCGACGAGCTTGCGCCGCAGCGCCGCGGCGAAGCTGTTAAAATCGCGCGCCGGCAGGACAAAGGCGCCGGCGCCGCCGATCACGTGGTCGCGGTAATAGGCGGCAAGCCACGGCTCCTCGGTCAGGATCGGCAGGCCGTTGATCGTGACCCCGGCGGCCACCAGCCGGTCGCGGACCAGTTCCGGGGCCTCACCCAGATTGGCCATCCCATCGCCCGAAATGTCGATGACATGGCGTGCGGCCGGCTGGGGCAGGTGCCGAAACTGGCGGCCGGCGGCGGCGAGCGCCGGACCGATCGCGGTCAGCCCGTGCGAGGTCCGGTCGGTGCCGCGGACCGCGGCGGCAAAATCGCGCGCGGCGGCGGCGCTGCCGATCCGGGTCCAGTCGACGGTGACCGCGATTTTATCGGGGTCGGACCATTCGAGAACCATCGCTTCGATGCCGCCGGCGGCCGCGATCATCCGCTGCAGCCGTTCATCCGCAAAGGCAAAGGCGACACCGTCGCGCTCGAGGATATAGGAGTCGGCCGAGACGCTGGCCGAGACGTCGAGGGCCATGACCAGAGCCAGCTCGGCCGCCCGCGCCGGGGGGACCGGGCCAAGGCTCACCGCTACCGCCGCGGCGAGCAACACCCGCCCGCCCCGGTCGGCAAGAAGCGCGCATCGCCGGCGCAACAAGGCTACTGCCGGTGCCATCGCGCCGCTATAAATCGCGCGTGTGGCAGGAGCAGGAGCAAAGTGATGAGGCGCATGGTTTGGTCAGGGGCGGGAATGCTGTTCGCCCTGATCGGCGCGGCCACAGCGGCGGCGGCGGCGCCGGCCAAGCACGCCGCGGCAAAGGGCCCGCCGGCGTGCAGCATGCTGACCTTTCGCGCGGTTGCGACGGGCGCCGCCGACGGCGACCAGCAGGCCGGCTATTATCGCTCGCGCTATGGGACGCTGGCGCTGCACGCCAACGTCAAGGGCGGTCAGCCGCAAGACTATTTTGTCCTCGCCGACGGCAAGAAGCTGTCTGCCGCCCCGACGCCGCTGCCGTCCTGGGCAAGCGAATGCGCGGCGGCAAAAAAGATGCCGAAGCCCGAAGCGGCGGCGACCGCGCCCTGCGCCGGACAACGCTTCCGGGTTGTGCTCGCCCATGACGCCGCGACCCGGCTGGCGCTGCTCTACGGATATGACGGCTCGGCTTGGCACTTTTGCACGGCCGGCGGCTATTGACCGACGGGGCGGACGGGCCCATGGCTGCCGCCGTATCGATTTGACCATTGCCAGAACGCGGTCGCCGCCTTTAAGCATGGCTGGCTTATCGGCTTTGACGGCATCGCCGCCGTCAGGTCCGCGTCAGGTCGAGAGCAGGCCTGGCAGGCGATATCGCCGGGGCGAAACGGGGAGGAATGCGCGGTGCTGGAGTTGATGGAGCGGCAAAATAAGCTGACAGCAAACCAATGGAAGATCGCCGGTGCTGCGACGCTCGGCGACATGCTCGATTTCTTCGACTTCTTCCTGATTGGCTTTGTGCTCGCCTTTATCGTCAAGGAGTGGCACCTGACCTATGGCCAGTCGGGGGCGATCCTGCTCGCTTCCGGGGTCAGCGCCCCGTTCGGCTCGCTGCTTTACGGCTGGATGGCCGACAAGGTCGGCCGCCGCAAGGCGCTGATCACCGCGGTGCTCAACGTCTCGCTCGCCACCGGGGCGATGGCGCTGACCCCGCAGGGCGGCTGGATCTATCTGGTCGTCTGCCGGTTCTTTGTCGGCTTTGCGGTGACCGGGCTTTATTCGGTCGATATCACCCTGATGCAGGAATTTTCGCCGGCGCATAAGCGCGGCTGGTTTACCGGCCTGACGACGACAATGCTGCCGGCGGGTTCGCTGCTGGCGGCGCTGCTCGGCGCGTTTGCCGCTCCCTATATCGGCTGGCGCGGCATGGTCGCGGTCGGTCTGTTGCCGGCGCTGTTGTGTCTCTATATCCGGGCCTTTGTCCCCGAATCGCCGCATTGGCTGCTGCGCCAGGGGCGGATCGACGAGGCGCGGCAGGCGCTCGCCTGGGCGCTCAAGATGGATCCGGCGGCGATTGCGCTGCCGGCGACCCCGCCGCCAGTCGAAAAGACCCGGTGGATCGAGATTTTCCATTATCCGCGCAGCATCGTCGCCGGCTGTCTGACCGGCCTGACCCAGACCGGCGGCGTGGCCCTGGCCTTGTGGCTGGTCACTTTGCTCGTCATGGTCCTCAAGATCACCCCGCCCGAGGCGTCGAAGCTCGTGATCTGGATCAGCATTTCGGCGATTGCCGGACGCTTTTTCTGCTCCTGGATTTCCGACGCCTGGGGCCGCCGCGCCTCGGGCATCTTCAGCTGCCTGGTGTCGGCATTGTTCATGTCGCTTGCCGGATATCTGCACAGCTATTTTGTCGGCGGCGTGTCGCTGTTCTTTTTGATGATCCTGATCCAGAACTTTTTTGGCAGCGGCAATTATTCGATCGTCGGCCCCTATATGGGCGAACTGTGGCCGGCGCGGCTGCGCGGCAGCGGCATGGGCTTTGTCTACGGGGTCGGCAATCTCGGCAAGTTTATCGGTCCGGCCGGATTGGCGCTGATCGCCGGGCAATCAAATTTGGTCAACCCGAAGGCGACGCTCGATGCGCTGATCCCGGGCTTCAACTATTTCGCCTTCTGGTACATCCTTGGCGCGATCGCGTTCTGGCTGATCGGCATGGAAACCCGCGGCCGCACGATCGACGAGATCGACGCGGCGCTGGCCCGCAAACCCGCGATCGCCGCCGGCGCGGTGGTCGACCCGGCCGGCAATTGAACGCGGCGCGGCGCCCCCGCCGGAGGTGCCGAGGGTCGGCTGTCGGGCAGGCGTTGTCGGGCGGAGGCCATGCGCCGCATCCGAGCCGCCGGGCCGGGCATGCGGGATGGGGGACGGGCGGCGAGCGGGAGCGTTAGCGGGGCGAGGACCGCTCTCGGGTAAGCGCGCCGGAAGCAAAATCGGCCGCTGCTCGGCCCCGCGCGTTCACGAGGATGGACATCGACAAGCTTCAATATCTGCCGCTCGCCCCGCATCCCTTTTCGGCGCTGGCCCTGGCTTGGCTGGTTCTCGTGGTGTGGATGTGGGTCCGGGCGTTTCGTCTCGCTTCGACCCGGATCGGGCTCAACTCGCTCACCGCGTCGATGCTGCTGCTCGCCTCGCTCGCCGGCAGCTATCTGAACATCCCGGTGGCGCGACTGCCCGGTCGCCAGATCGTCAGCGGCGAAATCATCTATTTCTATGGGATGGCCTATGCTGTGCCGGCCGTGACGCATTGGCCGGGAACGGTAATCGCGGTCAATGTTGGCGGCGCGGTCATCCCGGTGCTGCTGTCGCTTTATCTGGTGGTGCGCCACCGGCTGTGGGTCACAAGCCTGATCGCGATCGCGATTGTGGCCGCGATATGCCATTGGCTGGCCCAGCCGGTCCCGGGGCTCGGCATCGCCCTGCCGGTGTTTGTGCCGCCCCTGACCGCGGCCGCGGTGGCACTGCCCTTGTCATGGCGGCAGGCGGCGGCGCTCGCCTATATCGGCGGCTCGGTCGGCTGCCTGCTCGGTGCGGACATCCTCAATCTCGACAAGGTGGCGGGGCTCGGCGCTCCGGTCGCTTCGATCGGCGGCGCCGGCACCTTTGACGGCATCTTTGTCACCGGGATGCTCGCGGTATTGCTCGCCAGCATTTTTTCGCCGCCTGAGCGCAGCCGGGGGCGGTTCGGCTCGTAGAGCTTCCGGCGCGCCGTTCTTCCGCCGCCATCCTGCGCGCGACGAGGCGGTCGAGCAGCACCACCCGTGACCTGCCGTTCGACGGCGATCGCGAGCGCGGCAAGCGGCGGGCGATTGTCGATGCGGTGGCTTTCCCGGTATTGTGATCGTGCGCGCGGCGCCGACCGCGGCCATCCGGCGCTCAAAAACGCCGCCGGCAAGACGCGGTTCGGGTTGCCGTGTCGCGCGGTGCACCGACGGTTGACCGGACGCCGCCGCCCCCGAAACGGCGGACGACGCAAACAACAAAGCCTCCGGCTCCGTCCCTGCGCCTATCGCGTCGGGAGGACGTCATGATCGAGCTCTTGGAGACCCAAAACAAACTGACAACGAATCAGTGGAAGATCGCCTTGGCCGCGACCATCGGCGATATGCTGGATTTTTTTGATTTCGGCCTGATCGGCTTTGTGTTGGCATTTATCGTTAAAGACTGGCATCTGACCTTTGGCGAATCGGGTCTGATCCTGCTGGCCTCGGGGATCACCGCGCCGTTCGGGTCGCTGCTCTGGGGCTGGGCGGCCGATCTCTTTGGCCGCCGCAAGGCGATGATCGGCACCGTGCTCAACACCTCGATCGCCACCGGCGCGATGGCGCTGACCCCCGAGCATGCCTGGATCTATCTGTTCTTGTGCCGATTGTTTGTCGGTTTTGGCGTCACCGGCATGTATTCGGTCGACATCACCGTGGTTCAGGAATTCGTGCCCAGCGCCAAGCGCGGCTGGCTGACCGGGCTGACGACGACGATGCTGCCGGCCGGGTTTCTGCTGGGAGCGCTGCTTTCGGCTTTCGCCACCCCGTATATCGGCTGGCGCGGCCTGTTTGCGGTCGGGCTGTTGCCGGCATTGCTGACCCTCTACATTCGCGCCTGGGTCCCGGAATCGCCCTATTGGCTGATGCGCATGGGCCGCCTCGAGGAAGCGCGGCAATCGCTGGCCTGGGCATTGCAAATCCCGCCCGCGCAAATCGCGCTGCCGGCGGTCGAGCGCACCCATTGGAGCGAGCTGTTTCACTACCCGCGCAGCATCTTTGCCGGCGCCCTGACCGGGTTGAGCCAGACCGGCGGCGTCGGGCTGGCGCTGTGGCAGGTGACGTTGCTGGTCATGGTGCTACGCGTGACGCCGGCCGGCGCCTCACAGCTCGGGATCTGGATCGCGCTCGCGGCGATCGCCGGGCGCTTCTTGTGCTCGTGGATTTCCGATGCGTGGGGCCGCCGCGCTTCGGGCGTGTTCAGCTGCCTGACCGCGGCGCTGTGCATGGCGCTGGCCGGCTATTTGCACAGTGCGTTCATCGCCGGTTGGTCGCTGTTCTACGTCATGTTGCTGCTGCAAAGCTTTTTTGGCAGCGGCAATTATTCGATCGTCGGCCCCTATATGGGCGAATTGTGGCCGGCGCGGCTGCGCGGTTCGGGCATGGGTTTTGTTTACGGGATCGGCAATCTCGGGAAGTTTATCGGCCCGGCCGGTCTCGCTTTGATCGCCGGTTCGGCGAATTACGTGAAGCCGGCGGCGACGCTCGACGCGCTGGTTCCGGGCTTTCTGTATTTCGCATTCTGGTATGTGCTCGGCGCCTTCGCGTTTTGGTTCATCGGCTTTGAAACGAGCCGACGCTCGATTGGCGAGATCGACAGCGACCTCGCCACCGGTCGGCGCGGGCGAGAGGGTATCCCGGCGGTCTGAGGCTCGCCCGGGATCGCTCGCCGCCGCGAGCAGCGCAAAGGAGATTGTGGGAATACACGGGCGTGTAGGGCTGGCGCGACCAGTCGATTTGTCGTCGGCCCTGATGCGCAGGTTTAATCGCCGTCGAGAAACGGCACGGCACTCCCGATCGGAACCGGATCGAGGATCACCGGCCCGGGTCTGAGCGGTGTTCCTCGCTTCGGCCGGTGTGCCTTGATTGTCGCATCCTGCGCCCGATCGGCGCGCTGCGGCCTGTCCGGCAGCAGCATCGCATTCGGCACAGCGACGGCGACCTTATGTGTTGCCACTATGCGAGCGTCGATTATCAGGAGTTGCGCGCGCTGATCACCTCGGGTCGGCGCGTTGATCGGCCCGCGCCGCTGCCGAGATCGCCGCCGCAACCCGGCCGCAGCGGCGCGCGGCCGCCAGCTCCGCCTCTAACGGTTGCGGCTCCAGTCGTCGCGCCACAGAAAATCGGGTCCGATCTCGCTGAGCCGCGGGCAGCCGATCTGGCCCATCACCAGGTCGATCTCTTCGCGGAAGATGCTGATCGCCTTCTTGACCCCGGCGGTTCCGCCAACCACCGCGCCATAAAGCGTCGGACGGCCGAAGAAGGCGAATTCGGCGCCGAGACACAGCGCAATCAGGATATCGGCGCCGCGCCGCACGCCGCTGTCGAGCATGACGGTCACTTTGTCGCCGACCGCGGCCTTGATCGCCGGCAGCGCATCGAGTGAAGCCGGCGCCTGGTCGAGCTGGCGGCCGCCATGGTTGGAGACGATGATCCCGTCAACTCCGATCTCGGCGGCGCGGATCGCATCGGCCGGGTGCAGAATGCCCTTGACGACAAGCGGCCGCGGGAACAGCCGGCGATAGCGCTCGAGATCACGCCAGGTCTGGGCCGAAGCCGGGGTCTGGGTGCGGCCAAGCCGGATCGCGTCGATCTTGCTGGCGCCATTGCCGGCATGCGGCGCCCAATTGCCGAGGGTCGGCGCGCCCCCATGGCGGACATACTCCGCGACCCAGCCAGGATGGGTCATCGCCTCGAGCAGGATCGAGGGTTTGAGCTTCAACGCTTCCAGCAGCGTGCCGTTGCGCACGGTCGCAAACCCGTTGCGCCAATTGCGCTCGCGCTTGGAGCTGACCGGCACATCGACGGTCAGCACCAGGGCGCCGACCCCGCAATCGCGCGCCCGCCCGATCAGCGCATCGGTCAAGTCGCGATCCTTGGCGGCGTAAAGCTGGAACCAGGTATTGTGCGGCGCGATCCGCATCGCCTCTTCCATCGAGGCGTTGCTGCCGCCCGACATGATGAAGGGGATGTTGGCTTCGGCCGCGGCTTCGGCCAACATCAGATCGCCGCCGCGGCGGTACAGGCCGGCGCCGCCGGTCGGCGAGATCCCGAACGGGCTGGCATAAGTGCGTCCGAAGACGGTTGCCGATTGGTCGCGAACCGACACATCGACGAGATAGCGCGGCAGCAGCTGATGCTTTTGAAAGGCCTCGCGATTGCGTTCGAGGCCGCGCTCATCCTCCAACCCGCCCTCGATAAAGTCGAAAATGATCTTGGGCAGCTTCTGCTTCGCCATCCGGTGCAGGTCTTCGATGTTGATGGCCTGGTCGAGCTTCATCTTCTGGTCTCCGGCGAACGGCAAATCGGGTTTGTGGCGGCGGCGAGAGCGGCGGCAGCGCCCGGCAAGGCGGATCAACGCTCACCGGTGCGCGGCGGCGGCGCGGAAGTCTCGACCCCGTCGATCCGCGGCGTCGGGTCGAGGACAAGGCCGGTTTCGGCGACATAACGCTGCCAGGCGGCGAGCAGGCTTTCGAGCCGCCCCGGCTCGCGCGCTGCGAGATCGGTGGTTTCGCCGGGATCGGCGGCGAGATTGTAGAGCTGCCACACGCCGGGGCCGGCCGGCGGCGGGATCAACACGGCCTTCCACTCGCCCAGGCGGATCGCGCGGCGCCCAAACAGCTCCCAACCCAGCCCCTCGCTCGCCTCGTGCACATTCTCGCTGCGGCGATCGAGATAAGCCAACAGCGAACGGCCGCGCAGCGGCGCCACCGCCCGGCCACGATAATGCTCGCCCGGATGGTCGAGGCCGGCGAGGTCGAGCAAAGTCGGGGTTATGTCCATGACCGTCATGACCGCGTCGCCGATCGCGGCCTGCCGCGCCACGCCCGGGTAGCGAATAAAGGCGCATACCCTGATCCCGCCCTGGGTCGTAAACGCCTTGTACAGCCGCGACGGAGCGGTCGCCGCCTGCGCCCAGCGCGGGCCGTACCAGACATAGGAATTGGCCCGGCCGATATTGTCGAGGCTGTTGTCGTAATGGGTGGCGATGAACTCGGTCAAATTCGGTCCGAAACGCGGGGCGGCTTCCAAGAGCGCGCCTTCGGCGCCATTGTCGGACATGAACAGGATCAGCGTGTTGTCGAGCTCGCCGCGGCGCGCCAGCGCCGCGACCACGCGACCGACATTCCAGTCGAGCCGCTCGACCATGCCGGCGTAAACTTCCATCGTGCGCGCCGACCGCGCCCGCTCTTGCGGGCTCAGCGCGTCCCACGAGCGTCCGCCGACCATCGGATGCGGTTCGACCGCCTCCGACACGAGGCCCAGCTGTTTGAGACGCTGCAGGCGTTCGCGGCGCAGCGCTTCGGGTCCTGCGTCGTAGCGACCGCGGTAATGGGCGACATTCTCGGCCGGAGCCTGCAACGGCCAATGCGGCGCGGAAAAGGCGAGATAGGCAAAAAACGGCCGGCTTTGGTCGCGTTCGTCGAGATAGCGCAACAGCCGGTCGGTAAAGCTGTCCGACGAGTAGAAAGGCTGCGGTAGCGACGCAACCATCTCGCGATCCTCGATATAGAGCGAGCGCGCGATCTGCATCAGGCGCGGGGCGGCCGCCAATTCCGGCTCATAACCGAAATGGTTGGCCGCCCCCGGCAACAGCGCAAACGAGCGCTCAAAACCGCGCGCCGCCGGGGCCAGCTCGGGGGTCAAGCCGAGATGCCACTTGCCCGCCATCAACGTCTGGTAACCGCCATCGCGCAGCAGCTCCGCAAGCGTGACCACCCGATCGTTGAGATGGCCCTCATATCCCGGGCGGCCGCGCAATGTGTCGGTCAGCGCCTCGGCCATCGTCCCGAGGCCGGCGATGTGGTGGTCGGTGCCGGTGAGCAGCATCGCGCGGGTCGGCGAGCAGGTCGGCGCGGTATGAAAGCCGGTGAGCCGCAGCCCGGCTTGGGCCAGCGCATCGAGATGCGGGGTGGCGATCTCGCCGCCAAACGCGCCGAGATCGGAAAAGCCGAGATCGTCGGCGACAATGATCAGGAAGTTCGGCCGGCGGGCGGGCGGGTCAGCGGGCATGGCTACTCCGGGCGGGGAAATGTCGGGCCGTCGGGTGCGGCTCGGGCGTGGCGGCAAGCGCTATTCGTTGCGCTGCCACTCGTCGCGCCACAGGAAATCGGGCCCGAGCTGGTCGAGACTCGGGCAGCCGATCTGTCCCATGACCAAATCGATCTCCCCGACAAAGATCTCGATCGCCTTTTTGACCCCGGCAAGCCCGCCGGCGGCGGCACCATACAGGGTCGGGCGCCCCATAAAGCAGAAATCGGCGCCGAGACACAGCGCGATCAGAATATCGGCGCCGCGCCGCACCCCGCTGTCGAGCAGCAGGGTCAGCCGGTCCCCGACGGCGGCGCGGATTGCCGGCAACACGTCGAGCGAGCCCGGCGCCTGGTCGAGCTGGCGGCCGCCATGGTTTGAGACGAGAATGCCGTCGCAGCCGACATCGATCGCGCGCAACGCATCGGCCGGGCTCATGATGCCTTTGACGATCAGCGCCCGCGGAAACAGCTTGCGGTAGGTCTCGAGATCGCGCCAGGTCTGCGCGTTGAACGGGCGCACCGAGGAGACGAATTTGTATACCTGCTCGGCATCGGCGCCGGCCGGCGCATAGGGTTGCCAATTGCCGAGCATCGGGGTGCCGCCGCCGCGTCCCAAATACTCGACGATCCAGCCGGGATGGCTCAGAGCCTCGAGCAGAATCGACGGCTTGAGGCTGAGCGCCTGTAACAGCCCGCCGCGAATATTGCCAAAGCCGTTGCGGATATTGCGCTCGCGCTTCGAGCCGACCGGCGTGTCGACGGTCAGCGCCAACGCGCCGCATCCGGCATCGGCGGCGCGCCGGATCAGATCGGCGTTGATCTTGGGGTCGCGCGCCGAATAGAGCTGGTACCAGTGATTGCGGCCGGCGATCTTGGCCGCCGCCTCGATCGTCTCGTTGCTGGCGCCCGACATGATGTAGGGGATGTTGGCGTCCCTCGCCGCCTCGGCGAGCATCAGATCGCCGTGGTTGCGGAACAGGCTGACCCCGCCGGTCGGCGAAATCCCGAACGGGCTCGAAAAGGTCTGGCCGAAAATGGTTTTCGACTGGTCGCGGGTCGACACGTCGACCAGATAGCGGGGCAGCAGCTGGTGCTTGTGAAACGCCGAGGTGTTGGTCTCGAGGCCGCGCTCGTCCTCGAGACCGCCCTCGATGAAGTCGAAGGCGATTTTCGGCAACCGCCGCTTTGCCATGCGGTGCAGGTCTTCAATATTGATGGCTTTATCGACATTCATCGGCGTCGGGTCTCATTGGTTCCCAGGGCCCGACAGCATGACCCATTTATGCTCGGCGCGACAATCCCCGGCGGGCGCCGGGCTGGGCTGCACGAGGTTTCAGCCGCAAGCACCCCGACCGCCCTCGCGGCGCCGGCGCGGCGATCGGCGGCGCGCCACCGGTTTTTGCGCGGCCACCGCAACGCCGCCGCGGGCAACCTGGGGATCCGCCGCGATCGACGAAGCCGCGGCCGATCGGCCGGCCTTGACCGCGCCGGCGCGCACCCCACCTACCGGCACTGACCGAGTAGAGCTGCGAAGAGACCGCCAATTTTCGCTAGATTAACCCCCGCGGGGGAACCTTCGCCAGCCCCGGACATTCCTTAGAGAGAAATGGTTTCTTAAGCATGGTTAATAGCTTGGATCGAGAAAAGAGCGAAGACCTCTTTGCCCTGTTGAAGGTTGTGTTTTGGCTGGCGATCCCGCTTGGCCTGGCCTTGCTGCTGATTTGGATTGGCTAAACAAACGCGGCCGCCCGGTCTTGCCCAAATCGCGCGGGCCCAACCGGGCTTGGTCCGAGCCTTCATGCCGAACCGGCTCACACCGGGTAGATCAGCGAGGTCGGGACGATCGTCGAATCATAGACGCACAGGCGCTCGGCAAAACGCAGCCGCCCCTCCTCCTCGACGACCCGGTCGTGGCAGCGCCCGCATAAAAACAGTTCCGAGGGACGGTCGAACATTGTCTGAAACAGCGCGAAATTGGCCGTCAGGCGCAGACCGTCCGCGGCGATTTCACGCAGCCGCAGATTGCCGGTCAGCCGCCGGATCAGCCGCGGCGCATAGAGCAGGGTCTCGCGGATCGCGACCACCCGGTCCCTGAGCATGTCGCGGCTCTCGCAATAGACGAGCGCCAGGGGCAGGCCGCGTTCGACATTTTCCCGCGGCATGATCTTGTAGACGCACGCCTCGGTAAAAAAGTCGGGCCAGGCTTCGAAATCGCCGTCGTCGAGCGCGTCGTCATAAGCGCAATAGAAATCGGCGAGCCGCAGGCGCAACTCGGCCGGCGCCGCAAGGCCGGGGGCGGCGACCATCACCGCTCACAGCTCCATGACCCGCCGATAATACCGGTAAAGGCCGCGGATCGCGGTTTCGGTCAGCATATGGGGTTCGTCGCGAGCCTCGCGGCCGCTCATCTCGGCGATCGAGACCGCGTCTTCGTCGGCGGTAATGCCGGCTTGCGACAGCAGCATCGCCTCGCTGTCATCGACCGAGACGAGCCCCGCCGGTCCCATTAGATTGGCCTGCCGCAACCGCCGCTGCCGCAGTTCGGGCGGGTCGTCGGCATAGCCGAAGAACGTCCAGGCAAGATCGAATTCCTGCGCGCCGAGCGGGATGATCTGGCGGGTCGCCAGGGTGTTCGATTGCTGCTGGACAATCAGGTTGGGCCAGAAGGTCTGCATCACGACCGTGGCTTCGCCGGGAAATTCGCGCACCGGGTCGATCAACCGCGGATCGCGCAGCGCGAATTTGGCGCGAAAGGCGCGCATCTGACGGGTCGTCTCGTTTTCCTGCTGCTCGCCGCGGCGGCTGACCAGCACCGCATGGCGGCCGGCGGGATCCATCTCGACCGCCGATTGCTGGTCCATCCGGAACAGTCCAAAGGTTACCAGAAACACATGCAACAGGCTGGCGTGATAAGGGTCCTTGATGTTTTCGAACATCAATTTCCAATTGCTCGGGATGCGCTGGCGCAAATAGCCGAGCACCTGCAGCGGCCGGCCGTCGAACACGCGGTCGAAATATCCCAGCATATTGGCGCCGAGATAGTCTTCGAGCGGTTCGGTCGCGGCCGAGAAGGTGGCAAAGACGACCCCGTGGCGGCGCGTCGTCCGCAGCCGCTGCAGCCCGTGCTCGTCGAGCCGGAAATCGTCGGGCATTCCGCCCTGGCCGCGCAGCCCGCGGCGAAACGGCACGCCGATCAAGCGGCCGCCGAGATCATAGGTCCATTGGTGATAGGGGCATACAAACTCCTTCACCGAACCGTGCGCGGCGGCGCAAAACTGGGCGCTGCGATGCGCACAGCGGTTGACCAGCACCGCGATCTCGCCGGCCTCGTCGCGCACCGCCACGGTCTCGACCGCGCCGAGCCGGCTGCGCTTGAAATCGCCGGGGTTTGGAATTTCGGCCTCGAGGCAGACATAAAGCCAGCTCGGGCCGCGAAAGATGCGCGCCTGTTCGCGCGCGAAGATGTCGGGGTCGGTGTACACCCAATTCGGGATGCGCGAGCTGCCAGCGTCCGGCCAGCGCCGCATCGCCGGCCGGTCGGCGCCCGGTTCGATCAGCGGCCCGACCATCCCATCGGCTGACGCCATGCTGTCCTCCGCTACCGGTTGCGCCGCAATCGACGCGATCCGCGGGTCATTTCGGCTGGTCGGCGTCGAGCACCGCCTGCACCCGCGCCGGATCGACGGCGGGCGGCTCGATGCCGGCGCGCTCGACCTGCAACAGCTGGCCGACGGTGCTGTTGCGCGTGCCCCAGCCGCGGTTCATCGCCTCGGTCAATTCCTCGAAGACCAGATTGGCCAGGCGCATCGGCACCCCGACCTCGCGCCCGAGGCCGACCGCGAGCCCGACATCCTTGTGCAACAGGCGCAGCGCAAAATCGGCCGGGTCGTGCTTGCCCGACAAAAACCGGCCGAGGCGGTCGAAGGTGCGTTGCCGGCCGGTCGCCCCTTGGCGCACCGCCTCCCACAGTTCGAGCGGCTCGACCCCGGCCTTGATCCCCATGGTAAACACTTCGGCAAGGGCCGCCCCCAGCACCGCGCTGGTGCAGTTATGCACGAGTTTGGCGATCGTGCCGGCCCCGATCGGACCGATATAGGCGGCCTGGTCGCCCATCGCGTCGAGCACCGCCTTGTGCCGGTTGAAGATCTGCTGGTCGCCGCCGACCCAGATCGCCATCTTGCCGCTCGCCGCTCCCGACGGCCCGCCGCTGACCGGCGAGTCGAGCATGTAGAGGTTTTTCTCGGCAAAGGCGGCGTTGATCTTGCGCACGGTTGCGACCGAATTGGTCGACATGTCGAAAAACGCCGTGTCGGGGCGCATCCCCTCGATCAGCCCGTTGGGCCCGAGCGCAACCTGCTCGACATCGGCCGGCACCGGCAGCGAGGTGAACACGATTTCGCTCTCGGCCCCGACCTGCTTGGGGGAATTGGCCCATACCGCACCGTTGGCGAGAAACGGCTCGGCCGCGGCTCGGTTCAGATCGTGCACGACCAGCTGGTGCCCGGCCTTCTGCAGATTGGCCGCCATGCCCTTGCCCATCATGCCGAGGCCGATAAATCCGACGCGCATTTTCCCCTCCGAGCGGCGCCATGTTGTTCGGGTCGCATTCTTGCCGCGCCCGACGGCGGCGCGCAAGGACGACGCCGCCCGGGGTGTCGCCGCACCCCGCCCGTTCAGGAGAACTAGCGGCGCGACGCCGAGCCGGGCAGGCATTGCACGAGAACAGCGATCGCCAACAGCTGCTCGCGCAACGGGAGGCCGTTGGCCCCGCCCGCCTCCGCCACAGGCAGGCCGCGCGTTTCAAGAAATTTGCGGAGCTCCGACGCCGGCACGACAACCCCGCGATCGCGCCACTCGGCATCGCGGCCGATCACCATCCCGACCAAGCGGCCGTCGGCGGCCAGCACCGGGCTGCCGCTCTCGCCGCTTTGCCACCCCGCGGCGGCGTGGACGATGTCGACCCGGCTGCCCGAACTCGACCATCCGCGGCCAATAAACACCCCATCCAGCGCGACCGGCGCCCGCGGCCGGTCGGCGTAGACCCCGTAACCGACGAGGTAGACGGTTTCGCCGGGCGCGCCGGCGCCGAGCCGGGGCGGTGCCATGTCGGGCGCGAAGGGCGCGTCGGTCTGCAACAACGCAATATCGCGAATGCTGTCCGTGGCGAGGAGGCGGGCGCGCCGTCGGGGGCCGTTACGCTGCCAAAGCGAAATCCGCGCACAACCGCTGACCACATGGGCGGCGGTAACGACGCGTCCCGGGGACGAGACGATGAAACCGGTGCCGCTCTTGACCAAACCCGCGGCAGGCAGGCTCCCGACGGTCGCGCCAGCGCCGATCAGCGCGCCCAACAGCCTGACCAGCACCACCCGCCAGGCGTCGGCGTGCGATCGCTCCCCTACCCGTCGCCGGAGCGGGCGGAGGCGAGCGATGGCAAATGCCTCGCGCAAGCCCGCCGGCGCCAGTGGCCGCGATGCCGCAGCCGGGACAAACCACGCGCCGGAACCGGCCGCCAAAACCGCGCGTAAGGCGGCGGCCCAGGCAGATCGGGTCAAGCCTCAGCTGACCTGCAACTGGCCGCTGGCGGTCTTGCACACGTTGCGGGTCGCATTGGTGCCGGCGGCGGCGGTGTCGCCGAAGCTTACATCCTGCACTTCGGCGCATGTGGTTTTCCCGGCGGGGCTGCTATAGCTGTTCAACTTGACCACCTTGACCTTGCGCTGCACGTGGTCCGACGGTTGGACATAAGCGACCGTCGGATAATTCACTTGCGCCGGCGGCGGCTGATTTGCGGCGGCCGCCTGCGCCATTGCTTGCGCTTGCGCCGCCTCGGCCATCTCCAGCGCCTGCGCGTAGGCCAGCTGGCGGCACTGGTTATCGGCCTGCGCGCCGGTCAGGCTGCCCAGGACAAGACCCGATCCGCCACCGATCGCCGCGCCCCGCCAGCCGCCGACGGCCGCGCCGAGCGCCGCGCCCAGCAAGGTCCCGACCACCGCCCCCGTGGCGGTGTTGTTCTGTGTGCAGTATTGCGGCAGCGTGCCGTAGGCGGTTTGTACCGGGGCCGTGCTGCAGCCGCCGATCGTGGCGGCGAGCCCGAGCGCAGCAACCGGGGCGATCAAAAATCCAAGCCTCATCTCAGGTGCTCCCTTGCCTCGTTTCTTGAACCTATTGTCTCGGTCGTTGAGGTTGATTTTCGGTTGAGCGCTTAGCGAGCGGCCTCGCGATATTCGGGGGGGGCGTCGGCGGTCGGTCGGGCCAGCCCGTAGTGCAGCGCGACCAGCGCTAAGTCCTGCCCGCCGGCGAAACACTGGTAGCGGTCGCCTTTGCGGTGGAAGCACGAGACACGTCCGTTTGACAGGTCCTTGAGGTAGCCGTAGACGATCTGCTTGTGTTCGAGGTGCCGGGTCGGATCCTCGATTCCCCACAGCTCGATCGGTTTTTTGGCGACGCTGAGCAGGCTGGCGCTGCCGATGCTGGTCACCACCCCGGTCAGATCGGCGGGCGGCATCTCGGACGTGGCCGGTTGCGGCGTCGGTGGCGTCGTCTCCGGCGGCGGGCTGGGAGGCGATGGCGGTGTGATCGGCCTCGGCACCGGCAGGGCCGCAACCGGCCCCGGTACCGCCTCGTTCGGCGGCAAGCCGGCCTCGTCGTGACCCGGGTTGGTCGGGATCAATGTCGTCGAAGGGGGCTGCTGCCGTGCAGCCCGCGGCGCGGCGGCGGGCGGCGGTGTGGTTTCCGCCGGGGGCGCCGGCGGTTGCATCGCGGTGGGCGCAAGCGCTGCCGGCCGGCCGGGTGGCTCGGTCGGCGCAACCCCGGCACCCGGAGGGCTGACGCCCACCGGCTGGGCGGGCGCGGAGGCCGGCTCGCTCACGCTGAAGCGCGGCGGCGGGTTTGGGGTTGGCGGTGACGACAGCAGCAGATAAGCGGCCCCGGCGCCGAGCCCGAGCGCCAGCGTGATCACCAGGCTCGCCGGTTTCCACAGCGACGCTGCCCCGGCGACATGTTTCGCGGCGGGGGCGCGATGGTCTGTGGCGGCGCCGGTCAGAAAGCGGGTCGCCGGCGGCGGCGTGTTGCGAAAGGCGGCGCCGATCAGCGGTTGCAGGATCTCGTTCTCTTCACCGCGCACCGCTGCGCTTCCGGCGGCCCGCGCAAACGCCTCGACCGACGCGAAGCGGTCTTCCGGACGTTTGGCGAGCGCCCGCATGATCGCCGCTTCCAGCCCGCCGCTGAGCCCGGGGACCCGGCCCGCAAGCGGTGGCGGCGGCGCTTCGAGATGGGCGGTCATCAATGCGTGCTCGTTGTCCGAGCTGAACGGCGGTGCCCCCGCCAGCATCTCATAGAGGACCACGGCGAGGCTGTAGAGGTCGCTGCGCTGGTCGATTTCACCGCCGCGAATCTGCTCGGGCGAGGCGTAAAACAAGGTCCCGAAGATCTGGCCGGCTCGGGTCAGCCGCTTGGCGCCCTGCACCCGCGCAATGCCGAAATCCATGATCTTCAACAAGCCGCGGTCGGTGACCATCAGATTTTCGGGCTTGATGTCGCGGTGGACGACCCCTTCGCCATGGGCGTAGGCGAGGCCGGCGGCGGCCTGGGACAGCACGGCGAGGGTTTCGCGCTGGGGCAAACGCTGCAGCCGCGCCAGCAGCGCGGCGAGAGTGTGACCGCGAACCAGCTCCATCGCCATGAACGGCCGCGGCCCTTTGGCCTCGAACCCGTAGAGGGTCGTGATATTGGGGTGGCTGAGATTGGCGAGGCTCTGCGCCTCGGCAAAAAACCGGTCGAGAAAATTGCGGTCGCGGGCAAATTCCGGCCGCAAGGTCTTGATCGCCACCTGCCGGCCCAACACCGTGTCGCGGGCCACATAGACCTGACCGATGCCGCCCTCGCCGAGCAGGCCGCGCAGTTCGTACTGGCCGACCGTCTGCTCCGCCGCGCTGGTCCGGCGCGCCATCACGATCCCGCCCCCGGGGTCGGCAGCGGCCGGGTTGGGGTCGGCGGTGCGGAGGGCCCGGAAACACCGATCGCAAACACCCCGACCGAGACATTGTCGCTGCCGCCGGCGGCAAGCGCCTGGTCGATCAGCGCCTCGCACGCCTCAAACGGGGCCAGTCGCGCGACGGTCTCGGCGATCGCGGTGTCGTCGACGAGGTCGCTGAGACCGTCCGAGCACAGCACAAAAACATCACCGGGGCAGATCGCGAGCCCCTCGTCCCACACCGTCGGCTGGCAACGCGGCTCGATCCCGAGCGCCCGCAGGATCACATTGCGATCCGGGCTTGCCGCCGCTTGCGGCCCGCTAAGCTGGCCGGCGCGCACCAGCTCGGCCACCAATGAATGATCCTCGCTGAGTTGCCGCAGCCGACCGGCGCGCCACAGATAGGCACGACTGTCGCCGATATGGCCGAGAAATGCCGCACCCTCACGGATGTCGAGCACCGTGCAGGTGGTCCCCATTCCCGCGCAAGCCGGATCGCGCCGCGCGCGTTCCCAGATCGCGGCATTGGCCTTCTCAAGGCACGCCCGCAGCAACCGCGGCGAGGCCTCGCGCCGCTGATGGTAGCAGCGAAAAATCGTATCGGCGGCGATCCGGCTTGCGACCTCGCCGGCGGCATGGCCGCCCATCCCGTCGGCCACCAGGGCCAATAATTCGTTGCCGGTTCCGTTGCTTGACGGCGGCAGCTCAAAGGCGACCACGTCCTCGTTTTGCTCGCGCACATAACCGAGGTGGGTCGCCATCGTCCCGGTGATCGGCAGCGACCCCTGCCGGTTTGCCGCCCCGGCCGGGCGTCTTGCCCAGCGGCCAAACATGTGCGCCGCCTCGCCGGTACCGGGGGCTCCGCCTTCGCACCCCGTTAATGTTGCTGCATCTGCAACAAATCCCGCGCATACCGGATCGGGATCGCGTAGGTCACCGATTCCCGTGCGGTGCCATAGGTGAAAAGGCCGATCACCTGGCCTTTGCGGTTGAACACCGGACCGCCGCTGTTGCCATGAGTGCTCGGCACCGTCAGCTGGTACGCGTCGCCGCCACTGGTCCCGATCACGATGTCGCCGCGGCGCTGCAGCGGCAGGCTGACGTTGGAGATAATGCCGCTGGTCACGGTCGGCCTCGGCACCTCTTCGACCACGTCGTGGATCTTGCCGCCTTCGATTACTTCCTTACCGGCCACGGTTTCGGGGGTAAAGCTTGGATAGCCGAGGACCACCACCTGCTCGCCGGTTTCGACCTTGTCGTCGGGCGCAAGCGGCACGGCATCGAGCTTCTCGGTTGCGGCGACTTTGATCAGCGCTGCATCAGCATCGGTCGAGGCCCGCACAAAATTCGCGCTGACGCCGACCCGGCTGCCGGGAAAACGGACATCGAGCACCTCGTCGCTGCTGCCGTCGAACACCCGCTTGCCGCCCGCCACCGGCACTGGCCGATCGTCGTAAAACAAAATGCCGCCGTCGAGCCCGGGGAACCATGCTTTGAGGTGCAGATCGGCGATCTTCTTGACGGCAAAGACCTGGCCGATCTTTGCGAATTTGCGGCACGCGGCCGGGATTTGTTTTGCAAACACCTCGGTGAATTGGCACTCCAACAGCGCGTGGAACAGCGCGCCCGATACCCCCGGTGACTGCATGTCGAACACGATCCCGGGGGCGTCGGGTTGGTCAAAACCGTCATACGCCACCATCCACCCGGCGGCGACATGCTTGTTGGTCATGATAAAGCCGTCATCGGAGACGACAAATCCGCTTCCCGAGCCGGCCGCGCCGATGACTTTGTTCTCGCGATTGTCGTCGTCGGTGGTAAGCCATGGGACGACGGCCCCCTCGATGTCGACAAAGGCCGGTAGCGTCGCGGTCCCGTCGGGAAGCGGCACCTGGATCATTTTTTCGAACACCGGCCGGCCGGTGAGCTGGTCTTTAAGTTTCCATTGCAGCGAGATGCGCACCGTGGCGTTGCCGTATTTGGCGGCAATCTGTTCGGGGCTGAGCCCGATCGCGGCCGCTTCTTGGCCGAGTACACCCTTTTGTTTTTCAAGTTGCGCGGCCAGTTCGGCGGTCTTGGCTTTGGCCGCCGCCTCGGCCGCCGCCGTCTCCCGGGCAAGCGCCGCCTGCGCGGCTTGCTGGCGCGCGATGTCGCGCTGGTTTTGCAGATAAATCGCACCCGCCACCGCGGCGATCAGCACCAGCACCCCGGCCAGACCATACATGGCAAGGCGGGTCTGCGACTGTCGATGATCAGACAACAACCGCATGACGGTGTTGCGCCCGACGCTGGAAGGAGAATGCTCCGCGGTCGGCGGCACGGTGGTCGTAGATCCCGGTTCGCCGGCACCGGTGTCGATCATGCGCGTCGCGGTGGTCAGCTCCGGTGGCGAAATCATGCGCGTGCGCGCGACCATGCGCTCCGGACGCGGGTCGAGGTCAAAGACGAATTTCGGACCGCCGGACCCGAGTTCGATCTCGTCACCGGCCAGCAATTCGCTTTCGCCGGTAATCCGCATGCCGTTCAGCAGGGTCCCATTGCTGCTGCCAAGATCCCTGAGCTTGAAACGCGGCGGGTCGCCCGGGGTGATCGCAATGGCGGCGTGGCGGCGGCTGACAAGATCGTCGCGCAGCGGGTCGAAGCGGATCGTCATGCCCGGCTCGCGCCCGATCGTCAGCTCGCCAAGCCCGTCCACCGGAAACTGTTCGATCTGGTTGATTTTTGATCCGCCGAGATGACGGATGACAATGTGCGTCGCCATGCTCCATCCCACCCCGGCCGAGGGCCGGGACGTCCGTAATCTGTATCGACGATAGATTGACTATATCAGAGTTAACGAATTTGTGCAAGAGAAAACTACCTAAAGTGATTATTACGATCGCCACGGGTTGATCGTGTGGCGGTCGGGTGTTCCTGATCGGCCAAACCCGTCCGGCAGCGCTCCCCGACACCCGGATGTCGCGTTGAAAGCTTCATTAACACATTCTTTAAATTTTAATTCGCGGTGCCGTCACTGTCGTCTTTTGCCATCAACGCCGCGACAGAAGTGTGAAAAATAGCGTCGGGCGGATAAGAATAAAGCGCACACCTTATAGCAATAAAAATGAAGGCCGTTCATCGCTGCCAGCGGAACCGTCAGCGATCCCGATAATGCGCTGAACAGCGTGAGTGCATCTTTGGGTTGACAAGCCCGATTTCGCCTGTTTAGCTTGCCCCGTTCCTCATTGTCCTACCCGGGGGGCGGGAACAATCCGGGAGGACGTCTGTCAGCATTCCCTGGCCATACCAATACACTTGGCATGGAGGCGAGCCCGTTTGCTCTGAACGGCGCGGGGGTGCTGCCCAACGAGAAGGAGACGCAATCGGATGCCGTTGCGCCAGACGATTGGCATTTCCCTCGCGCTGGTCATGCTAACAACCGGAGCGTTGGCAAAGGCGCCGGAAAAGAGCGCGGAGCAACAGGCGAGCGCCGCCGGCCAGCCGCAAACCGTCCGCGCCGCCAAGCGCGGCGGAAAGACCCGCAGCCTGCATCGGGCCGCCCATTTCCGCTGGCCGAGCCGGCTCCGGTTTCACCGCAGCGACCCCGGCGCCGCCGCGGCCGAGGCCGGCGCCGCCGGCAGCGACCCCGATTGGGGACCGATGCATACCACCGGCTATCAGGAATTCGGCGAGGCCGCCTGGTATGCCCTGGTCGGTTCGCGCACCTCGAATGGCGAGCGGCTCGATACGGTGACGCCGACCGCCGCGCACCGCTGGTTGCCGCTCGGATCCTGCGCCAAGGTGACCAATCTCGACACCGGGCGTTCGGTGATCGTCAAGGTCAACGACCGCGGCCCCTACAACCGTCGCTTTATCATCGACCTGTCGCCGCGCGCCGCCGCCGAACTGGGCATGATGCATGCGGGCGTCGCGGCGGTGGCGGTCGAACCGCTGGCGCCGGGACCGGCCCCCGCCAGGGCGCCAACCGCGACGGCGGCGGTCTACCATCCGGGAGGAAATGCAGCGCAATAGCGGGCGGGTCGGCGGGAACCTCGGCAGCAAGCCTGTGGGGTCGGCCCGCCGATGCGCTCAACCGGGCGAGCCGAGGCGGTGCTGTCGAACCGCACCGACGGCGCGGACAGCGGTCGCCGGGCGGTGAAGCGTCCCGGCTGCGGCATCCTCCTCGCCGACATGCGTCGGGTTTTCCTAAGGCCGGCTGTCGCCGCCGCCTATTTCACGGAAACCGGGGTGACCGTCCCGAACAAACCGTCGGTTTCGCCGTTTGGTCCGGCGGTGAAATAAAGCGTGTCGGAATTCGAGTTGCGGCCGCCACCGAGGGTCAGCGTCCACAAACCGTCGATCGTAATCGGCTTGCCTTTGACATCGCGCAAAGTGCCGACAAACTCGCCCCTCGACGTGAAGGCATTGATCCGCCCGTCGCCAAAATTTCCGATCAAGATATCGCCGCTAAACCGGCCAAACGCAAAGGATGCGCGGGCGACGCCCCAGGGCGAATTTAATGCTCCCCGCGAGGCGAAGCGCCGCAGCAAATTGCCGTCGGTATCGAACACGTCGACAAACCCGTTGCCCGGGCCGGCGACATCATCGTGCTTGGCGGCATTTTGCTTGGCATAAGTCACGAACAGGCTGCCGTCGATGTTCTGGATGCCGAACGGAGCGTAGCCGACCGGGATGTCGGGGTCGGCAAAGCCGCCCTTGGTCGTCACGAGGTTGTAACTGTGGTCGAACACATCGACGGTACCGGCGCGGAAATTGGTGGCGTACAGAAACACGCCGCTCGCACTGACGCCAAAGACGAGACCTTTGTAGACGGCGCCCGGGGACTTGTCGGCGGCGAGCACGGCCTGATCGGGCGGGGTCAAGCCGCCTGCCCAGGCCGAAATCGTACCATCCTCGGTATCCCAGATGAACGCCGCCGGTGTCGTGGTGCCCGGAACCAGAAACGCGGTTGTCGGGTTGGTCGTCGGGTTCCATACCAGCCCGGTCGGCGCCGCCGGTGTCGGGTTGGGCGGGTTCTTCGGGTCGGCGTGCTTGCACGCGGTCGTCGGTATCACGCCGCCCGGCAATGGGATTTTGACCTTCAAGGGCACCATCGCGCCGGTGCCGTCATAAAGCGTCGCGCAGCCGGCGGCGTTGTCCGAGATCCAGAAAGGACTGGCCGCCGGGCTAAAAGCGACCCCCCACGCATTTTGCAGCAGCGGGTCGGCGTTAGGGGCAAGACCCGGTATGTCCGAGGTGAGCTTGGTCACCACGTAGCGATTGGTGCTGACCGCACCGAGGTCATCATCGGCGCGGGCCGCCGTCGGCACCGAGATCGCGGCAGCAACCGACGCCGCCACGATATAGCTACTGTAACGCTTCATATTGCCCTCCCCTGCTTCAGCGTGCTGGCAACAACAGTGCCGGCGCAGCGACCAGGCGTCACTGCGTTGCCGGCCGCGGACCGGCCGCAATACGATTGCCGACGCATCTTCGACTCCGGCGCAGAAGATTTATTCCGGATTGCCGTGCGCCACATCGCCCGCGCGAACGGCGGTATTGGTGCAATCCCGATCACAATGTCGTGACTGGCGTCGCGGCCACCCCAAACGCAGTCACTCGGCCTGCAATCACGATCACGATCACGGGCACGTGAACCGCCGGCAATGCGCCGTCGGCCGATCTATGATGGTCGATCACAATACTGTGAACCCGCCCGTTGCCGGCCCCCGGCCGTGCCCGCGGGCTCTGCACAATCGCCCGTTCCGGCTGCTGGCTGGCCGGTTTGCACCGCCCGCCGCAGCGCCTCGGCCATTGGGAATAAAAATCGCCGCAGCAGGTCTTACTGCGCGGAACGGCGGCAGTCCGCCCAGCGCAAACATGTCGTATCGGCGGCAAAGGGGGGAATTATGTCGGACGAGACCGGGGATCGCCACGGGCGACTGTGCCGGCGGCGGCTATTACAAAGCGCCGTCGGCGCCGTCGGCGGCGCCGCCATTGCCGGCGCGGCGGCCGGAAATGCGTCGGCGGCAATGAAAATTTCGCGCGCAGCGGTCGCCTACCAGGACCATCCGCAAGGGGACAAGCGCTGCGGTAAATGTCTGCAATTCGTGCCGCCGGACAGCTGCAAACTGGTCGATGGCCCGATCAGCCCGCTGGGGTTTTGCCGAATCTTTACGCCAATGACCCGGACCTAGCGTTGGTCGCCAACCGCACCGGCGATCGGCTGACGCGGTTGTAACCATCCCGCATTGTCGCGGCGCTGTCGCGAGCGGCGGCCGCCGCCGCGCCGGCAGTCAAAGCGGCGCATGCACCGCCGCGACCGGGTGGTCTGGTTTCAGGCGGGCGCCAGGCGGCTGCCCGACAGGGGAAAGGGGTGATGCGAACACTGAGCCACCGGTCCGCCCGGTCGGTAACGCGCCACTGCGCCCGGCTGCTGGCGATCGCCGCCATCATCGCCGTGATAGCGCTGGCGGCCGTGCCGCGATCGGCTGCGGCCTTGCCGCTCTATGCGCGCCAGACCGGACAGCCCTGCGCGACGTGCCATACCGCCTTTCTCGAGCTGACGCCGTTTGGGCGCCGCTTCAAGCTCGGCGGCTACACGCTGGGCGGGGGCAATTGGAAAGGCCCGCCGTTTGCCGCCATGCTGCAGCCGACCTTTACCCACACCCAAGAACCGCAACCCGGCGGGGCCGCACCCGGCTTTGCCGCAAACAATGTCTTGGCAATGCAGCAGGTCAGTCTCTTTACCGGCGGGGCGATCACCGAAAATTCGGGCGCCTTCATCCAGGGAACCTATGACGGGGTCGCCCACCGCTTCAGCTGGGACAATACCGACATCCGCTATGCCCGGCCGGTCAGCGTCGGCGGACACACGCTGATATGGGGGATCAGCGCCAACAACAACCCGACCGTCCAGGATGTGTGGAACACGATCCCGGCGTGGAGCTTTCCTTATATCAGTTCAGCGGTGGCGCCGCAGCCGACGGCGACGCCGTTTATCAATGCAACCTACGCCCAGCAAGTGGCCGGGCTCAGCGCCTATGCCTTTGTCGACGATATGTATTATTTCGAATTCGGCGGCTACCGGCCGCTGTCGAACAAGACCCAATTGGCGCTGGGCGTCGACGTCAGCGGGCAGAGCCCGATCAGCGGCACTGCGCCTTATTGGCGAGTGGCGGCGGAAAAGAATATCGGCAATCACTCGCTCGAAATCGGAACCTTCGGTCTCGCCGCGCAGGTTTCACCACTGGGGTTGAGCCAGGCCGGAAGCGATTCCTTTGCCGATATCGGCGTCGACGCCCAGTACCAGTATCTGGGTGATCCCCACACGGTCACCGTGCGCGGCGCCTGGATCCACGAGAACCACAATACCGGCGCCAGCCAGGCGCTGGGATTGGCCGATAACGCCAATGACCAGCTGCAATCGTTGAACGTTTCCGCCTCCTATATCTACGACCATAGCTGGAGCCTGACCGCCGGGCGGCTGTCGGTCGGCGGCACCACCGATGCGGCGCTTTACGGCACTTCGACCGGAAGCCCGAACAGCGCCGGCTGGATATTCGAACTCGCCTACCTGCCGTTCAGCAATGGCGGACCGTCATTCTGGCCGTGGCTGAATTTTCGCATCGGGCTGCAATATACGCGCTGGACCAAGTTTGACGGTTCCACCACCAATGTCGACGGCATGGGGCGCAGCGCCAACGCCAACAACACGCTGCTTGTCTACGTCTGGACCATGTTCTGAAGCCGAAAGCGCGCCTTATCGCTGCCGGCACGGCCGCCGCGCGCGAGCGGCGCAATCGCGTCATCGGCAATGCCGCCCCGGCCAACACGGCAATTGCCGACCACCGCCGCAGCCATTAGCCTGATCCCCGGCATGGCTCGCCCGGCCTGGCAAAGGTGCCGCTTTGGGCCCGCCGGAGGGTGAGCGATCAGGCGGGAGGGAAGGAATGAATGCCGATTATGTGATTGTCGGCGCCGGCTCGGCCGGCTGCGTGCTTGCCAACCGGCTGAGCGAGGATCCGACGACGCGGGTGCTGTTGATCGAGGCCGGCGGGCGCGACTGGAGCCCCTATATCCATGTTCCGGCCGGGTTTATGAAATTGCTCGACCATCCGCGCCTGACGTGGGGTTTTCATGCCGAGCCCGATCCCGGCACCGCCGGACGCGCGATCCTGTATCCGCGCGGACGGGTGCTGGGCGGCTCGTCGTCGATCAACGGCCTGATTTATGTGCGCGGCCAGCCCGAGGATTTCGACCACTGGGCGCAGCTCGGCAATCGCGGCTGGGGCTGGGACGACGTGCTGCCCTATTTCAAAAGGGCCGAGCATTGGGAAGGCGAAGCGGACGAAGTCCACGGCAAGGATGGTCCGCTGTTCACCGCGAAAATGCAGCGCTCGCCGCTCTGCGCGGCGGTGATCGAGGCGGGTCGGCAGATCGGTCTCGACTACCGCGAGGACGTCAACAACCTGCCGCGCGGCGCCGGCGACGGCATCGGCTGGTGCCAGCAGACCCGCGGCGGCCGGCGTCGCGCCAGCGCCGCCCGCACCTATCTCCATCCGGCGCGCAAGCGGCCCAATCTGCAGGTCGTCACCAAAGCGCTGGTGCGGCGCGTGCTGTTTGACGGAAAGCGCGCGACCGGGGTCGAGTTTGAGCGCGGCGGCGCGGTCGAGCGGGCCGCGGCGGCGCGCGAAGTGATCCTCGCCGCCGGCGCGATCGGCTCGCCGCATATTCTGCAATTGTCGGGGGTCGGCGATCCGGCGCATCTGGGGCGGATCGGAGTTGCCGTGCACCACGCCCTGCCCGGGGTCGGGCGCAATTTGCAAGACCATTATATCGCCCGGGTCAGCTACCCGGTCTCGGGCATCGCGACGGTCAATGAACGCGCCCGCGGGCTGCCGCTCGCCGCCGAGGTGCTGCGCTATCTGGTGGCCGGCACCGGCATGCTGACCTACAGCGCCTCGCTGGTCGCGGCCTCGGTCAAGGTGCTGGAGGAATCGGCAACCCCCGATGTGCAATGCAGCATCGCTCCCGGCAGCTTCAAGGACGGGCAGATCGGCGCGCTCGACGAGTTTCCCGGCATCACCGCCGGCGCCTGGCAGATGCGCCCGCTGTCGCGCGGCTATGTCGAGGCGAAATCGGCAAACCCGGCCGAGGCGCCGGCGATCAACCCGCGCTACCTGTCGGAGGAGGCCGACCGCCGCGCCATCATCGGCGGGCTGCGCTTTGTCCGCCGGCTGTTCGCCGCACCCGCGCTCAGCAAATATTGCGGGCCCGAACTCCTGCCCGGCGCGCCGGTCGAAAGCGATGAAGAACTGCTCGATTATGCGCGGCAAAAGGGCTCGACCGTCTATCACGCGACCTGCACCTGCAAAATGGGCAGCGACCCGATGGCGGTGGTCGACGACCAGCTGCGCGTCCACGGGCTGGAGGGCTTGCGGGTCATCGACGCTTCGGTGATGCCGACCGTGACCTCGACCAACACCAACGCCCCGACGATCATGATCGCCGAGCGCGGCGCCGACCTCGTCCGCCGCGCCGCGCGGACAACCGCCGCCGCGAGCGCCCGCGCCGCCTGAGCGGCGCCGCCGCCCGGCCGGGGCAGGGCGGGTGACGGCCGGCGGCGGACAGGCCCCGACGCAACGGGCGCGTCGGCTGCACCCTGAGCCGATCCACCGCGCTGTTGCCGCAATCATGCGGTATTTCTTTGCCGAGCGAGATCGCCCGCGTCGCCGCAACCTGTCGGCGCCGGTCGCTGCGGGGCCGGAGCGGTCGGGCCGGGGGCGTTGGAGGAAAGCCGGGCTCAGCCGGCTGTTCTACCTGCGCGATGGTTTTCGCTGTAAACTCGCTGTATTTTACAGCGAGATGAAATTGGAACACAACCCATGGTTTAATGGATTGAGCCGGGGACCGGGGTGGGCGGCGGATCTGGAAACCGGCTGGCGGCGTCGCAGGGCGCATCCCGGCCCGCCCGGCCGCGGGGCCGTGCCCGGTCCCCGATTGGCGCTCGGGTCGCGTCGGGTGCCGGCGGTCGAGCGACGCGCTTCGGCTTGTTGCCGAAAATCGGATTGATCCGCCGGCTTCTCCTTGCTTCTTTTTAGACCGCCGGCCGTCGACATCGCCGGGAGAGCGGCGGGAGGAACGCGATGAAAGCGGATTTCGTGATTGTTGGCGCGGGTTCGGCGGGGTGCGTGCTGGCCAACCGGTTGAGCGCCGATCCGGGCACCCGGGTGGTGCTGATCGAAGCCGGCGGACGCGACCGCAACCCGCTGATCCACATTCCCGCCGGCTATGTCAAATTGCTCGACCACAAGCAACTGACCTGGGGCTTTTTTACCGAGCCCGACCCCGGCGTGAACGATCGCGCGATTCTCTATCCGCGCGGCAAGGTGCTGGGCGGGTCCAGCTCGATCAACGGCATGATCTATGTCCGCGGCCAGCCCGAGGATTTCGACCATTGGGCGCAGCTCGGCAATCGCGGCTGGTCGTGGGATGACGTGCTGCCCTATTTCAAAAAGGCCGAGAGCTGGGAGGGGGGCGAGGACGAGTTTCACGGCGCCGACGGTCCGCTATTGACGTCGCGGCCCTCCGACCGGCCGTTTCTGTGCCACAAGATCATCGAGGCCGGGATCGAAACCGGGCTCGAATATCACGAAGACGTCAACCGTCTGCCGCCGGGCGCGCCGGAAAATATCGGCTGGGTACAGCAGACGCGGCGCGGCAGGCGGCGGCAGAGCGCGGCGCGCACCTATCTGCGTCCGGCGCTCAAGCGAACAAATCTCGAAGTGGTCACCGAAGCGCTGGTGCGGCGGGTGCTGTTTGACGGCAAGCGCGCGATCGGCGTCGAATTCTCGCGCAATGGCGTGGTCGAGCGGGTCGCGGCGGGGCGCGAGGTGATCTTGGCCGGCGGGGCGATCGGTTCACCCCATCTTCTGCAATTGTCGGGGGTTGGCGACCCCGACCATCTCGGGCGGATCGGGGTGCCGCTGGTCCATGCGCTGCCCGGGGTCGGCAAGAACCTGCAGGATCATTTTCTCGCCCGGGTGACCGCCGAAGTCAGGGGCGCACCGACCGCCAACGAAAAGTCGCACGGCCTGCCGTTTGTCGGCGAGGTCATGCGCTATGTTTTTGGCGGCGCCGGCCTGTTGACCTATGCCGCATCGCTGGTTTGCGCCTCGGTCAAAGTCCTCGAAGAATCGGCCACGCCCGACGTCCAAATCCTGTTCGCCAATGCCAGCTTCGCCCCGGGGCCGATCCGCCGTCTCGACGACCGGCCCGGGATGACCGGCGGCATGTGGCAGATGCGGCCGCTATCGACCGGCTATGTCGCGGCGAAATCGAACGATCCGCACCAGGCGCCGGCGATCAATCCGCGCTATCTGTCGCACGAAACCGACCGCCGCGCCGCGATCGGCGGGCTGCGCGCGGTGCGGCGCCTGTTCGCGACCAAGGCGCTCTCACCCTATATGGTCGGCGAAATGCTCCCCGGCGCCGATGTCCAGAGCGACGACGAGTTGCTGCATTATCTGCGGCAGACCGGTTCGACCGTGTTCCACGCGACCTGCACCTGCAAGATGGGCCGCGACCCGCTCGCCGTCGTCGACGAGCGGTTGAAGGTGCACGGGCTTGAGGGCCTGCGGGTCATCGACGCTTCGGTGATGCCGACCGTGACCTCGACCAACACCAACGCCCCGACGATCATGATTGCCGAAAAGGGTGCGGAGATGATCCTCGCCGAGATGCGACAGAAACTCGCGGCGTGAGCGGGCGGGCCGGATGGCCGCGACGCCGGCGAGGTGCCTGGCGCCGGACCTCGGCTGTGGCTCGCCGCGCCGGGCCGACCTCGCCCGCGGCGACGGCGTCAGCGGGCGCCGCGCTGGGCTTCGAGCCAGCCGAGCATGATCCGGTTGAAGAGTTCGGGCGCTTCGACATTCGGGAAATGGCGCATGCCGGCGATTTCTTCGTAGCGGCCGCCCGGCACCAGCCCGGCAAGCCGGCGGTTGTCGGCGGCCGGGGTGCCGGCGTCCTCTTCGCCGCACACGACCAGCACCGGCAGCCGCAGCGACGGCAAGCGGGAGACGAAGTCGAAATCGAGGATCGCCGCGGCACATCCGAGATAGCCCTGCGGCGTGGTCCCGACGACGGTGTCGCGCAGCTGCCGCCAGCGCCCGGGGTTCCGCTGACGAAAGGCCGGGCTCAAATAGCGATCCATGCTGGCATCGGCGATCGGTTCGAGCGAATTGGCGCTCCGCACCGCCGCGATCCGCGGCCCCCACACCTCGGCCGCCCCGGGCGGGCTCGCCGGCAATGTGTCGCACCACAACGCCGAGAGGAGGCGATGGCCGTGATCGAGCGCAAAGGCCTGGCCAATCATGCCGCCGATCGACAGGCCGATATAATGGACGCGGGCAATGCCCAGAGCGTCGAGGACGGCGGCGACGTCTGCGGCCAGCGCCGGCATCGTATAGTCTCCGGGCACCGGATCGCTGCCGCCATGACCGCGCATGTCGAGCCGCAACACGCGAAAGCCGGCGCCGAGCAATGCCGGCACCTGCTCCGCCCAGCTGCCGCCGTCAGAAGCAAGCGAATGGGTAATACAAACGACCGGGCCGGTCTCGGGGCCGGTCAGATCGAAATAGAGGCGGCGCCCGGCGAGCGGCAACAACATCGATCCCTCCTGCGCAAACCGAAATGGCGTGGTGATCGGCGCCAGTCTAGCCGGGCGCCGCTTATGGCACCATCACCGGCACACCGGCGATCAGCGGATGGGCAAGAAACAGCACGACATAAAGCAGCAATGCGGCCAGCGGCCGCAACAGGCCGATTTCGCGCCAGCGCAGCCCGGTGCGCCCGGCGGCGAGGGCGGCAAACGGAAAGTTCGAGCTGACCCTCGCCAGCCGCTGCCAATGGCTGCCCAGCGCCAACCGCTTTTTGCGGTCGATCAACACCGTGCCGCCCAGCGCCAATGCCGCGATCAGCGCAAAAAACCACATCGAGCAGAGATCGCCGTTGGCGGCGAGATGCGCCAGCGCCCACAGCCCCATCGCCCACATCACCGGGTGACGCGTGACCCGCATGATGCCGGGGGCGGGATCATCGGCGCGGGCCGATCGCTCCATCCCGACCGCGGTCGGGTTCGGGGTCGAATAGCCGCAGACCAAGAGCAGGGTCGCCAGCGGCATCAGCGCGATCGGGATATAGGCCGTCCATGGCGGCGGCGTCCACACCGGGATGACCGGGGCGTGGATATAGGCGAGCACAAACCAGGCAAAGGTGACCAGTGCCGTCAGCGAATAGATCAGCAGGAAGCCTTGTTCGCCGAGTTGGTCGCGCAACGAGCCGCGCAGCCGGGTGCTCGACAACAGCGTATGCGAGCCGCAAAACGCGATCCCGGCGATCAGCAGCGAGACCAGGCCGTGGCTCATCCGTCGCGCCCTCCGGCGGGCTGCGGCAGCGCCGCGATCCGGGCGGAGAGCTCGGCGAACAGGCGGTCCGGCTCACCCCTGACCAACAGCGTCTTGCGGCGTGCCGACCTCCCCGCCACGATTTCCAGGTCCTGCCGCCGCAACCGCCAGAGCCCGGCGAGGAGGCTCAACAGTGCGGCGTTGGCGCGGCCGTGCTCGGCCGGCTCGGCGACGCGGGCTTTGACCGCCAGACCGCCGCCCGCGGCCGGCACGACCGCGTCGATGCCGGCGGTTCGTGCCCCAGGAACGAGCCGGACGGCGATGTACACCCCGCACGAGGCGCGGCTCAACGGGCCTTCAGAGCAGGCTCGGCGCAATATCGTAATCCAACAGCCGGCGCACAAACACGAGCAGCAGGATCAGAATGACCGGAGAGATGTCGATGCCGCCGAGATTGGGCAGCACGCGGCGGATCGGACGCAGCAGCGGCTCGGTGATGCGCCACAGGAAATCCTCGAGCATCCCGACAAAACGGTTGTGGCGGTTGACAATGCCGAACGCGACCAACCAGCTCAGCACCGCCTGGGCGATCAACAGCCATATATAGATTTCGATGACCGTGTCGATCAGCCACAACAGCGCGATCATGCCCAATACCGTCTTTGCGGAGGTCGGGCCAACCTACCCGTTAGCGGGCAAGCTCGCAACGCACCCGGCATGGCCGGACCCCCCGGTCTATGGAGCCGCCCTTGACAGCGGTCGGGGCGCTCCCCATAGTCCGCGCCACCCTTGAGGGACGCGATCGGGGCCGTAGCTCAGCTGGGAGAGCGTCGCGTTCGCAATGCGAAGGTCAGGGGTTCGATCCCCCTCGGCTCCACCAAATTCTTGGCAAACCCCGGGCCGGGAGCACCGTGGCGGGCCGGACCCGCCGTTCCGCGGCGGCCGCCGCCGGCGTATCGGCGCCGGCGCCGGGAGCGAATAAAAGTCGACGCCGCCGGCCGGCCTCAGCCAACGCCGAGAGCAGCGCGCAAATCCTTGACCACCTGTTCGCGGGTCCGGGTCTGCCAGCGCCGGCGGCGTCCGATCGGCTCGTTTTCGATCTCGGGAACGACCTTGCAGGCGACAAAAACCGGGCCGGGACCGCCCATAATTTCAGGCAGGCCGCGCTCGAAATCGCCGATCTCGGTGAATGCGTAGGCCCGTGGATAGCCGCAGCCGCGAGCGATCACGTCATAGGCGATCTTGTCGGCGTTGGGCACCGGCTGGCCGCCGGTGGTCGCATAGACGCCGTTGTCGATCAGAAAATGATAGAGGTTGGGCGGCGCCTGCTCGGCGATTGTCGCCAGCATGCCAAGGCTCATCTGCAGGTCGCCTTCGGAATCGAACAGCATGACCTTCTTGTCGGGGCGCGCCAGCGCCAAACCCAGACCGAGCCCGCCATGGCCGCCCATCGCCGGATCGCCGACTTCGACATCGAGCGCATGGTTGTCGCTCAAATCGATCCAATAGCGGCCGCTGCGGCCGGGAACGAGAATCGCGTCGCCGCGGTAACGGGCAAAGACCCTCATCATATCGGCGGTGTGCATCATCGCGATTTGCCTTTTTTGGGAGAAAGTGACGGGGTTTACGAACCGCATCCCGGCCCGCCGCTGGTGCGGGGCCGGGCCGCGAGGGTCCGGGTCATCCCGGGAAGCCGCGGGGCGCCCGATCCTAGCGGTTGAAACCGTGATACTCGTCCCCGACCAGGATCACGACCGGCTGCCGGGTGCGCTCGGCCTCCTCGAAGGCGACCCCGATACGCGCGGCGTCGGCATCGTTTTCAACGAGGTAATAGTTGAGCCCGAACGCCATCAAAAAGCGCTCGGTATAGGTCGCCGCGGTGTCGACCGTGACCCCGTGCCGGGTCCAGCCGCGGTAGCCGACCATCAGCACCACCGGAACATTGAGGCTCATCAACCAGCCGCGGATCGAATCACCCGCCTCGAGCATGCCGGTGTTTTGGATCAGGATCAGCGGCCGCGCGCCGCCGAGCCACAATCCGGCGGCGATCGAGGCGGCATTGCCTTCGCGGCCGACCCCGATCAGGCGCAGCGTCGGCTCGGATTTCATCAACAAATAGAGCCAATTCGTCTCGCTGTCGGGCAGGTACACGACATGCGTGACACCGTGCTTCTTCATCTCTGCGAGGACCGTTTCCGGGCTCAGCACCGCCGCACCGCTCATCGACCCCTCCTTTGCGATTGCCGGTGAGCATAAATCGATCGCGGCCCGGGGCGGTAGCAGGATTGCGCCATGACTACCGGATCCCGTGCTATTTGTTCTGGCGGGCGACGCCCGCCCCGACCGACACATCGGCCCGGGGGCGGTGCGCGGCCCGCATCCCCTCGACCCGAGGGAACCGGTTGCCGGAGAAGGGAGGCCCGATCTTGCCGACGCGCCGTGATGTTTTGCTCTCGACACTCGCCGCCGCCGCGCTTCGCCCGGGCCTGGCCTTCGCCGCTGAGCCAGCCGCAACGGCTCCGACAATTCTGCGGATCGTCAACCGGACGATCGAGGTCAACGGCCGACCGGCCAGCGTCTACGGTATTTTTCAGCCCGACGGCACCGCCGGCATCACCACCCGCGTCGGCGAGCGCTTCCGGGTGCGGGTCGAAAACCACATCGCCAAACCCAGTCTTATTCACTGGCACGGGCTGGCCCCGCCCTGGCGGCAAGACGGCGTGCCCGGCGTCTCCGGCCCGCCGATCCCGGCCGGGGAAAGCGCCGACTATGACTTTCCGCTCGGCTATGGCGGCACCTTCTGGATGCATTCGCATCAAGGGCTGCAGGAGCAGCGGCTGCTCGACGCCCCGCTGATCATCCGCGACCAGCGCGACATTCCGGGACGACAGGAAATCGTGCTGCGCCTCAACGATTTCAGCTTCACCCCGCCGGAGGAGATCTTCGCCAATCTCAAAAAAGGCGGCGGCATGGCGGGCATGGCGATGGGCGGAGCTGCAGGCATGGCCGGCGGCAAAGCGATGGCCGCAAGCATGAAGATGACGGCGCCGGCGGCGGGCCAGGCGGGCATGGGCGGCGGTCTGAGCGGGGCGCCGGACCTCAACGATGTGACCTATGATGCCTTTCTCGCCAATGACCGCAGTCTGGATGATCCCGAAATCGTCAGCGTCGATCCCGGCAGCGAGGTGCTGCTGCGGGTCATCAACGCCTCGGCGATGTCGAGCTTCCATTTCGACCTCGGCCGCCTTCAGGGCAGCTTGATCGCGGTCGACGGCAGCTTCGTCGAGCCGATTGCGGGTCGCCGCTTTCCGATCGCCGTCGCCCAGCGCCTCGACATCGTGCTCAGCATCCCGCGCGGCCCGGCGGCCTATCCGCTGCTCGCCACGGTCGAGGGCGAACGCAACCGGACCGGCATTGTGCTCGCCGCGGGCAAGCCGCCCATCGCCCGGATTGGGCCGCAAGCCGCAACCCCTTCGCCGCCGCTCACGATGGCGCTGGAGACCCGCCTGCGCGCCGCCACACCCCTTCCGCCGCGTCAGCCCGATCGCATCCACAACATCGACCTGACCGGCGAGATGTCGAAATACATCTGGTCGATCAACGGCGTCGTCTGGAACCCCGAGGTCCCGCCATTACCCGTGGCCAAGGGCGAGCGCGTCGCCCTGGTGATGACCAACTCGACCGGAATGCCCCATCCGATGCATCTGCACGGACACCGTTTCCAGGTCGTCGCGGTTGGCGGCTTGTCCTTTCCCGGCGCCGTGCGCGACACGGTGCGGGTGCCGCCGGCAACCCGGGTCGTCGTGGTTTTCGACGCCGACAATCCGGGCACCTGGGCGTTTCACTGCCATATGCTCTACCATATGGAGGCCGGCATGTTCACCACCCTGCGCTATGTCTGAGGCTCTGCCCTTCTTCACTCGGCCACGGCGAGCCGCACGCGCGCCACAAAAACCGCCGACAGGCTGAACCACAGCGCCGCAATCGCGAATGCCAAGACATAGGCAAAGCGCGCCGACACCGCCCATTTGGCGCCGCTGATGATCCAGCCGGTGGAAACCGGCCCGAGGATCTGCGGCAACACCAGCGCCACATGCCAGATGCCCATGTCCTTGCCGACGGTCTCGCGCTTCGGCATGACGCGCAGGGCAAGCGCCCAATCGACCGCCTGGTATGCGCCCCACCCGGCAAAATAAACCGCCGCGACAATCGCCATCGGCAGCCAGTGCGGCCTGAGCGCAATCAGCACATAGGCCATCGCCGCGCCGGCCATCATCCAGCTGGTCAGCTTGACGATCGCCACAATCCCGATGCGTGCGCACAACCACGCCGCGACCAGGCTCGCCGGGATCCCGACCAGCGCGCCGCCGCCCAGCACCAGCGACAACACCCGCCCGGGTTCGGCCAAGCCGACCACGTCCTGCAGATAAAACAGCAGGAACGCCAAGACCGACCAGACGCCGAGATTGGCGAACAGGCGGGTCACCAGCACCCAATAAAAATCGGCGTGCTGCGCCGGCGGCAGCCAGAACGAGCGGACAAAAGCGGCCACCCGAAACCGGCCGGCAACCCCGCCGGCGGGCGGTTCGCGCACCCGGGCAAAAGTCGCCGCCAAACAGACCAGGTTGATCACGATAAGCCCGGCGATCGCCGGGCCCGGATGGCCATGGGCATAGAGCAGGACGGCAATGCCGTTGCCGGCAAAGGTCCCGAGGATGCTCATGATGTTCATCCAGGCGCTGGCCGAGGCCTGGGCCGAACGCGGGACGACATCCGGGATCAAGCCGGCATAGGGTCCGCACGCCCAGTTCCACCAGAATTGCAGGTTCAGGATCGCCAGCGTGTACAGCACAATGCTGCTGCCCGGCCCAAACGGGACCAGCAATGCCAGCGCCACACAGGTGCCGATCATTCCCGCCACCAGAAACGGCCGGCGGCGGCCGTGGGCGCTGCGCACACGGTCGGACAAGGCGCCCGCGACCGGAGCCATAACCAGCGCCATAAACGCGCCGATGGCGAGGATCGTGCCGCTGATCCCTTCCTTGACGGCGGTGTGGGAGCCGAGGATCGCGGCAACCTGGTCCGGCACGACCACCGGCACGACCGTCAGCCAGTTGGCGAACAGCGCGAACCACAACAGCGAAACCGCGATGTGGTCGACCAGTGCAAAGCCCGCGGGTCCGGCTGTGCCCGCCCGGGCCCGTGCTGCGGCGGCGCCGAAACCCAGAGCCATCTCCCCCTCCTCTTTGTGGTTGAAGACGGCCGAGGCGGCCGTTTCATTCCGTATTTCGGATCGGATGGCGGCGGCCGGGCAAATCGCTGGCCGGCGGCCGGCGGTTCGGGGCAAGTTCGCAGGCCGGCAACGAATGGAGCAGTGACGATGAAAGCGGTCGTGTGCGAAGCGTTCGGCGGTCCGGAGGTGCTGGCGGTGCGCGAGGTGCCCGACCCGCCGGCGCCCGGGCCGGGCGAGGTGCAGGTGCGGATCTTGGCGCGCGGCGTCCAATATGTCGACGTGCTGATGCTGGCCGGCAAATACCAGTTCCGTCCGGAGCCCCCCTTCATTCCCGGCAACGAGGGAGCGGGCGAGGTGGTCGCCGTCGGACCGGGGGTCGCCGCGGTGAAGCCCGGCGACAAGGTGATGTGCCGCCAGCGGCTCGGCGCCTTCGCCGAGCGCGGCAATTTCAAGCTCGAGGATTGCGACCTGATCCCGGGAGGGCTGAGCCTGGAGGCGGCGGCGGTGTTCCGCAATGTCTACCACACCGCCTATCACGCGCTGTTGCAACGCGGCCGGCTCACACCCGGGGAGCGGGTGCTGATCCATGGCGCGGCCGGCGGCATTGGTCTGCCGGCGATCCAAATCGCCAAGCTTCATGGCGCCGAGGTGATCGCCACCGCCAGCACCGACGACAAGCGCCGGGCCTGCCTCGAGGAAGGCGCCGACCATGCGATCGCTTATGAAGGCGGGTTCCGCGACAAGGTCTTGGAGCTGACGCATGGGCGCGGCGTCGACATTATCTATGACCCGGTCAATGGTCCCACTTTTGAGGAATCGTTGCGCTGCCTTGCCTGGGGCGGGCGCATCCTGATCCTCGGTTTTCTCGGCGGGCCGCCGGCGGCGGCGCGGACCAACTATCTGCTGATCAAGGGCATCGAGGCGGTCGGGGTGAGGATTGGCGGGCTCGCCGAGGCCCACCCCGAGATCGCCGCCGCCAATATCAAGACGCTGATCGGGCTCGCCGCCGAGGGCAAGCTCAAGCCGCGGATCTGGCGCCGCTATCCGCTCGAAGACGCCGCGGCTGCGGTTCGGGCGCTGGTCGAACGCAAGGTGATCGGCAAGGTGGTCCTGACCGGCTGAGCGATCCCGACCGACGCTCGCCGCATCACCGCCTCCGCCCGGGCTGCAACCGAACGGGTTTTCCGGTCAGGTTTTCAACGTCGTCCGGTAATAAATCTCGTCGAGCGCCAACGGCTTGGCGAGCAGCCCCTGCTCGATCGAGCCCTTGATCGCGCGCTCGATCGTCGGGGCCATCGCGGCGAGCCCGAGCGGGAACGGATCCGGGCCGATGACCTTGCTTTGCTCGGCAAAGTCGCGGCCGGGGAAATAAACCCGCGTCGCCTCGGCGCGGCGCGCCCGCTCATAGGCGATTTCCTTCGATCGCCGGAACGCGTCGTAAAGTTCGAGCGCTACCCAGGGATGCTCACGCAGGATCCGATTCTGTACGATAACGTGATGGTTGGCCTGAAAACAGCCGGTCTTGCGGTAGAATTCCAGCACGACGCCGCGCCCGTCGTCATCGAGCAATTTACGCAGTCGCGGATTGTCGCGGATCTGGGTGCCGCCCCAGCGGTCGATGACGGTCTTGTCGCCGGCGGTCACCCGCGGCTGCGGGCGGATTGCGGTGCAGGCGTCGATCTCGCCGCGGTCGAGCATCTGGTCGAGCGTCTGCCCGGCGTCAAGCCAATGATGCTCGACCCCGCGCGGTCCCTGCTTGTCGAGCCCGAGGGCGGCGGCGTGGCTCATCTCCTTGGTCCGGCCGTTGAACCAGACATTGTCGCGCGCTTCGATCCCGTAGAGCTCTTTGAGCGTGACCCGAAACCACAACGCCGCCGTCATTTCGTAATCGGGGATGCCGATCCGCTTGCCGCGGATGTCGCTGAGCCCGGCAATGCCCGATCCGTTATTGACATAAAGATAGGGCCAGTGATGGCCGCGGCTCAAAAACACCGGCAACGCCGACCAGTCCCATTTTTTGCCGCCGCCGCGTTCGCGCGCCAACAATGTCTCGGAGATCGACATTTCCGAGGCGTCGAACTCGTCATAGACAAGATTGCGGTAAAACAGCGTGCCGGGCTCGATCGTGACAAAATCGAGTTCGATGCCTTGCGGTTTGACTGTCCCGTCCTTGAGCGGGTCAAGGCGCGGATTGTCGGAAAACGCCAAGGTCAGCTTCAGTGCCATCTTTGCCTCCCAATGCCGGCGGCGCCGGCTGGTCGGGACCGACACCACGGTTCTACGCCCCGTTCCCGTTCGCCAATCCCGCGGAGGAACCCCGGAGGTCCCCCGAAGAAGCAGGGTGACGCCCGCTCACGCGGCGCCGGTCGTGCGGGGTTTTGGTATCGGGCCATTGCCGACACAGCGCGAGGCGCGCGCCAACTCCTCGAAAGTCGACTATTTTGCCGACCGGCAGCCTCGCGGCGCCGTCAAAGCACACCGTCATCGCGCAGGCGGCCGATTTCCGCGGCGTCGAGACCGCACAGCGCGCTCAGCACATCGGCGCTGTGCTCGCCAAGCAACGGCGGCCGGGTTACCGCGACCGGCGAATCCGACAATTTGACCGGGCAGCCGACGGTTTGGTAGGTCCCTCGGGTCGGATAATCGACGTCGACGATCATTTCGCGGGCCCTCAAATGCGGGTCGGCAAGCACCTCGCCGGTGTCCTGGCAGGCCCCGCATGGCACCCCGGCGGCGGCCAGAACCTCCATGACCTGGTATTTGGTGCGGCCGCCGGTCCACGCCGCAATGATCGCCTCGAGTTCGGCGCGGTTTTCCCAGCGCGCCTCTTCGGTCGCAAAGCGCGGGTCATCGGCCAGTTCCGGGCGCCCGATCGCGGCGGCAAACGCCGCCCACATCTGCTGCTGCGCGGTGATAAAGACGTAGTCATTGGGTCCGCCCGGCGCACAAGGATAGGTCGTGCTGGGCACGCCGCGCCCCATCTGGTTGCCGCGCCGCGGCATCGGTGCGCCAAACCGCTGGTGGTCGCGCAGGCTGACCCGGATCAGGTTGACCACCGCATCCTGCATCGACACCTCGACGTGCTGGCCGAGGCCGGTGGCGTGGCGCTGCTGCAAAGCGGCGAGGATCCCGATTGCCATATGCATGCCGGTGCCGGAATCGCCGATCGCCGGCACGACATAGGTCGGCGGATTCTCCGGAAAACCGGTCACGCTCATCGCGCCGCCCATCGCCTGCGCGATCGGCTCGTAACTCTTGTAGTCGCGATAGGGCCCGTAGGTGCCAAACCCTTTGATCGTCGCGTAAATCAGCTGCGGGTTGATCTTGTGCAGCGCCTCCCAGCCAAAGCCGAGGCGATCGAGGGCGCCGGGTCCAAAATTTTCAAGCAATACGTCTGATTTCGCGATGATCTCGCGAAACAGCTCTTTGCCGCGCCCGGTTTTGAGATTGAGCGTCAGGCTTTTCTTGTTGGCGTTGAACAACAGAAAAAACAGGCTGTCGCTGTCGGCGCGGTCGCGCATGTTGCGGCGCGCGACGTCGCCGCCCTTGGGTTCTTCAAGCTTGATCACCTCGGCCCCAAGAAACGCCAGGATCTGAGCACAGGCGGGCCCCGCCTGGTTGTGGGTCATGTCGATGATGCGAATACCGGAAAGAGCCTGGGTCATTTTCTTTCTCCCGCTCGTGCCGCACCCCGCCGGTCGCCCACCGGCATGGCAAGGGCACTCGTCAATCCACTGCAATCATCTGCCGGATCATTTCGCGGCGTTGGCGCGGCCGGTGAGCGATCATGCTCGGTGCGCATCGAATTTCCCGGGTCAGAGCCGTCCGTCCACCGGTCGCGAGCTTTTGCGACAAGCGGCAGTCTAGCCCAAACCTTCCCGGCGCGGACGCCTTTCGCCGCTGCCCGACCTTTCTCCCCGCGGCGCAACCCTTTATGCTGTCGCTTCCGCGACCGGGAGAATGCCGGATGAGAGCGTGGTTTGCACTCGCCGCCGCGGCGCTGTTATGGGCGACGGCCGGCCGCGCGCACGCTGCCGGAATCGATCTTCTCGTTGTCCTTGCCGCCGATGTTTCGCGGAGCGTCGACGACAGCGAATTTCAATTGCAGCGCAAAGGTTACGCCGCGGCGCTGACCGACCCCCGCGTCTTGAAGGCGATCCGGGCGACCAAGACCCGGACGATCGGCGTGTGCTTTATCGAATGGTCGGGCGAGGACGACCAACAGATCGTGCTGCCATGGACCGAGATCCGCGACGAGGAGGATGGCGGCGGCGCCGCGGCCTTGATCCTCAAGGCGCCGCGGTCGTTTACCGGACGTACGTCGATCAGCGCCGCGATCGACTATGCGATGGCCTATTTGCGCAAGGCGCGGTGGCCGGCGGCGCGGCGGATCATCGACATTTCCGGTGACGGGACCAGCAATTCGGGGCGTCCGGTGACCGATGCGCGCGACCAGGCGATCGCCGCGGGTGTGACCATCAACGGGCTGGCGATCATCAACGACCAGCCCAATCTCAGCTACTCCGCGCATACCCACCCGCCGGGCGGTTTGCCCAATTATTACCAGCAGAACGTCATCGGCGGGCCTAACGCGTTCATGATTGTGGTCAAGGATTTTAATTCCTTTGCCGATGCGATGGCGAACAAGCTGGCCAAGGAAATCAACGTTGCCGACAGTCGGGATGGAAGGCTGGTCCCGGTTCGCGCGGGCGGCGCAGCAAACCGATGACGCCGGTACCGCCGCGGCCGGCCGCTTCGGCGCAAGACACATCGGATACGGCGGCGCCGTCGCCGGCGGTCGGCGGCGCCGGGCGGACGGCCCGGTTCCATTTCCGCCGCGGCCCGCGGCAGCCGCCGGTGATGGCCCAAGGCTATAACCCCTTGAGCGTGCTGTAGGCGGAAAACACGGTCCACACGACGACCAGCGTGATCCCGCTCCAATAGAACCAGCGATACATGCAGCCCCCGTTTCAGCGCCGACGCGGCGTCCCGCGCACGGTAATTGCTTGAGTTTAGGGCAAAGCGTGCGCACCCTTCCCCGGCCCACGCGCAAAAGGTCCGGCGCGGTGCCGAAACCGCCGATCCCGGCCGCCGCTCCGAGGCCGGTCGAGGTGACCGTTGAGCGAATCGGGATCGCCGGCGATGGGATCGCGCATTGGCATGATCAGACCCTTTACCTGCCGTTTACCGCACCCGGCGACCGGGTGCTGGCCGTGCCAACGGCGCCGCGCGCCAAAGGTTGCGAAGGCCGGGTCGTCGGCCTGATCGCGGCCGGCACCGGGCGGGTCGCACCGTGCTGCCACCATTTCGGCGTCTGCGGCGGCTGCGCCTTGCAGCACCTCAGTCCCGCGCTTTATCGCGAGACAAAGCTCGACGGGTTGCGCCGCGCGCTGCGCCGGGTCGGCATTGACCCGCAAATTGTTGCACCATTGCGGCAAGTGGCTGTGGCCCGCCGCCGCGTGAGCCTCGGCTTGGTCCACCCGCGAAATCGACGACAGACGGGTGTGATCGGCTTCCGCGAGCGGTTTCGCCACAACCTCGTCGACATTGCCGAATGTCCGGTCATGGAGCCGGCGCTGCTCGCGCTGGCCATGGCATTGCGCCCGCTTGTTCCGATGCTGCTGCCGCCCGGCGGCCGGGCCGAGGCCACGCTAACCCGGACCGACAGCGGTCTCGACCTGTTGCTGACGATGCCCGAAGAACCCCCGCTTCCCGCCCTCGAAGCGTTGGTCGATTTCGCGCATCGCCATGATCTGGCGCGCATTGTCTGGCGCTCGGCGGCGGGCGACAGGCCGGTCATCCAGCGCCGTCCGGTGCGCATCGTCCGCGCCGGGATCGCCATAGGGTTTCCACCGGGAGCCTTTATCCAGCCGAGCGAGACGGCCGAGGCCTTGCTGGTTGACGAGGTGAGCGCGGCCGTTGGCGGCGCGCGCCCGGTTCTGGACCTGTTTGCCGGGCTGGGCACGTTCGGCTTCGCGCTGGCCGCCTCAGGCCCAGTCCACATGGTCGAGGGAGACCCGATGGCCGCCGCGGCGCTGGCTGCCGCGGCGCGGGGCTGCGCCGCGGCGACGGTCGAACGCCGCGACCTGGCCCGCGACCCGCTCCCGCCCGAGGCGCTGGCAGCGTACCGGGCGGCGGTATTCGACCCGCCGCGCGCCGGCGCCGCGCGCCAAGCCGAAGCATTGGCGAGATCGACGGTGGCAACCGTTGTTGCCGTCTCGTGCAATCCCGCGACCTTCGCCCGCGACGCCGCCACGCTGATTGCGGGCGGTTTCCGTATCGAGCGTCTGGTCGCGGTCGATCAGTTCGTATGGAGCCCGCATCTCGAACTGATCGGGGTTTTCCGCCGCTGAACGGTCGGCGCGAGCGGAAGCCGGCCGGTTCCATCGGGCGCGCGGCGGCATTCGGTCCGCGGGTCCGCGATTTCCCGGCAGCCGGCTACCGCCGGCTCGGGCAAATGCTCAGTTAGATTACGCCCGCCGCTTTCAGCTCCGCGAGTTCATCAGCGGAAAGGCCAAGCCAGCCGCCGTAAATTTCCGCATTGTGCTGGCCGATCGTGGGGCTGGGCGCAGCCGCCACCCGCTCGGTTCCGTGCAGCCGCAACGGCGTCGACGGCACCACGATATCGCCCAGTTCGGGATGGCTCAGATGTTCGAGCATGCCGCGCCCGTGCATATGCGGATCGTTCATGACTTCGACCGGATTGCGCACCGGCGCGCACGGGATCCGGTAACGCTTGGTGATCGCAAACACCTCCATCTTGCCGAGGGTGCGCGTCCATTGCGCGACAAGTTCGTCGGTTTCGTCCATATGCGCCACCCGTGCCGCGTTCGTCGCAAACCGCGGATCCTGGGAGAGATCGGCGCGGCCCATCGCCTTCAACAGGTTCTGAAAATGCGCTTCGGTCACGACATGGATCGCGACATGCCCGTCTTTGGTCGGAAAGACGTTGTAGGGCGCGCTGTTCATGCCGGACTGGCGGTTGCCCGGGCGCGGCGGGATCTCGCCGGTGCGGTGATAATAGTCGATGCTCGAGGCGAGGCTGCAATACACGGTTTCCTGCATCGCTACCTCGACCAGCCGGCCCGCGCCGGTGCTTTGGCGTTCATAAAGCGCGGTCAGGATCCCGGCGTAAAGATGGATGCCGCCCATAAAATCGACCAAGGTCGGACCGGCCTTGACCGGCGGCCCGTCGGGAAACCCGGTCACGCTCATGATCCCCGAGGCCGCCTGGATGGTCATGTCCATCGCCAGATTGTCGCGATCAGGGCCGGTAATGCCGAAACCGGTGCCGGAGGCGTAGATCAATCGCGGATTGACCCGGTGCACGACCTCCCAGCCAACCCCGAGCCCGTCCATCGTGCCCGGAGAGAAGTTTTCCAGAAGCACGTCGGCGCGTTCAACCATGCGCAACAGCAAATCGCGGCCGCGCGGCTCCTTGAGGTTGAGGGTCACCGCATGCTTGTTCTGGTTTAGCATCGCAAATGGCAGGGTGGCGCTTTTGCCGGGGTCGGCGCGGCGGCGGCCGGGCTCGCCGCGCGGCGGCTCCACCTTGATCACAAAAGCGCCGGCCTTGGCCATCAACAGGGTTGCATACGGTCCCTGAAATATTTGGCCGAAATCGATGACAGTGACGTCCGACAGCGGCATCTTTGGTTGTGCTTCGACCATCGCTTTTCCGCACCTCGCCCCAGTGGAAATTTCAACTCGCGCCGGCCCGCGACCGAGTCATGCTCGTCGCCGACAGCGGAGGAGGATAACGCGCATGAAATACGACGTGATCTCGGCCGACAGCCATATCGACCTGATCTGGCTGCCCCCCGATTTGTTCACCGAAAACGCCAGCGCGGCAATGAAGGACCGGATGCCGTTTGTGACCGAGGGGCCGCGCGGCAAGGAATGGGTGACCAAACAGGGCGCCTCGTTCGGGCTCGTCAACGGCATGGGTTCGGCCGGTCGCCTCTACGAGCCGGGCAAGATCCATCGCGCCGACCGGATGGCGGCGGAAGGGGTCTATGACGACGGCAAAAAGGGCATCCGGCGCATGACCGAGCCGGAATTGCGCCTCAAGGACCAGGATCGCGACGGGGTGCAGGCCGAGGTGCTGTACGGCATTCTTGGCGCCTCGATGCGCATCAACGACGACGCGGCGGCGGCGGAAATGCTGCGCATTTACAACGACTGGCTCGGCGATTTCTGCGCCACCCATCCCGACCGCTTTGCTGGGCTCGCCTGCATTCCCAATCACGACATCGACGCCGCGGTCGCCGAGATCAAGCGCGTGGCCAAGCAGGGGGTGGTGCGCGGCATCGAGATTTCGCGGCGCCACGACATGGCGCGGCTGTGGGATCCGTGGTGGGAGCCGGTGTGGGAGGCGATTGCGGCGACCGGCTTGCCGTTGCATTTCCACACAATCGGCGGCGGCAACCGGCCGGACCTGTCAAAGCTTGCGCCCAAGACGGCGCTGGCGGCGCGGGCCGCGGGCATCACCAATTTCCAGATGGTGATGTCGGATGTGTTGTTGTCGATGATCTTCTCCGGTGTGCTGGAGCGCCATCCGACGCTGAAGGTCGTGATCGGCGAGGCCGGGATCGGCTGGATCCCCTACGTGCTGAACCGCATGGACGCCGAATGGGAAGACCAGTTCAAGGAGCTCGACCTGAAAATGCCGCCGAGCCGCTACTGGCGGCGGCAATGCTACGCCACCTATCAGACCGATCCGATCGGCACCAAACTCGTCGACGAGATTGGCGAAGACAACATCATGTGGGCCTCGGACTTCCCCCATCCCGACGGCATCTGGCCCGACTCGCAGGAATATATTGCCCGCGAATTGAGCCATCTGCCCGCGGCGACCCGCCGCAAGATCGTCTGCGATAATGCGGCGCGGCTCTATCGGTTCGTGAATTAACATCCTTGTCGCAACCGCGGTCGGGGACGGTCAGCAAGGGCTGCGAGCGCCCGCCGACAGTGGCTTCGGACCCGTAGGTTGTTGCCGGTGCCGGCCACCGGCCCGGAGGCGCAGGGGCCGGTCCGGCACGGAGCGGGTCAACCCCGGGCATGCCGGCGACAGAGGATCTCGCGCAAACCCACCGGGCGGAAGTCCCAGACATCGACGCCGACATCGATCTGCCGCGGCTGCGGCTTCAGGCGGCCGTGGCAGTGACCGTGCAGGTTCAGCGACCCCTTGGCCATGCCGCGCCAGCTGCGAAACGGGTAATGGCACAGAACCAGCAGGATGCCGTCGAGCGTAATTTCGGCATAGGGAGCGACACTGGCCCAGCCGCCCTGCTCTGTCGTTGCCGGCGGGTCGTTGTTGCCGGTGATCAGATGTTTGACGCCGGCGAGCCGGGCAATCAGCTCGCCCACCGCCGCCGCCGGCTGACGGATCGCAAAATCCCCCAGGTGCCAGACCTCGTCCTCGGCGGCCACAACCTCGTTCCAGCGCGCGACCATCGCCTCGTTCATTGCCGCGACGCACGCGAACGGGCGCTGGTAGAGCCCCAGCGCACCGCCATGCCCGAAATGCGTATCGCTGGTGAAAAAGACCGCCATCTGCCGTGCCTAGCCGGTCTGTTCCTGCCCGCGATCGAACCCCTCCTGCGGGCAAAACCCGGGGACTTTCTAGAGTTCGGCGGCAACCGCGGCATGGTAGCGGCGCAACGCCGCCAAGTGATCCGACATGGTATGACCGGCGATGCGCTGGTGGTGACGGCGGTTGAACGTCGTCGTCAGGCACAGATGCGAGGCTCCTTGCGATTTCCAGAACCGCGCCTCGCGCGCCCAATCGGCCTCGCTGCCGGTGCCCATCGAGACCCAGGCCTCAATCCCGACTGCAGCCGGGTCGCGGCCCGCCGCCTCGGTCAGGCGCCGCAATCGGCCTAAAACCTCGGTCGCTTCGGGTCCCGGCGGGTAGGCGTTCGGCATCCAGCCATCGCCCCATTTGGCGATGCGTTCGAGCGTGCGTTCGTGATGGCCGCCAAACCATACCGGCACCTTGCCCGCCGCCGGGCGCGGATTGATGCCGGCATCCTCGATCGTGTGCCAGCGGCCCTTGAAGCTGACATGCGGCTCGGCCCACAATTTGCGCATGACTTCGACCTGCTCCTCGGAGCGGCGGCCGCGATTGTGGAAATTCTCGTTGAGCCCGACAAATTCGACCTCGTTCCAGCCGACCCCGATCCCGAGCCGGAACCGGCCGCCGGTCAGCACATCGAGGCAGGCGGCCTGCTTGGCGACGAGCACCGTCTGGCGTTGCGGCAGGATCAGAACGCCGGTCGAAAAACCGAGCCGGGCCGTGCATCCGGCGAGAAACCCGAACAGCACAAACGGATCGTGATAAAGACCGGCACCGGTGCGGTCGCCTTCACGGGCGCCGAGCACATGGTCCGGCGCCTCGACAAAATGATAGCCGATCGCCTCGGCCGCCTGCGCATAATCGCGCACAACCGCCGCCTCGCCGCCGATATCGCTCCATGGCAGCAGGGTCCCGAGTTCCATGCCGATCGCCTCCATGATCGTTGTAACCGATGGCTATACCCGCAAAAGCGATGCCGGTCTTGTCGAAACCGCCGAGGGAGGTTTTCGCCTCCGCGACAACCGCGCGCCGGACGTCTGACGATCGACGACGCGCCGCGCTGCAGCGGCGGCGCCACCGCGGTCACCGCACCGCGCGCGGAGCGGGATAATGCGCGGCCGCTCGGGCGCCGCCGCTCGGCGGTCACCGCACCGCGCCCGGATAAACGCGAGCGCCCTTCGGTCTGGCGTGGCGAAGCCGCGCTCGCGTGTCGGAGCGCGTTCACCGGCGCCGCGCCGCGTCGCCGGCAGCCGCCTTGCGCCCGATCACCGCAATCATCGGGTCGCGTTCATCCTCGATCCATTCGGCCAGGCGGTGGGTGGCGATCTCGGTAAAGCCGGAATGGCGCAGGTAAGCCTCGACCAGGCGGGCATGCCCGTTATCGTCGAGCGCGCGCCACACCGCCACCGCCTTGGTCCAAAAGCAACGGTTCGAAAAGCTGATGACCACGACCCCGCCCGGCCGTAATACGCGCCGGACTTGGCACAGCACCTCGATCGGCCGCTGCAGATATTGGATCGAAACGCAGATCATCGCGGCATCGGCGCTATCGTCGGCGAGCGGCAGCGTCGGGTCGCGGTTCAGGTTCTGCACAAACCAGCGCCCAAGCCGGGAGTTTGCCGCGAGTTCCTCGGCGTTCATGCCATGGCCGATGACCTCGGCATAGGCGATGTCAGGCGGCAGATGGCTCACCCAGCTCGACATCAGGTCGAGCAGGACGCCGCCCGGCGGCAAGACACGGCGATAGAACTCGGTCAGCGCCGCGACGGCGCCCTCGTCGATGTGATAAACAAGCCGCGCCGGCTCGTAAAAGAGCTCGTCCTCTTCGGCGTCGAGCTTTGCAAAGGCCCCAGGCGGCAGCCCGAGCGGGTCATGGTCCATCGATCCGCGCTCCTGCACCGGGAGAGGGCCGCCGAACGGTTACCGGGTGCGCGCGCCATCTCCCGCGATCTTCGCCGCCGATTATGGCATCGGCATAAGGCCACCGCGAGCGCCAAGCCGATCGGATCGCGACAAGCGGCCGCGCGCCGCAGGCGGTCGAGGCCGGCTCAGCTCTGCGGACGCTCGCAATTGATCATCCACGGGATGCCAAAGCGATCGACAAACATGCCAAAGCGGCGCGCCCAGAAGGTCTCGGCAATCGGCATGGTCACGACACCGCCCTCGGAGAGTGCGGCAAAGATCCGCTCGGCTTCGGCGGGATCATCCATGCCGAGCATCACCGTGATCCCCTGAGGGGCCCGGTAATGCTGCGGCGGCGGGTCGCCGCCCATCAGCACCGCCTCGCCGGCCACGAGCCGGGCATGGGCGATCTTGCTGTGCCAGTCGGCCGGCATATTGTCCTTCATCGGGGTCTCGGCAAAACTCAACATCGCCGTGATCTTGCCGCCCAGCGCCTTCTCATAAAATTCAAACGCCGCTTTGCAGCGGCCGTCAAAGCTCAGATACGGATTGATCTGCATTTGCCTCTCCTGTCATGCAACCGGGGGGTAAACGGCACTGCGAGCAGTGCCGTCTTACGGCATGTTCTTGGCGGCAAGCCGGGCCCGCATGCGGTTCTCGGCCTGTTGCATTTGCGGGGTCAGGGCCGAACCAAAATCCTCCATCTCGAAAATCCGGCGGATTTCGACGACCCCTCCCTCGAATGGAGCGCGCTTGGCCCACTCGATCGCCTCGTCTCGGGAGGCGACTTTGATGATCCAGAACCCGGCAATCAGTTCATCGGCAGCGAACGGGCCGTCGCTGACGGTGCGCTCGCCGCCGGAATAGGCGATGCGCGCGCCGCCGGCGCTCGCCTGCAACCCCTCGGCGGCGAGCATGACGCCGGCATTTGCCATCTCTTCGTTGAATTTGAACATGGCTTCGATCAGTTGCTGGGGCGGCATGACGCCCGCCTCGCTGTCGCGGCTCGCGCGAACCTGCAGCATGAACCTCATTTTAATGACCTCTTGTCGCGGTTGGGAAAGCGCCCGGCGGCGAGGGCCGTAAGCCGCGGCCCCGGAATTCACCCTTCGCGCCTAATGTCCGGCCGGATGGTCGGCAGCGAGGTCGTATTCGTCGTGGCGCTTGACCCAATCCATCAGATTGTGGTGCGGGCCGGTCTCGTTGCGGCCTTTTGGCGTCAGATCGAGCACCATATAGGTGGTCAGTAATTCCTCGGCGCCGCGCGCGTAACTCGAGTAGGTATGATAGATTTGGTCGCCGTCTTTAAAAAAGACGCTGAGCCCCGGCAGCTCTTCCATCCTGTTTTCCGTGATCCGATAGTTATAGTAAACTTCGCCCTGCGCCAATTGCTCAGGGGTGAACGAGACGTGGTAGTCGTAATTGAAATCGCCGCCAAAAGACGAGACCCAACGGAAACTCCAGCCCATCCGTTTGCGGTAGGCTTCGATCTCGTCGATCGGCGCGCGCGAGACCACTACCGTGCTGACGTCGTGGTGTTCGAGGTGGATGCGTGCAAATTCGCCGATATGGTCGGCACCGAATGAACAGCCGACACAGCCCGCACCCCATCCCGGACCCAGCATGAAATGATCGACAACAAGCTGGCTGCGTCCGGCGAACAGGTCAGCGAGCGTGACCGTCCCCTCCGGAGCCGTGAACAAATACTCCTTTTCAACCTTGACCCAGGGGAGCGCCCGGCGCATCGCGCTGAGCCGGTCGCGCTGGCGGGTAAACTCCTTCTCCGCATCCAGCAATTTGATCCGCTCGGCGAGCCATTGCTCGCGTGTGACGATCCGCTGCGGGGTCATTCGGCTCTTCCTGATGGTCGCGCTTGACTGATATGTTGATATCAACATAATGCGCGCCGTGTCAAGCGACCGAAAACGATGGCAAGCGAACCTGAACCTTCCTTCGCAACCACCCTCGAAATTCGCGATGCCTGCCTGTGCCTGCACCTGCAGCGCGCAGCGCGGGCGGTCGCGCGCCGTTTTGACCAGGCTTTTCGGCCGCTGGGCCTGACCAATGGCCAATTCTCGCTGCTGATGGCGCTCAACCGGCCACAGCCGCCGACGATCAGCGATGTCGCGCGCCTGTTGGCGATGGACCGCACGACGCTGACCGCCGATCTGAAACCGCTCGAACGTCGGGGTCTGGTCGAGATTACCATCGACAACACCGACCGCCGCAGCCGTCGGCCGCACCTGACCTCGGCAGGGCGGGAGCGGCTCGCCGCGGCGCTGCCGGTATGGCGGGAAACGCACGCCTGCATCGAAGCCGCGCTGGCCGCGGGCGCCAACCGGCTGCGCGCCGATTTGCGCGCCTTAGCGGCGTTCGCGCCGCCGAGCAGGTGCTTGCCCGGGCCGCCCCCTTGCTCTTAAGGTCGGACCCCAATCGCCATGGTCCAGATGGGAGGGCGCCGATGATCAGGCTGAAGGGAATAGGCCACGTCAATCTGCGGGTCGCCGACCAGGAGGCGTCAAAGCGTTTCTATCGCGACATTCTCGGTTTTGTCGTCGCCGAGGAAGACCCCGAGCACGGCGGCGTCTTCATGACCTTGGGCGAAAACTTCCATACGCTCGATATCGGGCAGCATCCTTCGCCGGCGACAGCGCCACGCCCGCGGCGCGACCAGATCGGGCTCGCCCACATCGCCTTCCAGGTCGGCAGCTATCAAGCGTTGCGCGAGGCCTACACGCATCTCGTCCAACATGGCGTCGAAATCCTGCGGGCGACCAACCACGTCAACCAGCGCAGCTTTTATTTCGCCGACCCCGACGGCAATACTCTCGAAATCTATTACGAGATGCCGCTTGCCCTCGAGCTGTTCGCCGGCGGCCGCAGCGACGACGACGAGGCGCTGCCGGTCAGCGCCAAGGACGAGCCGCTGCCGGCGTGGTTGCTCGAGGACTGGCCCGGACCCGAGATGGAGGCGCGCATCGAAACCCTGCGCCGGCGCCAGCAACAACCGACGCCAGCCTGACACCATTCTCGGCCGAGCCCGTAGCATTCTGACCTGCGGGCCGGGCGACGGTTGCGTGATCGTGCGCGTGCCGGAACGGTGCCGCACCCGGTCTGGTTCGATCAGCGCTAAGATCACGCCTAGGGAGCGACGCAGCCTGTCCCGTCGACATAGGTTTCACCGCACAGGATGTTGAGGCGATGGTCGATCGGGGAGCCGAGCAGCGGCGTCACCTTGCTCAGAAAATTGCGGACCACGGCGCCGGCTTGCCAAATATTGTAGTCCGCGACACTGTCCCACACTTCCAATACCGCGTAGCGATTGGGACGGTCGAGTTGTTGCAGCACCGTATAGCTCAGCTGGCCCCGGGCTTTGCTGGTGTCAGCGCCAAGTCGCAGCAATTCCCGCTGCCCCTTGCCCGGATCGGCATCGACCAGAAAGTCGACATAGCTGACGACAAATAGCGCGCTTTTGGCGGCGCCGACGCCGGCGGGCAGCGCGTCGCTGATCCAGGGCGTATTGAAAGACGCGACCTCGCGGTATTGGCGGTCGTCGATCGGACTGCCGATGCAGCAATTGAAGCCGGGGGGCGGCGGCGGTGGCTGAACCTGCACCGAGTACCGGAAATCGACGCTGTGCGGCTGGGCCAGATGCGCTTCGAACGCATCGAGGTTACGCCAGACGTCGATAATTTGTGAATGGTTTGACGCGAGCAGCCAATTGACGACGCGGAAACTCTTGAAGCCGGGGTCGGATTTGCTCGCATCGCGGTATTGGAACAGAGCGGTATAGGCGGTTTGCAAGAAATCGACGTTATTCTCGGTCAGTGGAATGACGTCGAAATGGGTGATGTCAAAGACCATGTGGCTTTCGCGCTGACCGGTGTCGCCCCCGGCGCCCGCTTCGGTCGCCGCCCCGGCGTAAAGCAAAATCACGATAGTTGCCAATGCCCGCCCCAGCGACGACCACATGCCGTTTCCTCCCGCTTTTTTGTTTTCCCGTCCCGGTTCTTGTCCCGGGACGATGTTGCGTGCCGTCGGCAGGCTAAAGCGGCCGGCTTAGAGCGTCAATCTCGATTGAACTCCCGGTTGCCGATCGTCGGTCCGTCAGAAATGTCAACGCGATTGCCGGTATTCCGGGCTTACCCCGATCGTGACCGCGGCCAACCGGCGTGGCCCGGCCGATTTGGCCGGCCCATCGGAGAGGCCAGCGGCGACAAAAACGTTTGCCCGCCGCCCCGGTCTCGGCAAGACTCCGGGCATCGCGCCGGTGAAAATTCGTGCCAACGCTAGATCTTGCCATGTCACCGGATAGGGGCCGTTGCGTAGAACAGGGGGCAGCCGATGAGGACGGGTGCGGAGTATCGCGAGGCGCTGCGCGACGGCCGCCGGGTGTGGGTCATGGGCGCGGGCGCCGTCGACGACGTCACGACGCATCCGGCGACGCGGGCGATGGTCGATGAATACGCCGCCTGGTACGATCGTCTGCGGGACCCGGATTGGCAGGCGGTCGCACTGGCGCCACCCGACCGCGACGGGCACCGTATCCCATGGGCGTATGTCCCGCCCCGCAGTACCGAAGAACTCGCCGCGCTTGGGCGGTTTATTGCCGCTTCCACTTTTTTGAGCGCCGGCAACATCACCCATACCCCGTGCTATGGTCATCTGATCGCACTCGGGCTTTATTGCGCGGTCGAAGAACACAACCCCTCGGCCGGGCAGGTCGAGAACGCGGCGCGGCATCGCGAGCAGATCGCCCGGACCGGCCGGTTCCTGACCTTCTGCGGGGGCGGCGCCACCATCGGCTATCGCCTGCGTCAGAACCCGGCCGACCGCGCCGCGCTCAAGATCATCCGCGAGACCGATGCCGGGATCGTCATCGCCGGCAAGATCGGCATGCATACCAGTCCCGCCTATGCCGAGGATGTTTATGTCGGCAGCGTCTCTGGCCTGATTTTCGACGGCCAGCACTTGACCTTTGTCGTGCCGGTCAATGCGCCCGGCGTCACCGTGCTGTGCCGCAAGATCGCGGCGCGCGACGACAACCCCTTTGTCGCTCCGCTATCAAGCCGGTTTGACGAGCTCGACGGCCAGATGTGGCTCGACAATGTGTTCGTTCCTTGGGAAAACGTGTTCTTGCTGGGCCAATCGCCGGAGCCGGTCGTGCGCTGGCTGATCTGGCATCACCTTTATAACTGGCTGTCAAAAGGCGAGTTCACGCTCGGGCTTGCGCTTGCGCTCGCCGACGCCATGGGTCTGTCCCGCCACGAACCGACAATCGATTACATCCTCGATCTCGTCACCGAGGTGCAAACGGTACGCAGCTGTCTTGTCGCGTGCGAAAGCGATCCGCGCTTTACCGCAAGCGGCTACTGCGTACCCAACCACGCCCATCTCGCGGCCGGCGGTCTTGCCATTCTCCGTGCCCGCCCGCGCATGGCGGAGCTGTTGCGCATTCTGCCCGGGTCCTCGTTGGTCGTCGCTCCCGCCGACTCCGATCTGGCGGCTCCTGATCTGGCTGACGGGCTCGCGCAATCTTTTGCGGGCGGCGGCTACTCGGCGGCACAGCGTGTGGCGCTGTTACAGATGGCCTGGGACCACGTCGCCTCGGGGCTCGATGGCCGTGAATCGGCTTTCGAGCTCCACGCAAGCGGCGGCATACCGGCCTGGCGGGGGCGGCTGCGCCATCATTTTGCAAGCTACAACGATCTGGCCAACCGGGTCGCCGACAGGGTCGGCATTCCGATGCCCCGGATCGACCTCGATCACATTCGTGAGGTGGTCTGGGCGCCGCGCCGTACCGTCGCCGCGCCGCCAGGCAACCGACCCGGTTAGGCGGGGCGATCTTTGGCCGCGAACAACCGATCCTGCCGAACGACCGACTTGCCGCGACAATGCACGGCGCCACTGACAGGGGGGACCATGTGCCGGATCGATGCCAGACAATTGGCGGCCGCAGCGCTGGCGATGCTGTTGCTACTCGGCGGCGCGGCTGCCGCCGGCACGCTTGACACGATCAAGCAGGATAAAAAAATCCGTATCGCCTACCGCGAGGATGCACCGCCCTTTTCGTTCAAAGACAAGGCCGGCGCGCCCTCGGGTTTCATTGTCGATTTGTGCCGCGCGGTGGCCGTTCGCCTCGCCGAGCAGCTCGATTTACCGCCCCTCCAAATCGTCTATGTCCCGGTCACGGCAACCGATCGGTTTGAGGCGATCACCAAGGGCAAGGCTGACCTGTTGTGTGAGCCAACAACCCAGACACTGTCGCGGCGCCAGGAAGTCGATTTTTCGATCCCGACCTTTGTCGACGGCGCCGGTCTATTGATCCGCAAGGACGGCCCCAAGAGCGTTGACGCCCTCGCCGGACACAAGATTGGCGTTCTCGCCGGCACCACCACCGAGGCGGAGCTCGAGGCGACCCTGAAGGATGCCAAAATCAAGGCCCAGGTCATCCCCGCGCAAACCCATGAAGAAGGTTTGGCGATGCTCGATAGCGGCAAGGTCTCCGCCTATTTTGCCGACCGCGGGATCCTGATGTTTCTTGCCGCGCAAAGCCGGGCGCCCCGCCAATTGCTGCTTGCCGACAACTACCTGACGATCGAACCCTATGCCCTGGCGCTGCCGCGCGGCGACGAGGATTTCCGGCTCGCAGTGGACCGCGCGCTGAGCACGATCTATCGCTCGGGCCAGATCGCGACGATCTTTGCGCACACCTTTGGCGCCGACACCAAGCCAAGCAAGACGCTGCAGATCCTGTATCTGATCTCGGCGCTGCCGGATTAGGTTCGCCTGCCCGCGGGGCGGGACCCCATTGTCATCGCAGCACTGGCGCGAGACAGGCCGGAAGATCGTGTGAACGACGGAAAGGAGGAAGGTTGTGGCACTCGAAGTCAGGCGGATTGTCACCGGACACAATGCGCAAGGTGAGGCCATTGTCGCGACCGATGAGCGGCTGGTCGCGGTCCCCCGGCTCAATCGGCCCCATATCTCGGGCTGTGAGATCTGGTCGACCGACGCGATGCCGGTCGACAACTCGGCCGCCGCCGACGCCGCGCAGCGCGCCGGCTTTGTCAGGCGCTACAATTATGTCGGCACCGGGCAGGGCACGGTGATCCGGGTTACCGAATTCGCCCCCGGCGCTCCCAAATTCATGCACCGCACCGAGACCGTCGATTACGCAATCCTGCTCAAGGGCGAATGCGATCTGGAACTCGACAGCGGCGAGGTCGTGCATATGAAGCCGGGCGACATCTGCGTGCAGCGGGGCACGATGCATGCCTGGGTCAATACCGGCAACGAACCGGCGGTGTTCGCCTTTATCTTGATCGACGCCAAGCCCGCCGAAATTGCAGGGAAGGTCTTGACCACCCACTATCCCGCGCCGTGACTCGTCGCGACACCCGGCTCTTCCGCCCCCTCGAGAGGTCTGCCATGGCCGTTTTACACCCGCAAATCGTCCAGGCGCTTGAAGCAATGGCGCGGGCCCAGTTGCGCCCGATCGAGGAGCTGACGCCGGAGCAGGCGCGGGCCCAGATGGAGGCGACGGCGCGCGCCCGCCGGGCCGAGCCGTTACCGGTGGCACGGGTCGAGGAGCGTTCGATCCCAGGACCGGAGAGCCGGATCCGGATCCGGCTCTATTGGCCGCCCGCAGCCGGGCCGGTGCCGGCGATCGCCTATTACCACGGCGGCGGACATGTCATCGGCAGCCTCGACACCCACGACCTGATCGCGCGGAATCTGTGCGCCGGCGCCGAAGCCTTGGTCGCTTCGGTCGATTACCGGATGGGGCCCGAGCATAAATTCCCGGCGGCGGTCGAGGACTCGTTTGCCGCGCTCGATTGGCTGCAGGCCAATGCCGCCGCGCTTGGCGCCGATCCCGGCCGGCTCGGCGTTCACGGCGACAGCGCCGGGGCCAATCTCGCCGCGGTGGTGGCGCTGATGGCACGCGATGCCGGACGTCCTCGATTGCGGCTCCAATCGCTGGTCTATCCGGTTGCCGATTACACCCTAACCGCCGCGAGCTACAACACGTACGCGGAGGGGTACGGCGTGCTGACCCGCAAGGCGATGGAATGGTTCGCTCGCCACTATTTGCGCTCGCCCGCCGACGCCCGAGATTGGCGCGCCTCGCCGCTGCGCGCCGCCGATTTCACCGGGCTGGCGCCGGCGATTATCATCACCGCCCAGTGCGACGTTCTGCATGACGAGGGCGCGCAATACGCCGAGGCGCTGCGGCAAGCCGGGGTGCCGGTCGAATACCGCGACTATTCGGGCATGATTCACGGCTTTTTTGGCATGGTCCCGATTGTCGACGATGCGCTGAACGCCCAGCGCCAGGTGTGGGCCGCGTTTAAACGTGCCTTTGCCTGATTAAGCGGCCCCGGAGCCCGGCGGCGCGTCGATCAGGCGTTCGGCAGCGCCCGGCCGCTCTACTTGTTCGCCCCTGAATTGACCCGGCTGCGCGGCACCTGTCGTCCCCTTGTCCGCACGGAGCGAGATTCCGAACTGCGCCGCGTCGGCTGTCGACAATTGCCGATATCCGGCGCTATCGCCTATCGGCTGTCGCTTTTCGAGAGATTTCGGGCCGATGGATCGAGCCGGCTTGATCGCTTTTCTCACCGCCCCGGCGTTCACCGATATCGTTGTCTTATCGGTTTGGGTCAGCCTCAGCGCTGCGCTCTTGGCGGCGCTGGTCGGAATTCCGCTCGGCGCCGCACTCGCGGTGTATCGCCTGCCCGGGCGCCGTCCGATCGTGATCGGGCTGCATGCCCTGCTCGGGTTGCCGCCGGTGGTGGTCGGGCTGTCACTTTACCTGATGCTGTCGCGCTCGGGACCCCTTGGAGCATTTGGTCTGCTGTTCACTCCGGCGGCGATGGTCGTGGCGCAATCGATCCTGGCCCTGCCGATCGTCGCGGCACTCACTCATACGGCCGTCAGCGACCTTTGGGCCGAATACGGTGGAGCCTTGCAGGTCGACGGCGCCAGCCGGCTGCGCGCCATCCCGCACCTGCTGCGGGTTGCACGCCCCCGCCTCCTGACCGCGGTGCTTGCCGGGTTCGGTCGAACAATCTCCGAGGTTGGCGCGATCCTGATCGTCGGCGGCAATATCGCCGGCTACACCCGAACCATGACGACGGCGATCGTGCTTGAAACCAGCATGGGGGATTTCGCCTTCGCTCTCGCCCTTGGTCTGGTCTTGATCGCCGTCAGTGCCGGGGTCAGCATTGCGCTTTTCGGATTGAACGCGAGGCTGGTGAATTCATGAGTATGCCGCAGAAGCTTCCCCGGCTCGGTTTGGTCGCCGTGCTGCTCGCCTCAACCTCGGCACTGGCCGCCGACCCCGGGACCCAATCCATTGTTCTGGCCTCGACGACCTCGGTCGAGAATTCTGGGCTGCTTGCCCATATTCTGCCGCTCTTTACCAAGCAAACCGGTATCGAAGTGCGCGTCCTGGCGCAAGGAACCGGCCAAGCCTTGGCGACGGCGTCTCGTGGCGACGCCGATCTGGTGCTGGTCCATGACCCCGAAGCCGAGCAAAAATTCATTGCCGCTGGCGACGGCGTCGACCGCCGCCAGATCGCCTGGAACGATTTCATCCTCGTCGGACCGCGGGCCGATCCAGCCCGCATCGCCGGGAGCCGCGATGCAGTCGCCGCCCTCAAAGCGATTGCCACCGCCGGCGCCCCGTTTGTCTCGCGCGGTGACAAAAGCGGCACAGATGCGCTCGAACACCGTTTGTGGCGCGCCGTCGGCATCGACCCAACCGCCGGTGGCCGCGCTTCATGGTATCACGATATCGGCGGCGGCATGGGTGCGGCTCTCAACGCTGCCGCCGCGATGAATGCCTACACGATCAGCGACCGGGGCACATGGCTCAGTTTTGGCAACAAGCGCGACCTGGTGGTGCTGAGTGAAGGCGATCCGAGGCTCTTGAACCGGTATGACGTGATCCTGCTCGACCCCAAAAAACATCCCGACGCCAAGCAACAGCCGGCCCACCGCTTCGCCGATTGGCTTACCTCAACGCAAGGTCAGGCGGCAATCGGCGCCTACCGTGTCGCGGGCCAACAACTGTTCCACCCCTCTGCGGCCACCCCGCGATGAACCCGGCTATTTCGTGGCCTGCCTGAGATAGGCGATCAGTTCGCTCAGTGTCGTGCCGTCGGCGATGCCGGGAAACGCCATGCGGGTGCCGGGAATATCGGTTTTTGGGTCACGCAGAAATTTGGCGAGTGTTGCGTCATTCCAGACCACGCCCGAGCCTTTGATCGCCGGTGAATAGTCGAAATCAGGAACGCTGCCGGCTTTGCGTCCGAACACGCCATGCAGGTTGGGACCGACCGTGCTCGGCGCACCGGCCGCAATGGTGTGGCAGATCCGGCACTTGGCAAAGGCTGCTCGGCCGGCGTCGAGGTCCGCCGCCTGGGCCATGCCGACAGATGGTAGAACCGCAATCGCCAATCCGGCGGCGAGCAACGCCCACCTCAAGCCTGCGCTAAGGTGCGCCGCACCGGCGCGCGCCTGGCGGACGCCCCGTCTCGCAGAGCGGCCCCACCCTGCCGATCGGCTCGGAAAGGAATGAACCATGACGATCGCCACCTATCACTGCCCGATATGCGGGAGCAACTTCTCCGCCGCGCAGCCTTTGTGGCGATGCAGCTGCGGGGGCCCGCTCGACCTCGCGCCAGGGCCGGGCTTGAACCGCCATGACATCGTCGCCACCGAAGCCTCGCTGTGGCGCTACGCGGCGGCGCTCGCCGTGCGGGACACACCCAGGGTAAGCCTTGGCGAAGGATGGACCCCGCTGTTGCAACGCGATTGGGCCGGCATCCCAGTCTGGTTCAAGCTCGAATCGCAAATGCCGACCGGGTCGTTCAAAGACCGCGGCACGGCGCTGATGGTCAATCATTTGATCGAGATCGGCACCGGCCCGATCCATGAGGATTCATCGGGAAACGCCGGCGCGTCGCTCGCCACCTACGCCGCCGCCGCCGGGATCCCTTGCCGCATCTACGTGCCAGCCTCGGCGCCGCGGGCCAAGCTCACCCAGATCGCCGCCGCCGGCGCCGAGCTGAGGCCAGTTGCCGGCCCGCGTGAAGCGGTCAGCAACGCCGCCCTCGCGGCGGCCGGCGAAAGTTTCTACGCCAGCCACAATTGGCACCCCTATTTCATCGAGGGCACCCAAACCTTGGCGTTTGAGCTGTGGGAGCAGCTTGGGTTTCGCGCCCCCGACAATGTTCTGGTGCCGACCGGCTATGGCAGCAACATTCTCGGCCTCGAGCGCGGCTTTGCGGCGCTGATGCGCGGCGGCGAAATCAGCCGCGGCCCGCGCCTCTACGCCGTGCAGGCGGCCAATTGCGCCGCCTTTGCCGCGGCCTGGAGCGCCGGCATGGAGGCTCTTGCGCCATTCGCGGCGGGCCCGACCCTCGCCGACGGCATCGCCACCCAACGCCCGGTGCGGCCCAAATCGGTACTGCGCGCGCTGCGGCAGTCGCAGGGCGGGGTCGTAGCCGTTAGCGAAGACGAGATCGTCGCCGCATTGCGGGCCCTCGGACGTCTCGGGCTGTTTGTCGAGCCGACCGCCGCCACCGCCGGCGCGGCGCTGTCGCGGCTGCTGCAGCAGAGGCGCGTCACGCCGGAGCAAATGACGGTCGTGGTATTGACCGGCCACGGTCTCAAAGCCGCCGAGCGTATCGCCGACCTCTTTGCTCTCGGTTCGGCCGAGGCTTCGAGGGCGGAGGACGGGAAGGCGTAGGCCCGACTTTAACCGCGCCCCAGATCGTGCAGGCTCGGATAAACGCGGCCGTCATAGCCGACATAGATCGTATCGCCGCCAACCGTGATCTGGTGAAACGGATAATAAGGAGAGCGGGACTCCTGACAGGGACGCCACACCAGAGTGGGATGGACGCAGAACGCCCCGTCGCGCAGCACGATGCGCCCCTGTCCGTCCCCGCGGTCGATCACGGCTTGCCGCGCGGCCGCCACCGCATCGTCGCGGGGAATGATCGGCGCGCGCGAAACGCCCTCCAGAGACAGGGCACCCTGAAACGAACCGTCAAACGCGTCGCCGCGAACAATGGCTGTCGGTTGATCGTCGCGATGCAAGACGACCAGGTAATAGAACTCGTCCCGGCGATCCAACCGTTGCACGAGATGAGCGCTGACCGGGCGCGCATTTTGCAGAGCCGGCGTCAGCGGGCAAACGAGATTGGCGCGGCGATGCGCGTCTAGGCCACGGTTGGCCAGATCGAGCGCATCGTCGTGAGAGATCAATTGTCGCCCCCGCACGGCCCGCGGCCTGCCGACAAGTCTGATCGGGCGCAAGGGCGGCCGGCGCGGATCGCACACGCTGATGAATTGCGCGTGGCCGACGCCATAGGCGTCACAGCCGGTAAAATAGGTATTCTGCCATTCCGAATACGGGACGTACTCATTCGCACTTCCCCGATCGCCACCGCTGCCGCAACTGTCGGGATCGGCGTGAGGCGGCGGCGGCGCCAGCGCCGGGTCGTAAAAACTCGGCGTCGGCGGCCATGGATTATTTATGTAGAAGCCCTCGATCGTAAAGGACTCTCCCTCCCCGGCCGGATCGACGTCCGTCTTGACACCGCGCACCGCTACCCAATGTCCACAGCCATAAACCAAAGTGCCGGTCGCGACGCGAAAATAGTAGAGCGTGCGCACGATGTTCGCCGAACCGGCGGGCTCAGTGTCGGCGCGTTCGACGATGAAAAAGCTGTTGAAGGTCGGCGGCGGCGGCATGAACGCGTTGAGCGTGTAATTCAGCCCGTCGGGCGAGGTGTACCAGCCCGGGCTCGAATGAGCATGGTTCGAATTATACAGAGTGTCCTGGTCGATGACCCCGGACCCGATCGAAGCCAGGATCATTTGCGCGACTGCGGCACCGCAATAGTAATCGGTATCCTGCTGATGGTAAGGGGTCGCGAGGTCACTGAACCAAACCATTGGGGTTCCTCCGGTCGTGGCGGCGGCTATCGCATCGCGGTCGGCGAAAGATCGGTCTATTGGCCAATCTGCGGCCGCGCGAGGATCAACCTAGCGCGACCGGGCTTAAACGGATGTGAACCTGCTCATGCGCAAAGGTAAATCCGCCTGCAGGGGGAGCGGTAATCGCAGCCGGCAATCGGCGCCGCGGAAATCTCGGCCACAGGTTGTGGCGGGTGTCCGCGAACGCCTTTCGGCCCGGAACCGCTTCGCCCCGCCTGCCGCACGGCGAGTTTCGTCGCGGCGGCGTGTATAACGCGATCGGTGGCCATGGCGGATCCGGCGCAGCCTGACCGCCGCGCCGGTGACTTCGACACCATGAGAGCTGCCGCGCGCCGCGGCCGGCCCGGAAGCACCCCCTTACCCGCTGGCGGCCGGTCGCGGCGCCGCCTCGTCACCCGCAGCTAAGGCTTGCTGTCCTTTTCCGGTTTTCCGGGCGCCGCCTTGCCTCCCGGGTGCGGCGCCGGACCGGGTGCGAGATGCCCCGGCACCACCGCATGAACCGGCGGCGGGGCATGGGCAACAGCCTGTGCTTCCGGATGGATCGGCGCTGGCGGGACGTGGACCACCGGCGCGGCATGGACGACCGGCGCGGCGTGGACCACCGGCGCGGCGTGGACCACTGGCGGCGGATGCTGTTCGGGTCGCGGAACCGAGGCCACCGGCCGCGGCGCCGGGGCCGCGGGATGACCGGGCGGCGGGTTGGGATGGCCCTCCGGTGGCCGGGCAATTTGCGCTTCGGGCGAGGGTCGGAACGCGGGTTGCCCGACATGTGCCTCCGGAGCAATGCGGACCACCGCGGCGGCCGGTGGCGGATGCGCCGGATGCGCAGCAGAGGGCGGCGGTCCCCGCCGAACCGCTTCCCGGTTCGGTGCGCCTACCGGTGAGGGATGTTCGGCCAGGGAGGCCGGATGGCCAGGGCCGGGGGCGGCGGGTGAGGGATGTTCGGCCAGGGAGGCCGGATGGCCAGGGCCGGGCGCGGCGGGTGAGGGATGCTCGGCGAGGGAAGCCGGATGGCCAGGGCCGGCCGCGGCGGGTGAGGGATGTTCGGCCAGGGAGCCCGGATGGCCTGCGCCGGTCGCCGCAGGCATGGGGATGTTTGGATGCCCGGTCGCCGAGGCGGCAGGAACGCGGCTCGGCTCCGTCGAGGCCGCCCGGCCGGGCGCCGGCGGAAGGACCTCGCCGGGGCGCGGCGGCGGCAGCCGCGTCATATTGCGCTCGGGGCCAAGTATGGAGGGGTGCGGCGGCGCTGCACCAGGGTGCGGCGGTTGGCCGGCAGCCCCCGGAGCCATCGCCGCCGACCGTCCCGGACCAAGCGCAGCCGCGTTGGGCAGCCCACGCGGCGGACCGGCGATCGGCGCTTTCGCCACCACCGGGGTGACTTGAGGCGGATGGACGGCAACCGGCGCGGCGCGCAATGTTGCCGGGGCGACATGGACCACGGCGGGGGCAACCGGATCGCCGCCGGCGAAAACATGTTGCGGGACTACCGTCGCAAAGCTGCGATTGACGAAATTCGCGTTTACGACCTGTGGCGGCGGCGCTCCGCCCCGTGACTGCACGATGATCGTGTTGATGTTCTTGACGTTGGTGATGTTGACGTTGCGAATATAGGCCGTGTTGCTGGTGTAGCTCGGCCAATAGACCTCGCCCGGGCCAAGCGGAAACCAGCCGACCGGCGGGCCGGCCGCGGCGGCGATACCAATCCCGGCGGCAAGCCCGACAAACGCCACCAATGCCGGCGCATAGACCGGCTGCGCGACATAAGTGCCGGGAACCCAGCCCCAGCGATCATCGATATAGGCCCAGCGTCCATAGTGGAACGGGGCAAAGCCCCACGGTTCCTGATCGACCCAGGTCCAACCCCATGGCTGCACCCAGATCCAGTGGCCGTAGCGGTACGGCACCCAATCCGATGGCACGCCGCTTGGATACCAGACCTCGCCGTATTGCGGGGAGGGCTGCCATTGGCCATAGCGGTCGAGATCGGCATAACCCGTCATATGCGGTGACACATATCGGGTCGCGACTAGCCCGGTGTCGCGGTAGTCATGCGCCGTGCACCATTCGACAAAGGCGTCGGGAGCAGCGCGCTGGGTGGTCACCGTCGCCGGGTTGGTTGGGCTCAACCCGATCGCCTGACCGGGTTTGATGGCAATATCGGCGCCGCTACCGGCAAAACGCGCGCTGCCGGCGAACACCGCGATCTTCGCGCCGTGGTCGGGTCCGCCCGCATCGACGTCGTAAGAGCCGGGAGCGAGCAGCCACACCGCCCCCTGCGGCAGGTCGATCTCGAAACTCTGACCAGGGTCGAGCGTGCGCAGATGCACATGCACCCGCCCCTGCGGTACACCGAATTCGGCGACTTCCAGATTGAGATTGGTGACGTCGAGTTCGGTTTGTTCGTCCATGGCGAGCGTGGTTGAACCGATCTCGATCTGGGCGCGGCTCTGCGGCTCGGTCCAGAACGACCCGCCGGTGGCGACCGGGTAATTGACCCCAGCCGCCGACCATTGGGTGTCGCCGGCGCCGTGAAAGGCGAGCGTGCCGACAACCGCACTGACCGCGCCGACGCGCGATGGCGGCGCCTGATCGCTCGGCGCCGATGACGAGGTCGGCGGCATTGGTTGGGCGGCCGCCGTCTGCATCGCGGCCCAACCGAGAAAGGCAAGCATCGACCAGCACCGCATCGGCGTCCTCGTGATCGTCGTCCAAGACAGCGGTAACGGTCGTATTGTGGCGGGTTTGGGGCAGAACCGGCGATTTTGGGCCGCTCGCACAATGAACCACAGGGCGGCCCAATTTTGTCACGGCCGCTCGGACCCGCGCGCGGCGCTGACCGCCTCGCAAGGCGATCAGGCAGAGCTACCGTCGCGCCCGGCGCGAGTCAGCGCAGATGCTCCTGCAACCGCGGCATCAGCTCGACGAAATTGCATGGGCGAAAGCGGTTGTCGAGCTGGTGTACCAGGATCCCTTCCCAGGCGTCGCGGCAGGCGTTGGGCGAACCCGGCAAGGCAAACAGATATGTCCCGCCGGCCACGCCCGCGGTGGCGCGGCTCTGGATTGTCGACGTGCCGATCTTGTCGTAGCTGAGCCAGCGGAACAATTCACCAAACCCGGCGATTTCCTTTTCATACACGCTGTGAAACGCTTCGGGAGTGACATCGCGCCCGGTGACCCCGGTGCCGCCGGTCGAAATGACGACATCGATCTCGGGATCGGCGACCCAGGCGCGCAATTGCTCGACGATCGCCTCGAAATCGTCGCGCACGATCTTGCGCGCGGCAACATGGTGGCCGGCGGCAGCCGCCAGATCGGCAAGCGTGTCGCCGGAGCGGTCCTGGGTGGCGTCGCGCGTGTCGGACACCGTCAGGATCGCGATGTTGACAGGCAGAAACGGACGGGTGTGGTCGATCCGGCCGGGCATGGTGCACTCCCTGTGCGCTGCGGGGTGAAGATAGGTGTGCTAGCAGGCGGCGGAAAGCAGTTCGTCGAGACGGATGCGCAGGGTGCGCAGGTCCCGCCACGCCTCACGCTTGCGCTCCGGCGCGCGCAGCAAAAATGACGGGTGAAACATCGGCAGGGTCGGGATCGGCTGATCAAGCCCGGGGATTGCGAGGTCAAACCAGCGCCCCCGCAGCCGGGTGATGCCCGGTCCCGGCGGCAGCAAGGCGCGCGCCGCAGTGCCGCCGGCCAGCACCAGTATCTTCGGCCGAACGAGCCCGATATAGCGCAACACAAACGGCAGGCAGGCGGCGATTTCCTCCGCGGTCGGGGTGCGGTTGCCGGGCGGTCGCCAATAAACGACATTCGTGATCAGCACGGATGTGCGGTCGAGCCCGATCGCCGCCAGCATCCGATCGAGCAATTGCCCGGCGCGACCGACAAACGGCCGCCCGATCCGGTCTTCATCGGCGCCCGGCGCCTCGCCGATAATCATCACCGGCGCCGCTCGATTGCCATCGGCGATCACCGTGTTGGTCGCGGTGCGCTTTAACGCGCAGCCGTCGAATGCGGCGATCGCAGCCTCCAGTTCCGACAGGTTCTGCGCGCGCGCCGCCAATGCCCGCGCCGATTGCGCGGCCTCGGCCGGCGATTGCGCGAGGGACGGCGGCGGCGCCGCCGGTTCGGCCGCTGCGATCGGCGCCGTTTCGCTAGGCCCGAGGGTGATCGTGCTCGATCGCGGGGCGCCATGCGGGCGGGGATTGGCAGCTGCCGGGAACGTTCGCCTTGACAGCGGCGCGGCCAGCCGGTCGCAGGGGGCCTCGGCAATCGCCTCATCGGCCCCCATCGCCACGTACCAGCGCAACAACGCCAGTGCTGCGGCTCTCTCAGCGTCCGATCGATCTTGCGCCAACGACATCGTGATCGATCCTAATGCCGAACTTGCTCATCTTAGAAGTCGCCCGACGGTAAAATCATCATTCTCTGGCTCGGGTCCCGCGCCCTTTGTCGACCGCTTCGAGGCGCGGTTTCGACCAGCCGTTCGACTTACCGCTGCCCAAGGCCAATGGCAGCGGCGAAAATCGGGGAGGGAAAAGTGATGGATCTGCGCGAAGGGGAAGCGGAAGGGTTTGTGCCGCGCTCGCAATGGACGCGGCGCGGCTTTGTTGCGAGCTCGCTCGGCACCGGATTTGCGCTCGCGGTGCAGCCGGTTGCCGCCGAGACGATCCACACCGATGCGAACGGACTGATTGCCGGTGAGGTCAGGGTCCCGGTCGCCGACGGATCGATACCGGCCTATCGCGCCATGCCCGACCACGGCGGGCCATTTGCAACCGTGCTCGTCGTCCAGGAAATCTTCGGCGTGCACGAGCACATCCAGGACATTTGCCGACGGCTTGCCAAGCTCGGCTATTTCGCAATCGCCCCGGCCCTCTACGCCCGCCAAGGCGATCCCGCGGCAATCAGCGATATCAGGGAGCTGATCAGCAAGATCGTCTCGAAGGTGCCCGATGCCGAGGTCATGTCCGATCTCGACGCCACCGTCGTCTATGCCCGATCGACCGGCAAGGCGGATACGGGCAAGCTCGCGGTAACCGGGTTTTGCTGGGGCGGGCGGATCACCTGGCTTTATGCCGAGCACAACCCGGCGCTTAAGGCCGCGGTCGCCTGGTATGGTCCGCTCAAGCGGCCGGCAACCGAATTGCAGCCGCAAAGCCCGGCGGACCTGGTCAACGAACTCAAATGCCCGGTCCTCGGGCTATATGGCGGCGCCGACCAGAGCATCCCGGTCGCCACCGTCGAGGCGTTGGACAAGGCCTGCAAGGCGGCGGAAAAAACCTGTGCTTTTAAGATCTACCCCGATGCGCCGCACGGGTTCAACGCGGATTATCGGCCAAGTTACCGTGCCGCTGCCGCGAAGGACGGCTGGGCGCGAATGTTGGCCTGGTTCAAAGAGTACGGCGTTAGCTGACCGGGCAGAGCTCTTCGCGTCAGAGCCGATCAAGGATTTCCGCTTTGAATTGGCGCATCGCAGAAAGCGTATCGGCTGCCGTCGGTCGCTCGAAATCGATGTCGACGGCGCTGATCCCGAGGTCACGCAGCGCGCGAAAATCATCACGGAGATCGGCGGCGCTCCCGGAGAAAAGGCGGCGCGCGCCATCCGTCGAGACCGGCGGCACGGCGTCGCCATAGCGCTTGATGCGGTAGGCGAGCGCAATCTCCGCCGGGTCGCGGCCGGCCTCGCGGGCCGCCCGCTGCAACCTCGCTATGCCCGAGCGATAGCGGGGCAGCGTGTCGAGCAGATGACGGTTGTTGCTGCCGATCGGATACCATGCATCGCCCAAACGGGCCGCGCGGCGCAAGGCGGGCCCGCTTTCGCCGCCGACCCAGATTGGCGGGTGCGGCGTCTGGACCGGCTTCGGTTCGAAGGTGATGCCCGCAAACCCGACCCACCTTCCGGCGTAGCGGGGCGAGCGCTGGGTCCACAGCGCCTTGAACGCGCCGATATACTCGTCCGTGACCGCGCCACGCGCGGCAAAGGGCGTGGTCGCAACCGCATCAAACTCGGCTTCGAGCCAGCCGGCGCCAATGCCGACGGTAAGCCGTCCACCGGACAAAACGTCGAGCGTCGCGAGCATTTTAGCGGCGAGCACCGCCGGCCGGTAGGGTACCACCATGACCGCCAAGACCAGTCGGATATGCCCGGTCATCGCCGCAATAAAGGAAGCGGCGGTCAATTGCTCGTGGCGCCGCTGCGGGCCCTCGCCAAAGAACTCGCCGCTTTCCGAATAGGGGTAGCCTGGAACCTTGAGGTCGGGCAGGACGATGTGATCGGTCAGGGTCAGATAGTCGTAGCCAAGCGCTTCGCCTTCACGGGCGATGCGACCCATTGTTTCGGGGTCCGCAAGCGGGCCCGAATTCGGGAGGTTAAATCCGAATTGCAATTCGCCACCTCACCAGACGGACGGGCTGATCAGCCTGTATCGCTGGCTTTAGGCCGCGCCGCGGACGCTGGCAATGTCTTGCGCAAAAATCATCTCCTCGCTGCCGATCCGGGCCGGGTCGCCGGGTGAGGACAGGTAGCGCGCAAAGACCCAGACACCGTCGAGCGGGTTGGAGACGACCTCGGCAACTGCGCCGTCAACCAGCTCGATCTGTGTCCCCGGCGTCAATTCCCGGGTATTGACGAGTTCGCTCATTCGGCGGCCCGCTCGATCGGGTTGTGGCGCTCGGCCTGCCGCCACGTCGCCAGCTCGTCCCAGCTCGACGCTTCCATGAACTCGGCCCAGCGGCGATAGAGGTTGCGCAGATTGTGCTCGCTCGACTTGGCTTCGGTGATGTCCATGACCGTGCCGGGAATGGCGAGCCCCTCGAATTCATAATTCTCGATCTCGTGTCCCTGTCCCTGTTCGTAGCTGTACGGGTAGCGGCGGGCGATCACGCCGCGGCTGGCGGCATGCGCATAGTTCCAATTTTCCATGTCGTCCTGCTCGGTCATCCCGGCCGGACCCGAATAGCGGATGTAATAGTCGCGCAGAAAATCCTTGACCTCTTGCG